>Ga0335083_10000012_pt1 | contig 583163 bp, 513 predicted proteins | sample Lox_Sample_42_FD_206716 | JGI IMG/M metagenome (GOLD analysis project Ga0335083, IMG submission 206716) | Soil microbial communities from Loxahatchee National Wildlife Refuge, Florida, United States - Lox_Sample_4.2 | ecosystem: Environmental > Terrestrial > Soil > Wetlands | place: USA...
CTTCATTGCCGGTCTCCTTTTTATCTGTGCCTCAGAGCACGTCGATAACTTGGGAGCGTACAGCATCCCGTTCGGAGACCGGCCTTCTCATCCCATCTGGTTTCATCAAAAACGAACTCAATTTTGCCAATGCATGTGCGAAAATCGCTAAAATGCAACGCACGAAATCAGCCACTGTCTTAGCTTTGGCGTTACTGTTCGCGCCAGTGTTCTGCCAAAATCTGCGCCGCACGAGTACCGTTCCTGTAAGCGGTTTTGAGGATTACGGAACAGTTGGTTATCCCCTCCGTGGTTGCGTAATATATGCAAGCACTTTGAATCCCGTCTCCGGGATTACCGTCGGGGTTTTCATGGGCGATGGTGCCCGCGTCGCGACAGCAAAGACCGACGAAAAGGGATGCTTCTCTTTCCCTAACCTCAGCGAGGGAGCGTACTCTGTAGAAGGCACCGCAGACCACATCTACAAAATCCAAGGTGTGTTTCGAATCAACAAAAGCTCGAAATCTCTTTTGATCCTTACCGCGCGGTCAAGTCATTGACGAAAAATCCCGATTTCACTCATCTTCAACTGGGCATGACATGAAGACTAAAATGCAGTTCACCTGCTGCTTTTGCCACAAGGTTGTTGGCCCTGACGGCCCCGACAGCTACACCCTACAAGTGCGCAAACGAGGATCAGCCTCGCCCGTGGCTTTTTGGAGTCATGGAGTTTGTCTGCGAGAAGCCATTCCTGGCATGGCCGAAGAACCAGCGGACCGAGGTCAATTGACGTAACATCGCGTTTACACTCATCATCCCAGAAAAAGGCGAATACAAGGCGCAAAGTGGTGAGAACGCCCGTTCTCGCCAGTTGAGGTAGAGTTTCCTCATGAAGAACGTATCTGCTCTCGCCTTCTTGGGTGCGCTCGTCTTTGCTGTACTCTGCGCGACCACACCAACGAACGCGGCGGGAACTCTCCCGGATGTTTTCCTATCCGTCTTAGGTCAATTAAAAGAAAAGACGAGAGTGGACATCCTTTTGCCGACCGAATTGCCCAGACCCATCAATGCCGCCAAACACGCTAGCGCGGAGGCCACCGCAGACAAGTATGCGGTCAGCCTTTATTACGAGTTGAACGCAGGCGATGCAGGCTTCGCTGCCTCGTTCGCGGCTATCAACAACGCTTCATATTCTCCACAGGAAATAGGTAACGTTCGCAAAGTAAGGTTGGCCAATGGTGTCACTGGATTTTTCAGGGCAGTGAACTGCGGGGGATCGTGTGCTCCGGCGAACCTCTGGTGGAAAGAGGGACCAGTGCTGTATTCGGTTCAGCTAAAGCTGCCTTCCACGCTCCGCGAGAAGAGCCAGCAAAAGATCATCACGAGCGTAGCCAACTCGGCTATCCTCGCAGGCCCCCGCTAGTTGCGGCCTGCAACTGTTGCAAAATCCCGTTAGCACTCAAAATGCCCCAAAAGAGCCGAAGGGAAAGAGCACATTTATGAAATTGCTCTCAGCTTGGTCTAGCCGACATCCTTGGCTCGTGGTTATTCTCCTCATCACCGCGTCGATACTGGCGTATGTGATTCATCTCTTCCAGCCGCATGGATACCGCAACTTGGAGCGTTTGGAGAATCTAGCAGGTCGATGTACGCCAACAGGCGCCTCTCTCGCAGAAGTAACTGATTGCTTTCAACGGGCTGGTATTCAGTTTTCGTCACTGGCAAGAGCTGGGGAGGAATATGAGGTTTTCGCTGATGGTCGCAACAAAATAGTCGCACACAAAGGAGATACCCCAATGACGGCCATGACTCGCTCGGGCGCGAACGGGCCGTTTCCATGCGGTAGGGTGGACGCGCAGATTGTTTTGATTTTCGGGCCAGATCAAAAACTGCGCGACCGTGTGATCAAGCGGGAACGTGTGTGTCCCTAGATCAACTGTCGTAATATCCCGATTCCACTCATCGACAAGCAGAACAGGAACGCCGCGGTTGAACAAGTTGTCGGCGGGATACCGGACACTACTTCAGATTCCACCTTCGAAGATTTTCTTCGACAAATAGCGCTCGGCGGAATCCGGAATCATTGTGACAACGCGCTTGCCGGGGCCGAGGCGCTTGGCGATTTCCACTGCGGCGTAGACATTTGCACCCGAGCTTGAACCTCCCAACACTCCTTCGCGCGCGGCCAACTCTTTGACCATGCCGAAGGCCTGCGGATCGGTGACCAGGAAAACCTCGTCGCAGACGGAGCGGTCGAAATTTCCCGGGATGAAGCTATTGCCGATGCCTTCGACTTTGTGCGTACCGGGCTTTCCTCCGCCCAGAACGGAGCCCTGCGTCTCGACCGCGACGCAGTGAACTTTCTTAATGCGCTCTTTTAAATAACGCGCCACGCCGCTGAACGTGCCGGCCGTGCCGCACCCAATGGTAATGGCCTCGATGCGGCCTTCCATCTGCTCGTAGATTTCACGGGCTGTGGTTTCGTAGTGATAGTCGGTGTTGGCGGGATTGTCGAACTGGGCGGCGAGAAAGGCGTTGGGATGGGAAGCCGCGAGGTCGCGGGCGCGCTGGATTGCTCCCTGCATGCCTTCGGCGTCCGGAGTGCGCGTGACCTCGGCGCCGAAGGCCCGCATGATCAGAACCTTTTCCTCGGAAAATTTCTCGGGAACGAAGAGGCGGACCTTGTATCCGCGATTTACACCGATGAGCGCGAGCCCGATGCCCGTGTTGCCCGCGGTGGCTTCTATAATCGTGCCGCCGTGCTTCAGTTTGCCTGTGCGCTCGGCCTCGGCAATCAAGCCGATAGCAGCGCGATCTTTGACGCTCCCGCCGGGATTGAGGTACTCGAGCTTGGCGAAGATGGCGGCGGCACCTTTTGGGGCCAGCTTGGTGAGCTGGAGAATCGGTGTTTCGCCGACCAGTTTGGTGATGTCGTCGCTGACGCGCGGGTGAGAAGCAGTCATCGTGGGCACAGTATCAGAGTAAGGAAGGGGTAGGGGGAGCGTCAATGAGGGCTCGGCGGTACGACGGACTTTGGTAACGTTCGCGATTGAGGTGATGCGATTGCAGAGGTCCGATTTCAGATTGCAGACTTAAAAACCTGGGGTTTAGGATCGCGCGCTCACGGCACAAAGTTCTGAAGGGTTTCAAATCTGCAATCTGAAATCTGACCTTTGCAATCCCTACTGTCCCCCAGCATTGGTTTCCTGGCCGGCGTAGTAGCCGCTGCGGGTGCGGACAGTTAGCTTTTCGTGCTTCGAACCGTGAGCGTCAACCTTGACCTCGCGGTAGCCGCCCTGGCTGCGGGGGTTCGTTGGCTTGTAGCCGATAGTGTATTGGCTGCGGATATCGTGGGCGACGCTGCGGCTGATCGCGTCGACTTCATCGAGCGTCTTAGGCAGGAAGGCGATGCCGCCAGTGCGCTCACACATGACCTGAAGGGCGCGCTTGGCGTGGCGGGCGTGGTCTTCGCCTTCAAGAATGCCGATAGCGTATACGGTCGGCCCGTTCTCAGCTTGCAGGCGGCGAATAGCTTGCTCGAGCGTTTCGGTGCTTTCGTTGTCATCGCCGTCTGTCACGACGAAGATCACCTTCTTTTCGAGCTTGGCGTCCTGCTTCAGATGATTCGCCGACGCAACTACGGCGTCGTAGAGCGCTGTGCCGCCGCGGGTTTCGATCTTCTCGAGGCCTTCTTTCAACTTGTTGATGTTTGAAGTGAAGTCCTGGTCGAGGTAATACTCGTCATTGAAATTGACGACGCAGACCTCGTCGTTGGGATTGGAGGCGCGGACGAGGTTAAGCGCCGCGGCGTTTACCTTCTCGCGTTTTTCTCGCATCGAGCCTGAGTTGTCGACGACGATGCACATCGCGACTGGGATGTCCTCGTGGCGAAACGAGGTGATGGCCTGCGGGCGTCCGTCTTCGAAGACGTTGAAGGCGTTCTTGTCCAGATTGGTGACGATGTGCTGCTTGTTGTCGACCACGGTGGCGTGGAGGACAACCTCCTCGACCTGCTTTTTAAAGACGAAGACACCGCTGTCGCCGGAGTCGGGATTCTGCTGGCCGCTAGGTGAAAGGGACTGGTTGTCGGGAGGTGGATTTTGGCTGGTTCCAGCATCGGGCTGCGCCGGAGAAGGCGACGGCGGCTGAGCGGAATCTGATGGCTGCGCGGATGCCGGCTCTTGAGCTGGCGTGGCTTGAGGTTGAGTGGCCGGAGGTTGTGCCGATGGTGGATTGGTTGGCGTCTGACTCGCAGTTGCCTGATTTTGCGCAGCTGGCTGAGCGGGTGCCGGAGACTGAGTCTGGGTTGATTGCGCGGTCTGCGAGAAGGCAAGAAAAGTTGTCAGCAGGAAAAGGAGGAGAATCAGGTCATTCCGTCGGCGCATAGTAACCAGTCTTCGCATACACCCGTAGCGGCGGCAGTCCTTTCGGCGGATTCAGCTTGACTTTGATCTTACGCCACTTGCCATCGTGGCCCGGGTTCTTTGGACGGTATCCGAGGACATATTGGTTGCGTAGCTCAATACCGATTTTTGTAGAAACATCGGCTAAGTCATTGGGATTGTCGATGGTGAAGGCGCGTCCGCCAGTCAGTTCGGTGATCTCGCTCAGCAGGCCGGGGCCAAGGCGCTCCTCTTCCGTGGGGAAATAATGGTCGTAGATGCCGATGGCGTAGATGAGCGTGTCGGCCTCTTTCACCATGGACCGAATCTCGCCTTCGGTGTAGCGGCTGTGATTGTCGCCGCCGTCAGAAATGATAAGAAGTGCTTTCTTCGGAAACTTCGCCTGGCGCATTTTACTGATGCCGAGATAGATGGCATCGAGCAGCGCCGTGCGGCCCTTAGGGATGGTGTAGACGAGCTTTCCCTGAATGTCGTCGACGGAATTGGTGAAGTCGGAGATCTCCTCCGGCTTGTCGGCGAAGGTAATCATGAAGAACTCGTCCTGCGGGTTGGCGGTCTTGAAGAACTCAACGACTGCCTCCCGCGCTCGCTCGATCTTGCTCGACATGCTGCCGCTCATGTCGAAAATGACGCCGAGCGAGACGGGCGCATCCTCACTGGAGAAAGTCTTGATCTCCTGCTGGTCCCTTCCCTCGAAGAGGCTGAAATTTTCGCGGTCGAGGCCGGTGACCAGTCGGTTCATGGGATCGGTTATCGTGACCGGAACCAGAACCAGGTTCACATCGACCTTCACGGGCTTGGTGTGGGTGCGGAGAGACGGGTCGCCCTGTTCGATCGGATCTTTGGGAGCCGGCGGCTGAACCCGCGGCTGGATGTGGACGTCTTCGACGGAATTTTGGGCGAATGAGACGAGAGGAAAGCAGACAGCAACGATCAGAACGAGCGAGAGAGATAACCGAACCGAGAACGAATCACCGTACCGCATAGGCCCTGCTTATCGGTAGAATCCGCGTCAGGAGGGTCAACCCGCCCCACACGCGGGATCCCGGGAGCCCTTACTACGCCGGATACTAGCACAGTCTCGAAAAAGTAGCGTCACTTTTTCGTCTGCATTTTTCGCGCCTGTAAGATTGCGCGGCCGGCGCGATAGTTGCCCTGGCAGCTCAGTTGGTGACAACGAACATGCGCCATATTCTGCCTGCGATTGCGGCGGCCTGATACTTCCGCCTGCTACAATTTTCCGTTCGCCTTCCGAGTGAATCTATGGCCACGATATCGCCATTCCGGGCCTGGCGCTATGCCAAAGGGCGCGTTCCGATCCAGAGCGTGGTGACCCAACCCTACGACAAGATCACCCCCTCCATGCAGGAGGCCTATTACCAGGCCAGCCCTTTTAATCTAGTGCGGATCATCCTGGGCAAGCGTTTTGATGGGGATACTGCGTCCGAGAACGTCTATACGCGGGCCGCGGCCAGCTTTCGGGAGTGGCGAGAGGGCGGGGTTTTGCGCCAGGATCCCGAACCGGCACTCTACTACTACGCCCAGAGCTTTAAGGTGCCCGGGACAGGAGAGCAGGCGGAGCGCAAGGGGGTCATCGGGCTCGGCAGGATTGAGGACTATTCGGCCAGGGTTGTGTACCGGCACGAGCAGACTTTGGCCAAACCTAAAGCGGATCGACTGGACCTGCTTCGGGCGACCCGCGCCCATTTCGGGCAGATTTTCATGCTTTATAGCGGGGCTGGAGAGGTGGTCGGCGGGTTAGCTGGTGCTCGGGTTGGTGAGGCTGATATCGAGGTCACGGACGAATATGGGGTCGCGCACCTCGTATGGAGAATTGCGTCGCCCGACGCCATCGCCCGCGCACAGGAGGCCTTGCGCGACAAGAAGTTGATCATCGCGGATGGGCACCACCGCTATGAAACGGCACTCACCTATCGCAACGAGCGCAATGAACGAGAGCAGCGCGGCACCGGTAGCGAGGCCGCTTCTCATGACTGGGTGATGATGACCTTTGTCGATATGGATTCTCCGGGACTGGTGATCCTGCCGACACATCGGGTGGTCTTCGGGCTGGCACCGGCGCGGCTAGCGGAGTTCTGGGCGTCGGTTCGGAAGTTCTTCAATGTGGAAGAGGTCGATCCCGGGATTGACGCCGCCCGGGCGAACACGATTCTCAATCAGGCTGGCCATGCAAACACCGCGCTGCTCGCCGTCGCGGCCGGCCGGGCATTTTTGTTGCATAGCCCAAAGGCGATCGGCACGGAGTTCTTTGGCAGTTTGTCTCTGCGGCAGCAGACACTCGACGTCGTACAACTGCACAAATGCCTGCTCGAAGCGTGTCTGCACATCTCCGAGGAGGCGATTCGCAACCAGGAAAACGTACATTACTTCCGCGACGGGGGTGAGGCACTCGCCCAGGTACGGAGCGGACAGGCGCAGATGGCGTTCCTCATGAACCCGGTGCGCATTGGGCAGATGCGGGACGTGGCCTTTGCGGGAGAAGTAATGCCACAGAAATCGACCGATTTTTATCCGAAACTCTTGAGCGGACTGACGGTGTACGGGTTGGAGTAAAAGCAGTACCCAGTACCCAGGACTCGGTAAAATCGGGTTGTATCTCACTTCAGACTGAGAACTCTCAATCGAGTGCTCTTCATCCCCAAAAAAACGCTGGCCTTGCCGCTGGGCATTCTTGCTCTCGTACTCGCTACGGTTGTTGCCACCGCACCCCAGGTTCAGGAAAAACAACTTTCGGTGTATGCGCCGGTCGCCACCTATACCCTGCCGGTGCTTGATCGCTCCGGACGCGAATACGTAGGACTGCTCGAATTGCTTGAACCACTTGGGCGCGTGAGCAGCCAATCTGTCGGCGGACGTTGGGCGATTCGATATAACGCCGTCGATGGAACCTTTGTAGCAGGCAAAACCCGAGGGAAAATTCGTGGGCGGGATTTCGATTTGGGCGCGCCATTCTTGATCGAGAATGCGCGCGGCTTTGTGCCGCTCGCATCGCTGGGGAGCCTGCTGCCGAGATTCCTCGGCGCACCCGTCGACTTTCATCTGAGCGGAAGGCGACTGTTCGTCGGACAGGTTGGAATTCAGGCTAGCTTTCATCTGGATTCGGGACCCCAGCCGCGGCTGGTCCTCAATTTCAACGGGCCGGTGAATCCCACAATCTCGACCGAGCCAGGACGGGTGCGGATGCTCTTCAAGCGCGACCCGGTTCTCTCTCCGGGGAGCCAATCGATCTCGTTTACGGACAAGGTCATCACGCAGGCTACGTACGCGGAGAGCAACGGCACGGCCGAGATCGACATCATGGCCAGCAGCCCGTTGCTAGCCACCTATAGCAATAGCGGCAAGACCATAACGCTGGCTGCTGCGCCGACAGAAGCAAATGCGGGGCAGGACGGCACGGCCAATCCTGCGGGAACAACTGGCCCTTCGCAACCCAAGGCTACGCCTCCGCCGGGAGCGGTGCCTCCGGCGATTCGGCGTCCCGTGATCTTCGTCGATGCGGCGCATGGCGGCGACGAACGGGGCGCTGCGTTGAGCGATCGGCTGGCGGAAAAAGACGTCACGCTAGGCTTTGCGCGGCTTCTACGGCATGAATTGGAACTGCGCGGATTCGCGGTGCAGATGTCGCGCGAAGGAGACAGCTCGGTTCCCCTCGATCAGAGAGCGGGATCGGCGAATACGGGGCAGGCTGTAGCCTTCATCACTCTCCATGCCACCTCGCAAGGCAACGGTGCGCGGGTGTACACGGCGCTGCTGCCACGAGAGGGCGAAAGCAAGGGACTGTTTCGGGCCTGGAACGGGGCACAGGAACAGGCGCTGGCGGTAAGCGCGATGGTTGCGACTGCCATTGTCAATGAACTGCAGGTGAGAAAGATGGCGGGGCGGGCGTCGCCCGCTTCATTACGTCCACTGAATAACGTGTTGATGCCAGCCGTGGCGGTAGAACTGGCGCCAGGCCCAAATGGGGCGACAGACCTTGGCTCTGCGACTTACCAACAGCAGGTTGCATCCGCGATCGCCGATGGCGTTGTCTCAGTCCGCGGCCGCCTGGGGGTGCAGCGATGATCCCTCGGCATCTGGTGATCAGCGTGGCGGCTATGCTGGTGCTGGTCGTTACGATGGGAATCTATGCGCGCCGGATGCGGCGCCAGGCACGGGAATTGGAGTCCCCGGCGGCCAATGCACTGCCGGTTACTCCGCCGGCTTCGGGACGAACGGAAGCCGTGACGCTCTATGTCGCCGACGATTCCACGGGCGCATTGCGGCCTCAGACGGCTCAGATTCCGTTGCCGAGCGGTCGTCAGCAACGCGGCGAAGAGCTGATGCGCGCTCTCGTGCGGCTCTATCAGCAGCCGGGGGCGGCGCATCCGCTATCGGCAGCGTCCGACATTCGCAGTATTTATCTTGTCGAGCCAGGAATGGCTGTGATCGATCTGAATGCATCGTTCGCGGACGAGCACCGCTCGGGCATTCTCACTGAGCAGCTCACCGTGAATTCGCTGATCGAGACCCTGGCGGCGAATGTGCCGGGAATACAACGCGTGCGGATTCTGGTGGATGGCAAGGTCCGGGATACGTTGGCGGGACATGCCGATTTGAGCGACGTGTTTGACGTGCAGACGATGGTGCAGTAGCGCGGTCTCTGATCATTTAGAATTTCCTTCGATGATTTTTCGCAACGACAACCGCACTCCTGACCAACTCCGTCCTATCAATATCACTCCCGACTTCATTTCGACAGCAGAAGGTTCTGCGCTGATTGAAATGGGAAATACTCGCGTCATCTGCACCGCTTCGGTCGAAGAGGTCGTGCCCACATTCCTGCGCAGCACGGGCAAGGGATGGATTTCAAGCGAATACGGCATGCTACCGCGCTCGACACTGACGCGGTCAGCACGCGAGGCGTCCAAGGGCCGGCAAAGCGGCCGCACGCAGGAAATCCAGCGCCTGATCGGGCGGTCCCTGCGGGCAGTTGCCGACCTGCAACGGCTCGGTGAACGGACGATCTGGATTGACTGCGACGTGATCCAGGCCGACGGCGGCACCCGCACGGCATCGATTACCGGATCGTTTGTCGCGCTCGGGCTCGCTCTGCAAAGATTGATCGACGCGGGCACACTGACAGCCGCACCGATCCGCGATTTTGTTGCCGCTATCAGCGTGGGGATCGTCGATGGCGAACCGGTGCTCGACCTCAACTACGAAGAGGATTCGCGCGCGGATGTGGACATGAATGTGGTCATGACCGCGGGCAGTAAGCTTGTGGAACTGCAAGCGACCGCCGAACACCAGGTGTTCGACGACGCGCAACTTGCGAAGATGATGTCGCTGGCACGGCAAGGCATCCAGACGCTGATTGCCAAACAGAAAACGGTACTGGGGGGACTGACTCTACGTCAGTGAGGAAACCCTTGCGGAGAGACTCCACCTTGTACGCGGAATCCCCCCACATGAGTCTTTCCTACATGACTACTTGTACTGCTTCGCCACCTCAGCCAGCGAAATCGGCTTGTAATCGCCGGCGTGTCCGGCCTGCCCGAATTCCCTCATGCGCTGGGCCACCACTTTCTTCATGGCTTCGCGGGCTGGCTTCAGATAGTCGCGCGGATCGAATTTCTCCGGGGTATCCACAAATACTTTGCGGATCGCGCCGGTGATCGCAAGGCGGTTGTCGGTATCGACATTGACCTTGCGCACGCCGTTGCGAATGCCGAGCTGGATCTCTTCCACCGGAACACCCCAGGTTGGCTTCAGCTTGCCACCGTACTCGTTGATGATGTCCTGCAATTCTTTCGGCACACTCGACGATCCATGCATCACCAGGTGCGTCTTCGGCAGCCGCTTGTGAATGGCGATCAGCACGTCCATCTTCAGCACAGAACCGTCGGGCTTCTTCGTGAACTTGTATGCACCGTGACTGGTGCCGATGGCGATGGCGAGAGCATCGAGGCCGGTCTTCTCGACGAACTCCACCGCCTGATCGGGATCCGTCACATGTTCGAGCCCTGTGCCGCCCGCGCCGTGCCCATCTTCGATTCCGCCGAGCACGCCGATCTCGCCTTCCACGGTCACGCCGCGAGGATGCGCGTACTCGACGACCTCTTTGGTCACGCGCACGTTGTAATCGAAGGTCGAAGGAGTCTTGCCATCCGGCATGAGCGAGCCATCCATCATGACGCTGGTGAAACCCAAATCGATGGCTGACTTGCAGGTCTCGACGCTATTGCCATGGTCAAGATGCATCACCAGAGGAATTTCGGGGTAGAGCTCGGCCGCCGCCAGCATCAGATGATAGAGATATTTGTCCTGCGAATAGGAGCGCGCGCCGCGGCTGGCCTGAATGATGACCGGCGAGTTGGTTTCCTTGGCCGCCTCCATGATCGCCTGAATCTGCTCCATATTGTTGACGTTGAATGCGCCCACGCCGTAACCGCCCTTGGCCGCTTCGTCGAGAAGTTGCCGCATAGAAACTAAAGGCATAATCGCTCTCCTATCGAATGGGGGATTTGAGGTTTAGTTTAATTTGGGGGCGGGCGGGGGTCTGGTGACGCACATCACACGTTGGCGTATCATTTCTTTTCTGGACTTTTAAAACATATCGAGATTTTGGGAGGATTCATGAAGCTTACCCCTGGAAAACTTAAGGGATTGAAAGCGGTTTCGAATGAGCGTGGCGTGATTGCGGCGGCGGCTATGGATCAGCGTGGGTCGTTGCAGAAGTCACTGGCCAAGGAAAAAGGCTCGGCGGTGAACGACGCGATGATGGAGGAGTTCAAGTCACTGGTGACTGAAGTCCTGACTCCACATGCGAGCGCGATTTTGCTTGATCCGGAGTGGGGATTGCCGGCTTCGAAGCGGCGCGCTAAGAATGCTGGACTGCTACTGGCTTATGAGAAGACCGGTTATGACAAGACCGGCCCCGGCCGCTTGCCGGATCTGCTCGATCACTGGTCGGCGAAGCGGTTGAAGGAAGCGGGCGCGGATTGCGTCAAAATTCTGCTTTACTACACGCCGTACGATCCGAAGGCGGTCAACGAGACGAAGCACGCTTGGGTCGAGCGCATTGGCGACGAGTGCCGCGCGAATGATATTCCGTTCTTTCTTGAGTTTGTCGGCTACGAAGAGGGTGCGGACGAAAAGGGCGTGGAATATGCGAAAAAGAAGCCTCAGATTGTGACCGAGAGCATGCGCGAGTTCAGCAAGGATCGGTATGGCGTGGATGTGCTGAAGGTGGAAGTTCCGGTCAACATGAAGTGCGTGGAAGGGACGAAGTCGTTCGCGGGCGAGAAGGCTTATACAAAGAAAGAAGCGATCGATCTGTTCCACAAGGCTGCTGCGGCGGCGACGAAGCCGTTCATCTATTTGTCGGCTGGCGTGAGCAACGCGGAGTTCAGCGAGACTCTGGAGCTGGCGGGCGAGTCTGGCGTGAAATTCAACGGCGTACTCTGCGGTCGCGCGACATGGAAAGATGGCATTTCCGTCTACGCAAAGCAGGGCGCGGATGCTTTCCGCAAGTGGCTTGAGACCGAGGGCGTAAAGAACATCGAGAACGTCAACGGCAAGCTGAAGGCGGCGACGAGTTGGCACTCTCTGTATGAGCTGGAGCCGGCACTGGCGAGCGTCTAGGCGATTGCAGAAGTTAGAAGTCAGATTGCAGAAGTGGCGGGCCGAGCGCGGTCCGCCATTTTTGTTCGCGGGTTTTCAATTAGAGTATTAGCCGAAGTGAGTTTTCTCGAAGCGCAAAGCTCACAGCTCGAAACTTCTTTATGGCTAATCGCAAAACTGCACTAATTACTGGGGCTTCATTCGGCATCGGATTGGAACTTGCCCGCGTCTTCGCGCGCGAAGGGCACGACCTTGTGCTCGTGGCTCGCAGCGGAGACAAGCTTCGGCAACTGGCTTCGGAACTGGAAAAGGCGCATGGGGCGCGGTCTTTGATTCTGGCGGTGGATCTTAGCAATCCGGGGGCTGCCGCTTATGTGCTTGACCAGACTTCGCGGGCCGATATCGATGTTGACATTCTCGTAAATAACGCTGGGTTTGGGCAGTATGGGATATTTGCTGAGCTGGATCTTGAAGAATGCTTGCGGCAGATTCAGCTCAACGTCACTACGCTTACGCATCTGACTCGGCTTTATCTTCCTTCGATGATCTCGCGGGCTCAAGGCGAGAAGGTGCGTGGGCGGATTCTGAATGTGGCGTCTACGGCGGCGTTTCAGCCGGGGCCTTTGATGGCCGTTTACTTTGCCACCAAGGCTTACGTGCTGCATTTCTCCGAGGCACTGGCCAACGAACTCGCCGGCAGTGGCGTGACCGTTTCATGCTTATGCCCGGGTGCAACGGCTACGGAGTTTCACAAGCGCGCGAAGGCTACCGAGATGAAGTTGCTGGGTATGGGGTCGATGGACGCGCGGACGGTGGCGGAGGACGGGTATCGCGGGATGATGGCGGAAAAACCTGTCGTAATTTCTGGATTCAAGAACTGGTTAGTGGCTCAGTCGGTGCGCTTTGCGCCTCGGAAGATGGTGGCGGCGATTGCCCGGAAGACGCAGGAGTCCAAATCGCCTTCTGCGTGAGTTTTCTTCTCGCCTCGTGCATTGGGCGCTCTTCGCTTAGGAGTTCAAACCATAGGGTACACGGGGTTGCACGGGGTAATTCTGTTTTGGAGAAAACGACCGAGGAAGCACTTCAAGGACACCATTGTTGAGTGAGTAGGGATCCTTCGACTCCGCATGATCCTCGTTTTGCGAGGATCATGCTCCGCTCAGGATGACATCGCTTGAAAAGCCGCACCCAACTACGTCGGACTTGCCCAGGGCGACACTTTAATCGGTCATGACTGGCGTGCGTTTTGGGTCGGCAGCGCCGTTCATGGCCTGCACCTTGCTGTGCTTGATTCCGTAGCTGAAATAGAGAACCAGGCCGATCACCAGCCAGACGCCCAGCCGCAGCCAGTTCGTCCAGCCCAGGCCATAAATCATGGCGCCGCAGATGATGACGCCTAACGGCGACACCAGCGGAACCGCGGGAACGCGGAAGGCTCGCTGCAGGTCAGGACGCTTGACTCGCAAAATCCAGACGCCGATGCAGACTAGAACGAACGCGAAGAGCGTGCCTATGCTGGTCATTTCGCCGACGATGTCTTCAGGGAGAAATGCGGCGAAGAGGCCCGTGAAGACGAAAAATAGCATGTTGGACTTGTACGGTGTGCGGAAACGTGGGTGGATATCGCAAAAGATTTTTGGAACCAGGCCGTCATGACTCATCGAGTAAAATACGCGGGATTGGCCGAGTAACATCACGAGAATGACCGACGAGAATCCGGCCAGGATTGCGACTGTGACCGACTTCGAGAGCCACTCATACCCGTGCATGTACTTGGTAATGGCGAAGGCAACCGAGGCTTCGCGGCCGGCGGTGCGGAAGTCCTCAACCGTGGCGACACCGCTCAGGACGTAGGAAAACAGCACATACAGAACCGTGCAGATGACAAGCGAGCCGAGAATGCCGATCGGCATGTCACGCCGGGGATTCTTCGCTTCCTGCGCCGCGGTGGATACGGCGTCAAAACCAATGTAGGCAAAGAAGACCACGCCTGCCGCGCCTAGGATGCCGAGCAGTCCACCGTAGTGATGGGCGATTCCCTGCGACGTGACGTAGGTTGCGGCCGGTGGAATAAAAGGGGTGTGATTGGCTGGATTGATGAATCCCCATCCGACGCAGATCACGATTACGACGATGGTCACTTTCAGGATCACGATGAAGGCGTTGACGATGGCCGATTCTTTGGTGCCCTTGATGAGGAGCATGGACAATAAGAGAAGAATGAAGAGCGCGGGGACGTTGACGATACCGCGCGCACCTGTTCCTCCCATCATGTCAGTCTCAAGCGGAGAGTGACTCCACTGAAATGGAATACGCAGGCCAAACCAGTCAAGAACTCGGTTCGCGTATTGGCTCCAGGAGATGGCCACGGTGGCGGCGCCGACGGCGTATTCGAGGACGAGGTCCCAGCCAATGATCCAGGCAACCAGTTCGCCCATGGTTGTGTAGGAGTACGTGTAGGCGCTGCCGGCGACCGGGATCATGGAAGCGAACTCGGCGTAGCACAGGCCGGCGAAGGCGCAGCCAAACCCGGCGACAATGAAGGCGATTACGACGGACGGGCCGGAGCGGTCGGCAATGGCGTCGGCGGTGCGGACAAAAAGACCGGCGCCGATGATGGCGCCGATGCCGAGCATGACGAGGCTCATGGGACCAAGCGTGCGCTTAAGAGTGTGCACGCTTGTGTCTTGCGCTTCCTCCATTAATGTGTCGAGCGGCTTGGTTGCCGTCAGTTTCGCCATCGAGAACGTTCTCCTTATTTTTGAGACGTAGCGGCTGCGCGGGGCTTTTGGGCCAAGGTCCACGCAAAGTACACCGGGATTCCGAGCAGCACGATAAACAACCCCGGCCATGTGTATTGCGGCTTGTAGCGTAACAGCACAACGTCAATAAACAAAGCCATCACAATGTAAATCGCAGGCAGAAGCGGGTAGCCGACGGCTTTGTAGGGGCGCTCGGCGTCGGCGTGGGTTCGGCGCAAAACGAAGAGGCCGATGATGGTGAGGATGTAGAACACGAGCACCGCGAAAATGATGTAGTCGAGAAGCTGGCCGTAGCTGCCGGAGATGCAGAGGATCGAGGTCCAAGCCATCTGCACCATGAGGGATACGGCGGGCGTCTTGTGGGTGGGATGCAGCCGGGCGACGCCGTCGAAGAACAATTTGTCTTTGGCCATTGCGTAATAGACGCGCGCGCCGGAGAGGATCAGCCCGTTACAACAACCGAAGGCGGAGATCATGATGGCGATGGCGAGGAGCTTGCCGCCGCTCGATCCGAACATTTGAGTGACCACCGCGGTGGCGACGCGATCTTCGCTGGCGTATTGGATCCCGCGGTCAACAAGCGTTGCGCCGTTTGGCGTGCCTGCCAGAGGAAGCGCTTGCAGGTAGATGAAGTTGCAGCCGACAAAAAGGGCGATGACGATGCCCGTGCCGAGCGCGAGGGACAACGGCAGGTTTCGCTTGGGATTCTGAACCTCTCCGGCGGTGAAGGTCACGTTGTTCCAGGCATCGGCAGAAAAGAGAGAGCCAACTTGCGCGACGGCGAGCGCTGTGAGGGTCGAAATTAGAACGCCGCCGCCGAGATCGTGCAGGGTGGCGAGGGATGCATTGTTCCAGAAGTTCGAGCCAAAATTAGCGGCGATGGCCTTTGCGTTACGGCCGAGGGCGACACCTAGCAGGATCAGGCCGAGGAGCGCGGAAACTTTGGCGGCCGTGAAAACATTCTGGATGATCGCGCCCGTCTTCACGCCGAAAACATTGATGACCGAGAGCGTGACGACTACGAGGATCGCAATGAGATTCTGCGTGCTCAGGCCAACGTCCATGCCACCGAGAACCATGGGGCCGATGGGAATTTTCGGGACATGCCAGAGATGCACGATCCAGTTGCTTGAGGAAACAGCCGGCCAGAAAATTCCGAGGAACTTGCCGAAGGCCACGCCCACCGCGGCGATTGTTCCGGTCTGGATGACCATGAATAGCGTCCAGCCGTAGAGGAATCCCCAAAGCGGGCCGAGGGACTCGCGCAGGTAGACGTATTGGCCGCCGGCGCGGGGCATCATGGCGGCGAGTTCGCCGTAGCTGAGCGCGCCGACGATCGTCATGAAACCGGTGATCACCCACGCGCCGATCAGCAACGCGGGCGATTGCACCTCGCGCGAAATTTCCGCTGAGACGATGAAGATGCCGGAGCCGATCATCGAGCCCATGACGAGCATGGTGGCGCTGGTCAGCCCAAGGCCTTTGACGAGTTCGGAATCCTGGTGGGTGTGGCGCTCCCAGTCGCTGAGGATGGGTGGCTTACCTGATGGCGAGGCTTGCGATGGACGTTGAACGTCGGTGCTCACGAATCTCCTGGCTGTGTAGGGCGGGCGCCCGCGCCCGCCTGACGGTGTCGAGATTCCCAACTCTATCCCAATATCCGCAAAAATTCCTCTGCTGATTTGCGGGGATCCCGTATCAAGTCGGATATCACCGCAACTGAGTCAGCCCCGGCGTCGATGACCGAACGGGCGTTTGCACGCGTGATGCCGCCGATCGCGACCAAAGTCTTGCGCGTCAGCGTCCTCGCACGGCGAACGCCTTCGAGGCCGACAAGCGGATCCGGATTCGCCTTACTGGTGGTGGCGAAGACGGGACCGATGGCGAGGTAATCTGCGGGAGCCTGGTCGGCGGCGGCGAGTTGCTCGGGATTGTGGGTCGAGACGCCGAGGACTCGGTCTGGCCCAATGATGCGGCGTGCAGCGTCGGGAGAGAGATCGTCCTGTCCGACGTGGAGGCCGTCAACTTCGGCGGCCACGCACAGGTCAGCGCGGTCGTTCATGATGAGCTTGACGCGGCTGCCAATCCTTCGCTTCAACTCCCGCGCGTGATCGAGCATCTGGCGTGCGTTGCCGGACTTATTGCGATATTGGAGGAGCGTGACGCCACTCGCGGAGAGTTCGTCGGCCGCCGCAAACAGAGAAGCTGCATCCGGGAAACAACCGGCATCGAGAATTGGATAGAGGCGAGAGAAGCGCATCGTGCTGTGTAGAACCGACCAGTACGGCCGCGTTCTGCTGATATTCTATTAGCGCTTCAGTTAACTCGCCTGAACAAAAATCAGCACTTTACTTTTTTCTTTCTCGAGGAGATATGGCTGCACTGATCGATGCGATCGACGTAAAGCGCAAGACATTTTTCGAATTCGATAACGCACCGTTTGTCTGCCTCGAGGCTGAGGTTTCGACTCCTACAGCTCGCGGTGCTCAGACGCTGGTTCGTCTCAAGATGCGCAACCTGCTCACCCGCGCCGTTTTCGATAAGGCATTCAAGGCCAGCGACAAGTTCAAGGAACCGGATCTTGAAACCGTGCCCGCGTCTTACCTTTATAGTGACGGCACGGGCTTCCATTTCATGGATCAGGAGAGCTTTGAGACGCTCACGCTTTCCGCGGAGATGATGGCCGACGCTTTGGATTTTCTGGTGGAAGGTTCGATCGTCCAATTGCATAAGTACAACGGCAATCCCATCGGGTTGGATTTGCCGCCTCATGTGGAATTGAACGTCACCTACACCGAGCCTGCGGTTAAAGGAGACTCGTCGAGCGGCACCGTGACTAAGCCGGCGAAGCTCGAAACCGGCATCGAGATTCGCGTTCCGCTGTTTATCAAAGAAGGCGAGAAGATCAAGGTATCGACGGAGACGCGCGAGTTCGCGGGCCGGGCCTGAGCCTAGATGAAGATCATGCAACCAAAATAGTCACTGGTTTCCCTTCCCTTTCCAGATAAGCTCAACTCAACATCGAAGAACAATGTCTCGTCTTCGCAAACTCACGAGGTCGCTCGCCTTGTTGCTGGTCGGGCGGAAATTGAAATCTCGCAGAATCCTTCGCGGTCTCGCCTCGGGCTATAGGATTTTCGTTTCCCCTGCCGAGCATCTGGCATATCTGATCGGCACGCACGAACCGCATTTGCAGGCCGCCATTCGCAAATACGTGCGCGCCGGAGACGTTGTCTACGACATCGGCGCCAACGAGGGCTATGTCTCGCTCGCACTCGCCAAACAAGTCGGAGCCGCGGGACACGTGATCGCTTTCGAGCCGATTCCCAAGAACCTGTCATTGCTTCGCAAGAATGTTGCCGATAATCACCTTGCCAACGTGCGCGTCATGGATATCGCCGCGTCGAACACGAGCGGGCAGACGGTGCTGCGTGTTTCCGGGAATTATTCGATGGCGAGCATGGTGTGGCACCGGCAGGATGAAGGAGCGGTTGAGGTCATCGCAAAGGCGGTAGCGCTTGATGAACCTGCCGCCGCTGGTGAAATTCCACCTCCCCATTTCGTCAAAATTGATGTTGAAGGCGCAGAGGCGCTGGTGCTCGAGGGAATGCGCGGGCTTCTTGCGAACAACAGGCCGATATTATTTGTGGAATGCTCCGATGCGGGACGGGAGTTTTCGTGGGAGATGCTGACGAAGATGGGTTACCGCTGTCAATCCGCCATCGCGCACAAGTGGGTGGATACCCTGGAAGAGTACCGGCACAGCGATTTCATCTGGCTGCCGCAAGTGGCGTAGGCGTCGCGATTACAGGCCCGTCTCTAAAGGAATGTGCGCAGCCTAGCTCTTGCCCTTCGCCAGGAATCTCTCAATAAATCCCGTATCGATCTTCCCTGCCCTGAAATCGGGGTCGGCGAGAATTCTGCGGTGCAGCGGGATGGTCGTGAAGATTCCTTCGACGATGAACATCTCGAGCGCCCGTCCCATGCGCGAGATAGCTTCGTTCCGGTCCTTGCCGCGCACTACCAGCTTGGCAATCAGCGAGTCGTAGTACGGAGGAATCGTGCCCTCGGCGTAGGCGGCGGTGTCGATGCGTACTCCTGTACCGCCCGGAGGATTGAACGTTGTGATCTTCCCTGCCGACGGCGTGAATTTCTCCGGATGCTCGGCATTGATGCGGCATTCGATAGCGTGCCCGCGATGCACGATCGGGCCCTGCAGCACGTCGGCCATCTTGGCTCCGGCGGCGATCATCAACTGGCTCTTCACGAGATCGACGTCGGTGACCATCTCCGTGACGGGATGCTCAACCTGGATGCGCGTGTTCATCTCGATGAAGTGCAGCTTGCGGTCCGCGTCCATGAGGAATTCGATCGTGCCGGCATTGTGATAGCCGACCGCGCTCAGCGTCTTCGACAAGATCCCGCCAATTTCGGCGCGCAACTCGGGCGCGACCATCACCGAAGGCGATTCTTCCAGCAGCTTCTGATGTCGGCGCTGGATCGAGCACTCGCGCTCACCTAGGCTGACTACGCTGCCGTGCTCGTCGGCGAGGATCTGGAACTCGATGTGGCGCGGGTTCTCGACGTACTTCTCCATGTAGAGATCGCCATTGCCGAAAGCCGCCGCAGCTTCGGACGTTGCCTGCTGGAAGAGGGCGGGCAGCTCGTCTTCGCTGCGCACGATGCGCATGCCGCGACCGCCGCCGCCTGCCGAGGCCTTGATGATGACTGGGTAGCCAACTTGGCGAGCCCATTCGAGAGCCTCGCCTTCAGAGCCGATCACACCATCCGAACCGGGAAGAATCGGGACACCGTGCTTCTTCATCGCCGCGCGCGCTTTTTCTTTTTCGCCCATAAGGCGAATCACGTCCGGCGTCGGTCCGATGAACTTGATGCCGCAGGCGGCGCACACTTCGGCGAAGTTTGCGTTTTCCGACAGCAGTCCGTAACCGGGATGAATCGCGTCTACATTGGCGATTTCGGCGGCGCTGATGACCGCGGGAATGTTCAAATAGCTCAGCGCCAACTGCGGCGGGCCAATACAAATCGCCTCGTCGGCGAAGCGAACGTGCAGCGAATTGCGGTCGGCGTCACTGTAGATCGCCACCGAGCGGATGCCTAGTTCCTTGCACGCGCAGATGACCCGCAGGGCAATCTCGCCGCGATTGGCAACTAATATCTTTTTGAACATAAGCTGGAAAAAGCTGGATTCAAGCTCTCAGCTCCAAGCTCCAAGCTCCAAGGAAAATCCCAGAACCACGAGTTATCGGGGTGTCCTTGGAGCTTGGAGCTGAGAGCTTGGAGCTGGATTCCAGACCTGCGCAGCATTCCTACTTCAGTCGTAGCGCGAACAACTCCTGCCCGTACTCAATCGGCTGTCCATTGGTGACGAGCTTCTTGACCAATTCCCCACTGGCATCGCATTCAATTTCGTTCATCAGCTTCATCGCTTCGACAATGCAGAGCACCTGCCCCACTTCCAGCATGTCGCCGACTTTGACGAAGGGAGGCGACCCCGGTGATGGCGACTCGTAAAATGTTCCAACGATCGGCGAACGCACGATATGAAGTTGCTCTTCCGGCTCTGGCGCAGCAGCCGGCGGAGTCGATGCCTCTCTGGGTGCGGCTGACGTGGCAGGCACGGCCGTTGGCACCGTTACAAAGCTCGGTTGCGGCAGGACGACGTGCGCGGTTTCCGCGCCGCGTTTGATCTTGACCTTCACATCGCCGCGTTCGAGCTCAAATTCGGCGATGTCCTTTTCGATTAAGAACTCTATGAGTTCCTTCAGCTCTTTTTGGTTCATTATGAAATTGTCTTCCTGATTGAAGCGCAGGATTCGGGATCAGAGAATCACCAGTTGTTTATCCGCCGGCGCAAGCACTTCACAGCCCGACGGGGTGACCACCACCACGTCTTCGATGCGTACTCCCCCTTTCCCGGGGATATACGCGCCCGGCTCGATCGTGACCACCATGCCGGGCTCAAGCTTTTGCTCCTGCCCCACCGCCAAGCGGGGCGCTTCGTGAATCTCAAGGCCGACGCCGTGCCCGGTGGAGTGGGTGAAATACTCAGCCAGTTTTGCCTTGTGCAACACGCTGCGCGCCGCTTCGTCTACTTCGGCTGCCATGACTCCGGGACGCACTACTGCAATGGCCGCCAGTTGAGCCTCCAATACGGTGTCGTAAAGGCGGCGAGCCTCCCGCGACGGCTGCCCCACGTGCACGGTACGCGTGCGGTCCGAGCAATAACCCGTGAGTATAACACCGAAGTCGCAGACGACGAACCCGCGGCGCGGTATACGGGCTGCCGAGGCTCGTCCATGAACGACAGCGGAGCGGGCGCCGGCAGCGATGATCGTCGGAAAAGACATACCCTCGGCGCCTTTGGAGCGCGCCTCGAATTCCATGGCGGCAGCGACCTCCACCTCGCGCACGCCGGGCTTGATGGTGTTGCAGATGATGCGGAACAGGCTGGCACCAAGTTTGATCGCCCGGCGGATGAGGCGGAGTTCGTCGGCGTCTTTGACCATGCGGGCACGCTCGACTAACTGAGGCGCCGAGCGCAACCGGGCCTTGCCACGGGTGAGAACAGCCAGACGATCGCGCGCGCCCGATGTCAGCGATTCCGGCTCGATGCCGAGGACGGCCGGTGCGCGAAATTTCTTGCGGCGACCGACCAGGAATTCCGCTGCCGCGGTCACCGGTGCTTTGGTTCCGATGACGATGCGGGCGTTCGCCACCTCTTCCCTGGCCTGCGTAATGTAACGACCGTCGGTAAAGAGGGTGGCATCAGCCGGACCAATAAGGAGCGCAGCCGAACTCCCGGTGAAACCGCTCAAGTAACGGACGTTAGGCAGATGCGTAACGAGAAGAAAATCGAGCTTGCTGTCCGAAAGCTGCCGTTGCAACCTCCGCAAGCGCCCTGCGTAATCCATTTGATGAGTCTAACAGCCGCTACTCAAGGAGCCTCTGTCCAGTTCTCGATCGCCAACTTTGGCACGCGCCCAAACCCACGTGTATTGTTTGTGACCAGCGTCATCCGCAAACTCCGCGCGTGGGCCGCGATCAACAAATCGTTTGCTCCAATCATCGTCCCAGCCCTCCTCAACTCGGCGCGAATCGTCGCATAGTGCGAGGAAGATGTATATACATGTAACACTTCATCGGCCGGCAGTACTCTCGGCTACTCTTCTCTGAGGGCGGCTAGGGGGTCGATGGCAGCAGCCCTTCGGGCTGGGAGGCAGGCTGCTACGAGGGCAGTTAGGGCAACTGAGATGGTGACTGCGACAAATATCGGCGGGTCGTTGGGTTGGATGTTGTAGATGGTTGCTTGCATGAGGCGCACGGAGACGATGGCGAGACAGATGCCGAGGGCGATTCCCCAGAGCGTGAACTTCAGAGATTGCGTCAGCACGATGCCGATGATCTTGCCGCGGGAAGCGCCGACGGCCATTCTGACACCGAGTTCTTTTGTTCTTTCGCCAACGAGGTAGGACAAGACCGCGAAGAGGCCGATTGCGGTCAGCACGACTGCCAGCGCGGCGAGGCCGCCGAGCAACCAAAGCGCGAAGCGCCAAGGCTCGAGAGAACGGTGAATGATTGCATTCATCGATTCGAGTTCGTCTAGGGGCTGGTATGGATCGACGCTTTGTACAGCTTGCCGAATTTGCGGCAGCAGCGATGACGACGACTTGCCCGGCTGAACCACAATGGCCATTGAGGGAAACGACATCTGCTTGTAGGAGACGTATACGGTGGGAAGCGGATCGTCTTCGATGGAGGCTCGAACGTCGCCGACGATACCGACGATGCGGCGGGGGACGGGCGTATCGCGATCGATGACGATGTATCCGCCGATCGGGCTTTCATGGGGCCAATATTGGCGGGCGAAGGAGGAACTGACGAGGGCTACGGCTTCGCGATTTTTGTCGTCGGCGTCGATGATGTCGCGGCCGTCGAGGAGCGGGATGCCGATGGCGCGGAGGAAACCGGAGTCCATGAAGCGGAGCGAGGCGGATTCGTATTCGTTCGCGGACTGGGCTCTGCCGGGGATGGTGAAACTGGCCCAGAATTCGTTGCCCTCGACGGGCAGCGGATATCCAAGGCCGACGGCGTCGAGGCCAGGAAGGTTGCGGAGATTCTGGCCGGCGCGGGTGAAGAAGTTGATGACGTCGTCGTTGTTTTGGTAGCGGATGCGCGGCAGCGCGATTTTGGCGGTCAGCACGCCTTCGGCGCGGAAGCCTAGCGGCTGATGTTGCAGGTTCATTAGGCTGCGTAATAGAAGGCCGGTCGCGATTAGGAGAACAAACGAGAGAGATATTTCAGCGACGATTAGGATGTTGCGCGGAATGCGATGGTGCATACCTGCGACTGATGCGTTGGACGAGTTCTTGAGCATGTCTTGCAGATTGGAGCGGAGCGCGGTAGCGGCGGGGATGAGCCCGAGGCCGAAGCCAACGATCACGGAGACGGCAACGGCAAAGGCGAGAACTTCGGGGTTGATTTGAACTTGCGCAAAGATGCCATAGCTGGGGGCAAAATGTAGAACCAGTTTGCGCGCGGCGAGGGCGAGCAAGACGCCGAGCGAACCGCCGAGCAGTCCGAGAGTCACGCTTTCGACGAGCACGTCAAAGAGGATTTGACGCGCGCCTGCGCCCAGGGCGGTGCGGATTGCGAATTCGCGCGTGCGGCTGGTGACGCGCGCGAGCATGAGGATGGCGACATTGCCGCTGGCGATGAGCAAAACGAAAATGACGATGCCGAAAGAGAGGAGCAGCGAGGTTCTGGTGTCGCCGACGAGCGATTCCTGCAACGGAATGGCGGCTGCGCCGGAACCGTTGTCGGTGGCCGGATACTGAGTGTGGAGTTGGGCGGCGATACGGTTCAGATCGGCACGCGCCTGATCGATGGTGACGCCGGGGCGCAGCCTGCCGATGACCTGGAGGAAGTGCTGATCGCGCCAGAGCATGCGGTCGGGACGGATCTGCTGCTGCAGAGGAACCCAGAGGGCGGGATCTTCGCCGTCGGAGGAGCGAAAGCCGCGTGGCATCACGCCGACTACGGTGTAGGGGTCGCCGTTCAGAGAGACGATGCGGCCGACAATCTGAGGATCGGCGTGGAACTCGCCGGACCAGAGAGTGTTGCTGAGCAGGACGACATGCGGCGAGGAATAGCTGTCTTCGGCGGGGAGGAAGCTTCGGCCTAGCGCGGGCCGAACTCCGAGGATATCGAAGAGGCCGGCGGAAACGGCGACGCCCCTGAGGTGCTTCGGTTCGCCGTTTGCAGTGAGGTTGTAGTTGAATCCACATGAGGCCGCGAAATCGGTGAAGGAGCGATTCTGCTCGCGAAAGTCGAGAAAGTTCGCCGGAGAGACATTGTCGATTTGCGATTCGTCGTTCGGCGCTTTGCTCTGAAAGACGCGGAAGAGTTGGCTGGGATTGGGATATGGAAGAGGCCGGATCAGAACCGCATCGATGATGCTGAAGACGGAGACGGTCGCCCCGATGCCGAGACTTAGGGTGAGCACCACCGAGGCCGAAAACCCCTTACTTCTTAATAGTCGACGAAAGGCTTGTCGAAGTGTAACGAAGCGCATACGGCCTTCACTGCCACGCGATCATGGTAGCCGATCCGAAAAGGCGTGGGTCTTATCACCGCAGAGTCTGGCACAAAAGCGAAACCGCCGGATCCCCGGCGGTTTCTCCGGTTAATCCAGCGGTAGGCCTTACTTCAACTCGTTTGTGCCCGCGTGCTATGTCTGAACGATGCGCGGAGTGATGAAGAAGATCAGTTCCTGCGTCGAGGTCGTAACGCTGCGGCGCTTGAACAGGTTGCCCAGGTACGGGATGTCGCCGAGCACCGGCACGGACAGGATGCTGAGCGAGTTATTGGTCTGGATGACGCCGCCGATCACAACCGTTCCGCCATCGGTGACGAGCACCTGCGTGGTGGCCTGTTGCGTAATCAGCGTCGGGTTGCCGTACTGGTCTTCGTGACCGAAGTCAGGCAGCGTGTTCTCCACGTCCACGTTCAGGAAGATCGTGCCTTCCGACGTGATCTGCGGAGTGACAGTGAGACGGAGGAACGCGTCCACGTAGGTCGTGGTCGGCGGGCCGCCCAACTGGCCTGTCGTCACGATCGGCACGCGCACGCCCTGCTTCACGATTGCCTGAATGTTGTTCTGGGTAACCACGCGCGGACGCGAGAGAACTTTAAGCAACCCGCGCGATTCCGCCATGGTCAGAGCAAAGTCCAGGCGGAAGTTGTTAGAGGCGACGGAGAAGCCGAGAGCGCTGGTCGGTCCAGGCGCGCCCAGGTTCGAGAACAGCGGAATCGAACTGCTACCGGTGCCAAACATCGGATACAGCGGATTCGGAGTTTTGCTGCTATATGGCGAAGCGCCAGCGCCGCCGGATCCGGGGACGCCGCCAACCTGCGTGGCGCCATTGCCCCATCCAAAGCCAAGCTGAGTGCCGATGTCGCGGGCGAAGCTGCGCGTCGCGGAAACCACACGGGCTTCGATCTCGACTTCCTGCGTCTTGCGGTCCATCTGCTGGATGATGCGGTCGACATTCGGCAGAACGGCCGGTATGTCGGAGACGATCAGAGCGTTCGTGCGTTCATCGGCCACAACGTCCCCGCGCTGGCTGAGGAACTTGCGGATCGTCGGCAGAACGTCTTTCGAGTGTGCATAGCTGAGGAAGCGCGTAATGGTGACCTTGTCGACGGCCAATGCTTCGGCGTCGATCTGGGCACGGCGGCTCTCGGCTTCATGCTTCAGTGTGTCGATGGTCGCAATGCGCAGGACGTTTCCATCAAGCTGGCGCGAGAGGTCGTTGTTCTTGAGCACGATGTCGAGCGCCTGGTCCCACGGCACATCGTCGAGCACGATGGTCAGCGTGCCACGCACGTTGGGATCGAGCACCACGTTCAGCCCGCTGATCTCGTGAATCAGCCGGAAGAAATCTTTCAGGTCGACGTCTTTGAGGTTGACCGAAATCGGCTCGCCCGTGTACTTCGCTCCGCTCGAGGCGGGCTTCTGTGCCATCTGCGCCTTCTGCTCGGCAGCGAGGTTGACGGCCGGAGTCACTTTCTCGGCGTCCTGCATGGTGGCATTCGAGGTCGTAGCTACAAGTTCAGCGGCAGTCTTGTCGGAGAAGCGGCTGGCAGCTTCTTCCGCCTTGACGGCCGGCTTGGTCGTGTACTTGGGCTCGACGACGGCGAAGTCGGAAGGCTTGTCCGTTGCAGCCTGGGCCGGAGCCGGAGTGCTGGAATCGACCAGCGTCTGCGGCACGGTGGCCGAGGCCAGTTCGAGCTTCGGAGCCGGAGTCTCGGCCTTGGGCTCGCTCTGCTGCGCGACATGAATGACCTTCGGAGCTACCGTCTTGGCAGCCGTCTTCGGCGCGTCCGGAGCGGCAACCGTCAGCACGTAGCTGCCATCGTCGGCGGTGGCGAGCTGGTGCTCAAGCTTGGCCGTCATGTCAAGGACGACGCGCGTGTTGCGCTGGGCGTCCATGCCGATGCGGATGCCCTTCACGCCGTCCTGACCGACAGAGATCGAACTCTGTGCCGTCGCCATCACGGTGTTCGGGAGGTCGACAACGATGCGCGCGGGGGAATCGAGCGTCGTCACCTTGGGCGCAAGCGGGCCCTTTGCCTTGAATTCGACACGCAGTCCGTCGCGGTCCCGCGAGACTTCGAGCCGTTGCAGGCTCGAGGCCGCATTCACCGTAACGTCAGCCGCGGTCGCGACGAGCGCCAGCGCGAGCAGCGGAATTATGAGACCCAGCACTTGCTTTCGCATTTCCCTATCTCCCCATGTGAGGCCCTACGGCCTCCATGTGTTTCTTCGAAGTCGCTTCCTTACCCACTAGACCGCCGGTACCGTGATTCTCTTCGTCACTTCCCGGGTAAAGGTCTTGCCCAGCCGGTCCTGCAGCGTTTCCTGGAAAACAATCGAGTCGCCGGTAATCTTCACCACGTAGCCGTTGAAGACCGGATCGTTTTCCCGCAGGAAGTAGGCCTTGTTCAAACTATTGCTGACTACTGCAATAAAACCGTTGTCGGAGTGCACCACGCCGCGGAGATTGATGCTGCCGATCTCCAGGCATTTCTTGCCCGTCGTGCAACCCGAGCCGCTGGCGTGCGCCACCACCGGGCTGATGAAGGGATCGCGCTTGCCGTTGGCGCTGTACTTGTCCGCCGCGGGCTGATCGGCTGCGGTGCCGTCGGCTGCCGCCGGAGCGGGCGTGCCCACGATCTCGCCAACCTTCTTCTCCGCCGTCGGCTCTGTTTTCGGAGCCGCGGTTTTCTCAGCCTTCGCCGCTTTCTTCGGGTTCTTTGTCGCCGTCTTGGCAGGCTTCTGCGCGGACTTTGCCGCAGGCTTGACGGAGGCCGAAGCCGGGGTTGAAGCTGCCGGCGTCGCGTGCGCGGCACTTGACGGGGCAGGCGAGTTCCCCTGCACGCCGTTCACTGCCGCCCGCGTGTTCTGAATCACGCTGGGATTCTGCGCGACAGCCACCGTGACGGCCAGCACGCAAAGCGAAATTGTCATCGCCCACTTCATCCGTCTTCTCCTATTTCTTCACCGGCGTGCCAGGCTTGGCTGCGGCCGCGCCCGGGTCCAGATCGTGACTGAAATACGTCGTCGTCAGACAGGTCGCCACCACAGTCTCGCTGGGCGCATACTGGTAAACGTGCTTCACTTTCGCATCGCTCGTCTTGCGGACCGAGGCCAGCTGGAGATTGGTCACGTTCACGATGCGCTCGACCTTTGTCAACCGATCGAAGAAACTCAGCATCGAGTAGTAAGGACCGTCGAATTCAACCTCGAACGGCACCTCGGTGTAGAACTCTTTGGTGCTGTAAGCACGCGAGGTATAGCGGCGGACTTCGACGCCTGCCTTGCGCGCCTCCCCGCTGACCATACGCATGAAGTTATCGATTTCCTTCTCGTCGGGAACGATGCGCCGTTCGATTTCGAGTTGCTGCTTCAGACTGGCCAGCTGGCGCTCGATATCAGCCAGCTTCGGCCGATAGGCTTCCAGTTCGCGGTTCTCGCGCTCCTTGGCCTCGAGCTTGGTCTGCGCCGTCGCGTTTTCTTCGCGCTGCGTCTTGAAGACCGTGTAATACAGCCCGCCGGTCACGACTGCCGCGCCCAGGACCAGAGTTCCCAACAGCTTGACACCGGTTAACTCGCCGAGATTCATCGTTTGTTCCGCCTTCGAGTAACTGCGCTTACGACTTACCGCCCTTTTCGCAGGTCAACGTGAACTGAAAAGCCTGCATGTCTTTCACGTTTTCATCCTGATAGGTTTCCCGGATTTCGATGTTCTTGAAGTAGCCGGTCTTTTGCAGGTTGGTAATCAGGTTGGCGACGGCGTCGCTGGAGAGCGCAGTGCCATCAATGGCAATGTTCGCTCCCTGATCCTGCATGCTGTTCAACCAGACCGCCTCTGTACCATTCACCGTGTCGCCGATCATGGCCAGCAGGCCAAGCGGGCCCGTCTGGTCATTGCGCAGCTGGTCGATCACGTCGACGCGGCGCTTGTAGGCGTCCGCCTGACGCTGGCGCTCCAGATAGCGCATCTTGATATCGGCAAGTTCGCGGTTTTTCTGTTCGGCCTTGGCCATCGCCACCGCGATCTGCTTTTTCTCGCGGTCGAGCCGGTACCAGATCCCGGCGTTGACCAGACCTGCGACAATCAACACTGCCGCGACCTGCATCATCGGCGAGCCGACATTGAAGTCGAGGCTCGGCATGCTGATAGCCGGGCCTTTCTTGCCTTTCGGTTTCGGAGCACCTAGAAGGTTGATGCGAATCATAATTTTTCAAAGCTCCTCAGGGCCAAGCCCACCGCTACCGCCAGCTGACCCGCGTTCCGTTCCACTAACTCCGCGCCTGCGCCTTCGGCGGGAGCCAAAACCTTCTGAAATGGGTTGAACAGCTCGACCGGCATCGAGAACTCCTGCCGCAGCGCTTCAACGAGGCCCGGAACTTTTGCCGAACCACCGGCGAGATAGATCTTCTCGATATGCTCACCCGCCGCGCTGGCGCGGAAGAAGTCAAAAGTCTTCTGAATTTCGAGGACGATGATTTCCGTCACCTGCTGCAGGATCGGGGTCTTGGCGTCATCTTGGGTCGTGCCGGCCTTCTTGCCTAGCTTGAGCTGCTCGGCGTCATCGAAACTGAGATCGAGCTCTTTCTGGAGCGAATCGGTGTACTGGTGTCCGCCAACCGAGACATCGCGCGGGAACAGTGGAGTCGTGCCCTTGACGATATTGATGTTCATCACGCTCGCACCCAAGTTGAGCAGTGCGACGACCTGGTTGGGCGCCGGCTCGTAATTGAACTCGTAGCAGTTCTGCAAAGCGAGGGCATCGATGTCCACGATAGCCGGAGTCTTGCCCGCCATCGAGAGTACGTTGGTGTAGTTCAGGATCTTGTCTTTCTTCACCGCCACTAGCAGAACATCCATCTGCGGGCTGGTGGCATCGTCACTCAGAATCTGATAGTCAAGATTGACGTCGGCGAGATCGAAGGGAATGTGCTGCGCGGCTTCCTTCTCGATCGTCTCGGCCAGTTCCTGATCGCTCATCGAAGGCAGCGAGATCTTCTTGACAATGACGGAGTGTCCGCTCACCGCGGTCGCTACGGCCTTCGACTTGATCTGCGTTTCCGTAAACAGCTTGGCGATCGAGCTGGAGACCTGGCCCGAGTCGACGATCATGGAATCGACCACCAGATCGGGCGCAATGGGTTCGAGGCCAAGGTGCGCGACTTCAATGCCCGCGCGTGTCTTCTTGAGCTCCACCGCTTTAATGCTCGAAGAGCCTACATCCAGCCCAACGATCGTCTTCGCTCCAAACATGGTTTCTCCAGGCCGGCCTGGCCGGCATAAACTTTTATTGCTGCCCCGCCGCTTTCACCGCAGCCTTTACCTTTTTCTTCGGCGAGGCGTCGGTTTCCATCGACTGCTCTTCCATCCATTGATCCAACTTCGATTTCTTGAACCGCCAGCGATTACCCAATTTGAAGGCGGGAATTTTCTGTTCGTTCACGTACTTGTACAAAGTGTCCGGGCTGACTCCCAGATACTGGGAGGCCTGGCGAATGTTCATCACTTCTCGCGACTCTGCCATGACGTTTCCGTCCTCCACAGAATTCAGTTCCCGCACCCTTTCTCCTCGCATGTACCGAAGCGGCGCGCAACAATTACCTCGATACAAATTGCCTTCGAGTAGTGTTTTGGTGTCCTGAGCATATCTCAAGGGGTGCGACGGGCCTCTCTCAGCGAATTGCCCGGTTTTACTGGGTTTTATGGGGTTTTTCTGGAAGCGGAAAAAACGGGATTTGAGATCTCTGACTACAGCTTGGGGCCGCGTAAATAGCGGGTACAACGCGCTGTAGTGTCTGCTCGAATGTCGCTCTCAGTACCGCGCGCTGCGTAACTAAGGTACTAGAGACGGTACGGAGGTGCTTGCACGCCCGCGCAACTGATTGAAAAAAAGCATGAAATCGAAGGTCGATGCGATGCGCATTTTGGTGACTTCCGCGCCTGTTTTCACCCGAAATTGACTGCGCTTGCCGCTCGTGCAGGAGTGCGCACATAATGAAATCCGGAGGATTGAAATTTGCGTCTTCATCATTCGCTCAGTAGATCGTCCGTTCTCCTCGTTCTTTGTGCGTTTATTTCAGGATCGTTGGCATTCGCAGCCGACAGCAGCAATTTAAAAACGATTACTCCGGAAGAATTGGTGTCTCTGCTCTCCAGCAAGTCTCCGAAGCCGCTTCTGTTTCAGGTGGGCTCGCACATGTTGTATGTGCAGGCGCACATTCCCGGTTCCGAATACGTTGGCCAGGGGAATACGCCCGAAGGCTTGCAGAACCTCGGCGCACGCGTCAACAAGTTGCCGAAGAAAACGCCAATCATTCTCTATTGCGGTTGCTGCCCATGGAGTCATTGCCCGAACGTCAACCCGGCTTATGCCGCGCTCGAAAAACTGGGATTCATCAATGTGAAGGTGCTATACATCGCAAACAACTTCGGGGCGGATTGGGTAAACAAGGGATATCCGACCACCAAAGGCGAATAGATGAAGAGAGTCTTTTGGATCGCAACTCTGCTTGCACTGGCCGCATTCGCGGTCTCATGCCACTCCTCTTCGTCTGGGAAAGCTGCTCTCAAGCCTGCTCCGGAGTTCTCGCTCACCGATCTCTCAGGCCGCCCGCTGCATCTCGCCGACTATCGCGGCAAGGTAGTCGTTCTGGATTTCTGGGCGACATGGTGCGAACCGTGCAAGCAGGAGATCCCGCGCCTGATCGACCTGCAGAACAGATACTCCGCGCAGGGACTGCAAGTTCTCGGCATTTCAATGGACGACAGTGAGCCACCGGTGCGCACATTTCAGCAGAACTTCAAGATGAACTATCCCGTCGCGGTGGGAACGGCGAAGCTCGCAGATCAGTATGGCGGAGTGCTGGGTTTGCCAATCACGTTTGTAATTGACCGCGAAGGAAGGATCTTCTCGCGTCACATTGGAGCGGTGGACTTCTCTCTAATTGAGGCTGAGGTCAAGAAGCAGCTGTCGTAAGAACGGCTCGGCTCCGTTGAACTAGCTCCAAGCTCGCAGCTCCAAGCTCCAGCCTTGAGCCCTCAAACGCTCTCGATTCTCCTGGGAGCTGAGAGCTTCGAGCTTCCTTCGTTTTGCCTCACCGCTTCGTGGTGAGCCACGTCACTTTCTCCTGCGCGAGATTCCGCTAGCCTGAAGTGTCTTCTTTATCGATATTTCCAAAATAGGAGCACCTATGAAACTCCTCGTCATCGGTTCGGGCATGATGGGCTCAGCCGCAACCTACGATATGGCCTGCCAAAGTCAGGTCGAATCCATCACCCTTGCTGATAGCGATGTGAAGCGAGCACGGGAAGTCGCCGCGCGCGTCAATCACATCACCGGCACAAAGAAAGTGCGCGCCGTTGGCGTCGATGCCTCACGCGAGAAAGACGCGGCACGCCTGATGAAGGGCCACGACGGCGCCCTGTCAGCAGTTCCCTATTTTCTGAACCTCGGATTGGCGGAGGCAGCAATCGAGGCCCGCTGCCACTTCGCCGATCTGGGCGGAAACAACACCGTCGTGCGGCAGGAGTTGGCGCTCGCGAAGAAAGCGGAGAAAAAAGGCGTCGGCCTTGCGCCCGACTGCGGACTTTCGCCGGGCATGGCGTCGATCCTCGGCGGCGAACTCGTGCGGCGGCTGAATGGACATGCGGACGCGCTCAAGATCTATGTCGGCGGTCTGCCGGAGAAGCCTGTACCACCCTTCCACTATCAGCTTGTCTTTTCGGTCGAAGGATTGATCAACGAATACGTCGAGCCGGCGCGCATTCTGCGCAAGGGTAAGCTCACGACCATCGAGCCTCTCACTGAGCCCGAGCCCTTCACGATGGATGGCTTCGCGCCGCTGGTGGCGTTTCACACCTCGGGCGGGACTTCGACTTTGCCGGAAACGTTTGAGGGCAAAGTGGGCGAGTGTTTCGAGAAGACGCTGCGTTATCCGGGACACTACGACCTGCTCTGCGAATTGAAAGAGCTGGGCCTGTTTTCGAGCGAGAAGATGCGGGTCAACGGCACGGAGATCGCGCCACGCGCGCTGATGTTAAAGGTCTTCGAGGGCAAATTCGCCAGCAAAGGGCCGGACGTCTCCCTCATGCGCATCGAGGCGCACGAATCGATCAAGGCACCGGGCGTCCGCGGCCTGTTGGGCGGCAAACTGAAGGGCCGCGTCGCCAGCTTCACCATGGTTGACACCTACGACGGCAAGACCGACATGAGCGCAATGATGCGCACAACGGCCTTTCCAGCGTCGATCGTTCTGCAGATGATGTGCTCCGGCGCGATCAAGAAGCGCGGCGCCGTGCTCCAGGAACGCGACGTTCCGGCAGATGCCTTCCTGGCCGAAGTCGCGAGGAGAGGCATCAAGATCGAATACCGGGTGGAGTAGTTTTCTAGAGGTCGCTTTTCTCCGCGTCTCTGCGGCCTTCCTCTGCGAACTCACCGTGAAAAGCTTTTGAACGCAGAGGGCGCTGAGAACAACACGCGGAGTTCGCTGAGAGAGCTGGGCTGCCAAGACATCCTATTGGGTTTCGCCGATCACACTCATTTTGGTATCCGTACGAAATTTCTTGTAATCGCTGAAGGTCTGCACAATATCCTCGCGATAATTCTTCAGCAGCGCGACACGCGCATCGAGTCGCAGCTGGACATGCTTCGGCAGCCAGACTTCCTGATTCACTTCCGTTAAATCGACCTCGATGCGCGCGCCCTTATGAATGCGCGCCAGGAATAACCCGAAGTTGATGTTGTCGAGCGCAGTGATATCGAGCTTGACCCACTGCCCTTCCGCCTTATCAATCCACACGCGTCCGTGAAATTTGCTGAGCATTTTGGACTCGCGGCGTTTGGGCTGGTAGCCGGGGTGCGGTTCGCCTTCAAGAACCCAGCAATCATGCCCGTCGACGGCCTCCGTTCCCATCAGGTGGAAGTCAAAAGCATCAGCAATCTCAAGCACGAATTTGCGGTCATCTTCGCGCTGTTTCTCTTCCTTCTCAACGCGCTTGCGGCGGGCCTCGTCCGACTCGTCTTTTCGCTTGTCGATGATCTTCTGTATCTTTTCGTCTTCCTTCTTCGCTTCTTCGGACGAGAGCGGCTTGTCGTCTTTGGAAATCAGTTTTTCCACATCCTCGCCGTAAAGCTGCAGAATCTCCGAAGTTCGAATCTCAGTTTTGGCAACGTTCCCGTGGGGGTCGAGTTTGTGCTCCTCCTGGCGCTCGGTGTAGGTGTAGTCGCGCAAGCGCTTGTCGTTTTCAAGGTCTTTCTCCTCGGCCTGGAGAAGAAGTGCACGAATCTGCGCGGGCGGAACGGCGCCGCTGGCATCGGGCTCGAGTTGGGCCGGCGGTTCGGAAGTCGAAGCGGCTTGCGTAGGCTCCGGATTCTGAGCTATCGCCAACACCGCAATGATCAGAATGAACCCGAGATGGCGGATGAAGAGCATGTCTCTAATACGGGGATCAACTGGATGAAGTTTCAGGTTGATCGACGCAAACAGCGGGCCAACTCGTTCTAACCCACTCGGGTCGGAGAAGTTTCCCACAACTGGCGCCGGAGTGGTGCACCCTTCACTTCTCGGCGCGGTCGACGCACCCGGCTCGGAAAGAACGGCTGTCCAGCCGATGCAGGCGCTTAGCCTGTGCCGTCGTGATCAGGCGCGTGTGCGAGATGGTCAGCAGATATTCCGCCACGAACCAGACAGGCTTGTCCGTCGTCATCCAATTCAGGTGGTCGAAACGCCTCATGTGGATCGGGCGCGAAAAGCTTCGCAGTGTCCGCTCGCCCCGCAAGTTGAAGTAAACCTCGAAGTAACTGAGCGCAAGCTCGCGCAGCGAGCGATAGACAGGCTCGCGATAACGGCATCCCGTGTAATTTGACTTAGCCACTGTTCCCCAGCACCCGTCGATCTTGTAGACGGCGAGCACATGATCGGTATCGCGCTCGGCCTCAAAGTCGATAATCAGCGGAGGAAAACCATTGACGCGCAATGCCGCAGCGGCGAACAGTGCTCCCTCGTAGCAATGAGAAGTATTCTCCGCCAGCACGCGCCGCGGGGACCATGCCGTGTCCGCCAGGTGGTAAGGCATCGCGTCAAGAGCGCACTGGATACCGTGTGGCGTCTTAAGCGCACGCAGCTTGCGCAGCTCCGCACGAGTGAAGCCCCAGGAGTTTGTCCAATTGTTCATTCTTGATGAAAACGAAGGTAGCAGGTGGGTGGCATGATTGGGTATAGGTTGATGGATTCCACAACCTGCCGATCGCGACACAACTGCAATAGAATCCCCTTCTATTGCATCTCGAGCGAAACCACATCTCCGTTCCCGTCATCGCGCTCGCGATAGTTCACTGCAATGTTTTTGTTCTTCCAATCACACGAGAACTTTTCCGAGCCGATCAATACCAGATATTCCACATCCTGAATATGCAGCCTGAGCGACTGCTTTCCCGCTATCACACTGATGACAAGGTGCGGCGCCTTCGAACAGTCCACCGAAACGAGTTTGCCTTTGACAAAGCGCGACGGCAGTTGCTCGTCCTTAGCTGACGAATTGCCCACCGGTTCCTGTCTCAGCTCCCCAGCCTCCCCTTCCCTTATCCGCTCAAAGCTGGGCGCTTTGCCCTTGAGGCTGATGGCTTGCGCCAGGGCCCGGCTCGACTGCGCCGCGACCTTCGAGTCTCCGCTTTGCGCCAAATTTTGAAAGATCGCGATCGCCTCGTCCGTCCTGCGCGCAACAAGGTAGGCATTCGCCATGTTGAAAAGGTAGCGCTCGTTCTGTGGGGCGAGTTCCAGGGCCTTTTGCACGTTGGCAGTTCCCTTCTCTAACTCGCCCGAAAATGCCTGCGTGAAGCCGAGCAACGAATACGCGTCGGCCAGCGTCGGATCGAGTCCGATCGCGGTCTCCAGTTCCTGCTTGATCCTATCCGTGTCCTCCTCGTCCTGCAGGTCTTCACGGTCTAGCAGCGTCGCATAATAAAGGTGGACGCGTGCATCTTTGCTGGAGAGTTCCACGGCACGACGCAGGTAGCCCGTGGCCAGTTCGAAATTGCGCCGTTCCATCGCAGCGAAACCCGCGCCCCGCAGTGCCCAGGCATTGTTCGGTTCGTCCTTCAGAATCTCCTGAAATTCCGCGAGCGCGTGCTCCTTGTAATCGGGACTGTGGGCATGGATATCGGCCATAAGAGCGCGCGCATCGGTCACGCTGACCGGCCTAACGGTGAATTGCGCGGCGACGATTGCCACCGGATTCTTGACCAGCCGGTGGCTGGATCGATGGCTTGCCTGGTATCCACGCAGCTCATGATCGAGTTGGCGAGCATTCATTCCGATCGCGGTTTGAAGGGCGTCGTCAACGCTCTTCTTCTGCACTTGCAGCGCATCAAAATAGATCGACAGCTTCGGAACCAGATCGTTGTCGTAGAGGTAATGCACCAGCAATCCAGATTCGGCGTAAAAAGTAGACCGCCGGTCACCGGTCTCGTAGTAGGTCTTCGAATCCTGCGCCACCTTCAAGAGGTCCGACACCTTCATCCAACCCAGCTGCTTGAGAATCTCGTAGGTATCATTTGGAATTTTGCCGAGCAGCGCTTCCTTGTTGTCTACCTGGATGCTAGAAAAATATTCGGCAAAGCCTTCTCGAAACCACGGATCCGCATGAAACGAGAGGTTCCCGTCCATCAACTGGTGTGCGTATTCGTGAAAAACGACCTTCCATGGGTCGTCTACCGACATGTCAAGCATGATGAAACTGCGGTCCTGGCTGGTCTGGAATAGCCCGGAGAGCTCAGTCGGCACCCCGTTAAACATCGGCGCGACCTGTCGCAACTCTTTCTTATTGCGGAAGGCGACGATCTGCAGCGGCACGGGCAAACTGACGTTGCCCTTCGTCATAAGCACGCCAAAGGCGGCACGCATCTGCTCAAAGTGCAGGGCGACGGCGCGGCCCCTCCCAGCACCTGCGTCTGTGATCACGGAAAAATTGGGCGAGCGGACTTCGACCCACCGTGGCTCCGCGGCAGAACTAAAGAGGGAGAGGCAAAAGAGACCGCCAGAAAACAGCCAGAGTCTGCAAAGCCGCACAAGTGGACTCCAGAACTATCACCAATTAGACGTGGGAACTCAGGATTTGTCAGTGAGGCGATGTGGTCTATCGAGACCAAGAAGATGCGGTTGACGTGCGGGGGAATCTCTCGGGCCATTAAACCGAGACGGTAAACGAAGTCTCCGTGCGCGTGACCGGCCGATACAGAGTGTCGCGCTCGACCGGTTCCCGCCCGGCTTCTTTGATCAGCCGGATCAGATCCTGACGGCGCAATCCCTGCGGAGTGGTCGCGCCCGCATCGTGATAGATCTTTTCTTCAACGACGGTGCCATCGATATCGTCGGCGCCGAAGCGCAGCGATATCTGCGCAATCTTAGGCGTCATCATCTGCCAGTACGACTTGATGTGCGCGAAGTTGTCGAGCACGAGGCGGCTGACCGCGATCTGTTTAATGTCCAGCATGCCCGTCGTGGTGGGCAGGTGCTCGAGTGGCGTGTTTGCCGGATGAAACGCCAGCGGAATAAACGTCTGGAATCCGTGAGTCTCATCCTGAAGCCCACGCAGCTTCATCAGGTGATCGACGCGGTCCTCATCATTTTCGATGTGACCATACAGCATCGTCGCATTCGACTTCAGCCCGATCTCGTGTGCCGTGCGCGCAGTATTGAGCCAGTCGTCGCCGTCGATCTTGTGGTCGCAGATGATATGACGCACACGGTCCGAGAAAATCTCGGCGCCTCCGCCGGGAAGCGAATCGACGCCTGCTTCTTTCATTTTTTCCAAAGTCTCGCGGATGGTCAGCTTCGAACGCTTCGCAAGGTAGGCGACTTCGACCATGGTGAAGGCCTTCATGTGTACCTGCGGAAAGCGCTCCTTAAGCCCGGAAACGAGATCCAAAAAGTATTGAAATGGGAGATCGGGATGCAGACCGCCGACGATGTGAAATTCGGTGATCGCTTCCGTATAGCCGGAAGCCGCGATCTGGAAGGCCTCTTCAAGCGCCATAGTGTAGGCGCCGGGCGCGTCTTTCTTACGTCCAAAAGCGCACAAGCGGCACGCAGCCACGCAGACGTTCGTCGGATTGATATGCCGGTTGACGTTGAAGTAGGCCGTGTCGCCGTGCATGCGTTCCCGAACCCAGTTCGCCATCCAGCCTACAGCCAAAATATCGCCCGTAGCATAAAGCGCGAGCGCGTCGGCCTCGTTGAGACGCTCGCCGCCGAGGACCTTATCCTTGATTGCCTGTAGACGTGGATCGTCGGTTTGGAATGGGTGGGAACTTGCCATCGCTATTAATGATAACCCAGTAGGCTCTCGCGAATTAGCCTCTGCTGCTGAGGTGACGTTTGCGGGTGAAAACCAAAACCGCTGAGTACGCCGAGGACGCGGAGGGATATTAGATTTCTCAGCCTCGGACTTTTTCTTTGCGACTGAATTGGCTCGAAGGGACTGATTTCGTCCACATTTCTGAATCCGCAAATCCTCCGCGTCCCCTGCGTCCTCTGCGGTTTGGGTTTCCTTCGTTCAGTGCGACCGTAGTCTTCCAAGCAGCAGGTCGCTGGCGACAAAGAGAAAGAAGACTACCGAAATGACGCCGTTCATCGTGAAGAAGGCGGCGTTAAGCTTGCTCAGGTCGTCGTGGCGTACAAGGGAGTGCTCATACGCCAGCAAAGCCGCGACCGCAACGACGCCGACAAAGGCCAATTTGCCGAGGCCGAAGGCAACGATGAGCGCAACGAGCAGTCCGAGCATGATCAGGTGGAAAATCCGCGCCACCCAGAGCGCACCATGGATGCCTACATGGCGTGGGATGGAATGCAGTCCATGGCCGCGATCGAAGTCGTAATCCTGGCAGGCATAGATCACGTCGAATCCGCCCACCCAGAAAGTCACCGCGGCTGTCAGCAGAAGAATGCGCGGATCAAGTGAGCCGCGCACGGCGATCCATGCCGCCGCGGGCGCAATTCCAAGTGCAAATCCCAGGAGCAAGTGCGACCAGCGCGTAAAGCGCTTCGCGTATGAATAAAAGAGGACGACGGCGAGCGCCACGGGCGAGAGCCAAAGCGCCAAGCGGTTCAATTGCGAAGCCGCCAGCACAAAAATCGCGCAGGCGATTAAAACGAAGGTCGTAACGAACGCAGGAGTCAGCACGCCAGCAGGAAGAGCTCGCGTAGCCGTACGGGGATTAGCCCCATCGATCGAGGCGTCGGCCAGGCGGTTGAAAGCCATCGCCGCAGAGCGCGCGGAAACCATCGCCACCACAATCCATCCCAATTGGCTCCAAGCGGGCAGGCCCCCGGCGGCCAGCATCGCCCCACAAAGGGCAAATGGGAGCGCGAAAACAGAGTGCTCCCACTTGATCATTTCGAGCGTGATCTTCAGGTTTTGCAGGAATCCCACGCCCAATATTGTACGAGATACGATCGCTAATAAGTGAACTGCTGAAGCTGGGTGACGCCCGAACTCGGACCATCGACATATCCGGTGCGGTTCGCAGGATTCAGTCCGATGTGTGTCCCAATAACATTGAACGAATTGGAAAAATTAAACCCGTTAAGCGATTCGATCAGGTTGCCCTTCGTGTCATAGACCTGAATGCTGCTGCCCGGGCCTGTCGACGACACCGACTGCGCCACAAAAAACAGCTTGTTCACCGGATCGTATTCCACGTCCGTGCCGCTCTGCAGTTGGCCCACGTCGCCGGGCAGAGTCACGGCAAACCCGGTCTGCTTCTTCAGGTTGTAGAATTCCACGCGCGCATCGAGCTCGGTGGTGGTGACCGCAATCCCGTCCTCGGAATCGACCGCCAAGCCATTAATCGATCCCTGGTGATACGGCGGCGGACCCAGGATTCCCGTAAACTGCGTCACTGTTCCCGCCGTCAAATCGACCAACGCGATCTGCGGCGCCGGCCCGCCGACGGCTCCGTCGGATGCGGCCACCACTGCTTGATTCGTAACATAGTCGTATCCGACCGCCGGCTCGTTGCTGAAAAAGAATGTGGGATCGGTCAGCGTCACGTGTGGTCCGGACTTCTTCGTATTGAAGTTTGTCCCAAACACTAGGGTGTTGAAGTCGCCGCTGTTCTCAAAATACAAAATCGCATTGGTAAATGTCCCCCCAGCGCCCTGGTTGCGGCTTACACCCATAATGATGTCTTCGGTCACCAGACCGGACTTCCACTTGGCGGTGAATTTGTTGCTGCTGAGCGGGCTCAGTTCCTCATAAATCCGCTTCGTAACGTAAATCTGCCCTTTCTTTTCATGCTCTCGTTCCACCAGACCTACGCTGTTCCCAACGATTCCGAGAGTCAGGAAGTCGTCCTGCGACTCCAGCTTTTTCACGACACTCAAAATCTGCCCGGTAGCCTGGTCAAAGGTCTCGACCGCGGCGAGTATCTTTCCATTCCCATTCAGCGTCTGAGCCTCGCTGAGCACGCCCTCGGTCCCGTTCTGATCGATATCGAAGCCAAAAATCTGTCCGCCAAACTGACTGTTGACGATGACCGAGGTTGGGCCAGCCTCTCGTCCAGCCCTGGCGGGCAATGGTGAGCCTAAGCGGAACGCGAAGACGGCCACAACTAAGACGAATAATGACGCGAGGATTGCTTTTGTTCGCACGGGTATTTCCCTCCCCAAAGTTAACCAGACTTACCGAACTCCTTGCGAGATTGCACGCAACTGCACAGACCGCAAAAACTTATCCCGGCGGCGGTACCTGAATGTCATGTCGTGGTGAGAACTTTGTAAACAATTTGTCACCACCCTGCGGCGGTATGTCTGAGATGGCAGGCCAATCGCAAACTTCATCACCATCAGGCCACATGCTAGACTTCCTTCACCATTCATCCTATGTTCAATTTGCTGCTTCGCTGGCTAGTCGCTCTGATTTTGGTAGCGACGGTGGTCGTCCTCTCTGGGTGCGGTTCGCAAAGCTCGATGGCACCCCCCATCACTGTCACATTCACTCCGGCTTTCACCCCGCCAACAGCGATGACCACAAGCGAGTCGTGTGGAGTGGCTGCAACTGTCGCCAATGATTCCAAAAATCAGGGCGTGACCTGGCAGAAAACCTGCGGAAGCGCTGACTGCGGCACCTTCACCCCCACGTCGGCCTCGGCGAGCGCCGTGCCAATCACCTATACCTCCCCGGCTGTAGCGCCCTCCGGTGGCACAGTCACGCTCACCGCAACCTCGGTCACCGATCCAACCAAGAGTGTCTCCTCATCTCCAATTCCCATCGGCTCGACCTCCGCCGGGTGCGTTGCTCCCTAAGGCGATTCTAAGAGGGACAATTGCGAGGCGACTCTGCGGAGTCGTCGGACGAACGTAGTCTCCCCCAACTCGAGTCGCTCTCCGTGGCGACAGCAAGTGCCAAATCGGTCCGTCACTCTCGCGTCCGCCATCGTTTCCAACGAAATTCCCTTGACTTAGCCGCCGAAGACTTTAACGATTGGAAACAGGCACACAAGATGCCTGCTCCGGTTTGGTCTTTGACAATACGAATTGCCTCTGAGTGGAACGGGGCGAAGGGGTTCGCAGACATGACCGCCTTGAGTCAGACGATCTAAACGAGCCATATCCCGAAATGGGAGAGCTAAGTACCTCATTTCAGTGGACAACGCAAGAACCAGGTAAAAATTACAAGATTTGAGGGGGGGGAGGGGGGGGTCACCCTGGTCCCGACCGTTCACATAGGGCAAAAGTTGAAAATATGAAGGGCATCCATTGGGTTGTAACTGAGACCTGAGACCTAAGACCTGAGGCCTAGGACCTTAGAACTGAGAACCGAGATCTGAGAACTTCCAACACCGGAGCCTAAAGCCCAGGCGCGTCATCTAACGGGTGTAAGATTGATTCAGTTCTTTGCTGGCATTCCCACAGAGTTGGGGGCGTCCCGGTTTCGACGGAGATGCTTGCGGCCAGGAGGCATGCCGGGGTGCACACACCCGTAATCGCGTGCAAAATGATAATTGCCAATCAACAGATGGCATACGCAGCCTAATTAATTAGGCAGCCGCTCTTCGCAGCTTCGCCCTTGGGCCGCGAAAGAGCGTCGCACAGAGGGCTGCTCTTCCCGTCTACGTCTGGGATGGGAGGCTAAGATCACAGGCTAGTGTCGACGGTTTCTTGTCCGTTCTGAGCCGGAGGCGCGAACGTCCTGGGGGAAGCGGGCCGCGAGGTCCGCCCAACGCCTGGGGCATGAACTGGAATAAGCATGTAGTCTCCTAGCCAGTGACATTTTCGGACGCGGGTTCAACTCCCGCCGCCTCCACCAACTTTCTTCAGGGGTCAAGTTGTTGTTGGCCTGAGTTGAAGCCTTGGCCTCGATCCTCGTCCACTCTCACGATTCGGCTCGCGCAAACTTAACTCTCTACAGTTGACTATTTTCTCTCGTACCGGAAAAGCAGTATTCACCTCGTTCCATGCGAACCCCTATCTTGCTAATGCAAGTAGGGAGGCCTACACGAATGCTTTGGACGATTTTTGTGATTCTTCTCATACTCTGGCTCTTGGGAATGGTGAGTTCGTACACGCTCGGCGGATATATCCACATTCTCCTTCTGGTTGCAATCGCGGTCGTGCTCATTCGCGTGATCCAGGGAAGAAATCCTGTCTAGCGTGCGCATCAATATTTCAACTGGAGATATGAATGAAACTCATTCCTCTTATCGGGGTTGTGCTGATCGTGCTGGGAATTCTCTCGTTCTTTGTGCCTGTACCGCATAACGAAGATCACAGCGTCAAGATCGGAGACGCGAAGGTTGGTATCCAAACGCAAACCAGCCAGAAGATTCCCGCCGCCGCGAGCGTGGCAATTCTCGGCGCGGGAGTTCTGGCGTTGGTGCTGGGCGCACGCCGAAACTAGCAAACGCAGCGCGCTTGCCTCGCGAATGTGGTTCGCTGAATGATCGGCACAAGCATTCTTGCCAACTCAGGTTCAATCTGCGTATGGTAACTTCGTGAAGTTCGCACGCAGCAGCGGAATCCTTCTCCACATCACTTCCCTTCCCGCACGCTTTGGCATTGGCGATCTTGGACCTTCGGCCTACGAGTTTGCCGATTTCCTCGCCGACGCCGGCGTGAAGCTCTGGCAAGTTCTCCCTCTCAATCCGACCGGTTACGGAGATTCGCCGTATCAGTGTTTCTCCGCCTTCGCGGGAAATCCGATGCTGCTCAGCCTTGATCGCCTTGCGGAGCAAGGATTGCTGAAGGCATCCGACTTGGCGGGCGTTCCAACATTCCCGGACACGCTGATCAACTATGGCTCGGCGATTGCGTATAAGGTGCCGTTGTTGCGTCGCGCAGCGCAAGCGTTCTTCGCCGATGCATCGCGCTCGGATCGCGCAACCTTCGATCGCTTCTGTGAGCAGTCTGCCTCGTGGCTCGATGATTACGCGCTCTTCATGGCCGTGAAAGACGAGCACGGCGGAATCATCTTTACATCGTGGGATCCTGCGATTCGCCGCCGCGACCCGCAAGCTGTCCGCGAATGGTCCACTCGTCTTAGCGCCGATATCCAAGCCTACAAGTTCTGGCAGTTCGAGTTCTTCCGTCAATGGCAGTCGCTCAAGACTTATTGTCAGGAGCGCAGCATTCGTTTCATGGGAGACATCCCGATCTACGTCGCGCACGACAGCGCCGATGTCTGGTCGCATCCGGATATCTTTTACCTCGACGCGAATGGGTCTCCAACTGTCATTTCAGGAGTTCCGCCTGATTACTTCAGCGCAACTGGCCAACTCTGGGGAAATCCCATCTATCGCTGGGACGTGCTTGCGGCCAGCGGTTACAAATGGTGGATTGACCGCTTCCGCGCGTCTCTGGCGCTCTTTGACATGGTTCGCCTTGATCACTTCCGCGGCTTCGAGGCCTATTGGGAAGTTCCCGGAGGAGAAACAACTGCAATCAATGGCAAGTGGACCAAAGGTCCCGGAGAAGAATTCCTCACCGCTCTACAGAATGCCTTCGGAGGCTTGCCGATTGTTGCGGAGAACCTCGGTGTCATCACTCCGCCGGTCGAGAAGCTGCGGCAACAATTTGGACTTCCCGGCATGAGTCTGCTCCAGTTTGCGTTCGGCACCGATCCGCAAGGTCCATCGTTCCGTCCGCACAACTACAGCCGCGATCTCGTCGCCTACACTGGAGGACACGACAACGACACGACGCTTGGCTGGTGGAACAGTTCTGTCGGCGCCGATAGCACGCGTACTCTTGCGGACATCGAGAAGGAACACGCCTTCGCGCGCGCCTATCTAAACCTGGAAAACGATACCCAGATTAACTGGGCAATGATTCGCGCGGTCTTTGCATCCGTCGCCGACATCGCCATTGTTCCTTTGCAGGATGTTCTCTCCCTAGGAACCGAAGCACGGATGAATCTTCCCGGACGCGTCAACGGAAACTGGAAGTGGCGTTTCCGTCCAGGCGCGCTGACGAAAGACCTGAGCGCACGCCTGCGCTCGCTGACTACTTTGTATGATCGTTAGCGGAAGACGGTTTTACCGGAGCGCCGAGATCGCCATTAGCGAAGACGTAAGTCGTGCTCTTGTCCAACTTGAGGTTTGACTTGCTGGAAGTCAACGTGACGGTACCATCATCCCCACGTTTGGATTCGACGTCCTTCATCGTGACGCGAGTCTCGGAGACATGTGAAGGCGGTGGAAACAAATCAGGTGGAGTTCGCGCGTTGGGGAACCCCAGAACGTTCGGGTTCTGCATGATCTGTGTCGGCGCGTCCCGGTCTTTCACATCGGCGTCTTCGCCCATCAACATCGGGTAATACCAGACAGTGAGGAAGAGTCTCATCGGTCTCGATTCCTTCTTCCACTGCACCGAGTCCATGCGAATAGCGAGGCGCGAGGGATCGGTCTTTGACTTGGCTACTGAATCGATCACTTCACCGGAGAAGATTGCACCTTCGGGGATAACCGCGCCTTTGATCAGAGTGGCGATGGCCAGCCTCGCTTCCACCTTTGTGCCGACAGCCGTCTTTCCGGCGATAACGTTTTGCCGCATATTTACGGGAAACTCTTGCACGGGCGCTGCACTTGCCTGAGATGCCGCGGATGTCGCTGACTTCGACTGAATGTCCTGGGATTGTGCAAATGAGCAAACTGAGACAACCAGGATGCAGGCCGAAACGACGAGACTCAGCTGAATCGTAGATCCAACCCGAAGATCCGTATTTCTGTCTGCCATGCTCCGACCTCTCTGGGTTCAGGCCACCCGATGATTGGTGCCGTCAAATTGGAGTCTATCGCAGACGGAAGAGTTGCAATCGGCACTTACTCTGCGGAGGACGTTGCCCGACTCTGCGCGACTTCTTTGCTTGACTGGCGCGCGGCCATCGAGAGTTCCTGTTCCAGTGAGGCGAAGCGCCGAAATACTTCGTGCAAGCGGCGTCCCATGTTCAGGATGGTTTCGGCTTCGGCCTGTGCTTGCGCCGGTAATCCTGGTTCGAGCGTGATTAGTTCCGCGTTGCCCAGGACAGACGTAAGAGCATTGTTGATGTTGTGACGCATCTCAGCGATGTAGCGCCCGAGAGTTGCCGCCGCTTCCTCTGTAGCGCAAACCGTTCCAGCATCGCGTGCACGCTGTTCTGCCTGGACGCGCCGAAGCATCTCGCGTCCTAACAGTCCGGCAATCACAGGCCACAGCGGCTTGCCGCCGCGCTTGCCTGGATCGATCATATCCCCACCCAATTCGACAATGTTGCTATCGGCCTTGGCGAGCTCACGCTGTGGCCACGAGGAGAGAGGACGACCCGAGTGCACCACGATTGCTGGCTTGGCTGGGCCAACGAGCGCACGCTTCAGTTCGGCACCGTGCTCAGCAGAGGTCGCGTCCGCAATCGCGAGGTCGTAATTGCCCGCACCAAGCTCACGGGCAAGGCCTTGCTCGATAACGGTGAACTCCGGCGAGTTGGCGTCCGCCGGCCAGTTCCCCGCGATCTCTCGCGCGAACGCAGGATTACTGGACAGAATCAGGACTGTCGGGCGGCTCAGAGCCATGGATATATGTCAGCGGATCGTTTCGCTTTCGGTTGAGACTGCCACTCGTTCGGGCACGCGGCGCCCTACGAGTTCCAGTGGTTATTCTTCCAGAACCGCGCCTGAATCGGATTCTCCCGAAGCGGCCGCGGCGCGAGCAGTTGGTTTCGATTCGGCTCCGCCCTGCAGCGCGTCATCGACGGCGGCGCGCAGGTCGACCAGCATGCGCAGCGGGTGACCGGACGAGTATTCGGCCTGGAACATCACCTTCCACGACTGGCAGATCATGCGCAGACGAGCGGTCGGTTCCTGATCAGAAAACTGCGCCCGCCGGCAATCGACTGTAGTGATGCCATGACGCTCGAGTTCCCTCAGACCGTCCTGAATGGCGTTCAAATCGTCGTGCATCAGGCGGAAGAAGGTACGCCGGATCATGAAGCTGAAACGCGCGAAGGCAGCCATGGCTGCAGGTTCGAAGTAGCTGTCGCCCCCCTGCGACTTCAGCTTGCGCCCCTGGTCCAGCGTTCCATTGTGCAGGAGTTCGCTCAAGCGGCGGCACTGCGCGGCTGAGTGAATCAGGTCCTCCAAAGATGAGAGCCAGTCGGGAAGCTCTGCCGATTGAGGCCCGAGGACGGGCTCGAGCACCTGCGCGACATACTTCAGGTCAACTTCGGAGTCGGCCATACCCGCGGGCGTGCAGAGCGAGAAGTATTGGACGAGCAGGAAGTCGATCTTGTCGCGGTCTGAACCGGATTTCAGCGGCTTCTTTAGGTGATGCGCAATCAGGTTGCGCAGAACGTTCTCGCTCGCCAAGGGCGTTGTCTGCAAGAACTGGCGTAACTGGTGTACCTGGATTTGCCGGTCGACCTGTTGAAACCACTCTTCCGTGCGCGTCTGAAAATCCGCGTCGTGGCTCTCCGGTTCACCGGTAGCGCCTGCCAAGGCGAGCGGGCAGGCGGGCACTTCGATGACGAACTCTGAGACCAGCGCCTGGTAAATAGGCTGCAGGGTCTGAAGCATGGCGAGAGCGTCCTGTGGCGATTGTTGAGAAGTGGTCATGATTTCACAATCCAATTGGGAACTGGTTTGAGGAAGCGGGCCGCAACCACGGTCCGCTCCGGATGATATTGAACGGCGACGACGGAGGCCTCGGCGCGAAGCGAACCGTCACGGCTTTCGAGAAGAAGATGATCGGCAAATTCGAGAGGCTGCGCTACGACAAAGAGAACTTCCTGCGGAGTGCCAAACTCGATGACCGTTTCCTGCAATGGTAACCATGGGTTTTCCTGTGTGATACCGCCGCGAAGGTTATCGATGATCTTTTCTTCGCTTCCGCGGACATCGGTGCCGCTCTCTTGCTGGTCGCGGCTAACGCGGACAGGAATGCGAACCGGCGTTGCGTCAGGGAAGAACCTGGCGAGACGGCTCACAAAATCGAATTCTAGAGCACGAGCGGTGGCACTGGCCTGGTTGGGCACGGTAAACCTCAATCTGAAACATCAATCCAGGGTTGCGCACAGCCGAGCCTTCCCCTCAGGGGGACCCCGGGTCAGACTCAGTTGTTTTGTATCGCTGGAGAGAAGATGCACGAAGAGCGCCGAATTCTTGAAGGTCATGCACCAACGAACAAGTGCCACAAACAAATGGTGCTTAGGCGCTTCGACGGCGGCCCAAACGAGGGATTCTTCGCACCGACGGAACGGAGATCGTCTCAAGGTGAAACACTAGTCTCATTTCGCGAGCACACGAAGACCGGTCAGCAGAGGCAGTGGTCTGAAATCAATGCGGCTCTGCTAACCAAAGCTGAACTTTATCATTGTCGTCTGCACCAAGAAACACAAAGCGAGTGGGATTTTCCATATAGCACGCAAACGCAGCCCCTAATGGTTCCTTCGGTCTTCCATCGACCTTGAGTTGGTCATAGGTTGCGATTTGATGGCCCTCTAGATCGACGATTCTCATGATCATGTCCTTGCTCTGCGGGTCCACGAACAGCACGGCAATCCGGCTCTTGGATATGTGCATTGCCGAAGGCCGATAACCAGATCCCCCAGCATCAAGGGTGAATCGGCGAACTATCTCCCCGCCTGGTGATATAGCGTAAAAGACGGCCGGGTTGGTCCACCTCATCAAATAGGCATTCCCGTCAGCTCCCATCTCCAGTTGTCCATTATCAACCGCGCGGTTGGCGTGGGGATTCCCCGGAAGCGCCACCCTAGCGTCACCGGATGACACCATATCATGAAGTTCTTTCTCGTCCCCGACTTCAAGTTCTTTCAGGAGTCGCCCACTGCTATCGAATATCCCAGTGAATGGCCACATAGCTCCCGTCGGATCCTTATCATACTCCTCGCCCGAAATCAGGAACTGGCCACTCGCAAACACAGCTAGTTTTTTCGGCGAGAACGGAAAACCGGGTGCCAGTTTCACTGCAGACTGGAACGTACCATCAGACTTGTAGCTGAACACGTACCGGTTAATCTCGTGAGGATAGACGATCTCATACAGTTCCCCTCCGTTTGCCGCTAGCGCAAAATAGGGAGCCACGTCTACCTTTAGGTCCGGATTTGAATCGGCCTCAAAAACAGCGACCTTTTCCCCCTTGGGGCTTAGCTTGTGAATACCATAAACACCACCGACCTCGGTACGGAGGTAAAGGTTCCCGTCGCTATCGCACTTCAATGGCGGATAGAAGACGGAAACCATTTCCGAGCGCGCCGCGATCGTTTCAGTCCGAACCAAGTGCCCATCAATTGAGCTCTTTGCGGGCACGTCTGCCTGCCTCGCATCTCTCGACGAGGTCCCTTGTCCTAACGTTATTAGAGGCTGGCCGACGACTAACGTTCCAAGTGCGCAGCATAGAACGAGCAGTTTACATTTAAACGTCCGCATAATTTCCCTTTCATGATTATTCGACCACTAACCTAAAGGTGTGGCTACAATCGAGGGCATAAACAAACACAGGTTCTCTATAACTGATCGAGGAGGTGAGCATTATTCTCCCCGGCGTATTGTCACCTCGGAGAACTAAGGCCAGTTCTCTATCGGAACTTTCCCTGTTTATGTGAGAACGGGCATGGACGGCAACGTTTCCGCAATAAGCAGTACAGTCGCCAGACCCGGCATAGAAATTTGGAACGTAGTAGAGGTGCCCACAGCACAGGCCACTACTGCCCCGGCTTACACAGCTGCCACAGAAACAGGTACTCGTACAAGTCTCCCAGGGAAAAGAATCCGAGCACCCACCAGCACCAACGCATTGGATTTCCCCGTTATACTCAATACCAGTGCACCGATCGGGAGCCGTACATTCATATTGGGCAAATCCTTTTTCAACAAATAGGAGTGTTATCCCAAAAAGGAAGAGACTCATGACATATGCAACTTTCATAACAGCCTCCCGGATCCGAAACTGACAGATCCACGATAAGTAGCTTGCGGGAATAATACGCCCCCCCCCACACTTAATTGTCAATGATGTTATAGATCAGCTACGGCATCGGGAATCGGGCAACCGAAGACTAATAGTCGCAAGCTTACGTTCTCGAAAGCCAGCGTAGACGATGCGACTTTACTTGCGGTTTATATTTGGGTCCCAAGAGCGATTTATGCTCCTACTGCAGCGTCGTTGTGCCGGCTGTTTCTGCGTGTGCTCCGATGTTGTAACGCTTAAGCTTGCGATAAAGCGTGGCGCGGCTGATGCCGAGCATTCGTCCGGCGCGGGCCTTGTCGCCGTTGACCTCCGAGAAGACGCGAGCAATGGTGGCGCGTTCGATGTCTTCAAGGTCGGTTGTCTCCGGCAAGGAAGTGTCCTGCATTCCATGGAGCTGCGGCAGAACGTGACTTTCGGCATCGGCGATCGAGGCGGGAAGGTCATCGAGATCGAGGATGCGACGGTCGGTAAGCGCGACGGCGCGCTCGAGACAGTTCTCAAGTTCGCGCACGTTGCCGGGCCAGTCGTAGGCGAGGAGGGCTTTCATGGCATCGCCCGAAATCTGCACGCCGCGACCGGAAGCGAGACGCTCCAGGAACCAGTGCGCGAGGATCGGAATATCCGAGCGGCGCTCGCGCAGAGGCGGCAGCGAGATCGTCACCACATTCAAACGGAAGAAGAGATCTTTGCGGAACGTTCCCTTCTTGTAATCGGACTCAAGGTCGCGATTCGTGGCGGCCATGATGCGAACATCGAGTTTCACTCTCTGATTACTGCCGACGGGACGAACTTCCTTCTCCTGAAGGAAGCGGAGTATCTTGGCCTGCATCTCGAGAGGGAGTTCGCCGACCTCGTCGAGAAAGATGGTTCCGGTATCGGCCGACTGGAGTAGACCTTGCTTGGAGCGGAGCGCACCGGTGAAGGCACCTTTCTCGTAGCCGAACAATTCGCTTTCGATGAGCGTCGGGACGAGCGACCCGCAATCGACCGCGACAAAGGGGCGTCCAGCGAGATTGCCGCGAAAGTGCAAAGCGCGCGCGACCAGCTCCTTGCCTGTGCCACTCTCGCCACAGATCAAAACTGGAGTGCGGGTGTCTTTGAGGCGCGAGATCATGCGCAGGACGTTCTGGATTCCGGGCGAGTTGCCGATGATGCCGTGAACCGCGGTCTCGGTCTCCGAGCGCTCACGCAGAAACAGGTTCTCTTCTTCGAGGCGAACTTTATCGGCCATGCGGCGAAGGAAGAGGCGCAATTCGTCCAGTGGTGCAAATGGTTTGGAAATGTAGTCGTAGGCGCCGAGTTTCATGGCCTGCACGGCAGTTTCGACCGAGCCGTGCCCGGTCATGACAGCCACTTCAATGCGAGGATGGCTGCGCTTGACCTGCTCGAGGAATTCGAGGCCGCTCATGCGCGGCATGACGAGGTCGGTGAGAACCATGTGGACGGGTTGAGACTCGAGGACGGCGAGTGCGGCATCACCGCTTTCCGCCTCGAGGCAAGAGAAACCCAGCGATTCGCCAACGGTCATACAAAGACGGCGAATGGTCTGCTCGTCATCGACGATCAGCAAGCGAACGCGAAAATCCTGATTCATCATGCCGCCTTGCCCATGGTTTGCTCGACCACGGAGATGAAATCGTGCACACGAAACGGCTTTTCGACGCAGGGAGCGCCCGTGCGCCGTAAAGTGGCGGCCGTTTCTTCGTTGGCGATGTCGCCGGTGATGAATACAACTCTGCCGGCGAGTTGAGGGCGGTTGGCGACGATCCAGGCATGCACCTGCGCGCCGTCAACGCCGCCTGGCGTGCGCATGTCGGAGACGACGCCGTGGAATTCGCCGGTGGAGAGCAGGTTGAGAGCCTGCGCACCCGACTCGGTGCACACGACCGAGTAGCCGTTTCGCTCCAGCGCGGAGCGGACGAACTCCAAAACCGCGGGTTCATCTTCGATGAGAAGCACCGGGGCACAAGCTGATTGCGTTCCAGTTTGCGTCATTGTGGATACACTCCTGCGGCTGCCCCGAAAGTCGCCAAGTCTGCCGCCAAGGGCAAACGGACGATGAAGGTGGCGCCTTCAGAATCAAGATTGTTGTGACAGATGATTTCTCCGCCGTGCTCGCGGACGATGCCGTAGCAGATGCTGAGACCGAGACCGGTTCCCTTGCCGACATCCTTAGTGGTGAAGAAGGGATCGAAGATGCGCGCCGGATCGGAAATCCCGGTGCCGTTATCGCGGAACGAGATTTCAACATATCCGCTGGTGCGGGCACTCATGATCTCGATGCGCGCAGGCCGGCCGCATTCGCGCACTGCGTCATAAGCATTGTTGATTATGTTCAGGAATACTTGCTGGAGTTGGTGGGAGTCGCCGATGATCTCAGGCAATGACTCGTCCAGCCTCTCGAGCACCTGGATGCCGTGACTGATGAAATCATAGGAGCGCAACTGCACGGTCCGCTGGAGAATTGAATTCAACTGCACGGACTGCCGGCGTGGCGGCATTTGCCGTGCGAAGCTCAGCAGATTCTGAACGATCTGTTTGGTGCGCTGCGCCTCTTGCAGGATGACGACCAGATCACGGCGAGCGCTCTCGGGCAAATCCGGGTTCAGCATGAGCAGGTCTGCGAATCCGAGAATGGCGGTGAGGGGATTATTGACCTCGTGCGCGACTCCCGAGACGAGTTGTCCAATCGCTGCCATCTTTTCGGCATGGACAAGCTTGGAGCGAAGAACCGCAGAATCCGTCACGTCGGTCATTACAACTACGATGTTGCTGACCTTGCCCTCTTCGTTGTTGATGGGGCTGAAATTCACGGAGAATTGCCCGCTTGCGCCGTCACCGCGGATCAGAGGCAGGTCGAAGTTATCCACCTGTTGACCCCGAGCGACGCTGGACAGGGCCTGGCGAAGCGCCTCGCGACGCGAGGGCGCACAAAAATCCAGAAAATTGTTTTCCAGGAGCTGGCTCTGCTGGAAACCAAGCCCGCTCCAGCGCCGGTTAGCATAGCTGACGATGCCCGCTGTATCGGTAACAAGAATCAGGCTCTGCGTGTGGTTCAGAACTTTGCTGGAGAAGTCGCGCTCTTTTTGCAACTCGGTCTGTGATTGGCGCCAACTGGTAATGTCGAGCATTACGCCACGCTGCTGGAGAACATTGCCGCCGACATCGCGAACGGCATAGCAGTTCATATAGACGTGTACGGGTGAACCGTCTTTGCGCCTAAGGATTTCTTCGTGATTACGCATTTCGCCGGTTTGCTTGAGCAGTTCCAGCAAGTCCTGGCGGCGTTGCGGCGACAGATAGAGCTGAGAGGGAATGTCGAGTTGCAATACCTCTTCGCGGCTGTCATAGCCGAGGATGCGTACGAGGGCATCGTTGACCTCGATGAAGCGGCCTTGCGGCGTGGAGACGTAGATGCCTTCCTGAATGTTGTCGAAGATCTCGCGATAGCGCCGTTCGGCATCGCGACGGTCACTGATGTCCTTAAGCACATGAACCGTTTGGAACGCGCCGCCAGCCTTGCTTTCATCGGAAGCGGCGAGCCCGATTCTCTCGGGCCGAATGCGCGAAGAGGAGATCAGAAAAGTACTCTGCAGTCCGGGGTGAAAGTATTCGTCCAGTCCCTCCCCAGTGCGGCAGAATGGACAGGAATGCGGGGGAGCGGCGATCGACAGCGCGTCGAGGGCCCGCATATTTACACCAATCAACTGGTCGGGTGCGAGCCCCACGAGATCGGCGAGGGAGCGATTGACCCGCAAGATGTTGTTCTGCTCATCATGAACAACGATGAAATCGCTGATGGCGTCGAAAATGTCCAGCCAATGGCGATTGGCTTGTTGCACTTGGGTGAAAAGGCATGCGTTTTCGAGCGCGATACTTGCGTGGCCGGCGATCGCGCGCAATAACTGCTGATCGTCGGCGCCCGGCTCGGCCCCACGGTTAGCAAGGCAAAGAACCCCGACTAATTCTCCCGATGATCCATTCAGACGTACCAACGTGCAGTCCGACCACCCCAGGTTTGTCGCGAGCGTCGAACTCGGCAGTTCAGCAGCGGAAACAAAGGCAATATCCCCGGAGTGCTTTTGCAGACCGTTCCGCAACACCTTGGCAACTTGCTGGAGCACCGACTTATCGCGGATCTCTTCGCCATCACGCAGGAGAACTGTCTCGAGACTCGGCGTCTGGAAAAGGCTGAGCGCAACCGATCGGCTGCCGAAAAGCGTGGCAGTGCGAAAGGCGAGGTTGCGCGCAAAGGCAGGCAGATCAAGGACGGTGTTGAGTTCGACGGCAAGGGTGACCAGCGTCTCCGCGCGGCGGCGGTGCACCTCAGAGCGATCGAGGTTGCGGGTCATCTCGAGCGCGATAGCCACATGCGCGGCGAGGGCACGAGCGCGGCGAACGTCTTCGTCGCTGATGGCGCCCGGAGAGATGCGGTCGAGCACGCCAAACATGCCCAGCAGTTCGCCATTCGAACCAAGAAGAGGCACCGCCAGCAATTGCTTGATGGAGAAAGCCTTGACGAACTCGAGGTCGGCGCCCTGGGTGGTCGCGGCATCCTCCGTCAAAAAGATGTCCTTGTGCCGGAGTTTGCGAACGGCGGGCCCCTCATGCAGCGGTATGTCGACGGGGCGGGCGTGGCCATTCTCGAATCCCCAACGGATGTGGAAAGTCGATTCTTCGAGCAACCCGATGAAACAGCGCTGGAAGCCAAGGAAATTGGCGGCGCGTACGACGGTCTTGTTCATGAACTGGTCAAGCCTGCCGGCTGAACCAAGCTCACAGGAGATGTCAAGGATTTCGTGCAGTTCCTGCGCTTGGGCGCGCGCAGTTGCGTAGAGCTCAGTATTGGCTGCAACTACAGCACCGAAACCAGCAAGCGCCGAGACTAGCAACTTTTCCTCATCCGTATACGGAGAGGAGGAACGCGGATAAACCAGAACGGCGCCGTGCGAGCGCGAAGTGCGAAACGGGGCGGCCACGAGGGTGCCCGCAGGAGAGTCCTCGCCGAAATGCGAGGCACCATCGATATTGACCGTGATTCGTTCGCCGGCCGAGACGACCCGGGTCGCGATCTCAAGGGCGGAACGCAGATCATTGTCCTGCGCGCGGTCACGAATCGATTGCAAGAGACGCGGTGAGCCCGCCGAGACTGCCAGCAGCTGAAAGAGATTCTCTTGCCGGACGAAAATGAGGACGGCCGGCGAGCTGAGTAACTCTCGGAGCCGGTCAGCGATGTTCTCCATCACCGGAGGAGTATCAGGCGACGAGTGAAGGCGCGCCGCCAAGTTCGCCAGGATCGTGGCTCGCTTTTTCTCTTCACGCGACTGCTGGTTGAGCCGCAACGCCTCGAGAGCGGTGCACATCTGCGCTGCCAGGATCGTCACTCGCGCCTCAGCGACACCGTCAAAAGCAGAACTCGACGGATGAAGGTAGGCGATCGCGCCTACCGCCTCGCCCGCGACGAGCAAGGGCGCTGCCAGAGCGGACCGGGCTCCGGAGTCGCCCAGCATGGGATAGCGGCTTAGGCCGACTTCATCGAGAACCAATGGCCTTCGCTTCTGCAAAACGTCAATGGCGATCGAAGGGTCGCCCGTATGGAGGCGGGTTCGTCGAAAATGGTCGGCTTCCTGGCCGTCGGCTTCAACACCGATGAGTTCCCCATCCGGATTGCAGCTCCAGAAGTAGGCCCCGCTGGCATGGAAGAAAGCGCGGGTCAGGCGACAGAAGGAGATAATCAGGTCACTCGGATCATTGCGTTCGAGAGTAGTCCGCGATAGTTCAAGTAAGAGTTGCTCAAACGCCTCAGAATGAGACGCGAACGGGAGCCCGGAATTTCCGTCGTAGCCTATCGGCGCACTCCGCCGCTTTCACGTAAGCGGTTGAAAATAAGTGGATTATGTAAAAAGGCTACGCCGCATTCTCAAATTGAGTCAAGCAATAAGGCACCTTGAGGTGCCAACTTGGGAAACTAGAGTCACGTGCTTGTTTCTCATTCTGACATCGCCCAAAAGGCACCTTCGCGGAGCAACTCGTCCGGGAAATCTCTCTAAGCGGCGGCCCCTCAGTAGCTTGCAGAAATCACCAAAGTAACTCAAAGGGTCAACTTTTGGTTTAAGGCAGGCCATGCCTAGAAGAAGATGGGAATGCCGATCAAATTGAAGTTGGAGAAGAGGAGACCGTGCACTTTCGAGTCTGGCAAGTTGTTCTGCTCGCGAGCCTGCTGTCATTTGCAGAAATCACCTCCTGCCTGCTCACAGAAGCGAAGGCACAGGAAGAGGGTAGCCGCAAAGTGCAGACTAAGACGGCACCGGTTTATCCGGACCTTGCCCGCCGCATGAAGATCTCGGGGGTCGTGAAGGTCCAAGTCGTGGTCGCTCCCAACGGTTCGGTACGAGACACAAAGGTTGTCGGAGGCCATCCCCTTCTGGCAAATGCGGTCGTTGATGCCGTCCGGAAGTGGCACTACGAAACGCGTCCCAAGGAGACGACCGAGAGTCTGGAATTCCGCTTTGATCCCAACCAATAGGCAGGGCTAGTGGAAGCCAGGAAGGCAAACATCATGAGTATCCGAAAACAGTTGTACCTGAGCTTCGGCATCATCCTGGCGATGGTGCTGATTCTGCTCGCCGTCAACATGGTTGCGGTGTGGCGCGAACATGAGGCTAAGGCCGCGGCGCAGCGGGCCATCGATATGACCGAAGCAGTCTCGGCCGTGCGTTTCCAGACGATGCAGAACAACTTGCACCTGCAGAATTACCTGTTAAGCGGCGACACGCGCGATGTCGAGAAAATGAATGACGGCGAGCAGGCTCTGATAAGTGCCCTGCATCACGCGGTAGAACTGGTTAATTCAGACAAGCAGCGTACCGACCTTGAAAAGGTGATCGAACAAGAGAAGGGGTGGGTGCACGATTTCGCCGAGCCCCTATTGGATAGGCGACGAGCTGTCGACAGTGGGAATGCAACCGTTGCCGAACTGCAGATTTTCTATCTGCAAAAAGATCCGAGCTCCTTCGTTTCCCGGACTAGCGACCTTCTTGATCGGGTGGACCGCGAAAACCGGGACCTATTGGCAAAACGGCAAGCCGACGACCAACTGGCAACGACCGCAACAATCGTGATTTCAATTCTGAGTTCGCTCTTTGCGTTCGTCGTAGGGGCGATTATTGCCTATCGCAAAACCGACGAGATTACGGAACCGTTGAACCGGCTTATCCATGTCGCCGAGAAGATCGGCCAGTCGGGCGAACTCGACCACAACATCGACGTGCACGGCAAAGACGAGATTGGGCAACTGGCGCGCACTTTCGACTCGATGGTCAAGTACCTGAAGGAAATGGCCGCAGTCTCCGAAGCGATTGCTGGGGGGAACCTGGGAGTCGAGGTGCATCCGCGCTCGGCAAATGACACGTTGGCCAACGCATTCAAACGCATGGTCGAAGGCCTGCGCGGGTTGGTGCGAAACGGACGCGATGCCGCCGCCCAGGTGGCAAGCGCGGCCACACAAGTGGCGAGTTCATCGGATGAATCGGCGCAGAACAGCCTGCAAACTTCCTCGGCGATCGACGAAGTGACAAGCACGATGCACGAGATGAGTGTCAACGTGCAAAACATGGTAAAGAGCACGCAAACGCAGGCTTCCAGCGTGAGCGAGACGTCGGCCTCGATCGATCAGATGGTGACGTCAATTCAGCGGGTCGCGGACACGGCGAAGGTTTTGCTCGATATTTCGAACCGCTCGCGGGAAGAGGTTCACAGCGGACTCGGCACGATGGAGAAGGCTACCGATGGATTGAATCGCATCAACACGACGATCCGCTCGGCGGGGTCCATTATCGACTCGCTCGGCACGCGCGCCGATGACATCGGCAAGATCATCGAGGTGATCGACGACCTGGCCGAGCAGACCAATCTTCTCGCCTTGAATGCCGCCATCGAGGCGGCGCGCGCTGGAGAGCATGGCCTGGGCTTTGCTGTTGTCGCTGACGAGGTGCGCAAGCTGGCGGAGAAGTCCGCGCAATCGACCAAGGAGATCTCCGAGCTGATCCAAAGCATCCAGCGCGAAGCCCGCAAGGCGGTCGATAACATGGAGAACAGCACGACGATCGTCAACGAGGGGCTGAACCTTGGGCAGGATCTGAACGCGGCGTTACGCAAGATTTCGAATGTGGTCACCGAGGTTTACAAGTTCGCGCACGAGATCGGCGCAGCGACCAACGAGCAGTCGCACGGTTCGACTCAAATTGCCCGAGCCACGTCACGCCTCAACGAGATCACTCACGAGATCAACTCGGCCGTCGAAGAACAGGCGTCTGGCGCGCAAGCTGTAGTGCAGGCGATGGAGCGCATGCGGACGCTGGTGCAGGCTTCGACGTCCGGCTCGACCGAACTGGCCGCTTCCGCCGACCAGATGTCGAAGATGTCGCGGGCGCTTCTCGAATCCATGGACCGTTTCTCGCTGCAATCACATGACAGCACCGGAGCGGCGCGGCAGGCCGCCGCAGGAGCTCGCTAACTTGACTGGGACTCTCAACCGCGAAATTCAGATTGTTGGCTTCCAGGTGGGGCGCGAGACCTACGGAATCTCTATCACCGCTCTCCATGAGATCGTGCGAGTGCCGGAAATCACGGCGATCCCGGACGCGCCGGCGCACCTCGAGGGAGTAATCAACCTGCGCGGCAAGATCGTCTCGGTTGTCGATCTGCGCAAGCGATTCGACAAGCCGGCAACTGCCCTGACGCGCCACAGCCGGATTTTGGTGGTCGAACACCTGGGCCGCCTGGTCGGCATGATTGTCGATTCGGCCTCCGAGGTTCTGAAGATCGCCGAGAACGAGATCGAGGCGGCCCCCGCGATGATGAAGGAAGGGGGACTCGATTGCGTCACTGGGCTGGGAAAGTCCCAGAAGAGACTGATTATTCTGCTCGATATTGAGCGGGTTTTGACGGTATGCCAGCCGAGCGCGAATGCGCCCAAGGAAAAAGGCCCGGCCAAGACTAATTCCAAAGGCAAAGCAGAGGCCAAGGGCGCCTCCAGTGGAAACTGATCTCGGGGCAATCAAAGCCCCGCAACACTAACTGAATGAATACAAGCGAAGCACAAGCACCCGCGCTGACCGAAGCCGAATTGAAGCTGGTGCAGTCCCTCGTCTACCAGGAGTGCGGCATGCACTTCGACGAGCGCCGTATGCCCTTCCTCCAGGACCGCGTCGTCCGGCGACTGAAAGAGTGCGGCATAGATTCCTTCTACAGCTACTACCGCCTGCTTATCAGCCAGCAAGGCAAGCAGGAATTGGCAAAGCTGCTGGAAAACCTGACCGTCAACGAAACCAGCTTCTTCCGGAACAAGGCGCAACTCGATCTCTTCCAGCGAGACGCATTGGAGGAGCTGCTACCGACGAAGCAGGAAAGGCGCGATTACAACCTGAGAATCTGGAGCGCTGGCTGCTCGACAGGACAGGAGCCATATACGCTGGCCATGTTGGTCGCGGACACGCTCTCGTACCACGCGCTGCGCAATCCGCTCCCGGTGGGAACCACGCTGCCGAAACCGCTGATCCCCGAGCCATGGAGACTGGAGATTCTAGCCAGCGATATCAGCTACTCCGTGCTGCGAACAGCGCAGGAGGCCTCATACACGGAGCATCAGATGTCGCCGGTCGACTACAGTTTCCGCCTGCGGTACTTCGACAAAGTCGGAACGGGTTACACCGTCAAGAAGAGCATGAAAGAGTTGGTGCATTTTGACTTTCACAATCTGAAGACGGAATACCTGCCACAGCGCAACGACATGATTTTCTGCCGCAATGTGATGATGTACTTCGACGAAGCGGAACAGAAGCGCCTGGTCGAGAAGTTCTATCGCTGCCTGAATCCGGGCGGCTATCTCTTCGTCGGGCATGCCGAGAGCCTGCTCGGTCTTACCGACAAATTCCAGATGGTGCACCGGAATGCGGGTACCGCTTATCAGCGAATCGAGGCCAAACAGTGAGCGGTCCCCCCGATGACCGGATGAGCGAACTGCGCGAACTTTTCTTCGAGAGCGCCACCGAACTCGTGGAGAAGCTGAACGAAGAGGCGCTGAGTCTGGAAAAGAATCCAGGCGATGCGGAGACCGCTCGCAGCCTGCGCCGCATCGTGCATACGCTTAAAGGTGACGCTGCAGCCTGCGGGTACCGCGAACTCAGCGAACTGGCGCACGAATTCGAAGACGTCCTGGCACTCAAGACAAATGCCTCGGTCATTCCGGAAGTTGCGATGCGCGCGGCGGATGTCTTTGGCGGGCTGATTCACGCCTACCATGCCGGGGAGAAGCTCCCTGATATCCATCCGTTACGGAAGGAGATCGCGCGACTTGCGCATCCTGAGCAAGAACCAGCAAACGCAAAGGCTCCCGACTCAGAGCCGGAAGACGGCGCGGACAAAAAGCCTTCCCTTGAGCGCTCGCCATGGTCCGAGTACGAGCGACTGGCCATCGCACACGCGGCAGCCGATGGCAAGACGCTCCATCACGTCGTTGTTCGGCTCGACCCTCAGTGCGGCATGCCGATAGCAGCACGGCAGATGATTCAGATCGCGCTTGCGGGCCTGGGCGAGGTGCTGGCAGTACATCCCGCAGACGAATCGAAATCTCCAATCGAACGCGTGCAAGTTGCGCTTGCCTCACAAAAATCTGTCGACCAGATCCGGGTAAAATGCGACATCCCGACCATTGCGCAGAGCGTGGATATACGACCGCTTCAAGTGGAAGCGCCCCTAAACGAAGCCAAACCTCCAGCAAACCAAGCCGAGGAGGCGAGACCGGCCGGCGCAGTAAACGCTGATGCGGGGGATGTACCCACGGTGACAGGAACCGCGAGTCATTCCGCAGCGACGAGTTCCGACAATATCCTGCGCGTCGATGCCGAACGCATCGACAGCGTGCTCAACCTGGTTGGCGAATTGATTCTGGCCAAGTCAATGCTGCAACAAACCTTCGTTGAGTTTGGCCAGCGCTTCCCAAAGGACGCGTTGCGCGGGAAGTTCAGCGACGCCATGGCGTTTCAGTCGCGCGTACTAAGCGATCTGCAGCAATCGGTGATGAAGATCCGCATGGTCCCCGTTGATCAGCTTTTCCGGCGATTTCCTCGCGTCGTGCGCGATGTCGCGCGGCAGGGGGGCAAGGAAGTCGAACTAGCGATCCAAGGCGGAGACACTGATCTCGATAAAGGCATTCTCGATTCGGTAGCCGAGCCCCTCATGCATATTTTGCGCAATGCGGTCGGACACGGGATCGAGACTCCAGAAGAGCGTACGCGTGCCGGGAAGCGACCGCAGGGCAAACTGCAGCTTAAGGCCTATCACCAGGGGAACCAGGTGGTCATTGAGGTCTCCGATGATGGACGCGGCATCAACATCGAGAAGGTGCGCCAGCGGGCTCTTGTACAACGCCTGCTGAAGCCCGACGAAGCCTCGCTAATGAGTGACGCGGATACGCTCGAACTGATCCTGCGTCCCGGGTTTTCGACGGCCGAGGAGATTACGGAACTCTCCGGCCGCGGCATCGGACTGGACGTCGTCCAGACGGTGCTGACTCGGCTCAAGGGATCAGTGCAGATCGAAACCGCGCCGGGACGCGGGACAACCTTCCGTTTACGCCTGCCGCTGACGTTGGCCATCTTACGAGCCCTGCTCTTCCGGGTCGATCACCGGCTCTACGCCCTGCCCCTGAATGCGGTGAATGAGATCACACGCACGACGGAGTCGGAGATTCACGAGGTGGAGCATTACGAAGTTCTTCAACTGCGTAATGACGTGCTCCCCTTGATGCGCCTTGGCGCGGCGCCGCAACCCGATCCCGAGGCGGCGCGGCAGAAGATCTTCGTTCTGGTGATCCATCAGGGCGACCGCAAGTTTGGTCTGATCGTGAATGAACTGGCGGGCGAAGACGAACTTGTTATCAAGGCCCTCGACGATCAATCCATCAAGACGGACCTTGTCAGTGGCGCCTCGATCCTCGGGGATGGCCGCGTTGTGCTAATTCTGAACCTGCTCGCCCTATTGGAACGCTTTAGCCGTTCGCGCGGAAGCAACAGCAAGCCGATCTCGGGTCCGCTCTCGAATCTCAGCGACGCGTGCGCCAGCCAGGCGCCAAGAGTTCATCACACTGCGGGTGGCCACGCATGAAGAAGCGAGTACGCGTGCTGGTCATCGATGACTCGGCGCTGATGCGGAAACTGATTCCGCGCATCCTCGAGGAAGACGCTTCGATCGAGGTAGTGGGCACAGCGATGGACGGTAACTTTGGTCTTAAGAAAATCAAAGAGCTTAAGCCACACGTCGTGACTCTCGACCTGGAGATGCCGGGCCTGAACGGAATCGATACGCTGAAGGAGATCCGGCGACGGTGGAAGGTCCCAGTGATTGTGGTTAGCTCGCACAGTACTGCGGGGGCGGCGATCACCCTGAAGGCATTGTCGCTCGGTGCTTTCGATTTTGTCGCCAAGCCCAAGGATGTTTCCGCGCGACTGCCAGAGATTGCGGGCCAACTGATTGGCAAGATCCATGCAGCCGCACAACATGGCGCGGCGGCGCCGGTATTTGTTGCCGAGAGTACGCCGAGCGAACTGGTGCGCAAGCAGGCTCCCGCGGCGCCGACGCGCGTGATTGCGATTGGGATTTCGACCGGCGGGCCAAATGCACTGCAGTATCTGTTTTCGAATCTTCCGGTCGATTTTGGCGGAACTATTCTCGTCGTGCAGCACATGCCCGACGGATTTACCGAACTTTTTGCCAAGCGTCTCGACGACACCTGCCCGATCCGTGTGAAGGAGGCGCAGTCCGGAGATCTGCTGGTCGCCGGCCGCGCACTTATCTGCCCGGGCAATCGGCACATGAAGGTGAAGAGGCTACCGCTAGGAAATGTGGCAGTACTCAACGAGGACACCCCGGTAAATGGCCATCGCCCGTCGGCTGACGTACTTTTTCGCAGCGTGGCGCAGGAGTTCGGACCGCAGGCCCTCGCTGTCCTTATGACCGGCATGGGCGACGACGGAGCCGCGGGCATGGGAGAGATTCAATCGGCTGGCGGAGTGACGGTTGCACAAGGCCCCGACAGTTGCGTCGTCTTTGGGATGCCGAAGGCAGCAATTGAACGCGGATTTGCGATGCATATTGTCGAGTTGCAGGAACTGCCGAGCCTGCTGCAAGGACAATGTTCGCCCGATCGAATGTCGGCAGGTGAGGAAGAAATCGGCAAGGGCATAGGCGCTGGGAACCAAGGTAACTAGAGTTATCTACCCGTGGTTACCTCGCCCATGATTAAGTGATTAGAGTGGAGGAGTGTCATGGAACAGTTTGCGCCCGTAAAACGGAGTGGGGACGACCAACCGGTGCGCTATCTGATCGTGGATGATTCCGTCTTCGCGCGCAAGAACCTCGCCAAGATGGTCGAGTCTTTTGGCGGGGTGGTCGCTGGCGAAGCGGGAGACGGATTGACCGCGATCAGCGAATATGAGCGCCTAACGCCGGACATCGTGTTGATGGACATTACGATGCCCCAAATGGAAGGCATCGAGGCGGCAGAGAAGATTGTCAGCAAGCATCCGTCGGCGCGCATTGTGATGGTCTCTTCTGTCGGCTACCAGGAAAACATTGTGGCGGCTTTACAGCGCGGGGCGCGGCATTTCGTGCAAAAGCCGGTGAAGCCCGAGGTCCTCTACGAGATCATCAAATACGTCATGCGTGACGACCAGACCGCGCCGCCTCAGACCGCCGGAGCAGGAGCCGGAGCCTAACCGATGCGCATGGAACTCATCCAGCCCTTCCTGAACTCCGCCGATGCGGTGCTCGCGCAGGGGCTCGAATCGGCAGTCGCCATCGACAACTTGACGATGGATGAAGAAGCCTACCGCCGAAAGGGCGTAGCGGCCGAAGTCTGCCTGACCGGGGAAATCGAAGGACGCATTATCTTTGACGCCGACCAGAAAACGGCTACTTGCTTTGCCAGCCACATGGCTGGTGCAGAACTGGAAAGCAGCGACGAGCTAGTCCGCGAAGCGGTGTGCGAACTGGCAAACCAGATTATCGGGAACGCGGTGACAGTCCTGAACGATCAGGGCTTCAACTTCCGCGTCCATCCTCCCACGTTTCACACCTCCGAACAGGGCGCCAAAAGCAGCGAAGATACCGAAGCTGTCGTGCTCTGCTTCAGCACGGAGCGGGGGAATGTTTATATGAATATTGCGCTGCGGTATCAACACGCGGCGTTGGAAAGAGCCACTGCTGGGCGGTAGGCAGGTCTCACGTCTCAGTTGCTAGTCGTTAGTTGCTAGTTGCTCCTTCCCAGCTGTCAGCTGCACTTCTCAGCCCCAACTCAGGCACATGCGCTCTTACAAGCACGTCGGAGCGTGCACGCGATCTAATCGAGTCCGATTTCAACAAGCTTATGGACCGGCGATCATGAAGACCGGGTTCTGGGGTGGATTCTCACTGCTCGGAGGAATCGGCGAGCGGGCGCTGAACGGCGCGGGCAAATCAAAATAGTAAGTATCGGTGTCAGTCCGAATGATGTTGATGTTCCCTCCATCACAACTGGAGAGATAGGCGCGAGTGCTGTCGCCACCCGAGGCCATCATCAGGCGGAAGCCATTGCCTGTGGGACCAACCTGATCGCGCGTCGCCGCGCAGGTGGGAACGTAGTAAGTGGCATTGGCTGGGTTTGCAGCATCAGGAAATCCAGGAACCGGGATCGTGGTTTTCAGCGTGAAGTTGGTTGCGTTGACAACCGTCACTTGCGGACAAACATTGTCGGCGCTGTCGATGTAGTACGAGCCAACATAGGCGCGAGTTGCATCGGGGAGGCTTGTGGCAGCGATGATGTTGAGTGGCCCTGGAGTCGTTGTCGCACACGGATCTGTAGGGCTCCGTGATCCTAAGACTGTCGCAATAGGCAGCGACGCCAGAGTGGCTGGAGCGGCCTGCGAGACATCGATAATGTTCAGAGATCCATTGCCCGGGATGTAGATCCGGTTGAGGATGACGTCATACCAGAAGTTGTGAGCTCCGGGAACCGAGATTGACGTTTCATAAAGGGTGTCCGGGCCCGACGTCGTTGTTGTATCGAGGTACGCGAGAGTTCCATTGGCCTCGAGAATGAAGACTCGCTGACTGTCGTTGCGAGCTGCCAGCCAGATAGGGGCAGAAGTTGGCTGACTGCTGACTCCACGCGACGTCTGATCCTGAGTATTAAAAGTTCCAATCGTCGCGCTGCCGTAACTGGCTACATAAAGCTTCTTAGTATCCGGAGTCTCGGCAATAGCGACCGGATTAGCACCGACGGGAATGGTGTGGGTCAGGGTGCTACGTGTCGTGTCTATCACTAAAATCGCAGGCTGCAAAAGCTCAGGAAGCGTGTTGCCGGGCGCGGAAACATAGACATGGCCACTCTCGGTTGTAGCAACGAAGTTAGGCGCCGAACCGGTGGGCAAACTGATCGTCGTGACCGTTGAAATGCTTGTGCCGGAAAACGTCACCCTGGTGAGCGAGTCTTGATCGGCGCCGGGGGCGGACTGATTCGCGACAATGATCTGATTGGAAGTCTGCTGGACGGCGTGAACCGGTACGAGGCCGAGACTTTTCTGGCTCATCTCCGTGTCCCCTGAGACGTCGATGGACATGGCGCTGCCGATCACCGGCGTTTCAACGCCACCGGTGACCGTCCCGTTATTGCTGGCGATAAACACCGAGTGGGCGGCGGCGGGATTCGGGAACTTGGGCGGATTCGGGATGATGATGGGACGAAAAACGTCGCCGCAAGCGGACCAGAGGATAACTTGGCACAGGACTGCTCCCACGTACAGAAACCGCTTCATTCAGACTCCAGAGAAGTGGATTACACGGAAACGGATATTGTAATGGGAAGGCGAGGAAAGAGGAAATGGTTGCCGGTCGTTGGTCGTCGATCCTTAATCGTTCGGGATATCTTTCCGCTACCTGCTGGCTTGCTCAATCATGGGACAACGCTCCGACGATATGCTAACGACCAACGACTCACGACGATTCACCCTCTTTTTGCTTTGCGCCGGGGCTCGGCCTCCCGGCTCACTCGGTGCTCAGAGGCGGCTGGCTTCTTCGCATTTTCCAGACTCTCTTTCAGTGCGGCCATTAGATCGACTACGGGAGCCAGCTTCTTCGGCTGCTCAACTGCTTGCACGGTTCCACCTTCGAGTTTGGTCTCGATCAGGTTTTTCAGATTTTCCTGAAAATCGTCCTGATATTTTTCCGGATCCCACTCGTCAGCTAGCGCCTCGATGAGCTGGTGCGCCACTTTGAGTTCGGCATCCTTGATCTCGACGTCGGGGGGACCGAAGCCCTCGACCTCGCGAACCTCCTCTTTGTAGTACATAGTGTGGAGCATCATGCCACCTTTGTGCGGGCGCAGGAAGACCGTGTATTCGCGGTTGTGCATGGTGAGCTTGGCGATGGCAACGTATTCGCTCTCCTCGAGAGCTTTGGTGAGAAGCGCATACGGGCGACGGCCGGCTTCTTCGGGCATCATGTAATACGAAGACTCGAAATAGACGGGATCGACATCCGCAGTCTTGACGAATTCGAGGATCTCCATGGTCTTGGCGGTCTTGGGCTCGATCTTCTTGATCTCCTCGGGTTCGACAATGACGTACTCTCCCTTGCGGTACTCGAAACCCTTCACGATGTCGCTGCGGTCGAGCACCTGGCCGTCCGCCGGGCAGATGAGCTGCTGCTTCACCCGCTGGTGGTCGGTACGATGAAGCTGGTTGAAGGAGATGCCAGTGCTGCGCGCGCCGGAGAAAAGACGTACCGGCATGGAGATCAATCCGAAAGTCAAATAACCGGACCAGACTGAAGAGGCCATAGCTTACCCTTTTTGGCTGCCTCAGGCGGGGCAGCCCGTCTCTACCAAAGTGACTTTTGAGATGCGGAAATGCTGCCTAGCGTACAGAAGTGTAGCGTAAATGGTGCAGAATGGTCCTGCCCAGATTACGGGAGAACCGAAAGGTCAAGCACTAGATGATGCGGTGGGGCACCAGCGAGGGCTGAATGTTGTGTTGATAGCAGTGGTACAGCGCTTGAAACAGAGTTCTCAGTTATCAGCTCTCAGTTGTCAGTAAAATCTTGATGTTGCTAGCTTTGGGGGACTTGCTCTGGCAACTACTTTCTTATGTTGAGCCGTATCTTCACTAACGCCTGGGCTTCGACTCCAGAACGGTTCACAATTGCAGCGGTCGCCACGGCCAGCTTTGCGTTGTTGGCGCGTGCGGTCCGGGGCGTGACGTGGTCGGGGTCTCTGGGGGGCGGGGTCGCGTGCTTCTTGTTATTTGCCGGAGCCGGGCCGGGTGCGTTTGGGACTCTCGCCGCCCTGTTTGCCACGACTTGGGTGAGTACGCGAACCGGCTTCCGCCGAAAACAGGAGCTGGGATTGGCGGAGCGGCAAGACGGACGAGGCGCAAAGCAGGTGCTTGCAAATCTGGCCGTCGCCGCGACATCGGCTCTGTTTTTTGGCGTTACGGGAAATGGCGTGTGGTTGGTAGCGTTGGTCGGCGCTTTGGCAGAAGCGGCCACCGATACCGTTGCCAGCGAAGTCGGGCAATCGCGGCAGGCTGATGCGCTCATGATCACCACCGGAAAGCGCGTGCCGGCAGGTACCGATGGCGGAATCACAAGTTTGGGTACGCTAACTGGGCTGGCCGCGGGAGTCGTGATTTCAGCAGCCGGGGCAGGTTGTGGCCTCGTGGCATGGCATGACGCTTGGATTCCCGTAACGTCCGGATTTGGTGGGATGATCGTCGATAGCCTGATGGGAGCGACCATCCAGCGACGGGGCTGGATCAGCAATCAAGGGGTAAATCTGGTGGCCACGCTCGTAGCAGCCACGATTAGCTGTGCGCTTGCATTCGGGAAAGGGAGTTTGCCGTAAGGCTGCAGGTTTTACGCCGCTAGGTACGCTGCTTGACGCGGTCAAGAAGAGCGTAGACGACGATTCCCAGGGCAGCGTTCGCAACGCCGGAGAAGATTTCGTGAGGCCAACTCCAGGCCATCTGCAGGCTCACGAGGACGCGAGCGATGAAGAAGTAGACGATCTCGTGAACCACGTAGAAGAGAATCGTCAGGAGGAAACGGGCGCCGGCGTTCTCGACATCGATTTTAATGCCGAGCGACGATGCGCCGAACCCGACCACCGTTTTCGCAATTCCGAAAAGGCCGATGGGCTGCTGGGTGAGTGCATCCTGAACGATACCGATAAGGCCACCTGTAAAGAGACCTGCCAGCGGATTGCGACGCGCGGTCGCGAAGCCGATGGTGACGAGCAGCGGAAGGTCGAAGATTGTGAAGAATGAAAAATGGCGGGGCAGCCAAGCCTGAAGAAAAACTGCGACGAGGGGAACGAGTATCGTCGCCGGGATGCTGAACCGATAGACTTCGACCTGCTCGCCCGATGTGTAGGTGATGGCCACGTTAGTGGGGAGCGTCCTGAGCTGGAGGTTTAGGCACGGTGCTGGCGGGCTTGGCCGCCGGCTTTTTCGCAGCAGCGGGTGTCACCGTTGTTCCCGCAGCAGAAGATTTAGTTGCGAGCTGGCCTGTTGCAGAAGAGCCGCCGACCTTTCCAGAACCTACCGGCGCGGTCGCGTTCGGCTTCGTAACTGTGGCTTGAGGATTTGCAGTTCCACTCTGCGCGCCGCTCGAAGCCGGACCTCCTGCTTTGGCAGTACTTCCGCTAGGTTGAACCGTGCTTGTGTGCTCCGGCGTAGTCGCCGGCTTGGACGTTAATGTCGCACGCGCATTCCCCACTCCAGTTGCGCCCGGCTGGTTGATAGCAGGAACCTTCGCCGACGCGGCTGAGCCCCGCGCGTCGGGGCTCTGCGTGGCACTTTGACCGGCAGGCTTTGTTCCCGCTGGAGTCTGGCCGGGAACAGCCGGTTCCAGTTTTGGCGGAACGGTTGGCAAGCGTTGCGCGAGGATATCGACTGCCCGAACCGGCGTCGTCTGGTCGGCGTCGACTTGCTTTTCGTCGACTTGGGTCACAACCAATACCTCTTCGATGCGGCTCAGATCAGCGTCCGGACGGATGCGGACGTTGAGGAACAAGTCACTACCGGTCGACACCTTGGTGACCGTCCCAACACTGAGGCCCTTGGGAAAAATGCCGTCGCCTCCGCTCGTGAGGACACGCTCCCCAACCGGAACAGTTTCATCGCTCATTACTTTTTCGAGAACGACTCCGCCCGAAGATGTCCCGCGCAGAATACCTTGCAGACGCGACTTTTCGAGGATCGCTCCAACGCCGCTGGTCTGATCGTCGATCAGGAGAACCTGCGCGACATGCCGATGGTCGGCGCGCAAAACCTTGCCCACAATTCCATCCTTGGTGAGCACCGCCATGTCGGGCTTGATGCCGTCGGCTGAGCCTTTGTCGATATAGATGACACGGGACAGGTCGGTTCCCGAGCCGCCAATGACCTGAGCCGCCACGGTCCGCGAGATGAACTGTTCTTTAAACCCGAGTAGTGCCTGAAGGCGATGGGCCTGGTCAGCGTCCTGCGTCATGCGCGCCTGATCGAGACGCATCTGCTCGATTTGGCGCTTCAGTTCGCGGTTCTCGGCGCGGACACCGCGGAGATACAGATAGCTGTGCCAGAGATTGCCACAAGAATTCTGAATCCAGGAAAGGCCTTTTTCGAGTGGCGAAACCGTGCCTACGGTCCAGATACGAATGAGGCGCGTCGGCTCGCTATCCCGCGTGCGCTTGACTTGCACGGCAAGGCCAAGGATCTGGGCGAAGAGGACGCCCACGAGAACGATCAGATTGCGGTAGCGGCCGAACATCAGTTGTCGGTTCTCAGTTGTCGGTTCTCAGTAGAAGCAGCCGCGAGTTACGCGTCTCGAGTTGCGAACTGAAAACCACTGTGGAAGTACTGGTACTGAGTCGACTGCTCACAACCGTAGCTCGCGACTCGTTACTCGCAAACTTGCTACTCGATTGAAATCTTGCGCAGCAGTTTGAAATCGCTCAGCATTTTACCCGTGCCGAGTACGACGCTGCACAGCGGATCATCAGCGATGGAGACCGGGAGACCAGTTTCTTCACGAATACGTTTGTCGAGATTCTTCAGTAGCGCGCCACCGCCGGTCAGGACGATGCCGCGGTCGCTGATATCGGCGGAAAGCTCTGGAGGCGTGCGCTCGAGCGCCACACGGATTGCATTCATGATCGTCGATACGCATTCGCTGAGTGATTCGCGGATCTCGCTGTCGTCGACGGTGATGGTCTTGGGCACACCTTCGATCAGGTTGCGACCTTTGATCTCCATCGTGAGCGGCTTGTCGAGCGGATACGCGGAACCGATCTCCATCTTGATCTGCTCGGCCGTGCGCTCGCCGACGAGCAGGTTATATTTCCGCTTCAGGTAATTCATGATGGCTTCGTCCATCTGATTACCGGCCATGCGCACGCTGCGGGAATAGACGATGCCGCTGAGAGAGATGACTGCGATGTCGGTGGTGCCACCACCAATATCGACGACCATATTGCCGCTCGGTTCGGTGATGGGCAGACCCGCCCCGATTGCGGCCACCATCGCCTGCTCGACTAGATGGACTTCGCTCGCCTTCGCACGATAGGCCGAGTCCATTACCGCACGCTTTTCCACCTGCGTAATTTCCGAAGGCACTCCGATGACGATGCGCGGATGCACCAGCATCTTGCGGTTGTGCGCCTTCTGGATGAAGTAGTTCAACATTTTCTCGGTGACTTTGAAATCGGCAATGACGCCATCTTTCATGGGCTTAATGGCGACGATGTTGCCGGGCGTGCGGCCAAGCATCTCTTTGGCTTCTTTGCCGACGGCTTCCACTTCATTCGTATTTTTATTAAGGGCGACGATGGAGGGTTCGTTGACCACGATGCCCTTGCCTCGCGCATAGACCAGCGTGTTCGCAGTCCCGAGATCGATGGCGAGGTCGCTCGAAAACATGCTGAATAGCGAACGCAGATTATGATTGCGCGAGGATCCGTTGGAAAAACCGTTGTTAGACATGGCAGTATTTCTTTCTCTCTCGGGAAATCTCCCCGCCCCGAACCCGGGCAGTTGTTGCGGAGGTTATTCTCGGTCTCTCTATTCTACTTGCTTCCGGTGAATCAGCGAGTTGCCAGTTGGGCACCCATCGATTCCGCGTTGTTTGTCTTACTTTCGGCCTTATGGCCTGTGGTCTTGCCGGTCGCGACTGCGCTGCTATTGAATCACAATCTTCGCCTGGCGGGTGTTAACCCCACCTTTGGAATTCTGCGCGGTGACCGTGATGGTATTTTCACCCAGCGGCAACGATGGAGTGAAATAACGGAAGGCGCCATCGTCGCCTACGAATGGAACCTCCATTCCGTTCACCATTACGCGCGCTCCACCCTCGGTCTTGCCGATCACCTCGATCACATGCCCGTGCTGCACGAAGGGTTCGATATCGAGCGAGATATCGATCTTTTCCTTTGTCTTGGCAATGATGGTAAAGCGATTCTTCTCGCTCTCGACCGACTCCTTCCCCGCTCCATCGTAGGACTGGATCGACCAATAATACGCGCCGATTGGCAGCCCGGTAACCAGGACGCTAGCCGTCTCTACCTTGCGGTCGAGCAACATCGAGGAAAAATATGGATTGTGCGAGATGCGCAGGCGATAGCCGGCCGCGTTCGACATTGGCGTCCAGCTGAATTCCACTTCTTTCGTTTTCTCAGCAGGATTGGTGAAGACCGGCATCATGTTGCCCGGAGAAATTGGCGTGGGTGGCCCGATCTCCGTGGCGCGCTCCATCTTTTTTGAAGTGTCTTGAAAGCTGACTTTCTCCCAACTCGCCAGGCGAACCGTTTCACCGTTGCGCTCGATGTCGCCACTGCCCTTCTTTACCAAGATTTCGTGCTGATCAACCTTGGGATCGTTGTGGACCATCGCTGACGAATCCGGCGCCAGTGAGGCTTTCGCTCCGGCCACAATCACCTGTGACTTCGAACCTTGTACATACGTTGCCGTTGTCAGGTCGACCGTTCCGGTCGTAACCGCAACGGCCACGTTGGTCTGCTGCTGATCGTTTGCCGAGTTCTCTTCGATCACGATCAGCGAGTCCTGCTTGACCATATAGTTCGTGCCGTCGTTAAAGACGATCTTTGCCATGCCCTCGGCCGCGGTCTGGACGACGTCGCCCTTTTCGAGGGGCACGCTGTAGTCGGCGTTGATCCAAGTCGTACCGTTGCTCTTGCGCACGCGCACGGTACCGTCAAGGGCAGTGAAATGCGCCTGCTGGGCGACGGGCGCAGAAGGAGTCTTGAGCGGAGGCGCGAGACCGGCGACTCTTTCGAGCAGATTAGACGAGAGACGGCCCGCCGCTTTCACGGTCGAGTCGGTAAATTGCGGAAAAATTACATGCAACAAGATGACGAAAATTACGGCAGCTCCGAGTGCGGAGAGGATGACGCTGCGATACGTCACAGTCTTCCATGCGACGTAGACACCCGGCTTGGATCCATGATTGGACAAAAATGATCTGTCCTTAAACTGAGCTCGGAGAAATCGGAGAAATTCCCAGGCTCTAGTCATGATATCGCCGCTAGAACGAGGATTAATGCGAGGTCATGGGCAGGAGGGTTACGAAAGTGATGTTCGAGGACAATGCCCGTTCGCTGCATGGGCAGTTTTGACAGGGTGAGAGACGCGGCGAGCCGCGCCTCTACCTGAACATACCTTGCTATTTAACGAAGGCCGCCGGAGGCAAATAGGGTTTCGCCGGTTAGCCAGCCGGATTCCGGCGAGGCCAAGAATACAGCGATCGGAGCGATATCTTCCGGCTGTCCGACTCGTCCCAGCGGGGTGCGGGCCTCAAACTCCTTCACCAGGTCGCTGCCTGGAATTCCAGCGGCACGAAAACCTTCGGTTTCCACTGGCCCGGGATTGATGGCGTTGACACGAATGTTCTTTGCGCCGAGCTCCTTGGCGAGCACGTGCGTGATTGCATCGACTGCAGCCTTAGTCCCCGAATAAACTGAGCTGCCGGGTACTGTTCCGAGGCTGGCGACCGAGCTGATGTTGATGATGCTGCCTCCATCGCCGTTGAAGATCTTGACCGCTTCCTGCGTGGCCAGCAGCAGACCTTTCACATTGATATCGAATTGACGGTCGAAATGTTCTTCCGTGATCTGCTCAACCGGCGCGAACTGATAGATGGCTGCGTTGTTGACCAGAACGTCGAGGTGGCCAAAGGCCTTCTTGGTTTCGGCGAAAATACGCTGTACGTCGGCCGCTTTGCTGACGTCCCCCTGAACAGCGATCGCCTTACCGCCGGACTTCGCGACCTCCGCTACGACGCGATCTGCGCCTCTTTTGTCCGAGGCGTAATTTACGACGACCGACGCACCCTCGGCCCCCAGAGCCTTGGCGATGCTGGCACCGATTCCCTTCGATGCTCCTGTGACCACTGCGACTTTATCTTTGAGCTTGCTCATGATGCTATCTCCTCGCTTAGATACTTCGACAACTATCTAATTGATGCGGCGCGACGCGGAAGGTTTCAAAGGTTCGGCAAGACCTCTCACCACAAAGGACACGAGAGTGCACGAAGGACTTAAGGGAGTCTGCTAAATTGCGCGGAGGTAGTCTAGATACGCTTCGAGCACGTTACGCTTGAGAATCAGGCGCACGCACTTGCCCTCGCGCTCCAATTCCACGAGCCCGGCGTTTTCGAGTTCCTTGATGTGATGGGAGAGAGTTGGCGCGCTAACCGGTTGCCGGCCGCGGACTTCGGCGCAGAGGACACCTGCCCGTTCGGACCCGACGTGCTGCAGGATCTCGTGGCGGCGCGGGTCGGCGAGCGCCTTGGCGATCAGATGAATCTGGCGCTCCGAGAGCTTGACGGATTTCGAAGAAGCGCTTTTTTGCCGTCGCACTGTAGGCATGCTCACATTAATAATAGATGACATTTGATCGGCGCCAGATGCGGTAGCCGGTCATCGGTCGACCGTCGTTGGCAACCCGGGAACACTTCCCCCTCCTTGCCGCTCTTGGAGGCGGTTGTTAGCATGGAAAGAGCATTTTTGAGCGACGAGAATCGCAATCATCCCAGGAGGTTTTTGTGGCAACAGATACTTTGACCAAGCCGGTGATCGAGGGCGGCAACACGAAGACGAGGGTTTTCAAGAACTTTATTGACGGTGAGTGGGTCGAGTCCCAGAACGGACAGACATTTGAAGATCGCAATCCCGCCGACACGCGCGAAGTAGTCGCGATCTTTCAGCGCTCGAATAAAGCTGACGTCGATGCAGCCGTGGATGCAGCCAAACGGGCTTATGCGAAATGGCGTCTCGTTCCGGCGCCCCGGCGGGCAGAGATTGTGTTTAGGGCCGCCGAGATTTTATCGGAACGAAAAGAAGAATACGCGCGCGACATGACGCGCGAGATGGGCAAGATTCTGAAAGAGACGCGCGGCGACGTGCAGGAAGCGATAGACGCGGCCTACTACAACGCAGGAGAAGGCCGGCGGCTGTTTGGGCCAACCGTGCCGTCGGAACTTCCCAATAAGTTCGCCATGGCGGTGCGCCAACCGATCGGCGTCTGCGGCATGATCACACCCTGGAACTTCCCGATGGCGATTTCTTCGTGGAAGCTACTGCCGGCGGTGGTTTGCGGAAACGCTTGCGTAATTAAGCCGGCACAGGACACGCCGCTTTCGACTTTCAACCTCGTTCAGGCACTTACTGACGCGGGCGTGCCTAAGGGCGTTATCAATATCGTGACCGGGTTCGGTTCCGAGGTGGGAACGCCGCTCACCGAGCATCCAACCGTGCGAGCGATCTCGCTCACTGGATCTTCTGCGGTGGGAAAGATTGTCGGCGCAACGGCGGCAAAGAGTTTCAAGCATTGTTCGCTCGAACTCGGCGGCAAGAATCCGATGATTGTGCTTGACGATGCCAATCTTGATCTCGCCATTGAGGGCGGCCTCTGGGGCGCGTTTGGAACAACCGGGCAACGTTGCACTGCAACCAGCCGCATCATCGTGCAGAAGGGTGTGTATAAGGAGTTTGTCGACCGTTTCGTGGCACGCGCGAAGAAAATTAAGGTCGGCAATGGGCTTGATGAGACGGTGGAGATGGGTCCGGCAGTCAATGAGAATCAGCTGAAAACCGACCTGCAATACATCGAGATCGGCAAGGGAGAAGGCGCCAAGCTGGTCTGTGGCGGGAACCGCCTCGACAAGGGCGAATACCAACACGGGTGGTTTCTGGAGCCGACCGTCTTCACCGATGTCGATCCCAAGATGCGCATTGCGCAGGAAGAAATCTTCGGGCCGGTAGTTTCGATCATTCCTTGCGAGAATCTCGAGAATGCCATCGAGATCGCGAACAACATCGAGTACGGGCTGTCGTCAGCGCTCTATACCAAGGACGTGAACAAGGCCTTTGCGGCAGTTCGCGACCTGGAAGCCGGCATTACGTATATCAACGCTCCGACGATCGGCGCCGAGGTGCATTTACCGTTTGGCGGGACGAAAGCGACCGGCAACGGACACCGCGAAGGCGGAATCGGCGCGATCGATTTCTACACCGAGTGGAAGGCCGTGTACGTCGACTACTCTGACAAGCTGCAAAAGGCGCAGATTGATCGGGTGGAGTAAGGCAGTGGTCGGTGGCCAGTGGTCAGTGGCTGGTGAAAATCAAGCTCCTAACCACGGAGCACACAGAGAACACGGAGGAGTTTTCAGTGGGCTCCGTGGCCTCTGTGGTTAGAGCTTTTGACGTTCATGCCGCCTGCCGAGGAGGCCTTATGGAGAACCTGCACCACAAGTCAGACTTTCGGTCTGCGTACGCGGCAGGCAGGAGAGAAATCGAGAGCCGCCGGCAGCCGTTTTCTCTTGCTTGGACCATTGGCTTCGCCATGGCACTTGTACTCGCATTCGAGGGCAACAGATGGTCGGCATTTCAATTCGCCCTATCCGGGCTCGAAAAATCGCTGCTTGATTTTCTTGCCAGCTTTCTCGTCATCTCAGTTCTCCTGATCATAGTGTGGCGACTCCCGATCAAACGAAAGAACATTTGAGGTTCCAACGAAATGCCTCTTACCCAAGCTCGCGAAATCTCCTGCGCGTCCCGTCTGGAAAATGTCCGCTATGCCATCCGCGATCTGGCCTGCATCGCCGACGAGGTCGCCAAGCAGGGACACAAGATTTTGCCGCTGAATATCGGCGACCCGAACGTCTTCGATTTCGTGACTCCGCCGCACTTGATCGAAGCCGTCTACAAGGCCATGCGCGACGGCAAGAATGGATACTCTCCATCCTCCGGCATCAAACCCGCGCTCGACTCAATTCGCGGCGAAGCAGCGCGCAAAGGCATCACGAATATTCAGGACGTCTTCATCACATCAGGCGTAAGCGAGACGGTCGACATTTGTCTGGCAGCGTTGCTCAATCCGGGCGACAACCTGCTCACGCCGTGCCCCGACTATCCGCTCTACTCAGCGGTTCTCGCCAAACTCGATATCGGGCTCAATGCTTATTACTTGAATGAAGAAAACGGCTGGCAGCCGGACCTTGATGATATCCGGCGGAAGATCACGCCACGTACCCGCGGCATCGTACTTATCAATCCGAACAATCCAACCGGATCAGTCTGCACCCGCGTCATGCTCGAACAAATCGCCGAACTGGCCCGACAGCACAACCTCGTCATCTTCGCCGATGAAATCTATGACAAGTTGATCATTGAGAACGAGCCGCACATCGCGATAGCCAATGTTGCGCCGGATGTTCCGGTCGTCACTTTCGGCGGCCTCTCGAAGAATTATCTCGCTCCGGGTTGGCGCATCGGATGGGGCATCGCGAGCGGTGACCCGGCGGTGATCAAGCCTTACCTTGACGGTATCAATAAACTGCTGCGTGCGCGTCTCTGCGCGAATCACCCCGAGCAATATGCAATTCCAGCCGCGCTCGACGGGCCACAGGATCACCTCATTGAGGTAAAACGCAAACTACGCAGTCGCCGCGATCTCACGATGAATTGGTGTAATGCGACCGAGCGCGTTAGTTGTGTGTCGCCCCGCGGTGCGTTCTATGCGTATCCGCGAATCGACATCCCCGAAGGCGACGACGTTTTTGTCACTGAGCTCATTCGACAAAAACACGTGTTGGTCGTACACGGATCAGGCTTTGGCCAGCGCCCAGGCACCAGGCATTTCCGCATCGTCTTCCTTCCGGATGAGAAGGCACTTGCCACTGCGTACTCCGCTATCGGCAGCTTCATACGCGAACGCTACCGATAGCAGAGCGACAGCCGCTTCCAAGCTTTTCAGAAGCGGAACGTCGTGGGCGGCGCGACGTTAAAAGCGGAAGGTCGGTCCGAAAGTAACGCGCAGATTGTTCTGTGCGCCATTGTCGAAGTAGATGTCGTCGCCGACCTCGAGTCGCAGGCCGATGGGGCCGACAAATCCTTCCAATCCTCCTCCGGGATAGACGGCGAATTTCGAATTGCCATTGCCCACCGCTCCGAGTGAGCTCTCAAATCCAGCCGGCGCATCCTGGTTATTTGTCGTGAAACTGATGATTCCAGCCTTGCCCGTAACGAAGAAGCGCACAGGGCCTGAACCCGTGTGGAATTTCGGGCCAAACAAGCCGTGGAGAATATGCGTCTTCGCCGGCGTATAACTTCCCGTCACGCCGTTATCGAAATTCACGAAGGTGCGGTCGAAGTCATATGCCATCTCGGCCTCGATCTGCACGTACGGGTTAATGCCGAACCCGACACGGCCGCCAAGCCCCGCAAAATTCAGGGTCGGGCTGGTTCGATCCAGCCGGAAATAGTCGGCGAATGCACCGATCTCAAGGTGATCCATGGCCTTCTGCGCCATGACAATGCTCGGACTTGCAACACACATAGCCAGGATGAATGACAAAACAAGAAACTTCGTCTGTGACAACTGCTTCATTGGGGACTGCCTCCGGTGTCGTTGGACCCTGCGTCAGCGGCGCAACAACGAGAACTGCATTGAAAGTTGGAGCTTAGGATGCCCGGTGCAAGAGCGAGGTTGGTTTTTCAGAGCTGCCTATGACATTTGGCTGCAATTCAACTCACTTTGTGAACTATTCTCAGCGGGATAGTCGTCCATGCGACTTGATCGAGTACACATTGCCTCGTAGAAGTTTTCGAGTAGAGCTGGTCGCGCATCAAGCGTTAAAACGACGACAAGGATCGTCATGTCCAACGCCTTATAATGGTCGCTCACCTATGGCAACTTCGCGCCCCACCGGTCCAGCTCCCGATTTGAAGACGCAGGCTAATCGCTTCTGGCATCGCGTCAGCGAGGGCTTGGAGCTGCAACAACTGTGGTCGCAGTTCGAAAAGGATGCGCGCTCAAGCTATCGCTTTTACTCGGCGGGTCTGGGCGAGCGCCAGGCTGGAGAAACGCGCGGCCATCGCTTCTGGTCGGTAGTCAAGGCGCTGTTCTGGGCCGTGATCGAGAAACTCTCTCCAGCACGCCGGGTGCTTCTCCTGGTCGGGCTGGTTCTCCTGTTTTTTCCCAGCGCGGGATTCGAGTACACGAACAGCAGGGATCACGTCGAGTTCGTCAGTATCGATACACATGTCTGGGGCGGGCTCGTGATCCTTCTGGTTCTGCTCCTGGAGCTCGCGGACCGGGTAGTTATGAAGCGCGATCTGGAAATTGCGAAAGACATCCAGAGTTGGCTTCTGCCCGGAGCGCCACTACAGATTCCAGGCTACGAGATCGCCTACGCGACGCGTCCAGCGAATACGGTGGCCGGGGATTACTACGACGTGATCCTGCGACCGGGCGTGACAAACGCCGAGGATCGCGTGCTTTTCGCAGTCGCCGATGTTGCCGGGAAGAGCATTCCCGCGGCCATGCTTATGGCTACATTCCAGGCAAGTCTCCGCACCCTTGCCATGAGCCACAAGCCGCTCGACCAGTTGGCATCCGAGCTCAATCACTATTCATCTTCGACCAGCCAGAGCGGGCGGCGCTTTACCACAGCGTTTCTGGCTGAGCTCGACCCGGCGACCGGAAACATCGCCTATGTCAATGCCGGACACAACGTACCGATTTTGCGGCGAAAGTCCGGGCAGATCGAGCGCCCGGACGTGGGAGGCATTCCCATTGGGGTCTTGCCTGAGTCTTCTTACCAGGTGGGCCAAACCCGGCTCGAAAGTGGCGATTGGCTCGTTATCTTCACCGACGGGGTGGTGGAAGCGGTGAATGCCGCGGGCGAGGACTACGACGAGCCGCGTCTGGTGCGGATGATCGATCGCAGTGCCAGTGCTACTCCGGCGGAACTCGTGCGCGGTCTGCTCGCGGACCTGGATCAGTTTGTGGGCAACGCTCCCCAGCACGACGATATGACGTGTTTGCTGCTGAAGCGCGGCTAAGAATGATGACTGAACCTGGGGCATGGCAGAGGAAACCCCTGGGCTGCAAAAGCATTGCAAGAAACTCTGTCCCCGGGCGTTCCGACGGATGTTCCCTTCTTTAGGCTACTTCCTTTGTTGGACGCGCGGTTTCAAGGGATGCGGAAGTGGCAAAATTTGTCAGATTGCGTCCCTCAAAGTGTCATACTGGAAAAAATCGCCACTCCGGAATGGTTACCATGTGGCGGAAGTACATTGAAATAAAAGGCTATTGACACGGAGGGACATCTGACTTCGGTCACTTGGGCCTGTGGCAACAAGAGTGCGATAGTAGCAGCGAGTTGGTCATCCAACCAATCAGTCAACGGAGACGAGGAAAATATCGATGCGGAAACAAAAGGGCTTCTCACTTATCGAACTGCTGATCGTGGTCGCGATCATCCTGATCATCGCGGCGATCGCAATTCCGAACTTGCTGCGCGCGCGTATTGCGGCCAATGAATCGTCGGCGGTATCGTCGGTTCGTACGGTTAACACTGCGCAGATCACCTATAACTCGAGCTATTCGACCGTCGGTTTCGCCAGCGCTCTGTCTGCTCTCGGTGGCACGAGCTGCGCACCGCCGAACTCGACCAGCGCTTGCCTGATCGACACGCAGTTGGCCGCCGGCAGCAAGAGCGGCTACTCGTTCGCTATCTCCGGCGCAACCGGCACTCCGACCACCACCTATCAGGTGATCGCCTCGCCGTTGCAGCCCAACCAGAGCGGTGTCCGCTACTTCTGCTCGTTCGCCGATGCAGTTGTGCGCGTCAGTCCGACAGCGTCGATCTCGACCTGCGACTACAGCGTCTCTCCGCTGAACCAGTAAGTTTGAGTTGGCAAAGTACCTGGGGGAGGGTACAAGCCTAAAAGAGCAGGGGAGCAATCCCCTGCTTTTTTCGTTTTTGCCACCTTTCCGGAATGACAAAATCTGTCGCAATCGGCGCCCCGCTTTGACAAATTCTGTCAGGTAACGCGAGCTTCCTCGCCGCAAATGCGCGTCCTCTTTCTTTCCCGAAGTGATCTTCCGCACAAAGGGTAATGTCGCTGCGATCGTTCTTACCTATGTAACTTCTTCACGTCGCTGGCCTGTAAAGTGCTCCCGCCGAGTTGCACGTTCAATTTTTCCTTGCCCCTCAGGACGGAGAAAATGAAACGAAAATGCAAAAACCAAAGGGCTTTTCCCTGATTGAATTGCTGATTGTGGTAGCGATCATCCTCATCATCGCCGCCATTGCGATTCCGAATCTGCTACGGGCGCGCATTGCAGCTAACGAGGCGTCAGCGGTTGGGTCGCTGCGCTCGCTCAACACAGCGCAGATTTCCTATAGCTCCAACTATCCGACGGTTGGCTTTGCCACGTCTCTGAGTTCCCTTGCCGGGACAAACTGCGCACCTCCTGGATCGACGGGAGCCTGTCTGATTGATACCCAGCTGGCGAGCGGCAAGAAAAGCGGCTACTCGTTCACCGAGACGGGCACGGCTGGAACGCCGAACGCAACCTATCAGATCCGCGCCGACCCTCTTTCACCGAACACCAGCGGAGTGCGCTATTTCTGCACGTTCGCCGACGCGGTTATTCGTACAGGAAGCGCCTCACTGACCACTTGCGACTATAGCGTCAGTCCGCTGAATCAATGACGCTCCTTGAAGAAGGAGGCTCTTCGGTCTCTCCTCACCATTTCAGTTTGGGACAGGGAGCGCGACGCGAAGAGCCCTCCTGACAAAAAATGTCACTTCCTGCGCTCCAGATTGGCAGATCTCTGATTTAGCGGGACGATCCCCGAATCTCTCCAGCATTCACAAGTACTTAGCGATCTCTTTACGCAGAAACATCGGCATTCAAAGTGCATGACAGAGAATGGCATAGGGACACTTGTGCCGCGAGATGGGGAGTTTCGGATGAAACTGGCTCGGGGATTCTCTCTGATTGAGTTGCTGATCGTGGTAGCAATCATTCTGGTGATCGCTGCGATCGCAGTGCCAAGCTATCTGCACGCCCGGATTGAGGCGAATGAATCGTCTGCGGTCGGCGGCTTGCGAACTTTGAACACGGCACAGGTTACCTACAGCTCGGCGTATCCAACGATCGGTTTTGCGTCTTCGCTCTCGGCCCTGGGTGGAACCAGTTGCAGCCCGCCGGACCCAACCAGCGCCTGCCTGATTGATACAGTGTTGGCTGGGGGATCAAAGAGCGGGTACACCTACAGCATTAGTGGCGCGGCCGGAACCCCGACTGCGACCTACCAGTTCATTGCAAACCCGCTGTTGTGGAACGTATCCGGTATCCGCTATTTCTGCTCTTTTCAGGATGCGGTGGTCCGCGCCAGCCTGACAAACATCACGACCTGCGACGCGTCGGTGCCATCGCTAAACTGATCGCCTGCGAGCAGCTTCACAGTTTGATAAATCAAGAGAAGGCGCGGCGGAAGCCGCGCCTTTCGTTTGAGCACATTCCCTACAAAACGCCAGCCTGCTATTGTCCAAAGACCGCGAAGCCGAGCTGAACGTAGCCATAAGGCACTCATTTCCCGCTATTTGGCCCGATTTGCTAGTTAACTTGGACTTCATCGAACCGAGTATTCTCGTCTTGCGCACTTGATTCACGCGTTAAGCGCTTTACTTTCGTAACTGCAGGCCGAGCCTTAGAGCGCTGCCCTAACATGCATTGCATATAATTTCGACATGGAGCCCGACTCCAAGACCTTGGCCGCGCCCGTATGACAATGGCAGCAATCGAAATCCTGGATCTGGGAAAAACCTACCATGTCGGCTTCTGGCGCAAGCGCCCGAAGCTGGCCCTGCGTCCATTAAGACTGAGCATCGAGGAAGGCGAAGTCTTCGGGTTTCTCGGGCCAAACGGCGCAGGTAAGACGACCACCCTTAAGCTCCTGATGGGGCTGGTGTCTCCTACGGCTGGCTCGGCGCGAATTCTCGGGATGGACTTCGACGATCCCCGCGTCAAGGCACAGATCGGGTTTCTTCCGGAGCAGCCCTACTTCTACGACTATCTGACGGCCCAGGAACTTCTCAATTACTACGCGCAGCTTTCAGGCGTTCCGGCAATCGACCGCGGGAAGCGCGTGACGGAGATGCTCGAGCGTTTCGGGCTCGCGGATTCAGCGCGGCTCCAGTTGCGGAAATTCTCCAAAGGCATGCTGCAAAGAGTCGGTCTCGCGCAGGCAATCCTGCATGACCCCAAGGTTGTCTTTCTGGATGAGCCAATGTCCGGCCTCGATCCTACCGGCCGCCGCGAGGTCCGCGAGATGATCCAGCAGATGCGCAACGAGGGAAAGACGGTCTTTTTCTCGACGCATATCTTGTCCGATGCCGAAGCCCTTTGCGATCGTGTTGCAATCATTTACCAGGGAGAGTTGCGCGGTGTGGGCGCCGTTTCGCAATTGACCTCGCAGGCGAAGCGCAAGGTGGAAATCATCTTCTGCTCGCCAAGCGTGCCCGCTGCACTCACGAGCCTGGGCGCGGAAGCGCGAGTCAGTGGAGAAATGGTGAATGCCGTGGTCGATGAAGAAAAGCAGGACCTGGCGCTCGAGATTCTGCGTCGCGAGCACATCCGGCTGATTTCTCTGACACCGGTGCGCGGCTCGCTCGAGGAATACTACGTCGAGCAACTGCGACCACGCGAAAACGGCAAAGGAGCGGGCGTATGAACTCACGAATCGCATACGTTGCGTTCAACACGTTTCGCGAAGCGGTACGGGACCGCGTCCTCTACAACCTCATTGCCTTCGCGCTGCTCATCTCCGGAGCCGCAGTTCTTGTGGGCGAAATTTCGATCGATATCGAACGCCTGGTCGTCGTAAATCTCGGCCTAACGGCGGTCTCTTTGTTTGGCGTGGTGATCGCCATCTTCATTGGAATCGGTCTGGTGTCGAAGGAGATTGAGAAAAAAACTCTCTATACGGTTCTCTCGCGACCGGTGCGGCGCTGGGAGTTTGTCGTTGGCAAGTTTGTTGGACTGACGGGAACCTTGGTGGTCAACACGTTCTTCATGGCCGTGGGAGTTCTCCTCGCGCTCCTCTATGTTGCGCACAGGTTCGTGCAGGCGGATGTCTGGGTTCTCGTTGCACTTTACTTTATCGTGCTCCAGTTCCTGATCGTCTGCGCTCTGTCGTTGCTCTTTTCGTCATTTTCTACTCCGCTCATGTCGGCTGTCTTCACCTTTGCGCTCTTTGTGATCGGCAGCCTCGCGGACGATTTGCGGGGCTTTGCTCGCATCACCTACGGTTTCACCAGGGCGGTGGCGACGACCATCGCCTATCTGGTGCCGAATTTTTCGGCCTTCAACATCATTACCCAGGCTGCCCACGGCGATCCGGTTCCGGGCAGACTGATCCTCTACAACACCGTTTACGCCCTGCTCTACTCGGCGATGGCAATTTCGGGAGCGGTGCTGATCTTCCAGCGCCGGAATCTGAAGTGAAGGACAACCGTAAGGTCAGCACAGTCGCGGCCGCGGTCTTGCTGCTGTCCCTCGCAGGTGGCGTTGCCATACTCACTGCCATTGATCGCGTCCAGATGAAGTCCGAGGTGCAGCAGTCGCTCTACATCCAATCGTCGCGGACCTTGCGTCGACTCTCTCTCGGGTACACGGGCCTCATTGCGGACATTTATTGGACCAGAGCCGTGCAATATTTTGGATCTCAACATCACAAAGGTTCGGGAGATTTCAGGCTCCTCGCTCCCCTGCTGCAGGTCACCGTGGAATTGGATCCGGAGATGCTTCCGCCTTATCAGTTTGGCGCGAACTTCCTCGGGCCAAAGCCTCCGAATGGAGCCGGCCTGCCGTACGACGCGCTTGCCCTCCTGAAGTTCGGAATCGCTCACAATCCCGACAAATGGCGCCTCTATTACAACCTCGGATTTCTCTACTTCACCGAATTCAAACAGTACGCAAAAGCAGCTGACGCCTTCGCACAAGGGGCGCAGCTCCCGATCACCAACGGATTCATGCCGATTCTGGCGGCCCGCATGGCCCAGCAAGGCGGCGAATTCGAGACCGCGCGCATCCTCTGGTTTTCGACCTACCAAAGCACAAAAGAAGCCTCGATCCGGCAGAACGCCGTCGATCACCTGCGGGCCCTTCAGGTCGACGAAGAGGTTACGCAGCTTGAAAAGCTGGTTGCCAGGTATCGCGAGCAGACGGGACACTTACCGGCCGGCATGACCGATCTCGAACGCGCCGGTTTTATCCGCGGCGTCCCGCGCGATCCGAATGACCATCCTTACAAGCTCACTGCAGACGGCCGCATCGAGGTGCAGGATCCGCAGAACATTTACTACATCACCAAAGGCTTGCCGCCGGGCATGTCTTCCCCGGAGCCCAGTCCGGCTCCGCGGTAGCGACCCGCACCTCTAAACTTCACGCGTTGCTACTCGATTCGCGCCTGCTAGCATCGAGTACGTGTCCTCGAAATTCTTGCCTCAGTTGCGCGTGTCTTTTCACAACTGGTGGCGCGAGCAGACGGCTGCGCGCGGTGGGCGTGCCACAGCCTCCCTGTTGCTCCGTGAGTTCTGGGGTTTTCTGCGCGACTCCACACCTGAGCGCCGCCGCTCGCGTTACGGCGACATGGAGTACGACTGGGACAAGCGCGTCAACACCACGGCTGGAACGATTGAGTGGCGCACGCGGCTGCTTGGCATTTTTCATTCTCCGTATCAGCCGACCGACCCTGCTGTTTTTCGCGAAATGATGGCTGCCCTGCCGATCGATTTCCGCCAATTCACTTTCATCGATATCGGCTCCGGCAAGGGCCGCACTTTGCTGATGGCGGAGGAGTATCCGTTCAAAAGTATCGTAGGCGTTGAAGTAATGTCCGAATTGCATCGTTCGGCCGAGGAGAACATCTCCGCATGCCGAACACAATCGCCGGCCCGGACTGTGGCCGCAATCGACGCGATGTGCCTTGACGCCCGAACGTTTGTGTTTCCCGAGACGCCGCTGGTCGTCTACCTGTTCAACCCGCTGCCCGAATCGGGCCTGCATCAAGTCCTCCGGAATATCGAGGAGTCATGGCGCCGTGTTCCGCGCACCATCTGGGTCGTCTATCACAATCCGCTTCTCGAACACATCCTCGCCTCTTCGACGATCCTGTCCAGAGTCCAACGCGACTCGCAGTATTCCCTCTTCAAAACAACGTAGAAGCTAAATTCTCTGGTCGACTTTCTTCTAATATCGGCGTCTTTCTCTGGCACTCTCAACTCGGAGTAAAATGGCACTAGGGGAACCCCAGGGATCGTGAAAATTGCATTGGGCAGGGTGATGGTTTGCGCGTTCTTGTCGATGTGCCTTGCGCAAGCACTCAGTTCGCCTTTGTCGGCTCAATCCAGCATTCGCGAACTCGCGCACGCAGTGGACGAGCGCTACAACCATCTGCGCAGCTTGCAAGGAGAATTCATAGAAACCTACAGCGGGAACGGCACTCGACGTGAGGAGGCGGGTACCCTATGGCTGAAAAAGCCCCGCAAGATGCGTTGGGAATACCGTTCTCCCAAGGAGAAGTTGTTTGTGAGCGACGGTCAGAGTGTGTGGTTTTACGTTCCGGCCGAGCGCCAAGCTCGAAAAACTGATCTTAAGCGCCTCGATGACTTGCGGTCCCCCATTGCTTTCTTGCTTGGTAAAACCAAGCTGGAGAATGAATTACAAGGACTCTCGAAAGCGACAGATCAAACTCCGGCGGAATTTGGAGATATAGTCTTGCGGGGTATCCCGAAGGCGAACGTCGCGCAGGTGACCGAGGTGCAAGTGGAGATTTCGGTGTCTAACCAGATTGTTCGCATCGTTCTCGTGGAGGCGGATGGCGGGACAACGGAGTTCCGCTTTAAGGATTGGAAGGAGAATGTCGAACTGAGCGAGAGCCGTTTCCACTTCACTCCTCCCCCGGGAGTTGAGACGGTCGAGGGTGCGCTGGGACCTTGATTTGGCGAAGCCGGGTCATAGATTACCTCCGTACCACAAGCGAAAATACCTACGGTAAGAGCTTTGGGCACAGGATGTTACACTTCCTGTAGCCCTCGAGAGTGAGACCTTTAGAACGCAAATGTCGCTTTATTGTGTGAAGCGGTAATCCCATGGCTGAATTCCTGGTCAAAGTAGCTGACGAGCAAGGCCACCTGCGCCAGCAGGTCGAGCACGGCTATTCGGAGGCGGAGGTCCATGACCGCTTCGCGCAGCAGGGATACCTCGTCTATTGGGTGAAGCCGCGGACACTCTTCAGCGGGGGCACCAAGCAGTTTGGCAAGCGCGGCAACCTCAAGCAAGCCACTTTCCTGATCTTCAACCAGCAGTTTCTGACGCTGATCAAGGCCGGGTTGCCGATCCTGACTGCGCTTGACCTGCTGATCAAGCGGCAGCGCGACAAAACGCTTCTCCGCTTGCTAGAGAACGTCCGCGAGCGGGTCAAGGGCGGCGAGTTGCTCTCCGACGCGTTCGCCGCGCAGGGTATCTTCCCCAAGATGTATACCACCACGCTGATGGCCGGCGAGAAGAGCGGCAACATGGAAGAAGTTTTGAGCCGCTATATCCAGTACCAGCGCATGGTGCAGACCTTCCGCAAGAAGCTGGCAGTCTCGCTGGTCTATCCGACATTGCTCGTGGGCGTGGTCACCATCATGGTGACCTTCCTGATCACCTATGTAGTCCCGAAGTTCGCCGATTTGTTCAACAACCTGAACGCGCAGCTTCCTGCGATCACGGTTTTCATGTTGGCGGTCGGGCTCAACGCGCAGAAGTACGCGTGGGTTGTCGCCCTCGCTTTGGTGGTTGCGGGAGTTCTGTTATGGCGGTGGAAACATAGCGACCGGGGTGCCGTCGCCATCGACGGGTTTTTGCTTTCGCTGCCTCTAATCGGCGAAATTCGCCTCAAGTATCAAGTCGCAAACTTCTCGCGCATCCTGGCTACGCTTCTGCAAGGCGGACTGCCTTTGGTTCCGGCCATGGAAACCGCAGGGGCATCCATGAGCAGCCGACAGATGTTGCTCGGCGTCCAAGCAGCTGCGGGGCGTGTTCGCGAAGGACAAGGTTTGGCCAAGAGCATGGAAGCGCAAAAGCTCTTTCCCGACCTGGCGGTCGAGATGCTGGAGGTGGGCGAGTCGACCGGCGCTCTGCCGGCAATGCTCGGCTCGGTGGCAGAGTTTTACGAGGAAGATGTACAGACGGCGCTCGGAGCTGCGATGGCGCTCATCGAGCCGCTGATTCTGATCGTGATGGCGGTGTTTGTCGGCGGCGTTTTGATCTCGCTGTATATGCCGATCTTTACCTTGGGCGCGCAGGCGCATTAGGGTCGGCTTTAGGCCTTAAGGCTTCGGCGTTTTTCCCAGAGTCGAAGGCCGAGAGCCAAGGGCGGTAGTAAGAGGCTGTAGACTGGACATGGCAATGGCGGATAAGAAATCAGCATTGGTAAATGGCGGGAAGCTGCCGGAACCTACGGCGGTTGACGAACTGGAACGCGCGCGCGATATCGCGCGGCGCTACCGTTGCGAATTTGTCGACCTCAGCGACTTCCAGTTGCATCACGACCTGTTCGAGAAGATTCCGGTTCACCTGATGTTCCGTTACAAGTTCGTGCCGCTCGACGAAACCGCCGACGGCCGCCTGGCCATCGCCATCGCCGACCCCAGTCAGTTGATGATGATCGACGAAATCAGTCTGCTGCTCGGCAAGCGCATCGTCACCAAGGTTTCCACGCTCAAGCAGATCTCCGACATCCTCCAGAAGACCGAGCAGTCCAAGCGCGTTCTCGAAGACGCAAGCGAAGGCTTCACGCTCGACGTCATCCGCGAAGACGAAGCCGGCAACGACGAAACAATCTCGATCGACAAGCTGACGGCAACGGCGGGCGCGGACATGAGCCCGATCATCCGCCTTGTCGATACCACGCTCTTCACTGCCCTGCAGCGACGCGCGAGCGATATTCACATCGAGACGCGCGACGACTCCGTCTGCATCAAGTTCCGTATCGACGGCGTTCTGACCAACGCGATGCCGCCGATTGGCAAAGAGCATCATTCGACGATCATTTCGCGCATCAAGGTCATGAGCGAGCTCGACATCTCCGAGCGCAGAGTACCGCAAGACGGCCGTTTCCGCGTGAAATACAGCGGCCGCGCCATCGACTTCCGCGTTTCGATCATGCCCTCGATTCACGGCGAAGATGCCGTGCTCCGCGTTCTCGACAAGGAGTCGATGAGCGAGAAGTTCAAGAAGCTCACGCTCGATGTCGTGGGCTTCGACGAGACTGACCTGCGCCGATTCCGCCGCTACATTAAAGAGCCGTATGGCATGGTGCTGGTAACGGGGCCGACGGGCTCCGGCAAAACAACGACGCTTTACGCCGCTGTCAACGAGATCAAGACTGACGAAGACAAGATCATCACGATTGAAGACCCGGTCGAATACCAGATTCGCGGCATCACGCAGATTCCGGTTAACGAGAAAAAAGGCCTAACGTTTGCCCGCGGCTTGCGTTCGATTTTGCGTCACGACCCGGACAAGATCATGGTCGGCGAAATCCGCGACAATGAAACCGCGCAGATCGCCATCCAGTCGGCACTCACCGGCCACCTCGTATTCACCACCGTCCACGCCAACAACGTGGTCGACGTGCTTGGCCGATTTCTGAACATGGGCGTCGAGGCCTATAACTTTGTTTCCGCGCTGAACTGCATCCTGGCGCAGAGGCTCGTGCGCGTGATCTGCGATTCCTGCCGCACAGCTGTGCATTATCCGCCCGAGGTGCTTGAGGCCAGCGGCCTCGATCCGGCGCAGTGGTCGCAGGTGCCGCTCTATGAAGGCCAAGGCTGTATCGAGTGCGCGGGCACCGGCTTTCGCGGACGAACCGCCATTCACGAACTTCTCGATTTAACCGACCGCATCCGCGAGATGATTCTCGAAAAGAAACCCACTTCCGAGATCCGGCGAGGGGCGCGCGAAGAAGGCATGCGCTTCCTCCGCGAATCGGCGCTCGACAAGGTACGCTCCGGAGCGACCACGCTGAAGGAAATCAACAAGGTTACGTTCATTGAAACGATGCGGTAACGGTTGCGTTCAGTGGAGTCCCATACGGGCATCCGCGGAAGTAACTGTTGTGTCTCTGGCACAGGCGATATCATTAAGGTGAGGGTGGGTTTTCGCAAGAATTATGGCTTCTCTCAAACATGAGCGCCGCCCGGTACTGGCCTGCGAGATTGCGGCCGACCGCGTACTGGCGGGCCGCGCCTCCGATCGCGGCCGCATGGTCGAAGTGTCATCCGCGCGCGAACTCGCGCCCGGAACTGTCGTTCCCGATCTGATGGATACGAATCTCCGTGATGGCGGGGCGTTGCGGCAGGCCATTGAGGGTACGCTTGGGAGTCTCGGCGCACGGTCCCACGATGTGATTGCCATTCTTCCCGACACGGCCGCGCGCGTCGTCCTTCTCGATTTCGAAACGCTTCCTGCAAAGGCGGAGGAAGCCGAAGCCGTCGTTCGTTTTCGATTGAAGAAGTCCCTCCCCTTCGATCCCGAAGAAGCAAGGATCTCCTATCACTCACAATCGGCCGGCAAAGGCACCCAGGTGATCGCGGCGGTGGTGCTGAAAAAGGTTCTCGAAGAATATGAATCGGCCTTCCGCGAAGCCGGCTACAGCCCGGGCGTGGTGATGCCCTCGATGCTGGCCGCACTGGGCGCCGCCGATGCCGAACGTCCGACCCTCGTTGTTAAAGTCGATGCGCGGACCATCGGCATTGCGATCCTCGATCAGGACCACATGCTCTTAATCCGCACTCTCGAAAACACTCGCGGCGTCACGATCTCGGGAGACCAACTCGCGGAAGAGGTCTATCCGTCCGTTGTCTTCTTTCAGGACACGTACAACCTCAATATCGAGCGCGTATACGTATCGGGACTGCCGGAAACAACTGCGGCTGCGACCGCGCTGAAGAGCCAGACCGGAGCACAGGTCGAAGAACTGGTTGCGGCTTCGCAAATCGGCTCGACAACCGGAACAGTTCCCCGCTGGCGAATGGGGGGAGTAGTAGGAGCGTTGATTTCATAGGCCACTTGTCAACTAAGACTAGCAACTGAGTACTGGCAACTGTTTAACATGCGTCTCGGCATAAATCTCGCGACTCATCCGTACGAGGACCCGCGCGAATTCTGGTCGCGATGGGGTCTCGCCATCGGACTGCTCGCCATCCTCACGCTGGCGCTGATCGGTTGGACCATGCGCAGTTGGACGAACGCGGGCCGTGATCGCCATTACATTGGCGAACTTCAGGACAAGATCGCGCAGCGTGACCGCGAGCGCGCCGACGCCCAGGCATTTCTCGATATGGCCTCGAACCGCAGCACGCGCGACCAGTCACAGTTCCTCAATAGCATGATTCAGCGCAAGGCCTTTTCCTGGACACGTATCTTCGAAGACCTCGAACAGGTCATGCCGCCGAACCTGCACGTTGTCTCGCTTCGACCGGAATTCAACGAGCAGAGCGAAATGCAATTGGACATGAGGGTGGCCGGCGACAGCCGCGCCGCCGCCGTCGAACTGGTTCACCGTATGGAGGGTTCGAAGCACTTCCAGAGCGCTCAGTTGGTACAGGAGACCATCGGGGACACGGGCTCCGCGGTGATGGCGAATGTAGTTGCAACATACATCCCTGACGAGGCAGTAAGGAGCGCGAAGTAGCGCCTATGCCGGATCTCAGAAAAACGCGGCGCAGTTTGACGATCGCGATCGCAGCCATGGTAGTGGCCGACATCGTCGCCGCGGGCATTCTGTTTTCGCCGCTGGTTGGCTCCGCCGATTCACGCCGCGCGCAAATTCGCCAGCTGACCGCCGATCTCGCGAGAAAGACGCACGACGTTCAGCCCTTGCACGACATGCCGAAGAAAATGGATCTCGCCAAGAGTCAGATCGGCGACTTCTACAAAGGCCGTTTCGCGGCACGGGATTCGGAGTTGACCACTGAACTCGGCAGGCTGGCGTCTGAAAATGGGGTTCGCATCCAGCAGGCACGCTATAAAGAAGAGGATCCGGAGGCCTCCGGCATCGTGCCCGTGCAGATCGAGGGCAGCTTCTCCGGCGACTACCTGCAACTGGTGCGCTTCATCAACACGCTGGAACGCTCAAAGATGTTTTTCACGGTCGACAGCGTCGATCTCGCCGGTGAAGGCGCCGGACCGGTGCGCTTGCAGATCGGTCTGCACAGCTACTTACGAGGAGCCTGATTGAAACTAGGCGCGGAAAATCGCAAAGAAGTCATCGCCCTCGTGGTGCTGGGGATCCTTGCGGTCATCACTGTGGCGTATGAATTCTGGCCTTCCTCGACGACAAACGCGCCGACAGCAGCGCAGACAGTGTCGTCCGGTTCCGGGAAACCAGCAACACGACGAACTAAGTCAGGAAAGATGGTCCCCGTGACTGAGCCGCGTCTCGATCCGACCCTTGAGCTGAACCTCCTAAAGCAGAGCGAAGAGATCAAGTACGCGGGCAACGGCCGCAATATTTTTATGCAAGGTTCGGTCGCGACCATCGAAAGACCAAAGGCCAACGGGACTGCCGATCACAACCAGCAGCAAGCTCTGTTCCAGCATCCTCAGATTCAGCCGCCTCCGCCGATCACGCTGAAGTTCTTTGGCTTTGCGAATGAACCGGGCGAACCTAAGCGAGTCTTTCTCTCGCAGGGCGAAGACGTCTTCATTGCGGGCGAAGGAGAGATCGTCAATCGCCGCTATCGCGTGCTGCGCATCAACCCCAACGCAGTGGAAATGGAAGATGTCATCTACAACAACCGCCAGAGCATTCCGCTGACGCAGGGCTAACCCTCAACATGTAGCTTGTAATTCGCGATTCCGAGAGCGGTGAGCGATATGCGGCGCAGCAACAAATTACGAATTACGAATCGCAAATTACAAGTCCGCCAGCAGGGCTACATGCTCATCACCCTGATGCTCATGGTCGCCCTGGTTTCGATCGCTCTCCTGGCAGTTCTCCCCGACATGAAGCAGCAGATTCAGCGCGATCAGGAAGAGGAGATGTGCCACCGTGGCACCGAGTACATGCGCGCCATCCAACACTTCTACAAGAAATTTGGCCGCTACCCGACGCGCATTGAAGAACTCGAAAACACCAACAACATCCGCTTCCTTCGCAAACGCTTCAAGGATCCGATGGCTCACGATCAACAGGGCCACGAAAAAGACTTCAAACTCCTGCATATGCAGGACGTAAGCCTGAACAACGGTCCCATGCTCGGTGGAATACCGGGACAAATGCCGGGTGGCAATCCAGCACAGCTCCTGCAAGGTCAAAATCCGAACGCTCTGGCGGGCGCAGCGCAGCAGATTCTGAATCAGGCGCAGACGCCAGGCGGATCGCAGGGCAACGACGCTGACGAAGAGGAGCCTAACCCGCAGGGCAATAGCGGCCCCAACGGGGCAAACTCGTCCGGTGGGCCGAGTCCTTCTAGCGGTCCCGGATTCAACACCGGTTCAACAACCGGCAATGGTTTGAACGGAACTGTATTCGGCGGAGGACCGATTCTGGGCGTTGCCAGTACCAACAAGAAAGACAAGTCGATCCGGGAGTACAACAAGAAGAATCACTACAACGACTGGATGTTCATTTACGATCCCACCAATGATCGTGGGGGCTTGCTGGTCGGTCCGTGGCAGACGCCGCAAAATAACCCGATGATGCCAGGCGCGGTTCCTGCGGGGCAGCTGACACCTGGAGCGCAGCAGCCGCAGGGGCTCGGAACACCGATCGGTGGACAATCTCAAGGTCCGCAGCCGCAGCAGTCTCCGCAGAACCAAGATTCACCCAACGAGCAATAGTCTTCAAAAAACTTTGCAAACAAAACGCCCCGCGTTCGCGGGGCGTTTTGCAAAATTCGACGGTTCCGGTGTCTATACGTTGAACGACGAGCCGCAGCCGCAAGTGCTCTTCACGTTCGGATTCTCGAACTTGAAGCCGGCTCCTTCCACGGTCTCGACATAGTCGACGCGGGCGCCGCCGAGGTACATCAGCGAGGTCGCGTCCACATAGACCTTCAATCCTTCAAAATCGAAAACCTTGTCCATCATTCCGGCCCCATTCTCAAAGGCCATGGAGTACTGAAAGCCCGAGCACCCGCCACCCACCACGGAGAGCCGCAATCCGGCCGGCACTGGATTCTGCTGCGCCATGATCTCCTTTACCTTGGAAACTGCGCCGGCGGTAAGGACGGGGCCTGCGGTCTTCGGTTGAGTCGTTGTTGTCGGTTGAACGGGCGTCGTCGTTGCCATCTCTTGATCTCCTTAACAAGGATTATAACAAAGGGTGCAAAGCGTTCCCCACATTTCCAGGAGATACGAACCTTCCGGCAAACTGGGACCTATCTACGCCCCTTTTGATGCCCAGGATTACGGCCAAGTCGCAGAATCTGTAAGGCTTCCAACGGAGATCCCAAAAGGAAACGTCTTTCCACTTGCCAAATAGGTCTATAATCCTTCGCAGCAGGGGCCCAGTACCGAACCTCGTCTGACGCGGGGCGGTTGAAACGCCCGGAGCAGGCACGGTCGGATAGCCCGACTGCAAGCCGAGGTGGCATATGTCTATGATGGTCATGCTGCTCGTTGCCTGGGGTGTACTGACCGGGATCCTGATCGTTCTCCTCATCTACAAGAGCACGCTCTCCATGCACGAAGACGATTCGATCATGCTCAACGATACGGGATCGCAGATGCAGAAGGATCAAGCGGAAGTGCTTGCCAAAATGAACAAGATCACTCCGATCGTGAAGGTGCTGGGCGCATTATCCGGAGTGATGATTCTCGTGATTGCGGGAATGTTTATCTACCAGGGGCTGAATTCTGGGACGATCCCGCAGTGAGCCAGCTTTCCGCCTGCCTCGTCTTTCCTATTGACCGGCGTCCGAGCGCGTAGAACGCGCTCGGAGCAGCCCTGTCGCGTCTTATGCAGCCTTCGCTTGCAGCCCCTTGATGTCGTCAAGTAATACCTTCTCGTGTCCGTTGGGGTCGACCTTCTCATACACCTTCTGAATTACGCCCTTGGGATCGATAACGAAGGTTGTTCGCTCCCAGAACTTCATTCCCTTCCATTCCGCATGGCCGATGCCGAGCGTCTTCATCAGGTTTGAGTTAGTGTCTGAGAGCAGGTCGATCTTGAAGGCAAACTTGTGGTGGAAGTTCTTGTGCGAGGTGACGTCGTCGGCACTCACTCCAACGACCTTGATCCCGGCGGCGTCGAAGTCGCCCTTAGTCGCCGTGAACGATTTGCCCTGCGTGGTACAACCTGGAGTGTCGTCCTTCGGGTAGAAGTAAACGACAAGCCAATGGCCGGCGAAATCGCCGAGCTTGGTGATCTTGCCGTCCTGGTTAGGTAGTGAGAAGTCAGGGAAACGATTGCCGGCAGAAAGCATTTTGGGGGAGTCCTCTCTATTAAAAAGTTGCGTGCTGGAGGGAACGGGCGGCGCCCCCGCCCCTCCACGGTTTCTATTATGCAGCTTGCGTCATCTTCTTCATGCGAGCTTTCATTTCGGTTTCCGAGACATCTTCCACGTGCGTGGAGACGCCCCAGCGGTGCCCGAAGGGGTCCTGAATGAAGCCGGAGCGATCACCGTAGAACTGGTCTTGCACCGGCTTGAGAATCTTGGCTCCTTCAGCCACCGCTTTCTCTACAACCCGATCGATATCTGGGATATAGAGGTAAAGGCTGACCGGACTGTTGCCGATAGTGGTTGCGCTGGTGGCGCCCATCTGCGGATTCTCGTCGGCCAGCATGATGCGGGAGTCGCCGATCTGCAACTCGGCGTGGCCGACTGTGCCGTTCGGGCCGTCCATGCGCACGACAACCTTTGCGTCGAACACCTTCTTGTAGTATTCGATCGCCTGCGCTGCGCCCTTGATAATGAGATATGGGGTTACGGAGTTGTAGCCTTCGGGAATGTACGGAACGCTGTTATTGTTCTTGCTCATGACTTTCTCCTTCGTTGGTGTGATTGAAGGTTGAGGTTCCGGCGCGCAACACGGAATGGAAAACGGGCCCACGCCCGTTGAGTCCATGATTTGTTCTTGCTTCTATACCATCACAAAAGGACCGGTAAGTCTAGGCACGGCGCGCGGCCTGCTAAACTCGTCTGAATTCACAGCCAATCGCTGTTATCAGCAAACTGCATTATGCCCGAACTACCTGATATCACCGTTTACATTGAAGCGCTGGAAAAGCGCATCCTCGGCAAACGCCTGGAGCGCGTACGGATCGCGAGCCCGTTCCTGCTGCGGACGGCGAATCCGCCGCTGGCCGGTGCCGAAGGCAAGACGGTCGGCGAGTTGCGGCGACTAGGCAAACGCATCTGCATTGGACTTCGAGACGAGCGCGAATACAAGTCTGAGCTTTGGCTGGTGCTGCACCTGATGATCGCCGGCCGATTGCACTGGAAGAAGCGCGATGCAAGGCTCTCGCCGCCGCGCGGACTCGCGGCCTTCGACTTCGAGAATGGTACGTTGCTTTGGACCGAAGCCGGCTCAAAGAAACGAGCTTCCCTGCACGTGGTCGCGGGCGAAGCGGGGCTTGCAGCGCTCGATCCGGGAGGGATTGAGGTTCTCGAGATTGACGTCGATCAGTTTGCCAAGTCGCTCACGTCGGCGAATCACACGCTGAAGCGAGCGTTGACCGATCCGCGGCTCTTCAGCGGAATTGGCAATGCATATTCGGACGAGATCCTATTCGAGGCGAAGCTTTCGCCGCTGGCACTGACACAGAAGCTGAAGCCAGATGAGATCGAGCGGCTGTTTGCGGCGACGCGCGCGAGTTTGAAGGTTTGGACAGAACGCTTGCGCGCGGAAACGGAAGACGACTTTCCGGAGAAGGTGACCGCGTTCCGTCCGGGAATGGCGGTTCATGGAAGATACAAGGAAGCGTGTCGGCGATGCGGCGCGAAGGTGCAGCGGATTCGCTATGCGGCGAACGAGACGAATTACTGTCCAAATTGCCAGACTGGTGGGAAGCTACTGGCAGACAGGTCGCTATCGAGACTGCTGCGCGATGATTGGCCGAAGAGTCCAGAAGAACTGGAGATGATGGTTCGAGAGCGAAAGTGAGAAGCGAGATTTTTTTCCCGAAATGGTAATTAGAGTCGCTCGAGCTTCGTCAGGTAGTGCGTTTTGATTCGCTCCGGGGGGGTACCCCCCCTCCCCCCATCGATCGTGTATTTCTTACCGATTTGCCCGATTCAAAGAGGGAACGTCGAGTCAAAGTGTTCAAAAATAGCAGCCTAGCGATTCCCTAAATTGGAATCATGCTGCTCTTCTACCGCTTTCTCGGGTTGTCAAATAGGGCCTGCTGATCGCCTCTGGAGGCTGAAAAACTTGGTCCTTGCCCGCGCGATTAGGAAATTGTTGCACTTGGGAATGCAATTGTCAGTGACGTGTGAACTCTTGAAATGTGAGGAATTGGCGACGGGTTATTACTTAAGCGGGCAGAAATCGGCACGAGTGAACTCGTGCCCTTCCCGGTTCTCAAGCGCGTTTCGGGCGGAACGGATTCGCGCAATCTGTCGGGCCAGTTGGCTTTTGGCCCTTCGCTTCGCGATGGCGCCATTCCTGTGATGCGGTCCTAGGGCACAAGGAGCAATTCTGTATCAAATCAGGGCGTGAGCTTGAACACCGCACCGAATCCGTCAGCACCGCCCACCGAAACGGTGCCGTAAAGATTCCCCTTCGTGTCGCGAATTACGCCGCCAACCGGACCTGCGCCATCCGCCTGACCAGTGAAAATGTAAAGAGTGTGGTACTTGCCACGCGTTGTTATCTCGTAGACCGTACCAAAGTTGGAGCCGACAATGGGAGTCGTGCCGTAGAGGTTCCCGTCTTTGTCGAGGATGAGCCCGGAGACGGGATTGCCGCCGTCCGTGCCGCCGGTAAAGCGATACAAGACAGTCTCGGTTCCGTCGGGGGCGAGTTTATAGACCGTGCCACAACTTCCGCTGCAACCCGAAGAGCCTCCTCCGGTGAGCGTGGTGCCGTAGAGGTTGCCTTGCTTGTCGCGGACCACTCCGGTTTGCGGAAACTCGCCATCGCTGCCGCCGGCAAAACTGTAAAGCACGGTTTCGATTCCTGACTTGCTTACCTTGAATACCGTCCCGGCATACTGGGCTCCCATGAACTGGGTGGTGCCGTACAGATTGCCCTTGGAATCCCTTACGAGTGCTCCCATCGGACCCCCGCCATCAATGTCGCCAGTGAAAGCGTAGAGCGTGGTCAGTTGGCCATCGGGCGAGAGCTTGAAGACGGTGCCCCAGAAGAAGAAGCCGCCCTCGCTGGTTGTGCCGTAGAGGTTTCCCTGGCGGTCGAGGATCAGGGCCGCCTGTGGTTTCGATCCGTCCGATCCTCCCGTGAATCTGTAAAGAACACTTTCGTCGCCAGCAGGAGTAATTTGAAAAATTGTGCCGCAGCCATTGCTGCACGAAGTCGAATCGCCGCCGAATGGAGTTGTTCCGTAGAGATTTCCAGCTTTGTCGCGAACTAAAGAAGCGCTCGGGTAAGCTCCATCGGTTCCTCCCTGAAAGCTGTAGAGAACCTTTTCGACGCCGCGCTTAGAAATGGCGAAAACCGCGCCGTTATTGGTGGTGCCTCCCCAGGCCGTGGCTCCGTAGAGATTGCCTTTGGCGTCGCGGACGAGGCCGCCGAAGGGATAGGCGGCGTCGGGCGGGCCGGCGAAGGAGTAGAGGACGGTTAGGGTCTGAGCTGATGCGGGAGAGGCCGCGAGAACAAGCAAAGCGGAAAAGCAAATCCAGGAGACGACTTGAGGAAGAGCTTTGAGCGGGAAGGTAAACATGGGTCGCTACTCGGGAGCGGGCTGGTATATCGCTGCGTGGGGAAGGATAGCATGGTCTCAGCAGGACCCACGTCTCGAAAAGCGCGAGACGTGGGGGATTGGGCGGTTACTGGACGGACGGTCTTACTGGCGCTTGCCGGCGATCTTGCGACGCTCGGCCAGCAGATGACTGGCGGCCGCAGGAGCGGCCAGCGGCACCAACCCTGTGCCATCAGAATTCACTTTGAAAGCACCTTGTCGCCGTATGGCGGAGAATGGAAGGTGCAGAGCTTTCAGTCCCGCAACCGAACGTCCAAGCGCCTTGGCATGCGCGGTTGCCCGGTGTTCCAGTTCGGCATGGCTTACTTCCTTTCCGCCATGCATGATTGTCACGCCGTGAACGTGAATAACACGACCGTCCTCGGGGTTGTAAAGAATACAGATCTTGCTAGCCTCGTCGCTAACGGGCTTGCCTTTGACGAAAATCGACTTCATGGTACCTCCTTCACTAGCCACTTACCCAAACTTCCATATTGATCTTGGACTTACACCAGTTGTCGCCCTCGATCGTCCATCCGAAGGTGACGCTATCGACGCCCATGTCGTTGATGAAATCAACAACACCGTCGGGGTCCGATTGTCCGACGGCGTGAACAGTGTCCACTCCATTGCCATCTCTCGTACGGTATTGGACGATTCCGCTGATGATCCACCCGCTTCCTCCACCAATGAGGATGAACGAGTTGACCGAGCTTCGCGCGTACGTCCATTGACTGGTGCTGGTATTGAACTCCAGATCCCACGTCCAACCGCTGCCGATGAAGACTGGATCGGGGCCGGAGCCTCCGTTATCAGCCCAAGGATCGGCGTTTCCCAGGAACCATAGATCTGACATTTCTACCTCCTCGTGTACGGTGTCGCCAGAATGCGCCACTATTCGCGGTCGCAGACTAGAGTGATGGCATCGGCAAGGTTGGAGGCCGAGCCCAGGCTAAATCAGCAGTTCACCCCTTTTGGCTCTTTCTTGGATTGATAGTGAGCATAGGGCCGAAAACGTTACATTCGGAATGTGACACAGCCCCTCAGCGGCTGAAGCCGCGTCTCTTTAGGCAGGCAGAATCGGCACGAGTGAACTCCTCCACCCGAGCGAGCGAAAGCCGCGCTCACTGGGGACCCCGGTCGTGCCCTTCCCGATACTCTTAGCGCGTTCCGACTGGAACGGATTGCCCTAATCTGTCGGCTAGCCAGAGTTTGATTAGGGACTGGCGGGTCACTCCGAGGCGGCGGGCTTCGCGATCGAGGGAATGCACCATCCAGGCGGGGAAATCGACATTGACGCGCTTCGCGTTCGTGCCTACGCGGCGGGCGCGGTTCAGTTGGAGATGCTCGGTTACTTGCGCTCCGGTATCGAATTTGCGATCAAATGTCTTGGCTTTCAAGGTCTTCGTTTTCATAAATTGTTATCTCCTCAGGGCGCGAACGCCGCAAGGAAATCAGGTGAATGTTTTCATCTCTCAGCATTATGACCGCGGACCAGTGCTTCTCGCCGATTTTGCCGAACCACATCCATCGGGGTGCCTTGGTGCGGGCCGGGATTTCCACTAACAGTGGGTCCGCCCACAGAAACTGGGCTTCTTCAAAGTCAATGCCGTGTTTGGTTTTGTTCTGTGCGCTCTTCACCCGCGCGGCATCTACATCAGAACGGACGGAAGATCGCGCGCGCCGTGGAGGATTCGGATGATTTGAAGCGGCTTCTTCTCGGGATCGTAGACGATCAGGTACTTCACGTACGGCCGTACACTCCAGAAGCGAACAGGCAGCGGAGTCAAATCTGCCCTTATGTGGCCGGCGAGAGGCGATTCCGCCAGAAGGTCGCAGGCCCGAAAAACAGCTTCTCGGACGCGATCTGCTGCGGCGGGGTTGTCCTGGGCTATGTAGTCCCAAATCTCGAAGAGATCGCTGACCGCTTCCGGCGTTAGGTGATACTTCTCCATCAGCCCTGCGGATGATCGGAGCGCGTTCGCTTCATCTCAGCTAGCTTGGCACGCGCTTCGTCGGGACCGAGCAATTCGCCGCGCTGTGCAGAGGCGTAGCCTTCAGCAATCTTCGTTTGAATATCTGCTCGATTTGCGGCTAGCCAGGCTTCCTGCTCATGGAGCATGGAAACGGCGTGCTCGACGAACTCGTCGACGGTTTCGTAAGGGCCGCGCTGGACGTCCTGCTTGATCAGTTCCTCGAGTTCGGGCCGAAGGCGGATTTCCATGGGGGTATTCTACTCTAGCTTCAGGACGAGGCCGGATGCGGCCTCAACGGCTGCAAGCCTCGGGGATTGAATACGCTCTTATAGCGGCGCGCTTAAGCGCTACGCCACCCAAAATCGAGTGTCGCGGATCGGTGCTTTGTCTAACCCACGTCTCGAAAACCGCGAAACGTGGGGCATCCGCCACCCGATCTCGAGTTGGCCTCAGACACTCAGGTGCCAGCGTTCGTGAAGTCCTGGGCTCCAGATGTGCGCCACCCGCCTTCACTTTGTGGTGATTTTGGAGAGCCCTGATTTGTATCCATATTTTTCCTCAAACAACTTTGCCAGTCCTTCTAGCCCATCTCGGCTGTTATACACACCGTATATCGGGACATTCTTGCTAAGTAGGGTTCGCAGGGCATACCGCATTGGAGCGTTTTTCTTCTTACTCCATAGCTCATTGTCCGTGGCACGCATAGATTCGTAGGCAATCAAATCTGCTGCTTGCAATCCAACATCGTCCTGCCACCTGAGTGGAGCGATGCCGACAAACCTATCCCGCTCGCCCCATGAGTTGTCATCTATCCATGCGTTATATGCCTGAAGAGCATAGGCATCCCAAGGACCGTGATCGTGAACCACGGCAATTTTTGCATTCGGCATCTGCTCCTTTGCGGCTTCTGCAAGATGTACCAATAATATTCCCATGCATGTAACATAGGCCGCCGCATAGTCCGGAGGATCGCGTTTAGGGAACAGTTCTTCGAAAGCCGCAAGGTCTATTCCGCAACAGGCTGCTGTCATTCGCCCATTGCTAACGATTTTTAGGAGTTTATTGGTGAATCGATTCTTGCGGGCCGTATCCCATCCTTGAAACGGGCCATCGACAGCATTCATCTCGGCAGCGTGATACCTCTTGATCTGTCGGTCGGGAGGAAGTGTTTTATTTTCCTGCGCGATGGCTTTTTGCCACCTATTCTCGACACGCTTCCATTGCTTATCGTCGGCTATCCATCCGCCAACAATCAGCGTGCGATGCGACTTATAGCTTTCATCGAACTTAAAAGTGAATACGGCCATATGACGGCTTCCGGGTGGGCCGGGATGGATCGCATATGCGAGATCACAGATCATCGCACTTCTCCATCATTGACTCGACTCTTGGATGAGTCAAATCTATTACCTAACCAGTAAACAGCTCTGAGACGAGTTCTACTCTATCCCCAACTCTTTCGTCAGCGACTTCCACTTCGAATCGACCAACGCCCGAGTCTTGGCGTCCATGAAAATCTCATCCGGCCAGGGACGCGTGAATCCTTCGCTTGACCACTTCCGGGTGGCGTCGATGCCCATCTTCGAGCCGTAATCGGGCAGGCGCGAGGCGTGGTCGAGCGAATCAACTGGGCCGAGCGTGAATTGGATGTCGCGTTCGGGATCGATGTTATTGAAGACCTTCAGAGTTACATCGGCGAGGTCGTGGACATTTACGTCTTCGTCAACCACTACTACACATTTGGTAAACATGGCCTGGCCGAGCGACCAGATGGCGTTCATGACTTTGCGGGCTTGTCCGGGATAGGACTTGCGGATGGAGACGATCATTAGATTATGAAAGACGCCTTCGATGGGCAGGTTCACGTCGACTAGTTCCGGGATCGTCATCTTCATTAGTGGCAGAAAAATGCGCTCGACGGCTTTGCCCATATACGCATCTTCTTGCGGGGGCTTGCCGACGATGGTGGCGGCGTAGATGGGATCTTTGCGGTGCGTGATGCAGGTGACGTGGAAGACCGGATACTCGTCTTCGAGCGAGTAGAAGCCGGTGTGGTCGCCGAAAGGGCCTTCGGTGCGGAGTTCGTCGAGATTGACATAGCCTTCCAAGACGATTTCGGCGTCGGCAGGGACTTCCAAGTCGACGGTTTCGCACTTCACTAACTCGACTGGCTTCTGGCGGAGGAAGCCGGCGATGATGAACTCCTCGATATCGGGCGGGGCGGGGACGATGGAGCAGAAGGTGAGCGCGGGCTCGGTGCCGATGGCGACGGCGACATCCATGCGGCCGCTGGGACGATCACCCTCGGCGAGTTTCGCGCCTCCGGAGGAGCGGGCCATGATGTCGACGGCTGCCGACTTCCCTCCCTCATTATTGACTGTCTCTCGCATACGATCGCGATAGTGCTCGGCCGCAACTTTCTGGCGCTGCCAGTGCATGCCGGTGGTACGTTCGTCGTAAACCTGCAAACGATACATGCCCACATTGCGCTTGCCAGTGCGTGGATCGCGCGTGATCACGCAGGGGAGGGTGATGAAGCGGCCTCCATCTTTCGGCCAGCATTGCAGGATCGGGAAATCGAGCAGCGAGAAGTTGTCGCGCTTGATCACTTCTTTGCAGGGGCCGGTGGAAACGACTTTCGGGAAGAACTTGCCCATCTCGGCAAGCATGGGGAGCATCTTCACTTTGTCGAGAAATCCTTGCGGCGATTTGACGTCCATGAATCCGCGGATGCGTTCCGCGACTTCGGCAAGCGAGTCGACTTCAAGCGACATGTTCATGCGCCGCGCCGAACCGAACTGGTTGATGAGAAGTTTCTGGCCAGGATAGCCTTTGAGATTTTCGAACAGCAGCGCCTTCCCGCCGACATTGCCGCGCTGGTCGCGGCTTTTCGAGACACGGTCGGTAATCTCCGCGATCTCAAGAATCGGGTCAGCTTCGGTGCGGATTCGCTTCAGTTCTCCGGCGCGTTCGAGGGCTTTGATCCAGTCGCGCAGATCGTCGTAGGGCAACTTGGCCTCCTGAGTGACAGAAGATTATATGCCGCAGATGGACTGACGCCTTCGTAGCGAACCCGAGAGAAAACACACCACAGAGACACGGAGGCACCGAGTGAAGAGAAAGAAAAATCAGTTCTCTGTTCCTCTGTGACTCCGTGGTAGGTTTTCGGGTTCGTACCGCTTCCACAATCTCGGCACTGCGAATAGGATATGGGAAAACCTATTGGTGGTTAGTGTGGTGAGAAGTAAACAACGCAGGAGCAATCAATGATCCGGCTGAAGGTGAATGGCAAGGAGCGAACATTCGATGGCGATCCCGAGATGCCGCTGCTTTGGTACCTGCGCGACGTGGCTGGGCTGACGGGGACAAAGTTTGGCTGCGGTATGGCTCTCTGCGGGGCGTGCACGGTGCACCAGAACGGCGAGGCGATCCGGTCGTGCTCGACGGCGATGAAAGAAGTCGCGGGAAGCGAGATTACGACCATCGAGGGCGTCGCGCCGATGCATCCCGTGCAGAAGGCGTGGATGGAGATTCGCGTGCCGCAATGCGGATACTGCCAGACGGGGCAGATCATGCAGGCGATCGCGTTGCTCAAGGACAACAAGAATCCTAGCGATGACGACATTGACATGGTGATGTCGGGGAATTTGTGCCGGTGCGGGACATACCAGCGGATTCGGGCGGCAGTTCACGCGGCTTCGAAAGAGCTGGCCGGGAAGGAGCGGGCATGAGCATCGTGGAGAATGTCAGCCGGCGGAAATTTTTGGTGGGCGGGCTTGCTACGGGCGCACTGGTTTTGAGCGCTCGGCTGGTTTCGAAGCGTCTGATGGTGGCACATGGAGAAGAGCAGGCCGCAGCGGCGGCGTTCGATCCGACTGTCTGGCTGTCGGTCGCGCCGGATGGAACCGTGACGATTGTGGCACACCGGTCGGAGATGGGATGCGGCAGCCGGACAGCTTTGCCATTAGTGGTGACGGACGAACTCGATGCGGACTGGTCACGGGTGAAGATCGAGCAGGCGATTGGCGATCCGAAGTATGGCGAGCAGGATACGGATGGGTCGCACTCAGTGCGCAGCAACTTTGAGTTGATGCGGCAGGTCGGCGCGACTGGGCGCGCAATGCTGATTTCGGCGGCGGCCGCACAGTGGAAGGTTGCGGCCGGCGAGTGCACGACCGAACAGCACCTTGTCGTGCACAAGGGTAGCGGGCGGAAGCTCGGGTATGGCGAACTGGCAACTGCGGCGTCAAAATTACCGGTTCCGAAGAAAGAAGATTTGAAGTTCAAGTCGCGCGAGGAATGGCGTTACATCGGGAAAGAATCGAATGCGCTATTCGATCTGCCCGACATGGTAACGGGCAAAGCAATCTTCGGAATGGACGCAGCGATGTCGGGGATGGTTTACGCGTCGATCGAGCATCCTCCGGTGCTGGGGCAGAAGATCAAGTCGTATGACGACAAGGCGACACTGAAGGTACCAGGCGTGCAGAAGACTGTGGTGATTGAAACGGTCACACCGCCGCATGCGTTTAAGCCACTTGGCGGAGTCGCTGTCATTGGCGATAACACCTGGGCGACTTTCAAGGGACGACGGGCTCTGAAAATCGATTGGGACTCGAGTCCGCATTCGAGTTACAACTCGGGCGAGTTCCGAAAGACATTGGAGTCTACCGCCCGGCAGCCTGGAAAAATTGTGCGCAACGTCGGCGATGTGGATGCCGAGTTTGCCAAGGCTGGACAATCAGCGAGGATTTTGGAGGCCGAGTATTACACGCCGCATCTGGCGCACGTTTCGATGGAACCGCCAGTGGCGGTGGCCGAGTATCGCGACGGGAAAGTGCTCGCTTGGGCACCGACGCAGAATCCGCAGGCGGTGCAAGAAACGATTGCCGGCGTAATGGGTATCAAGAAGGAAGATGTGACTTGCCATGTGACGCTGCTGGGCGGCGGATTCGGGCGGAAGTCGAAACCTGATCAAGTTGCCGAGGCGGCGGTGCTTTCAAAGCAACTTGGCAAGCCGGTGAAAGTGACTTGGACTCGCGAAGACGACATTCGCTTTGATTACTTCCATTCAGTGGCGTCGATGTACATGAAGGCGGCGATTGGCGCAGATGGCAAGCCGACGGCTTGGTTGCAGCGAACCGTATATCCGCCGATCAACTCGACATTTGAGGCTGCCGCAAAGTATGCCGAGGACGAGATGGGTCTGGGCTGGAATAATCTGCCGTTCGATATTCCGAATCATCGCGCGGAGAACGGGCCGGCGGATTATCACGTGCGGATTGGGTGGCTGCGCAGCGTGGCAAATATTTATCACGCGTTCGCGATTCACTCTTTTGCCGATGAACTCGCCCACAATGCAAAGAAAGATTCGGTCGAATATTTGCTGGCATTAATCGGACCGGACCGGATTGTAAAGCTCGACTTGAAGGGAGACGAGGCGGAAGATGACAAGACTTATCCGGTGGATACGGCTCGGCTGCGGCGCGTGACTGAAATCGTGGCGAAAAACTCGGGCTGGGGGAAGCGCCCGCTTGGTAAGGGGCACGGGCTGGGGATCGCCGCGCACCGCAGCTTCCTGACCTATGTCGCAACCGTAGCCGAGGTTGAGGTCGACGCGAAGGGTCAAGTCCACATTCCGAATGTGTGGACCGCGGTGGACGCAGGAACGATCGTGAGTCCGGACAACATTCGCAATCAGTTTGAGGGCGCAGCGGTGTTTGGCACGAGCCTGGCGCTGTTCGGCGAGATCACAGCTGCGAATGGAGCGATCGACCAGAGCAACTTCAACAACTTCCAGATCACGCGCATGAACCGCGCTCCGCGGCATATTGACGTGGAGATTGTGAAGAGCGATGCTCCTCCGGCGGGAGTGGGAGAGCCGGGAGTTCCGCCCTTTGCACCGGCACTGTGCAATGCGGTGTTTGCGGCTACCGGGAAGCGGGCACGGGAGTTGCCGTTGGCGAAGATGAAGCTGGTCTAGGGAGAGCTGTCAGCTGTCACGCATCAGCTCTCAGTTATCAGTTACCGATTCCTGGGGCAGTCTTTGGAACGGATCGATTGGGGGCCAGTTGATTTCCAAATTCGGGTTGACTTTTAAATTGGTCCTTGTCTTTCTCTTTTGCGCGTCCGCCTTAGCGCAGGAGATTACTGTGGCGGCTGCGGCTGATATGAGCGCAGTCCTCCCTGAAATCGTTGCCGCTTACACGAAGAAAACCGGACAAGGCGTGAAGCTCTCGTTTGGCGCGTCGGGAAATTTGACGAACCAGATTCGCAACGGCGCGCCATTTGATGTTTTCTTTTCGGCTGATGAGGGATTTCCCCAGCAATTGATCGATGAAGGCCTGGCGTCGGGGAGCACGCTTTATCGTTACGCGGTCGGACGGCTCGTGCTGTGGGTGCCAAACGATTCGGCGCTCGACTTGTCAAAGCTTGGCATCCAGGCTTTGCTTGATCCATCAGTGAAGAAGATTGCAATAGCGAATCCGACGACCGCGCCCTATGGACGGGCGGCGGCAGGTGCTATGCGGCACTTTGGGCTTTACGACCAGATTTCGAGTAAGTTTGTGATCGGCGAGAACATTTCTCAGGCGGGCCAGTTCGTCGAGTCGGGCAATGCACAGGCGGGATTGATTGCACTCTCGCAGGCGCTCGCGCCGGCTATGAAGAGCAAGGGACGATATTGGGCGGTGCCGCTCGATGCTTACCCCACTCTGAATCAGGCGGCAGTGGTGCTCTCGAAATCGAAGCAGCAGAGTAGCGCGACAGAGTTTCTCGATTTTGTCCGCGGACCGGAGGCTACTTCCCTGCTCGCAAACTATGGCTTCAGCCTGCCGGAGAAGAAATCAACCGGAGCGCGGCCGAAATGAATTGGGAGGCGTTCTGGCTGACGTTGCGGCTGGCTACGATCGTCTCGTTTATCTTGCTGGCGGTCGGAGTGCCGATCGCTTACTGGCTGACTTACTCGCGATGGCGATGGAAGTTTCTGGTTGAGGCGGCGGTGGCGTTGCCGATTATTTTGCCTCCAACTGTGCTGGGGTTTTACGTGCTGCTGGCGCTCGGATCGCGCAGCCCGATTGGGCGCTGGTGGGAATCGATGACCGGGCACACACTGGCCTTTACTTTCGAAGGGCTGGTCATCGGATCGCTTTTATATAGTCTGCCTTTCGCGGTACAGCCTTTTGCTGCCTCTTTTGGCGCGGTCGATACGAAGCTGCTACAGGCTTCCGCCACGCTGGGATATTCTCCTCTTCAAACTTTCCGGCGGGTTGTGATCCCGCTGTCGAAGGCGGGGCTGATCACCGGCTTTACGCTTGGTTTTGCGCACACGCTCGGCGAATTTGGCGTGGTGTTGATGGTCGGGGGAAATATTCCGGGAGTGACGCGCACCATCTCTATCGACATCTATGACCGCGTGCAGGAGGCGAATTACGCGAGCGCGAATATGACTTCGCTTCTGCTGCTCGGAATTTCCTTCGCACTCTTGTCGATTGTCTATGGGCTGAACCGGAGAGCGTGGATGGCTGGCCCGTGGAAGTGAAGAACGCCGAAGCCGCGCCTGTGGCGAGTGCCACCTCTTCCGAACTTGAGGTACGCATTCGCAAGCGCTTTCCCAATCCTGCCGGCAGTTTCCTCCTTAACGTACATCTCAGGGCTTTGGCGGGATTCACTATTCTCTTTGGCGCCTCCGGTGCGGGAAAGACCACGCTGCTTGACTGCATCGCGGGATTGAGCGCTCCCGACGAGGGACGGATCGCGATAGGCGGCGACGCTGTTTATGACTCGGACACCAAGCACAACCTGCCTAGCTGGAAGCGGCGGATTGGATACGTGCTGCAGGATCTGGCACTCTTCCCTCACCTGACTGCGTTGGAAAATGTTGAGTATGGACTCCGCCATCTTACGGCCGAGGAGCGGCGCTTGCGCAGCCTCGAGATGCTAAAGGCATTTCGTGTCGAGCACCTGGCTGATCGGCCTCCGGCGCAGATTTCGGGCGGTGAGAGACAAAGAGTCGCACTGGCGCGGGCGCTTGTGACCGAGCCGCGCGTGTTGTTGTTGGATGAACCGCTGGTGGCGCTGGATCGTCCGACGCGTTCGCAGATTATTGCGGACCTGCGGCGCTGGAATCAGAGCTATAGAATTCCGATTCTCTTTGTGACGCACAGCGTGGAAGAGGCGTTTGCGCTGGGCGAGGAAGTCGTTGTGCTCGATGCGGGAAAGATTGTCGCGCAGGGGCAGCCGCAAGATGTGATGCTCGCTCCGCAACTCGAGACGGTGGCGCAATTGGCGGGATTTGAAAACATCTTTGACGCGATCGTCACGGGAGTACACGCGGAGCGCGGGACGATGACTTGCCGCATTGGAAAGAAATTGGATATCGAGACGCCCTTAGTGCGCGGCGAGTCTGGGGCAACTCTGCGGGTCGGGATTCGGGCGGGTGACATCCTGCTGGCTACTGAGCCGCCGCGCGGCCTCAGCGCACGCAACGTGTTGCCCGGGACGATTCGGCGCTTGGGCGAGATGGCGGGGATCGTCTCCGTATTCGTCGATTGCGGAGTAACGTTTGAAGTGCATCTCACGATCGCTGCTCGCGAGGCCTTGGCACTGGCGGCTGGGAAGAATGTCTGGGTGGTTATCAAGACACATTCTTGCCATTTGCTTAGAACTTAATTGGCAAGCTGACAAAAAGCTTTCACCACCGAGACGCAGAGGACGCCGAGAAAAACACTTTTCTTAACCGGGTTTCTCTGGAACGCTTTTTCCTGATTGAACTTGTTACTCTCTGTTTTGCACGAAGCCGATCACCGCTACCCATTGGCCGCTGGCGTTTTTCTGGAAGATTACTTTTCCGCCCAGGCGTTGGGCGATTTCTTCCGGGGAGAGGTCGTGGTGATAGCCGAAGAATCGCTCTTTGAGATGCTGCCATGCCATCCAGTTTTGTAGAAGCGGATGTGACGGCCGATACTTTGTCGAGAATGCGAGGGCGACGTCGTATCGGCCTTTTGCCAGTGATGCCAGCTCGATCTGCGGGGCACTGAAGTCTTCCAGGCGCACGACGTAAAATGGTTGGGGAGTATAACCCAGCCAGGGACGCGTGAGTTCGTCGGAGGCGGGCCAGGCGGTTAGCACGCGGGCGTTGGGATTCGTCATGGCCAGAAAACGCGCGGCGTCGGCGTGCATGATGACATAATCTCGATAGGCGAGATTGTCTTCCAGAGAGAAGCCGTAGGGTGGATTGATGAAGAGTCCCGCTACGATGGCGACCGCGACCACTCCTACGACTAACGTCCAATAACGCACGCGGCGCCACAGCGTAGATACCCAGGCAAGGATCACTAGCGGCACTACCGGCAGAAGATAGCGAGCCAGTTCAGCTCCGCCTACCGCCGACATGAATAACAAATAGGCCAGCAATACGGCGGCGAAGGCGGCTAACTTCCACGGCGCGATTCTCGGGCGCGGGGTACCATTCTCCGATTGCGGTGGACGGAACATCGCCAGGATTCCCGCCAGCGTGAGCAGATATAGGCCGAAGTATCCGATGACTTGCCAGAGACGTAAGACGAAAGCCAGGGGGATTCGCAGCGGGTTCAAAGCTTCGGTGACGTTGTAGCGGAAAAAGTCGGGGCTGCCGAAGACGTGGCCCGTCTTCGCGTAGTGGTAGGCAAACCATGCGGCGAGGGCGAAGACTGGCAAGAATAGATGGATTAGGCGCGTACGGCGGTTTGGCGGCGGCGCGATGGCGGGCCATCGGGATGATGCGCCGGTTTTTCGCTTTGCGACTTCCGTGGCAATCCACTGCCATGCGAAGAGAGCCGCTGGGGCTACGATTGCCGTCTCTTTTGTCACAGTCGCCAGCGAGAACCACGCGACCATCTTCCAAGAACGATCTTCGAGATACGCCAGCAGCGCCCAGAAGGTAAATCCCGCGGCGGGCAGGTCTACCTGCGCCAGCGAACTCTGCATGAAGAAGACTGGATAGATGGCGACCAGCAGCGTGGTCGCCCAGGCGATCCGCGAGTTCGATGCGGCGCGGGCTAGGCGAAAGAGGCCAAGGAGAGCGAAGGCCGCCATCGCTAACATCGCGGTGTGCGTGACTAGAGTCGAGTAGCCCGCGACGCGCCACGCCAGCGCTAGCCATGCCATCACCAGCGGCGGATGCAGGCTTGACGGTGTGGAATGCGGCACGAGCGTGCCGGTGAGATAGAGATCGCGCGCGGCGGGGACGTAGTAGCCGGCCTCGTCCCAGAAATATGGGAGGCGCAGAAGCGGGGCGTGCAGGAGCATCAATCCTGCGAAGAAGAGCGCGAAGAGCAAAAACTGCTGCGGCGCGCGGAGGTGCGCGTCATCGGAATTTGCATTCACTTGCGGCGAGGTCGCTTGCCTTTTCTTCGATAAACCAGCCTTCGATGAACCAGCCATCAATGCACAGGCCCAACCGGGGCGCGCGGGTCGAGCTTGATTTCGCCGAAGGCGCTTTCGTAGTTGGCGACGTTCTGCTGGAGCAGCGCCATGAGCGCCTTCGCTTGCTGCGGGCTCAGATAAATTCCCTGGAAGTTATGAAGTTCGACCTGCGTTTCCGAGCTTTGCTGCATGGTGCCGAAGACGAGAAAGAAATCCCAGACATTGACGCGGATCTGCACGCTGTTGGAGTAAGACTCGCGGTATTCGGGCGTTTGAATGAACTTAACATTGGGTTGATTCTGCGTATTCATGAAAGGAAGTTTACCTTGGGGGGCGCGGATGGGGCAAAGAAGGGGGAACGGCCGGATGGCAAGCGGCTAGTGCCTACCCGGCTTCACCAAAACAAGCCTTGACCAATTTACTCAACGCGGCAGATTCGATTCCAAAACTGATCAAGATGATTGGCGAAAACACGACCGGTTTGAGCATCACCTGAGGAAACATGTGATCGAGGAATAATAAAAGCGTCAAGTAAGCGCAGTGAAATGGAAGTGTGGCCAGCATCGCCTTCCAAAAGCGTGCCGCGCGAAGATTCACATTACGTGAGACGTAGAACTCGTCACCATAGTACAAAGACGTTGCAGTCCACGATTGAAAGACTTGAGTGGCAAAACGCCCATCCAACCACAGATAGAATCCACAGATGACAACACCGCCGATAATTAGTTTCCCTACGAGGTTTCGTCTTTCTTCCTTTTCCGGGTCGAATCCCGCTTTTATATAATTTCCGAACACATTCCGCATCCTTTGTCAGCTGTGCCCCGACCGCGGCAATGAATAGTCCTCGCGTTTCGGCTCTTGTTCTGCAAAGAAGATCCAATTCAACCGAATAAAAATTGGGTTTGTGGGTCTTTTTTAATACAAACTGACCCACTACCCCAAATTGACTATTTTCTCTGCTCTAACTTCACCGAGGCCGTAACCGGCTGACCGTCGCGAAGGACTTTGACTTCTACGACTTCTCCCACCTTGCTGTTGCGCAGGGCGTCGGTGAAGTCGTAGAGATTCTTGATTGGCTTGCCGCCGAACTCTACGAGGATGTCTCCGGCTTTGAAGCCTGCTTTGGCTGCGGGCGAGCCTGGCTTTACGTCGGAGAAACGCACGCCGCTTTCTACCTGGCCGAAGTCGGGGATCGATCCGAAGTAGGGGCCGTAGCCGCTGCCGGAGCCTCCGGGCGCCTTCTCTTCCGCGACCGTAATGAATGTTGGGCGGTCGTCGGCGTTGGCCAGCTCTTCGGCGGTGGCGCCGACGATATCGACGAGGTGCGCGGCTGAGTCGGGGTTGATTTTGTCCCAGGTGTCGGAGGGCTTGTGATAGTCGGAGTGCAGGCCGGAGAAGAAGAAGAGCACGGGAATTTTCTTGCTGACGAAAGAAGTGTGATCGCTGGAGGAGTAGCCGCCGGGAGAATATTCGATTTTGAAGCCGGAGTTCTCGGCGGCTTTTTCGACGTCGGCCTTCAGCGTTGAGCCGGTGCCGACGCCGCCGATGTAAACCTTCTGGTCCTTGATGCGGCCGATCATGTCCATGTTGAGCATGGCGACGGCCTTGTCGAGTGGGCGCGTGGGATTCTTGACCCATTCGGCCGAGCCGAGGAGGCCGAGTTCTTCTCCGGCGAACGACATGAAGAGGATGCCGCGCTGGAGCTGGCCCTTTTGCGGCGCGAAGATGCGGGCGAGTTCGAGCACTCCGGCCGTGCCGGAGCCGTTGTCGTCTGCGCCGGGATGAATCTGGCCGATCTGCGAGGGCGCGAGCGAATCGAAGTTGCCGCGGCCAAGATGATCGTAGTGCGCGCCGACGATGACGTATTCGTCGGTCTTGCCGGGCAGATAGGCGAGGACGTTGTTGACCGTGGCCCGAGTGGTTTTGATGTTCACCGTTAGCGAGGCGGATTCGTTTTTTGTCAGCTCGAAGGAGGCGGGCTTGGTCGAGGAATTGATCTGATCTTGCAGGGCGGCTAGCGACTTGCCTTCGGCTTTGAGCCAGTCGTCGGCGACGGAATTTTTGACTTGCGCGAAAATGATGCCGACATCCTGCGGGCCGCTAACGCTGCCGAAGCGGGTGAGCAGATCTTCTTCGCCGTCGCCGAGTTTGCCATTGACGAGGATCAGCGCCTTGGCTTGGTGATTGCGGGCGTTGATGGCTTTGGTGATCAGCTGAGAATGACGCGTTACTCCCTGCTTGCCTTTCTCGGCAAACGATGGGGGCTCGTAGCGAAGAGCAACGACGATTTTGTCTTTAACGTCGACTCCGGCGTAGTCATCGTAGTGGAATTCATCGGCAGTGACTCCGTAGCCGACGAAGACTAGCGGAGCATGGACTGAGGCGGAGGAAGAGAAGCTGAAGGGGACGTAGTCCTGCTTGGCTTTGAGTTCGCGCTTCTGGCCGTTGGCGGTGACAGCAAATTCGTTCTTGCCTTTGAGCTGCGCGCCAGTGATGACGCTGAATGGCTGGAGATAGCCGTTGGCGCCTGCGGGTTCGAGGCCGAGACTCTTGTAGCGCTTTTCGAGAATGTGCTGGGCGCGGGTGATGCCCTTTGTGCCCGCGCCGCGGCCTTCCATCTGCGGAGAAGCCAACACCTTGATGTCTTCGATGTAGCGGTGCGGGTCGGCAGATTGGAGCGATGGGCTGGTCGCGGCGAATGAAAACGTTAGAACGAGCGTTAGAACAGCGACGATTCGCACCAGCTGGATTCTGAGCGCAGGAATTGACAAGTCCTCTTTATGAATTTGCATGATCCCGCAAATCGTAGGCGGCCTTGCGGGTGGTGTCAATGATTCAAAACCGATCAACACGGAGATAAACGGAGGAGAGCGTCAAAATCTATTACCACAGGGTACACGGGGTTACACAGGGGAAGACTCACAAAACGAAGCCCGCCTTATTTCTTCACAATTCGAAATAAAGCGGGCTCGATTTTTTACTAACGATCGCGCTACTTCCTTCCGCCTCGGCTTGGGGGAGGAGAGTACCGCTGCTGCATCTGCTGGCGCTGCTGGGTGTGCCGTTGCTCCAGTTCTTGGGTTTGCTGCTGGTGCCGTTGCTCCATCTGTTGCTGCTTGGCGGCATCGTGCTGCTTGGCCATTTTGGCGTGTTCTTTTTCCTGTTGCTGCTGAAGCTTCTCACGCTCTTTGTTTTGCTTGGCGATCAGCTTGTCTTGCTCCTTCTGGTATTTCTTGTCCTGCTTCGCATTGCCCGTGTTGGGCGTGTTGCGTTCGATGGGAGCAAGGTCCTTGACATGACCATGACCGCCGGCAGCGGCTGCGCCTCCGCGGCTGGGATGAGGCGTGTAGGTGCCGCCAGCGTCGCGCGCAGCAACGGCTCCGCCATGGAAATCGCCGGGGCGGGAAGTCGCTGCGATTGCGGGCTTGCCATGATTGGCTGAGGCACGCATCTCAGGATTTCCGCGAGCCGCATTCATGTGCTCGGTTTGAGCCGCAACCGGCCCAACGTGGCGCTGACGCGCGGCCGCTTCTTCCTGCGGAGTCGGACGAGCATTGATTCCGCCCTCGCCGCCGTTGTAGCTGACGTGATTGCCGCCTCTGCGGTCGACATTTTCGTTGTAGACGTTGTGAATGTTCTCGACATTTATGTTTACAACGGCACGGTTGTAGAAGAAATGCGAGCCTTCCCATCGGCCGCCGACAAATCCGACGCCGAAGTAGCCAAAACCGTAATCGATGCCGCCGTAGAAGCCGACCTCGGGGCCCCAATAACCGTCATAGAAAACGTAAGCGCCATCGGCCCATCCCCAGTAGGGAGGAGTCCAGAAGAAACCGGGCTCGGGCGCGAGCACCCAGGTGCCGGGGATCCAATAGTAGTCGTCAAAATCGGCATCCCACCCCCAATAGCCAGGCGTCCAGAGATAACCGTCGCCGGGACAAAGGGGCTGCTCGTAAATCGGAAGCGGAGGCGGAGCGAAGCCGACGGAGATGCGGATCTCGGCGGATGAAGGTGTGGAAATCGCCGCCAGGGCTATTAGAGCCAAAGCGAGTAATACAAATTTTGAGGGGAGACTTGTGCGCATGGGTCCTCTTGCCAATCTTCCTACGCTGGCCCGGTACTGATCTTCGAGCTCCGGGCTGCGTGGACAAATCGGGCAGAACTATACAAAGACGCGAAATGACTGGTTAAGGTTGGACACCCTACCCCGGAATAGTATTCCGGCGACTCTGTGCGAAACAGAAAATATATTCACCGCGCCCTCAACAAGTTAAATGGGTCCTTTCCAAATGGAGGATTGACAGGCTCTTGCCGAAGGAATACTGTAGCTCGTCTATAGCGAACAAAAGGCGAATCTAGAGCGGTTGCCATGGGATTAAAAGCACAGATTTTGAAAGCCCAAATTGAAGAGAAGTTGCCTTCCGCGTTCAGCGTTTACCGGCGTCCAGAACAGGAGTGTATGCCGACGGGGATTGCGCAGATCGACGAGGCTGTGCAGGGAGTTCCGCTGCATGCGCTGACCGAAATTTGCGGCAGCGACATGGCGTCGTCGGGGAAAACCTCGGTGCTCACTTCCCTGCTGGCGCAGGCGACGCGCGAGCATTTTTGCGCGCTGGTGGATGCTCGGGATTCGTTTGATCCGACGTCGGGGCACGCTGCCGGAATTTATTTGCCGCGGCTGCTTTGGGTACGCTGCGGGACGAGTCGAATGAAACTGCCTCCGCTGGAACAGGCCTTTAAAGTGACCGACATTTTGCTGCAGAGCGGCGGCTTCGAACTGATTGCCGTGAATTTGAGCGGCATTCCGGAGCGCGTGGTGCGCCGGGTTCCCCTGAGTACGTGGTTCCGTTTCAGCCGCGTAATTGAAAAATTTTCCGCGGCGCTGGTTTTTGTTGGAGAAGAACCGCATGCCACGAGTTGTGCCGGGCTGGTACTGCGGGTGACCAGCGAGGCTGTGTTTTCTGGAAATTTGATGACACCCTTGAAACTAAACGTTGAAGTGCTGCGCGGACAAGGCAAGAAGCCAGCTTACTCTGAAAGATATCCGGGACTCGCGAAGAAATTTCCTGAGGGAGTTGGCGCTTCGCCTTCTGCGCAATGGGCTTAATCGCGTTCCTGATTGGCGCAACAAACTTCGCAGGTATGACTCGTGTTCGCGTGCTTTTACATTCCGGATTTTGCCGTGCAGGCCGCGTTGCTGCCGGAGTTGGCAGAGACGCGAGTCTCGTTACGAGCGACTCCGCTCGCCATGCTCGATGGCCCCACAAGCTTGCCGCGAGTCTTTGCCACGAATCAAGCCGCCCGGCGCGCGGGCATTCAAATTGGAATGACCAAGCTGCAAGTGGAAACTTATGGCGGCGTATTGCTGCGTAAGCGGTCCGTTGCCGTGGAAGATTCCGCGCAATGCGCTTTGGTGAACTTTGCGAGTAAATTTTCTCCGCGGGTCGAGTCGACCTGCCCGGGCGCGGCAATTCTGGACCTTGCCGGTATGGAAAAACTGCTGGGGCCATGGCCAGATGCTATGCGCGAAATAATCACGCGGGCGGACGAAATTGGATTTGACCTGCACGTTGCGATGGCCACTAATGCGGATACAGCATTTCTGGCGTCGCGCGGATTTTCTGCGGGAGTGCCTTCGCGGAGCCCCCGTCCCAACTCTATTGCAGCGGGGATTTTTATCTCTCCGGGAGAGGAAGCCGAGCGGCTGGCTTCTTTGCAGGTCGATGTGCTGCCAATTTCGCCGGAGATGCTGGAGATTCTGAACAGCTGGGGCATTTGGACATTTCAATCTCTGGCCTCGCTTCCAGCGGTGGCGATTGTCGAGCGGCTAGGCCAGGAAGGCTTATACCTGCAAAAACTGGCGCTCGGCAAGGTATCCCGTCCGCTGCTGACCGTGGAGGAAAAGGCAGAGTTTACCGCGAGCTTCGAATTCGATGATCCGGTCGAAACGCTGGAGTCGATGCTTTTTATCTTGAACCGGATGCTCGAAGAGCTTTGCCTGAAGCTGCTCAATGCGGCGCTGGCCGCGCAAGAGCTGCGGCTGACGATTTTTTTGGAAGTACGACAGCTTCAGCGCGGCGAGAAAGAAGAAGAACAGTACCGGTATGAGTGGAAGCTTCCGGTTCCAACGCAGGATCGAAATTTGCTTATTGGCCTGGTGCGGCTGCGCCTGGAGAAGACAACGTTTTCGGCACCGGTGCGGCGACTGACGCTGGAAGTCATTCCCGTCAAGCCGCGCGTTGCACAAGAAGACTTTTTTGCGCCGCCAGCTCCCGAGGCAGAGAAGCTCGAAATTACCCTGGAGCGGCTGCGCGGCGTTGTGGGCAGCGCGGATGAGTATGGGATTGCGTGCATCGGCGCGCCGAAACTGGTGGACACGCACAGACCTGGAAGTTTCACAGTGCAGCATTTTTCAAGCGTTTCCGACCTACAACAACGATGTCATCCCGAGCGGAGCAAGTCGATACGCAAAGCGAATCGGCTTGCGGAATCGAAGGATCTCTATTCTTCTCCGGATTCAGTGCGCGGCAGGCGGGGACTCCCGCCTAACCGCGGGCGAGACGCCGGCGCTACGGTCTTACCTGAGCCGGCGATCACGCTGCGCCTCTTCCGTCCCGCCCTCGAAACTTCTGTCGAACTCACCGGCGCAACGCCGCATTTTGTGCGGCTTTGGAGCCGGCATCGGCGCGTGCTGGCGGCGTCGGGGCCTTGGGCGAGTTCCGGGGACTGGTGGAATCTGTCGGCCTGGTGGCGCGAGGAGTGGGATGTAGCTTTGAAAACGCCTGCCGGACCTGGGTTTTACCGTATCTACCGCGATCGGATGCGGGACCAGTGGTTCGTGGAAGGAGTGTTTGACTAGCCGGTTCCAACCAAAACCACGGAGGACACAGAGAACGCGGAGGATAACAATTCTTAAATACCCAACAATCCTCTGCGCTCTCAGCGTCCTCTGCGGTTTTCATTTTGCTTTATGCAGTATGTCGAACTCCACGCTCGCTCGGCTTTCAGTTTTCTGGAAGGTGCTTCCCTGCCCGAGGCGCTGATTGCGGCGGGCGCGGAGCGCGGTATTTCGGCCATGGCAATCCTCGATCGGCATGGAGTCTATGGCGCGCCGCGTTTTCACCTGACTGCCGAAAAATACAGAATCAAGGCACACATCGGAGCGGAAGTTTCGATTGCTGAAAGCGGAAACTATCCGCTGCTGGCGGCGACTCGCGGAGGCTATCAGAATCTCTGCCGCCTGATTACTACCGCGAAACTTCGCATCCCGAAGATGCGCGCCTCGAAAAAGACTGTTGCGACCTCTTCGCTTGCCGAGTTGCAGGAACACGCGAAGGGATTGATTTGCCTTACAGGCGATGAAACTGGCCCACTGGCACTGACTTTGAATAATGACGGCCTTGATGGCGGGCGGGAATTACTACTGCGGCTCATCGAGATTTTTGGCCGCGAAAATATTTATGTCGAATTGCAGCGGCATGGCGATCGCGTGCAGGAGGCACGCAACCAGGCTGCTATTGAACTCGCGCGCGAACTTCATTTGCCGCTACTCGCAACGAACGGCGTCTGCTACGCCACTCCGGCCGAACGAGAAGTTGCCGACGCCTTCACCTGCATCAAGAACAAACGACGCCTCGATACTGCTGGCCAACTTCTCGCGCACAATTCGCAGCGCTATGTTCGCAGCACCGACGAGATGACCGCACTCTTCGCCGATCTGCCTGAAGCAATCGTTAGCACCGGAGAGTTGTCTTCCCGCATCGAATTCACACTTAAGAATCTGGGCTACGAATTTCCGCGCTATCCCGTGCCGGATGGCGAGACGATGGATTCTTTTCTGCACAAGCGCACGTGGGATGGAGCGCGCTGCCGCTATCGGCCGGTCAGCGCGCGCGTGCGCACACAACTGGAAAAAGAACTGGCACTGATCGAAAAGCTCAAGCTTTCCGGGTACTTCCTCATTGTGTGGGACCTCGTCTGTTTTTGCGAGCGCAACGGCATTCTCGTGCAAGGCCGCGGATCGGCCGCCAATAGCGCGGTTTGCTACTCGCTTGGTATTACGGCCATCGATCCCATCAGCATGGATCTTTTGTTCGAGCGCTTTTTGTCGGAGGAGCGCGGGGAGTGGCCCGACATCGACCTCGATCTCCCCAGCGGCGACGAACGCGAAAAAGTGATTCAGTACGTTTACGAGCGCTACGGCAAACGTGGCGCGGCAATGACGGCAAATGTCTGCACGTATCGTGGACGCTCGGCGGCGCGCGAGATGGGTAAGGTGCTTGGCTTCGATGAAGACACGCTCGCGCGACTTTCGGCGATTGTTGGGACATGGGAGTGGCGCGATCCGAACGACACGATGGAACGGCAGTTCACGAATACCGGGCTCGATCTGCGCAATCCGCAGATTGCTACGTATCTCGATCTTTGCCAGCGCGTGCAGGATCTGCCGCGGCATCTGAGCCAACACTCAGGTGGCATGGTGATTTGCCAGGGGCAACTTGATTCGGTCGTGCCGCTCGAGCCTGCGACCATGCCTGGGCGTGTGGTGGTGCAATGGGACAAAGATGATTGCGCCGATCTTGGATTGATTAAAGTCGATCTGCTCGGACTCGGGATGATGGCGGTGCTCAAGGATTCGATCGGTCTGATTCAGGAGCACTATGGCGAAGAGGTCGACCTGGCGCACCTTCCGCAGGATTGCCCCGATGTCTACGAGACGGTTCGCAAGGCCGACACGATCGGGATGTTTCAGATCGAGAGCTGCGCTCAAATGGCATCGCTGCCACGAAATAATCCGGTGAAGTTCTATGATCTGGTCACGCAGGTGGCGCTGATTCGGCCGGGACCGATTACCGGCGAGATGACGAGTCCTTATTTGAAGCGGCGGCAGGGAAAAGAGCCGGTGACGTATCCGCATGAGTCACTGATTCCCGTGCTCAAGCGAACGCTGGGCGTGCCGCTTTTTCAGGAGCAACTGCTCAAGCTAGCGATGATCTGCGCGAACTTTAGCGGCGGCGAGGCGGAGGAGTTGCGGCGCGCGCTCGGCAGCAAGCGCTCAAAACAGCGCATGCGGGAGATCGATGCCAAATTGCGTGCTGGAATGACGGCGAATGGAATACCGCCGCAAACTCAGGATCAGTTGGCAAAGTTCATCAGCTCGTTTGCACTGTATGGATTTCCGGAGTCACATGCCGCGAGTTTTGCGCTGATTGCTTATGCCAGCGCATTTTTGAAGGTTCGATATCTTGGCGCGTTTACCGCCGCGCTGCTCAACAACTGGCCGATGGGGTTTTACCATCCGGCGACGATTGTGAAAGATGCGCAGCGGCATGGCTTGCGGGTTTTGCCGGTAGACGTGACCTGCTCGGAATGGAAGTGCACGCTGGAGAGTGTAGTTCCCTCAGCGGCTAAAGCCACTCAGCGAGATGGCGACTCGATCGCAGCGCTGAAGCGCTGCGCCACTCAACATCACTGTAGCTTTGCTCTCCGTATGGGCCTTCGCTATGTGCGCGGGATGCAGCAGGCTTCAGCAGAGGCACTGGTGCAACAACGGACCCTTGCTCCTTTTTCGTCAATTGAAGATCTCGCTCACCGCGTGCCGCAACTCAATCGCGACAATCTGGCGACTCTCGCCAGCATCGGCGCGCTCAACCATTTATCCGCGGATGCAAAGCTTCATCGCCGCGACGCGCTCTGGCAGGTCGAAAAAGCAGTCCGTCGAAGCGGACCTCTGCTGGAAGGAATTGTCGCGCTCGACGAGGCATCTCCGCTAAAGCAAATGGATGTGGAAGAGCGCCTGGTCGCCGATTATCACGGCACTGGCCTCACCACCGGCCATCACCCGATGGCGTATCGCCGCGAAGTTCTGCGGGCACGTGGCGTCAGGTCCGCAATTGAACTGCGCCAGCTTCCCCATGGCATTCAGGCTACGACTGCCGGTTGCGTCATTACTCGCCAGCGTCCCGGCACTGCAAAAGGACTCATCTTTATGACGCTCGAAGATGAGACGGGAACTTCGCGGGTGATCATCAGTCCCGACTTTTACGACCAGAACCGGATGGTGGTGCTGAAAGAGCGCTTCGTACTAGTGTCGGGCATCGTACAGAACCAAGACAACATTGTGCACTTGAAAGCGCGGCACATTCAGCCCCTCACCATCAGCGCTGCCACTGTGCCCTCGCACGATTTTCATTAATTCCGATCCGCCGCTCAAAACCTTCGAGCAAAGAGACAATTGTGCCGCGAAAAGGTCAGCGATCTTCCAACAAAGCCGTGCTCACTTGCCTACAGCAAACGCTGTATTGTGAACGCTACCCGTGCATGTTTCTTATAGTTGCGGACACATAGCGATCTGGCCGCACGGCTTTCGTGAATGGAATCATCGGAAGAGCACGACTGACCCCCAGTTCGCCAGCAACAATAACCTTTTGTTCGCGCGCAAGATTTCAAGACTTTGCTGAGACGTAACATCTCTCAACCGAGGAGAATTTTTCAGGCATGAGTACGATTCCAATCGACCACAGAACCTCAGCGCTTTCCGAGACTCTGAGCCGGAACCAGGCCGAGCTAGTCGCCGACTGGGTCCACGAGATGAGCGGCTCGACCCGCAGAAGCGACCTTATAAAGGACTCGGAACTGCGCTCACAATGCACCCAGTTCCTTGCACTGACGAAGCAGGCGCTCGACGCGGGCGGTACTAATTTCAATTCCGGCACATGGGACCCGGTTCGGGAGATGCTGAGCAAGATCTCGCGCACTCGTGCCGAACAGGGGTTTACTCCCGCGGAGACTGCCATGTTCGTCTTTTCGGCGAAGCGGCCGCTATTCAGCCAGCTGCGGCAAGCATGCAAAAATGACGCCGCTGCGCTGGCCGCCGAGACCTGGGCCGCGACCGAACTGCTCGACTCCATGGGTCTTTATACGACCGAGATCTATCAAAAGTCCCGCGAAGCGATCATCAAGCGCCAGCAGGAAGAACTGCTTGAGCTGTCGACGCCCGTGGTCAAGCTGTGGGACGGCGTTCTCGCTCTGCCTATTATCGGAACGCTCGACAGCGCCCGCACGCAGGTTGTCATGGAGTCGCTACTGCAGGCCATCGTACAAACCAACTCGCCCGAAAAAGGTGCAGTCCGGTGGCATAATCTCCGCTCCGAATTTCCTGAAGGCCCGCCGCCCACCATTTTGACGGTCGATGATAACGAGGCGATCCGGTACACCCTGGTGCGTTCTTTGCGTGACGCCGGGTTTCGCGTGCTCGAAGCGAGGACCGGAACTGAGGCACTTGCCCGGGCCGCCGAAAATCCGGATCTGATCACTCTCGATGTAAATCTCCCCGACATTCACGGATTCGATCTCTGCAAGAAGATCAAGTCCAACCCGGGGACAGCGCACATTCCGATCCTGCATTTGTCATCCACCTTCGTCGATCCGGACTCGCGCGTGATCGGACTGGCAAGCGGGGCCGACGCGTACCTTGCCGAACCGATTGACCGCGCGGAACTCGTGGCAACCATCTCCGCGCTGCTGCGCCTGAAAAATGCTGAGATGCAAGCCCGCCTCCAGGCTTCGCTCGCAGAAAAGGCACGCCACGAATTGCAGGAACTGAACGCAGAGCCCGAAATCCGCGTGCAGGAGAGGACGCGGGAACTTGAGGACGCGAACGACAGCCTGCGCGATCTCTCCGGGAAGTTGCTCCAGATGCAGGATAGCGAGCGCCGGCGTATCGCACGCGAACTCCACGACGGCGTGGGTCAACTTCTCGCCGCCATGATCATGAATCTCGCCATCATTCACGAGCGCGCCGACATCACTGACCAACGTGCAAACGAAGCACTGGCTGAAAACCGGTCGATGGCACAAGAGATTTTGCGCGGTATCCGCACCATCTCCCACCTCCTGCATCCGCCTCTTCTTGACGAAGCTGGACTGCCGTCGGCCCTGCGCCTCTACATCGAGGAATTCAGCCAGCGCAGCGGAATTAAGGTGCGACTTGAATGCGACGACGTCGGCCGTCTCCACCCCGATCTGGAAACGGCGCTCTTTCGCGTGACTCAGGAGTGCCTCAGCAATGTTCATCGGCACTCCACCAGCCTGACCGCAAATGTCATGTTGCGCCAAGAGGAGGGGCACCTTGCGCTTGAGGTCAAAGACATGGGCCGCGGCATACCCCAGGAAAAGGAACAAGAGTTGATGGTTGGCGGCGGCGGAGTAGGCCTGCGCGGCATGCGTGAAAGGATTGCCCAACTGGGAGGTCGCCTGCGAATCGAATCGACCGCTGAAGGCACTAGGGTAGTTGCCTTCTTGCCAAACCGCATAGCTGCCCCGACTGAAACCGGCAGGGTCGCATAGCCTGAGTCACTGAACTGTGAGTTAAGGCTTTGGTATTGCTTGGGCTTTCGTTCCAGTCACAGGCGGTACATTTGATAAAATCGAGCCGTGCCGGGATGGTGGAATTGGCAGACACGCTGGTCTTAGGAGCCAGTGCCGCAAGGCGTGCAGGTTCAAGTCCTGTTCCCGGCACCAACGCAGGTCATCGATCCTAGCCTTAAGGACCCCTGACGACTTCTCATCCGCTCAACTCTGGTCAAGCACCAGCCCGCTCAACTAAAAAGCAACCTGACAGCTGAAATCGAAATCCATTGGTGAGGTAGTTCCGAAGGGCAACGGAATTGGAATTCCCGGATCCCCTGACAAATGCCTCGACTCGCCTCCGCTCCAACTCGCTCTCCAGGGCATGACGGTGTCTTCATCCCGCCTCGTCCGGGTGGAGGCGATGACGGTGGCGGCGAGGACAAGCCGGATCGCACACCGAATTACGGCCTTCGGCTGCGCCATGCCCGTCTGGGACTGGCGGTCGCAATGGCGCCGATTGTCACTCTTTTTCTTACTTTCAGCGTCGTCTACCTGGTCCGCCGCGGCTACGTGAGCCTTGATCCGTTACAGAAAGCCTACGTCCGAGAATGGACTCCACTCCAGTTGCCGTGGCTCCTGTTGTTTATCAATACAGCCATCCTCATTGCGAGCAGCGGCGCCATCGAATTTGCCCGTCGCGCGATTACCCGTGAGGCGGCATTGGCGCCGGTGCGCTCAATCCCAGGCATTTCTCTCGGCCGCGAGCCGCGCTTCCCGTGGCTGACTCTGACCACTTTCCTGGGATTTCTTTTTCTCGCCGGCCAACTCGAAGTCTGGCGCAACTTCTCGGCCCGCGGCTTTCACATGACCGGCGGGACGAGCAGTTCCTTCGTGTATGTGCTTACCGCCATGCACGGAGTTCATCTGGCGGGAGGAGTCATCGCGCTCGTCTCTGCGAACGTCGCGGCTCTCCTGAACCGGAGTATCAATGGCCGCCGCATCGTGGTCGACATCGCTTCGTGGTACTGGCATTGCATGACCTTGATCTGGCTCTACATCCTCGTAATGTTTTCGATCGCTGCAAAGTAGGAGCCGCGGCCATTTATAATAGAAAGATTCGGTGTAGCTTTTTGTACCATCTGCAGGCTGCGGAGCGGCCCGCGGGTGGCAACCGTCCAGGGGAAGATGTCCACAGATAGCATTGTTGTTCGCGGGGCCCGGGTTCATAACCTCAAGAACATCGACTTTGAAATTCCGAACAACGCTCTGACCGTTGTCACCGGGGTGTCGGGCTCCGGCAAGTCGTCGCTCGCCTTCGACACGATCTATGCGGAGGGCCAGCGTCGCTATGTCGAGTCGCTCTCAGCCTACGCACGCCAGTTTCTTGAGCGCATCGAGAAGCCCGACGTCGACCTGATTGAGGGCATCGCGCCGGCGGTCGCAATCAAGCAGAAGAACTCCACACGCAATCCTCGCTCGACCGTCGCTACCGCGACTGAGATCTACGACTATCTCCGCCTGCTCTTTGCCCGCATCGGCAGAACGTATTGCGCGATTTGCGGAGGGGAAGTGAAGAAAGACACGGTGGACGAGGTCACAAACCGCATTCTGGCGCTGGGCGAGGGGACACGGCTGAATGTGCTCTTCCCACTCAGCGGTGCGCAAGCGCCCGCTATCGTCGACAAAACACGAGGGCGCAAATCCGGCGCGGAGAAATCCACGAAATCGCGCACATCAGGCCAAAAAGACTTCGGGCCGGCTCTTTCAGACGAGCTAAAAACCCGCCTCTTCGATCTCCGCAAGCGGGGATTCAATCGGCTCTTCCAGAATGGCCAGGTATTTGAATTCTCCACTCCGGAGTCGCTGCTCGACGTTAACTTCGCGGCGCCTGTATTCGCGCTCGTCGACCGACTCACGGTTTCGGCGGGTGAACGCTCGCGTGTCGTCGATGCGGTGGAAATCTCCTACCGCGAGTCCGGCGAAGTCATCTTTGAAACCGCGCCGCGCGATGGTGAGCAAGTCCAGCGCCTTCGTTTTTCGCAGCGCTTCGAATGCAAGAACGACGGCACTCGTTACGAAGAGCCCGAGCCGCGCCTTTTCTCTTTCAACAATCCCTACGGCGCCTGCCCGCGCTGCCAAGGTTTTGGCAACACTATCGACTTCGATCTTGACCTCGTAATTCCCGATAAAGGCAAAACCCTGAACGAGGGCGCAATCGAGCCCTGGACCAAACCGAAATACCGGCCTCTCTTCACCGAGCTGAAGCGTTTTGCCAAGCAAGCCAGCATCCCGCTCGACGTGCCCTGGTACGAACTCGATCCGGAGCAGCAACGGCAGATCACCGAAGGCGAGGGCCGTTTCATGGGCGTGCGCGGATTCTTCCAGCACCTCGAGCGCAAGAAATACAAGCTGCACGTCCGCGTGTTTCTGAGCCGCTATCGCGGATACTCGCTTTGCTCAACTTGTAGCGGCTCGCGCCTTCGCCTTGAGGCGCGCCAGGTCAAAATCGAGGGCAAGAACGTTTGCCAGGTCTGCTCGATGACGGTGGAGGAAGCGGCACGCTTCTTTGAGAAGATTGAGCTTACTCCTGCCCAAGCTGCCATCGCCGAGCGGTTGCTGGTTGAACTTCAGGAGCGCCTCTGCTTTCTCAACGAGGTCGGCCTTGAGTATCTGACGCTGGACCGTCTAGCCTCCACGCTCTCCGGCGGCGAAGCGCAGCGCATTCAACTCGCGACCTCTCTCGGCTCGCGCCTTGTCGGCACGCTCTACGTTCTCGACGAGCCATCCATCGGCCTGCATAGCCGAGACACTTTCCGGCTGATCAAGATTCTCCATGGCCTGCGCGATCTGGGAAACACAATCCTCGTCGTCGAGCACGACCCCGACATCATGCGCGCCGCCGACCGCATCGTCGATCTCGGCCCCGGCGCAGGAGAGAGCGGCGGCAAAGTAATCGGCGCAGGCACCTACACCGAGATCAAGTCCATGCCGCAGTCTCTGACCGGCCGCTATCTAGCGAACGAATTGCATATTCAGGTCCCGCAGAAGCGGCGCGCTCCCGGCTCGCACAAAATTCGCGTCGCGGGAGCCCGCGCTCACAACCTCAAGCGCATCGATCTCGAAATCCCACTCGACATGCTGGTTGCCATCACCGGCGTCTCCGGCTCGGGCAAGTCTTCCCTGCTCCACGATGTGCTTTATCAGGGACTCGTCGCGGCCAAGCGCCAGTCGAACGGCAGCACGTCCACCGCGCCGCTCTGGGACAAAATCGAGGGCGGTGAGTGGCTGGACGATGTTGTGCTGGTGGACCAGTCGCCGATCGGCCGCACTCCGCGCTCTAATCCGGTTACCTACATCAAAGCCTTCGACATCATTCGTGAGCTCTTTGCGGCGCTGCCCGAGTCGAAGAAACGGGGATTTTCGGCCGGGCACTTCTCTTTCAACGTTCCTGGCGGACGCTGCGAGAACTGCCAGGGAGACGGCGTCGTGACGGTCGAGATGCAATTCCTCGCCGACGTCGAGCTCGTCTGTGACGAGTGCAAAGGCACGCGCTACAAACCGCAGGTTCTCGAAATTCGCTACAAAGGCAAGAACATTCACGAGGTGCTCAACCTCACCATCCGCGAAGGCCTGAAATTTTTCGCCGATGTTCCTCGTCTCACGGAAAAGCTGCGCGTGCTCGACGAGGTCGGCCTCGGATATCTCAGGTTCGGACAGTCCGCGACGACGCTCTCCGGCGGCGAAGCACAGCGCATGAAGTTGGCCGCACATCTGCAAGGTGGCGGACGAACATCAACAGTCACCGGCGAAGGAGGTGAGGCGGTTCGCCGCAAGAGTCGCATGCTCTACATTTTCGACGAGCCCACTACCGGTCTCCACTTCGACGATGTCAGCAAGCTGCTATCAGCCTTCCGCCGTCTGATTGACGCCGGCGGCTCGATCATCGTCATTGAGCACAATCTCGAGGTTATCAAGACCGCGGATTGGGTCATCGATCTCGGCCCCGAGGGCGGCGAGCGCGGCGGCAAGATCGTGGGCGCCGGCCCACCCGAAGCCATCGCCACTTTGCAGAACTCATATACGGGCCAGTACTTGAAGCAAATGTTGAACGGCAACGGAAGAAGCCAGAATGAGAGCCTCCTCGAGATCACACAAGGTGGACTCTAGAAGCAGCGGTAGGCTAGCTTGCGACGTGATCTCCGTGTCCTCTGTGGTTTAAGCTTCTCTGTGTAATGTGCTTCAAAGCCAACACGCTAATCCCGATCATCCTCGCGGCCACCGCTCTGGCCCAGACCATCGACACACACACTACCGTCCGTCACCATCGCGAAACCGTTGCCGACCAACCCGCCGAAATCGCTCAGGCGGAAGACGCAATTCAGAAGAACGACTTTTCCTCAGCGGAGACGCTTCTGAGAAAAGCTCTCGCCAGCGATCCCAGCAACAAAGAGAAATGGACCTACCAGGCATGGTTTGATCTGGGCTTCGTTCTTAATCGCCTCAGCCGCGCCGACGACTCGATCGCTGCGTATCGCAGCTCCGTCGAGGCTAAGCCGGATGTTTTTGAGTCGAACCTGAACCTTGGCCTGATGCTGGCGCGCACTCATAATCCCGAGGCCGAGAAGTATCTGCGCGCCGCCACGACGCTCACGCCAACCGCGCACGTCGAGGAAGGCCGCGCCCGCGCCTGGCTTTCGCTCGCCCATACCGTCGAGAATCGTGATCCCACAGAAGCTCTCAAAGCCTATGACCAGGCGGCGCAGTTGACTCCCAACGATCCCGAGCCCCATCTTTCCGCGGGCCTACTCGACGAACGCCAGAAAGATTTCGCCGCCGCCGAGGGAGAATACAAGAAGGTTCTCGCACTCGACGGACACTCGACCGAGGCCGCCATCGGGCTCACCAACATCTACATGAAGTCGGGCCGCCTGGCCGACGCAGAGCCGCTGTTGCGCCGCCTCTCCGCCGCCCGCCCCGACGACGGCGGCCTGCATATCCAGCTTGGCCGCGTTCTTCTGGCGGAGAAAAAGAACGACGACGCGATTGCAGAATTTCAGGCGGCATTGAAAGCCGCTCCGAATGATTCTGAGGCGCAGCGCGAACTCGCCGATCTCTATGCCAGCGCCGGAAAGAACGACCTCGCCGAAGCGGCCTATCGCCCGCTCGTGACCGCTCATCCTAATGATCCTGAACTCCATCGCGCACTCGGCCAAGCCTTGCTGCGACAAAAGAAATTCCCAGAAGCGCAGCAGGAATTTCTCGCCGCAGTCCGTCTGAAACGCGACTTGCCCGACACCTATGTAGACCTCGCCTTCGCCGCCAGCGAAAACAAGAACTATGAACTAACCGTCCGGGCACTGAATGGCCGCGCACAGCTCAGTGCCGATATGCCGCCGATTTGTTTTTTCCTCCGGGCGTCTGCCTACGATCACCTCGGCGACTGGAAGCTGGCATCAGCCGACTATCATTCTTTCCTCGATTCGGCCAATGGCAAGTATCCAGACCAGGAGTGGCAAGCCAAGCATCGGCTGATAGCGATCGAACCCAAAAAGCGTTGACGCGAGTAACATTGACTATAACGACCCTATAAGAGATTGGGACATGCGCCGATTTACCATAGTCTTACTGTTCCTCGCGCTCGCAGCCAGCTGCGTGGCTCGCGACGAAACCGTCGACGAACTCAAAGGGCGGCTACCAAACGCGCGTGCCGAAGATCGGCCCGAACTCTGCGTGCGTATCGCTCAGCTTGAGGTGAAAACGGCGGACCGCCTCTATACCGAGGGCCACGTAGACGAGGCCCGCGCGGCTGTTGAGGATGTCGCTGCCTACTTCGAAAAGGCCCGGGACGCCGCCATCGAAAGCAAATCCCATCTTAAGAACGTCGAAATCGGCGCCCGTAAGTCCTCCGAGAAACTCGCCGATATCAAGCGCACACTCGCCTTCGAAGATCAGGCCCCTGTTGAGAAGGTAATTCACCGTCTTGAAGAGGTGCGCACGGCGCTCTTGAGCGAGATGTTTGCCGGTAAGAAAAAGGACAAGAGATGAAGGCCCGTTGGCGAGAACGACTGACGATCGGGTTAATGTTCCTACTGGCCCTGCCTCTCTGGGCGCAAAAGAGGAACGATCCATTGAATCCGCTCGAAATCGATCAACTGCGCGACGCTATGCTCGATCCCGATCAACGCTTAAAGCTCTACGTGAAGTTTACCCGCGATCGCATGACGAAATTGGAGGAAATGCGTGGCGATCCTAAAACAAAAGAGCGCGGCCTCCAGACCCACGACTTGCTCCAGGATTTCCTCACGCTTTACGAAGAACTCAACGACAACGTTGACATGTACGTAGGCCGCAAGAACGACATCCGCAAGCCGATGAAACTGATTATCGAGGCCGACACCGAATTTCAGTCGAAGCTGCGTGCCCTGAAAGACGCGGCCAAGGCAACTCCCGATGAAACCAAGCAATTCGAATTTCTATTAAGCGATGCACTCGACACGGTTGATTCAAGCGCCGAAGACCACCGCAAGACGCTGGCCGAAGTCGAGGAGTATGCAAAGCACAAGAAGAAGAATTAGCGCCAAGCCGGCACATACAAACGCTGAGAAAGTGCCGGGGCCATGGATACTCCTGTTCTAAGATGTCCGTATGCAACTTTGGTTTGCGCGTGGAAGCGAAGTCACGATTCGCGAACAGCTCGTAACTCAAGTAATTCTGGCCATCCTCAGTGACGACCTCGCTGCTGGGCAGCGCCTGCCCAGTACACGCGAACTGGCCCGCCGTTTCCGCCTGCACCCCAACACAGTGAGCGCAGGCTACCGGCAGCTTGAAAGACAGCTGTGGGTCGAACTCCGGCATGGGAGTGGTGTCTACGTCCGCGACCGCAAGCCCGAGGCGGCGCCCACGGCGGAACTGGCGCTGGACCAGTTGATTGCGAAACTCTTCTCCACCGCCCGCGAACTTGGAGCGCCTCTCGGAAGGGTAAGATCACGCCTGCGCCATTGGCTGGACTTGCAGCCGCCCGATCACTTTCTGCTGGTCGAACCTAATGAAGAGCTCCGGCAGATTCTAACGGCGGAGATTTCTCAGGCGGTAGCTTTCCCTGTGAAGAGTTGCGGCTTCGATGGATTGCCAGCAAAGCCGGAGGGCGCGGTGCTGGCCGTGCTTCCGAACCGCGCGGCGGCGGTGCGGCACGCCATGTCCGAGGGCACGGATGTTCTCACGCTTCAGGTGCGTTCCGTTCACCACTCGCTGGCGAGCTGGCTCCCTGCGCCATCCGGATTGCTAATTGGCATCGCTTCCGGTTGGCCCGACTTTTTAAAACACGCTCGCACCATGCTGCAAGCCTCCGGGTTTCATCCTGACGGGCTGCTCATTCGCGACGCGCGCAGGGCAAACTGGGAGCGCGGACTGCGTCAATCGACGGCCGTGGTCTGCGATGTTGTAACCGCTTCTCGATTGCCTGCGGGCTGCAGGGCGATTCCCTTCCCGCTGCTCTCGGAATCCTCGATCACGGAACTTCGCCACTACGTGGAGTTCATCAAAGACCCGCTCGCGTCGTAGCACTTCGGAAACTGTCACAACCAAGACACCGCACGCCGCACTCCGATCGTACGCTGCTTTCGAGGGAGGGTACGCGTTATGACCCGATGTCGGAGGCACGAGAAGCCGCACATTCACGCAGCATTATCAATCATCCTGACGATTGCGCTTACGCTGCAACTGGAAGCGCAGCCTGCCCCTGCAACACCGCGAACCGTACTCTTAAGACGAGGACAGGTGTTGGAATTGTCGCTCCTTGCTCCACTCGACTCCAGCCACGCAGAAGTGGGCGACGATGTAGCTCTTCGCGTCGTGCGCCCGATGGTTGCGGATGGAGTTGTCATTCTGCCAGCCGATTCTCTGGTTCACGGCCAAATCACCAAAGTCACGCGAGCCGGCAAGAACTGTAAGTCTGGACTCGTAAGCTGGAAGCTTGAGCGCGTGTCGACGCCGGGCGGCAAGCGAGTAAAAGTCCAGTTCGTTCCCGAGAACCTTGCCCAACCGAACGGCATGCTTGTCGATCACGTCGCCCTCGACACGACCGCGAAGAAACTTGGCCGCGCCACTGGCACAACCGGCAAAGTCATTGCTCTTGCTCCCGTCGTTGCGCTTTTTCTTCCGTGGTTCATCCTGCTGGCGACTTCCATGTCGGGCGACGGAGCGTGCAAAGACGCGATGGGCGACGAGCAAATTGTGCCGGCACAAACTTTTTTCTACATCGCCATCTCCCATAATTCGAAGCTGCTCGTTCCTTAATTCTCGTCCGCTGTGACACTTGCAAGAGTGTCACAGGTTCCCTCTCTGCGGCTGCTCTGTACGCCTAGGATGCGAGCATGAAAAACAATCTGGCCTCGGCTGTGCTGTCGATTCTTCTGCTCAGCTCGCCCACGTTCGCAAAATCGCGCAATTGGCAAGCAGTCACCGATCTTCCGCCCGGGATCGAAATCGCCGTGCGGGCGGAGGATTTGCCTTACATCCCCTGCGCTTTTGAACATGCAAACCAGAAAGAGCTGGTCTGCGAGCACGTCGTGTACGGCCCACGTGGCGCAGCTTCGCGCGAGTTCGTCTACGAACGCAAGAAAATCCGCGAGGTGCGTTTGGAGCGCGGCGAGAACACGAACGGCGCCGTAACTGGCGCCCTTATTGGCGGAGCAGCCGGTTCCGCGCTTGGAGCTTCGGTGGGAAACAGCGCGCCCGGCCGAGTCGTCGGCGGCCTCTTCCTGGGCGGACTGGGCGCGGTGTTCGGAGGGTCCATCGGCAGGAGCTTTCATTCGGTTCACGGCAAGGTCATATACCGCCGGTAGGAGTGGTGACGAAGTGCGGGATTTGAAATTCGTGCAGAATGCCATGGACACTCTGACGGTAGCGCCGTGCTAACCTTCCTTAACCGTGTCCCCAAATCTATCCGAAATTTTCCACGCCGCCTACGCCGAACTTCGTCCGCGTGCGCCCGCTCCGCCCATGCACATCCGTTTTTATCCCTTTGTCTCGATCAACAACACCATCCGCCTGCGCCAATCCGAACTCTATGTTCGCCTCTCCGACCTGCTGGAAGGCGCGCCCGATCCGGTACTGCACGCCATCGCGCACATCCTGCTAGCCAAGCTTTACCGCAAACCGATCGATCGCGCCCTCAACACGCGCTATCGTCGCTACATCTCCACCCACGACCTCGCCGCGAAGGCCCGCCTCGTGCGCCAAATGCGCGGCCGCAAACATATCCACACCGCGCGCGGCCACCACTATCATCTCGAAGAAATTTTCGACGACCTCAACCATCGCTTCTTCCACCGACTCATGGGCCGTCCCCAGCTCACCTGGAGCCGCGAGCACGCCCGCAATCGTCTCGGTCACTACGACCCCGCGCATAACGCCATCGTCATCAGCCGTGTTTTCGACTCGCCCCGCGTGCCTCGCTATGTTCTTGAGTACGTCGTCTACCACGAGATGCTGCATTTAAAGCATCCGGTCAAATTGCGCGGCAGCCGGAGATGCGTTCACTCACGGGAGTTCTTGGAAGAAGAAAGGCTATTTCCGGCACTTTCGGAGGCTAAGAAGTTCTTGGGGATCGTCTAGGCCTCGACTCCATTCAATGTCTTAATTCCCCCGTGTGATGCAAATCACACCCACCAGTGACTCCATCCGTTGACCCCGCCCGACTCCGCCCAGTATTCTAGTCATGTTGAAATTGAAATTCATTTTCAATTAGCAGTCCGCCGGAAAAGGATCGAGGGAACCAAGTGGGCGCACAATCTCTTCAGGCTTGCCTTATAGCTTTGCCGGCCGATGTAACGGACGTGGAGATGGAAATTCCGCCGCAAGGCCTCGCCCTCATCGATCTCGAACCCGGCCAAGCCGCCGTCATCGAGCGTATCTTCCTCCCTGCGGCTGACGCCCACTTCCTCATGCGCATCGGGTTCTTCCCCGGCGCTGAAGTGCGGTTCTGCCGCCGCGCACCACTCGGCGATCCGAGCATCTATTCTGTCGATGGCACCCACATCGCGTTGCGCGCCGAAACCGCGCGTCACATCCTGATCCAGACAGGCGAAGTCGACTCGACCAAAAAAAATCCCGCCCATGACGAGCCGTCAGGTGACCTGCCGTGAGTTCGATCCTGACCAAAGGATGCTGCGAAACGCCGGAAGCCCCGCCGATGAAAATCGGCGAACAAACCCCGGGTGTCCCCGGCGAAATCCGTACGGTTGCGCTGATCGGCCCTCCGAACTCCGGCAAGTCGACCCTCTTTAATCGCCTCACGCGCCTTCGTCAAAAGGTCGGTAACTATCCAGGCGTCACCGTTGAGCAACGCGTCGGCGTTCTGGCCGACGGCGATTCGGAGATCAAGATCATCGATCTCCCCGGTGTGTACAGCCTTACTCCGTATTCCGACGACGAGCGTGTTGCCGTTGACGTGCTGACCGGTAAACTGGATGGCCAGCCGCGCCCCGATGCGATCCTGCTTGTTCTGGACGTAACCCACCTTTCCCGCCACCTCGTGTTGGCCGCGCCCGTAATCGCGCTCGGACTGCCCACCCTCGTCCTCCTGAATATGGCCGATCTCTTCGTCGACGGAGGTGGGTCTCTCGACGTCGTTAAGCTGGCCGGCGAACTCGGAACTCCAGTCGCCATGGTGAGTGCCACGCAGGAAACCGGGTTGGATGTAGTCCAACACTTTCTGCGGCAGGGCCCAGATCTCATTTCGCCCGCGTTGCCCGTCCTTCCGGTGGTTAATGACCTTCCGCAATGCCGCAAATGGGCGGGACAGGTCGGCAGTCGCATCGGCTACCAGCGCCATCTTTCCAGCAAGTGGATGCGTCGCCTCGACGATATCTTTCTCCACCGCTTCTGGGGACCGGTTATTTTCGCAATCGTTGTCGGCGCTTGCTTCCAAACTGTTTTCGGCCTCGGTCAGCCGCTGAGCAACGTGTTTCAGGATTTCCTCACGCGCGTCGGCCAGTATGCGGCGCCCCTCATTCCCGACGGCATCTGGCGTTCGCTGGTTCTCGACGGCCTGTGGAAGGGCGTCAGCTCGGTTCTCGTGTTTCTCCCGCAGATCCTGCTTCTATTCCTTTTCATCGGCCTGCTTGAGGATTCCGGCTATCTTGCCCGTGCCGCACTCATTGCCGACCGCACCATGCGTGTTGTAGGCCTGAATGGAAAAGCCTTCATCCCGCTATTGTCCGCTTATGCGTGCGCTGTCCCCGCCATCATGGCCACCCGCACCATCGAGAACAAGCGTGACCGTATCGCTACCATTCTGATTGCTCCGTTCATGACCTGCTCGGCGCGCTTGCCTATCTACACCTTGCTGATTGCCGCCTTCATTCCCGATCGTCCCGTAGTTGGCGTCTTCCTCAGCACGCGAGCCTGCGCCATGCTTTCGCTCTACGTGCTCGGATTCCTGGCGGCAATCACGACCGCCCGGCTGCTCAAGTCCTCCATCCTTAAATCCAGTGCCGCCCCATTCGCCCTCGAGCTGCCCGAGTACCGCTGGCCAACCTTCCAGTCCATTGGCCTGCGTTTGCTGGATCGCGGCCGCGTCTTTGTGCGCCAGGCCGGAACTATCATCCTGGTCGTCTCACTTCTTGTCTGGGGGCTGACCCATGTGCCCGTGCACCAAGGCAGTGCGCCGCCCTTGGAGCAGAGCGTGATCGCTCACCTTGGGCACGCAATCGAACCGGTGATTCAGCCCCTCGGTTTCAACTGGAAGATTGGCGTTGGGCTGCTGACCTCTGTGATCGCGCGCGAGGTAATCGTCGGAACCCTGGGCACAATTTATGGCACCGACCCGGCCACGCATTCCTTGACTTTGCAGAATGCCCTGCATCAGGACCTTACCCTGGCCGGAGCCGTCGCTCTCCTTGTTTTCTTCGCCTTCGCGATGCAGTGCACCTCAACCCTTGCTATCGTGCGCCGCGAGACTAATAGCTGGAAATGGCCCGCCATCCAGTTCGTGTACATGACGGTATTCGCCTACGCTTCGGCATTTGCCGCCAACCGGATCGTCACCGCGCTGCTTCACCATTGAGGGTTTTCTCCTGGGCCTCTCGCTCTAAAAGCTGACCGATTCTCCTCTTGACAAAGGTTTCCATATTGGCTATCTTGTCTATTATGTTAGTAGACATTAATACGACTGCCGTGACCCTCGTCGATACAACGGGGTGTTCCCTCGACTCTCACCCCTTGCGATCCAGCGTCGGCGACTTCATTGCCGCCTTGCAAGAACTGGAAGGCTCGCCAATCACCACGGCCCGTGTCCTTGACTTCCTCTCCCAAACCCGCCCGTCGGCCGAAGCCCTTGCTCCATACATCCTGTGGAGTTCCGATCATTACACCCGAAATCTGATCTACCGCGACCAGTTCTTCGAGGTTCTCGCGCTTTGCTGGCTGCCCGGACAGCATACTCCCGTTCACACGCATGACGGCCAACTGGGCTGGGTCACGATGGTGCAAGGTGAACTCGACTGCCGCGACTACCGCTTCGTTCGGCCACCTCTGGAAGAACGATCCGATCCAACTGACTCGCAGTTCCGCCCATACTTCTCTGCCCGCAGCAGGCGGGTCGACGTCGAACTGCTCGCCAGCACAATTTGCGTGGCCGACGGCAGCGTCGTCGTGGTTGACCGCCGTCGTACCACTCATCAGATAGCAAATCTCGAGCATTCCAGGCACGGCAGTGTCAGCCTGCACATCTACTCCAAGCCCATAGAGCGTTGCGTGCAGTTCGACGAGACCAGTCGATGTTGGGAGCGCAGGCCGCTTCAATACCACAACATGAACGGCGTACTTCCAGGCAATGCAGCCTGACCGGCCAATTAATGGAGATCGAATGAATCTGGAGACGGATATGGAACTCGACAAATCAACTGGGCTGATTAACCTGAGCTTCATTATCAAGACCAACGGCGAGATCGTGCCCGCGATGCCGGATGACGATGAATTCTCTCCGCAGCAGATTCGCGATTACGTTGCCGGAACGCCCGAGCTCTTCTGTGAGACGCACGACGGTTTTTACCTGTTCCATAACAAAGAGGGAAAAGCGAAAGGATTGCCTCCCAACGAACTGGCCGCGGCTATGTATTTGAGGTGGCCGCAGCAACCCAACAGTTTGGTGGGAAAGGTTTTTGTCGCACATCCGACCCACATTGCTGCCTACTGGAAGGGGAAGTAATAGGGCCGGAGAAGCCCCCATATCCGCGGAATTACGCTCAAGCTGCTGCTGCGAGCGTGATTCCGCGGCCCCGCCTAAGTCATACCGTTTCCCCGTTGTCATCCTGTGCGGAGTCAAGAGCCTGCCCCGAGCGCAGCCGAGGGGATCCCTGCTCCCTCGTCGCAGTCGAACCCGCGGCAAGGAATTCACACCGCCCATCCGCCCACTCTTACGTTCTGTCCAAAACTTCAATATCTTCGTCCATTCCCTCTCTCCCCGCTTATCATTCCAAACGATGCCCTCATGCTCCACCCGCCTGCGCGATCCCCTCTTCCTCCTCTGCCTCTTCTCTGCTCTACTCGCCTTTGCCGTCCAGTCCGGCGAACTCGGCACTGCCGACACTGTGCACCGGCTCCAGACCACGCACTGGCTCTGGACCTCCGAGCCGCAAGTTTTTCCCAACGAGCATCCCGAATTCGGCCTTGTAGGTCGGGGCGGCCGTCTTTACAGCTGGTACGGAATTGGCCAGAGCCTCCTTATGCTTCCTTCCGATCTTTTGGGTACCGCCGTCGCGCACCTCCCCATCTTCAATGATTACGATGACGACCCCGCCGTCCGCAGCATCGTCGTCACTTACCTCACCAGCATCATGGTCAATGTCCTCACCGCATTGATTGCTTTCCGCTTCGTGCGCCAACTCGGATTCTCAGTGCGTGAAGCGATCCTCGGCGTGCTCGCCCTGATGCTTTGCACCACTCACCTGCATTACACGCAAAACATGCAGGAAAACAACTACATCATGCTGCTGACTCTTGCCGGCTTCTCGTTTCAATTCGAGTGGCTGCGTACAGGAAGCAGGCAAGCGTTGTTCATCGGCTCGGCCGCGCTCGGCCAGAACCTGCTGACACGCTTGACCACCGGGCTCGACCTGATCGCCGCCGGAGGTTTTCTCCTGCTCGTTCTGTTGTTCGAACAAGCGGACCGTCGTACTATCCGCCAGCGCTTCATCGACTTCGGCAAGATTGTCGCGCCGGTCTATGCCTTCTTTCTAATCGTCGATCGCATCTACAACTTCTACCGCTTCCAGTCCTTTACCACCACCTACGTCGCCAACTTCGCCCGCTTGTATCGAGAGCAGGATCCCACTCTGCCCGCGAATTTCCCTTGGAACACTCCCTTTCACGAAGGCGTCATGGGCACGCTCTTTGCCCCGGAAAAATCCATTTTCCTTTTCGACCCGCTCTTGCTCCTTGCGATCGCTCTCCTTGTCCTGCTCTGGAAGCGCCTCACATCCGGAGTTCGCGCCTACGCCATCGCTTCCCTGCTCCTGCTCGCCGCCTACATCACCTTCTACGCGCGTTATGCTTTCTGGGCCGGCGATTTCGCCTGGGGAGACCGCTACGTTTCGACGACTGTGGAGATGGTGGCGATGCTAGCGGTCCCGCTGCTGCTCCGCTACCGCGCAAATTTAGGCCGATGGCTGTGGGGCGCAGCGATAGTTCTGATCGCCGCCAGTTTGGTGATACAGGTCGCCTCGCTCGCCTTCTGGGTACCGCTGGAGATCTATCAGATGGAGACCCTCGGCCATCCCACCTTTGTCATCGTGCTCCGCTTCAAAAATATCGCCGCCTTCGCCCTCGGCAAGATGGACGCCTGGGGGCTCAACAACGAATCGATGACGCAAGATCCCTGGGACTACGTCCACATCACGACTTGGAACTTTCTCCCGTTTCTGCTGCGGCGCGTCGCAGTCGCTCCCGAATGGGTCATTAGGACTGCGTACGCCGTGTGGTTTGCTTCTCTCGCCGCGTTGGCCTGGACAACCCTCCGCCTGCGTCATGTCCTCTCTTCTCAGGCCGCACCGTCGAGCTCCTAGCCTCCCAATTTGGAAAATGACGTCATTCCGTTCTTCACTCTTCGCTTGACTTAGCCGCACAATGTCGCAACATAGAGAGTAGAGGCACAAAGCTGCCCAGCAAGCCCTGTTCCTTGAAAATCGAAATTCTATGGGGGCTTCTCCGTACACTCTGCGCCCAGACTCATCGCTCTCTGCGCTTTGGCCCTTCCTGGGGGGTCAGTCAGCACGCTCGGACGCTCGGATGAACTAACTCCCACTCTTTCAATATTTTGCATACAACTCCTTATTTCGCAATATTTTGCGAGGCAGATCGACGATAAATTGCTGGAAATCGCACTTAAGTTCATAGTAACAAACGAGTTGTTAAACATAAGTCTAAGTCCATATTCCCGAATATTTTACGGGTAGACTTACTCTAAATATCTGATTCTAATGGACTGCGTTTGAAGGTAAATGGGGGGAGGGGGGTACCCGGGCGCGGTTCTGGCTGGCGTCAAAACCTACTTCCTCGCTAAGAACTTTCCAAGTCCCAATCGCACCTGCACCGTATTGATCCCGGGATTCGGCGTCGTCAGTCCGGCATTGGAGATGTGCATATATCGAACCTCGACGCTCCAGGCCGTGTGGCGGAGGAAATGAATGCCTAGCGCCGCGCTCGAGGTGAAGTTTACAGTCGAAGTTCCGGCCGGAACTTCGTGGTTCGTAAAAAGCGTTCCGCCGTTCAACTCAATGTACGGCTGCGCGTCTCCGCGAGTGGCAAAGATCCACTTGAGGGCGAACGGATTCACCCCGGCGCCATAAGCAGTGTTCGCGGGCTGAAAAATAACGAACGCGGGCACCGCATCGACCGCATACTCGAACCGCCCGCTCAAGAATCCCGGCCCGTGCGGGGCCGTTAGAATCCACCCGTACCGAACCCCGGCGTTCCACACGCTGGTGTCCTTGGTGCCACCCGGCACAGAGTGCCCGCCACCCGTCCACACTTCGAGCTCGTGTCCGCCCTCTTCAGGACGATCCTGTGCGGCTACAAAAGAAAGCAGAGCTAGGAGGGAGATTGCCAGCAGCACCGGTCGCTTCAAGAATTTGATGAGTCGCATAGGTTTGTAGTCGAAATGGAACGATACGCGAAGCGAGCCTCAGAGACAAATCGAAGGGTGGCTCGGGGCTCCTTCGTGTACCTTCGTGTCCTCCGTGGTTCAAAGCTCTTTTGCCTCTAAAGCGCGAGCCCGCCGTCCACCGCAAGAATCTGCCCTGTAATAAACGAAGGAGCAGTCGCAAAAAACATTACAGCCGACGCAATGTCAGCAGCAGTTCCGTTGCGCCGCATCGGAGTTTGTTTGGCCATTCGCCGCATGAACGCAGCCGCCGCTTTTTCGCCGAGTTCGATCATTCCGGGCGCGACAGCATTTACCGCGACCTCCGGCGCGAGAGCCTTCGCCATCACTTTCGTCAGCATGTGCAACGCGGCTTTCGATGAGCAATAGTGCGCATGCGTCGGCCACGGAACAAGTCCGCCAAGCGAGCCCATATTCACAATACGGCCTCGCCGCTTTCTCAAGTAAGGCACAGCCTCGCGCGACACCAGAAATGGACCGCGCGTGTTCGACGCAAAAATGGCGTCCCACTGCGCGACGGTCAGTTCTTCGAATTTGGCTGTTTCGTAATTTGCCGCGTTATTGACGAGTACATCAATTCCACCCAGCGACAATGCGACTTCCTTCACCATCTCGCGCACATTCATCTCGTCCGTGATGTCGCAGCGCAACGCGAGCGCCTCGACGCCGTGACGATCCAGTTCGCCGAGTACTCCTCGCGCCTCGCTCGCCGATCTGCGATACGTAATGGCTACATCGGCGCCGTTCGCGGCCGCGGCCAAGGCAATTGCGCGTCCAAGCCGCTTTGCCGCCCCAGTGACGAGCACGACTCTTCCCGAGAGCACGTTCGAGTTCTTCCGCATCCACGGATTCTACTATGCGGACTTCCGCGACTTGCGGTCATCGGACCTGCTAAACTCGCCCGCATGGCAGAGACTGGCGAAGTCATTCTCTATTCGCGCAAGGGATGTCATCTCTGCGAGATCGTCAAGGAGAGCCTGGTCAAGTTGCAAAAGCGAGCTAACTTCAACTGGCGCGAGATCGACGTCGACTCCGACACCGAACTGCGCCGCCTGTACAACGACGAAGTTCCCGTCGTTTTCGTCAACGGGCGCAAAGCGTTCAAGTATCGCCTCGACGAGCAGGAATTCCTGCGCAAACTGGCCGGCCGATAATTCCTTATCGTTTACAATCTTCCCTCATGTCTCGCACCCAACTGCTAGCCGATCCGTCGGGCCGGTTCCTTCATGACATTGTTCTCGAGAGTTGCCGGCGGAACTCCGGCAAAACTGCGCTTGTCGATACCTCCTGCGATCGCCGCCTGACCTACGCTGAATACGGAGATCTCGTCGAATCTCTCGCGCGTGGCCTGGTTTCGGCCGGGCTCGCACCCGGTGAAGTCGTTGCTATATTCCTTCCCAACTCCTGGGAGTTCGCCATCACCTATCACGCAGCCACGCTTGCGGGTGGAATTCCGACTCTCCTGAACCCCTCCTATCGCGAACGCGAGGTTCGCTATCAGTTGGAGAACTCCGAAGCCACCTTCCTCATCACAGATGCTCCGCTCCTGGAAGGAATCAACCTCTCGGGTTTGCCGAAACTGCGCCACGTATTCACCACCCGCCAGGAACGTCCCAACTGCCAGCGCTTCGGCGACCTGCTTCGTTCGTTTCCAACGGCTGCTTTTCCCCATCCTGAACGCGACTCTGCCAAGGTCATCGCTGCCCTTCCCTATTCGAGCGGCACAACAGGATTGCCAAAGGGCGTGATGCTCTCGCACTATAACCTGGTCGCGAATATCTATCAGGTCCTCGGTCCCGGAGCGGCGCCGTTGACGCAAGCTGATATCATGCTCTGCTTCCTCCCGCTCTATCACATCTACGGATTGACGGTCGCACTCACCCTCTCTCTGACCCTGGGCCTGAAGCTCGTCCTCCTGCCGCGCTTCGATATACAGAAGCTCAGCGACCTCGTTATTCGCGAAGACATCACGTTCATGCCCATGGTTCCTCCGGCAATCAACGCGCTCTGCCAGGCCGCAGCTGCGGGTCAATTTCCCAGAGACCATCGCGTGCGCTGGATAAAATCCGGCGCTGCGCCACTTGCCCCGGAACTGGCGCGCCGCCTTACAGATCTGACCGGCATCGCTGTCCTTCAGGGATACGGAATGACCGAAGCATCACCCGTGACGCACGTCGGTTATCTCAGTCCGCCGGAGATGAATCGTCCCGCTTCGATTGGCCAGCCGTTGGCGCTGACCGACTGCCGCATTCTCGATCTGGAGGAGCGCGAGGTTGCTCCGGGCGAGTCAGGAGAACTCGTCATGCGTGGGCCGCAATTCATGCTGGGATACTGGAAAGAGCCGCAGGCAACCGCTGCAGTGTTGCGCGACGGCTGGTATTACTCGGGCGACATCGTCCGCACCGACGCGGACGGCTTTTACTATGTTCTCGATCGTCGCAAGGAGATGATTAAGTACAAAGGCTTTTCGGTCGCGCCGGCGGAGGTCGAATCGGTTTTGCTCGAGCATCCTGCCGTGCGCGACTGTGGAGTGGTTTCCAAGCCCGATCCGGACGCAGGTGAGATTCCTTGCGCATTCGTTGTCTTGCGCGAGGACTTCTCCGCCTCGACCTTGCTCGACGGCGAGTTACGTGCGTTTGTCGCCGAGCGCCTGTCGCATCACAAACAGCCGCGCGAGGTGCACTTCGTCGAAGCCGTTCCAAGGACCCCGTCGGGAAAGGTACTGCGGCGAGAGTTACGGAAGAGTCTGGGTTGACCTCAAGAGACATTATTCACGTGCTACTTCCCTTCCAGAGGCATTTCTGAATCCGACTGCACCTGGCTCAGGTGAGCACGCATCGCCTCGCGCGCCGTTTCCGGATCGCGCCTCTCGATCGCGGCAAGGATGCGTTTGTGATGCTGTTGGCCGCGTTGCGGTCCGCCCTCGACCCTGAAGATCTTTCTCCGGTGTTCGCGCAGCAATCCCACGATCGAATCCAGCAATGAGAGGATGACGGGATTTCCGACCGCTTCCGCCATCGCCAGGTGGAAATCGAGATCGGCTTCGACAAAGGCATCGGAATCTTCAAGACTCCGGTCCATGGTCGCAACCGCGTCGCGCATTGTGGCAAGCAGCTGGTCTTCCATCCGCGTCGCTGCGAGAGCGGCGATCTCCGGTTCCATCACCTGCCGCATTTCGATCAGGTGCGCGGAACCTTCCTGCTGATTGATGCGGATCATCAGATCCAGAGACTGACGGATCGCTTGAGAAGTTCCGTCGGTGACAAATGTGCCGCGACCAGAGTATGCCTCGACCAGACCTTTTTCCCGCAGCGTCTTCACCGCTTCGCGGACAGCAGTGCGGCTTACGCCAAAGTGTTGGGCAAGCTCGCGCTCGGCCGGAAGCTGGTCTCCGGGCTTGAGCTGCCCGCTCAGGATGGAGTCTTCCACTTGCCGGACAATCTAGAGCCTAGAGGCTTTTACGGCCTTGTAAACAGGCTTCGGGCCAAGAGCTTCGAACTCTGCATTCGCCATCGGAGCGCCCGCATGGTATGGACTTGCTTACGGTCTAGCTGTTCTATCAATATACGCCGCCCAAAACAACCCACTTCTTCAGGGTACCGATTGGATACCAAACAGTTGCCTACTGAACCGAAACAGTCCTGAAGCTTCTTTGGGAAGTACCGGGACATGGCACTGGCTTTCGGTTTGCTTTCAGTGGGCAGCAACTTGAGCTTTTGAAGAGCCTAGTTCGGGCCGCGCTGGAATTTGCGGCAGTGACGCCATCAGTCGTCGCGTGTATGGATGCGCAGGTGCCGCGAAGATTTGCGAGGTCGGCCCGCATTCGACGATCTCGCCATCGTTCAGAATCGCGATGCGCTGGCAGATTCCGGCAACCGACGGCAGATCGTGCGAGATGTAGAGGATCGACATGCCCGTTTCGCGATTGAGGCGGGCGAACAGTTGGAGTATCTCCGATTGCGTGATCACGTCGAGAGCGCTCGTCGCCTCATCGGCGATGAGCAGCGCCGGCCTGTGCATAACGGCCATTGCGATCAGCACACGCTGCGCCTGCCCAACGCTGAGTTGCGACGAACGCTTTTCGAGGAAGTCGTCTTCCGACGGCAGGCTGACGCTCGCCAGTGCATGGCGGATGGATTTTTCACAATCGCCTTTGGTGGCTGTTTCGTCACGATGTACGCGCCACGCCTCCCTCAATTGCGTTCTGATGCGGAGCGCGGGATTGAGCGAGGCGAGCGGACTTTGCAACACAAGACTGAGTGCGCGTCCGCGGAGATTGCGAAGATCGCCCTCGGGCATGGAGAGGAGGTCTGCTCCCTGGAAGGAAATGCGCCCCTCTACCTTGACGCGCCGCCGGCCGAGTAGACCCAGGATCGTGAGCGCCAGCGTGCTCTTCCCCGATCCACTCTGGCCAATGAGGCCCATGACTTCGCCAGGCCTGACCTCGAGCGCGCAGTTACTCAACACCGCAGGCTTCCCCGGATATTGCACCGTGACATCGACGGAGAGCAAGCTGGATACTTCCCTCCGTGATGTCTGGCTTTCTTCCAGATGGCCAGGCTTCGTCATTTGTATAGCGTGATCAACGTTTCGCCGTGGCTGTGGCGCTGATCGTCAGTCGCTCTGCATTCCAGAAAGTCTGGGGATACAGGATTCCGGGATTTGCCCCATTCACTGATCCCGAAACCGCCGATAGCGCATTCTGATTAATCAGGTAGATGAAGGGCGCCTGCTCATAAACGATCTGCTGCACGCGATCGAAAGCCTCTTTGCGCTTCTTCAGGTTCGAGGTCGAAGCCTGCGCGCGCATCAACTTGTCGATCTCCGCTTCCCATGCGGTCTCTGGTGATTTCTGCTGCGGATTCCAAGCGTGATTTTCGGCCGAGCTCAGCCAGATGTTCATCTGCTCGTTTGGATCGAGCCCGACGTTGCGGAAGCCGAGAATCGCGCATTCGTAGTTGAATTTTTGGCTGATGCGCTCGATGAGGGACGGAAAATCCAGCGGAACGAGATTGACCTTCATACCGATCTTGCCAAGATCCTCCTGGATAAGAACGCTCATACGCTCGCGGGGTTTGCTGCCGGAGTTCGTCACGATCGAGAATTCCACCGGGTTGCCGGTCTTGTCATAGAGCGTTCCGTTCTGCAGGTGGAAGCCATCGGCCTTGAGCCGGTCAAGAGCCGCTTGCGGATTGTGCGCTTCCGCCTTCAGCGCGCTGTTGAACCAGAATTTGTTGGCCGGCGACACCGGACCCACCGCGGGCTGCGCGTGGCCGTTGTAGACGATGCGGCTCAGGTCGTCGCGATTGATGGCCTCGGAAATTGCGCGGCGGAAATTCGCCGAGCGGAACCACGCTCGCTTGTACTCCGGAACCGGAGCGCTCGCTACCTGGTTGAACCACATGAAATCGGAGTCGAGCGACGGTCCTGCATCATGCACAAGTTGCGGAGAAGTGGAGCCAAGACGATCGAAATAGTCTGTATCGAGAGCGTTGATGAGGTCGAGTTCACCGCGCTTGAAGCGGAGCATCTCAACATCTCGGTTCGCTTGAATATCGATATTGACCGCCTGAATGTAGGGCAACTGCCTGCCCTGCGCATCTTTCTTCCAGTAATGCGGGTTGTGCTCCAGCCTCACGCTTGATCCCGGCTTGTAGTCAGCAACCATGAACGGGCCAAGAACTGCTCTCTCTTTCTTCGGCGAATGCGCGGACATGATCGCCACCTGGTCGAAGAGACGGTCAACGCCCACAACCGCGGCCGGGAAAGTGATTAAGACCTTGTCGGCACCTACGACTGTTGTCGTCACACTTCCGCTGCCCGAGCGGAACGCATCGCCGGTCGAGGAATGGAGAGCTGGATCCATCATCCGGTTCATGGTGAACGCGACGTCATCGGCGGCAAATGGCGTGCCATCAGAGAAATGAGCGCCATGGCGAAGTTTGAACGTGATCTGCTTGCCATCCGCCGAAACCTTCCACGACTCGGCCAGCTCCGGCTCGAGTTCTTGCGTATGCCGGTTGATCCGCACTAGCGCCCCTCCTGTCAGGTAACGGATGGCGAGCGAAGAATCGTCATCAACGAGAAGCGGATCAAAGGTTTTGGGCTCGGTTCGCAGACAGAAGCGCAGTTCGCCGCCATTTTGGGCGAGAGCGGCAGTCGAGATGAATGCAAGACATGCAAGCAGGACGACGAAATTCAAGAGACATAAAACTCTGCGGCGGCCGTTCATGCGGTCACCTCCTCGTTGGATAACAGAACTTGAAACGACGTCATGACAACAATGAGCAGGAGCAATGGCGCCAGGCGCCAAGGCTCTTCACGAAACGAAATTAGCCCCTCCAGCTCGCGCAACAGGCTACCCCAGGACGGCAGCGGTTCGGCGACACCAAGGCCGAGCACGCCGAGGTTGGCCTCGCTCAGGATGAACACTGGAATCGAGATCCAGAACTGCGCGTAGAGAACCGGCTTCAGATTCGGTAAAACATGAACCAGAAAGAGCCGCGGACCGTGCAGTCCTGAGGCTCGTGCCTGCAGGACAAAGTCGGAATGCCGCAACGCATCAGCACTGGTCGCCAGCACTCGCGCCGATGCCGCCCATCCAAGCAATCCGAGAATCAAGAATGTAATCAGCACTGACACCAGCGGCGAAACGTTGAGCGGCAAAAGTGCGCGCACGGTAATCAAAAGAAAGAGCCACGGCAGCGACAAGAACAGGTCGGTACAAGCTCGCGCCAGTTTTAGCCAGATCCCCCCGACGTATCCAGCCAAGCCTCCCACAAGCGCCGCCAATGCGGTTGAGACAAGCGCCGCGGCCGGAGCTAGCAGAAGCGAGATGCGGGTGCCGTAGAGCACCCGGGCAAGGCGGTCGCGGCCTATCTCGTCAGTACCGAGAAGATGCACACGGGAAGGCGGCGCGTCCGGGGCTTCGCGAAACTGTTTGGCATATCCAGCGGGCGCAAGCCAGTGCGCTCCGAGCGAAGTCGCGCCCACGGCAACCACAATTATGCACGCCACCAGACGGGCTATCTTCATGCCACTCTTAGGCCTCGCGAGGACTCACCACATGGATCATTACATCGGCGCTAGAGTTGGCGAGCAAGGTTACAAGCGTAACCAGAACGGTCAGATTGACTAGGAGTGGAAGGTCCCGTGCCAGAGCAGCTTGCCACGCGAGTTGCCCAATTCCCGGCAGCCCGCACAGGCTCTCGACGGGGATGCTAGCACCGAGCGCCAGACTGATGGTAATCCCGGCGAGCGCGATCAGTTGTGGGCCAGCCACGGGTAAAACATGCCACGCTAGGATTCGTAGCTCTCCCAGCCCGCGCGCCCGCGCAGCAGTGATGTGAGGCAAGGCGTATGCCTTATCGAGCAGGTTGCCCAAATAACGATAGATCTTGGGAAAGACAATCAATGCGATCGCGAGATATCCGGGCGTATCGAGAATGACCGAGAGGAGCGCCAGCACGGCAGCAGGAATGCAAAGGAACGCTCCGCTCAATGTCGTGCCAAAGACGTCAAACACAGGATGTCGCCAGAGAAACCCACTAAATGCAAGGATCGAGGCCAGGAGCCACCCGAGGAGGACCCCAATGCCAGCCACACGCAAGGTGACCGGCCACCGGGCGCTTAAGAGCGAGTTGACTGGCTGCCCCAGGGCATGCGAGGTGCCGAGGTCGCCGTGCAGCGCTCCGCTGAGATAACCGACGTAGAAGCGGAAAACGTTATGCTCGCCCGCACGTTCAGCACGAAGTGCCCGGATGCTTTCCGAGTTTAGGCTGGGATCTAGTTCCTGTTCGTCTGAGTCGAACCCGGGCGCCATTCGCACTAAAGTTGCCGAGAGCAGCCCCCCAAGCAGTACCAAAGCGGCGATTGAGATCACGTGGCGCACAATTCGGCGAAGCATTTCGAATCCTTAGTTGACAGTCGCGCCGCGCGCCCGCGAATTCGGAATTTCGGGTTCGCACGCCAGTTCGGAGTGGTGAAGCTGCTTCATGGAGTACATACGGCGATCGGCTTCTGCCAGCAGACGCTCTACATCGAAGCCATCCTGCGGGCAGAGCGCGGTTCCTACGCTGAGAGACACTAGGTTACGGCCCGCGATCTGATAGCCCGCATCGATTGCGAGTTTGTTCAGGCGACTCGCCTTCTCGATGCTTGCATCCTGGCTCAGGCCAGGAGCCACAATTACAAACTCATCGCCGCCCATCCGGGCCACATAGTCATATCCGCGACAAACTTCGCTCAAATGCAAAGCGAAGTCCTTCAGCAGATTGTCTCCCTCGAGATGTCCATATAGATCATTGACCTGTTTGAAATTGTCGAGGTCGCAGACCATTACGGCGAGCGAGGTTCCAGTGCGGCGGCAGCGTGCGAGTTCGCGCGACAGATGCACAAACAGAGATCGCGCGTTGGGCAGCCCAGTCAGATAGTCGGTGGTTGCCGAGCTTTCCGCCTGCTGGTATTTGAGAGCGTTCTCCATGGAGAGCGCGATCTTCGAACTGATGGCCAGCAGAATTCTCAAGTGGTCGGCGGTAAACGCGTCGGCTTCCGAGCGGTACATGGCGAGAACGCCAACAACACCATTAATCCCGTCGAGCGGCACAGCCAGCACCGATCGGTGAGTGGTGAACTTCGCCGGATCGGGTGCATATCCAGCTTCGATGGCCGGATCACCATTCACGATCGGCTTGCGGTTCTCTGCCACCCATCCGCAGATTCCGTCCCCAATTTTGATGCTGAGGGAGGAGAGCAGACGGAAGTTGTCTCCACTGACGAGTTCCGGCACCAAGCGATCTTCCTTGCGGAGGAAGACGGCCATCGAGTCGTACGGAACCAGCTTGCGCAGTCGTACCGAGAGCACAGAGAGCGTTTCGCCGAGGCTAAGCGAGTTGCCAAGATCCTGGCTGAGTTCGAACATTGTCTGCGCTTCCTGGCGAGCGGAAGCGATCGACGAGAGGAAATCCGCATCATTCGCGGGAGCCAGGCTTGATTGCTCGAAGCCGGCCGCTGGGCTTTCTCCCCGGTCAACGCGCACCTGCACGGACAAACCAGTCTCGAGCGCATCCTCGGAAGAGTGCGCCATGGCTTCGAGTTCGCGATAACGTCGCTTCAAAATCTCGATAACCGCCGGATCGAATGACGTGCCCGACATTTTGACCACCTCAGTCATGGCCACGTCAAGCGGCAACGCATTCCTGTACTGCCGGTGCGAGGCAAGAGCATCGAGGCAATCGACTGCGGCAAGCACTCTCGCCCCGCGTGGAATCTGATCGCCTTTCAAACCGTCTGGATAACCTGAGCCGTCCCACCTTTCATGGTGCGCGCGCACAATCGGCGCCACAGGATATGGAAATGCAACCCGCTCCAGAATTTCAGCACCCACGATGGGGTGGATCTTCATCTTCTCGAACTCTTCCGGAGTGAGCCGCCCCGGCTTGTTAATAATGTGCTCCGGAACGGCAAGCTTGCCGATATCGTGCAGCAGGGCGGCGGCCCGCAAGGCCTCAATCTCTTCGTGGGAGAATCCAAGTTCTTTCGCAATCTCGATCGCGTATACACGCACACGCTGGAGGTGTTTATGGGTCGTATGGTCCTTGGCCTCGATGGCAAGCGCGAGCGCTTCAATTGTGCGCAAGTGCAGATTGGCGACGTCCTCGGCGTGACGCCTCTCGGTTTCCACATGCATCTTTTCCGCTTCCAGGCGCTCGAGGTAAAGCCGGTACGAGCGATACACCCAGTAGATAATTGGCAGAACCATTAGCGTGGTCTGCCAGCCAGTGTGCCGGTTCACAAAATCGACAAAGAAGACAATTGCCGCGCCTACCAGATAATAGGGAAATGACCAGAAGTAGCACTCCGACCAAATCTTGCGGGGCGATTTACCCTCGGTCAGCGAGATGATGACGGAAACTGGCAGGGTGTTCGCCAGAAAAAAGATTAGGGCCGTGGCCATCAACAAAACAGGCGTGCTTGCACCCAGCACTCTTTCCAGCCGATGGAATGCGAAGTAAGAAATGGCAATCGCATTCGCCATCATGCTGAAAACGTTGAACAATACCTTGGCGGGATCGGCGTGGCGGCGCGCTGACCACACGCACTGCGCGAGACTCGCTGTGCAGCCAATCACCAGCGTCTCGGGCAGGCTCATCTCGAGGACGCCGAGCAAAATGAAGAGGAAGTTCACCGACATCGTGCCATCAATGCCGGGCAGTTGGATCTTCAATCCGGACGCGAGGGTGGCAATCAGGAGAAAACAGACGAACCGGACGAGGTCACTGCTCTGCCAATGCCAGATGAAATAGGCGAACACCAACATGCCCAGGAGGGCAGTCGTGGCGATAAAAGTTGTGGCCCGTCTCGACATCGATCGTCCCGCGTTATCTTCAGGTTCCGTGAATCTGGATCGCCGGATCGTCAATTGATGTCATAATCCATCGGCCACTCAAAACGGCCCATTCATTACTCGACAATTCGCGATCTGGTCCTGCACCATAGCCTCTCGGTCATAGTCCTGCAAAGACACACGTTCCCTCTCTGCCGCGATGTTAATGCAGCAAAAAGGGGCAGGGTACTTACCGAGGTAATCCTGCCCCCCCTTTTGCAATGTATTTCAGTTCTCTTCAAGGCGTTCTTGAAGAGCGCCACTTTACTATCTGTCGCCTTTAATCAACGTTTCTGAGGCCGGGGTGCTGTTGCTTTGAACCGTGCTTCCACCCCAGACCGCAAAGAATCCGCTGTTAGTGCTGCTGCCCCATGGCGCCGATCCGCCCCAAACCGCGAAGCTCGCCCATGGACTCGACCCACCCCAGACCGCGAAATTGCCGCTGACGAATGCGCTGCCGCCCCAGACTGCGAAACTGCTCCAGTCCGGCGAACTGCCACCCCAAACTGCGAACTGATCATTGACGAAGTACACGCTCTGGGTTGACGGGTCGTACTGCACCACTGGCGATTTTGCCAGTTCCGCGCTACCCGTCGGACTCTGCAATGCGGCCCGAATATCGAGATAGCCTGCACCCACCGTAAACAGGTCATATTGCGACGTGTAAGTGATGCCTGTCGTCGGATCCGTGTAGCTGCTGAATTGAGGGAAAGTCTTTGTCGACGACTTCATCAACTCAGCCTTGATCTGATCGGGCGTTAATGCGGAATTCTGCTGGAGCATCAGCACCGCGGTGCCGGCGACCATCGGCGCCGCCATGCTGGTGCCGCTAAGGATGTAATAGGTCGAGGAAGCCTTGTCGTTCGCATTGCTCTCGTACAACGAGATTGGAGTTTCATTCTCCGGAAAGAGCTTGCTCAGCTGGAGTCCGGTCGAGTAAAGGGAAATAATGAGGTTCCCCGGCGCAACCAAATCAGGCTTAGCGATGTGGTCGATTGCAGTTGGACCCTTTGAGCTATAAGTAGCGATGAGATCGTCGTTTCGATCTGCTGTCCCAAGCGTCTTCATCGCGCCGACGGTGATCACGTAGGGATCGTTTCCGGGAGCAGTGATCGTGCTATACCCGTTGTTGTTAGAGTTGTCTGGACCCTGGTTGCCTGCCGATACAACAACTACGATTCCCGCCTTGTACGCTGCTTCTACCGCCTGGCACAGGGGGTCCATCGTATAGCTCTCGTAAACAGGGCGGCCTAGAGAAAGGTTTATCACTCGAATGTTGTATTTATTCTTCAGCGTGATGGCGGTCTGGATGGCTGCAATTACTCCGCTGTCCGTCCCCACGCCGTTCTGGTCGAGCACGCGCAGATTGATCAAATTCACATTCGGCGCGACACCGCTAAAAGTGTAGAAGTCTTTGTTCTGCGAGGATTTTTTTCCGTTACCAGCAATGATTCCGGCGACATGGCTGCCATGACCGTATTGGTCGGAGGCGCTGCCGCCGTTTCCGACGAAGTTCTGGCTATAAACAACTCTCGATCCGCCGCTTGCACCGTGCAGATCGGTGATGTCGATGATGCCGCTGTCGAGCACGGCCACGCCGATCCCAGTACCGTCCAAATTAAGACTCCAGCCATAGGAGGAGTTGATGGTCTCGTTGTGATAGTCGAGCACTGAGTCTGAGCTAGCGTTCGAAAATCCCTGCAATCCTCGATCCGGTGAGATATAGGCTACCTCGGGATCATTCGCCAGGTCGGCGAGGGCGCTTGGAGGGACGGTGTAAGCGCCGCCTTTCACCAGGCCAAGATGTTGCCTGAACTGACCGCCCCTGCTCAGCACCTTTTGATCGTGGCGCGCAGTCGGTGAGGCCTTAAACTGAACGATCACATTCACAGCATTGCTACTGTTTCGCTTCTGAAGCTCAGGCGCGAGCTTATTAGTCTCCGCCACCCCGACTGCGGTCAGTGCGAGCAGAACCACAGTTACGGACAATTTGCCCTTTCATGTTCGCGTAATTCTGCTGTCGAACTACATCTAGCGTGCAACTCCGCCACCAAAGTGGTATCTCCGAAGTCGTTGAAAGCAGTCCCAGTTGAGCGCGATGCATAACACAGAAATGGTGACAAGTTGGCCGGTGCGATAAATTGGCCAAGCCAATCGGACTGGTTACCTTCGTGTGAGCGTCGGATGCCTACTGGTTCGCCGAGGTGCAACCCTGTGTAAGCATTGTCTAGTTGAACCGGATTCGTGCGCCCCAGCAAGCAGTGTGGGACGGGCGAGTTTCACAAATGGGCAGGCTTTGGCCTCCCGGTGCAGAACCTGAGGAGCATCCACTTCCACGTGCCTCCGCTTACCGACAAAGCCAAAAAACTTCCGGGAACGGATACCGGTTCTTCCCCTGCCGTCACGCATACTGCAGCGTCTGAGTTTTCTGAGCCTCTGAAGGACGCCGTTCTCACAACCGCGCTTGATGGCGTGATCACCCATTGCAATATGGGCCTCAGCCGTTATGGCTACGGGCCGGAGAACCTCGTTGGTATAAGTCTGCAGGATCTCTTTTCGCCTGAAAGCCAGTCGGTGCTGGCGAAGCTCGTGATTCCCACAGTCCGCGAAAAGGGCCGCTGCGAGGCGACACTCCACGGACGCACCAGGCGAGGCGAAGAATACGCCGTTCACCTGCGTCTTTCGCTCCTGCGCGATGGCTCGGCCATTCCGACCGGTATGGTGGCGGTCGCATCTGAAGTCACGGAGAACAAACGGCAGCCAGGAGGTCGCGACACCGCACGCCGCGTTATCGATGGGACGGAATTCCTGATCGCCAGCCCCGTCATGCACAAATTCATGGGCATGGTCGATCGCGTTGCCGGACACACCGAGACCGTGCTCGTCGTCGGCGAAACGGGAACAGGCAAGGAACTCGTCGCCCGTACCATCCACGAATCGTCGTATCGCCACAACAAGCTGTTGGTGGATATCAATTGCGCCGCGCTGCCCGAGCACCTGGTGGAAAGCGAGTTGTTCGGCTACGAAAAGGGAGCATTCAGCGGGGCCGATTCGTCCAAGCCCGGTTTGTTTGAGCTTGCCGATCACAGCACGATCTTTCTTGACGAAATTGGCGAACTTCAGCCGCAAATTCAAGTGAAGTTGCTGCGCGTGCTCGATGGAGCGCCGTACTACCGGTTAGGCGGGCATCGCAAGATCAGTGTCGACGTGCGTGTAGTCGCGGCTACCAATCAAGACCTTGAGGCTGCCGTCAAGGAAGGTCGCTTCCGCAAAGATCTGTTCCACCGCCTGAGCCAATTCCAGTTGCGAGTTCCACCGCTGCGTGAGCGACCTGAGGATATCGCCACGCTGGCGCAGCACTTCCTCGCGCTGAAGACGCCGGACAAGACGTTCTCAGCCGATGCTATATCGGCGATGCAAGCTTATCCCTGGCCGGGCAACATTCGCGAGCTGCGCAATTCGGTGGCGAAGCTGGCCATGTCCGGTGCAGGCGCAGAGATCACTGCAACCGAAGTTTCCGGCGAGTTGCGTCAAGAAGGCACTCCGGCTCTTCCCGTTCGACGAACCATGCCGCAGGGCAATCTCGAGAACATGGAAGAGCAGATGATCATCCAAGCTCTGGAGCAAACGGGGGGACACAAGACGCAGGCAGCGGAACAGCTCGGCATTTCACGCCGCACCCTGACCCGCAAGCTCCGTGAATATGGAATCGACGCCAACGTCGGCGATGGCGCGGCTTCGCTGGGTATCCTGAGCCAGGAGCAGCAAAAATTCTTCCGCGCCAAAGTTAGTATTTCTGTCGCCCTGCGCAACGCCGCAGGCAAGGAGACGCAGGCACAGGCGATCAACCTGAGCACCGGCGGGATGGGTCTCGAATCCATCAATGATCCTGCGGGATTCGCCGGGGTACTCGATGTCAGTTTTCTGTTGCCAGACAGCGAGACTGTGATGCATGCGAAAGGACGGCTGGTGTGGGCCGATGTTGGCGGTCGTGCTGGCCTGCGCTTCGTCGTGGTCGAGCCTGAACTCTTCCAGCACCTACAGCGTTGGACCAACGAGAAAATGAAGAATGAAGGCTGGGAACTTCCTTCCTAGCCCGTCCGATTTTTACAATTTCTTCACAAATCTGTGATCAATCCTCGGCGACGGCTGTGCCACACTGTTTATCAGACAATTGATTCGCAAGGGCTTCCACTACACGAGAATTCCCTCGGCGTTGGCCTTCTAGCAGCTTCCCTGGGGTGACATTTGCCTCCGTCGCTCGTCTATAACGACAGAGAACAGGGACCCACGGCAACTTAAACGCAATGGCACAAACGGGGAACTTTTCCCAAGGCAGGTTCGTATGATCAAGAGTACGGAATTGAAAACTATGGAACTCCACTACGAGATCGAAAGCATGCAGGACGTAGCGGTCGTGCGTTGCTCCGGCCGCATGGTGCGCGGGGCAGCGCTCGATGAGTTTCGCCGTGGAATTGAGCGGCTGGGCCGTCTGCGCGTGCTGGTGCTTGACCTTTCTGAGATTCAGCAACTGGACGCGGGCGGCTTGGGCACGCTGCTGCTGGTGCGCCGCTGGGCAACACAGAATTCGGCGCGCCTGAAGCTGGTGAACCCACCTTTGTTTTTCCGGCGCGTTCTTGAAGCGACCAAGCTGGCGTCGGTATTTGAAATCTCTTCTCTTAAGGATGCGATTTACATCCTTCGGCCGGGCTGCTCTCCTCGTTACGCGATGGCCTGATGTAAACCGGGCTCATGGGCGCGATGCTTTATAATTCGCGCCCATGAGAAGAACGCCACTGCGCGCCTATGTGATCCGCAATATTTTCCTCTTTCAAACTTCTCCTCGCTGCTCTTCTGTGATTTTTCCCAATCTCCTCTTCCCCAGTCGGATCGTCTCATGCTGAATCGCCTCGCGCGGAAGCTCAGTATCCTCGACTATTTCTCGCTGGGCTGGGGAACAATGGTGGGCGTGGGTTGGCTGGTCGTTATGGACGACTGGCTTCTCCGCGGAGGGCCTCTCGGAGGCATTTTGGGGTTTGCCATTGGCGGGCTTCTTCTGCTCCCCATCGGCTTCGTTTATGGGCGATGGGTGATGACCATGCCCGACGCCGCGGGAGAAGTCGCGTATACCGCGAAAGTCTTCCCGCGGCCTGTCAGTTTCTACACCGGGTGGATGATGATGCTCGCGTACTTTATCGTCTGTCCGTGGGAGGCCGTTGCCGTTGGCCGTCTCGCCGGTTTCATTTTCCCGGCTCTCAATCGCCTCGAGTTGTATCGCATCTCCGGCAAGCCCGTGTATCTCCCGCATCTTCTGATCGGGCTCGGCCTCACGGCGATGGTCACGATTGTCAACTATCGCGGCATCCGCCTGAGCGCGACATTCCAGAACTGGACCACGTTCGGCACGCTGGCGCTTTTTATCATCTTCGTTGGCATCGGCGTCACGCGCGGATCCCCCGCTAACTTCCCTCCACTATTCACACGCACTCCGCTGGTCTCAATCCTTCTGGTCCTCCAGATCGTTCCCTACTTCATGACCGGCTTTGAGTCCGTGACGAAAGCCGCAGAAGAGGCCAACCCCAACTTTCGGGCGCACGGCTTCTCGCGAGTCATCTTCAGCTCCATCATGGTCGGGTTTGTCTTCTACATTGTCGTGATCGCTGCGGTAGCTTTCGTCGCTCCTTGGCGACAGTTGACCGAGGCTCCCTTCATGACCGCGGTCGCCTTTGAGCATGCGACGGGCGCGCGCTGGATCGTGAGCATCATCATGAGCGCGGCCCTGCTCTCGTTGTTCAAGGTATTCAACGGAAACTTCGTCGCCGCCAGCCGCCTGCTCTTCGCCATGGCACGACGCGGATTGCTCAAGCAGCAACTCGCTGCCATTCATCCGGACAACCACACTCCATCGGCTGCCGTGGTAGCCACCGGAATCGCTACTGCTCTTTGCATGTTTCTGGGAGCTGCGATTCTTGTGCCGATCTCCGAGGTTGGCTCCGTCGCCTCAGCTCTTGGATGGTTCGCCGTTTGCGCTGCCTTTTTGTTTACGCAGCCGGGCACTCGCGACTACACCATAGCGCTCCTCGGTGCCATCGTAGGACTCGCCATGGTTCTGATGAAGTTTTTGCCCTTTGTTCCAGGGCATTTTTCCGGATGGGAGTGGCTCACGCTAGCGATCTGGATCGTGCTTGGAACACTGATTGGCCATCCACGCACGACACCGGACGACAAGACGTAGGATTCTCACCTAGATTGTGCTGGAGTCCTTCGTGCACTTTCGTGACCTCGGGTGGGGCGTTTTCCAGGCGTGCCCTGGACTACGGTTTGGATTCCGTTGAGGAACTTGCATCTTTCCGGCTTATCTCCTGATTCACCGGCGCCAAATGTGGCTTCGCCAGACTTCCCGTCACATTCCACGCTTGCTGGTCGCTCCGCATAAACACGAAATTCAGTCCGGTTGCGCGCTCCGCCGTTCCAGTCACCTGATAAAGGCCGTCCCGCGACTCGAGTTGGCCTTCCGATAGTGTCCACACGCCTTTCTTCGCGCGCAACTCTCCGGCGAAGCGATGAACCGGAAGAGGTAAATGCATTGCCGGCATTTGGACGTGGCTTAGGCTGCCGTCGCGCATGGTAAATTGCAGTGTGCCCTCGGCATTCTCGATGAGATCGCCAACAGTTCCTCCTGAAGTCGTCAGGTCAAATCTGCCGTCGGCATTGCCGGAAATCCAGGCATCGTTCATCACTGTTCCCAGTTGCCCCAGGGAGACATTCTGTAGTGTTCCACTCCCGCGATAGTGAAGCGTCGAGGCACTGGCATCGACCATCCACTTCCCCTGGAACGAGCCTTGCAATACAGTCGCTCGCAGATCGGGCATCTCGACCTTGCCGTGAGCAATGTCGAGATCTGTGACCAGCGAAGTAACCATCATTTTCTTCAGTTCCAACCGCGCAACATGCAGCTTGCCGTGAGCCGCGAGTCCGAGGAGCGGAGAAGGGCCTTCCGGGTCTCCCGTATTCAAGATGCGGTACCACGGCCGCTTCGCAGGCTGGAGCGTGAGCCACCTGGCAAGCTCGTCCGCCGAGAGGCGATCAGCCGTCAGATCGAATTGATAGACGCAACCCGGCGCGCAATGCCTCGGAGCAGACAGGGAGCCTGTCCAGTGTGTGTCCACCGTCTGCGCCGAAATTTTCTGCACGGAGAACGCTTCTTGTCCAAGAATAATTGTCGCCGCCGGAATCACGATGGGAGCGTTTAAGCCGTGCGTCTCAAGCCGCACGCTGCGCAGTTGCGCGGTCCCTATAACGTTGGGCGCGGCCAGTCCTTGCCAATTGCCAAGTATATTGAGGTCCACTTTGGCGTCGCCTTCGGCCGCCGGACGAGCACCCGATAGGCCCACTGTCGTTTCCAGGCGAAACAGGTTCCTTAGCGATAGGTCTCCACGCAAATAAAAGCTGTAGCCGCTCGCCGAAAGCCAGCCTCCCGCACTGACTGGCTGAGAGCCCGCCACTTCTAACGATACGGGCCCAATCCGAAGGTGCGCATCCGCAGGCACATAGTCCTTTGTAGCGGCCGCCTTCCTCGAGGTTTTCGGTGAATTACTGGCGCTTGCGTCCCCCGCCAGGCTCAGGGGAACATTTCCCAGCGTGATCGTATCTTTCCCGGCATTCGATATGAGGCGCGTATCTTTCGCAATCCCGCTTCCCGAGAACTCAGTCCCAACTCCATCGCGCACAGAATGGAATTCTCCATCCACCGTTCCCGTCGCCGTGAGGTCGGCCGGCAGTTGCTGCTTGGCCATGTGCAACAGAGCGAGCGCGGAAGCTAGTGGGACCCTCTCCGCTGTGAGCGTGAGGTCGTAATCAGGACGCCTACGGAGCGCTTCACTTGAGCGATTCTCGATCAGGTGTCCGGTCTCAACTTTACCTTTTAGACTCAGCAACCCGCCGTTCACCGGAGATTCACAGATCAGACCAGTCACGGATTTAGCCGTCATGCTGTATTGTCCGACGCAGTGAGTCGCTAGGTTCACAATCTGATTGTCGACAATGTCGAAGCGCCGGAAGCCGCCAATTGCGACGCCGCTATCGACCGTCAGCGCCTGAGGTGTGCCGGACAACTTCGCCACAAACGTCACCGCGCCGCGAAACCCGCGATCCCGTCCGCTGAATAGCTGAGAGATTTGTCCTAGTTGTCCGTTCTCCCACGCGAGTGCAACCCGCATCGGCGTCGTGCGCAGGTTGTGAGATCGCTCCCAACTAGCGTCGATCAACAATCGCCCTGTATCCGTCAGATTGAAATCCGTCCGCACCGGCTGGGCTTTCATGCGCGCGCCCCATGAGTTCTCCGACTCCTGCCACAAGGCCACATCGGCATCGGTCAGAGCTAATGACTTCTTCTCCGGCCCGATCTTGAAGTTGATGCGCGCGCCTGTTGCCTCAAGATATGGGAAAGCCGGTCGCCGTCCAGAAGCGGAGGTTTGCGTAGGCGCAGCAGGTATCTGGGCGTTGCGTTCGACGAGGCTTGCCAGGTTCCAGCGTCCCGCGTCATTCCGCACCACATTGACGCTCGGCTCAGTGGCACTGAGCCTTGCGATTTCCAGCCGTCCCCGTAGTAGTGAGCGCAGCCGAATCGCCGCAAAGACCTCTTGGGCACGAATCATTGGCTCGGCACCAAAGGCGGGCTCGTCGTAGATCACTAGCCCCTCGAGGTCGAAACCCGGCCTGGGCAAAACTCGAAACCGCACATCGTCGATCGCGACGCGCCTGTCCAGCGCCGACGCAATTGACCTTGCAATCCGGTCGCGCAGTTGGTGGATGCCAGGTCGGAAGAGAAAAAGGACGAGCACGATCGCGGTCACCACCGCTAGTCCGCGCTTCGATCGCAGAAACCTCACTTTACGATCCGCAGAGTGCGCCGCCAACGCGTCTGATCAAAGAAATGAATAATGGTGTGCGCCAAGAATCCAAAGCGATCGCCGAAATCTCGCATGGTGTATTGGTCCGGAGGCGTGATAAAAGACCAATAGATGAACATCGGCCGCCCGATCACATTCGATCTCGGGATAAAGCCCCAGTACCGGCTGTCATAGCTCACGTCGCGGTTATCGCCCATCGCAAAGTAGCTGTTCGGCGGCACCACCATGTCTTGTTCCACCACATGCGAACTCAACTCAGCCTCCCAATCCGGGGCAAGGCCGTCGATACTTCTTGGGGCAACCGATGGAAAGTTCGCCCGATAAGGCCTCCGTTCCGCGCTCGGATCGTTAGGGTCTCCTTTGTGCTGGACATAAGGCTCGTCGAGCTTCTGGCCGTTACGGTAAACAACATCGTCGCGCAGGTGAATCCTGTCTCCGGGAATTCCGATGATCCGCTTCACCACAAACAAACCATGCTCGGCCGGAGAGAGAAAAACGACAATGTCATCGCGCTGCGGATCGCGATATGGCATCAGCGGTCCCATCCATCGGGACGGGGTAGCGAACTTCTCCCGGTTCACAAAGACATGATCCCCGATGAGGAGCGTATCTTCCATGGAACTGGAGGGAATCTCGAAGGCCTGCAAGACAAACGTGATGATAAACAGGCCCGTGACCAGCACTCCGGCAATCGAAGCGAGAAACTCGCTCATCGATTCGCGCGGCTTCTGCTCCTGCTCAACCGGCTTCCCTTTTTCCTTCTTTGATTCTCGGCCTTTTCTTGCTACTTGTGTTTCCATTCACCACCTATTCCGCTCTTCGAAGCGCAGACCTCACCTGACAATTCGAAATGACCGCCGCCAGCGTGTCTCATCAAGAAAGTGCGTGATCGTGCGTAGAAACGCCTTTCCACGCTCCCCAAAGCCCTGGTTTTCGTATTCGCCCGCTGGCGTGCGAAACGACCAATAGACGACAAGCGGCCGCCCAATCAGGTTCGCGCGGGGCACAAAACCCCAGAAGCGGCTGTCATAGCTGACGTCGCGATTATCGCCCATCGCAAAGTAACTGTCCGGCGGCACGACAATGTCGCTACCCTCAATGTGCTCTGGCATCTCCTCCCGCCATCTTTCGTTTCTTACGCCAAATGCGGGCGACGGAGGCTCAGCCGGAAAATCTTCGATATACGGTGAACGCTCTTCCGGTGCGTTCACATGCTTCACATAAGGCTCATCCAGTCTCTGCCCGTTTCGATAAACTAATCCATCCCTCAGGTGAATCTTGTCACCCGGCAGGCCGATGATACGTTTCACCAGAAATAGCCCCGGCTGCTCTGGAGAAAGAAATACAGCCGTGTCTCCACGCTGCAGGTCGCGATACGGAACCAGTGGACCCATCCACGGTGACCGCGCAGCAAAGCGTTCGCGGTCCACCAGGACGTGATCGCCGATCAGCAGCGTGCCCTCCATCGAACTCGACGGGATGGCGAAAGTTTGAAATACAAACGTCATGATGAACAGCACCGTAGCCAGTAATCCCGCCATGGACGCCAAAAATTCGACCACGGTCTCACGCGGCTTATCCTCAACGAAAGAATTTATATTGTTCCCTGCTGACTCGTTGTTCATCACCTGACTCTTCATCGCACTAACCTGAACGTCCGCCCCCAACGTGTTGTCTGGAGCACATGGGTCACCGCATAGGCGAGGTGATAAAGTCTATCACCCGCGCTCGGCGATCCCGTGAGGTCGTTGTTGGGATTGGCGGTCGACCAGTAAATCACCAGGGGACGCCCGATAATATTCTCCTGCGGCACAAATCCCCAGTAGCGACTGTCTTGACTGTCGTCCCGATTATCTCCCATCACAAAGTAATTACCCTCCGGCACGATGAGCTGATGATCCTCCACGAGCTTCGGCATTTGCTTCCACCATTTCGCGTCGACCGCGTAATCGGGAGCGTCGGTGCGCGGAAAATCGTCACGATACGGATCCCGCACCTTGGTGATGTACTGCACAAACGGCTCTTGCTGAAGACTACCGTTGATGAACACCTGTTTGTTGATTAGCCGGATTCGGTCCCCTGGAATCGCGACTACGCGCTTTACAAAATCCTGCACGGGGTTTACCGGGTAGTGAAAGACTACGACGTCGCCACGCCGGATGTTGCGATACGGCAGGAAGTGGCTCCAGAATCCGCCGGCCCCGTAACACGCCTTGTCAACGAGCAAATAATCGCCGATCAGCAATGTTTGCTCCATTGATTCGGACGGGATCGTAAACGCCTGTGCGAGGAACGTCACCACAAACACGGCGATCACTATCGTTCCGGCAATCGACTGTATCGTCGCCGCCCAATCTCCGCTCAGGATTTTTTGGCTCCACGACATTCCTGATTGCTGCGTAGCCGGTACTACGTTCCTCTCTCCGGATTGGATTCGGTCACGGCAAGCTGCGTCTCGGTCGCTTTGGCCAGATGCTCCAGAACCTGCCGAGCTGCATCCTGTTCTGCCCGCTTCTTGGTGGCGCCCTGCGCGCGGCCGACAAATTGAGCCGCTTCTGGCTCGGCCAGGCGCGCTTCAACGGTAAATGTCTTCCGGTGTTCGGGCCCCTCTTCTTTCACCAAGGCATAGATCGGCTGCGCGCGTCCGTTCGCTTGCAGCCGTTCCTGTAGTGCGGACTTAAAATCCATGACCGGAATCGCGCTGCTCTCCAGGTTCATGTGCGCCAGTTCGGGATCGAGGATCGTGCGCACGATAAAGTCCCGCGCCACCTGCCAACCGCCATCCAGATAGAGCGCAGCGAGAACTGCCTCCAGCGCATCGACCAGTAGACTGGCCTTGGTTCGGCCGCCACTCTTCTCCTCGCCGCGGCCAAGACGCATAAACATACCAATTTGCAGGCTCTCGGCAATGCGCAGCAGATACCGCTGCCCGACCAAGTGTGCTCTCAGTTTGGAGAGATGTCCCTCGTGGAACGCGGGGAAACGCTGGAAGAGAGTTTCGGTGGCAACCAAGCCTAGCACAGCATCGCCGAGAAACTCGAGGAGTTCATTGTCGCCACGCCCCGCCATAGCGGCCGCGGCCCCCGCCGCTTCAATTTCGCGCGCCTGCGAGCTGTGGGTTAGTGCCTGCTCAAGGAGCTCCTGGCGCTGGAAGTGGTATCCCAGGCTTTCTTCCAGCGCCATGAGTTCACGTGACTTCATTGGAAAGCACCGCGTTCGGCTCGCTTGTGCTCAAGAATCACTGCTTGGGAGGTTGCCCCTGCGGCGGAGTCTGTGCAGGCTGCCCTTGAGGAGGCGTCTGCAGAGTCTGTGGCTGAATCGCTGGCGTTTTTCCCGTCAGTTTCTGGAGCCGGTCTTGCTCGCGCCGCGCCGAACCGCCGATCCCGCTGCTCTCCTGGCTCAACTCCACCGCGCGATTGGCGGCCTTCAGCGCATCCTCATATTTTCCTTGCTTGTCAAGCGACAGGGCCAGGCGTAGAACGTCCGGCGCGTACGGCTGACTGGGAAATGCATCGATCGCTTTCTGAAAATCCTCCTGAGCGCCCGGATAATTTGTCTTGTTGTATTCGATCGTCCCCATCGTCGAGTAGGCCTGTGACCGCAATCCCGCCTTGTACGCATCCACCTTGTCCTGCGGTGTGCCAGCGGGGACTGCGACGTCGCTATCGATAGTTGTCAGTGCCTTTTGCGCCATCGCCAGACCTTCGGTGTATCGTTGGTCGCGGTTGATGTCGGTGTCGCGTGTGCGTTCCGCGATCACCTCCGCCACTGTCGTGAGAGCATCCGGGTCATCCGGATCGATTGCCAGCACCTTGCGGCCAATGTCCTCGGTTTTCTCGGCGTTATTGGTGTTCTGATAAAGGTGCATGTCCGTCTTATACAAAAGGACGCGTAGCTCGCTGTCCGCGAACTTTGCCGCAAAATCGTCGGCCGCTTTCTCGAGCCCGGCGGCATCCGTGTTAGCCGCAGCTGCCTTGTAAGCATCGAATTCCGGCTGTGTCTTCGCCTGCGGCGGACGCTTGCCTGCCGGTTGCGCAGCCGCTCCCTGTGCTGGTGTTGACTGAGACGCCGACTGACCCGCTGCCGGCGTTTGCTGTGTCGAACCGCTGGTCTGGGCCGCTACCCAAACCGCCATAATCAGAATCAAAACAATGATTGCCGCTCGTTTCATGCTGTCTCCATAATCCAGGGTTTTGACTGTCCGCAGCATCCTGGCCCGCCACGTGGATCTCCCGTCCAGTCATCCGCCGACGAAAGATTTTCAGGCGAGCTATAACTTTATCACTTTGCGCCACCTGCGCGCCGCGCCAGAAAGCTTCGGCTCTGGCACTCTATTGCCTCTTCGGCATGTTGGGCTCATACGGCTGGCCCAAACCCCGCTCGGCCGCAACCTTGGCTTCGGGGACTTCCGTCCCAGCCGCCGTCAGCGCGGCCTTATACTCAGTCAAAGCCGAATCACGTTCTTCCTGCAAATCGAAAATTCGGCCCAGATAGATGTGTGACCAGGCGAGTACCTTGGCTTCGTGCGCTGTGTTAAGGGCCCTGTGAAAATACGTAGTTGCTCCCTCCATGTCTCCCTTCATGGAGGCCACTTGCGCCAGCACAAAGAACGCCTTTCCGGGATCGTCCTCCTGCTCTTCGAGCGCCTGCTTTGCCAATTGTTCGGCTAGTTTCGCGTTCCCTTCTGACAGTTCCCTTTCAGCGTGCATGAGCAGATGCTCGCTCTTCTGGCGAGTCTGGCGCACCAGTTCCGGAACTGCCTCGGTGGCATACTCGATTCGGCGTGCCCGCTTAGCCTCCTTGCCGGCATCAATCGATCCCAGCAATCCCGGATAAGCATTGCGCAGTCCCGCGGGATCTTTCTCGAAGTTACCCAGCAGAGCGTAGAACGAGCGGGCCAGTACGTAGCCATCGCTGTCGTCCTCTTCGAGCGCCTTCTTGCGCTGCTCCTCGTTCTTGTTGGCGTCGGTTCTGAGCTCAATCGCCCGCACCATACATTCGGTCACGAGCAGCGAGATGTTGCTTTTGAACGCCTCGTCCATGGGCGCGGATTGGACCGCCTCCAACACGGGCTGCAGCTTGTTCATCGAAACATTATTCTTCATGGCAAGCGGATCAAGAACATAGTGCAGGTAGGCGTGTCGGATCTGCTGCATCTTGATCTCCGTGCCGATAGCGCTTGGCGAGAACACGACGAAGTAGTCCGCGCCGTAGTTGCGCGCATTCGTTTGAGATGGCGCTGCCATTGCGTCAACGTAAATCGTGAATTGCCTTCCGAGATATCCAGCAGACGGCAGCTTCAGGTATACCTCAGTGTCAAACGTCATCTTCGCCAGCGGTTCGTGGTAGACCTCGATCAATTGTTGATACTGCGCCCGGTGCCGCATCCAGATCGAGTGCAACGCAATCTTGTCGTAGAACGCCTTCATCAGCGGAACGATGTCGATCACGACATTCGCATCTGGCGGCAGCTCATCTTCTTTGACCTTGGGCGTAAAGGTGGGCGCCGCTCCCAGATAGAGTGCCAGCGAGACGTACTGGGAGAGGTCATGCGCCGGCTCTCCAACCCGGTGATGCTTGTAGAACTCGCACAGTGGCGCCACAACCTTGTCTGCGCCATCGGTAGTTTCGATCGCTTTAGCAACTTCGACCCGGATCTGTGCCCGCAACGGATCTGAGGTCTCAAGCTCATGGTCGTACCCGCACTGATTAATTGTGGTGAGAACCGTGAAGAGAGTCTCGCTCGTCTCCAGCGAAACCGTTGGGTGACCTTGTGTCCATCCCCGAGGCGCCAAGATCAGGGTAAGGCTCAGAACCAGCGCAAGTCGAAGCCGTAGTGCCAGGAAATCCTCCAGAATGGCGCAATTAGGACCTAAAGTAGTTTACGAACTAGCGAACACAGAGGTCAAACAAGCAGTCGTCAGTCGTCAGTTCTCAGTTCTCAGTTCTCAGTTCTCAGTAAATGCTCCAATGTCCCGGGCGGGAACATTTTGCGTTCATATCAAAAGCGGTTTAACCGAGAACTACCCCTTAACGCTGATCTTCGAGAAAGAGATCACGGCCCGGCTGGGAATCGGCACTCCCATGGAAAGCGCGGGACTGAATGTCGTAAAGATCAGCAGGCTCTTGACCTGCGGCGCGGCATCGTGATTGTCGTCGGACTCGGACAGGATGCGGTAGTCCTCCACGCGGCCATTGGCGTCGATATAGGCCTCGACCACGACCGAATCCTCTCCCACCATGCCCAGTGAGGTCCCGAATACCGATTGCTTCAGCTGCGGCGCAACGTAAAGCATCAGCGGAACATCGGAACTGCTTGCCTGCAGCTGCTGAGGCAGTGCAAAGAAGCCGAGCAGGATTCCGAAAATCAGGATCGCGCTCACCGCGCCCGCTGTCGCTGGAACCATGAACGCTTCCAAGGCATTCCTCAGCCTTACCATGGCGCCTTCGAACCGGCGGCGCCGCGCCTGCTTCGACTCCCGCGAAATCGCCAGCCTCAGCCGCAACGGCAGGTCCGCTGGCGCCTTTGCTTTGGCCTTATTCAACGCGATGATCATCTGCATGGTGCGCTGCACCTCGGCATATTCACGAGCGCAGCTCGCGCACCCTTTCATGTGATTCTGGAGCTGGAACATCTCGGCCCCGCTCACCTGGCCGTCGAGATACGGAGAAAGCAGCCGCTTGTATTCGGCGCACTTCATGACGTCACCTCAACTTCTCTACCCCCACCGGAAACCTGATCCCTATCCGCCAGATCTTCCTCCGGCGACACCAGCCCCAACTCGGGGCCGACCTCCCGAACGTAGGCGGCAAGTTTCTTCCGCAATGCGTCCCGTCCACGTGTGATGCGCGACTTCACCGTTCCCAATGAGATCTGCAAGACTTCCGCGATCTCGTCATATGACATCTCTTCCAGATCGCGCAGCACCAGTGCGGTGCGATAAGGCTCGGGCACATAGGTCAGCGCTTCCGCTACCACGCCCTGCACCTCGCTGTGCGCAAATTGATCGAAAGGCGACTCGCCATGATCGACCAATCGCATCTCGGCCGGAAATTCAACCTCTCCACCCTCGATCGGATCGATCGGTGTCTCCTGCGCTTTATGTCGGCACCACCACCGCCGCCGGTTCGAAGCCTCGTGCAGCGCAATTCGGTAGATCCATGTCTTCAGGCTTGATTCGCCATGGAAGTGCTTCATACCGCGAAACACCTTCAAAAACACTTCCTGCGTAGTGTCGGCCGCGTCAGAGGGATCATTGACCAGGCGGTAAATTAGGCTGTAGATAGGCTGATGGAATTCGCCGATGAGCCAGGCATAGGCCTCTTCCGATCCGGCCTTCAATTCCGCAATGACGGCCGATTCTTCGACCCGGACCCCTATCGCTCCAGCAAGGTCGCTCAATGTGCTAGCTCCCGCCATAACTGGCGTGCCCTCATTATAAGATCACTGCGCCCAAACGGGAATCTCCATCGATAGAGTCGGCCTTGGATCCCCGCTTAATTACTTAGACCCCGCCGCCGGCTCCGTGGTTCCCGGACTAAGCCAATTGTTTTGTTGAGTAAAGAGGCACATTGTGTCGGGGAAACGGGCCAGTTGAACGCCCCTTGGAGCAACCCCCGGCCTACCGTCGAGTGTGCGTATCAGGTGCTCACTGGCAACTGTTGGGCCTTGTACCACTCTACTGTCCGCCGCAATCCCTCTTCAAACTTGACCAGTACCTTGTATCCCAGGTGCCTCTGCGCCAGTGAAATATCTGCTAACGAGTGCTTGATATCCCCGCTCCGCTCGGGCTCGTACTTCACCGTTCCGCTGTATCCGGTAAGCTTCTTCATCGCCGCAAACGTCTCGTTCAAAGTGACGCGCCGCGCAGTTGCGCAGTTAAAAACCCTACCTGCGCATTCCGCCGTCGGAGCCTTGCACGCCAGCAAATTCGCTGATACCGCGTTGTCGATATAAGTAAAGTCGCGGCTCGTCTCGCCATCGCCGAAGATCGTCGGCTGCTCCCCGCGTAGCATCTGCATGCTGAACTTTGCCAGCACTCCCGAGTATGGCGACGACGGATCCTGTCTCGGCCCAAAAATGTTGAAATAACGCAGGCACACGGTTTCGAGCCCATAGCAGCGGAAGAACGAAATCATGTACAACTCGCTCGCCAGTTTGGCCACGGCATAGGGCGAGATCGGGCTGGGCGTCATCGCTTCGTGCTTCGGTAAGGTCGGCGTATCGCCATAAGCCGATGACGAAGCCGCATAGACGACACGTTTCACCTTCGCGTCCTTCGCCGCTACTAGCAGGTTCACAGTTCCGTCGACATTGGCGCGATTGCTTCCCAGCGGATCAACCACCGACTTCGGCACTGACGGAATCGCCGCCTGATGCAACACATAATCCACTCCCTGACAAGCGCTTCGCATCGCTTCGAGGTCGAGTAGGTCGGCCTCACGGAAGTCCATCCCGTCCAACACCTCAGTCAGATTTTCCCGTCGACCCGTCGAAAAATTATCAACCCCACGAACTTCCTCGCCCCGCTCCAGCAGCGCTCGCACCAGCGACGAACCGATAAACCCAGCTGCTCCCGTGATCAAATACTTGGACATAGGGTTTCATGATACGCGATGAGGCGCACACTCGGGTGAACCCCTGACCATCGTAATTGGGATACGAGAGGATAAACCCGGAGAGGATCGCCAGGATGGGCTGCCAGCCCCTTTTAGCCAGGCGGGATAACAGAGGCCGGAAGCCTATCTTGGCGATGTCGTGCAACTCTGAAGTGCCGTCGACGGCACACTGCAAGCTTTTCTTTCGCTACCGCGATCCTGCCCCCTGGACTGTTTTTCTCCCCGCAGCCGCAGTCAGGATTTCTTTCAGCCTTCTCTGCTGCGTCGGCGCCAGCGTCATAAAGCACAGTCCCATTCCCAGCGACGGATACGAGGTGCGCACTACCGCCTCCGCCACAGTCCGGATGCCGTACGCTTCCAGCGCAATATAGACCTGGGTATCGACCGGAAACGTCGTGCTCATCTCGACATAGCATCCGTTCAGGCTGATGTCCTTCAGCGTGCCCCACAACCGCGTGTTATCTCCTTCGGTTCGAATTTCTGCGCTGCCAGAGCAGTTGTATCGCTTCTCGCGCCGCCGCTCCTTCATTGGAGCGACCGGCCTGGACGGAGCCGGTGCGGCGGCCACACCGAGACCTTCCCCGTTGCGCATTTTCAGTTGGCGGAGGTAGGAAGTTCCGGCGTCCTTATCCCGCTTGCCGTCGGGCGAGCCATTTTGCTCTTGTCGGACACTCGGATCCATCGCCTCCTCCAAGGACGCGCTACACATTGGTATCGGGAAAATGGTGCCGAAACTTTAAGCGGATCTTCCGGAAATAGCGTATTTTTCAGCGGAGATGCGGATTTGCTCCCAGAGTTCGTCCCGTCCGGCGCCGGTTTTGGCGGAAAACGGCACGACCGTAACTCCGGGGTAATCCCTGCCGATCTGCCGCATAGCTTGCGACAGTTCGTTGCCCGACATTCGATCGCACTTTGTCGCAACCAGCAAGTGCGGGCGCCCGCGGGACGCCAGAAACGCCAGCAACTGCCGGTCGCTTTCTTGCGCGGGAATGTTGGCGTCGATCAGCGCCAGGCAAAGCGCAAGGGTGGACCGCTCGATCAGGTATGGATCGACAAAGTTCGCCCATTCTGCCGTCGCTTCGCGCGAAATCTTCGCGTATCCATAGCCGGGTAAGTCAGCGAACAGCAACTCGGGCTTCGGCTGGCCCGCGCGCCGGATCTCAAAAAAATTTATGCTGCGCGTTCGTCCCGGCGTCGAACTTGTGCGCGCCAGTTTCTTTCCCACCAGCGAATTGATCACGCTCGATTTGCCGACATTCGAGCGTCCCAGGAACGCTACCTCAGGCAGCGCCGGAGGCGGAAAGTGCCGCCGATCGGTAGCCCCCAAAATGAATCGCGACAAAACGCGCATACACGAGCATCTTCCCAGTTCGTCAAGCCGATGCGCAAGTGCGCTCTTGGAGTTTGGAGTGTGGTGAGCATCTGGGTGGTGTGAGCTTTGGTAAGCGTGACCGCTTGGTGTGGTGAGGTTAATGGCTGGCGCGGCGCTTCAGCGCTGCGATCAGTCGTTGGCCCCCATCAGTTGCGGCTTTAACCGCTGAGGTATCGCTCGGTCTCTGCAGGTCCGCTAGAGTCCCAGCGGCTTCTTGTTCTCAACCTCGACATCTTTGATCGGATGCATCCGATGCCACAACTTAAGTCCGCCAGCGATGACAACTCCAATCACAACGCTGATACCAAAGAAGAGCCAGTACCCCGGCATCGCGACAAGAAGAATGACAACGACCGCGATGGCAATAATCAGCCCAGTCGAGCCCTTCAGCCGGAGTTTCACAATCCAGCCTCCGATTCCATTCCTCTATTTTAGCGATTGCTCGTGCAGCGCGGAGTGCGGAGTGCCGCTTCACTTCTTGGGGGATGTCATCCTGAGCGGTGCATGATCATCGCGAAGCGATGATCATGCGGAGTCGAAGAGCCTGCCCCGAGCGAAGCCGAGGGGACCCCTACAATCTCATCGGCTGCTCGCGTCGCCGCAAGGCATTCCGCCGGCGCTACCCGAGCAATGGACGACCTTACTGATGAGCCGTCGGTATATCGCCGGCCGACGCGGTCGGCGGCGCGAGTGAGGGCAGCCCATCAGCTTCCCTGGGCACTTGCGGCAGCGGGCTCTCCAGCGCGATCGCCAGCACCTGGTCCATGTTCTCGACAAAGTGCAGCTTCATCGCGCTGCGCAGGTTTTCGGGAACCTCGGCCAAATCCTTTTCGTTTTCCTTAGGCAGAATGGCTTCGAACAACCCAGCTCGATGCGCAGCCAGAAGTTTTTCTTTCAGTCCACCAATCGGCAGCACCTTGCCACGCAAGGTAATCTCGCCCGTCATCGCAATATCGCGCCGCACCGGAATCCGGCTCAACGCGCTCGCAATCGCGGTCGCAATCGTAATCCCCGCCGACGGTCCATCTTTCGGGATCGCTCCCTCCGGCACGTGCACGTGGATATCGATGCTGCGGTAGAAATCACGCGACAGCCCCAGCCGCTGCCAACGCGAGCGGATAAATGTGATCGCCGCCTGCGCCGATTCCTGCATCACGTCGCCCAGCTTGCCGGTCAGGATCGGCTTGCCGCCCTTACCCTCAACCACCGTCACTTCGGTCGAGAGAATCGAGCCGCCGACTTCAGTCCATGCCAGGCCCGTAACTAGTCCGATCTCGCTCTTCTCATGCGCCAGTGTGTCGCGGAACTTGATTACCCCGAGGAATTCCTCGAGCTTGTTAGGTTCGATCGCAATCGAGTATTCCAGGCCTTCTTTGACTACCTTCCGCGCAACTTTGCGGCAGACATTCCCGATTTCGCGCTCCAGATTGCGCACACCTGCCTCGCGCGTGTACCCGCGGATGATCTGCTTGATCGCCTCGTCGGAGAACTGAACGTTCTTATCCGTCAGTCCGGCCTGCGTCATCTGCTTCTTGACCAGGAACTGCTTGGCGATTTCGACTTTTTCCGGTTCGGTGTACCCGTGCAGCCGCAGCACTTCCATGCGGTCCTGCAGCGCCGGAGGAATCGTGTGCATCACATTCGCTGTCGCCACGAAAAACACCTGCGACAGGTCGTATTCGACATCGAGGTAGTGATCGACGAACATGAAATTCTGCTCGGGATCGAGCACTTCGAGAAGCGCTGCCGACGGGTCGCCGCGGAAGTCCATCGACATCTTGTCGACCTCATCCAGCATGAAGACCGGGTTCTTCGTTCCCGCCTTCTTCATCATCTGAATGATCTGCCCGGGCAGCGCACCGATATAGGTCCTACGGTGCCCGCGAATCTCTGCTTCATCTCGCACGCCACCAAGCGACATGCGGACGAACTTGCGGCCGGTAGCCTTGGCAATCGACATCCCCAGCGAAGTCTTGCCCACACCCGGAGGCCCCACGAAGCACAGAATTGAGCCCTTGGGATTCTTCACTAACTGCCGAACGGCGAGAAATTCAAGAATGCGTTCCTTGATCTTCTCCAGCCCATAATGATCTTCGTTCAGCACCTTCTCGGCACGACCGATGTTGCGAATCTCTTTCGACCGCTTCTTCCACGGCACGGCCAGCAACCAATCAAGATAATTGCGCGATACAGTCGACTCCGCCGACATGGGCGGCATCGCTTCCAGTTTCTTCAACTCCTGGAGCGCTTTGTCGCGGACTTCCTTCGGCATTCCGGCAGCTTCTACCTTCTTCTTCAAATCGTCGAATTCGCTCTTCTCGCCCCGTCCCAGCTCTTTCTGGATTGCTTTAATCTTTTCGTTTAAGTAGTATTCCTTCTGAGCCTTCTCCATCTGCCGCTTTACCCGCGACTGGATGGTGCGATCCATATTCAGCTTTTCGATCTCTACATCGAGCACGTCGCCGATCCGGCTCAACCGCTCGGCTGGATCGAAAATTTCCAGCAGGTTCTGCTTCTCTTCAATGGAAAGCTGAAGGTTCGCGGCAATCGTGTCGGTAAGCTTAGCCGGGTCTTCCATACGCACAGCCGCGATCATCGTCTCGTAATTTAGCGACTGGCAAAGTTTCACGTACTGCTCAAAGAGTGTGGACACGCGCTGCATGCCCGTCTCGATCTGCGGGTTCGTTTCTGTCGCATACCGAGCTACGCGCACCGTGGCTTGCATGAAACCTTCAGCCTCGGTGACCTGCAGTATCTTTCCGCGTTCGATTCCTTCAACGAGAACCTTAATGTTTCCGTCGGGAAGCTTCAGACTCTGAACGATGTTGACGATGGTTCCGACCTGGAAGATATCGTTCGGCTTTGGTTCGTCGATCGAGGCGTCGTGTTGCGTAGCTAGAAAGATCTTCTTGTCTCCGGCTAGCGCCTCTTCAAGAGCATGTACGCTGGACTCGCGCCCCACCACGAACGGCGTCATCATGTACGGAAAGATGACCACGTCCCGGATGGGCATCATCGGCAGTTTTTTGCTCTCGAATTTTTCTTTAGGGTTCGACAAAACCTGGTCTCCGTCAATCGTTGTACCTTAAATGCCTGCCCCAAGGAGAACGGTGCAATCTACGGGTTTCCCTGAGACCTGACATCTAAGACCTAACACCTGATCTCTCTCTAACTCGCCGCCTTCTCAATCATCGCCAGCGAGACGTTCCTCTTCTCCACCATCTCGCGGGTCACTTCAAATTCCTTGACCTTCTTCTGGCTCGGCAGACTATACATCAACTCGAGCATTAACTCCTCGAGAATCATGCGCAGGCCGCGGGCCCCGACCTTGCGGACCATCGCCTGCCGAGCAATCGCCCGGTTGGCGTCATCGCTGAACTTTAGCCTTACGTTTTCGAATTCAAACAGACGCTGGTACTGCTTGACGATAGCGTTCTTGGGTCGCGTCAAAATTTCAACCAGCGCGTTCTCATCCAGGCTCTGCAGCACTCCCATAACGGGAAGCCGCCCAACAAATTCTGGAATGAGTCCGAACTTGATCAGATCCTCCGGCTGCACCTCCGAGACAAGCTCGAAGTTGCGCTTCGAAGACTGCGCGTTAGATTCTTCCGCCTCCAGTTCGGCTCCGGTCCGGAAACCGAGCGCCTTCTTGCCCACGCGCCGCGCAATCACCTTCTCTAGCCCAACAAACGCGCCGCCACAAATGAACAGGATGTTCGTCGTATCGACGGGCGTAAACTCCTGGTGCGGATGCTTGCGCCCGCCCTGCGGTGGGACGTTGGCAATCGTCCCTTCAAGAATCTTCAAGAGCGCCTGCTGTACGCCTTCGCCCGAAACATCGCGCGTAATCGACGGGTTCTCATCCTTGCGTCCGATCTTGTCGATCTCGTCGATATAAATGATCCCGGTCTGCGTCCGGCTTACATCGCCTTCGGCCGCCTGCAGCAGTTTCAGGATGATGTTCTCGACGTCCTCGCCAACATAGCCAGCCTCAGTCAAGGTAGTCGCATCAACAATGGCAAACGGCACGTCGAGCATGCGGGCTAGCGTCTGCGCCAGCAAGGTTTTGCCTGTGCCGGTGGGGCCGATCAGCAGGATGTTCGACTTCGTCAATTCGACCCCGTCACTCGTCCGCTGCCGGTTCATGTAAATCCGCTTGTAGTGGTTGTAGACGGCGACCGCCAATTTCTTCTTGGTCTGCTCTTGCCCAATGACGTATTCATCGAGGAACGTCTTCACATCTTGCGGCTTGGGCAACTGGTTGGGAACCGCCGACTGCGGCGTCGCCGTGCGGTCGTCTTCCAGAATCGAATTGCAGACCGCTACGCATTCGTCGCAGATGTATGCACGGGGATAGTCGCTGGGCGACGAGATCAGCTTCGCCACCGCGTCCTGCGATTTATGGCAGAACGAACAGCGCAGCATCTCTTCCGAGCCTGACCTTGTTTTCACTCGGCACTACTCCTTTTCTACCTACCGTGCACCACTTTGCGGGTTCCGATCCGGCGTTAAACTGCCGATCATACCTGCTATCTCGTTGTATAGATGATATCGTCGATGATTCCGTATTCCTTTGCCTGCTGCGCGTTCATGATAAAGTCGCGCTCCACGTCCTTCTCCACCTTGTCCAGCTTTTGACCGCTGTGCTTGGAGAGGAGTTGGTTGGTAATTTCGCGCATCCGCAAAATCTCACGCGCGTGAATGTCGATGTCCGTCGCCTGCCCGCTCAGCCCGCCCATCGACGGCTGGTGGATCAGGATTCGCGAATTGGGTAAGCCCAATCGTTTCTTTGGCTCCCCCGCCGACAACAACAGGGCTGCCATCGACGCAGCCTGCCCTATACATATGGTCGTCACATCGTTCTTTACATATTGCATCGTGTCGTAAATAGCCATACCCGCCGTAATGGACCCGCCCGGCGAGTTGATATAAAGCTGTATGTCCTTTTCCGGGTCTTCCTGCGCCAGAAACAGCATCTGCGCTATGACGAGGTTGGCGATGTTGTCATCGATCGGCGTCCCTATAAAGATGATGTTGTCGCGCAGCAGCCGGGAGTAGATATCGTAGGCGCGTTCCCCGCGCCCCGTCTGTTCGATCACCATCGGTACCAGCATCATTTTCTCCGTCAAAGTCTCTCCACACCGCCGCCGGTGTCCTATGCGCAATCGGGGGAGGATCGAAATGTCCGCGGGCTCTTCATGCGGACTGGTGATACAGAAATTCGAGGGTTTTCTCGTTGCGGATTCTGGTCCGTATCCTATCGAGGCCCCCATCCCGTGTCAAACGTGTGCGAATTGTTTCCGCCGTCTGTTTTGTTTGTTTTGCCAGCGAATCCACCTCCGCTTCCATCTCTTCATCGCTGACCTGCACGTTCTCCGCGTCCGCTACTTTTTCCAGCAGCAAGGCCGCCTTCACGTCGTGGATCGCCTGATCCCTCTGCCCTGCTCTCAGCCGCGGCAAATCCATCTTCTTCATGTGCTCGGCGCTGAAACCCTGCGCCGCCAAGGCCCGCAAACCGCGCTCCAGCCGAATGTCGATTTGCTGCTCGATCAGCGCTTCAGGCACTTCAAAATCGTTTCGCTTGATCAGGTCTTCCACCAGCTTGTCTTTCGCTTTGTGCTCGGCCTCGTGCTTACGCTCCGCCTCCATCTGCTCGCGGATGCGCTTTTTCAGCTCGTCAACAGTGGCAAACTCACCAAGCTGCTTGGCAAATTCTTCATTCAACTCAGGGAGAATCTTCTTCTTCACCGCTCCAACCTTCACCGTATAAACGAAGGTCTTCCCAGCCAGCCGATTGTCCTGCGCGTCGTCGGGATAATGCACGTCAAATGTCTTCTCGTCGCCCACGTTCGCGCCGCGCAGATTCTCCGTGAACTCCGGCATCGTGTTCTTGCCGCCGATCTCTACCAGCACCTCATCCATGTGGACCGGTTTACTATCGGCACTTTCCGCTTCCGGGTTCTTCGGATGTCCATCCAGCGAAGCCTGAGCAAAATCGCCATCGGCCAGCGCGCGTCCTTCAATCGGCTCAAACTTCGCATGCTGCTCCTGCAAGTCCGCCAACGCCTGCTCAACATCGCTCTCGGGAACAGCAATCTCCGGCTTGTCCGCCCGCAGTTCCTTATAGCCTTCCAGCTTGATCTCGGGCAGCACCTCAAACGCTGCCTTAAACTTCAGCGCTTCGCCGTCATTCACGCGCAAATCGGTCACGCGCGGCTGCGACACTGGATGTATCCCAAGCCGCTCTGTCTCTTTCCGAAAATGTTTGGGAATCAACGCCTCGACAACGTCCGTCTTGATCTCTTCAGAGAATCGCTGCTTGATGATCGATGCGGGCACGTGTCCGCGCCGGAAGCCGGAGATGCGCGCAACCTTCTGGTATTTCTGAATCAGCGCCTGGGTCTCGCGGTTTACCTCTTCCGCCGGTATTTCAACCTCAATCTCGCGCTTCGTCGCGTCTTTTGTCTCTGTGGGGCTCACAGTTTACCTTTCAAAGGTCTCCGCGACCGGATGCCGCGGAGCCTGGGAGGGGATGGCTTCAGGAAAAAAGCCTTCGCCACAAAGATGAGTTTAAAGACTGCCAGAGATCATCGTCAAACGCTGGTACCCTATTTCCAACCCACTAAAGTAACGACGTTTTGTGCGACGCGGACATTTCTGTCCGCGAATGTGTGCAGAGAATTGCAGCCGAAGGGATTCTGCAATTTGGAAATCGGGTAATTTGGTAATTTCAACCCAATCGCTTTTGAACTTACAAAATTACCAGATTACAAAATTGCAAGATTTCAAAATGCCCCCAGCCTGGCTAAAAGTGTTGAACGCCGAAGTCGTATCCTGCACCCGCTGCCCGCGCCTTGTCGCCTACCGCGAACAGATCGCCCGCGAAAAACGCCGCGCGTATCGAGACCACGAATACTGGGGCAAGCCCGTCCCAGGCTTCGGCGATCCCAGGGCAGCCGTGCTCATCCTCGGCCTGGCCCCCGGAGCCCACGGCTCCAACCGCACGGGCCGCCCCTTCACTGGAGACGCCTCCGGCAACTTCATGTATCCAGTCCTGCACGAAACCGGATTCGCCAATCAGCCAAGCGCAACCAACCGCGAAGACGGTCTGGTCCTTACCAACCTCTATATCACCGCCGCCGCCCGCTGTGCCCCTCCCGACAACAAACCTCTCCCGCAAGAACTAGCCAACTGCTCTTCTCATCTTGATCGTGAACTCGAGGGATTGAAAAATCTGCGCGTGATCGTCGCGCTCGGCAAGATCGGTTTCGACAGCTATCTGCTCCATCTGAAACGCCGAGGCCTGATCACAACTCGCGCCCCATATCTCTTCGCCCACGGCGCCACCTACAAAATGCCGGACGGCAAGACGCTGATAGCGTCCTACCATCCGTCCAACCAAAACACGCAAACCGGGAAACTGACGCGCAAGATGTTTGTTGAAATTTTTGAGAAGGCAAGAAGCCTGGGAGCGTAGCGCCGGCGTCCCGCCGTCCCACCCGCATCCCCTAAATCCATCCGCGAGATCCGCGGAAACGAAGTCACCTCAACTTCGTCACAGTAACTTCCAGCTGAAACTGCCGCTTCGAATTCGGATCATCCACCACTCCCACGACCGTCGGCTTCCCCGGCACAGCCAGCGTGCTGGCATCAATGCGAAGTTGCCGCAGCAACGGCATAGCCCGCTGGCTCTCCTGCTCCGCGTTCGCAAAATTGGTCAGATCCGCCCGAACTTCCAACTCAAACGCGTCGCCCCGGGCCGTCATCCGCGACCAGATATTCGTTCCGACATCGATGTACTGCATATCGCCCTGCTTTGCCTCGACCGGCACGCGGCTGCCGATCTTGATCTCATTCGAGGGCGCGTACCCCGGCACAAGATTCATGGAGTAGTGCCGCGTATTGATCTTCCTTCCCTCTTCGGACTCCGACAGCAAGAAGTCGAGACGAAACGCAGCCGCAACCCTCTCCGAATCCTCCGCCCTCGCCTTTGCAATTTCCTTTGTTGTCTCTTGAGCCCGAGCCGCCACAGCCAAGGCAAACGTCACCGCAATGACCGCCATCCAAACCGCAAACTTCTTTGTCATGTCGCTCTCCTTTTGTTTATTCCGTTCCGATCTACTCCGTCTTTGCCTATTACCTTCGAATTTCCTTACATCTAAATTTCCTTCCATCTAGTCCGGCTGATTTTGTCCCTCCCCTATCAGACAAAGAATCTAGAGGTGTGCGTCGCCGTGGAGGAGCGGCCCTTAAGGGCCGCGTTAGCTCCGAGTCGATAAGGGGCTTCAGCCCCGGTGTTCGACTTTTCCGCGTCCGCTAAACCTCACGATCTCACTCCCGTTTGTACGAGTCCCCGGCGAGCCGTGACGACGGCGGAGCTGCCATCTCTCGTTCTTCGTCCTTGCGAATGTCGGTCTGCACCTGTGCCATCAGCGTCGCCCTCTCCGGAAACTCCCGCACATACCGCGCCAGCATCTCCTCCTGCTCATTCAAAGGCGCCGCCGAAGGAAACTGCTGCATCTTCGGCGTTTCCTCACCTTGCGGGCTTTCCCTTCGGTGGGTGTCCCAGGTTCGTGCGCGCTCTTTGCGCGCTAACCTGTGTGAAACAGGAATCGCGTCAGGACTCTTTCTCAAACCATCCGCTGACAGATCCTTCTTCTGTATTGGTGGCCCGACGTTCGAAGTCGGAGGCAAGCTCCTGCGATCCACAACTCCCCACCGAACTGCGACAATGATCAAACCCAGAGCGCCCGCGAGAACCCAACCACCCCAACTCCACGCACCACGACGCGACTCACTCCGAGCCTCCGCAAGCCGAGCCAGCACCCGTCCCTCGATCCCGGCCCGAGGCTCCGCCTTCGCATAGACCGAGAGCCCCTCATCAATCCATCGATCGACTTCGCCGTTGCCCGCTCCCGAATTCGTCCTGCTCGGCTCTTCCCCACTGATATTCATCTCCCAACTCCCATCCGCGCCTCGATCCGCTCCCGCAAGATCTGCCGCGCGCGAAACGCCCGAGCCCGCACCGCCGCCTCACTAATCCCCAGCATCGCCCCAATCTCCCGCGGTGAAAGTTCTTCCATCGCCGAAAGCGCCAGCGAATCCCGCAACTGCTCCGGCAATGCAGCAATCACCTGTTGCAAGACTTCCCCGCGTTCCCTCTCAAGCAGAACGTGCTCCGCGCTCGGATCCGCCGAAGGCAAGGTCTCTTCGACCGGCAGTTCTCCGCGATTCGCATCCCGCGCTCCGCGCTGTCGTTGCTCCGCCGCAACTCGCCACGCAATCTGAGCCAGCCATGCTTTCCGATCATTTACTCCGGCCAACTTCTTCCCATAACGCAGTGCCCGAAGAAACACCTCCTGCACCACATCCTCAGCCTCCGCCGCATTCCGCAGCACCGAATATGCAATGCGGTACACCGGCCGCGCATGCTCACGGACGGCAGCCTCGAGCACATCCTCCTCCGGTTGCGCCAATGTCATAGCCTTTTGCGCTATCACGAAGTTTGCCGTCATAACTCCCGTTCTACCCGTAAAGAACGCCTCACTATCAATTTCGTTCGGGAAAATTCTCCAGACCGTCTCGGAAGGTACGTCCGAACGGTAACTGTTCAGGGAGGCACAAACTGCCGATACTCCCGTTGGGCGGAATCCTGGGGTCGCGGAGCACCTCTGGGCCGGCATGGGGACGTGAACCGCTTCGGGATGAGTCCGCCCATTCCCTCTCATCAACTCGCCGAAGACCGCCGCCTCTCATCGTCCAACACCCGCCGTCGTGCTATAACGTTCGCATTTGATCGCACATCTCGAATGAAGTCCGCACGTGCCTTCATTCTGAGGAGGCCTCAATGACCTTCGGCGATTCCCGTCAGCAATTCGGCGTCACCTGGCTCTTCTTCGGCTACACCCTCGCCCTTCACGTGCTCGACGAAGCCGCGCACGACTTCCTCTCGTTCTATAACCCAAACGTCATCGCCATCCGCCGCGTCTGGCCTTCTTTCTTCATGCCGGTATTTACGTTTCAATCCTGGGTCGGCACCCTGCTCTTCGCCCTCACCCTTTGGCTCGCCCTCGCTCCTCTGGCATTTCGCTGCCCCCAATGGATGCGCATCCTAGCAGTCCCGGTCGCGCTAGTCGCCGGCATTGCCAACGGCTGCGCGCACATGGTTGTCTCGCTTTACTACGGCAGGATGATGCCCGGCGTCTACAGCGCGCCCCTGATGCTGTTGTCGGGAACTCTGTTGCTGATGGTGGCTGTGCGTGGGAGCTCGGCAGCAGCGGACGCAGGCTAGATACGATTCCCCTTTGCCCAAGCTCTTGACCGTAGCGCCGGCGACTCGCCGACAGTCATGACGGCGCCCTCGCCGCCGTCACCCTAGGCCCGTCGGTTGAGAACCGAGGTTGTTATCGCCCGTAACTCAGAATCCCAAAAACACCGGCTCCGGATCAACCCGCACGCCCCAAGTCTTGTCGACCCCCAGCTGGATCGCCTCTTTCAAAGTCACAATGTCGCGAGCCTCCGCCTCTCCGGGATTGATCAGCGCCAAAGCATGTTTCGACGAAATCGCAGCTCGCCCCAACCGGAATCCCTTCCCAAATCCAGAATGCTCCACCAGCCAAGCCGCCGAAACTTTATGCTGCGCATCGAGTGCGGGATAACTCGGAATACTGAGCCCGCGCGCCGCAGCCCGCTCCGCGAGCCTGCGAAACTCCTCTTCACTCAGCACTGGATTTTTGAAGAACGACCCCGCGCTGCGGGCGTCCGCCTCGCCTGCCACGATCAACATCCCTTTGCGACGCCGTATCTCCAGCACTGCCTCGCGCACCTCAATCAACGAAGGCGTGCCTGTCCTGCCGGTAAACCACTTCTGCAGGTCCCCATACTTCAAGCACGGGGCACCACCGCACTTTAGGCGGAAGTCCACCTGCAGAATGATGTACCGGCCGCGCTCCCCGTCCTCTGCGCGATTGAAGATACTCGACCGGTATCGAAACCCGCATTCCTTGTTGGAGATCTTAACCACGCGATTTTCGCGCATGTCGAGCGCCAGTACCGACTCGATCGTCTCCGCCACTTCCTGTCCGTAGGCTCCGACGTTCTGCACGGGCGTTCCACCCACGCTCCCAGGAATCCCGCTCAGGCACTCAATCCCCGCGCAATTCTGCGACACCACGGATGCTACAAAATCATCCCAGTTCACGCCGGCGCCAATGCTGAATACCTTCGAAGAACCAGTCGCGCTCTGCAAAGTTGGGCTCGCCATCCCGCCGATCGCAATCTTCAAAACCAGTCCCGGCCAGCCCGCATCGGCGACAACAAGGTTGCTTCCGCCACCAAGCACAAACAGCGCCAATCCGCGCGACTTCGCGAACGCCACCGCCTTCCGCACCTCATCCTCGCTCCGCGCCTCCACGAAATAACGCGCCGCGCCTCCAACCCGCAACGTCGTCAGCGGCGCAAGGGCAACATTCTCCCGAATCGTCATCGACTCGAAGATACCTCATCCAGAAACTGTTGTAGGGTGCTGATTTTTGCGAAGGGTGAACTTAGATGGACGATAGTGCTCGCCGCTAACGATGCCTAATCGTGGTCTCCGTCGGCTAACTCAGCCCAGCCCTGTGGCAATACTGCACTCCGGCATCGCCCGGGCCGCCACAATGACTACCGCTCATACGCCTCTCATGGATCGGTGACCTCCGTGACCATGGTAACCGATTAACCAATTGCCCCCGCGAGCTTCTTTAGGCTTTACTTAAGTGAAGCTTCTCTCAGTCGCCGCAAGAATCTCAAAAGGAGTGGATTTGCCTGAGGATCCCAACTGGGAGCTCGCGCTTCTGGCCACAGTTCAGGCTTTTTACCAGCGCCTGCTGAGCGAGCATTTAGGCGGAGAACTTCCCGCCCCCGACGAACTCGGTCCGGAAGCCATCGCGCAGCCCGATGACGCGCGCGTCACGCTGGCGAGACTGCATCGCTGGATCCAGCTCCTCGACATGGCAATTTCGCCCGCGATGCTCCGAATAGGGATGGAGCCCGACCTCGACGCCGAAGTCGCCGAAGCTCTGCTTCGTTATTTTGCCCGTCATCGCGACGACTCCGCCGCCAATCGCGACAAGACCGATCTCGTCGCCACGTTCCTTTATCGTCATCCGCGCGTCCCCGGCCAGTGGGAGCGTCACGGTTATGGCCTCGATGGCTCCATCCCGCTCTCGCCCTTCGAAATCGCATTACTCGAAATTCTCTCCGAGTCTGACGTGCCCGCTCTTCCCGAAGAGCACGTGCAGCTTCTCCGCGAATTCGGTTCTCTGCTCGACCAAGCCAACCGTTTTCAAGAGTTCAATACCCTCATGGATTCGGGCATCATTCCGCGCGTCCGCGAGCTTAAAGCCTCGCTCGGCGAGTCGATTTACCATCCCGGGGTGCTCGCCACCCTCGCGCCCTACAACGCCAGCTTTGGGCGCCGCTTCGACGTGCTCTTTGCAGATGCCGCGCGTGAAATAAGAGAATTCGCGCGCCAGCTTGAAGAGCTCGGCGGCAACATTCTCACGACGGTCGACGGCTTCGAGGTCACCATCGACCATGTCTCGGCGCTCGATGAAAACGCGCTCCTCCGGACCGACTATTCTGCAGCCCTCGAAAAATTTCGCCGCTTCGCCAAGCTGAAAAAGGAACTCGAACGCCGGCCACCATTCCGTCGCGCCCAACCATTGTTCTCTGAGCCATCCGCAAAACGGGCCGGCGGAAAAGGTGCCGCGGCAGCTGTGGCACTGGCCCGCAGCCTCAAATACGAGCCCGCGCCCATCACTCCTCAGGCTCTCTCCGCGGAAGAGGCCAAGGTCCGGCGCGTCGAGGAGTCCATCCGGGTCTTCGTCCGCGTCGCCGACCCGCGCTTCCGGCAGATCGTCCCCATGCGTTACTTCAACCTTATGCTCAGCCCCTCGGAAATCGACGCGTGCACGGCCGACTTTCTCGAACAGAACAGTCCGCGCGCCGACGTAGCCCGCGCCGTTCTGCGCCTTGTCGCTATGTCCGCGCGCATGATGACCGAGATGGAAGAACTCCGCCGCTCTCCGCGATACAGCACGCTCTGGCGTCTACACGCCGATTCCCTGACCGCCCTACTGGAAATGAGTCGCCAGGTACCCGACAGAGTGGCCAGCCTCACGGCCACACCTAATCGTTGGACCGCCACGACCGACAAGGAAGGCTCGATCGCCATCACGCTAGACAAAGTGAGAGCCCGCGCCACAGAAGCCGAAAAGACCCTAGGCTCCCTAATCAACTGATCGAGACCTTCGCGTCGCCGCTTTTCTGCACGCAGCCCCATCTCACCGTGGTCCCGAGCAAGCAGCTCAGACGCAGCTGCGGTGGTGCGGAAGGCTCGCCTGCCCCTCTCGACCTAGAAGTTTGTGGTTAGGCGCACAGCGAAGCTGCGGGAAGGGCTGATCGCGTTCCCGGAGAAGAGGCCGCCGAAATCGATTACGTCCAGAACATTCGTAAGGTTCTGGCCGTCGATTTGGAACCGCACATTCATGCGCTCCGATTTGTAGAGGTCCACCCCACCGGAAGCGTTGACCTGGAACGACGGATAGATTCGGCCGCGTGCGAAGTTGATGCGGCTCACAACCGCCTGGCCATAAGTTTCGGCCGGCCCTCCCGGGCCATAAATGCACTCTTGCAACGTCAGGCTTGGATCGCACTGAAACTCGAATGGGAGTCCGGTATCGTACTGAATACCGCCGGCAATCCAAAAACGCGGATGGATCTGGTAACGAGCCCGTCCTCGCACCGTATTGCGCTGGTCCTGCGAACCCGGGAAGTGCCCGCCCGCAGGCGTGTCTTGCGCGTCATCCCCCAGAAATAATCCGCCCGTGACCGGATACCAAACATTGCCGACCATATAGGAGTAGCTCAAAAACCCTGAGAACCGATGCCAATCAGGCACCTCGAGTTTGGCTTCGGCGCCGTAGATGACCGACTTGCGGAATGCAATCGGGAAACTGACGGCGGTGTTCTGAATCTGATCGTCGTCCGCATAGTTGGAGACGAGGCGACGATAGTAGTTGGTGTCGACTCTTACTTTGCCGAAGAAGCCTTTTGTAAGTCCTGCCTCGTAGTAGTTTCCCTCTGAAGGTTCGACCGGGAGTCTCAGGAAATTCTGCGGGTCAATCGACTGCACGGCTACCGAGTTCGAAAGCAGGATGTTTTCGAAGGATGGAGTCTGAAAGACGCGGTCGTAAGAAAAATGCACCACGACATCCGCGGACGGGAAATAGTGGGAAATGGCGAAACGGGGATCAACCGCATGACGGTTAAGTAGCAATTGATAGTGGTCCCAGCGGAGTCCGGCGCTGATCGTCCAGTTTTTCAGGCGAATCCGATCCTGGACGAAGGCGGATTGCTCGAGATCGGGCCGGTTGCCGAGAAAGCTAAGGTCGATCGGGGTATCTTCGTTGAATTGAGTCGGATCGGTAATGTGATAGCGGAAGTTTTCGTTAAGGAAGGTATTGTCGGACTCGAAGCCGATCTTCCACTCATGGCGTCCCCGATTGATCGTAGTCGTACCGCGAAAATAGGCTTCCCGGAAGAAGTTGCCCTGGAAGACTTCGATTGGATCGGACAGCGGATTGGAATTGAAATCGACGTTGTTGTCGCGAACCAACGCTCGGAAATCGGCCTGCGCGTTGGAAGAAAAGGTGTGCTGGTAGGAGGCGATTCCCATGGTTTCGATGTTGTCGGCGGTCTGCCGTTGGCCCGCGGCTGCCTGAATTTGCTCGTTGGGAATCTCGTAACGGGAAAGTTCGTGACGAACGATGAAGCGCACCCGGTCCCTGGACGTGAAATCGCGTTCGTAGTTCGCGGAGAAGTCGCCGAGTGTCCCGGTATTGGTGAAGTTTTCCGGGACGACAGGATTGAGATAGCGGTCAGTCCGGCCTCCACTCGCGCTCGCGCCGAACGTGTTCTTGCCCCAGGTGTATTGCCCTTGGGCGGCTGTACTCGCCGTATCGAAACTACCTCCGGATAGAACCAACTGCCCGTGGAGGCCCGATTGAGGATTTTGCAGAGTGTTGACCTCGACCACGCCGCCCATCTTTCGCCCGTACTCGGCCGGAATGCCGGCAGTGTAGATGCTGAGCGATTGCACATCGTCGGCATCGATGGCCGGTCCAAAACTGGGCGAGCGATTATCGGTAAGAGGGATTCCGTCGACGACGAACTGAGTCTGATACTCCGAACCGCGCGGATGCAGCACAGCGTTTCCTTCGTACAACCATCCGGGCTGGGAATTCACAAGGTCCTGGATTGAGCGTCCGGGGATCGATCCCAGGCGGTTCTCGATGGAGTCCGATCCCACCTGGGTGACGGAACCTGCCTGGTCGGTATCGACAAGAGTGTCAACGGCCTTCACAGTCACGGACTCGCTCTGGGCCGCCACGCTTAGCTGAATGGCGTGCTCGATGGGAATCGACGAATGAACATCGACCAACTGCAATACTTCGGCAAACCCAGGCTGATTGACCTGAATCTGATACACGCCGTAGGGCAGATTGTGCACTATCAAGGTTCCCTGGTCATCGGTGCCAAGGGCGCGGCGATATTGGTTGGCTTCGCTGACGATACGAACCGGCGCCCTAACCGCAAAACCCGAGGGATCGGTGACTTTGAGTCGCAACTCACCGCTGTTGCTCTGTCCGAAGAGAAGCAGAGAGCAAGAAAAGAAAAAAAGGACAATTTCGCCCAGAAAAGCGCCGACTCGATCAGTCAAGTTGAAGGCCCAAAAGAGTGTCAGAAGAGCGTTCCGTCATAGGAATATTCGCCCAGGACTCGGTCTGTTCACACTATTTTCGTGGTTTCTAAAGGTCTATGCCTTTCGAAAACCATGAACAGAAAGGGTACGATTGGAATGTATATATGGGACCGCAGTTGCCGCCAAACTTGTATGACGAAGCTTCTTTGGCCGTGCCATCGGCGGCGCAGGCCTCGACTGGGGCTTCCCGCATCGAGCGTGAAGTAATGGAGTTGTTTGATGAGTTCCGCAATCCGCTGCTCCGTTACAGCCTGTCGCTGGGGCTGCGGATCCACGATGCGGAAGAGGTGATCCAGGAGGTTTTTCTGGCCTTGTTTCGGCACCTGCGCCTGGGTCGTTCGCGAAAGAACCTTCGGGGTTGGCTTTTTCGAGTTGCCCACAATCTGGCGTTGAAGCAGAGGATAGCGGATCACGCATCGCTTCAACGGACGGCGGGGGACGCGAGCGTGGCCGAGGAACACGCCGACCCGGCGCCTGGTCCGGAAGAGCAGTTGACAGCCGCACAAAGGAGTTATCGCCTGCAGGCCGTCGTGCACGCGCTGCCGGAGAACGATCAAAACTGCTTGCGGCTGCGGGCAGAAGGCCTGCGCTACCGGGAGATCGCCACCGTGCTGGGAATATCTTTGGGCGCGGTATCGATGTCGCTGACGCGATCGCTGGCACGCCTGGCGCGTGCGGATGGGAGGTGAACCATGTGGGATGTGAATTCGCGCTCTTCGAAGCTCCACATTCCCGAAGAGGATCTGGTTGGTTCGGCGGATGGCGAGCTCACCTCTGCACGCGCGGCCTCGGTTAACGCACACCTCGAAGCTTGCTGGGAGTGCCGTGCCCGGATGGAGGAAATCGATTCCACGATCACCGGCTTTGTGCGGGCTCATCATGCCGAATTTGACGCGCAACTTCCGGCGGACAACGGCCCTCGCGCGCTTCTTCGAGCACGGCTCGCCGAGTCGAATTCCGAATCGCAAACCGGGTGGTGGGGGCGCGTCTTTCAATTCAGCTTTCCGAGGGTGGCGATTGCGTGCCTGTCAATGATTGCGATCGCGGTCGGAGTCTTGTGGTTGCGACATTCGTCACATGGCAATTCGCTGACTCTTTCTGTGTTGTCCGATGCCGGCGCTTCGCCGAATCCCGCTTTGACGCCCGGCGCAACGCGACAGATCACAATGAACGAGGCTTGCGCCGTGCCGCGGGAAGAAGTTGTTAGAGACGTCTCGATTTCCCTGAAGCAGGAGGTCCTTCAGGAGTATGGACTGCCTCGCGCTCGCCTCCAGGACTATGAGATTGACTACCTGATCGCTCCACGGCTGGGCGGAGCAGAGGACATCCGCAATCTGTGGCCCGAGCCCTATCGGGCACGTGAGTGGAGTGCTTACGCCAAGGATGCTTTGGAAGAGCGTCTCCACGAAATGGTTTGCAGTGGCCAACTCGATCTGTCTACAGCGCAGCATGACATCGCGACCGATTGGATCGCCGCATACAAAAAGTACTTTCATACGAACAGGCCCCTTCCTTCAAACTCGTAACGTCGTAATAGACTGGGGACCAGGAATCAGGAGGTTTTCGCGTCACGATGACCAACGCACTGCATTTTCGCTGCGCAGTATTTCTTCTATTTATCGCCATCGCTTTACGGGCAGCGAACGCCGAGCAATCCTTTCGCGTGTACGTTACGAATGAAAGCTCCGGCGAACTGAGCATCATCGACCCCACCACGCTCCAGGCGAAAACGATCCCGCTGGGGAAACGTCCTCGCGGAATCCATGCCAGTCCCGATGGCAAGACAATCTATGTGGCGCTGAGCGGTTCACCAATCGCCGGACCGGGAGTTGACGAGAGCAAACTTCCGCCTCCGGACAGGAGTGCCGATGGAATTGGCGTGTTTGATGTGAAGCAGCAGAAGATCGTGCGGGTCATCCAGAGCGGAATCGATCCTGAGAATTTCGATATCAGCCAAGACGGCACACGAATCGTGGTTTCAAATGAAGACGACGCGCGCGCCTCGCTGATCGATATTGCTTCCGGCAAGATCGTCAGCACCTTTCCAGTGGGCGAAGAGCCGGAGGGTGTCAAATTCACGCCGGATGGAAAGTTCGTTTACGTCACATCCGAGGACAAAGGCACAATCGCCGTCCTCGACATCGGCGACGGAAAAGTATCGAAGACGATCAAAGTTGGGAGGCGTCCGCGCTCCGTGGCGTTCCTGCCCGATGGCTCCCGGGCCTACGTGAATGCCGAAAATGACGGCTCGGTCGCGGTCATCGATGCGCGCAAGCACGAAACTATACAAACGATTTCTCTCGGGCAACCGGGGGTTATCAAACCAATGGCCGTGCTGCTTTCAGCAGATGCGAAAACACTGTACGTAAGCACCGGACGCGGCCACAGAGTTTTTGTCATTGATACCACAACCAATCGCGTAACCTCTTCCTTCGAGGTGGGCGAGCGCCCGTGGGGCATTGCACTTTCTCCTGACGGCAAGACGCTTTACACTGCCAATGGTCCGTCGAATGACGTTTCTGTAGTCGATCTCGCGAGTCAAAAAGTGACCGCGAAAGTGAAGGTCGGCCGCGGACCGTGGGGTGTCATCGTGCTGCAGCAATAATCGATCATTCATGAGGAACGTGATCCATGTATTTAGCAGGTAGAGCCCGTTTGCCGTTTTCTGCCGGTTTTGTTTTCTTCGTTTCGGTTGCGCTTCACGCGCAGCCGAGCAGTTGGCGCATCGATTCCAACCACAGCGGAGCTCACTTCAGCGTGCGACACATGATGATCTCGACCGTTCGCGGCGAGTTTACGGGCGTTGCTGGTACGGTGATTTACGATCCGAAAGACCCCGCGCACGATTCCGTCGAGGCAACCATCGACTGCAGCACGGTGAATTCCGGAGTTGCCAAGCGAGATGCCCAGTTGAAGAGCCCCGACTTTTTCGATGTCGCCCATTATCCGCAGATGAAATTCAAATCTACACGAGTGGAATCCGCGGGTGAGGGCAAGCTCAGGATCACTGGCGACCTCACTATCAATTCCACAACGCAGCTGGTCGTGCTGGATGTCGATGGCCCAAGTCAGGCCATCCGCGATCCACGGGGCAACGAGAAAATCGGGTTGAGCGCCACAACCAAAATCAGCCGTAAGAAATTCGGCATCATCTGGAACGAGGTCATGGAATCGGGAGGCGTCGCCGTAGCCGATGAAGTCTCAATTTCTCTCGACCTTGAATTGATCAAGAATTCAAAGGCACAGTAAACACTCTAACTCCATGCTTGAAGTGGCGGCCTTCGCCACCATCCGGACTACGACAACCACGCCCTATTTCTTCCCTGGCTGTGGCGCTGTTGGTGCCGGAGGAGCCGGTGCCGGCGAATTCGCCTCGCTCGTGGGCGGCACGATGTTCTTGATCCGCATGTAGGTCACCAGGTTGCCATAGTGTTCCATGTTGTGAACATTATTGAAGTTCAAGACGCCGAGTTTCGGCGTATCGTTCCCGAACATCTTCACCATCTGGCTTCCCGTCGCGTCCGTCATCCCGTCATAAGCCTTGTCGCAATAGGCGAACGCGGTCTTCAGCGCGGCAATCAGGTCGGACTTTGACGTCTTCGTCTGCTCAACCTTCGGCTCGGGATTTTTCTCGCCAATCACTTTCGCGCAGAAGAGGTATTGCGCGTCGGCCAAGTGCCCCACGATCTGTCCATAGGTGCGGATCGAGTCTGTGGGTTTGAAGGTGTAATTCTCCTCCGGCATCTTCTCGGCGGAGCGCAGCAGAATGTCTTTCTGGAATCCGTAAATTCGCTTCGTAAATGCGCTCAGCGGATTTTCCTGCGACCAGGCGGCCAAGGACGCAAACAAGCAGATACAAATCAAGAGCTTTCGCATGGATTTCCCCCGCGACAACGATACACGATTCTTCTCGTAAAGAAGAAAAGGCGCGGCCGCGGCCGCGCCCTTCGGGGAACTGCAAGCTACCTAGTGAATATCAAACTGCTCCTGGTGCAACGAAGGATCCGATTTCACGATGATCGTCTTCTTCGTCAACTCCTCCATTTCATTGAGCAGCCGAGCGTTACCCGCCTTGAGTGTCTTCGCGACTTCCGGGTTCACCCTAAGCATCACGTCGCTGTGTTCAAGGTGCTGCGAGATCTTCCGCATTTCGACATAAATTTCGTTACACACAGTATTGACCGCCTTGACGAATCCGGTCGCCTGGCAGTAAGGGCACGGCGAGCCAATCGTTCTCTCGAGAGATTGTTTCACTCGCTTGCGCGTAATCGCCACCAGACCAAAGTCATTGAACTGCAAGACCTTAGACGGTGCCCGGTCGGCCCGCAGCGCCTCTTCCAAAGCTTGCATCACCTTCTGGCGGTTGCGGCGCTCGTCCATGTCAATGAAGTCGATAATGATGATCCCACCAAGATCCCGCAGCCTGATTTGCCGCACGATCTCGCGAATCGCATCAACGTTCGTCTTCACTATCGTGTCTTCAAGACGTGTCGTTTTGCCGACGTATTTTCCAGTGTTCACGTCGATAGCAACCAAGGCTTCCGTCTGGTTGATCACGATGTACCCACCGCTCTTGAGCCAGACCTTCGACTTCAAGGCCTTGTTGATCTCTTCGTTCAACCCAAACTGTTCAAACAGCGGGGTCTCTTTGGTATAGAGCTTCACCCGCTTCACTAAAGCCGGCTGGAACCGGTTGGCAAACCGCAGGATGCGCTCATATTCTTGCTCGGTATCGACCCAGATGACCGAGAAATCCGAGCTGACCTGATCGCGCAAGACGCGCTCGACCACGTTCAGGTCGTGATAAATCAATGCCGGCGACTTGCTGCTCTCCGACCGCGATTTGATCTCGTTCCAGAGATTCTTAAGGAACCTGATATCCGCCCTGAGTTCCTCATCGCTAGCTCCAGCCGCTGCCGTCCGGACAATAAATCCGCCCCCACCGTTCTCTCGCTCGCTTTGAATTATCCGCTTAAGTCTCTGCCGCTCTTCCTCGGACGAGATTTTCCGAGAAACTCCGGTGTGGTTCACCGTCGGCATGAAGACTAGGAACCTTCCCGGTAGCGCGATGTGACTCGTGATGCGGGCCCCTTTTTTGCCGATAGGTTCCTTGGCAATCTGAACCAGAATCTCCTGCCCTTCTTTTAGGAGCTCGGAGATCTGAGGTACAACCGTATTCTCGCGGCTGCGGAAGCGGCGCCGTTGGCCGCGTCTCCCGCCCCGTCGCCGGTCAAATTCGCCGCCGCGCTCGAACCGCCGCTGCGTCCGCTGCATGAGCCTTGCTTCGGGAGCCGCAGCTCGAACTTCCGCGCTCGCATCGATGGCCCCTTCTCCAATCGCCTCCGCCTCCAGAAGAGCCTCTGCTTCCGCTTGAGCCTCTTCGAGCTCTGCCTCTTCAGCCTCGCGCTCGGCAGCCTCAAGCGCCGCTTCCGAAACTTCCCCTGTTCCGCGGATTTCTGTGGAATCGCCACTGGCAGCGGCTGTGTGTCCTACCGCTTCTGAAATTAGCTCTCCCCCCGCCGCGCGAGTTTCCTCTTCCACTTCTTCGAAGCCGTCGTCATCGCCTAACTCTTCGCCATAGGCAGCGAGTTCCGCTTCCTCTTCCTCGATTTCTTGTTCTTCAATATGCCCCTGTGAGGTTTCGAAATGCTCCGCTTCATGTTCTGGCGTCGCCGCATCTGCGGCCAGCGCGGTTGCAAAATCCGCTTCGTGCGCGAGCTCGTACGGTCCACCCGCCGCCTCCGACTGCATCTCGACAACGTCTTCATCCGCCGCAGCTCCGCGCAGCTCTTCAACTTGTGGGGCTATGCCCACAGCCGCAGAGTGCACACTCTCCTCCGCGCACACTTCTTCGAATATCTCGGTCCTCGAAACGGACTCATGTTCTTCATGCAATGGCTCGGTGGCTTGCCCGGCAAAGATCGGTTCATCTTCAGGGAAACTCGACGTGATTGAAGTAGCTGCGGGCACCTCCTCGACGGGATCCGCTATGGGAGACGAGGCTGTCGGCTGCCGCTGATATTTTGAAATCGATTCCCCGGGCAGAATGATCGGCTGATAGCCGGGGGGTGGGCCGTAGTCATAATCCCGCCCGCGGCCTGTCGAAGAGGTTCTCTGGAAACGGGAGCTGGAGCCCCCGCGCGTCTCGAAGCCTCGCGGGCGCTCACTACGCTCGCTCTCGGAGCGGAATTCACCGGATCGCGATTCACTGCGAGTTTCTCCGCGATCTCCTCCGCGGTCTATGCCAGAGGCTCGACCATTCTCGCGACGTCCGCGTCCGCGACGACGCCGTCCGCGAAAATCGCGCCCACCATCGCGTGTGGTTTCGGCGGTTCCCGCTTCGGAAGAACTTGCTTCAAACGTACTTTCTTCTACGCTTGAGGCTTCAGCAGCTTGCGGTCCTTCAGCCGCCGAGTTTGAGTCCTCCGCGGTTCGCCGCGACTGCCCTTCACCGCCCTGCACTGGACGAATCGCGGGAATGGCTTCGTCCAGATCTTCGTCTTGCTGTTCGAGATCCATGAAATCGGAGACATAAAGGAACGCGTCGCGCTCCAACCCGATATCCACGAAGGCCGACTGCATGCCGGGCAGCACACGCGTTACGCGGCCTTTATAAATCGATCCCGCTAAGGTGTATTCGTTTTCGCGTTCGAGATAAATCTCCGCTAACTGATCGTCTTCCGTGATCCCTACTTTGGTCTCATGGGGTGTAGCTGACACAAACAATTCTTTGTTCATTGATACTCCGGTTGTTCTTCACCGGACGAAAGGCAGGCGGACGGATTGGTAGGCGTTCAGTTACGCTCAGCACGGGATCTCATGCGTGAGATGGCCGTGCTTGAAGAAGAGCGGGCGCGTTCCCGAGATCTCCGGGAAAGCTGTTGCAGCAAATCTTGCTTGCGTTTCTGCACTGATCGCGTTGAGCCTTCTGTCAGGCTTGTGGCCACTCACTCCGCTTGAGGGGGCCGTTCCCCGCCTGGTTGGCTTCAATCCTATCCGGCATGCTAAGTATCGCCGGTTATCTGCCCTACTTTTCGCGAGGGCTACTCGTAATCTTGTTTCCTGCTTAAATCCTGTTTCGAGCGCCGTTCCCACACGAGAGGGTCGCCCAATCTCTACCTTCCCCGGCTCAATTCCCCGTTTCAGTTCACGAAGCGGCGCATCCTGACATTCATCACGATCCCCAGCGCCAAAAACATGAAAAGGACGGAAGACCCACCGTAACTCATGAGCGGCAGAGGTATTCCGGTGACGGGCATGAAACCCACCACCATGCCGACGTTGACCAGGATGTGAAAGCTAAGCACAGCCACCACACCCATGACCAGAAATGCGCCGGCGCGGTCCGGCGCCGTCTGCGCATTCTGCGTCAATCTCATCAGCACGATAAAGTATAACAGCAGAACTCCCAGAGCACCTACAAACCCGTGCTCCTCAGCAAACGCGGCAAAGATGAAGTCGGTTTGCGGCACCGGCAAGAATGCCAAGTGCGTCTGCGAACCCTGTCTGCTGCCCCAGATTCCGCCCGAACCCACCGCGATAAGTGATTGATTTACCTGATATCCGGAGCCTTTGGCATCTGCATCCGGGTCCCGGAAGCTGCTGAGACGTTCCTTCTGATATGGCTTAAGAACCTTGACCCACGCTACTGGAAGCAGCAGGGCCAGAATCAAAACAATAACTGTCGCCTGTTTCCAGCGCATGCCGCCCAAAAACAGCCCCATGAGCGCGACCGGCAGATAAGTCAGCGCGGTCCCGAGGTCGGGCTGCTTCAAAACGAAAAGCATGGGGACGCAGACGATTGCACCAGCCTTCAGAAAATCGGGCCAGGAAAGTTCGCGCTGCGTCAGATCGGCAAAGTACTTGGCCACCGCCAAAATCAGGATGAGCTTCACCCACTCCGAAGGTTGAAAATGGGCGCCCCCGGGCATCTTGATCCAACGCTTGGCGCCGAGGTACCGCTGTCCGAACAGGAGCACAGCAATCAACGACGTTAGCGCCACTACATACATCCAGTGAACTTGTTCCAGCAACATCTGATAGTTCACCAGGCTGACGAGGAACATTGCGCCCAGTCCAGCCAGAATCCAGTAGATCTGCTTGAGGTGAGCACCCGCAAATTTCGTGTGCTCGGTTGCGCTGTGAATTTCGAGCACACCCAACGTGCAGATAGCCAGCACAAAGCTCAACAAGACCCAATCAAAATCGCGATAGGAGACGTAACGGGACATAAATCAGCAACTGATCACAGAATACATCGGCAAAGCTCGGTAGGAGTCGTGGAGAGGATCTAAATGGTCCAACAGTAACCTACTGGCAGGGATTGGTCGGGCATGCCGGGCTCGCTGGCGGGCTGTTTTGCAGAAGAATCCAAATGAGGCCACCAGTAACAACGCCGCCCGCTACTCCCACAGCCCACGGCGAGCTCATGATCCCACCCGACCCAGCCGCCGCTGCACCTTTCCGTCTTTTCTTTTTCTTCTTGTCCGGATTCGCAGTATCGTCGCGGGTCGTCTGTTGCCCCTGGGACACTGTGCTCGTTCCCTGGTCGTCCTGCACCGTCAAGTCGCCCTTGTTCGCTGCGATCTGCACCCTGCCGTCCACATCCACAACCTGGAATTCAGTCCAGGAATCTCCGGCGGGCCTGATGGTCACGTCCCCCACATGCGCGATGAGAGACTTTGAGGTTGTCACGCGAAGGCCGCCGTGCTCAAGTTCGACAGAGGGGCCTTCATACTTGATCAAGGAATCCGCCATTACCATCACGCTCGATCCCTTCACCTGGATATTGGCGGTGGAATCTGAACGCGTCTGAAGCAGATCACCTGAGAACAGAGCCGACGATTTCGGCACCTCGCTCCCATTGAGCCATGCCGATCCCGCTGTGTAGAGCATTGCCGACGCGGTTTCCTCGCCCATCATCTGGAGTGGGAACAACACTGCCATCAGACAACATACGGCCGATCGAAATACTGAGCGTGACATGGCTGAACGTGACTCCCGCATGTTGATGTTGGATTCATCGTAAGCAACTAAAACCTTGCGGGTCAATCTGTTTGTTGGGTTCAGGGAACTTCCGAGTAACTAGCTGAGAAGGACCCTGAGGTTGCCGCTCGCCGAGCAGATCTCATCAATTTCCTGGCCAGATGCGGAGTTGCCAATCAGCGAGTCGCCTTCGACGCCGTCAGCTCGGAATCGTACCCAACGGTTTGCTTCTACTTTGCCCGCGAGCCGCGCCTTCAAATAGTTATCTGTGAGAGCTTCGGTGAAACTATCCCCTCCAGACTGCAGTGTGATGGCTTCGGTCTCGCGGCCGACTAGCGATTTGAGAAACGCGCTCTTTTTCACCGACGCGATTTCGCGCAAGATCGAGTTCCGTTCGCGGGCCACCGCAGGCGGAACCTGTTTCTTCGCCTGCGCCGCGGGCGTCCCCGGACGCGCGGAGTAAGTAAAGACATGCAGGTAGGTGAACGGCAGTTCTTCAACCATGCGGCGGGTCTCATCAAATTCTGCCTCGGTCTCGCCGGGGAACCCCACCATTACATCAGCCCCGATTGCAGCAAACGGCATTGCCTCGCGAATCCTCTGGATTTTTTCGCGGTAATGCCACGGACGATACTTTCGATGCATGCGGCGCAAGACGGCATCGCTTCCCGACTGCATTGGCACATGAGCATGCTTGGCAATGCGCGGTGAAGACGCAACCAGTTCGATCAGTGCATCGCTCCAGTCCATGGGCTCTACAGAGCTTATGCGGAGTTTTTCCAGCGACGTTTGATCGAGGATCGCGTGAATGAGGCCAACAAGTCGTCGGTCGCTAGTTGTAGGTCGTCCCGGAATTCCGTCGACAGTTGGCGGACGACCGACAGCCAAATCTCTGCCCCAACGTCCCAGATTGATTCCTGAAATTACGACCTCTCGATTGCCACCTTCCACCAGCGTGCGCACTTCCCTAAGTACTCGCTCCAAAGGCAATGAGCGGCTCTGTCCGCGCACATAAGGAATCACGCAGAAGGAACATCGGTTATCGCAACCGTCCTGCACCTTCAAATTCGGCCTTGTGCGCTCGTTTGCGGCTTCAAAGACCGGGGCCGCCATGAGTTCGGTGTGCGCGAAGATATCGCCGACAACTATTTCTGGCGCGCTATCCTCTCCCGCAAGCTGCGCCAACGAAACGAATCCGGAAGCAGCCAGAGAGGCCGTCGCAATTTGAGCCGCTTGATGCTTGTGCGAGTTCCCTACGACCCACGAGACACCCGGTAAAGACGCGATTTCTTCCGGCGCCCGCTGAGCATAGCATCCGGTCACAAGGATTCTGCAACCGGGATTCAGGCGTTGCAACCGGCGCACGGATGCGCGCACGTCCTTATCCGCGCCTGCGGTCACGGTGCAAGTATTGAGCACGACAATCTCAGCGTCCGAGATTCCACCCGCCCGTTCAAGCCCGCGCTCGAGAAATTGCCGTTCGAGGGCAGCTCCGTCCGCCTGCGTGGCCCGGCACCCAAAATTCTCTATGTAGAAACGCGCCACCTTCATATACTAAATGAGTGGATAGTTGTCGTCGCCGTGCTACCTGCGCGGGACGGACTCAATTTCCATAAGCGCCTCGAATTCTGTGCCAGCCGAGAGGTGCCCGATGAAACGCCGCATCCTTCTCGTCGACGACGATCTCGCCGTTCTGCTCACGCTGAAAGCTGTATTGGAACTTCACGGGTTTGAGGTGGAAATTGCGCAAAGCACACCGGAAGCTTTCCGGCGCATGGACTCAAGCACGTTTCACATGGTGATCAGCGATCTGCGCATGGAGACCGAAGAAGCGGGACTCGAAGTCATTCGCGCCGCGCAGCGGCAGAGTTACGCGCCGGCTACCGCACTGCTCACCGCGTTTCCACCGTCGGATGAATACTGGACAGGGGAACGCGAGGGTGCGGCCCATCCTGACTCAATGCTGGTCAAGCCGGTTGGCACGCGCGACCTGGTACGGCAAATCGAAGCTCTCCTAATTCGCCATGCAGACCAGCAGCAACTAAGGCAACGCGCCTTCGCAGCGGAGACACAAATCCCGAAGCGCTCCGCCAGCTAAATGGCAGTGGACCTCGGCAAATCTGTACAGGAAATCTTCAGGCGCTGGCGACCCGGCGCTGCTGCTGGAAACACTCGCGGCAGAGCACCGGCCGTCCCTGGGTGGGCCGGAATGGAACCGTAGTCTCCTTCCCACACTGCGAGCAGTTCGTGCGCGTTTCCGTTTTCGTAAACGCGTGGCCGTGATTGATTGCCGAGCCGCCGGCGCGCTTACCTTTGCAGTTCTTGCAGCGTTTGGGTTCGTTCTTGAACTGCTTGTCATGGAAGAACAATTGTTCTCCCGCTGTAAAGACGAAGTCCGTACCGCAATCGACGCACTTCAGTATCTTGTCCTGGAATTCCATCGCATGAGGCGCTCCCATTCCCCGACCTGCGCAACACGGGAGACCCGAACGGGAAGGATCCGGTTCAACGTGGGCAGGAGACTACGATCCCCTCGTATTTCCCATGGACTCGGCCCGCCAGGCGGTGGGACACACCGCATGGCTCTACAGCGTGCAACATCCCCCAGAAACGTTTATCTTTGGACTTTCTTGAGTGAGAGGCCCTGGCCGCTTTACCCCGAAACGGCCCGCCTTGGTTGGTTCTTAGTCTTGCTCTTTGCGCGCCTTCTTGCGGCTGCGCTTACGCGCCAGAGCTTCTTTCACCCGCTTCCGTTCGCCGGGCTTCAGGTAGAACGAGTGACGTTTTACCTCTTTTATGATGTCCTCGGTTTGTACCTTCCGCTTAAACCGACGAAGAGCATTCTCGAGGGATTCCCCCTCTTGAAGCCGAACTTCAGCCAAGCTGACTACACCCCCCTACTCGTCCTGACGGGACACTTTAAGTTATGGCAAGGCTGGCGCGCTAAGTCAAGTGGAATGTGCAGAAATTTTCGCTTGGCTGCGTTTCGCCCCGGATTAGGGCCCCTTTTGGCGCAACTTGGCTGACAAGAGATCTTTGCACGGGAGTATAGTCCACCCTGAACATGCATTCGCATTGAAGGACGCGGAGCCCTGCCCCCACTCTCGCGCAGTTCAGAAGTTCAGCCGCGTCGAGAACTGCAAGCGGCGCGGCGGAAAAGCGCTGTTCAACCGCAGGAAGTTTGTAGGTTGCTGATAATATGCCGGATAGTAAGTGCCTCCGGCGTATTGGCCGTACCTAACAAACTCTCCTGCAGAGTTATAGAACCCCGTATCTGAGATCACATAGGTCTTGTTATCTCGGTTAAAGAGATTGAACGACTCGACATTCAGGTCTAACTTCCAGCCCTCTCGTATCTTCACGCGCTTCCCCAGCCGCAAATCCAACGTAGCGTAGTCCGGCCCGACGAAGGCATTCCGCCCGTACCCTGCTAGCCGATCGTTGCTAGTGTTGCCGTCCAGATTCGGGTCGCCGAAGACATATGCGTTGGCCGGGCGGCCGGAGCCGTAGGTCATCACCCCGGAAATTCTCCAATGGTTGAACGTTGCAGCGCGCATTTTCTGGCCGGCATCGAACAGGCGCGGCTCTTCGGTCAGCGCTACAGTGAGCCGATTGCGCTGATCGGTCGTGCTCGGACCGCGCTCGCTATTGGCCGCGTACGAATTCTGTACCGTCGCGGGTTGTCCGGCCACCAGCGCGTCCTGGCCATCGTCGATGGCATGCGCCCACGTGTACGAGAGACGAAACGATATTCCTCCAGACATCCTCTTGCGCAGCGCAACTGTCATGCCGTGATAAACGCTCGAGGCCGCACTTTCAAATTGATTGATGGCACCGAGCTGCGAAATTGGGCGTTGCAAGGGATTCAGGCAGGGAGGGTAGGGGCAATCAAGGCTGTAACTCGTCTGCCAGGTCGAAAACGATTCGACGTTGTAGTACGCGTTCTGAAACTCGCTGCCCGTCGGATCGTAGATGGGATAGCTGTAGTCGGTCGGCGGAGGAAGGTTTACGTCTCGCGCGCGCATCAAGTCAACTCCGTGTACGAAGAGATAGGATACTTCCCCTGTAAGGCCATCAGCCAACTCCCGTTCCATCCGTACACTGGCTTGCTGCACACGCGGCGTTTTGAATTCAGAGCTAAAAGCCGACACTTCACTGGTTGCAAAGGGAGCGAGCGATGATGGCACCGCGCACGCGACCGGTCCCGCTGGGCATGTCGCAGCCGGATTTGGATACTGCGGAAAGACGGCATTCTGGTTTTGGTCGGTGTTGTCGAGTTCGAGGAACTGGTTGGTCACACCGTTATCGTTGATCACCGCCGACTCGTAGAGTTGCGGGATGCGCGTGTAAAAGACGCCAAATCCGGCTCGTAGCATCACAGGCCTCTTATCGCCGATGGCATAGGCGAGCCCTATTCGCGGTGCGAAGTTGGTGGCAGGCTCCGGCATGCGTCCGGCCATAGGCCAAGGTGAGTTATTCACCATCCCGTCGCGCGAGAATGTTTGCCGATCGTAGCGGACACCAAGACTCGCCGAGAATCTGCTGGACAGACGCACTGTATCCTGCACGAACGCAGCATAGTCATTGCTGTTCGGATGCGACACTGGATTGCCAAAGTTCTGGACGTAGTAGCGGGGCAGGTTGGCCATGGGTCCGGTCCAACTGCCTGAGTCGAAGTCCCAACTTGGCATGACGGTGTGCGCCCAAGCCCTCAAGGGGGTTAGATCCACACCTTCTTGCATCGGCACAAACGTCCAAGGATTGACCGAGATGTAGTCAAAAATGTATTCGCCGCCAAACAGCGCCGGGAAATAGTTGGAGTCCCACGTTCGCATGATGTCGCCGCCGAATTTCCACTCGTGCCGTCCGCGGGTAAAGCTCATCGTTTCGGCAAGGTGCAAGCGGTGTTCGCGAGTTCTTCTCGGCAAAATGGATGACTGCCCTATGTCAGAGATCCAGTTGTAGATTTCCGTTCGCGTCGCCGTGGAATTCGGAAATGACTGCTGTAGGTCGCGGGAGAACTGCGCCCTGAGGTGACTTGTCCAGCGCGGTGTGAGGCTGCTGGTCAGCGTGAGTGCGGCGCTCTCCGTCGTTACGTCCTCTTGCCCGTTCCCGCTTAGAGCATCGTTAGTCACCGGGCTCGACGGATCGAGAAACACATTGTTTTGTCCGTAGTAGCGTGAAGTCGTCAGGCGTGCCGAAAGCAAATGCCGTGTTCCCAATACGTGGTCGATCTTCAGAAATCCGGTATTGCCCAGCATCTGGGAGCGGAAGATTCCGGCCTGAGTGGAAAGTTGTGCTGCCGCGGCATCAACCAATATCTGGTCGCACGCACTGCCACCAAGATGCGGGTCGCAAACCTCATAGTCGAGCGGGAAACCAGGCGTTCCGAGCGCTGGAGTCACCACCATCTGGTCGTCGCGGAATTGCACCACCGTCGGCAGATGAAAGATATGCTGATCATACCCAACAAGAAAGAAAGTTTTGTTCCACTGGATCGGCCCTCCAAGCGTACCTCCGAACTGATGCTGCTGGCTGCTTGGGTTAAATCCGACAAATGGCGGCGTCGCGCCCCCGAGTGCGCTGTCGCGCAAATAGTAAAACGCGCTCCCGCGCCAATAGTTCGAGCCTGACTTCGTCACGACATTTACCACGGCGCCGCCCGAACGCCCGGACTCGGCTCCATAGCTGTTCGTAGACACGCGGAATTCCTGCACGACCTCGTTTGAGAACTGGTACGGAGCGCGATACCGTCCTCGCGCCTGCGCAAAGAATCCGTTATTGTCGTCCGTGCCATCGATCAGGTAGCTGGTGTTGTATCCACGAATCCCGCCGTAGGAAAAATCGCCGTTCGATCCCGAAGTCAACCCGCGCGGATCTTGGGTCACGCCCGGCGTAAGTAACAACAGTTCTGTATATCTGCGCCCGCCCAGCGGTAAATCAGCAATGGCCTGCTCATCAAGCAAAGCCGATGGGCCGGTAGGGCTTGGGTCGACAATTGGAGGCGCGTCCGAAACCGTCACAGTTTCCTTCGGGCCAGCGACAGTCAGCTTAAAAATCAACCACTGAGCCGCCCCGACCTCTACCTTTATCGGTGGGGACAGCTGGGGCGACATGCCTTCTGCCTCCGCCCGCGCCGAATAGTTTCCTGGGGGCAGCAGATCGACAACAAATTGGCCAGCCGAATCGGTCGCAGCGTGGTAACGCATACCGGTTTCCACTGAAATCGCAACCACGTCCGCACTCGTTACGGCAACGCCCTGCGCATCAACCACAGATCCGCGCAGAGCGCCCGAAGATGCGTCCTGCGCCCAGGCTAACGATGCGCCCAGAGCGACCATCACTAGGAGAAATGCCAGAAAAGCAATCGCCAGCATGGCGATTTGCAGCGGGGCGGCCCCCGATTCATCGGCAAGAAGACGGTTGCAAATAACGACAAGATTCGACTGAATGTGGCGGCGCATGACGGCTCTCCGGATTCGAGCGGACCTCGAAATCGGAGGGGAGAGGAGGGAGATCCTTACCGCTCTTCTACATTATTGTGGAGACCGGTGATGTGACGGGCGCACCTAAAAACTGTTCGGTTTCCAGGTGCGCCGGCGGATGTGGGATTACCAGATGAACTTTAATCCAAATTGAACCTGCCTTGAGCTCGTCGAGGTGAGTGTGATTGCGCCCGCGGTGCCCGACGTGGCGATGCCACTTGAACTTGAGGTAAAGGTAATCAGGTTTGGCACGGCGAAATTTGACCGGTTTAGCAGGTTGAAGATCTCAGCGCGAAATTGAAGATGCATACGCTCCCCCAGCGCAGTCTGCTTATGGGTAGAAAAATCCCACGTCGCGAGGCCGGGCCCAGTCAGCGTATCGTGGCCAAGGTTTCCGTAGAAGCCGGAATTGTTCGGCGGCCCGATGAAGGCGGCAGGATTGAACCACTGCTTAGGATTGCCAAGAACCACGGGGCCGTGGAAGGTCGGGTCTACAAAAGGCCTCACGGGGTTGCGCGTGTCTCCATTGTTCGACGGGTTATAACTGAGCTGAGGCGTGATCGGGAATCCCGATTGCGCGGTGACAATGCTGTTTACCGACCAGCCACTGGCCAGGGTATTCGCCCATCCCTCCAAATTGCTGCCGAGCGCTTGTCCTCTGCCAATGGGCAGATTGTAGACGGCGTTAATCACGCCGATGTGCCGCACATCGTAAGTCGCAAGGCCATAGTCGGCGTGCAAGTCGAAGGGATTCGAGGCGAGGGCGGGCGAGTTCTGAGTGGTCGTGGCATTCAGCGAGTCTCCGTCATCCAGTGCGCGCGACCAGGTATAGACGCCTCGGATCGAAAGACCGCGGCTGAAGCGCCGGTTCACGTCAACCTGAAGCGCATGGTAGTTGCTGTTGGCGACGGAGAACCACGTCCACGTGTTGTTGATCGTGGGATTCGCTTTGGGCGTGTTTGGAGCGATGTAGTAAGAGCCTGCTGGAACCGGCGTCCCGCTCAAAGCGCCAAATCCCGACGGATACGTCGCTGGACAAGGCGACTCTGGGCAGATGACCGGGAACGGCTCGTTCGCGTCGATGCCGGTCAGTTCGTGGTAGCCGTGGCTCCCTACGTAGCCGATGGCGAGCGAGGTGTTGGGCGATATCTCCTGCTCCACTCGCAGCGACCAAGAAACGAGCGTCGGCGTTTTCATATCCGGCTGCACGCCGCCCGGCACCAACAACGAACCCGACGGCGGCGGGAGGGTTGGATCGATTGGGAGCGACGAGACAGCCAGATTCTTGACGCTGTAAGTAGGATTGAAGGGCGCGTTTTGATCGGTACGGTAGCCGAGCGCATCCTGTAAGTCGTTGTACATTCCAAATCCGGCGCGGAAGACGGTCTTACTTGCAAATGGACTGAAGGCGATTCCGATGCGCGGCTGCGGCAGGAACTTGGCATTATTGGTTGTGAAAAGCGAGTGCCCGATGTTCGGCTCGTTTGAGATGATTCCGCCGGCGAACGTGTAATTGGCGGCGCGGTCATGCGCCTCGTTCCATCCGGTGGTAAATTCGTCTCTGAAGCCAAGCGAGAGCGTCAAACGGGGCGTCACGCGAATCACGTCTTCGGCGTACCACGCGCCAAAGAACGAACGCCAGTTCATTTCGGTCGGGGACGGGTCCCAAAGGAAGGTTGCGACCGTTCCGGAAACGAACGTCGGAAGACTGGTGAATGTGGCCTGGCCGTACTGACTAAGGGCTATCGTCTCGTTTGACTGGAAGAGCTGGAACCACGCCCCGAAGCTCACCTGATGCCGTCCACGCACCCAAGTCACGCGGTCTTCGAACGTGAAGAGATTCCGTGCGATGCTGAGATTGCTGCCATTGTTGCTGCCGGCCAGTCCCAGCTGGGCCTGCGGGTTTGACGCCGCGCTGCCGCCGACTACCGCTGCACCCACTTGGTGCTCGAGCAAAAAGCCCGGCACACCGGCAGCTGGAGTTCCGGGAGTCGGTTCTCCGGTAAAGAAATATCCGGCGCGCGAGTACCCAACCCGCGCCACATTGAGAACTGACGGTGAGAACGTATGCGTCTCCTCGAGGCTGAACACCTGCTCGCGCAGCCTGAGAATGTCGGCGCTGTAAGGGTCAAGGACGGTTTCGGTGTAATCATCGCCGTCATCAATCGTGTAAACGGACGCGAGCGAGTCGCGCGTCGATATGTTGTGATCAAAGCGCACCGTCCCAAAATCCTCGCGGATGGCCTGGAGCGGGCTGCTGAAGGCCTGGGCAATGCCACAGGGCTGCGCCACGCCGTTGACCGTGCATCCGATGTTGAAGTCGGGCGCGTCTGGCGGCGCGATCGGCCACAGGTTCAGTAGCGGCTGCACGCTTCCTACGGCGATTGCGCGCGCGTTCGCATCCGGCACAAACGCCACCGAGGTCTGATGCAGATGCTGGCGCAGCCCTTCGTAGTTCGCAAATAGGAATGTCTTGTTGGCGCGAATTGGTCCGCCAAGCGCAGCCCCAAACTGGTTGCGCTGGAACGGTGGCGCCGAACCCTGGTCGAAATAATTTGGCGCATCCAGTGCATTATTCCGCAAGAACTCATAGGCGCTGCCGCGCAATTGATTACCGCCGGACTGCGTCACGATGCTCACTTGGGCACCCGGATGCTTACCGTATTCCGCGCTATAAGAATCACGCAGCACGTTAAACTCACGTACCGCCTCAATGCCCACGACTTCCCCGCTCGCGCCTCCCGGCTGCATGTTGTTCTCTGCAGCGCCAGTAAATTCGACACCATTCATCAAGAACAAATTCTGCTGGGGACGATTGCCCGCAACCGCGAAATCGTTCCCGCTTGTGGAATTCGACACGCCGGTCCCACCTGTCTTCTCCCACGTAAAGTTGACGATTCCTGGGTTCAGCGTGAGCAACAGATCGTAGCTCCTGCCGTTCAGGGGCAGATCCTTCACCTGCTGCTCTCCAACCAGTCCTGAGATGTCCTGTGTGGTCAGATTGACGACGGGCACATCTTCAGTCACCTTGATCTGCTGATCGACGCGGCCAACACGGAGCGATACGTCAGCCTGTGCCTCCTGTCCAACTACCAGATGGATGCCAGTGCGAATCCCCTCCGAGAATCCGCCTTTGGTGACGCGAACTTCGTACTCTCCAACCGGCAGTGCGAATAGTTGATAGCGTCCGGCCGAGTCGCTCGCAGCAGCACGCGAGACACCGGTCTCAATATCGGTGACCGTGACCTTTGCCGAAGCGACAGTTGCACCTGACGGGTCCGTGATGATGCCCGACAGCATTGCCGTAACCTGTCCAAACGACAACGCGTTGCAAAGCACCGCACACAGCAAGCCGAAGATGAGCGATCGAGTTGCGGATTTGAAAGCAGTATTAGGATCGAAAAAGCGCACACGTGGAGACAGAGCTGCCAGCCGGTTAATCTGACTCATTGTTTCGCCCCCAAAGAGTCCTGCAGAATTGTCTCCGAAGTGTATACGATAGTCGGATTTACTGTCGAATACGCCGTGACATTAGACACATATATTCGATCCTAAGAAATCACCTGACGTCGCTTCCAATGGAGCCTGCTTGTTGACCGCCTTATAGGTTCAAGATAGGATTCGTTCCGGATGCCGAGGCAGACGAAACCGCCGCGCCGGACAAGCCCCGACGAGCAACTGCTGAAGCCGCGCGATGCCGCGCTTGAGCTTCGCATCAGCTTCCCCACCATCAAACAGTGGATCTACAAGAAGAAGATAGGCAGCGTGCAGACCGCGGGAGGCCACCATCGCATCCCGCAAAGTGAAGTGGACCGCTTTCTCTTCCGGACCCGTGCCAAAACTTCACCCGAGAGAAAATTGGTGATACGCAAAGTGAGCGGTCGGAATCAGTTGGTCGGCCGCATCGAGAGTGTGCGTATTAGCGGATTGATGGCGGAGGTCGTGATTTCGATTGGCGAACAGCAAATCACGTCCATCATCACCTCGAACTCGGCCCGTGAAATGAATCTGAAGGCCGGCCAGACCGCGGCCGCTCTCATTAAGGCAACCGAAGTGATGATCATTCGAGTTTGAGGCCCCATGTCATCGCGCTCGATACCCCCGCTGTCGCTTCGCGTTCCTTATCTCTGCGGATAGCGCTCGGGCTAGATCCTTTTAAATGCCCGCTGAATCTCCGTCATTGTGTACCGCAGCACGACCGGACGCCCGTGCGGACAAGACATCGGGTGTTGAGTCTTTGCCAACTCCGCCAGTAGCCACTCCATCTTGTTTTGCTCGAGTGCCATGTTCACCTTGATTGCCGCATGGCAAGCGATCGAGGCCGCAATCCGCGCACGTACCGCTTCCAGGTTGACCGCCTGATCTTCGCGCGAGAGTTGCTCAAGAATCTCGTTCAGCATGTGCTCGACCTGCGCTGCGTCCACGCCGGCGGGCGCACCCTTCACCGCAATGCTCCGCGCGCCAAACGGTTCGGCTTCGAATCCGTTGTGCGCCAGTTCCGTAGCGATCTCTCCGAATACTGCCTGCTGGGCTGGGGTCAGCTCAATCAGCAGTGGCATAAGCAAACGCTGGCTCTCAACTTTTTGTGCCGCCCGTTGCCGCAATACGCGCTCGAAGAGCACGCGTTCGTGCGCCACATGCTGATCGATAATCCAAAGCCCTTCGTCGTTAACCGCGAGGATAAATGAGTTGCGGATCTGCCCCAGAGCCCTCAATGTGTGCAACGATTCGAGGGTAGGGGGAGACTGCGATGCCGCCTCGATCGGCGGTGCGCATCCGTGATCGGGCACGGAAGCCTCCGGGGCGCGAGCGAGTGATACTGCGGCGTTAGCCTCCACTGCAATTCCGTGGTCAAATTCCAGGCGGGCGGTTACCGGAGGAATGGTCTGTGCTCGCAACTCGAAACCAGCCGCTCGATTTGGCTCGTCACCGGCCACTCCGCTCGCGGCGGGTTCACAAAGGTTTCTCCAAGGCGCGTGCCCTCCCCCGTCGCTCGATCGCAGTGGGGTGAGCCCGGGGGTTGCGGTCGGCTGCGCGTTAATCTCGGAAACAAACTGTGGCACGGGCCTCGCCTTCATCAGCGCCCCCCGTACCGCCTCACGCACAAAATCGTGCACGACGCTTTGCTGGCGAAACCGCACCTCCGTCTTTGACGGATGCACATTGACATCGACCTCCGCAGCCGGCATCTCTAGAAAAAGCAGCACCACGGGATAAACGGTCGACGGCAGAATGTTTCGGTAGGCCTCGGTTAAAGCATGCTGGATTAACCGGTCGCGAATGAGGCGGCCGTTTACAAAAATGTAGATCGAATTGCGGTTGAGCTTTTGGATCTCGGGCTTGGAAACAAATCCGTGTAGCCGCACCTCGCCAAAATCGTGTGGCGCAGACACTTCCTTCGGCACGCCCAGGGCAGGCGCTGCCGGCGCATTTTCGTCCGCTGCTCCAACACTCTCAGGAGAATCGGCTCGCGCTGAATCTCGGCGCCAGGGTGGAGGCTGCGGCAACCCGATTCGCTCCAGCGGCTGGACCGCTGCCAGTGGAATCAACTGATCTAGCGTCTCCTTTCCAAACACCTGATAAACCCGCTCGCGATGGCCTTCGACTGGAGGCGCAACCAGAAGCGCGTTCGTCGCAGAGTGCAATTCGAAGTGCTTGTCCGGGTGCGCGAGCGCGTAGTGCGTCACGAGCGACGCGATATGCGACAGCTCGGTCGACTCCGACCGCAAGAATTTCTTTCGTGCTGGCGTATTGAAGAAGAGTTCGCGAATCGTGATCGAGGTTCCGAGCGGAAATCCTCCTTCTTCCACTCGAAGCATTTTGCCGCCATTAATCTCAATCACCGTCCCAGCAGTCTCACCTTCCGCTCTCGTTTCAAGGTGCAGGCGGGCGACAGACGCGATGGACGGCAGTGCTTCCCCGCGAAAGCCAAGGGTCGCGATCGTCAGCAGATCATCGGTGTCTTTGATCTTTGAGGTCGCGTGGCGCTCGAAGGCCAACATGGCATCGTCACGTACCATGCCGCAGCCGTTGTCGGTGATCTGGATAAGCTTCTTCCCGCCAGCTTCGACGTTGATACGAATCCGCGTCGCACCCGCGTCCAGCGCATTTTCGAGCAACTCCTTCACCACTGACGCAGGCCGCTCTACTACTTCGCCTGCGGCAATTTGGTTAGCTACTCGCTCCGGCAGTACGTGGATCTTTCCCATTAGCACCATCAGCCGACTTCGCTGTCGTCGACCGTTCAGTGTGCCAGAGAGACTCGGCCGGTGGCTAGTACGGCGGTTGGCCTGTCGGCCAGTCAGATTTGTTTTGTTTCGTTGAAGTTCTCTACTTGATTCCTAGTAGTGTTACGAAAACAGAACAATTTCTCGATCCGGCGAAAATTCTGTCACGGCTACGATAAAAATAGAAGAGGGTTCGCGGAGGGGCATGAAAAAGAAATCCAACAGCAAGAGGGATGCCGGCAAGCGACCCTATGTCGGGCCACAGATTACAATCCTTCGTCCCCGTGGAGATCAGGCCTCCAAATTGGCCGATGCAATCGCAAGCGGGCCACCGACCAAAGTTGAGGAGATCATCACCACACTTGATTCCGAGCCAAAGGCAAAAAAGAAACGTGCCTAGCGGAGTCAGGCGACCTCGCGCTCGAATGCTACCGCGGCTTTCCGGACCGGCATCGTGGCCTTCACACTCGTGCCATGCTCATCGGAACGAATTTCCAGCCGTCCACCTAACTGCTCGGGAAGTTCTGCCAACCTCTTGACGGGAGTATCGTCGCAAAGAGTCGACAGACCCGGTGGGAGCGGTCACTCCATGACGTGATGTACATCACAATAGGGCACGCTGTCTTTCCCCGATGGAAGCGTGAAGGCCCACACATCGCGGGCTCGCGACATGCGGGCCATCCATCCTCCTGGAGCGAAGAGGAATCCGCTCTACAAGCACATGCGCAGAACCGGCAAAAACCGGCTCAAGCTGGAGGACGAACATGGATTGTGCGGAATCTGGACATGTCCGAAGGCTCTCTTTTGGCCTTGGCGGCGGTAGCGCAGAATTGTTCGTATCTATGACTTTGTCCCTGCCGACTCGGTATTTCTGCAGTAATTGCTTGTGCATATTGGTTCTTGCAGCTCTGACTGCTCTGCTGGCGGGATGCGGCGGCAGCGTTTCGTCTTCCGGGGGAGGAGGTGGAGGCGGTGGCGGAACTGGTGGTGGAGGCGGAACTGGCGGTGGCAATCTGGCGTGCGACGTGATGAGCACAGGCCAGATGGCAACCTTGAATGGATTCGTTCCCTTCACGAGCAACAGCGCCTGGAACACAGATATCTCAGCGTCTCCGGTTGATCCCAATTCGGCGAGCATCATGTCGACCTGGGTTGGGTCGGTGAACATGCATCCGGATTGGGGGAACGATCTGACCTACGGAATTCCCTATGTCGTTGTCGATGGAACTCAGCCGCTGGTGAGCGTGCATCTCGGAGCTTATCCGGATGAGAGCGATCCAGGACCGATGCCGATTCCGGCGAATGCGCCGGTGGAAGGCGGAGCGGGCAGCGGCGGCGATCAGCATGTACTGGTGCTCGACAATGGCAACTGCTTTCTGTATGAGCTGTACAACGCCTCGTCGAATGGCGATGGCTCGTGGAACGCCGATTCGACGGCTGTTTGGGATCTGCTGAGCAACGGCAACGCGCAGCGTCCATGGACATGGACTTCGGCGGATGCTGCGGGATTGCCGATATTTCCCGGTCTGGTGCGTTACGACGAAGCGGCTTCGGGAAGCATCAAGCACGCATTCCGGTTTACCTTGCCGCATACTTATGCGGCCTTCACACCACCTGCATCGCACGATGCCGGAACGACCAGCAACTCGTCGGCTCCTCCAATGGGAATGCGATTGCGGCTGAAGTCGAGCTATGACATCAGCGGCTTCTCGGCCAACACGCAGACGATTCTCACGGCGATGAAGCATTACGGGCTGATTTTGGCCGACAATGGCAGCGCGCTTTACGTGACTGGCGTTTCGGATAATCGTTGGAACAACGAGATCAGCGAACTGAAGACGGTTCCGTCATCGGCATTTGAAGTCGTGCAGATCAATCCTCTCTACAACGATTCGAACTATCCGACGGGAGCAGCGCCGTCAATCGCGAGCTTCACATCGTCAGCGTCGCATGTACAGGCAGGCGGTAGCGTGACCTTGTCGTGGAGCGTGAGCGGAGCGACCTATAACATCGTTTCGCCGGGAGCGGGCGCTGTGCGCGATTCGAGCGTAACCGTTTCACCGAGCGGGACCACGACTTATACGCTCTACTCGACAAATCAATATGGGAGGTCGAGCGCGACGGTTACGGTGAGTGTGCCGTAACGAGTAACGGGTCACGAGTCGTGAGCTGGGTTCGCAAATTTTTGTTACTTCGTCGGTGATGCGCCCGGCTTGTACCCTGGGGGTACCCCCCCTCCCCCCTCAAATCTTGTAATTTTTACCTGGTTCTCAGGTTGTCTACTGAAATGAGGCACTTAGCTGTTCCGTTTCGGGATATGCTCGTTTTTCGCTTTCCGATGATTCGGGGAGATTCGTTCTGACCAAAGGCGGTCACGCTTGCGTGCCCCTTGGCTTGTTCATTTCGCTCAAAAGCCAATCGTGTTGTCAAAGACCAAACCGACGAAGGCACTTTGTGTGCCTGTCTCCAATCTTTGGAGCCTTCGGCGGCTAAGTCAAGAGAATTTCGTGGAAAGTCCGCGAGCGGATGGGAGGGCGGCGGACCAATTCGGAATTCTCGCGCCCGCCGTGCTGCTCAGGTCGAGAAACCGACCAAAAACGGCGTGATGGTGATCCTATCCACTACGCGCGAGATGAAGCAAATTGCGAGTAGCGAAACGAAATGAGCCCAGAGGGCGAGCCAGCTTAGCCCCGCGCCTGGGCGCTGGGTACGCGTGCCCACCTCGGAGGAACAAAGTCCCGGAGGGACGGCCCATGTCGCATACCTATTCCAGCAATCGATTACACGTTGTGTTCTCGACGAAAGAGCGCAGGAAAAAACTCCGCGCCGAGATTCAACCGCAATTGTGGGCGTACATGAGCGGCATTGTGAAGAACCATGGATTCGAAGCCCACAAGATCGGCGGCGTGGAGGATCATATCCACGCTCTGCTCGTGATTCCTCCGGTGTTGCCGTTGGCGAAGGCGGTTCAGGCGATCAAGGGATGCTCGTCAAAATGGGTGAATGACAATGGAGCGACGGGCGCGGATTTTGCGTGGCAGGAAGGTTATGGAGCGTTCAGGTGAGCGCGTCGCAGACGGATGAAGTGATCGCGTACATCGAGAATCAGGCGGCGCATCACGCGAAACGGAATTACGAGGAAGAGTTTTTGGAGTTATTGAAGCGCTTACCCAGCGCCGAGGCGCTGGGCTAAGCTAGCTCGTCCCTTCGGGACTGGGGCTGAAATGATGCACACAGTATCTCTATCTCTTCCAGAGGCCAAACTGATCCTGCAAAGGCGACCTTGAAGCAGTTTTGCGGCCGAGCGGGGCCGAATTTCGCGCGATAATTATTTTTCCCCGCCACGATTCTCCAACCGTATCGGAAAACAACACTCTCGGAGAGCAGATGCGAACGAGCCCGGAGGGCGAGCCAACTTAGCCCCGCGCTTCAGCGCGGGGAATGCGTCCGCATCGGAGAAAAGAGTCCCGTAGGGACGACCCGGCTGGCATGGAAAACGAACGCGTCATGAAACTCGCTAACGAACACCGCTTGCCGCGCTACCCCTTTTTGATTCCAATCCCCAACTCCCGCAACTGTCCCTCCGCCACCGGTGTCGGCGCTTCCATCATCAGGTCCTTGGCGGCGGCGGTTTTCGGGAATGGGATTACCTCGCGCAGGCTTTCGGCGCCGGCGAGGATCATCACGATCCGGTCTAACCCTAGGGCGATACCCCCGTGCGGTGGCGTGCCGTATTCGAGAGCTTCCAGGAAAAATCCGAAGCGGCTCTTCGCCTCGTCCTCTGTCATCCCCAGCGCGTGGAAGATTCGGCTTTGGATGTCTTGGCGATGAATACGGATCGAGCCTGAGCCTAACTCGGTTCCGTTCAGCACCACGTCGTACGCGAGCGCGCGGACCATGGCTGGATCGCTTTCCAGCTTGTCCATGTCGTCTTCGTGCGGCGAGGTGAACGGGTGATGAGCGGCCATCCAGCGCCTGTCGGCTTCGTCGTACTCGAACATCGGGAAATTCGTTACCCAGAGGAAGCGGAAGTCTTTCCCGGGGTCTCCGGTTTTTTTGAAGATGCGGTGACGATCGGCATATTTTTGCGCCAACGCCACTCGCACCAGACCTGCCGAGGCGTAGATGGCCATCTCGGCAGGCGTGACTTTACGTTTGCTTGCCGGATGCGCCGCGGCGTCGGAGGCTGTTTGTGCGCTGCCTACTACCAGCACGATCAGATCGGTTGCGGCGACGTCTCCCGTATTGGCGCGAACTTTTTCTCGAATCTTTGTGCCGGCCTCCGGCTGCTTGTTCTCGATGCGCTTGAAGTCTTCGAAGACTCGCGCTCCGCCTTTGGAGACGAAGAGCGGCTTGATGTCGTCGCGCTCTTTGCGCGAAAGCTCGCCTACTCCGGGAATGCGGATGGCGATGACCGGCAGGTCTTTGTTGATGGCGAGCGTTTGCAGCTCTTCGGCGGTGAAGCAGTCACGCACCTCGGTGAGCGCGGGCAGGCGCAGGTCGGGCTTGTCGATGCCGTACTGGCGAATGGCATCGTCATAGTCCATGCGAGGAAAGTTTGGCTTGATCTCGACACCTGCGGCTTTGAACGCTGCTTGCAGGAAGCCTTCTACCGTCTCCCAGACGCGCTCGGGTTGCGGATAGGACATTTCTAAATCTATCTGGGTGAACTCGGGCTGGCGGTCGGCGCGCAGATCTTCGTCGCGGAAGCAGCGCACGATCTGAAAATATTTGTCGAAGCCGGAGATCATCAGAATCTGCTTGAAGAGCTGCGGCGACTGCGGGAGCGCGTAGAACGTGCCCGGCTGCACGCGGCTGGGGACGAGGTAGTCGCGCGCGCCCTCGGGCGTGGAGCGGGTCATGAATGGCGTTTCGATTTCGAAGAAGCCTTGCGACGACAAGAAGTCACGGATAGCGATCGCGACCTTGTGGCGGAGGGCGATGTTGAACTGCATCTCATCGCGGCGGAGGTCGATATAGCGATACTTTAGCCGCATTTCCTCGTTCGCGAGCACGGTGTCGCCGGGCAGAAACGGCGGCTGCTTCGCGACGTTGAGAATGCGCAGCTCTTCCGCGACAAGTTCGACCTCTCCAGTGGGGATGTTGGGATTGATGGTGTCGGCGTCGCGCTTTTTCACCGTGCCGATGGCGGCAATGACGTATTCGTTACGGAGCTGCTCGGCTTTTTCGTGGACGGCAGCACTGACATCCGAACTGAACACCACTTGGGTTACACCGGTACGGTCGCGGAGGTCAACGAAGATGATCTGGCCGAGGTCGCGGCGGCGGTTGACCCAGCCCATCAGCACAACTTTCTTGCCAGCGTCGGAGGCGCGGAGAGCGCCGCACATGTGAGTACGTCGTAAATCGCCTAGAAAATCGAGCACGGGAGTCCTTTGGTGCTGCTTGGATGATTGCTGAATCGATGATTATAAATGGTGGGGAGAGTGGCTTTGGGCTCTGAGGTCAGCACAAGGCAGATTTGAAGTGATCCCCACTCAAGCCAAAGGAGGGATTGAATGGGGCCCCGTCGCCATTCTTAGAGCTTCTTCAATTTGTTTACTTCACTTTCGTGTTCTTGCCGTCCATCACCAACATCCACTCTTTGCCGTCGGCCGAGACTTCAAATTTGTAGGTGTAACTTGTCGGCGACAAGATCTTCATGGAGAAGCGGCCCTTCATGGTCTGCGGGCCCATTTTCATGTCGCTGGTCCACGTCCAGTCTTCGCCGCTAACCGTGCCCTTGGAATGGTCGGCCTCGCCCATGCTGTTGTATTCGTCGTAGGTGTACATCTTGTCGTTGGTGTCGTAGCCCATGAAAGCCACGGCGGTGCCCGAGGGCATGCCTCCGCCGCTGTACTTGGAATGTATGACAACAAAGTAGCCGCCATCCATCCATTCGTTGTTTTCTTCCATCGTGAACTTTCCGCCGGGGCCCATCGGTCCGGGTTTCATATCGCCCTCGGAGGTCCAATGGCCGACAAAGTAGTCGAGCTTCTTGTGTTCGGGGCCGGGTTTGGGAATTTCCATTTGCGCGAAGGCGGCGGTGACGGCGAGCAAGATTCCTATGGCGAGGATTGACTTTCTCATGGCGAACTCCTGGTACGAAATTTGTGAGGGATTGCGGCTGGATGGTAGTAGGGGCAGGCTTGGATGTCAAACGGCAGAAAGAGGCGCGATGGATAGCCCGATATCAGGCCTTTGCGATTCGTTCGGCTAGCTCGGCACGCGAGACGGTTACCTGTTCGGCGGTGGCGAGATTCTTGAGGGCAAAGGCTCCGGCTTTGACCTCGTTTTCACCGACGATGAGGATGTAGCGGGATTTGAGCTTGTCGGCGGCTTCGAAGGATTTTTTCAGGCGAAAGGTTTCGTCGCCGAGTTCGACGACCAGGTTTTTGTCGCTTCGCCGAAGCGCTCGGGCCAGGCGCGCTGCTTCGCGATTCATGCCTGCGCCGAGTGGGGCAACGTAGACATCGGGCTTGGGAGCGGCCTCCTCGGCGGATTTGGCGAGCGAGAGGACGAGGCGGTCTTCGCCGATGGCAAAACCGATGCCGGGCGCGGCAGGGCCGCCGAGAGCTTCGGAGAGGCCATCGTAACGGCCGCCGCCGAGGATGGCGTTTTGAGCGCCAAGGGCGCCGTGCGTGAACTCGAACGCGGTGCGGGTGTAGTAGTCGAGGCCGCGGACCAGGCGGTCATTTTCTTTGAAATCGACACCGACCGCTCGCAGAATTTCCTTCACCTCTTCGAAGTGCGTACGGCAGCCCTCGTCGAGGAATTGGCTGATGCGCGGCAGGGTTTCGATGATCGGCTGGTCTTCGGGGACTTTGCAATCGAATACGCGCAGGGGATTGGTGACGGCGCGGCGCTGGCAATCCGAACACATTTTGCCGACGACTGGTTCGAGCGCTTTGCGCAGGGCCTCGTTGAAACGGGCGCGGTCGGCGGGGCAGCCGACAGAGTTGAGTTCGAGCGTCCAGGCGGTGATGCCGACGCGATCGAGGAGCGTGGCGAGGAGTTCGAGAATTTCGGCGTCGCGCGCGGGCGACTCGCTGCCTGCTGATTTTGGGCCGATGACCTCGGCGCCGATCTGGAAAAACTGGCGGTAACGGCCTTTTTGCGGACGCTCACGGCGAAATTGCGGGCCGATGTAAAAGAGCTTGTTCAGGCCGCGCTTTTCGAGTTGGTGCTCGATGTAGGCGCGAACTACCCCGGCGGTGTTTTCGGGGCGGAGGGTGAGAGAATCTGGTTTGCGCCCGCTCAATGCCTCCTCGACACTCTGGATGACTTGGATCGGCCAATGCTGGGGCGATCCGTTTTGGAGTGCCTTTTGTATAAGTGCACTATCCAACCAGGTAAACATTTCCTTTGAGACGATGTCCGTCTCTTCGCCCACGCCGCGGGCGAAGAGTTCGGTGCTCTCGAAGATGGGGGTGCGGATTTCCTGGAAGTTGTAGGCGCGGAAAACTTCGCGGACCGCTGATTCGACGAAATTCCAGAGAGCGGTGTCAGGTGGAAGAAGGTCGCGGGTTCCTCGGACGGCTTTTATCATTCAGTGGTCAGTGGTCGGTGGCCAGTCGCCAGCAAAACCTAGCCTATCACTCCGGCCGCATATGCGGTCGCCAGACGCAAGACTGACCACTGGCCACTGATCACTGGCCACTGCGCTCGCGCAGATACTGCTTCTTGTATCCGATGTAGTTTTCGACGTAACGCAGAATCATGTCTTCGTCCGCCTTCTCCAGCTTGCGGCGGAATTTGCCGGGGGAGCCCATCCAGAGCGAATTGGGCTCGACCACGGTTTTTTCGGGAATGAGCGTGCCGGCGGCGATGATCGAGCCCGTGCCGATTACCGCGCCGTTCAGGATGATCGAGCCCATGCCAATCAGGCAGCGCGGTTCTATGCGGCATCCGTGGAGTATTACGTTGTGGCCGACGGTGACATAGTCGCCGACATAGACGCCGTATTGCTCTTTCATGCCGTGGAGCGTGCAACCGTCCTGAATGTTGGAGTAGTGGCCGACGCGGATTTCGTGGACGTCGCCGCGGAGGACGGCGTTCATCCAGACGCTGGAGTGCTCGCCGAGGACGACATCGCCGAGGATCTGCGCGGATTCGTCGACGTAGCTGGTCTCCGGAATCTGCGGGGTGATGCCTTTGTGAGAACGGATCATGTGAGTAGTGACGATAGCATGAAGGTGCGTGGGATTGCAGATTGCAGAGGTCAGATGGCAGAAGTCATTTGGTTCGAGAATGGAGATATACTGTGCTTCATCTGGAGGTGGGGATGAGGTACGTATTTTGTTCGGCGGTTGCGGTAGCCTTGATAATCGGAATCGCAAGCGCACAAAACCAGAGCCCTCCTACGCAAATCCCCGCTGCGAACGCCGGCAATGCGCAAACGCCGATGGCAATGAACTTCACTCCCGGAACCTTGCTTCGCGTCAAACTGGACAAGACCATCGATGCCAAGAAAGCCCAGGTTGGCGATCAGATCGTCGCGAAGACATTGGACGATCTGAAGTCAGTTCCGCCAGGTCTGGCAACCAAGGGCTGCGAAATCGTGGGCCACGTTGTCGAAGTCACGCAACACCAGGGCGACTCTCCCTCCAAGCTACGCATTGTTTTTGACAAGATGGTTCTCAAGAATGGGAACCCGATGCCACTACCTGCGTTTATTAAAGCAGTCGGGTTTGTTGCAGAGTTCAATCCAGCGACAAACAGCGAGCAGATTAATGCAATGGGCGGCGGCCCGGGAGGCGCGGGTGCCGACACAGTCATGGGCGGCCAACCTAGCGCGGGCAGCGGCAATCCAGCTATGTATGCGGGAGGACGCTTGCCAATGGGCTCCGGCTCAAATCCAGACGCGAAACTGCCCTATAACGCGATTGGAGCGATCGGCATGTCCGGTGTGACGCTCGGCCAGGGAACCGAGAAAGACTCGATTCTGACTTCCAATAAGAAGAACGTGAAGCTGGAAGGCGGGATGCAGATGATCCTGAAGACGAACTAGTTTGTCTGACGGGGCGTTGCGCACTTTCATATCTGAACTTATACAATCGCATAGAATGCGATGTGTGGGGCATCGTTACCTCGTTGTCATCCAAGAATCTGTCATCGTAAAGTCCACAACTCCCACGCTGAATTGAAAGGAAACACATGAAACTGCGATTTGCCTGGAATGCCGTCTTACTGGCGGTGATCGCGATTTCGATTCCGCTGGCGGCACAAAATGAAGCGCCCGCAAAATCCTCGGAAAAGATGGCTTCCGATTCGACCGGGCGACCAAGTTCTCCCGAGCTTGCCAAATTCTTCGGGGATTACTTTGAAGAGCGGTTGCGGGATTCGCCGGAATTCGCGACGAACGCTGGGAGGCACGAGTATGACGACCGTTGGACTGATCTTTCGAAGGAAGGGCGCGCGCGGCGGCGGGAACATCTGGAACAGGCTTTAGCTACGGATGAAAAGTTCTACGCTCAACGCACTTCCCTTTCCGATCAGGACCGGCTCAGTGTTGAACTCATGCGCTATGACCTGCGCACGCAGCTGGATTCGTTCGACATCGAGACTTACCTGCTGCGCGTTGGGCAGATGACGGGCTTTCACAATAACGTGTACCTCGTCATCGACCGCATGCCTACCTTCAACGTAAAGGATTGCGAGAACATCATTGCTCGCATTCGCGCCGTTCCCGCTTTTGTCGACCAGAACATCGAGATCATGAACGAGGCGATCGCACGCGGCTGGACGCAGCCGAAGATCGTATCGGACCTCGTGATCGCGCAGTTGACGGCGCAGGTTACTCAGAATGCTTCGAACACGCCGCTGCTCGCTTTCCTGAAGAAGATGCCATCGAGCATCCCCGCAGCCGAGCAGGAGCGCATCCGCAAAGAAGCCACAGAAGCCTTCGAGCACAATTTTCATCCGGCGTGGCAGAAGGCGCTGGATTACATGAAGAACACCTATGCGCCGAAGGTCCGGTCGACAGTGGGTATTTCGTCGATGCCGGGCGGCGCGGATGCCTATCGTGTTCTGATTCGGCGCCTGACGACCACCGACCGCTCACCGGAAGAGATTCACAAGATCGGACTCGCCGAAGTGGACCGCATCGAAGCCGAGATGCTGGCGATTGCCAAGCAAACCGGATTTCAGGGATCGGTGAGCGAACTCGAACTCAAGCTCGCCAACGACCCCGCGCAAAAATTTCAGTCGAAAGACGACATGCTGGAGTATTGCCGCAACGCGGCCATGATCGTCGAACCGGAACTGCCCAACCAGTTCAAGCACATTCCCAATCTGCTCTTCGGCATTCGCGCGATTCCGCCTGATCGGGAGAAGACGAATGCCTCAAACGCACAAGCCCCGGCGCCCGACGGCAGTGCGCCGGGCTGGTTTAATCTGCGCACTTTTGAACCGGAGAAGCAGGTGAAATATGACAAAGAGGCGCTGGTGCTCCACGAGGCGATTCCTGGCCACATATTTCAGGGATCGCTGGCACGGTCGCTTAACGCCTTGCCGCAATTCCGCCGCTTCTACGGCAACAGCGCGTACGCCGAGGGTTGGGCGCTCTATGCGGAGTCGCTCGGATCGCAGCTTGGGCTGTACAAGGATCCGTACAACAAGTTCGGACAATTGGCCAGCGAGCGGTTTCGCGCAGCGCGTTTAGTGATCGATACCGGCATTCATTCGATGGGCTGGACGCGCGAGCAAGCGCAGGATTATCTACGGACGCACGCGCCCAGCGAGGCGATCGAAGAGATTGACCGCTATATTTCCTGGCCGGGACAGGCTCTTAGCTACAAGCTAGGCGAGTTGAAGATCATGGAACTGCGGAAGAGGGCCGAGGCAAAACTAGGATCAAAGTTCGATGTTCGCGAATTTCATGATGCCTTGCTGCGGAATGGGTCTTTGCCGCTGGATTTACTTGACGAAGAGGTCGGGAAGTATATTGCGGCCGGAAATTGAGAGCATCGTAACCTTCGTCAAAAGCCACGCCCCTTGGGAGATCCGGGCTTATAAATAATCTCCAGCGGCTTTCCATCCCACATACCTAGATAGAAAGATTCCGCACCAGGCGGTCCGGCGTTCTCGTGTGTCGTCGAAGCGAGAGCGACGAAGCGGTCTCCCCAGAGCTGTTCGACTTCCAATGCAACCGCGTAAGGAAGGTACTTCTCATAGAGTCCGGCGGGTTCGCTGGGTGGCTCCTGGCGCTGCATTGGCAAGCACTCGACGGATTTGAGGAAGAGCCGGAAGCCTTCAAGTTCCGTCAACAATTGTGTCCCTTCTGTCGTTGGCGCCTTCATCCATTGCAAGAGGAGAATGTTTAGAAGCGATAGGAACAAAGCAGCGGCCAAGAAAAGCCAGCCAAATGTAGTTCCTAGCACGACTGCTCCCAGACTAATCGCCGCAATACATGGCAGCAGCATAGCTAGAATCATGACGGAACGCTTCAGAACCGCTCGATCCCAAGTGCCACGAATGGCGCGCAGGAGATCCCATACCCGAAGAAGAAGAAAAAACAAGTAAAAGGCCCCGGGAGCCATGACCGCGAGCCCGAGCAGGAGAACGGCCCATTGGTCTTTGCTGTCCGGACTGGCGACTGTACACAAGGCAATCGCCGAAAGAATTGCCCCCGCAATGACGAGCCTGAGATTGTCCGTAAACCAGCGTCCGGTCGCTTGGCGCCTGAGGGCACTGGCCATGTCAGTTACCGCCAGCATGGTCTTCGGATCGAGCATGCTGATCGAGGCGCCTTTGCGGATGTGGCCGCGAAGAAGTTCGTCCCGCAAGATTGCTTCCTCTTTGGGCAAATCCTTGCGTACGCTTTCGGGGCTGGCCTGGAGTTTGGCGACTCCATCCTCCGAATGAAGAGTTGCCAAACCCTTTGCTACGAGGCTAAGAATGCCTGCCCAGAACACACGCTCGTCGAAGTTCTTCTTCCAAATGTACCGAAGCATGGCGGGCGAAAGATCCCGTGGAGGTTGATAAAGAGGAATGACGGTTCCACACCGAGGATCTCTTCCGAATAAGAACCACGCAATCGCGTAATAGGCGCAAACGGTCATGATCGCCGTAATTGCAATTTGGCCGTGGCTCATGATTGCAAGGTTAATGCGACTCTCGCCCCGAGTATCCCACCACGCGCATCGAGCAACAACTCCCCTCCTGTACAATTTTGTTTCTCGTGAAAGTGTTGCTCAGAATCACGATTGCGGTTGCGATGGCGGCGGTGTATCTGCACGCCGAGCCGATCTCGTCGCTGCACGCTTCAAATTACGTCAACGACTTTGCCGGCGTGCTCGATGCGAGCACCGAAACGGGGCTCAATGACTTGTGCCGTCAAGTGGATGAAAAAGCCAAGGCGCAGATCGCTGTCGTCCTGATCAAGTCGACGGACGGGCAGGAAGTTTTCGATTACGGTGTGGCGCTGTATCAGGCCTGGGGGATTGGGAAAAAAGGGACTGATCGCGGAGTGCTGATCCTGCTGGCCACCCAGGATCACAAGTACTGGATCCACACCGGCTACGGTTTGGAGCCCATTCTGCCGGACGGGAAAGTAGGCGGCTACGGGCGCGAGGCGGTGCCGCTCCTTCGTGCCGGAGATTACGGCGCGGCAGTCACCCTGATGACTTCGCGTGTGGCCGAGGTCATTGCGCAGGACGCGGGCGTGACGCTGGAGGGAATGCCGACGCGGAGGACGCCGAGAGCGCCGCCGCAAGCTCCACCTCCCGGCGCAATTCTGCTCGGGCTCATAGTCATTGTTGTCATTATCGTCGCGGTTGTGGCGGCTATTGTGCGCGGTAGCCGCGGAGGTCCGAGAGGTGGCGGAGGCGGGGGCTTTCCCGCTGGACTCCTGTTGGGAGTGTTGCTCAACAGCGGTGGCGGATATCGCGGCGGCTGGGGCGGCGGAGGATTTGGTGGTGGAGGCGGCTGGGGCGGGGGCGGAGGCTTCGGCGGCTTTGGCGGCGGAAGCACTGGCGGCGGCGGCGCTGGAGGAAGCTGGTGATCAGTCCGCTCGAAAACCATGGCCACGGAGCACGCGGAGGTCACAGAGAAATTCGATGATTCCGGAAAAACTGATTTCTGATTTTGTTGGGCGATTGCAGGCGGTTGCGGGAGCGAATCTGAAGTCGGTGATCCTGTATGGATCGGCGGCGGCGGGAGATTTTGTGCCGGATCACTCCGACATTAATCTCCTATGCGTTCTCGGCGAGACCTCGTTCGCCGCGATCGCCAGCCTGTCTCCAACGGTGGAGTGGTGGGCGCGGCAAAAGCATCATGCGCCCCTTCTGATGACTCTGGACGAACTGCACCGTGGCGCGGATGTGTTCTCGATTGAATTCCTGGATATGAAGCGGCATTACCGCGTGCTCTGGGGCGAGGACGTGTTGAAGACGCTGGAAATTCCGATGAAACTCCATCGGGCGCAGGTCGAATACGAGTTGCGCGAGAAGACGATCCTGCTGCGCCAGCGATTGCTGGCTGTCGCCGGAAAGAAGAACGAGGAATGGGAACTGCTGGTGCGCTCGGTTCCGGCCTTTGCCACTCTGGCTCGGCATGCGTTGATTGCGACGGGAGAACCGCCGGCTGAACACAAGAGGCAAGCGATTGAGCGGTTGGCCGCAAAAGCCGGGCTGGACCTCAGTGCATTTTCGCAGTTGCTTGATTTGCGAGAGAAGAAAGCCGAGCGCAGCGGGGTGGATGTCGATGAGTTGTTCGCGCGGTATTTGAAGGCCGTGGAGCAACTGACAGCGGCAGTGGACGCGATGCTCGACTAGTGGTCAGTGGTCAGTGGTCAGTGGTCAGTGGTCAGTGGTCAGTGGTCAGTGGTCAGTGGTCAGTGAGACGCTACCCGACAGGCAAGAACTCGATGGAGTGACGGATTTGATTCTGTGCTAAGGAGATTCACATGAAGGCTTTGATTGTTCTTGTGGTTCTGGTGCTGATTGTGCTCATCGGATTTGGCCAGTATATAAGTGTCAAAAACACGCTCGTCGCCAAGGATCAGGCCGTAAAGGCCGCATGGTCACAGGTCGATATCGTATTGCAGCGGCGCGCCGACCTGATCCCGAATCTGGTTGAAACCGTGAAGGGCTACGCGCAGCAAGAAGTCACTGTCTTCGGCGATATCGCCAAGGCGCGTTCGGCGCTGCTTTCGGCGGGAACCCCGTCCGAAAAAATCGCCGCCAACAACCAGCTCGATGGCGCGCTCGGCCGCTTGTTGGTGGTGGTGGAGAATTATCCCCAGCTCAAGTCGAATGAAAATTTTATGCGTCTGCAGGACGAACTGGCGGGCACGGAAAACCGTATCGCGGTCGAACGCAAGCGCTATAACGACACGCTGCAGGACTACAACACCTATGTGCTTCAGTTCCCGGCCAGCTTGTTTGCGGGATTCGCCGGATTCAAGCAGAACGACGCTTATTTCAAGGCAGCGGAGGGTTCGCGCGAAGCACCGAAGGTGAACTTCGGCACGACGCCGGCAACGCAGGCGCCATCGAATCCTGCTCCGGCGACCGCGCCCGCACACTAAGCGCGTCGCGCACAGTGTGTTCTAATCGAGCCAATGACTGAAGAGGAACTCCAGCAGGCACGGGCGGCAAAGTGGCGTCTGGACGGGCGTCCGGTGCGGACCCTCGACGATGCTCGCACATTTTTTGAGTCGGTGGGATTCTGCCTCATGTATCCGTCGCGGCCAAGCGTGCTCATGCCGACATTCATCGGCGCTTGGGTGGGCGAGGACGATCGCCTTCCCTTGCAGCAGCACGCCTATGCCGATCCCCGTGCCAAGGAAGCTATGGAGTTGATGGTACGGGCTCTGCGCGCCAAGGCCGCGTTTGAAGCGCCCCTGGTCGATGAGAACAATCCGTTCCTCGTGTCAGCGGCTGCGTTTCCGTTTTTCTACGCCCTAGTGGGGGAACGCAATCCAAAGGTTCCGCCGAAGACAGGACCGCGCTCCGAGTATTCCCAACTGGCGTGCGACGCGTTTCAGGCAATTCGCAAAGAGGGACCGATTTCCAAGCGGAAACTCGGAGAGGTGCTTGGAAAGGGGCTTTCGGCGGCCGGCTTGGACCGTGCGCTCGGAGAGCTTTGGGCCAAGCTTCGCATCACACGCGTCGACTACAGCGAGGAAGACGGCTCGGTCTGGGACGAGATGACGCGCTGGGCGCCAGATAAGGTCTGGGAAGGCATCAGCGCCTCGATAGGGCAGTCGCTGTCGGCGTTGCTCTCGAAATATATGGACTGTGTGGTGGCGGCTGAGCAGGAGGAAATTGAGGCCTTCTTCTCGATCTTTGTGGCGCGCTCGAAGGTGCGGGACGCGATCAAGGCGCTGCTGGCGGCGCGGGAGTTGAGTTACTTGCGGTCGGGAAATAGGTCCCTGCTGCAGATCGCGCCTCGGCGAGAAGCGTTCGTGCTGCGGCCCCGGGCGGAGCGGGCGAAATAGTCGTCAGTCGTCAAGTGGTCAGTGGTCAGTGGTCAGTGGTCAGTGGTCAGTGGTCAGTGGTCAGTGGTCAGTGGTCAGTGGTCAGTGGTCAGTGAGATGCTCATGTTCTACGCTTCCTGTTGTCAATGCAAATCTCAGGTTCGCGTGGTCTTCGGGCCAGAGAGCATGTAGAATCGCCCTTCGCATCATGACCAACCCTTCCTCACGAAAGCTCACTATTGCTATCGATGGTCCGGCAGGAGCTGGCAAGAGCACCGTGGCCGCGCGCGTGGCGCGCAAGCTCGGTTACGTAAATCTTGAGAGCGGCGCAATGTATCGGGCGCTGGCCTTGAAGGCGATCAAGAACGATGCATCGTTCGAGGATGAAGACGCGCTGGTGAAACTGGCACGCTCGTCGCGCATTGCGCTGCAGCCGACTATAAGTGGCAATCGCGTGCTGCTTGACGAGCGGGACGTTTCGGCGCGCATTCGCGAGCGCGACGTGACGGATGGAGCATCGAAAGTCTCGGTGCATCCTCTGGTGCGGGAGTGGATGGTGGCACGGCAGCGCGAGATGGGGGTTGGCGGCGGCGTGGTCATGGAAGGCCGCGACATCGGAACGAAGGTATTTCCTGATGCGGAGCTGAAGATCTTTCTCGACGCGGATCCGGTGGTGCGTGAACAGCGGCGACTGGATCAGCAGCGCATCAAGGGAGCGTCGGCAGCAGCGATGGCACAGGATTTGCGCGCCCGCGACCTGCGTGACCGAACTCGGGCTGCATCTCCCCTGGTGGCAGCGGACGACGCGGTGACCATCGATTCGACGCATTTAAGCGAGGACGAAGTAGTCGAGCGGATCGAGAGAATGGCGCAGGAAAAACTTGCCGCAAAGTAGAGAATTCGGCATTCATTTTTTCCTGCCTATTCTCCTTACTCACCGCTCCCGCCTGCTAAACTGCTTCATTCTATGAAAACGCTGCTGATTCCTTGCTCGATGCTGTTGCTTGCCGGTGTGTGGTTCGCACAGTCCCGGACCGCAAATCCTCCCGCAGCAAATGGCGCCACCAGCATTCAGGTTCCAGAAGAGAAACATCTGCGCAATGTCCGGCAACTCACGTTCGGGGGGTCGAATGCCGAAGCTTACTTTTCGGCGGACGGGAAGAAACTGATCTTTCAATCCACCCGCGACAACCTGCAGTGCGACCAGATTTTCACGATGAACGTGGACGGCAGTGACCAGAAGATGGTCTCGACTGGCAAGGGCAGAACCACTTGTGCTTACATCTATCCTCATAACGGCAAAATTCTCTATTCATCGACGCACCTCGCCGATGCGGCGTGCCCGCCGCGGCCGGACTATTCGAAGGGATATGTCTGGGCGGTGTACCCGGGGTATGACATTTTCACAGCGAAGATGGATGGCTCAGAGCTGAAGCAACTGACAACCACGCCCGGTTATGACGCAGAAGCAACCATTTCCGAGGATGGAAAAAAGATCGTTTTCACTTCCACGCGCAATGGTGACCTCGACATTTACTCGATGGACGCTGACGGCAAGAATGTAAAGCAGCTCACATACGAGCTTGGTTACGACGGGGGGCCTTTTTATTCCAAGGACCGTAAATGGATTGTCTACCGCGCCTATCATCCGAATACCGAGTCGGAGATTAATGAGTACAAGGACCTGCTGAAACAGAACGAGATTCGCCCGACGACCCTCGAGATTTTCCTCATGCGGGCCGATGGCAGCGGCAAGAAACAACTGACAAATCTGAACGCCGCGAGCTTTGCTCCGTCGTTTTTCCCGGACGGCAAACGAATTATCTTCGCCACCAACATGGGCTCGACGGGAGGAATGGGAAATTTTGAGCTGTACACGATCAAGGTCGATGGCACTGGGCTGGACCGCGTCACCTTCAGCGACGGCTTCGATGGATTTCCAATGTTCAGCCCGAATGGAAAGCAGCTTGTCTGGATTTCACACCGCAATGGCAAAGCGCCTCACGAGACGAATGTGTTCATTGCCGAATGGGTGGAGTGAGGAGATTGCAGATTGCAGATTGCAGATTGCAGAAGTGAAACCTATTCCGCTGTGGGTGCGGCCTTCGTATCCTCCCTCTGAGTCAGCAATTGCGTCTTGATCTGGGCCGGAAGATGCGAGGTGCGCAGGATTTCCGCTAGCTGGGCAGGCGAGAGTTCATGGCTGAAGGCAAGTGCGCGCGCCAGCGATAGATGCTCGGTCCGCAGCAGCGCAAGTTGGACGTCCCGCCTATAGGACCATTTCACGTGTTGCGAGACCGTTTGTACCAGCGCGGCACCGGCGTCCGGCTTCAACACTGCTTGTATGACGAAGACTTCTGTAAGGCGCGCATTTTCGAGAGCAGCGCGCATGATTCGTTCGTCCGCATCGATCAACAGGGCACCTGCAACTCTTCCCGAGGCTCGGCGCGCGAGCGTCAGGCGTTCGCCTGAGGTGATCGTTTTCAATCGCCCCAGGAGCACTTCATCCGCGCTGAACTTCACGTCTGCGGGCACTACCGGAGAGAGCGCCACCCTCATGAGATCGAAAGTGTAGAACTGGCGAATCAGCGGAACTGAAACATGGCGCGGCGCATGCGAATGGCAGGCAAGGGCAAGCTTGACCTTGGGAAGCTTCATTGCCGAGCGATTCCTGGCAAGTTGCTCAATAACATCGGCAGGCAGATCGGCTCGTTCAAGCAGGGCGAGGGCTCGATCTCCCGTGAGCGCAGGATCAGTCACGACACGCAGCATCTCTTCGTGCTCGCCTCGGCGCGCGTCAGATGGAGCGGCTGTCGCGGCAACCTTGAACGAATTTGACTGTGTGGCTTGCTCCGACATATCACGAAGTCTCCCCACAACCTATCCGAACGGGAGTAGCTTCACGCGAGTTCGGACTCTACTTGGAGTGCACTGAGTTTCCGCGATCCGCGGAGCGAGCTAGCGATAGCGCGCCCATCACGGGATCGACGAAGTCGTCGAGCAGAATGATTCCTTGAAAATTCGCTTGCAGTCGATTGTAGAAAACCTCGCGCACCTCCCTCGACTGACGAAAGACGCTGCCGGTCGTGGCTACAGGGACATATGGTGGAGCGGGAGAAATGCGCCGAAGGACAATGCCGGCAAGCGCCGCAAGTTCGGCGCCGGCGCGGGCCAGAAGCTCGCGGGCCAGGGTGTCGCCATCGCCCGCGGCGCGCACCACAAGCGGGAACAAACGCGGAAACTCCGGCGGCGGAGTGGCGTTGGCGCGCTGGATGAGCACATCGAGGTCGGCGAGTTTCCAGGCTTCGAGAACAAGCGCTGTCAGCGCCGTTTCGTGACCCTCGTCGCGCGCATGCAGAAGCGCCGAAATTGCATTCCGTCCGATCCAGTGGCCAGAGCCTTCATCCGAGACGGCAAAACCCCAGCCGCCAGCGCGCACGGTTTGACCCGACTCGTCGCGCCCATACACGATCGAACCTGTTCCCGCGATTGCAATGACGCCGGGACCTTCACCAAAAGCGGCTTCGAGGGCGATGGCGGCGTCCGAAGCAACCTCAACGCAAGCACCGAACCGCGGATCGATTTCGTTGAAGATATTGCGAAGCTTGGCGGCGATTTCGGGGCGCGCCGCACCAGCAGCGCCGATGCAAATCGCTTTTATCTGTTCAAGTGAAACTTTCGCTATCGTGCATGCCTGCCTTACGGCATGATGCAGCGACTCGCGAGCCACCGCTTCGCCCAGGCGCACCAGATTGCATCCGCCCGCAACAGCAGTCGCCAGGACCTCAGTTTCGTTGCCGAGAACGCAGCGCGTCTTTGTCCCCCCGCCGTCAATGCCCAGATAGAAGGCCATCGCGGTAGTTCTAACACAGGTTCGCGGCGAGTTTTGCAGTGGAACATGCTTCGGCAATGCTCGACAATTTGGGAGGCCGCTTGGAGACATCGAGAAGAACAAAACCTTAAAACGCAGAGTTCGCAGAGGATTCGCAGAGAGCGCGGAGAACTTCTCTACGCGCTCTGTGCTTTTCTCGGCGTGCTCCGCGGCTTTCCTCTGCGAACTCTGCGTTCAAGAGCTTTGTTGTTGCCGGTGTGCCACCAGTCAAATGGCTTCACTGAAGGAATCTCGTTGGGATTGAATCGCATCGATCTGTTGATTATCGCGGTGTATCTGTCCGGAATCACGCTCTTCGGCCTACGCTTCCGCAAAGGCCAGCGCACAATGCGCGACTATTTCCTGGCCGACCGCGAGATTCCCTGGTGGGCGATTTCGCTCTCCATCGTAGCCGCCGAGACGAGCACGCTCACCATCATCAGCATTCCGGGTCTCGCCTACGACTCCAATCTGACCTTCCTGCAACTCGTGATGGGCTACGTTGTCGGACGGATCGTCATCAGCTTTGTGCTGCTGCCCCACTATTTTCGCGGCGACCTCTTCACGGCCTATCAACTGATCGAGCGCCGTTTCGGCCCCACGCTGCGCACTGTGACCGCCGGCTTGTTTCTATTGACTCGCGCGGCGGCCGAGGGCGTGCGCGTCTATGCAGTTTCCATAGTCGTCTCAATCGCGCTCGGCACAGGCGAGATCACCTCGATCGCCATCATCACCCTGCTGACCCTGATCTATACGTTCGAGGGTGGCCTGGCGGCAGTCATCTGGACGGATGTAGTGCAGACGTTCATCTATATTGGCGGAACGCTGGTGGGACTCTTCACGATCCTGCACTTGATTCCTGGCGGTTGGGGCGCTGGCAATGCCATCGCGATCGACCTGCACAAATTCCAGATTGTCGACCTGTCGTTTGGCGGATTTGCAAAACCTTACACGATCTGGGCAGGCCTACTGGGCGGCACATTTCTCACCACCGCCAGCCATGGCACTGACCAGTTGATTGTGCAAAGGCTGCTGGCGGCGCGCAATCAACGTCAGTCTGTGCTGGCGCTGCTCTCCAGCGGTATCGCCATCTTTTTCCAATTCGCGTTGTTTCTCTTCGTCGGTGTGATGCTTTTCGCCTATTATCGCCAGCCTTCAGCGACATTCGGTCGCGCGGACAGGATTTATCCGACTTTTATTGTCGGCCGCATGCCGCATGGGATTTCCGGGCTACTGATTGCTGCGATACTGGCAGCCGCAATGTCGAACCTGAGCGCTGCGCTCAACTCGCTGTCGTCCAGTTCCATGATGGATTTCTATTTTCGTTTCCGGCCGGAGACTAGCGAGCCAAAGCGATTGCGTCTGGCGCAGATCGCAACAGTCGTTTGGGCATTGGTCCTGTTTGGATTGGCCGTGATCGCACTGCATCGCGCTGGGAGGGTGGTAGAGGTCGGGTTGCAGATCGCATCGATTGCTTACGGGGCGCTCCTCGGGGTGTTCTTACTCGGCGTGCTCACGCGTCGTGCCAATCAGACCGGAGCGATTGTCGGTATGATCTGCGGGTTCGCGGCCGAACTGTACCTTTGGCGTATGACGCATGTGGCTTTTACGTGGTGGGTACTTTTGGGGACTTGTGTGACGTTTGGGGTCGGATACGCTCTGAGTGTTGGAGGAGAGCGTCATGAGTCCGAACCGAGTGGCCTCCGCGATCATCGCCGCGGCGATTAAAGTCCACCGAAGGCTTGGGCCGGGATTACTGGAATCCGCTTACGAAGCTTGCATGGCGTATGAGTTGAAGGCAGCGGGGATGCAGGTGGAGCAACAGAGGCCGGTGCCACTGTTTTATGAGGCAGTCAAGCTAGACTGCGGTTTCCGAGCTGACTTGGTGGTGAATGGATTGGTAGTCGTTGAGTTGAAGTGCAAGGAGGCCTTACATCCGGTAGACGAAGCCCAATTGCTGTCTCATTTGCGGCTGCTGAAGCTTCCGATTGGTCGGCTCATCAATTTTCATGTCGTGCTTCTTAAAGACGTTCGAAGACTGGTAAACAACTACCATGAGGAAGGCTTTGTGGCTTAAGAGAAAGGCAAGATCTTTAACCGCAGAGAACACAGAGCATTCGCAGAGATCGCGGAGAGGCTGGTTCGGCAACGTCTGATTCTCTCTGCGTTCTCGGCGGAAGTTCCCTGCGCCCTCTGCGGTTACAGGCTTTTGCTAGACTCGGGCAATCAAGCATGAGTTCCACCATACATCAGCAGGCTCGCCCGGATCTGGCCCGCGACCTCAAGCTCTCTCACGCGGGGGCAGTCGTCGTCGGCACCATCATCGGCAGCGGAATTTTCCTTGTGCCGCAGGAAATGATGCAAGCCGTCGGTTCGGCTCGTATTGTTTATCTCGCATGGCTGGTGGGAGGCGTGCTTTCTTTCTTCGGAGCACTCACCTACGCCGAGCTTGGCGCCATGAAACCTCAGGCCGGCGGCGAGTATGTCTATGTCCGCGACGCATATGGTCCCTTGATGGGTTTTCTCTACGGCTGGACGTGGTTCCTCATCGCCAAGCCTGCTTCCATCGCCACCGTCACTACAGGACTCGTCCGCACGCTCGCCACGTTTCCGGCCTTCCATTTCTTTACGCGGCCCTGTCTCACGGTTCCCAACTTCGCCGTCACGTACGGACAACTCGTTGCCATCGTCGCCGCCGTATTCATCACCTGGCTCAACTACATCGGCGTGCGGCGAGCCGGAGAATTCCAGTTCCTCTTCACGCTGTTAAAGGTGGCCATCATTCTCGGAATCGTTGTTGTGGGATTCACCTACAGCGGCGGAGCCTGGGCAAATTTTTCGACCGAATTTGCCGGAGCCAAGGGTGGTAGCGCCGGATTCTTTGCCGCACTCGTGGCCGCGCTCTGGGCTTACGACGGCTGGAATGATCTCAACATGGTTGCGGGCGAGGTCCGAGATCCGCAGCGGAATATTCCACTCTCGTTGATTTGGGGCGTGGCAACGGTGGGCCTGCTCTACATCCTCGTCAACGCCGCCGTGCAATACGCGATGCCAGCCGCTGCGGTTGCGGCTTCGGCGCGTCCCGCTGCCGATACCGTCACGCTTGCCCTGGGACGCATGGGCGGGAGTCTGGTCTCGATTGGAATTGCCATTTCGATGTTCGTGACATTGAATGGCACTACCATGAGCGGCGCTCGTGTCCCCTTCGCCATGGCACGCGACGGGTATTTCTTTCAGAGCATCGCCACAGTGCACCCGCGCTTTCACACACCGTCCGTTTCGTTGCTCGTACAGTGCGCACTCTCGGTCATCCTGTTGCTTGGTGGTGGCAGCTTTCGCCAGTTCTTTTCGCTGGCGATCTTTTCGGAGTGGCTGTTCTACATGATCGCGGGCAGCACGGTATTTGTCTTCCGCTGGAGCGAGCCCAAGACGCCGCGGCCATATCGTGTCCTTGGGTATCCGGTAGTTCCTGCCCTCTTCATATTGGCCTCTGCCCGCCTCCTTTATTTCACGTTCAAAGACAACCTGCCCTATTCGGCGTGGGGCTGCGTGGCCATCCTGGCGGGAGTCCCAATTTTCTACTTTTTCAAAAGGAAACGCGGCTCCAAACCAGCGTAACCGGGTAACTTGCGGACCCGCTAAAGCGTGTTACCAAAGGACAGGCGCAGCCGACACGTTTACCCCCTAATGAAACTCCCATAAGGTGAAGACTCCAAGTCCTGAGCCTACTCCCCGGCTCAGGTTCCTCCATTGGGGTTAAGGGATGCCTACGGACAATCGCGAGTTTAAGCTCGGAATACTGCCCGAAAAAAAGTGGGATTGGCGCACCTTTGCCGCCAGTTACGGGTTTGTGACGGCGTGCGCTGCCTTTCTGTGTTTTTTCGGGATCTTTATGCCTGATACGCTCAAGATTGCGATGAACTACCACGTCACTGAAATCGTGCCGCGTCCGTCGCTCAGGTCAGAGAAGATCCGCAAGCTCCCGCCTAAGGTGCAGGCCAAACTGCTGCCTCCGGACCGAACATTCGAAGCGCCGAAGATTATCGTGCCGCGTGAAGTGGTAACTCCCAAGGTCAAGCCGCAAGAGGTCGAACCGCCCAAGGTGGCGATGAATAACTTCATGCCGGCAGCGCTCAAGACCACGCCCGGTGGCGCCCGCCCCATGCTGATTCACACGGGCGACTTTCAGGGCAGTTCGGTGACCCCAACGGTGAACGCACCCATCGAGAAGGTGCAGACCGGCGGCTTCGGCGATCCAAATGGTTTGAAACCGAACGCGAATAGCAAGCCAGGAGGCAAGCTGATCGCGCAGGTGGCCGGATCGTTCGATATGCCTGTGGGACCGGGTCAAGGCAACGGGTCGGGTGGCACAAAGGGAATCAAGGGAACGGTGGCCAGCGCGAATTTCGGAGATGGGATTGCTACTCCGGGCCACGGAGACGGCCGCAGCGGCGGCCAGGGTCATGCCGTGCAAACGTCGGGATTCGGGGCCCAGGAAGTTGCCCAGAACACGCCGCATGTTCAACGGATGGATAGCGGCCCGACGTCGACCGCCGTCGAGATCACCGATAAGCCTAATCCCGTATATACCGCGGAAGCGCGCGGTCTGAAGATTGAAGGCGAGGTTTTGCTGGAAGTTCTGTTTTCGTCAAGCGGGCGGCTGCAAGTAAGCCGCGTCGTGCGGGGGCTCGGACATGGCCTGGATGAGGCCGCTATTGCCGCCGCCAACAAGATGCGATTCAAGCCGGCTACCCGCGGAGGGCAACCGGTGGATTCAACGGCAATTGTGCACGTGGTATTTCAACTGGCGTATTGAAACGGGGAGATGAGGTTATGCGCACCAGAAACATGATGATCTTCGCTCTGCTGGCGGTCGCGATGACGGCAGCGGCTCAAACGGCGTCCGCGCCACAGACTTCGCCGGCTTCAGCCGCGACGCAACCGCAAAGCACGGTAGCACCTCCGACCACGATGGATCAGGTCGTCGATCGCGCCATCGCGCGCGAGAAGGATCTCATCAAGTTCCTCGCGCCGCGCACGCCGGTGGTGGAAACCTATCTGCAGAACCTGCAGCAGGACCCGCAACTCGGCCCGATTCCTCAGGATGACCACTACTTCCTCGGCCGGATGGACCTCAGCGACTCCATTGACCGCTCCGACTATTTGAAAGAGAAGGACAAGGACAAAGACGAGGGCATGGAGAAGCGCCTGCTCGGCGGCTTGACCAACAAGTTCAAGTTTCAGTATCAGCCACTCGGCTTTTCATGGATGATCTACGCCGACCGCAACGATTTCGACCGGCAACACTATGAGTTTCACTACGTGCGCCGTGAGTTCCTCGGCGATGTGCGATGCCTGGTGTTCGACGTAACGCCTAAGAAGGATGCCGGACGTGGACGGTTCCTGGGCCGCGTGTGGGTCGAGGATCAGGATTTCAACATCGTCCGGCTCAATGGCACCTACAGCCATCCTTCGCGCAACACCTACTACTTCCACATGGACAGCTGGCGGCTGAACCTGATTCCCGGCTACTGGCTGCCTTCGTACATCTACAGCGAAGAAGGAAATTTCACTGCAGGGGCAAAGAACAAGCTCGCTTTCAAAGCGCAGACTCGTCTGTGGGGCTACAACCTGAAGATGGGCCGCTCGGATGACGAACTGACTCAGATCCGCGTCGACAGCGTGAAGGATGAATCTGCCGATGCGCAGGACGCTTCCCCGCTGGCGGCGGAGCGTAATTGGCAGCAGCAGGCTGAAGACAATGTAATCGAGCGCCTCGAACGCAGCGGATTGCTCGCTCCAGAAGGTGATGTCGACAAGGTCCTGCAGACGGTCGTCAACAATCTGCTGATCACCAACAACATTGAATTGCCGCGCCCGGTGCGCACGCGTGTTCTGACAACCTCGCCGCTCGAAACTTTCAGCGTGGGCAACACGATCGTAGTGAGCCGCGGCCTGATCGATGTGCTTCCCGACGAGGGCAGCCTCGCGATGGTGCTCTCGCACGAACTTGCGCACATCGTGCTTGGTCATAATCTCGGCAGCCAGTACGCCTTCAATGACCGTATGCTCTTCTCCGATGAGGGCACTTTCCACAATCTCGGTTTCAAGCACATTCCTGAAGAAGAAACCTCGGCGGACAAGAAGGCCGTCGACATGCTGAAGGCTTCGCCGTACGCACAGAAGCTCGAAACCGCCGGCCTGTTCCTGAAGGCTCTGCAGGTTCGCGCTCCGCAGCTGTCGGCTCTTCTGGCAGCGCACCTCGGCAATGACATGGCCGAGAACGGCACGGTAACCCGTATGGCGGCGCTCGAAACCAGCGCCCCTGCTCTGGATTGGAACAAGCTCGACCAGATCGCGGCACTGCCGTTGGGTGGCCGCGTCAAATTGAATCCCTGGGACAACAAAGTCGAGATGGTAAAGGCTCAGCCGGTTGCCATCACGTCGGCTCGCGACAAAATGCCCTTTGAAGTAACTCCGTTCTTCCCGCGTTTGAGTCGTTACAATCCCAACGCGCCGAGCGGAACCACCGTGCCCGCGACCACAGCGACAAACCAGACCGCAGCGCCGGCGAGCACCTCCGCCGATGCGGCGCCCAACAAATAACAGTCTCCATTTTCGGCGGCTTGCCGCCGTCTTAAGTTGATGGAAGCGCAGGCTGGAGCCGGAAGACATTCCGGCCTTCAGCCTGTGTCTTATTTTGTGAAGCCGAAGTTCTTCCGACCCTGGCACTCCGCGAAACGCCCGTATGGCGCGGCATTTCGACCCACTCATGAACTAGCCACAATAGGAGTCACCCAACACTTCGTTTCTTCCGATCCCAGCGAATCGTGATAGCATGGTGCCCCCCGCGCCTTACGCGCCTAGCCGTAATTCCCAGGGAGGGTGAGGATGTTCCCAACTTCAGCTCAAGAGGATACTAGTGTGCCGAATGTACATGGCAGTTCGCTCCAGCTGTTAAGTGTCTTTGTTGTATTTGCGTTACTGCTCTCCACCGCCGCCGCTCAATCGATTCAGACCCTTAAACACCAACCGCCAGATGGCGCGCAGCTGACCTTCCAGATGACGGACGGCACAGTGCTAGCTCAGGGTTATAACGACTCCGACTGGTGGCGACTTACTCCCGATAACACGGGCAGCTATGTCAACGGTACCTGGACCCAGGTTGCCAGCCTGCCGTCAGGATATTCGCCGGAGGCTTTCGCTTCCGCAGTACTCGCCGATGGCCGCCTTCTAATCACAGGAGGCGAATACAATTTCCTCAACTTTACGCTCACGAATCTGGGCGCCATTTACGACCCTGCCGCCAACACCTGGACTAATCTGCCAGCCCCAAAAGGATGGAAGTACATTGGAGATTCGCCATCATCCGTGCTGGCGAATGGAAATTTCCTGGTTGGCAACAAGCTCACCAAGCAGCTTCGGCTGTACAATCCCACGTCCAACACGTGGTCGTCACTCAGTTCCAAAGGCAAAGCAGACTTCGACGCCGAAGAAGGCTGGACTCTGCTGGCAGACGGCACGATCCTGACTGCCGACGTAAAGGACGCCCCCAACTCCGAAATCTACTCAACTTCCGCCAAGAAGTGGGCCACCGCGGGCAGCACTATTGTCGACCTCCACTCTCCGTCGCCGTTCGGCTGCCTGCAGTATGGACCTGGGGGTAAGAAGTGCTACTATCCGCCTGGAGAAATTGGTCCGCAGATCCTGCGCCCGGATGGAACGGTGTTCGTGACCGGCTCTTACACCCAAACCGGCAGCGGTGCCGGACACACCGCAATCTACGACAGTCTGACGAAGCAATGGACTGTTGGTCCCGACTTTCCGAACGGCGACAACGCGGGTGATTCATTCGCGGTTCTGCTGCCGAATGGCGATGTGCTGGTAGAAGGCGACAGCGGGATTGGCTACCTGTGGGACGGAAACACGCTAAAGCAAACTAACAACGTTCCAGGCTCTCTGATGGTTCTTCCGACCGGCCAGATTCTGGTGGCTGGAACCGAGGTATACAACGGCCCAGGAACTTACCAGAGTTCATGGCAACCAGCGATCACCAGTTGCCCCACTACGGTCAGCCGCAGTTCGACGTATTCGATCTCGGGCACGCAGTTCAACGGTCTGTCTCAGGCAAACCATTTCGGCGACGAATATGCAACGGCGACTAACTATCCGCTCGTCCGTATCACCAACAACAGCACTGGCCATATTTTCTACGCGAAGACTCACGGCCACAGTTCGATGGGTGTAGCCACGGGTTCGACGATTGTTTCGACGAACTTCGACGTGTCCGCGGCCACCGAGACCGGAGCGAGCACGCTGGTCGTTGTTGCCAACGGTATTCCTTCCGCACCGTTCAGCATCACCGTGCAGTAGGCAGCCGTAATTTAGCGACCTTCGGTTTTAGACCAGGTTTCACAGCAACCACAGGGTACACGGGGTTTCGCAGGTCTTCCGTCTGCGGAACCTGTTGTACCTTGTGGGTTTCCTTCGTTAAAAGTGTTGACTTAGATCGCGAAAGCTATTCAACACCAGCAGCCTTTGGGTAGCAGGGGCGCTGGATAATTCCTCGTGCTCGAGTATCCACGTGTCATTGTGCGGCACGAAGATCGCATGCAAGCCCGCCGCAAGCGCTGGATTGATATCTGACTTCGGGCTGTTGCCCACCATCCAAGAAGAATCCGGATCGAGTTCATACTTCGCAGTGACTGACCGGTAGATCGCCTCATCCTTCTCCACCACAATCTCGACCGCGGAAAAATATTCCTTCAACCCCGACCTCTCCACCTTGCCCGCCTGTTCCGTGGGATGGCCTTTGGTCATGAGAATGAGGTGATGCCGCTGGCTCAGATAGTCCAGCGTCTCCGGCACGCCAGCAATGATCTCGACCGGATGGTCCGCAATCTGATGTGCAAAGCTGTTGATCTGTTTGTGCAGTTCTGGGGTAATCGGCTCGGCGGAAAGCTTCTCGAAAGTTCCGACCAATGAATGCGCGAAGCTATGCAGGCCGTAGCCGTGCTCCACGATCGACGCGCGCTCCACATCGTTCAGCACCAGCCGAACCTGCTCCGGCGTGTACTCGCGATGGTTGAGAAACGAGATAAACTTTGCGATTGCGCGCTCGAAGTAAATGTTGTTTTCCCAGAGCGTGTCATCAGCGTCGATGAGCAAAGTCTGGGCGCCATTCCTCTCTTGCATGACTACCATGATACCGGCTGCGCAACTCACAGCAACCGTTTGGTAGAATTCATCATGCGATGAATTTTTGCCGCCTCGTGCTTGTACTCATCTTTCTTCTCTCCTTGTCCCAGGCCGCGACGACCGGTAAAACTCGCGTCATGACGGGTTCGGCGGCGAAAAGCGGAGTTCCAGCCAACCTTAGAGTTGTTCCCGATATCGCCGAACGCGCCGCAAGATTCAAACGCGTGCAGATGCCCTTCCGGACAGCCGGCCTGAGTGCACGCGAATTGCAGATGATTCGTAAGCTGGTGGAGGCTTGCCAGTACATCGAGAGCATCTATTGGCGTCAGAGCGATCCCGACGCGCTCACTCTCTATCAGTCCCTGGAGTCGAGCACGAATGCGCGAGACAATCACCTCCGACGCTATCTCTGGATCAACGCTTCGCGTTTCGACATGTTTCACGACAACAAGCCATTTGCCGGAACTGGCACGATGCCGCTTGGCCATGGCTTTTATCCGGGCAACCTGAGCCGTGCGCAGGTCGAGCAATACGTCCAGAAGAATCCCGATCAAAAAGCGTCTATATATAACCAGTATTCGATCGTGCGTTGGCTGGGCAATCAATTGGAGACCGTTCCTTATCACGTTGCCTATCGCACTTTCCTGGAACCAGCGGCTCGGGCATTGCGCGCCGCGGCTAGCGTGAGCGACGATCCCTCATTCGCAAATTTCCTGCGTCTCAGAGCTGATGCGCTTCTCAGCGACAATTATCTGGAAAGCGACCTTGCATGGCTAAAGTTGAAGAATCCGAAGGTCGACATCATCTTTGGTCCTTATGAGACCTACATGGACGACCTGCTCGGCGTGAAAGGCTCATATGGCGCGGGCATCATGGTACGAAATGACCGGGAAAGCAAGAAACTAGATCTCTTCTCGAAATATCTTCCGGATATTCAGGATGCACTGCCCTTGCCGGCAGAAGATCGCCCGTCGAAGCATGGTTTGGAAGCACCCATGGAAGTTGTCGACTCTCCTTTCCGTTCTGGAGATTTGACGCATGGCTACCAGGCTGTCGCCGACAATCTTCCGAACGATCCGCGCGTGCACGAGCAGGCAGGCAGCAAGAGAATTTTCTTCCGCAACTTCATGGATGCGCGTGTGAACTATGTGATGGTCCCGCTCGCTCGCAAGATCATGGAACCCGGGCAAGCGGGCAAGGTGACAGGCGACGGCTACATGGTGGGAACTGTGCTGCATGAAGTTTGCCACGGCCTCGGTCCTGCCTTCGCGCGCACGCGCGCCGGCAAGATCGACATTCGCGAAGCCATCGGCCCTCAGTACAGCAGCCTTGAAGAGGCAAAGGCCGACGCGACTGGCATGTTCGCCGTGCAGTGGCTGATCGACCATGCGGTGCTTCCGAAAAGGAATTTGGAGGAATACTACGCGTCTTATGTCGCCGATCTTTTCCGTAGCGCGCGCTTCGGCGCGGCTGAGGCTCATGGACAAGCAGAGATCATGGAGTTGAACTATCTTCTTGAACGTAGCGCGATGCAGCGAAATGGCCAGGGGCGCTACGCAATCGACTACGCGAAGATGCCCGCTGCTCTCGCCGAATTGTCTAAAGAGCTACTCGAAATCGAGGCCACAGGCGACCGTCCGCGGGCCGAAAAGTGGTTCGCGAGATATGGCACAATGTCCGAGGATCTGCAGCGGTCTCTCAAAACGGCTTCTGACGTTCCCATCGATATCGATCCTGTGTTCTCTTTTGCGAGCAAGATCAAATAACAATCTTTTCATAATCGGACGATGCCCTTTACGCCCGCCCATGCTGCCGCAGCGTTTCCGTTTCGACGGACAGGCCTGATCTGGTCCGCGCTGATGATTGGTACCATGGCGCCCGATCTCGAGTACTTCCTGCGCCTGGCTCCCGGACAGCCATACGGGCACACCCCGCCCGGTATCTTTCTCGTCAGCCTGCCGCTCGGACTCATCACGCTTTGGCTCTTCCATAACTTCGTCAAGGCGCCTTTTGTTGAACTCTTGCCGAGAGAACTCGAATGCAGGCTCGTGCCTTACATGGGCAAGTTTGAATTCGGCGCCGCGGCTCGCTTCTCGCTGATTGCCACATCCATGCTGATCGGAATCTTCACACACATAGGCTGGGACTCTTTCACGCACAAGAACTCCCCGCTCGTGCACAACTGGCCTCTATTGCGGCATCCGGTCAACGTGGGACCGCTCGGAGCCTGGCCGCTCTACAAACTGCTGCAATACGGGAGTTCGCTATTTGGGTTAGCGGTATTGGCGGTGGCGATCGTGGCCTGGTACAGGCAAGGAGAGCCCTGCGACATCGAACCAAATTTTCCTCATCACGGCTGGCCTTGGCGAAGAATCCTGACTTTGCTGGCGATTTCCGCTATCGCCCTGATGGCCGGGTTCGCGTATGCCGTGTGGACGGGAGGGATGCCTTCAAAGCGCCCTTCCCTATCTGAATTCGTAGTCCCGCTGGTAATCACCTCGATGGCAGCAGCTTGGTGGCAGTTGGTTCTTCTAGGAATCGTACGCGCCGTCAGAGTCAGGTTTGCGAGGCCCTCGGCAAAGCTTAGCTAAGAGCTATGGGGCTGGAAGCTAACGGCTTCCTCACACCCAATCCACCCGCGGCTCAAACGGAATGATGCCGGCTTTGTGCCCCATATCGAGCAACCGCCGCACCGCTTCGCGCCCGTCATCGCCATAGTCGAGCGTGCGGTCATTCACATACATCCCGACGAACTTATCGGCTAGCGGCGTATCGAGATCGCGGGCAAATTGCATCGCGTAAGAAAGCGCCTCCTCGCGATGATCCAGTGCATACTGAATGCTCTCTCGCAGCGCCTGTGTCACGCTGGCCATCATTTCCGGGCCAAGGGAGCGCCGAATTGCATTTCCTCCGAGAGGAAGCGGCAGCCCGGTCACCTTAAGCCACCACTTGCCGAGGTCAACGATGCGATGCAGCCCCGACTTGTCATAGGTAAGCTGGCCCTCATGGATGATCAGTCCGGCCTCGTACCTCGCTTCCAGAATCTGCGGAATGATCTGATCGAAGGGAACAACCTCCACTTCGATCCCTGGGGCGAAAAGCTGCAACGCGAGATAGGCCGTCGTCAGCTTACCCGGCACGGCGATCGTCTTGCTCTTGATCTCGGTCGTCGTAAACGAGCGTGTCGAGACCACCATCGGCCCATAGCCGTCACCCACGCTTCCCCCGCAGGACATCAGGGCGTAATCCTTCTGAATGTAGGGGTAGGCATGAAATGAGATGGCACTGACGTCATAAACGCCATTTTGCGCATCTCGATTCAACGTCTCGATATCGCATAGCTTGTGGGTGAAACGCAATCCGGGCACGCGAACCTTGTTCGTGGCCAGCCCATAAAACATGAATGCGTCATCGGAATCTGGGCTGTGCGCCACGGTAATTTCACGAACTGGAGAAGAAACTGTACTCATAAATTCAATTGCCCGACTTCGAAAACTTGCGGCGCCACGAGCTTGCCACGCCCGCCGCCAGCATGATCTTGATCACTTCCGCGAAAACAAACCAATACAATCCCCAGCGAACGGCCAACGCCAAAGAATGCGTCAGCACAAACAACCAGCTCAATCCGCCGGCAAAGAGAACGGCTTCGCCTGCCATTCCTGCAAACGCTGCCCACACAAAGCGCCGCGAACTGCGCTCATAAATCCAACCGGCAACGAAAGCGACAAAAGGATAGGCCATCAAGAATCCACCGGTCGCGCCCATTATTTGCGCCACGCCTCCCATGCCCGCGGGATTAAACACTGGCAATCCCGCCGCTCCTTCCGCCAAGTAAAGCGCGAGCGCCAGAAATCCGCGCCGTGATCCCAGCAGCAGCGCGACTGCCAGCACACCAAAATTCTGCAAAGTCAGCGGCACCGGAGTGAAAGGCAACGGAACCGTCACGCGCGCACACAATGCCACAAACAAACTCGCGCCCACCACGATTCCGGCTTGCTGTGTCCATTCAAGGCCGCGCGACGGCGCAGGCAAGGCAACAGCCCGAGAAGGTGAAACTTGGGGTGCAACTTTCGGCATGACTTTCCTTTCGCTACGAGCGATCACACTTTTGGCGGCGCGTTTTGGTCGTGGTCGATACCGCCGGCCAATCTATCTGGCTCAGGCTTCGATGCTGCCGTCGCCTTCAGTTGCTGGCGCACCCGCACGAAGAGCGACACGGCGACCCACACCACGAGCGCCAGTCCAACTCCCAGGATCAGGAACCACCAGAGCATCCGCACAACGCACTAGGATAGCAGACCAGCAAAGATCGCCCGTGACGAGCAAGAGCATCTATTTCTTTGCCTTGGCCAACTGCGCGCGCCGCTTCTCCACGTTGACGGAAACGCGCTCGAGCCTTTTCCGCGCCAGCTTCGAACCGGTCGCAACCTGCTCGATGTTCGACCACGCGTCGGGATTGCCCATCTTCTGGCGCAGGTCTTTCAGGAATGGCTTGATTTTGGCAAAGAGGAAAAACATCTCGCCGCTGCATCCAGGTTGCAGGAAGAGTTCTTCATGCAATGCGCCTTGCAACACCAACGATGCCGCCATATCCCAATAGCCGCCCACTTGGCGAATCCAGTTGTTCTCCTGGCTTGGAAAGGCGTTGGCCACTTTCAAAAAGTCATCGGCATTCTGTGGCCAGAAATCGACCAGGAACCAGTTACGTGCCTTGCGCATCTCCGCCTCGCGGCGCAGATCATACAGTTGCAACATCAACTGCCCGTCCTGTGCAGTCGCTTTTCTCGCCATGTTGTTCGCCCTCATGGAACTGTAGTGAAATGTAAAACTGAAACCAAGAATTGCCGCTGACACTGCGCGAGTTTTACTCTGCGCCCTCTGCGGATGTCCTCAGGGCTCTCTGCGTTTAAGAGCTTTTAACGCAGAGTCGGCAGAGAAAAGCCGCGGAGATCGCCGAGAATCTGCAATGAACTTAACCGCCGCTCCGTATCTTAGCCTGACTTCGCCCCGTCCGAGCCCGGCGCCATCTCGCGCTCGTAATCGCACTCCTTATTCGGGCATGCAATCACCGTCCCGTCTTTACGCATTCTTTCGACGAGATAGTCGTGCCCGCATTTCGGGCACTTCTCGGCAATCGGCTTGGCCGCGGACGTAAACTTGCACTTCGGATAGCGCGAGCATCCATAGAATGTGTTCCCCTTGCGCGCGCGCTTCTCGACTAGTTCGCCTTCGCCGCACAGCGGACACTTCACGCCAATAAAATTCTGCTTCACATACTTGCAGTCCGGATACCCGCTGCACGAGGTGAACTCGCCATAGCGCCCGTGCCGAATAATAAGGTTGCGGGTTTTGCATTCCGGACAGATCTCATCCAGCGGAATATCCGGCACGCGCTTGCCCTGATCCAACCGCCGCGTCGTTTTGCAATCCGGATAGCCAGTGCAAGCCATGAACTGCCCAAACCGCCCGCGCTTCAGCACCATCACCCGGCCGCAGTTCTCGCAGTACTCTTCCTGCGAAGTCTCCTGCACGTCGGCCGAATCGAGATCCGGAAGGTTAATCGGATTCTCTTTCGTGAAGGTGCAGGAGTTCGGATCGTCTTTATCGTAGGTGCTGCAAGCGTAGAACGAACCGTGCTTGCCCCACTTGATCACCAGCGGAGCCCCACAACGTTCGCACTTTTCGTCCGTCGGCTTCTCCATACGCTTGATGTTTTCCATGTGCTTCTCAGCGTATTTGAGATCCTTGGCGAACTTCTTATAGAACTCAGCGAGCGCGTCGGTCCACTTCTCCTTGCCTTCTTCGATCTCGTCGAGCTCTTCTTCGAGCCGCGCCGTGTACTGGAAATCGAAAATGTCTTTGAAGTTGTCGACCAGCAGATCGGTCACGACAAAGCCGATCTCCGTCGGCGTAAACTTGCCGCCAATTTTCTGCGCGTACTGCCGTTCCTGAATCGTGCTCAAAATCGTCGCGTACGTCGAAGGGCGCCCAATGCCACGCTCCTCAAGCTCTTTCACGAGCGAAGCCTCGTTATAACGCGGAGGCGGCTCGGTGAAGTGCTGTTCCGGCTTCAAAGACTTGAGCGTCAGCCTCTGCCCGGCTTCGAGTGCCGGCAGTTTGTGCTTCAGCTCTTCGTCTTCCTCGTCCTTCACGTCCTTCGACTCTTCGTAGACCTTGAGGAATCCGTCGAACTTCATTACCGATCCGGTGACGCGGAACCAGAAAATCTCATTCGCGGACTTCGCGTCGATGTCGACAGTCGTCTGGTCGAACACCGCCGGATTCATCTGCGAAGCCACGAACCGTTGCCAGATCAGCTTGTAGACCTTGAATTCGTCTTCCTGCAGATACTGCTTGACCTGATCCGGATGACGCGCCACGGACGTTGGACGAATCGCTTCGTGCGCGCCCTGCGCCTCTTTCTTCTCTTTATATGTATTAGGAGACTCCGGCAGATATTGCGGCCCGAATTCGATGCCGACGTATTCGCGCACCTCGGCAATCGCCTCCGGTGCAACGCGCGTCGAATCAGTACGCATGTAGGTGATGAGTCCGACCAGACCCTCCTCGCCGAGCTCCACGCCTTCATACAACCGTTGCGCGATCATCATGGCGCGTTTAACGCTGAAGCGTAGTTTGCGGGAGGCGTCCTGCTGCAGTTTGCTGGTTGTGAACGGAGGAGTCGCGTTCCGCCGCCGCTCCTTCTTTTCAACGGTACGAACAACCCAATCTGCCTTCTCAAGAGCGGACTTGATCTTCTCCGCTTCCTCGCCGTTGGGGATCTCGACCTTCTCTTCGCCCCTACCAAGGAAGCGCGCGTCGAACGACGGCGGCTTCTGCCCGGAGAGGTGCGCGTCAATCGTCCAGTATTCTTTCTTTTCGAACGCCTTGATCTCGCGCTCGCGGTCAACAATCAGCCGCAACGCCACGGTCTGCACACGCCCAGCCGAAAGCCCGCGGCGCACTTTGTCCCACAACAGCGGAGAGACCTGGTATCCCACCAACCGGTCCAGCACGCGTCGGGCCTGTTGCGCATCGACCAGGTTCTGGTCGATATCCCGTGGGTGCTCAAAAGCCGCCTTCACCGCGCGTTGCGTGATCTCATTGAAAGTCACGCGGCGGATGCGTTCTTCCTCCACATCTTCTTTTTTCTTTGCCTTCGCCTTCGCTTTTTTCTTTTTCTTGCCCTCGTCGCCGAGTTCTTCGGCCAGATGCGCGGCAATGGCCTCACCCTCGCGGTCCGGGTCTGGTGCGAGATAGATTTTGTCGGCGGAGAGTGCCAGCTTTTTCAGCTTTGCCAGGACTTTTTCTTTGCCGGGTATGACGACATATTCGGTATCGAAACTGTCGTCGACATCGACACCAAGGCTGCTTTTGGGAAGGTCCTTAACGTGCCCAAACGAGGCATCGACGGTAAAACCCTTCCCCAAATATTTCTGAATCGTTTTCGCCTTAGCCGGCGATTCAACTATGACTAGACCTTTGGACAATGGTTCCTCTGTATGAAGATGGTGAACTTGAAGCTAGCACGAATTGTCAGATTGCAACAACTGTGCCAGCCCCGACTTTCGGCTTCTAGCTCTTGGCTTTTAGCTGTTAGCGGACCCCGACTCCTCTTGGCTTCAGTCTTCGAGACAACGAGGAAAGCATGCGCATGATTTCATTCAAATCTGAATGCAAGTTGGCGAAAGCTGGTTTCGCAACAAAGCCCAAGTCTCGCGCGAGCAACAGATGGTACGAAAGTTCTGCTCCGGATCCCATCGCAATCTGCACACACCGAGCCATTTCGGCATCGGACCTTCTCCCACACCCTTCCGCCAGGTTCGCTCCTATCGACGCACACGACCTGCGAATCTGACTCGTCAAACCAAACTTCTCTTCCGTAGGAAAGCACTGAGTTGCTTTGTAAATCACAAGCGTCAGGTCGTGAGCTTTTCGCCAGACCTCCAAGTCCTGATAGTTCCTCATGGTGTGAGTCCTCTGGTGAGGGTTCAAGCTAAAAGCCAAGAGCTAATGGCTAAAAGCTCTTCACAAAATTCTTCCCCGGCAACTGCCGCACCTTTCCATTTAATTCCAACTCGAACAACGCGGCAAAAATCTCAGAGGAGGACATTTCGTTCTCTAGCATTTCGACTATTTCGTCGATCTGCGTCGCTTGATCAGGCTTTAGCAGTCTGAGGAGCTTCTGTTCATGAGGCGATTGCACGTCATCGGGGAATAGAGATGCGCTACCGGGCGCCGGAGATTCATTCGCGGTCTGCCGCAGCGCGTCCTGGATGTCCGTAGGGAGCTCTTCCCAAACGTCTTCCCACGTTGCTACCAGCTTCGCGCCCTGCTTGATCAGAGTGTTCGGTCCCCACGAATTCTTGTTCGTCACGTTTCCCGGCACAGCATAGACGTCCCGGTTCTGTTCGAGCGCGCAGCGTGAGGTGATACGCGTGCCGGAGTATTCCGCCGCTTCCACCACCAGCACTCCCGCTGACATGCCGCTGATGATGCGGTTGCGAATAGGAAAATTCTGCGGCTGCGGCGACGTCCCCATGGGGAATTCTGAGATGATCGTTCCGCCGAGAGCCAGAATCTGCTCCGCCAGCCGCGTATTTTCCTTTGGATACAGCACGTCAATTCCTGTGCCCAACACTGCGATTGTCTTGCCCTTCGCTGCAATCGCCCCGCGATGTGAGGCCGAGTCAACCCCTCGCGCCAGGCCGCTGATAATCACCAACCCGCGTGCCGCGAGATCGGTCGCCAACCGCTCCGCCATGCCCGTTCCATAAGGCGTGGGATGTCGCGTCCCCACCATGGCAATCCCCGGCTTCGAGAGCAACTCCACGCTCCCTTTCACAAACAAAATCACCGGCGGATCGTAAATTTCCCGCAATCGCGCCGGATACTCCGCCACGCTCAGGGCAAGAATCGAAGCACCCGCTCGCGCCGCCTTAGCAATCTCATCGTGCGCAAGCTCGAGCGACTTGCCCGTCGCCAGCGCCTGCGCCGAAACTGCGCGCATTCCCGTCGCCTCGAGTTCGGTAAGGCTTGCCTGCAGGACACGGTCGGCTGTACCAAAGTGCTCAACAAGTTTTCGGACCCGGGTCGGGCCCAAGCCTTCGGTTAAGGCCAATGCTAGCCAGCACAATGTTTCGCCGGAAGCTAGATGAACGTTTGAAGACACGGCGGCGGCCACCGCGGCCGGCCCAGGTGTTTGGCAGGATTGCATCGCATCGGTCATCGAGCCGACGCTATCCATCATCAAGTACACCTGTCAATGATGGCGCACACACTGGTTTTGGTAGAATTTGCAAAGTGATGAGCCGATTAAGGATCTCCGCCATTTCTTATCTCAACACGGCTCCTCTCATGTGGGACTTCGAGCATGGCTCGAACGCGCCGGTGTCCGCTCGGCGGATCTTGTCCCCAACCACTGGGTCTGCCATCGCCACTGCCGTCTCCGCTGCGATAGAAGAAACAGCCGCCGATTTCGATATCTCGTACACCATCCCATCTGCCTGCGCCCGGTCGCTGGCTGAGGGCACGACCGATATCGGGATCATCCCAGCCGCGGCCTACACGACGATTCCTGACCTCGTCATAGTTCCCGACATAGCCATCGCCTCCCGCAACGCGGTGCGATCCATCCTGCTTGTTAGCAGGAAACCGCTTAACCGCGCGCGCACCGTCGCTCTCGATACGTCTTCCATGACGTCGGTCGCGCTCGCAAAGGTACTCTTCGCCAAATGGCTTGGCGGGCCGCGCACTTACTCGGCCATGGCGCCCAATCTCGAAACGATGCTTTCGGCGTGCGATGCCGCATTGCTTATCGGAGACCCGGCCCTTCAAGTCGATCGCGAGCGCTACGTTACGCTGGATCTCGCCGAGGAGTGGCACAAGCAGACGGGCAAATCGTTCGTCTTCGCCTTCTGGGCAGTTCGCCGCGAAGCGCTCGAAGATCACAACGGAGACGCTGTCGCCAGGGTTTTCAAGAAATCACGCGATCACGGCCTCGAACCTGAACATCTCGAAGCCATCGCCCAAGAATGGGCGCCGCGTCTTTGCCTGACGGTCGAAGCAGTCCGCGCTTACTTCGCCCGCAACATCCACTATTACCTAGACCCGCCCTGCCTCGAAGGCCTGCAGCTCTTCTATCGCCTGGCCGCAGAAATCGGCGCGCTACCCGCCGCACCGGCATTGCATTTTTTGTAGCGCTGAAGTCTCGGCCTACCGCACTCCCTCCAGCACCCGAACTTCAACTCCGGACGCCTGTCCCCTCGCGTGATACACGCGTTCGGTCGCCTTCACGAAATCCTCTGGCTTCGCATTGGGAATATCCACGAAGGTCTGCGGATTCCTGTCCGTCAGCGGGAACCATGAGCTCTGCACCTGCACCATAATCCGGTGCCCGCGCCGGAAGGTGTGGTTCACATCCGGCATTGTAAAGTCGACCTCTTCAACCTTCCCCGGCGTGAACGACTCCGGCTTTTCAAAGCTGTGCCGGAACTTTCCCCGGAACGGCTCACCCCTCACCAATTGCTGATAACCACCCGCTACGAACTTTGGCGCGTCGACATCGCTATGCGGTTTGCGCTCCCCAGCCGCCGCATCCTTCGACTCAGGGTAGTCGGCCGGATAAACATCAATCAGCTTCACATCGAAATCTGAATCTGTCCCGCTGGTTGAAACAAAGAGCCGCGGCGATACTGGCCCCGCAATCGTTACATCTTCCGGCAATACTTCGCTTTGATAAGTCAGGACATCAGTCCGGCTGTCGGCAAAACGCTGATCCGAGACCATGTACTCCTGTGGAACATCCTGCGCGGGATAATTGATGTACGGCACGGGCTTCGCCGGATCGCTCGCATACTCATCAAAGCCCCGCGATTCTACCTCCGGCGGATCGAACGACAGGGCTCCATTCGCATGAAAATACAGCGTTTGCAGCCGGGCCTGCTGGGGCGGCCAGGCCGCATACTGCCGCCACACATTGGTTCCCGTTTCGAACACATAAGCCTTCGGCAACTTCGCATCGCCATTTCCTTTCAGGTACTGCTCGAAAAATGGAAACAAAATATTCTTGCGATAGTACTCGCCGGTATCTGAAGCAAATTCCGCATGTCCTAGGCGTGCCCCGTTCTTGCTATACCACCCGCCATGCACCCAGGGTCCCATCACCAGCGTCGTCGGGACTGCCGGATTATTCTTCTCGACCTCACGAAACGTTGTGAGCGGGCCTTGCAGATCTTCCGCATCAAACCATCCACCAACCGTCAACACTGCGCAATGCAGGTTCTTGAAATGCGGCTCCAGACTGCGCACCTTCCAGTAGTCGTCATACGTATCGTGTTTGAGCTGGTCTTCCCACAGCGACGGATCGCCTTTCAAGTAGCTCCTCAGATTCGAAAGCGCTCCCGCTTTCAAATAAAAGTCATAGCTGTCGGTCGTTCCGAAGTCGAAATCGAAGTCGCGTTTGGCCGGAAGCTCAGGATTTTTCTGCGGCTTGAAAAATGCGTAAAAATCAAAATTCGCCGCCAACATGAATGCCCCTCCGTGATAGGCGTCGTCCCCCATAAAAAGGTCGACCATCGGAGCCTGCGGCGACGCCGCCTTCAGCGCCAGGTGCGTATCGATCATGCTCGCCGCCGTGTAGAAGCCGCTGTAAGAGATTCCCCAGATCCCCGCCTTGCCGTTGTTGTTGGAAATGTTTTTCAGCAGCCAGTCGATCGTGTCGTAAAGATCGGACGAGTCATCCACATCCTCCTTTCTCTTCTTCACGTCGATATGTGGAACCATCTCGACGAACTTGCCCTCCGACATGTACCGCCCACGGGCATCCTGAAAAACAAATATGTACCCGGCCTTGTCGAAGTCGGGCGACGGGCCCAATTGGCTGCGGTACTGATCCACACCATACGGAGAAACGCTATAGGGCGTGCGTTCGATCAAGAACGGATACGATCGCGAGGCATCTTTCGGCGCGTAAACCGCGGTGAACAGATGCACGCCGTCACGCATCGGGATACGATATTCATACTTCGTGTAGTGCGCTTTGACCTCGTATTCCTGGCCGTCTACCCTGCTCTGGCCAAACAAACTCGCCACAGAAAACAGCGCAAAAACAACCCCCCACGTCATGCCTTGTCGAGCCAACTTACCCTCCTGAAAATTCGCCGGAAAGACCCTTAAGCAACCTACAATCCCGACGAAATTCGCGTCAAGCGAGCACGTCGGCAATGACCGGAAATTACACAGGTCTACACGCGCCGTAGCATCTGCCCGGCAACTTCGCGCCTCTAACGAGAATGACGTGTCCGCCGGCGCTCGCGCTGTTCGCGACCCATTCCAAGAAGGGCGGCATCCTGCGCTGGCTCGTTCATTTGGGCGGACCCGGCCTGATCCTGCTCGGCATCCTCGACAACTCAGTGATTCCGTTGCCCGGCAGCATGGATGTCGCCACGATTGTGCTTGCCGCGCATCGCCGCGAGCCTTGGGTCTACTACGCTGCGATGGCGACCATCGGAGCCGTCGTTGGCGGCCTCGTCACCTATCACGTCGCTCGAAAAGGAGGAAAGGACGCACTCGAAAGGCGTTTCTCAAAAAAGAAGGCGGAGAAGATTTATTCCGTTTTCGAGCGCTGGGGCTTCGCCGCTGTCGCCATACCCGCGATCCTGCCGCCGCCGTTCCCCATCGTTCCCATGCTGGTTGCGGCCGGCGCTCTCCAGTATCCGACGAGGAAATTCGTAACCGCACTCGCCGCCGGCCGCGGCGTTCGCTACATGATCATGGCGTACCTGGGAGCCGAATACGGCCATGGCATCATCGGCTTCTTCTCGCAGTACTACATGCCGACGCTGATCATTCTTGTCGCGGCCTCAATCGCTGCTGGTGCCTACGGACTCTACGAATACAAGCGGAGACAGAAGCCGGGCGGCGGGAATAGGGCCGCTCCTTCAAGCACGCCCGAGCGCCGCGTGGCGTGAAACGAAACTCGCGCCGAACGTCCGCCCCAGTTAAAATAACTATTCACGTGGGGTAAGAATGTCCCTGACCAAGCAGCAAGCTCTCGATCTCTTCCGCTCCGACGACCTCATCGGTATCGGCATGGAAGCCGACGCCGTCCGCCGACGCCTGCATCCCGAGGGCGTGGTCACCTACATTATCGACCGCAATATCAACTACACGAATTTCTGCACCGAGTACTGCACGTTCTGTGCGTTTTATCGGCCACTCAAAGGCGATCCGGCCCGAGTCAGCGAGGGCTACATCCTCGACTTCGAGACCATCTACGAGAAAATCCGTGAGACAGTGGAACTCGGCGGCACCGGGGTCCTCATGCAGGGAGGCCTGCATCCCGATCTCAAAATCGACTGGCACGAGAAGATGCTCTCCGGCATCAAGCAGCGCTTCCCGAGAATTCACCTGCACTGCTATTCCGCCTCTGAAATCCTCGCTATTGCCGAATACAGCAGTCTCGGCGTCCGCGACACGATCGCGCGCTTGCGCGACGCCGGCCTCGACTCCATCCCCGGTGGCGGCGCCGAAATTCTGGATGATGACGTCCGCTACAAAATCGCGCGCCTCAAATGCCTCACCGCCGACTGGATTGAAGTCCATCGCACCGCGCACCAACTCGGCATGCGCACGACCGCAACCATGATGTTTGGCGTCGGAGAAACGTTTGAGCACCGCATCAACCACTTCGACGCGGTTTACCGCCTGCAGGAAGAAACCGGCGGCTTCACAGCGTTCATCCCCTGGAGCTTTCAGCCCGCCAACACCGCTCTCGGCGGCCGCCACTGGGATGAGGCCACTGCCGTCGAATACCTCAAAGTCCTCGCTATCTCGCGGCTCTATCTCTCCAACTTTCTCAACGTCCAATCCAGCTGGGTAACACAGGGCCTCAAGGTCTGCCAGATGGGTCTCCGCTTCGGCGGCAACGACGTTGGCTCGGTCATGCTCGAAGAAAACGTGGTCCGCGCCGCCGGGGTCACCAACTGTACGACCGAGGAGGAACTGCGCCGCATCATCCGCGACGCAGGATTCCGGCCCGCTCAACGCGACACGCTCTATCGTCAATATTTTCTGAATTGAAGTTCTAGACTTTCTAATGCTCTTCCCGTAATCACAGACCCCGCTAACGATCTCCGTGAAAAAACCACGGATGCAAGTCTTCTTCCGGGATGTAACGCGTCGCCCGCCGGAAAATTGCCCGTAGAGTGCCCCCGGCTAGTTCTTTATGAATGGGAATTGTCAGCGTCTGAGTTTCGCCTGAAGACAGTACCCGGCGCATCTTTCCATGACTTCCGTGCATGCTCACCAACACAAATCCAAAACTCGTGAGCGCTCGAACGACCTCACGCCCAGACAGCGTCTTGAGTCGCGTCATGGCTGCAACGCCGCTTCATATAGCAATTGAACGTTGGGGTTCGGCGCAATTCCAAGCTTGCCGAGGTCCTCGCCTTCCAAGTGAAGAGCCAGCGCCTCCCTCAGGTTCGCAAGCAACTCGTCAAGCGTGCGGCCCTGAGTGACAACAGGCAGTTCCATGCATTCGGCCCAAAAAAAATCGCGATCCCGCTGCGCAACAACGTGCAGCGTCGCGCGCATCCCGCGTCCGCTCTCTTGCGAAGACTTTTCTTGCGTGGCCGGCCCTTTTCCAGGCGTTGCTACAAGATGCGTCCTGAACTCTGGAGCTACCTGGTAGGCACTCCTGCCTTTTCGACGAAAGTAATTCCACTTGTGCGGATGGTTCTTCGGAGCGTCGACACAGCATCTGCTCACAACATGCGTGCGAACCGAGTTCTCGTTCAAATGGGGAAGCGCCCGAACGACTTCCAGCGGTGCAAAACTCCAATCCGATCTGGCACAAGCAATCTCATTAGCGGCCCGCAACACCTCCTCATGGATGTGATTCATCGATACCCTCCGTTTTGCGCCTTATCCGGGTATCGTTTCAGTATAATCAAGTGATTGTCAAGTTGTAAGATAGCACTTGCAGCACGGGCCGCTTAATCAGCCCTTCCTGCAATCCTTAGTCTCATCGCGAGAGTGATAGTCTTACTCTTCCGATGAACTTCACCTTTCATCTGCCCCTCTTTGCCCTGTTCCTGGCCTCGAAAGGCCTCGTTCCCTACCTTCGCCAGCATTTCCTCGACAAAACCTTCCAGGGCCTCTATCAGGTCAACGCTTTCGATCTGGCGCTCCTGATCCCGTATTTCATCGTCCTGATCATCCTCGCCGCCTATGGCGGACACCGCTACTGGCTCGTCTACCTCTATTACAAGAACCGGAAAAACAAGACAACTCAGCCGCCGGTTCGGTTCGAAGAACTGCCTCGCGTCACCGTCCAACTCCCCATCTTCAACGAGCAGTATGTCGTCGATCGCCTCCTCGACGCCGTCTGCCGCCTCGACTATCCGCGCGAAAAGCTCGACATTCAACTACTCGACGATTCGACAGACGAAACCGTCGAAGTCGCCCGCGGACTCGTCGAGCGCTACAAGAAGCTCGGCAATCCCGTCACCTACATCCACCGCGAAAACCGCCACGGCTTTAAAGCAGGCGCCCTCGAAAACGGTCTTCAAACCTCCAAGGGCGAATTCGTCGCCATCTTCGACGCCGACTTCGTTCCCCCTCCGGACTTCCTGCTCAAGTGCATCCATCATTTCACCGACCCGAAAGTCGGCATGGTACAGACCCGCTGGACGCACATCAATCGCAGCTATTCCCTGCTTACTCAGGTCGAAGCCATCCTCCTCGACGGCCATTTCGTGCTGGAGCATTCCGGCCGAGCCCGCAGCGGTGTTTTCTTCAACTTCAACGGAACTGCAGGCATGTGGCGTCGCCAGGCCATCGACGAAGCGGGCGGGTGGGAGCACGACACGCTTACTGAAGACACCGACCTCTCCTATCGCGCTCAACTAAAAGGTTGGAAATTTCTTTATCTGCAGGATGTCGAGTGTCCCGCCGAACTGCCAGTTGAGATGACTGCGTTCAAGACGCAACAGGCGCGTTGGGCCAAGGGGCTCATCCAGGTCTCCAAGAAAATTCTGCCGCAGGTCTTTTCGAGCGACGCTTCGCGGCACCAGAAAGTCGAAGCCTGGTATCACCTGACCGCAAATCTAAGCTATCCCCTGATGATCGTGCTCTCGGTGCTGCTGCTTCCCGCCATGATCATTCGCTTTTATCAGGGATGGTTCCAGATGCTCTATATCGACCTCCCGCTGTTCATGGCGTCGACGTTTTCGATTTCGAGTTTTTACCTCGTCTCGCAAAAAGAACTCTTCCCAAAAAGCTGGTTCCGTTCTCTGCTCTATCTGCCCCTGCTGATGGCTCTCGGGATTGGCCTGACGATCACCAACACGCGCGCCGTCCTCGAAGCGCTCGTGGGCAAGCAAACCTCGTTTGTGCGCACTCCCAAATATCGGGTTGAAACAAAAAAGGACAAAGTCGGCGCAACCAAATACCGCAAGCGTCTGGGCTGGATTCCGTGGATTGAGATCGCGATCGGATGCTACTTCGCGTTGACGGTCTACTACGCAATTGACAATGAGAATTATTTCACGGTGCCCTTCCTGCTTTTATTTGTGGTTGGCTACTGGTGCACCGGATTGATGTCACTATTGCAAGGCCGATTGGCAGGCTTGCAGGTTGGGCAGGAAACCCATAGCAAGCCATTCCCGGTAGGGGTTTAGAGTTCATTCCACTCAGGCCTGATAACTGAACTACCGCGGCAACTTAAAGTCCACCGTAATCCGCATCGGGCTCTTGATCGCCTTACCATCGAGCAGGAAAGGTTTGTACCGCCACTTCTTCACCGCATCCATGGCCGAAGTAATGAGCACCGGCGCCCCTTGCACGATCTTCAAGTCGCTCACGGTTCCGTCTTCCAGGACGGTCGCGTCCAGCACGACCTTGCCCTCAACGCGCAGCGACTTAGCTTGCGGCGGATAGACCGGCGGCACGCGATGAATCAACTCTCCGCCCGAAACGCCCCGCGAAACCCGCTGCTGGGTGAGCGCCGGCACCACGGGCTGCGCCGAAAGCACGCCTTTGAACACCTGCGGAGACTGGTCGACACCCAACCTCGGAGGCTCAAGCGCGGCAACCTCTTCCGTCTTGTGCGCACTTGATGGGTTCGTGCTCGCTGGTTGGACTGTAATCGGTGAAGGGCCATTCGCTGATGGCGCGTCCGAGTTGCTCGACGCTCGTCCAGTCTCCTTATTTCTCGTCGCAGCCGCATTCAATTCCCCGTCCGCTCTTACCGTCCGAGCGGCTGAGGGTTTGCCGTTCGGAGTCAGCAACTGCCCGCCGGGATTCGGTTTCCAGACCGCGTCATTGTCGGGGACGTGCTGTCCCGCAATACCAGAACTTGAAAGCTTCGCGTCCTGAACCGTTGGCCCTGTTGCGCTCGTCGCAACTGCGACTGGCGCAGCGGCTTGCGCTCTACTCTCGTTTCCATCGCTTCCACGCCAGCCCAGCCAGATCACGAAGACGAGAAGCAAGACGGTCGCTAGTGCAACCGCGCCCAGAACCAGTGGACGTTTCCCCACCAGGGCACGAACAAAGTCGACAAACCGGTCCGAGGCGGGCATCAGTCCCGACGGTCCGGGTTTCTCTACCGGAGCCTTCACCCTCATCGGCGGCGCAATTGGCGACGCTCCTACTGGCTTCGCAGCCCGGGCTCGTTCTGCCAACGCAGCCAAGTGCTCCAGCACCGCCAGATGGTGCGCGCTAAAAGCTCCCGGCTCAGTGGAAAATGCCTCGATGATACCGTTGTTCCCCCGTTCTCCCTGGATCGGAATAACAGCAATGGAGCGCAGCCCCAGCGAGCGGCATACCTCCACGTCCACCAACCGGTTTCTCTCGGTATCGACGCAGTGCTGAATCTTCCCGGTTCGCAGGCATTCTCCGGAAATCCCAGTCTCTGCGCTGAGGCGCGCTCCGAGCGGAGGCGCTGTCTCGCCACTGCGTGCCCGGCAGAGCATCGCGCCGTCTTTCCACATCGCGATCGCGAGGCCGGTCGCCCCTGTCAGCACCATGGCCGCATCTGAAATTGCCGCCAGTATCGGATCCAGCCGATGCTCTCCAGCTGCGACCAGTTCCCTCAATGTTGAGAGGACCTGCGATTCATCCGGATCGTCGTTTCGCTGAAGGGCTACTGCAGCCGCCGCACTGCGACTTCTGCTGCTTGGAATTGGCTCGGAAGGGTTGGACCTCGCTTGAAGCACTGCCACAGATTTTCTCTCAATTGCCCGGAATTGGCCCAACTTAATGCCAAAACGTAAGTGGCGAGGGTCCTAATTAGGTCGGAGTATGAGCCAACTTCCCTTGACTGTCAAGGAAACTATGTATGCCACAGTCCTCTTGATTGGCCGTCTGGCGCGCAGTTTCATGAGGGGTTGAGAGGCTACACTAAGGCCCCCTCATGGCGCGATAGTTCGGCACCAAACTAACCAATCATCTCCTTACTCTTCTGCGTGCTACGCTGGTCATGCTCTGGTTTCTGGCAAGGTTTCGCGCTACGACATTGCTGGGATCCAAATTAAAAAATCTGCTGCGCACAGTCGAAGCTCTGGCCGATCTGGGGCCGCAGCTCACGGCGGACCGCGACTTCCGCCACACCACGCGTACCATCCTTGCGGCCATCATGGAGGCTGCCGGTGCGCGGGAGGCCGTTCTGTTCTCATTTGGTGAGCGCCCCTCGATGCTCACCTCGCTCGACGCGCAGGGTTTCGCCCTCATCCCCGAACCGGCGATCATTCCCTTGCTTCCACGCCAAGTCCATATGCTGACCGCCGCCACCGGCGCGGTCATACTCAATAGCGCCACGACCGATGTTTACCTCAGCTCCAACGGCAACGTCGCTCCCGAGCTCTTCCGCTGCATCTGCGCTTTAAGAGTTCGAGGCAAGCTTGTGGGAGCCATTGCTCTTGGCCGTCGCCCAGGCGACGCTCTCTACGACGAAGATTCCCTCGCCGCGTTGGAAATGATCGCCAGTTATGTCGCCCTCGCGATCCAGAATTACTCGCTGACTCAGACACTCGGCCAGCGCGTTTCGGAGAATCTTCGCCTCCTCGCCTCGCTTCACGGCTTCTACGACAACGCTCTGGAGGCCTTCGCTGCGGCCATCGACGTTAAGCACGTCCACATTCATGGACATTCCCTCCGCGTCGGCCGGTATGCCCAAGCTATCGGTGAAGCGCTGGGCATGGAGCCGGGAGAAGTAGCTCCTCTGCGCTCCGCCGGCTACCTCCACGACATCGGCAAGGTCGCCGTCGACACTCGACTATTTGCCAAGCCCGCCTCGCTCGACGACGAGGAAGCCCGGGCGATGCGCGACCACACCGTCGTTGGCCACCAGATCGTCAGCCAGGTGCAGTTCCCTTGGCCGCAAATACCAGAAATCGTGCGCTGGCATCACGAACGCTCCGATGGTTCCGGCTATCCCGATGGACTCCATGGCGACGAAATGCCTCGCGCCGTCCGCATCATCGCCCTTGCCGACGCATTCGATGCCATGACCACCGACCGCCCCTACCGTTCGCGCATGACGGTCGGCACTGCTCTCCAGGAACTCATTCGGATGGCGCCAGAGAAATACGACCCCCACGCTCTGCAAGCTCTATTGATCCAGGTCCGCCGCGACTCCGTTGGCAGCAATCGCGTCCCCATTCTCGAAGCGGGATCCGTCAACGTCTCCCCCAGCGACATCGATACCTTGGCATCCACTCTGCAACATCGAACCACGCAAGGCCGCCTCTACCTGACTTAAGCAACCGCACACGAACCATCTGCGTAACCCTGTGCCCTCCGTGGTTATGTTCTTTCCTTTGGGATTCGACACCTACTCCAGCCACGCAAACCTCCGTAAGCGGCCGCTATCGTGCCCGGTGTAAAATCGAGTCTTAACTCCGAGGAAAACGTCTTCACCCAACGACCGCATCCAATCGGCGCCCACTTCATCTAAGAGAGGCAAGTTTCATTGACTTGCAAGGAGAGCCTGAATGGCCGTGAGTGACCAGGCAGTTGCCACCGGGAAGCAACTTGACCAACTTTGTATCAACACCATCCGCACCCTCTCCATGGACGCGGTCCAAAAAGCCAACTCCGGTCATCCCGGTACGCCCATGTCTCTGGCTCCCGCCGCGTACGTTCTTTGGCAAAGTTTCCTGAACTACGATCCCCAAGACCCGCACTGGCCCAATCGCGACCGCTTCGTCCTCTCGAACGGCCACGCCTCGATGCTCCTTTATTCTTTGCTCCATCTGGCGGGCGTGCGCGAAGTCGACAAGCAAGGCAAAATTCTCTCTACTCCCGCTGTCTCCCTTGAGGACATCAAGAACTTCCGCCAGATCGACAGCAAAACTCCCGGCCATCCGGAATCCGCCTTGACGACGGGCGTAGAAACCACCACCGGCCCACTGGGCCAAGGCGTAGCCAATAGCGTAGGCATGGCCATTGCCGAGCGCTGGCTCGCCGCCCACTTCAACAAGCCTGGCTTCGAGATCTTTAACTACAACATCTGGACCTTTTGCGGCGACGGCGACATGATGGAAGGCATCTCCGGTGAAGCCGCCTCAGTAGCCGGCCATCTGCGCCTTTCAAATCTCTGCTGGATCTACGACAACAACCACATCACCATCGAAGGCCACACCGACCTCGCCTTTGACGAAAACGTCGGCGACCGTTTCAAAGCCTACGGCTGGGCGGTCAATCACGTTCACGACGCCAACGACCTCGACGCCATCTCCGCTGCCTATCGCTGGGCGTTAGGCGTCACCGACCGTCCGAAGCTGATCGTCCTCGACAGCCACATCGCCTACGGCGCCCCCACGAAGCACGACACCAAAGAAGCCCACGGCGAGCCTCTGGGCGACGAAGAAATCAAGCTAACCAAGCGTTTCTATGGCTGGCCCGAAGACGTGAAGTTCCTGGTCCCCGACGGCGTCCGTGAAAACTTCGACCAGGTCATGGGCAAGCGCGGCCAACAGCTCAACGCAAGTTGGAAGTCGCTCTTCGACAAGTATTCACAGCAGAATCCCGATCTAGCCAGTCAATACCAGCGCATGACAAAGCGCGAGCTTCCCGACGGCTGGGACAAAGATCTGCCCAACTTTCCCGCCGATGCCAAGGGCATCGCTACCCGCGAGTCGTCTTCCAAAGTCCTCAACGCCATCGCCAAGAACGATCCCTGGCTCATGGGCGGCTCCGCCGATCTCTATCCCTCCACCAAAACGCGCCTCACCTTCGATGGTGTCGGCGACTTCGAAGCCACCAACTACAACGCCCGCAACTTCCACTTTGGAATTCGCGAGCACGCCATGGGCGCCATCGTCAACGGAATGACGCTCTCGTTCCTGCGCTCCTACGGCTCGACGTTCTTAATTTTTTCCGACTACATGAAGGCGCCCATCCGCCTCTCCGCCATCATGGAAATCCCGTGCATCTGGATCTACACGCACGACTCCATCGGCGTGGGCGAAGACGGCCCCACGCATCAACCGATCGAGCAACTGGCCACCCTGCGTGCAGTCCCCGGCCTTTACACCATCCGTCCCGGAGACGCGAACGAAGTAGTCGAAGCGTGGAAATTGATCATGAAGCTGAAGCACGAGCCCGTGGCGTTAGTCCTGACGCGCCAGCCGCTGCCGACTCTCGACCGCACAAAGTACGCCCCCGCATCAGGCGTAGCTCGCGGCGGCTACATCCTCGCCGACGCCGAAGGCGGCAAACCAGAAGTCATTCTCATCGCCACCGGCAGCGAAGTCAGCCTCTGCATCAACGCCTACGAAACGCTGAAGCAGCAAGGCATTCGCGCCCGCGTCGTCAGTCTTCCCTGCTGGGAAATCTTCCAGCAGCAGGATGAAACTTATCGCAACCAGGTCCTGCCGCCCGACATCGAAGCTCGCGTAGCCGTAGAACAAGCCGCCAGCCTAGGCTGGGCGCACTACGTCGGCATGAAAGGCTGCATCATCGCCATGTCCAGCTTCGGAGCCTCCGCGCCGCTGAAAGACCTGCAAAAGAAGTTTGGCTTTACGGTCGATGCAGTAGTAAAGAAGGCCCGCGAACAGGTGGGAAAATAGAACTGCTTATGGAAGTTCGCGAATCTGTTACGAAGTCGTAACAAATCTGTCGTAGAAAGAAACGACAGATATCTTAAGGATTGCTCAAGGCTCATAACTCAGAGCTCATAGCTGTTTAGCTCGAGACTCGAGACTCGCAACTCGCAGCTAAATGGAGAACGAAATGAATCCAGTAGGAAGCCTCGAAACCGCCAAGGCCGCAAATCCCCTCAAGCAGCTCCTCACCTTCGGCCAATCCATCTGGCTCGACTACATCCGCCGCGATCTCCTCAAAACCGGCGAACTCCAGCGCCTGATCGACGAGGACGGCCTGCGCGGCATGACCTCGAACCCTTCGATCTTCGAGAAGGCCATCGGCGACTCAAACCTCTATCAGGATTTCCTCGACACCTTCGCCAGCCGCACCGATCTCGACGCCAAGGGCCGTTACGAACTCCTCGCTATCCGCGACATTCAGGACGCCGCCGACCTGCTCCAGCCGGTTTACAAAAGCACCAAGCGCCACGACGGATACGTCAGCCTCGAAGTCTCGCCCTATCTCGCCAATGACACAGAAGGCACGCTAGCCGAAGCCCGCCGCCTCTGGACCTCCGTCGCCCGCGACAACGTCATGATCAAGGTGCCCGGCACGGCTGCCGGCATTCCAGCTTTCCGCCAACTCATCAGCGAAGGCATCAACGTCAACGTGACCCTGCTCTTCGCGCAGGAAGTATATGAAGAGGTTGCCGCCGCCTACATCGACGGAGTCGAGCGCTTTGCCGCCGCCGGCGGAGACGTCGGCAAGATCGCCAGTGTAGCCAGCTTCTTCATTAGCCGCATCGATACTTTGATTGACTCGACGGCGACTGAAAAGCTAAAAACCGAATCCGATCCCGCGCGCAAAGCCAAGCTGCAAGCGATCCAGGGCAAGGTAGCCATCGCCAACGGCAAGCTGACTTACGAAGCCTACGAAAAAATCTTTTCCTCTCCGCGCTGGAAAGCCCTCGCCGCGAAAGGCGCGCAGACGCAGCGCGTTCTCTGGGCCAGCACCAGCACAAAGAACAAGGCCTATCGCGATGTAATCTACATCGAAGAGCTCATCGGCCCCGACACGGTCAACACAGTTCCTCCCGCCACGCTCGACGCCTTCCGCGATCACGGCAAATCGCGCCAGAGCCTGACTGAAGACATTGAAGGCGCGCGCAAAACGATGTCTGACCTCGCCGGCGCCGGAATCTCGATGAAAGAAATCACCGACAAGCTCACCGCCGACGGCGTGAAACTCTTTGCGGATGCGTTCGACAAGCTCCTCAAAACAGTCGAGAAAAACACGAAGCGCGAAAAAAATCCGCAGGTCAACAAACAATCTGACAGTCTGCCCTCTGATCTGGACAACGCCGTAAAAAAAAACCTTAGCGACTGGCGCGCCACCGGAAAAGTAAGGCTTCTCTGGCAGCACGATCAATCGCTCTGGACCAATGAAGACGAGTGCTCTTGGCTCGGCTGGCTGAACATCATCGACGATCAGCTAGCGAACGTTGCCAAGCTCACCGACCTCGCGAACGAAGTTAAATCTGCGGGATACTCCGACATTCTTCTCCTCGGCATGGGCGGGTCCAGTCTCTGTCCCGAGGTATTTGCGCTGACCTTCCCGCAAGCGGCAGGCTTCCCGCGCCTGCACATTCTCGACTCCACCGACCCGGCGCAGATCAAGAGCATCGAGAGCAAAGTCGATCTAGCCAAGACTCTCTTCATCGTCTCCAGCAAATCAGGCAGCACGCTCGAGCCAAACATCTACAAGCAATATTTCTTCGAGCGCATGAAGCAAACGGTCGGCGACAAAGCCGGCGATCACTTCATCGCCATCACCGACCCCGGTTCGAAGATGCAAGCTGTCGCCGAGCGCGATCGCTTCCGCCACATCTTCTACGGGCTCCCAACCATTGGCGGCCGCTACTCCGCCCTCTCGAACTTTGGCATGGTTCCCGCCGCAGCCATGGGCATGGACGTAAAGAAATTCCTTGACCGCACCAAGCAAATGGTCGAAGCCTGCGCGCCGATTGCTCCAGTCGGCGAAAATCCCGGAGCAAAGCTAGGCGTAATCCTCGGCTCGGCCGCAAATCAAGGCCGCGACAAAATCACGCTCATCACCTCGCCCGCGATTCACGACCTTGGCGCATGGCTAGAGCAGTTGATCGCCGAGTCGACGGGCAAAATCGGCAAAGGCATCATCCCGGTTGATCGCGAAACGGTAGGCGCGCCCGATGTCTATGGCAATGACCGCACCTTCGCCTACATCCGCCTCGAATCCGACAAAGATTCCGAGAAGGAAGCCAAAGTCGCCGCGCTGGAAAAAGCCGGCCAACCAGTAGTGCGCATCACATTGCCGGACATCTACAACCTAGGCCAGGAGTTCTTCCGCTGGGAGATCGCAACCGCAGTCGCCGGTTCCATCATCGGCATCAACGCCTTCAATCAGCCGGACGTAGAAGCCAGCAAAGTCGAAACCCGCAAGCTAACGAGCGAGTACGAAAGCAAAGGCTCGCTTCCCGCCGAACAGCCAATCTTCGAAGGCGACGGTTTCAAACTCTTCACCGACGAGAAGAATGCAAATGATTTGGCGAAGGGTGCAGGCAATGATCGCTCGCTAAAGAATTATCTCCGCGCGCACCTAGCGCGTCTCTGCGCGAACGACTATTTCGCGATCCTGGGCTACATAGAGATGAACAACGAGCACGAAGCCGAACTGCAAGCCATCCGCATGAACGTCCGCGACAAAAAGCACGTAGCCACATGCTTAGGCTTTGGCCCGCGCTTCCTGCATTCCACAGGACAAGCCTACAAAGGCGGCCCCAACAGCGGAGTCTTCCTGCAAATCACCTGCGACGATGCCAACGATCTCCCGGTCCCGCAGCAGAAATACACATTCGGAGTAGTAAAAGCGGCCCAGGCCCGAGGCGACTTCGCAGTCCTGGCCGAGCGCAACCGCCGAGCCCTGCGGGTCCACCTAGGCAGCGACGTAAAAGCAGGCTTGAAGAAGTTGGGCTCGTTGATCAATGAAGTTCTGTGAACATCGATCGGATCTGGTTGCTGAGAACTGACAGCTGAGAGCTGACAGCTTCCAGATCGAAGCAGCAATTCTGCACGCGCTGCGAAGTTAGAAACAAGCAAGCACCTCGAAGGAGCAACATGCAACTCGCAATGGTAGGCCTGGGCCGAATGGGCGCCAACATGACGCGCCGCCTTATGCGCGGCGGACACCAACTCGTCGTCTCCGACCTCAGCCCTGACGCCGTCAAAGCTCTCGCCGGAGAAGGCGCAACCGGCTCCACGTCCCTCGACGACCTCGTCAGTAAGCTCACGCCGCCTCGCGCCGCCTGGGTCATGGTTCCTTCCGGCGACGCCACCGAAAAAACGGTCCAGACTCTCCTCGCCCGCATGGATAAAGGCGACACCATCATCGACGGCGGCAACAGCTTCTTCAAAGATGACGTTCGCCGTTCCGAAATGTGCGCCGCCAAAAGCGTTCATTACGTCGACGTCGGCACCAGCGGTGGCGTCTGGGGCATCGATCGCGGATACTGCATGATGATCGGCGGGCCCAAAGAAGCCGTCCAGCGCCTCGACCCCATCTTCAAAACTCTCGCTCCGGGCCGCGGCGACATCCCACGCACTCCGGGATTCGAAAAGCGAACAGGCAGCACAGCCGAAGAAGGCTACATCCACTGCGGTCCCAGCGGTTCCGGCCACTTCGTCAAGATGGTTCACAACGGAATCGAATACGGCATCATGCAGGCCTATGCCGAAGGCTTCGACATCTTCAAGAACGCCACCAGCAAAGACCTTCCCGCGAACATCCGCTACGATCTCAACCTGCCCGACATCGCCGAAGTCTGGCGTCGCGGAAGCGTGGTCAGTTCCTGGCTGCTCGATCTAACATCGATGGCACTGGCGGAAAATCCGGAACTCTCCGAGTACAGCGGGTTCGTGCAAGACTCTGGCGAGGGTCGCTGGACCATCAACGCCGCGATCGAAGAAGCAGTCCCGGCTGAAGTTCTGACGGCAGCCTTGTACGCCAGGTTCCGCTCGCGCCAGGAGCACACGTTTGCGGATAAGATGCTCTCAGCCATGCGCCAAAAATTTGGCGGCCACGTAGAGCCGAAAGCAGCGGGAAAGTAGTTGCGGATTTGTCCAGAATAGTTGTTGAAGTTGGGTGTCCGGCTTCGGGCGAAAAGCTTGTGAGCTCTGAGCCATGAGCTCTGAGCAATCAAGATCGAATGCGGAATTCACATCGGAAGCGATTGCTCATAGCTCAAAGCTCATCGCTATCAGTCTCGAAGCCAAAAGCGCGTAACCCTCATCGAACTCAAAGAGGAGAACAATGTCCCAGCTCGAAACGCTTCCCTCCCCGCCCAAGAACCGCACCGCACGTGTGGCCGATCCCTGCATCATGGTCATCTTCGGCGCTTCCGGAGACCTAACGCGCCGCAAGCTCATTCCCGCGCTCTACAACCTGGCCAGCCAGAATCTGCTCTCGCCTGACTTCGCCATCATCGGACTGGGCCGCAGTCCCATGAGCGATGAGGCTGTCCGGCAAAAGTCCACCGAGGACATCAAGAAGTTCGCCAGCGGTCCGGTCGACGAAAAGGTCTGGGACGATTTCGTCAAGCGCATTCACTTCATCTCCGGCGACTTCGACGACCCGAACACGTACAACAATCTCAAAGACACTCTCGCCAAAGTCGACAGCGAGCACGGCAACCACGGCAACTACTTCTTCTATATGGCGACCGCGCCCAACTTCTTCGGCGACATCGTCGAGCGCCTCGCCAGCGTCGGTTTGATGCACGAGGAAAACGGTCATTGGCGCCGCGTGATCATCGAAAAGCCATTCGGCCACGATCTCGAATCCGCCAAAGCTCTCAATCAGCGCCTTCTCAAAGTCGCCGCCGAGTGCCAGATCTACCGCATCGATCACTATCTCGGCAAAGAAACCGTCCAGAACATTCTGGCTCTTCGTTTCGCCAACGGAATCTTTGAACCCATCTGGAATCGCCGCTACATCGACCACGTCCAGATCTCCGTAGTCGAAACCGTCGGCGTCGAAAGTCGCGGCGGTTACTACGACAATGCCGGCGCGCTGCGCGACATGGTTCCTAATCACATCATGCAGCTCATCACGCTTAGCGCGATGGAGCCACCAATTTCCTTCGAGGCGAATGCTGTTCGCGACGAGCAAGCGAAAACGCTGCACGCGATTCAGCCCTACAGCAATGAAGACGTCCTCAGCAAAACCGTTCGTGGACAATATGGCGAAGGCATCGTCGACGGCGAGCGCGTTCCCGCGTATCGCAACGAAGATGGCGTTCCACCGGATTCACGCACCGAGACTTTTGTCGCCATGCGGCTCATGATCGACAATTGGCGCTGGGCCGGAGTTCCGTTCTATCTGCGAACCGGCAAGCGACTCGGCGGACGCAACACGCACGTCGTGATTCAATTTCGCCGCGCACCGTTTCAGCTCTTCCGCGAAACGCCCGTCGAGAACATGATGCCGAACCAACTCGTGCTGCACATTCAGCCTGAGGAAGGCATCTCGCTTCGCTTCGCCGCCAAAACTCCCGGTCCTGCGATGCAACTGGGCGAAGTGAATATGGACTTCGAATATTCTGACTACTTTGGTCAGACGCCATCGACAGGTTACGAACGCCTGCTGCACGACTGCATGATCGGCGACGCGACGCTCTTCCAACGCGCCGACATGGTCGAAGCTGGTTGGAGCATCGTCAATCCAGTTCTCGACGTCTGGAAGGCGCTTCCACCGCGGCATTTCCCGAACTATCCATCTGGAAGTTGGGGCCCGAAAGAGTCCGAGGAACTGATGGAGCGCGACGGACGACGGTGGCGAAACTTCGAAAAATGATTGAGAGAGCTTGAGTAATTTTGTAATCGGGTAATTGAGTAATTGAAAATCGCTGGTTGCGCCAAATTTGAATTACTCAATTACGAAATCACTCAATTTTGAATCGCCTATGACGCCGACTCGCTCCATTTCTATCCTTCCCACGGCCGCGGACCTCTTTCACGCGGCCGCCGAAGAGTTCACCAAAGCCGGCCGCCAGGCGATCGGGGCGCAAGGACGATTTACCGTCGCGCTCTCTGGAGGCTCTACTCCCAAGAGCCTTTATTCCCTGCTCGCGGCCAGCTATCCCGATTTCCCCTGGGCACGCACTTACCTCTTTTTCGGCGACGAGCGCCACGTCCCGCCCAGCGATGCCGAAAGCAATTACCGCATGGTGAGCGAATCTCTGCTTTCAAAGATCGCGATCCCGGCACAAAATGTCTTTCGCGTCAAAGCCGAAAATCCTGACGCCGCAGCAGCCGCCACTGAGTACGAATCACAACTAAAAAAATTCTTCGGACTCAAGGCCAACGAATTTCCCCGCTTTGACCTCATCCTGCTGGGCATGGGACCCGACGGCCACACCGCTTCGCTCTTCCCTGACTCCGAGGGCCTGAAAGAAACCTCAAAGCTGGTAATCGCCAACTGGGTGGAAAAATTCAAGACGCATCGTCTGACCTTCACCTTCCCGGTTCTGAACAACGCCGCCGAGGTGATCTTCCTGGCCAGCGGCCAGGATAAAGCCGCGATGGTGCATGAGGTTCTCGAAGTAACCCACACGCCGTCGTATCCGTCGCAGCAAGTGCAGCCGAGCAATGGGCGTCTGCTGTGGATGCTCGACGAAGCAGCCGCCGCTAGACTGACTCGCGGCTCTTAGGTGCAGCTTTCAGGTCTCAGGTCTCAGGAAACCGTCAACCCGTTCCACTTTAAGGTTCGCGCGACTCACCGAAATGCCCGCGCCGCCGTGGAGGGGCACGGCTTCAGCCGTGCCGTCAATGCCTCCCAACCCACTCGGGGCTTCCGCCCCGGCGGGAGCCTTGGAATGGAAGCCAAAGCCCAGACGGGACATTCACCAATTTCCTACCGCGACTACGACGCTGCATTTGAGTGGTATCTGGAACCGAGCGCCGACGCGGCGGTCAGATTTGACGCGGCGGTTTAGCGTGCGATGGATGAGATTGGCGCGGCCCCGCAGCGATGGTGCGTGGGCCATATGACGCGCGGTGTTTCCTGCTGCGCGGCTTTCCCTATTTATTGATCTATCGAGAGTTGAGCCAGGATGTTGTTCAGGTTCTTGCGCTGGCACATACGAGCCGTCGGCCCGGTTATTGGAGAGAACGCGTATAGATAGTCGAGAATCGGTAAACCTCCCGTCTGGCCCCCGCATTCTTCGCCCGTCACCGCATTCTTCGTGTGATACACTTGCCCCAAAATGCGCCAAGAAATTCGGCCTTTTCTACGTTGGGCTGGTAGCAAAAGGCAGATCCTTTCACGGCTCGAACCTTTTTGGCAAGGCGCGGGGCGCTATGTCGAGCCCTTTGCCGGATCGGCCTGTCTTTTTTTTCGACTCCAGCCCGCGCAGGCGATACTGGGCGATCTCAACCGCCATCTGATCTCTACCTACCGCACTGTTAGGAATGATGCGGATGGAGTCTACCGGGTTCTTTCGACTTTTCGGAACTCGGTTCCTCAATATAAACGGATCCGATCACTAAGCCCCTCCGATCTATCTCTTGTTGAGCAAGCGGCGCGTTTCATCTATCTCAACAGGTTCTGCTTCAATGGCCTTTACCGGACCAACCTTAATGGCGAATTCAATGTCCCCTACGGTGGTGGGAAGTCTGGCAATTTGCCCAGCCTTGAGCACTTGAGGAGTTGCGCCCAAGTTTTGAAGCGCGCGAGACTCGTAGGCGGTTCGTTTGAAAAAACACTGCGCCTCGTAAGAACGGGGGATTTCGTCTACATGGATCCTCCGTTCAGCGTTGCCGCTCGGCGCGTTTTTAAGGAATACAACGCGGCAGTTTTCACCGACGAAGACGTTCGCACGTTGCGACTCTGGATGGAGAAACTCGCGTCGGCAGGGATCTCATTCTTGGTAAGCTACGCTGAGAGTGATGAGGCTGAGTATCTAGCGAGAAATTTCTGTAGAATGCCTGTATCTGTAAAAAGGCATATTGCAGGAGGATTTTCGAAACGTGTTCGCTGTGACGAAATCCTGATCAACTACAACGCGAGAAATACCAATGGCGAAGTACCCACCCTCAGACCCTGTAGCTGAAGTAATTCCAACCGGCACTTTGCTCCACCTCGAGGTGGGGGACATTAAGCCGAGTACAAATAACCCCCGCCTTTTGTTCGACGCCCCAAAGCTGGAGACCCTGAAGAGCAACATACGACGCCACGGCGTGCTAGTACCCATTACGGTATATAGGCCCAAGGGTCAATCGAAGTACTCCATCCTCGACGGAGAGCGCCGGTATAAGTGCGTGAAAGACCTCCTTGAGGAAGGAGTAAGGGTCCCGCCCATTCCGGCGAACGTTGTGCAGCCGCCTGACCCGGTGTCGCACCTGTTGTACATGTTTTCGATACACAACTTGCGTCAACAATGGGAACTGATGCCCACGGCACTTGGCCTTAAGGTCGTCATGGAGACACTTGGTACTGAAGACCCAAATGAGCTAAGCAGGCTGACTAGTCTAAGTAGTCCTCAGATTGAGCGCTGCAAGATTCTCCTCAGCTTCGATGAGAGATTTCAGAAGCTCTCGTTGGACCCGGATCCGAAGAAGCGCATACCAGCGAATTTCTGGATCGAAGCATATCCAGTCATAAACCTCTGCATGGAACAGCTACCGGAAGTTGCGAAGCTTGGAAGAGATTCAGTCATAGAAAAGTTGGTGGAGAGATACCGTGATGGATTCATTAAAAGCGTAACCCACTTTCGCACCGTCATGGAAGCCGACGAGATCCACGCCGGGGATAAGAAAACGCATCGCGAGGTTCTTGATACTTTGCAGCGGTTCGTGCTCAACCCCAAGATTCAGGTGAAGGAGGCATTCACTACCTTCGTTGCCGACAACCGCCGTATCAGGGCAGCGATTGAGGCGTGCCAAACATTTGTTGCGGCGCTGAGTAAGTCCCATATTGAGTTTATCGGCGACGAGAAAGACCGAGCGGCTTTGATGCAAGAACTTAAGAAGGTAGGTGAGTACGTCGAGAAACTGATCGAGCACCTGGAAGGCGGGGACGCGCCTAGGGACCTCTTCGAGGCAGAGAAAGGCTGATGTTCACTCGCTTCGCCAAGTGCTGCAAGTTCCTGCACAAATTTCGTGGTTATGAACCTCAGCCGGTTACGCCGATAACTCTGTACCGGTGGCTGCGGCAGTTTGAGGCCGATGAACGTGATGTCGCGGTGGCCCTGTTGGACCACGTGATTTTCTATAACAAACAGCGGCTAATCAAAGCACTGGTTAACCAAAATGCTGCGCTACTTGATCGGTTAAAGCTTGATGGCATTCCGATCGAGCGAGTCATCTACGTCCACATCGATGAACCAGGTAGCAGCAGTTCGATCATGATAAATCTTCTCCGGAACAAGGCGAACCTGGAACGGTTGGGATGGAATATCCTAGATGCCAGCAACCCGAAGAGGATTGTGGACCTTATTGTCAAACTAAAACAAGTGGCGATTGTTTACGTCGACGACTTTCTCGGCTCGGGGATACAGTTCTGCCAATCGAGGGATTTCGTTAGCGGCCTTTTCCCCACCTCCGTACCCGAGTTCCTCCTCGCGCCGTGTGTTTGCGAGGAGGCGTATGGCGCCCTCAGTAAGCGGGATGTCGAGGTTTGTGCTGACCACATACACAGCAAGTCTGAGCGCCCGCTTCATCCGAGCAGCTTCATCTTTGATAAGTCGTCGAAAAAACGATTTCAGCAAATCAGCGCGGGCATTGACGTCAACAGTGGGATGGGGTTCTTTGGCATGGCTGTCATGGTTGCTATGTACCACAACGCGCCGGACAACATGCCGCTGGTGCTGAGAGGAAACGAAGGCCAGGACAGGTTTCGGGGCATTTTGCCCAGAACTACCGATTTGCCGATTCCGGCGAACAGCCACGGGGCATGACTAAGACAGGGATTCGGATTCGGCGAAAAGAGGTACGGAGCAAAGTATTTTGCCTATTCCAGATTTTCAAAGCGTGATGCGACCGTTGCTCGTGCTGGCTTCCGACGGGAGGGAGCACTTGTTGAGCGATGCCCGTGAAACACTCGCCGAAACATTCAAGCTTACTGAAGAAGAAAAAAAAGCACTTTTGCCCAGCGGTCGCCAAGCCAAGTTCGGCAACCGTGTGGCATGGGCGAAGGTGTATCTGACTAGAGCCCGTGCACTCGATACCCCCAAACGGGGATCCTTCCGTATCACTGAGCGCGGTCGCGAACTGCTGCGAGATGTTCCGGAGCGAATAACGATCAAAGAGTTGATGGACCGGTTCCCGGAAATTGTAGAGTTTAGGTCACCCAGGCAGCAGAAAGAGACCGCCGCGGGGTTGGAAGCTGATGATGAGGGGCAGACCCCAGAAGAACTGCTCGAGGATGCCTATCAGAGGTTCCGCACCGATATTGCCTCCGAACTCCTGGCACACGTTACTGCTGCGTCTTCTCATTTCTTCGAGCGACTGGTTGTCGAACTTCTCCTGAGTATGGGATATGGCGGTTCGCGGAAAGAGGCCGGGGAGGCTATCGGCAGAGCCGGTGACGAGGGCATCGACGGGATCATAAACGAGGATCGTCTCGGACTAGATGTGATCTACATTCAAGCAAAAAAGTGGGAAGGCAGCGTGGGGAGGCCAGAAATTCAGAAGTTTGTGGGTGCTCTCCACGGAAAGAGGGCAAAGAAGGGAGTGTTCATTACGACGAGCACTTTCTCAAGCGAAGCGATTGACTATGTTGCGAGGATCGAGCCCAAGGTAGTCCTCATTGACGGGCAAATGCTGGCTAACCTCATGATCGACTTCAACGTTGGCGTCACACCTGTCACCTCTTACGAGACGAAACGAATCGACTCGGATTACTTTAGCGAGGAGTGAATCTCTAGGAAATTTGGTGACCGGACGGGACGTTCACCAATCATGCGCGGCTCAATGGAAACAAGAACAACTCAACCACTGGCCGCAATCATGCTTCTGCTCATCCTCGCGATGACGCTTTTCGCGGCCGGCTGCAGCTTTGTCAAGTCGAATTATTCGGGAATTATTCGGGACAGACGGAAACTTCCCTGATTCTTTTGGCCCAATCCTTGCCAGCGACGCGGATCGCGCCACCTACTTAAGGTTACTGCAGCGGTGTTCCCAACTACATGGTCTTACTCTGGTTGGATACTGTCTCATGCCTAATCACGAGCACCTGATTGCGGTTCCGCACTCCGCCGATGCCTCCGCCAAGGAAAACGCCGAAATATACCCAGCCAGGGTACTGGGCCATGCGACCAGAGAAGCACTGGGGAACCGTGATATTGCCAACCTTGCCCGTTGCCGACGTGAACTTCAAACTGGTCAGGCGATTCCGCTACCATCGCTCCGGGCGCCGCTGAAAATCACGTGTAACTACCGATCCAACAATGACATGCAGATAATCGAAGTCTGTGCTCGAACCTGGCGTTACTTGTACAATTGTACAAGTACATAACTGATTCCATCCTGATCCTGTCTGCCCACTCTCAAACACGGTCCTTGATTTATCAATAAGATACAGCCGCCCCGTCGCCAGGCTCCAAACCCGCAGAAAGCATATAAGTCCTTATTCTTCAAAGACCTAGAGAAAAAGGACTTGTAACTGCTTGATTTTAAAAGACCGCTTGGGAGGGGTAAGCGGTACTAAATGGTAAACACCAACGCAATTTGGCAGGTTCTCCGGACTGTTCCGGCAGCCTGGCTAAGCAGCGCTGCGCCAGTCCGCGATCTCGCGCAAACCTTCTCCGCGCGAGTGCTCAAACAATCTCACCTTGTGGCGGGTGTGCTCGAACTCATGGATGTCGGCCCACACTTCGGCCTGCCATCCCATCTCATGCGTTGCTGTCTCGCCGCACGAGGCGCATCGCGTATGAAATGTCACTCCCGGCTTTTTGCCATGCGAGTCCTGCAACTCGACAAAGACGCAGCGCACCTCTTCGATCTCGTCGTCCTCGCCGATGATGTGCTCGTACCGCAGCAGATATCCGAACCCCAGCTTCCGCGCCTCGCGTTCCGCCTCTTCGCGCGTGTGGAAGGGCCCATACTCAGCCCGAAGCTGCTCGGTTGAATCGCACGCCATCCAGAAAACGTCTTTGTTCTCCATCCGGTCCCCGGGAGCAAGCCGCACAATCCCAGACACAATGGAGCAATTCAATGACCGGGCACGCGCCGGGCAAGGGCGGGATTCTGACCTCATCTTGCAGGTAGGAGATTATTGTATCTAATTGAAAGATATGCTTTTAGACGACCAGCCGGCTCAGGGGCGCTGAGCTTCCAGCCTTGGCGGTCGGCATCCCATGTGAAATCCATTGCCCTCGAATTGCAGCGCAAAGGAAATACGCTCAGTCGCAAGGCCGGCGCACAGCTCTCGTTACAGCGGCAAGCTCAACACGCCCGCGGCTGAGCCACTATCATAAGGTTCAAGTGACCACTCCCATCACGCTCGAAGTCTGCGTCGACTGCATCGAATCGGCCCACGTCGCGGCCCGCGAGGGCGCCAAGCGCATCGAACTCTGCGCTTCTCTCAACGAACACGGACTCACGCCCAGCGCGGGCATGATTGCCACTGTCCGCGACCTCGTCTCCATCGATCTCTTCGTTATGATCCGTCCTCGCGGGGGTGACTTCGTCTACTCCGAGGGCGAATTCGCTGCCATGAAGCACGATATCGCGACTGCCAAGGCCCTGGGCGCCGATGGCGTCGTCTTCGGCATCCTCAATGAAGATCGGACGATCGACCGGGGGCGCAACGCGGAACTTCTCGCTCTTGCTCGCCCGATGAAAGCAACCTTCCATCGCGCCTTCGACGTGTCGCGCGATCTCACGCAGTCTCTCGAAGACATCGTCGCCCTCGGCTTCGATCGCGTGCTCACGTCTGGCGGTGCACAAAAAGTAGAAGACGCGGTACCAGTCGTGAGCGGCCTCCGCGAGCTGTCCGCCGATCGCATCGCGCTGATGATCGGCGCTGGAGTCAATTCCGCGAACGTCCGTTCGCTGATCGAGCAGACTGGCGTGCGTGAGGTTCACGCCAGCGCGCGCCGCATCGCGCCCTCGGCCCCGCGGCGCTACACCGAATTGATCGCCATGGACACGCTTGCCGCCTGGGAACAAAGGCATTCATTCGCCGACGAAGAAGAGGTCCGCGATCTGGTGCGCGCGATCTCGACAATCGGATAGTCGGCCAGGTGCTGGTTTCCTTCCTAAGCTACTGAGTCACCAATATTTAGATCTGGCGGTTCCTTGCGGCACGTGCTCTTAAAGAAATTCGCCGATCTCTCACTCATCTCACGGTAAACTCAACGTAATCCCCTAAGACCCAACCAATCGCAGTGCCGGAACTAGAAACCATTTTCGAAACCGCGCCAGTCGCCAGCGAATGGCCTGAGCCTCCTCGCCTGCTGATTGAGTGGTCTTCGCCCTGGCAGGAATTCAAAACGGCTTGGCGTCCGGCGCTTTCGCGCGCTCCTGTCGCGCTTGCGGGAGAGGCTCCGGTAGGAATCTTTCCCTATCGTGGAATGCTCGTCTCGTGGGCGCTCGAGTGCCTGCTGCTGATTGCTGTGATTGTCCTTCCAGCGCGAATTGCCTCGCTGCAGCCGTTCGTTCCGCCGCCAAAACCGAAATGGGATGTCATTTACTTCTCGGGAGACGAACTGCCGCAAACCGCTGATCGCGGCGGATCTCAGGCAGGCAAATCGGGACGAGCAGGGGGACAGCAAGCGCATCATCGCACGCAGACCATCAAGGTCGCGCGAGGTGATAAGCCGGGAGAAACCGTAGTCGATGCACCGAAGGTGAACCTGCCGCGGAGCGATTCGGCTGTCGCGAACCTGCTCGCGTTCAAGCCGATTCCGGGACCTCCGCCGGCGGAAGGAATGCAGGCAAGGATGATCGCGCCGGTCTTGCCAAAGGTAGCGCCGATTCCACCTGCGCCGCAAGTTGGCGCTGCGAGCCGCAGTCAGACCTTGCTCACCGCCAGCGCGGTCGCACCCGCGCCAGAAGTGGCGCATGACACGCGGCGCAATGCGGCCATGAATGCAACGGTCATTGCGCCCGCGCCGAATCCAGCGGCAGACAAGCTGCGCGCTTCGGCGACAATCTCATCTACCGTAGTTGCGCCGACACCAACAACGCCGCGCGACTTAGCTGCCTCGCGCGCGCCGATCTCGCAGGCAACTGATGTGGTTGCGCCGCCCGTTTCGGCGCCCATGCGCGAGCTTTCGTCGACTTCCAGGCTGTCGCTGCCAACACAGACCGTTGTCGCTCCACCGCCTTCCGCGACGCACGAGATCAACAGTTGGGGAAGCGCGCGCACAGGAGATCTGCGCTCGCAACCGGTTCCGCCTCCGCCATCAGCAGGCGGAGTGAGCGCGCAGGGTCGTGGGCGATCAGGCGGAGGAACACTGACGAGCGATGTCGTTCCGCCTCCTGCCAGCATCAGCGGAACAGGTTCGTCTGGCGGAGGATCGTCAGGCGGACAGGCGAGAGCAGGTCGCGGCGGCACCGGACAACTCGACACAAGCGCGATCGTGCCGCCCCCTCCAACAATTGGCGGAAGCGTGGGCGGAGGAAAGTCGGAGACCGGGAACGGGCGCGGCAACAAAGGCCAGGGAACCGGAGGTCCACTCGACTTGGGCTCGTCGGTCGCACCTCCCGGAAACAACGGCAATGCGGCTGTAAGCGGAATCGTTGTTTCGAGCCAACCGGGATCGAAGGTGGGAGTTCCCAACGGCGCCGGCGGAGGAGCGATCGCGATGTCTCCCGAAGGAACCGCAAAGAGCGGACTTGGGGGCAGCGGAGGAGGAACCGGCATTGGGCGTGGAAACGGCCCAGGCAGCGGACTCTCCGGCGGAGGCACGGGTGCCGCAAAAGCGGGAGTTGGCCGCGGATCGGACGCGAATGCGCGAGGCGGAATTTCTCCGTATCCAGGTTCCGGAGGAGCGGGAAGCGGAACGAGCGGCTCGCCGGCTGTGCCAGGAGTCTCTGTAGAGGGAGGAACGACCTCGGTCACCTTGCCGAGCTTCGGACCTCCTGGAGGAGACGCGCCAAGCACGGGTCCAGGACGATCATCGACCGCCTCGCATCGCGGATTTGAAGCAACCGTGGAAGCGGGATCGCGGTCGGGCGGAGTTTTCGGCACCGGCTATTACGGCTTTCTGAAGGGCAAGAACTATTCCATCTACATCGAGACCTCGATCGGGACCGCGGTCATGCAATATTCCGATCCGGCGTCGGCGGCGCATCCGACAGGTGAATCCCTGAGCGCTCCCGAACCGATGCGCAAGGAATTGCCAGCAGGATTGCGCCCGACCCGCGTGATTCTGGCGTGCACGCTGGACCGATCGGGAGTACTGAAGAACGTACGAGTGCTCGAGCCGGGCGCGACCGAGACGACGAGCAAGATCCTGGTAGCCCTTCCGGGATGGAAGTTTCGCCCGGCATTTCGTGGAAACGAAGCGGTGGAAGTGACGGCGATCCTTGGTTTCGGCGTCGATACGCGGTAGCCCCCTGTCTTTTGCGGCCTTTTCTCTTGCGACCGCGAGTGTTCTTGATTGGAAGGGCCTGTAGTCCGGCAATCTGACTCATGGAATCTGCCATTTAGGAGACCATCAAGACCGCTAGTCGCATTGACTGTTTGGCGGGAAACCCTTCATTCCCCGAAGGTGATACGCCTCTCGTGTGGTCTTCTACCCCGGACGTAACATCGCCCGGCTGACCAAAGGCTGTATCATTGAGCCATTCCGCATCGTCGTTCGGGGTGCGAGGAGCACGCATGTCTGGGCAAGCCGCAGAACCGCGCCTTACCGTTGATCTACCAGTCCGAATTTGGGGTATGAGCGCGCAAGGCCGGCCCTTCTCGCAACACGTGCGGGCTCAGAACATCAGCCACGAAGGCGCCCTGCTCAACAACGTTGAGAGCGAACTGAGGGTTGGCGACGTAATCGGCGTGCAGTTCGAGGACAAGAAGGCTCGCTGCTCGGTGATCTGGGCGATGAACACCGGCACGATGAAAAAGAACCAGGTCGGAATCCGGTTGCTGACCGATCAGGAATGTCCATGGGAGAAGCAGCTGCCCGAGGGAGCCGTCAGCGCGGTATCGGCGTCCAACCGCCGGCGCTATCACCGGCATAAGATCAGCCTTCCGATTGAGGTTCGAGACGAGCGCGTGCAGGCCCCGACGCGCATCAACGCGACCGATGTCAGCGGAAACGGCTGCTACATCGAAACCATGATGCCGATGCCGATGGGCACGGTCCTGCGTATCGACATCTGGCTGGATGCGGACCACGTCACGGCGACGGGTGTGGTGCGAACCTGCGATCCCGGAGTCGGAAACGGAATTGAATTCACCGGACTGCCTGCTGATGGCAAAGTGAAATTACAGAAGTATCTGGACGCTATCGATCCGCAGCGCGGGATCTCGGAACCCGAATAGCTAATCTTCTGCAGTAATCCAGTCGAAATTCAGCGTTTCTACCTGCGATCTCTACGCTGTTTTGGCGAAACGTGCGAGGACGATGGCGCGGATCAGCCCCCCGATAGTGAACTCCTTTGCTTCGATTGAGACGGGCAGATTTAGTTCGCGCACCGTGGAGGAAGTGACAGGACCGATGGAGGCGAATTGAACGTCCTTGAGTTTGGACTCAAATTTCGCGCTCGCTGCATTGAGGAGTTCTGCGAAATTCTTGACCGTTGAGGAACTGGTGAAGGTCACGACATGCGGACGTCGTTTGCTTTTGAACAGCGCGCGAAGCCGGGCGCGCGACTTCTCCGGCACAACCGTTTCATAGGCTTCGACGACATCGACGAAAGCTCCAGCATTGCGGAGAGAATCGGGGATCACGTCGCGCGCGACCTTGGCGCGTATGAGCAGGACCCGCTTGCCGCTCACCTTGTCGTGAAGGCCTTTCACGACCGATTCGGCAATGTACTCTTCCGGCATCATCCTTACCTTCAATCCGTGCTTGACGATAGCTTTTTTCGTCGATGGTCCGATGGCCGCGATCTGCAGATGTTTGAGACGCATGCGCGGGATGCGGAGTTTGCGCAAGCGTTCCCACATGGCTTCCACACCGTTGGCGCTGGTGAGAATGAGCCAGTCGTAGGTACCGAGATTCTTGAGAGCGGAGTCTAGCGGCGCGAATGATTGTGGCTTGCGGATTTCGATGAACGGGATTTCGATGACGCTGGCACCGAGACTGCGAAGGCTGGACGACAGACTTCCGGCCTGATGGCGAGCGCGCCCGACAAGAATGCGGGTGCCGATCAGTGGCTGATTTTCGTTGGGCTTTCGCATGGGAGTTTTCAGTTTCTTGGTTGTCCGCCTTCAGTTAAGGCAAATCATACATGCTCGTGTTTGTGGTTCGGCTGGCTCACATCCCGCCGTCTTTGGAATTGGTTTTACTGAGAACTGACGACTGAGAACCGAGAACTCTCAGGGTTGCGGCAGAGCGAAGCCTTCGCCGTATACCTCTTCGAGAATTGCATCGCCGCCCCGGCTTAGTAAAGTTTCGCCCACTTCCTCGCCGAGACGTATTGGGTCTTTGCCGTCGCGCTGCTCGCGCAGTATTTTTGTGCCATCGGGATGGGCGACGAGGCCGTTCAGGTGAATCACGCCACCCTGCATTTCCGCGAAGGCGCCAATGGGGACCTGGCAGCCTCCTCCTAGCTTGTTGAGCAGGGCCCGCTCGCAGGTAGTTGTGGCACGGGCTGCCGCATCATCGAGGAAGGCGAGCAGGTGGCGCGTCGCCTTGTCGCCCCGACGGATCTCGATTCCCAGCGCACCTTGACCTGCGGCCGGCGTCATTATCTCGGCTGGGATCACCTGCTTGACCAACTGCGTCTTGCCCAATCGGTTCAGTCCGGCGGCAGCGAGGATGATGGCGTCGTAGTCTCCCGCTTCCAGTTTGCGGAGACGCGTATCCACGTTGCCTCTAAGAGGATGGATGACCAGATCCGGCCGAAGGGCTTTGAGCTGCGCCTGGCGCCGCAAACTACTGGTGCCTACATTTGCCCGCTGCGGGAGTGCATCGACGCTCGGAAATTTCACGGAGCAGAAAACGTCACGCGGATTCTGGCGTGTGGTGATGGCAGCGATTTCAAAATCGTGAGCAAGTTCCGTCGGCAGATCTTTGAGGCTGTGGACGGCGAGATCGACACGGTTCTCGACTAATGCCTCTTCAATCTCCTTGGTGAACATGCCCTTGGTGCCGACTTTGGCGAGGGCCACGTCGGTGATCTTGTCGCCGGTGGTCTTGATGATCTCTAGTTCGACGGTGTGGCCCTGACCGCGCAAGAGATCGGAGATATGGTGGGCCTGCCAGAGAGCAAGTTGCGAGCCGCGGGAGCCGATACGCAGAGTAGGCATTAGTTTTGCGCTCCGCGGTTGGATTGGCCGGCGGTTGCCGGCTCTTTTTCGGGCTTATCTTTCTCCGTATCGCGGAGGTTGAACAGGCGGCGGACGAGGTCGACGACGGTGGTCGACTCCGGGTCGCGCGCCGCAGTTTTCAAAGTGCTGATTGGAGTGTGCATGATCTTGTTGATGATGCCTCGGCTGAGCGCCTCGACCGCCATTTCCTGGTCGGCCGTGAGCGGGCCGAGGCGGCCGCGGACACGATCAATCTCGGCCTGGCGGATGGTTTCGAGGTGGTCCTGCAGGCTGACGATGGTGGGAACCACGTCCAAGGTCTGCAGGCGGGCGTGGAATTTCTGGACCTCACCGGTAACGATGGCCTCGGCTTTTTCGGCTTCTTTCCTGCGGTCGGCGACGTGCGTGCTGACGGCTTGCTGCAGGTCGTCGATATCGTAAACGAAGATGCCGTCGAGCTTGTTCATCTCCGGATCGACGTCGCGCGGCACGGCGATGTCAATGAAGAACATCGGGCGATTGCGGCGCTTCGAAAGAAACTTCTCGGCGTGCTCGGGGCGGAAAATAAAGTGCGGTGCGCCGGTCGAGGTGATCACGATATCGGCGGCATCGCAAGTGTCGTAGAGGCGACTGAATTCAATCGCCTGTCCGTCAAATTTTTGCGCCAGGCGGATGGCGCGATCGTAGGTGCGGTTGGCAACGAAGATGGACGACGCGCCGTGGGCAAGGAGATGCCGCGCAGCGAGTTCGCTCATCTTCCCTGCTCCGACGAGGTACACGCATTTGCCGTGGAGGTTGCCGAAAATCTTCTCGGCGAGTTCGACAGCAACAGAGGCGATGGAGACGGAGGAGGAACCGATGGCTGTCTCAGTGCGAACGCGCTTGGCCACGGCGAAGGCACGAGTGAGAAGCTGATCGAGCTGGGCACGAACCGCACCGACAGCGCGGGCAGTAGCATAGGCTTCTTTTACCTGGCCGAGAATCTGCGGCTCGCCCACGACCATGGAATCGAGACTCGATGCAACGCGGAACAGATGGCGGATGGCCTCGTCTTCCTTGAACTCGTAAAGATGGCTCTCGAACTGGCTGCGGTCAACCTGGAAGTACTGGCTCATGAAATCGCGGAGATCGCCCGCGCCGTTCTTCATGTTGGCGATAAACTCGACGCGATTGCAGGTCGATACGATCATGCCCTCGCTGACGGCGGGATGCTCCATGAGCTTCTTGCAGGCATCGGGGAGACGCGACTCGGGAACGGCGAGACGCTCTCGGACCTCGACTGGAGCCGTCTTGTGATTCACGCCGATGAGCTGGAATCTCATGATGCGATGAACCTGTGCATTCCGCTGAAGTAATTGGCGATCCAGGCGACGATAGCGGCGACGAAGGCCACGCTCGCCAGCAACGCAGCCCGGCGTCCGCGCCATCCGGCCTCGATGCGCGTGTAGACCATCAGCAGGTAGACCGCCCACATCAGGACCGAGAGCAAAATTTTGGGATCGAGAAAATTGACTTTTCCGTAAGCGAACTCGGCGACGACTGAGCCGGCGAGGAGGCCGAGCGTCATAAAGGGGAAGCCGAGCATGAGCGAGCGATAACCGATGTCGTCGATGACCTGGAGCGCGGGCAGGCGCGAGAACATGCCAGTCTTGCTCTTCGACTTGAGAGCGCGTTCCTGTAGCAGATAAAGAATGCTGGCGCCGAAGCTGAGGAAGAGCGCGGCGTATCCGGTGAAGATCATCAGGATGTGCACCGCGAGCCAGCTGTGCTTGACCGCGACCGAGGTGACCACCAGCGGCTGCTGACCGGTGGCGGCGACAAACGTTAATAAGAAGACCAGCGGAAAAACTACGATGCCGGGCGAGGTTGTTTTGTAGACCATGTAGGCGAGCATGAAGACAATCATGATCAGGAAGGCGAGGAGGGACTCGGCATTGTGGATCGAGGCCGTGGCGAATTGGCCGGTCTGGATGACGGCTTCGGTCAACGAAACAAAATGAAAGACCATGCCCAGGTACGCGGCATGAAGAGCGACTTTGGTTAGGATTTCCGAAGTTCGAGTGAGCGCGACGAGGGCGTAAAGGAGTCCAACTCCGTAAAACGCCAGCGCCACGCGAAGCCAGATTAGAGCCATAAGAATATTGATTGCTTACCGGCCGGTTTTGTTCCCCACCCCCGACTGGCAATTATAGTGTGCCGGGCACAGCATGGCCGGGTAAACCGATGCGGTCACAGGCGGGTGTGATGTGGATCACAATGAAAGGCGATGCCAGTGAAAAATGTGGGCGTAGGAGAGAAAGTTGAGCATACAATCTCCCGGTGAGTCGGGCAGTGGCAAGACATTGCGGTTGGCGAACCCGCTCCAAGGAGCAAACCGTATGAAGCTTAACCGGACGGGCCAGCTGCGGATCCATTTGCGGGGCGATGAACTCGCAAAGCTCTTAGCGGTAATCACCCTACTTGTTCTCGTTGTCTCTGTCGCGGCACAAGCACAAACGGAGGACGTCCTCTACAGTTTCGCCGGGGCACCTGACGGAGCGACGCCAAATAGCGGCTTAATACGAGACGCGAGGGGGAATTTGTACGGCACCTCATTTGGGGGAGGCAATCTGGGCTACGGAACCGTCTTCAAACTCTCGGCGGACGGCCAGGAAACCGTGCTTCACAGTTTTGGCGCGCAGGGAGACGGCGTTTTTCCGGGTTCTGGTCTGACTCGTGTGGGAACGACATTCTACGGTACCACCGTGCAAGGCGGCGCAAACTATTTCGGAAGCGTGTTTAGTGTGACGAAAACTGGCAATGAAGCAATGGTGGCCAGTTTGTCGTTCGAGGAGGGCGGCGGATATCCAGAGGGCGCTTTGCTGCGAGATAAACAGGGGAATCTTTATGGGACCAATTCGGGCTACAACGGCGGTTATGGGAACGGAGCAATATTCGAAATCAGTCCCTCTGGAACGGTAACGGTCCCCTACAGATTCACGGGCGGCGCAGATGGATTGTGTCCCTACGGCAATTTAGTGAAGGACGCTAAAGGCAATCTTTATGGCACCACTTATCGCGGTGGAACCGCCGGTCGCGGGAATGTTTATAAGCTCAGTCCAGACGGTACGCTGACCGTTTTATATAGCTTTACTGGGGGAGCAGATGGCGACCTTCCTGCTGCAGGCCTGGTCAGGGATTCCAAGGGGAATCTCTACGGCACGACAGTCGAAGGCGGAGGGCAAGGATACGGGGCGGTATTCATGGTGACTGCCAAGGGCAAGGAAAGCGTGCTTCACAGTTTCTCCGGCAGCGACGGATTCTATCCCATCGGCGGGCTGGTAAGGGATACAAGCGGCAACATCTATGGAACGACGGAACTCGGCGGCAGTTACGGTCAGGGAAATGTCTTCAAGATTTCGCCAGGAGGCGTTTTCACGAAACTCTACGATTTCCACGGCTCAAACGACGGAGGCTGGCCGACCGGCAACCTGATACTTGATAAGCAGGGCAACCTGTATGGAACAACCAGCTATGGCGGCAGTTCTAACTGCCTCGACGGCTGCGGCGTAGTCTTTAGAATTAAGCCCTAAGCGCGCCGCCGGATTGAAATGCCGGCGGAGGACATGGCGTCTCATTCGACTCCCAGACTGGCCAGAGCCTCTTCGAGGAACGGGACATCGACCTGCAACTGCCGCCCCTGCGCCTGCATGTCTTCAATCTCATCAAAGCCGCGGAAGAGGCGGAGTTTGACGGCGGCGTATTGTTCGGAATCGGCGAGCGGCCGGCTGTGGGACTCAACCCAGGCGAGCACAACAGAGCGCGGAAGGAGAATGCTGACCGAGTATGTGGTCTTACGATCGGAGGTGACGTCGAAGACGTATTCGGTGCCCGGAGGAGGTCCCTCGGAGGCGCGCTGGCCGACGAAATAATACTGATAGACGTAGCCTTGCGACCCGGCGTACGTTTTCAGGCGGCGGACGGTCATGGAAAGTCGCTATTAGCTTCTAGCTTTTTGGCTGTCGGCTCTCAGCCGTCAGCTCTCAGTAAATCATGGCCAGGCGGGACTGGCCACGATTACTCTTACAACTTCAGTTTTCTTCTACAGCTTCACTTCGCGGAGACGCTTTACTGCCGTTTCGGATGTCAGCGGCGAATAATAGGTTTCCTTAAACGTGTACGAACGTGCTTTGGCTTCGAGGATCGGCAGGATCTCAATGTGCCAGTGATAGTCGTCGTCGATGGTTTTCCAGTAGCCAAGTGACTCGGACGGATGACGGCTGTTTGGCGAGGTGTGCAGCACGGCATGAAAGGAATTCGCGACCGTGAGAATGCGCTGGAAGGTACGGCGCAGAAGCGAGCCAAGATCGGTAAGGCTGTTGACACGCGATGTGCCGGTGCTTTCGAAGGCGGCTTCATGGGTACGCGGCAGAATCCAGGTTTCGTAGGGAACACGTGGAGCGAAGGGACCGAGCCCGATGTAATCGCCACGGACCTCGACGACGCGGATGTTTTGCCTTTCTTCCTGCGCAATAATGTCGCAGAAAACGCAGCGTTCCTTGCTCTGGTAATAGTCGCGGCTGGCGCGGAGTTCGTATAGAACGCGGCGCGGGACGAACGTTGTCGCGGTCAGTTGCGAGGTGGGATGCGAGAATTCCTGGCCGGCGCTGTCGCCGTGATTCTTGAAGACGCTGACGTATTTGAGGCGGCTATCGCGCTTAAGGTCCTGGATGCGAAGCGCCATGAGGCGGAGGAACTGCTCGACTTCGGCATCGCTGGCGTTCCAGATGTGTCCATCGTGGCGCGGATTTTCAAGGAGCACTTCGTGGGCTCCGATGGTGCGCATCCGGTCGTAGAGACCTTCGCCCCGACGTTGCGGTTCGCCTTCCACGTGGTAGAGGGCTTGCGGATGAACCACGGAGCGGGCCGACCAGGGATTGCCATCAAGTCCAGGGAGCGAAGCAATAACCTGCATGGACTCGGCGGAAGGGCCGCAAAACTGGCAGCCCTGCGGACGCGCAGGAGTTTCGATGATGTCGTCGCCCATAATCACCCAGGAACGGGTGATGGGGTCTTTGCGGAGTTCCATGGAGTCAAGGAGAGCAAAATGTAGGGCGTCCGTCAATGGCAGGTTTGAAATGTGTAATGCTCATTCTTTCTAACTTGGCGGTGGACTCTAAACTCATCGAAGACACGGCAGGGTTACGATCGATATTACGTGAATACATACAATCTGATAATCTGATTTTATGACAGAGACAACTATTTCGGTTACCGAGGCGGCACGCAATTTTGCTGATTGTCTCAACCGTGTTCATTACCAGAAGGTGACGTTTGTCTTGCTGAAAAATGGGGTGCCGTTCGCCCGATTGGTTCCGGACGACGGAAAGGTGTGCACCGGGGGCGATTTGGCCAGGACCATGACCAAAGTCGATTTGAGCCCGGAAGAAGCAAGAGCGTGGCGCAGGGATCTGCGCAATGGACGGAAAGCAATCAAGTCAACAAGGAATCGATGGCGATAATCCTCGATGCCGATGTCATCATCCGCGGCGAGCGGGGCAGTTTCGACCTGAGCCGATGGTTCGCCGCCAATGCCGATGAGGAGTTCGAGGTCGTCGCCATTACAGTCGCCGAACTATGGCATGGCGTCGAGCGGGCGACGGCGGCCCACAGGATAAAGCGTGAACGATATCTGACGGCACTCCTGGGCGGCCTGCCGGTTATCCCATATACAGCGTTGACTGCGCTCAGGCACGCGCGGCTTTGGGCGTCGCTGGAGCAATCCGGGAAGATGATCGGATCTTACGACTTGATTCTCGCAGCGACCGCCTTGGAGCGCGGATCCACGATAGCAACCTTCAACGAACGCCACTTCTCTCCCATCCGGGGCCTGCGCATTGTGGTTCCGAAATAGCGCCCTTCGGCGATTGCAAAATCGCAAATTACAAATTACAACTTACCCATCGCCTTATGTCCGCCCCTTCCACGCCGCTGATGCGGCAATATTCCGCCATTAAGAAAGAGCATCCCAATGCCCTGCTCTTTTTCCGGCTGGGCGATTTCTACGAATTGTTTTTTGACGATGCAGTACTGGCGGCCCGCGAGCTGCAGATCACTCTGACCTCGCGGAATAAAGAAAAAGGTGTCGATATCCCGATGTGCGGAGTGCCTTATCACGCGGCTGAGGGATACATTGCCAAGCTGATCCGCCGTGGTTTCAAGGTTGCAGTCTGCGAACAGACGGAGGATCCGCGGTTCGCAAAAAAACTGGTCCGGCGCGAAGTAACGCGCGTCGTGACCCCGGGGACCGCGGCGGACTCGTCGCTGAACGCGGAGGAGAACAACTTTCTGGCGGCAGTGGCGAGTCTGGGAGATCGGGTGGGATTTGCGGCGTTGGATCTCTCGACCGGAGAGTTCCGGACGACCGAATTTGCCGGCGAGGCAGCTGGGCGGCGCATTCAAGAAGAACTTGAACAGTTGCGGCCAAAGGAATTGTTGTATGGATCTTCGGCGCCGCTGTTCGAAGCGATCCGGCCGGGACGCGCTACGCGAACTTCGGGCCAGCTTCTGGGACAAGCACAATCAGGCGTGGCCGCCCGACCGCAAGATTCCCCCTGGGCGGAGACACCTCTCGACGACTGGATCTTTGCCCCCGATCACGCGATTCCGTTGCTGGAAAATCACTTCGGCGTGTTGTCTCTGGAAGGCTTTGGGTTGGCAGGCAAACCGGCGGCGGCATCGGCGGCGGGAGCGATTCTCTACTACATTCGCTCGACGCAACGGGGCTCGCTCGATCACATCGACCGCATTGGATTCTATGAGCGGCAGAACTGCCTCGTGCTTGATGCGGTGACAGTGCGCAACCTTGAGCTGATCGAGCCGCTCTTTGCCGGAACGGATGCGGGCGTGACGTTGTTTCGCTGCCTGGACACGACTGTGACGCCAATGGGCAAACGCTTGCTGCGGGCCTGGATGCTGCGGCCATCAGTTGAAGTGGCCGAGATTGAAGCACGACTGGAATCGGTCGAAGCATTGGTGAAAGACATCGTGCGGCGCGAGGAGCTCCGGCGCACGTTGGACGGCGTTCTGGACCTCGAGCGACTGCTTAGCCGAGTCACTCTGGAGACGGCGAATCCAAGGGATGTGATCGCATTGGAGGCGTCACTTGCGCGAATCCCAAAGGTGCGCGGGTCGATTGCGGACTTGGCCGCGTCGCGGTTGGCGGCGTTGCATGCGGCGCTCGATGAATTGGGTGATTTGCGAGACAAGATCTCGAAGATCATCGTGGCTGAGCCGCCGCTGACTCTGAGCGATGGCGGCGTGATCGCGAAAGGTGTGGACAAAGAACTGGATGAACTACGCGATCTGAGCCGGAACTCGAAGCAGTATCTTGCCAAAGTTGAGCAGCGCGAACGCGAGCGGACCGGGATCGGTTCTCTGAAGGTAAAGTTCAACTCCATCTTCGGCTACTACATAGAGATTTCGAAAGCGAACCTGGCGCACGCTCCCACCGATTATCAGCGCAAACAGACGCTGGTAAACGCCGAGCGTTTCACGACTCCGGAATTGAAGGAATATGAATCCAAAATCCTCGACGCGGAAGAAAAAATCGTCGAGATCGAGCGGCGACTGTTTGCCGAACTCCGGTCGGCGATTGCCGCAGAGGCAAAACGTATCCGGCAGACCGCTCTAGCTTTGGCGGAAGTCGACGTGCTGGCCTGCCTGGCGCACATTGCCGCGCTTCGCAATTACTGCCGGCCGAAATTTGAGACCAAATCGGCGGAAGAACAACCTTCCCGCTCAGGCGATCTGGAAATTATCGAAGGCCGACATCCGGTGATCGAACAGCAGGAACTGGCTGCGGGGAGCGAGCGCTTTGTCCCCAATGACATTTTTCTGAATTCGTCGAGCCACAACATCATCGTGCTGACCGGGCCGAACATGGGTGGCAAGAGCACGTATCTGCGGCAGGCGGCGCTGATCGTGATCATGGCGCAGATGGGCTCGTTTGTGCCGGCGCGGTCCGCGCGGCTCGGCATTGTCGATCGGGTGTTTACCCGCATCGGGGCGAGCGACAATCTGGCGCGCGGGCGTTCGACATTCATGGTCGAGATGACGGAGACGGCAGCGATTTTGCACACGGCCACGCCGAGATCGCTGATCCTGCTGGATGAGGTCGGCCGAGGAACTTCAACGTATGATGGCCTCGCCATTGCCTGGGCGTCGATCGAATACCTGCATGCCCACGTTGGGGCGAAAACGCTATTTGCGACGCACTATTTTGAGTTGACGGAACTCGCCGAGCAGCTTGGCGGCGTGAAGAATTATCACGTTTCGGTGAAAGAGGCCGGCGGGAGCGTGGTTTTTCTACGCAAGGTAGAGCCGGGGGCAGCGGACCGGAGCTACGGAATCGAGGTCGCGAAATTGGCCGGATTGCCGAATGACGTCGTTGTGCGGGCGCGTGAGGTGCTGGCGGAGCACGAGTCGTCGGAGCATCGGCTGACGGAGCGAATTACGCCGGGGGCCGAACCGGAGCGTCCGGCACAGCTGACGATTTTTACTCCGCTATCGCAGCCCGTGCTTGAGAAGTTACGCGAAGTCGATTTGAATCGGCTGACGCCGCTGGAGGCGCTAAACTTGCTGGCGGAGCTGAAAAAAGAAATCTAACCGCCGAGACGCAGAGTGCGCCGAGAAAAAAATATCCGAACGGCAGTGGCCACAAGAAAACTAGTCGATCAAATCGGCCAACTTCTTATCATCGGCTTCGACGGGACGGGGATTTCGTCGCGGCTCGCTTCCCTGCTCTCGAAAGTCCAACCGGCCGGTGTGATTCTATTTGCCCGCAATATCACTGGGGCGCAGCAGACGTATCGCTTGCTGCGCGAGTGCCAGAAGTGCGTTTCCGCACCGCTATTCACTTGCGTTGATCTTGAGGGAGGGCAGGTGGACCGGTTTCGCAACGTACTCGGGTCGACGCCTTCGGCGGTAGATGTTTTTGCTACCGGAGATCGGAAACTGTTTCGGAAGCACGGGCGCATCATCGGCGAGAACTGCCGGGCAATGGGATTCAACGTCGACTTCGCGCCGGTGCTGGACCTCGCGTTCAAGGCTTCGCGAAAGGTAATGGCGTCGCGAGCAGTGTCGGACGACCCGAGGCAAGTGGTCGGGTATACGAAAGAATTTCTGCTTGGCTTGCGCGAGGCGGGCATTGCGGGATGCGCCAAGCATTTTCCAGGGCTCGGAGAGGGCAATCTTGACAGTCACTTTGAGCTGCCGGTGATTCGGAAATCGTTCAAGAAAATGTGGGATGAAGACCTGGCGCCGTATCGGACACTGCGCCGCCAGCTATCTTTTGTGATGGTCTCGCACGCGGCTTACCCGGAGGTGACGGGCGAAAACGTGCCTGCTTCTCTTTCGAAAAAGTGGATCACCGATGTTCTGCGGAAGCGTATGGGATACACCGGAGTAGTCGCATCCGATGATCTTGAAATGGGTGCGGTGCTGAAGTTTGCTCCGATTGAAGAGATTGTGGTGCAGCACATTCGCGCCGGAGGCGATTTGGCGCTGATTTGCCACAGCGAAGAGTTGATCACGCGCGGGTATGAGGCCCTGGTGCGGGCGGCGGAAAGGGATGCGCGGTTGCGGGCTCGGGTGGGTGAGGCGGCGGGGCGGGTCGCGCAGTACAAACGCAAGCTGCTTGCTTCGCGAGGATATCGTCAAGTTTCGGCTCCAACACAACGGACGATCGAGCGGTTGATGCGGCGGCTTTGGGAGTTCGGCGAAGAAGTGCGGATGGCGGCGCTGGAACGCGAGGAGCGGCGCGCATGATCGTCGCGGGCGTGATGAGCGGGACTTCGGCGGATGGGATCAACGTGGCGATCGTGCGGATGGGGGACGGGGCTTCGTCTGGACATCCTTCTCGGCGCAAGCCTTTACGCGGGCGGGGGCACCTGCACCACACGAGCGTCGCTCATGCGATTCTTGCTCATGAGGAGTTCTCCTTTCCGGCGCGGGTGCGACGAGCCGTTCTGGCGGCGATGAATGCCGAGGCGGCTTCCGTTGCCGATCTGGCGCGGCTGAACTTTCTACTAGGAGAACTCTACGCAAGTGCGGTGGCGCGGACGGCTCTCAATGCTCGCGTGAAGCTTGATCTCGTGGGATGCCACGGCCAGACTATCTATCATCAGGGCGAGCCGGCCCCGTTTCTCGGCCGCAAGGTTGCCGTCACGTGGCAGATCGGCGAGGGAGCGGTAATCGCGGCGCGGCTGGGTGTGCCGGTAGTTTCAGATTTTCGTCCGGCAGATATGGCGATAGGCGGCATGGGCGCGCCCCTGGTGCCATTTCTGGACTACTTTCTCTATCGTGCTGCTCGCGTGGGGCGGATTGCGCAGAACATTGGCGGGATAGCGAATCTGACGGCGATTCCGGCGGGGGCTTTCGCGCGTGATGTCATCGCATTCGATACCGGTCCGGGCAATATGGTGATTGATGGTGTAATGCAGGAGTCGTTCGGGAAACCTTACGACCGGGACGGAAAGATCGCCTCGGCGGGACGCGTCGACGAAGTCGTGGTCGAGAGATTGATGCGTGCGCCGTTTTTTGCACAGCGTCCTCCGCGGACGGCCGGCCGCGAGGAGTTTGGCCGGGAGTATTTGCGGCGATTTTTGCAGCTCTGCCGCGGGCTCACCAAGGCTGACCGGGTGGCTACCGCAACCGCGCTCACCGCGACATCGATTGCAGGCGCGATCAGGCGGTTCGTTCTTCCCGGGCAGAAAGGCTACCGCGACCTGGTCGTTTCCGGTGGCGGCGCGAAGAATCCTACGCTCATGGCGATGTTGCGCGGCAAGTTGCAGGAACTTGGCCTCGATCTAAGATTTTCGGACGAGTTCGGCGTGCCCGCTGAGGCGAAAGAGGCGGTTGCGTTCGCTGTGCTTGCGCACGAGACTTGGCATCGCCGACCGTCGAACGTGCCATCGGCCACCGGAGCTGCGCGCCCTGCGATCCTTGGAAAGATCTCGTATGTGTGAGCGGTCCGGTCTCAATCTGCGATTTATCTTCGCGATTCTGTTGCTCACGCCGCTATCACTCCCGCTTCTCTCTTGTTCACAGGCTCCTGACGCGAAAACATTCGTCATGATCATCGAGAGCAGCCCCACGAATCTGGATCCGAGAGTGGGGGTCGATGCACAGTCGGAGCGCATTGATGAACTGATCTTTGATGCCCTACTTACGCGCGATGAACACTTCAACGTGCAGCCGGGACTGGCTGAATCATGGGATGTGCCCGATCCACTGACCTATGTCTTTCATCTGCGGCATGGCGTGAAGTTTCACGACGGGCAGCCGCTGACCTCGCGGGACGTGAAGTGGACGATGGATTCGCTGCTCCAGGGAAAAATTCGCAGCACGCGGGCCGCGATTTACCGTTACGTCGACCACGTCGACGCTCCAGACGATTACACGGTTGTCTTCCACCTGAAGGAACCGTTCGCGAGCTTGCTTTGGAATCTTTCCGAAGGAGCCATGGGCGTCGTGCCGTATGGGGCGCTCGATGAAGTGGCGCAAAAGCCGGTTGGATCGGGGCCGTTCAAGTTTGTGCGCGCTGAACAGGACAAGGACGTTGTCTTGGAGCGCAATGACAATTACTGGGGCGAGAAACCGCGGCTGTCGCGCGTGCGATTGACCGTTGTGCCGGACACGACGACGCGAGCGCTGGAACTGCGCAAGGGGAGCGCGGATGCGGTCTTGAATGCCCTGACCTCAGATATTGTCGTAAACCTGGAACAGGATTCGAAACTGCGGGTGCAGAAGTCGCCTGGAACGATTCTGGCCTACCTCTCATTCAATATGCGCGACCCGGTGCTGCGTGATTATCGGGTGCGGCAGGCGATTGCCTGCGCGATCGACCGGCGTCCCCTGATTGATTACATCTGGCGGGGATTTGCGCAGCCGGCGACGAATCTGATCCCGGTGCAGAGCTGGGCTTATGACCCGAACGTCGCAGCTCTGAGTTACGACCCGGCGAAGGCGCGGCAGATTCTCGACGCGGCAGGCTATCCCGAGCGGGGTGGTGTGCGATTTCATCTGACGATGAAGACATCGACAGAGGAGACTACGCGGTTGCTCGCCGCGGTGCTGCAACAGCAGTTGAGGGCGGTAGGGATTGTGCTCGAGATTCGCACCTACGAGTTTGCGACGTTTCTGGCTGATGTGAGTAGCGGCGCATTTCAGGTGTACTCGCTGCGCTGGAGCGGAAACGAAGACCCGGATATCTTCGACATGGCGTTTCATTCGCACAACTTTCCGCCGGCGGGGAGGAATCGCGGGTACTACTCGAATCCGCAGGTGGATGACCTGATTGATCAGGCGAGGCGCCAGACAGATGAGGCCGCGCGACGAGACCTCTATTTCAAGGTACAGGAGATTCTGGCCCGCGAAGTTCCCTACGTGAATCTCTGGTATTTCGACAACGTGCTGGTGCACTCCCGCCGGACACGAAACTTTGCTTTGTCGCCATCGGGAAACTACGATTTCCTGAAGACTGTGGAAATTGTGACAGACTGACATGGACGAGCGGATTGCGGAAGCAGATCGAAGAAGCATACCCTCATTGGCGTAGCGGCAAATCCAGCCTGAACGCTTCGCGTGATACCATCAAAAATTAGTTTGCGGCGGTTGCAAGACCTCGATGCCTTCCATCGCAATCACTAAGAACTGACAACTGAAAACTCTTGAATATCCTTTTTATTGGCGACATTTTTGGCCGGCCGGGACGGACGATCGTCAAAGAACGTCTTCCCGAATTGGTTAAGAAGTACTCTGCAGATCTGGTGATCGCGAATTGCGAAAATGCGGCTGCCGGATTTGGAATCACCCCATCGCTGGCCGAGGAGTTGTTCGATCTCGGCATCGACGTCATGACGACGGGCAACCACGTCTGGGATAAGCGCGAGATCATCGACTACTTCCAGTCGTCCGACGGCAATCCCCACAGCCCGGCCCGGCGCCTGCTGCGTCCGGCGAATTTTCCAGAGAATCTGCCGGGGCACGGCGTCTACGAAGGCAAGAAGAACGGCGTTCCGTACGCGGTCATCAACCTGCAGGGACGCGTATTCATGGGGTCATCGGACGATCCTTATCGATACGCCGACCGGCTGTTAAAAGAGATTAAGGCCAAGGTCGTGCTGCTTGATTTCCACGCCGAGGCCACTTCTGAGAAAGTCGCCTTCGGGTGGTATCTCGACGGGCGGGTGACGGCGGTGGTAGGAACGCACACCCACATCCCTACTGCGGACGAAACAGTCTTGGCGAAAGGAACGGCCTACATCACCGATGTCGGCATGACCGGCCCTTACGAGAGCGTGATCGGAGTCAAGAAAGAGCTTGTCATTGACCGCTTCTTGAGCGGGATGCCTGCGCGCTTTGAGCCCGCCTCCGGCGATGTGCGGCTGTGCGCCGTGGCTGTCGAATGCGACGATCAAACTGGGCGAGCGCGGCGGATCGAACGGATAATGCTTCGATAGAAACTGTTGGCCAATAACCAGGCAGGTATTGGACCACAGTTACTCGCGCAGTTCCCTAACGAGTATTTCACTTGCAAGACATCCCTTACGCGGCATTCTATAGTTGTTAATATGCGCAGGATTCGGGGAGGAGTGTTCCTGTTGGCCGTGGTTGTGTGCGGAGCGGGCTCCGGCCCAGCAGCCGACACGCCTGCGCCGGCGGTACAGGCTTCGACAGCGACATCTTCTCCTGCTCCCGCCTCTGATGCTAATCACGTCGCAGCTCAGCCAACTTGCTCCAGTGAACCTGGAGGACCCGAATGCCCGGCATCTACCGTCTCTTCTTCCGTATCGGCCCCTTGGACAGTCTTTGTTCCGCCCTCGAAAAAAGAACGCAAAGCTGCTCACCAGGCATTTGAACGCGGATTAACGGCACAAAAGTCTCAGAAACTCGACGAGGCCTTTTCCGAGTTTGAAGAGGCGGCGCGGCTCTCTCCTCAGAATACGGAGTACCTGACGGCGCGTGAGATGACGCGGCAGAATCTGGCTTCGGCGCACCTGGAACGCGGAAACCAGGACATGCTGCAAGGGCGCCAAGGTGAGGCACTGGCAGAATTTCGCACCGCGCTGAATCTTGATCCGCAAAACGAGTTTGCCCAACAGAGGGTTCAGGATGCCGCCGGACCACCGCCTGCCAAGGTGGCCGGGACACCGCAAGTGGTCGCGAGAGAGGACACAATCAAGGCACGGCCCATCGACCGGATCGCCGATTTTCACTATGCCGGCGACGCGCGCGGATTATTGACGACGGTCGTGACAAGCTTCGGATTGTCTATCACTTTTGACGACAGTTTCCCCTCGCGCCGTGTACGCTTCGATATTGACCAAGCCGATTTCCCGACGGCCTTGCGCGCGGCATCTGCGGTGACCAAGAGCTTCACCGTTCCAGTGGAAGACAACGTGTTGTTTGCTGCCGCCGACACTGCCGAGAACCATCGGCTGTTCGATCGCATGGGGATGCGGTCGTTCTATATCCCGACAAATGATGCCGCGAAAGACCTTCAGGACGTTGCGAATTCACTACGGACCTTGTTCGAGTTCCGCTTCGTCAGCCTCAACACGGCAGCGAGCACGGTTACGGTGCGCGGACCGATGGCGATGCTCGAAGCCGCGACCGACTTTATCGATCAACTGAGCTCTGAGCGGCCGGAAGTACTGATCGACGTGAGCGTGATGGAGGTCGATCATACCTACGCTCGGAATATCGGACTTCACGTCCCCGATCAATTCAATCTCTACAACATACCGGCGGCGGCGTTCGCTTCCTTAAGCGGCCAGAACATTCAGGATCTTATCAACCAGCTCATCTCCGGCGGCAACATCAACCAGGCGGGCAATGAGTCGATCGCCGCATTGCTGTCACAGTTGTCAAGCCAGTCGAACGGCATCTTCAGCCAGCCGCTGGCTACGTTCGGAGGCGGCCTTACGTTGGAAGGGCTGACACTGAATCACCTCGCGGCCGTGCTTTCGTTGAATGAGAGCTCAGTGCAGTCACTGCAGCATGTGACCTTGCGCGCCGAGCAGGGGAAAGATGCGACCTTCAAGCTGGGCGCCCGTTATCCGGTGTTGAACGCCAGCTTCGCACCAATCTCGACCAATCCGCAGATTGCCGGCGTGCTAGGCAACCAGTCCTACACTGCTCCTTTTCCGTCCGTGAACTATGAAGACATCGGGCTCACTCTGAAGGCAAAACCTACGGTTCATCACAACTCCGACGTGGCGCTGGAGTTGAGCGTGCAAATGCGCGCTCTGGGAACCACCAATAACGATGGCATCCCCATCATTACGAGCCGAGAATTTACCGGGGGAATTCTGCTGAAGAACGGCGAACCTGCCTTCATTGCCGGCATGGTCACCACGCTCGATCAGCGCAGCTTGAACGGTTTGCCCTTGTTCGGGCGGATTCCAGGCTTCGGGGTGCTGACCTCACAGAACTCCAAGCAGAATGAAGAAGACGAGTTGCTCATTCTGCTGACACCCCACGTCGTCAGCGATCCTGAGCGAAGCGATACTCCGTTGATCTGGCTGAGCCGGTAGTTACTTTGTTCCGTTGTCCTGTGCACCTTTCGCTTGAGTTGCCTCGAAATCCACGACTTTCTTTAGCGTCTCAAGCGGTGCAGTAGCTCCAATAGAGCGGCCGTTGATGAATAGCGTCGGCGTTCCAGTCACGCCCACGGACTTGCCGAGCGCGACCGAGGCCTCAATGCGCGACTTGGTCTCGGGCTTCGCCGCACAGGCCGCCATCTCATCTCCATTGACACCGGTGGCACTAGCGATCGCCTTCAGTTTTTCGTCAGCGTTGGCGGCCGTGATGTTGTTCTGGTCTTCAAATGCCTTGTCGATGAATTTCCACACCGCCTCGTTGGAAGTGCGCCCGACACAATCCACATAGGCGGCCGCCTTCTCCGCCCAGTTATGCATGGGCAGAGGAAAATTCTGGAAGACGAAACGGACGTCGGGTTCCTGCGCAAGTAGCGACTCAACAACCGGCTCCGCCTTCTGGCAATGGGGGCACTGCATGTCGCTGAAGTCGACGATGAGGACGGGCGCATTTGCCGGACCTTTGGCCGGGCCGTTGAGAGGACCTTTCACCAGCTTCTCGCGCGCATCTTCGTAGGGTTTAGCACCGAATGGCAACACGTCGCCGGTAATTGCGTGCTTGCCGTCGGAGCTTACGAATAGGCGATTGGAGTTCGACCCCTGAGGTGTCGTGATCACAACAGTGACCTCGGCGAGGCCGGGAATCTCCGCTGGACGAATCTCAGCCACCTTCCAGGTAATGGTCGGATCGTAGCCGAATGTCTGAAAGAGAAAGGAATTGACGGTGTCCTCCGAAGGGAGGGCGGTCGCTGGAGCGGCAGATGACGAAGCCGATGCGGACTTTGCGGGTGGACCCGGGGCAGGCTTTGACTGCGTCTGAGCAGAAACGATTTGGGCGAACAGGACTCCGCAAAACAGAAGCCCCATCAGTTGTACGCGGTACATAAATGTCATAGAGGGTTGAAGTTGATTGTTACAGAACAAACTCAGATTGTCATTTCCTGCTTTGGATGTGATAATGATGCCCACTTCGCCCGGACCGGGCGTTGCTTCCCCCAAGAGTGACTTGCAGAAAGCGCGCGGGTAGGGATCGTAATCTCGCGAGCCCAGCGCAGGCCTACTCTTCTTATCAATCTGGCCGCGGATCGCTCGGAGCAGCGGGGTGGGACGCTACTCTCCATCCTCTTTCCAACCTGAATTCGCAGGCACGGCGGGGCTCCGTCGAGTCCTGAGACGCAATGCACCTTGCTACCCCGGTAGGTGAGGTGAATATGAAAGCGCTTATTCGTTTGGGAGCCCACCCAGCGTTGAAAATTGCACGATGCCGATTCAGGCATGCGGCCCAACAGCGGTCTTTGAAGCCCGCAGCAATCGTCTCGTTGATTCTGCTGTCGACTTCCGTTTTCCTGGGGCAAAACGACGTCCTGACCCAGCACAATGACGTCGCGCGCACAGGACAAAATCTGAACGAGACGCTGCTGACACCCGCCAACGTCAACGTCAATCAATTCGGCAAACTATTCGGGCAGAGCCTTGACGGCATCTCGGTGGGGCAACCGCTTTATGTCAGCAATCTGCTCATGGCCGATGGGCTCGTGCATAACGTTGTGTTCGTCACCACGCAGCACAATACGGTTTATGCCTTCGATGCCGACAACAACATGGGCAGCAACGCCGCGCCTATATGGTCGGTCAGTCTGAATGCCGGCGGGACCCCTGACCCGATCGCCGACTATGGGTGTACAGGAACGGGATATAAGGAGATCGGCATTACCAGTACGCCGGTGATCGATGATGCGCGAAGCACGATGTACGTTTTGGCCAAAACTGTAACCCCGGATGGTGACCGGCTATTTTCCTTGCATGCTCTCGATCTCACGGATGGAAGCGAGAAGCTGGGCGGGCCGGTATCGATCACCGGTTCCTACGGTCCAGACAATTTCCTGATCGTGTACCAGATCCAGCGTCCGGCTCTCCTTCTCGAAAACGGTTCCGTCTATGTGGGATTTGGAGGAAATGGCTGCGATCTGTATGACTACAACGGCTGGCTTTTCGTTTATGACGCGCAGAGCCTGCAGCAACAGGCAGTGTTTGAGATCGCGCCTAACGGAAAGAAATCGTCGATCTGGCAGGGCGGGAGCGGGCCAGCGGCCGATCAATTCGGAAATATTTACGTAGCTACAGCGAACGGAACCTACGACGGTCCGGGTGAAAACGACTACGGTGACAGCGTTCTCAAACTCGGCTGGAATGGCAACAATTTCGGGATCCTCGACTACTTCACTCCCTTCAACCAGCTCGACCTGCAGAAGAACAACGAGGACCTCGGCTCCTCTGGGCCGTTGATCTTGCCCGACCAACCCGGGCTCTACCCGCACGAACTGATTGCCGGAGGAAAAGGCAGGACTCTGTACTTGGTCAACCGCGACGATCTAGGGCAATACAACCCCGACATGGACGACGTCGTTCAGTCTTTCCCGAGCGTGAGCGCATTCGAGATTACTGGTGTTCCCTCGTATTGGAATAGCAATGTCTACCTGGCCGCCGATCACGACTACATCAAGCAGTTCGCGCTCGTGAACGGAATCCTCACGTCGCAACCGGTAACTCAAACCACTGTCTATTTTGGTGGCACGGGGGTGGCGTCGACTTCGATTAGCGCAAATGGCACTTCGAACGCAATCCTGTGGGCGCTGGCGCACAGCTCGGCCATCCTTTATGCCTTTGACGCAACGAACCTGGCCAAGGTGCTTTACAACAGCAAGCAGGCGCAGCAGGAACGGGACAAACTCAGTGCGCTCGTACGCTTTGTCACACCGACCGTCTCCAATGGCAAGGTCTATGTTCCTGGAAAAACGGAGCTGAGTGTGTTTGGACTACTGCCAAGTCTCGCAGCCACGGGTGGGAACAACCAAGCCGGTGATCCGAAGGAGGTCTTGCCGATACCTTTGTCCATTCTGGCGAGCGATCCCTACACACAAGCTCCCTTCTCTGGCGTCGCTGTCACTTGCAGCGACAACCGGGCGGGCGGCAGCTTCATCCCTAGCGCGACGATGTTAACGGACGACTCGGGAACAGCGTCTTTCAACTACCAGCTTCCGCGCAATCCTCAGTCGATCACGATCACATGCTCGTCACCGAAATTCAGCAGCGCTTCCTTCTCGGAAACATGCTCGGCTGGAGCGCCGGCGACTATCAAGCTACTGTCTGGTAATCGCCAGGCCGCGCCAACCAACACGACGCTGCCCAAACCGCTGGTCGTCAAGATCATCGATGCCAACAAGTTTCCGGTGCCGGGTATAACCGTGACGTTTAACGATAACGGCGCCGGCGGATCATTCTCCTTGCCCTCGTCCATGACCGACTCGAAAGGCGAGGTCAGCACCTTCTACACTACGGGTCCGAATCCGGGCAAGGTCAGCGTGATTGTTTCGTCGGCAGGATTAAGCCCCAAGAGCTTCGTCGAAACAGTGGAGTAGGGCATCGCAGCAGCTGCGTGTTGCTCGAGCTTGAGGGGCGACTCAGATTTCCGCTTTTGCGGCAATGGGGAACCGGCGGCCGTAGCCGAATGCCTTGGGCGTGATCTTGATTCCCGGAGCTGCCTGCTGCCGCTTGTATTCGCTCAGGACGATCATGCGGATTACGCGCTTCACCAAGGCCAGCTCGTAGTTGTGCGATTCAGCAATCTGCTCGGGTGTGCGGGCGTCTTCCACATACTCCTCGAGAATCGTATCGAGCACATCGTAGGGTGGAAGCGAGTCAGAGTCTTTTTGGTCGGGGCGCAGCTCCGCCGATGGAGGTTTGTCTATTGTTGCCTGCGGTATCACCGGCTTTCCGCGGCTTGAGTTTATGTATTCGGCAATGCGATAGACCAGTGTTTTTGGCACGTCCGAGATCACGGCAAGTCCGCCGACCATGTCCCCATAAAGTGTGCAATATCCCACCGCCAGTTCGCTCTTGTTCCCGGTGGAGAGCACGAGAGAACCGAACTTGTTCGATAGCGACATGAGAATCAAACCACGAGCGCGCGACTGAATGTTCTCCTCCGTGACGTCTTCAGGCTTGCCCGCAAAAACCGTAGCCAGGGTTTTTCGCGCCGCGTCGTAAATCTCGGTAATCGGAAGAAGTTCAAAGCGGATTCCAAGACTGCCCGCGAGTTCGCGGGCATCAGAAATTGACCCCGGCGACGAATAAGGGCCGGGCATGCCGACGCCAATCACGTTTTCGGGACCGAGAGCGTCGGCGGCAATGCATGCCGTGAGCGCAGAGTCGATGCCGCCGCTGAGTCCCACGATGGCCCGGCGGAAGCCGCACTTGTGCACGTAGTCTCGCGTTCCGAGAACAAGCGCTGCATAGGCGCTGGCCTCTTCTCCTGAAACCTGCGCGTGCATGTCGCCCGAGAGGGTCGACGAGTCGAAGAAAACCAGGTCTTCCTCGAAAGACTTGCCTCTTGCGATGATGCGTCCATCGGGTGCGATGACGAGGCTTGATCCATCGAACACAAGGCTGTCATTACCTCCGACTTGGTTGACCATCGCAACGGGGACCTTCCGATTTCTGGCGATCGAAGCCAGCATGTCGCGGCGAAGGTCACTCTTGCCCAGCCAGAACGGCGACGCGGAAATGTTGAGGACGAAGTTCCCTCCAGCGCGGACCAGTTCCTCAACCGGATCTACGACGTAGAGACGCTTGTTCCAGAACCGCTTGTCGTTCCATGCGTCTTCGCAGATGGTCAGCGCCATCTGTTTTCCACAAAATTCGAAAAGTTTTTGGCTGCGAGCGGGGGCGAAGTTGCGCATCTCATCAAATACGTCGTAGGTAGGCAAAAGCATTTTCGATTGGATGAACTCGATGCGCCCGCCGCGAAGAAGAGCCGCCGAGTTCATCACGGACTTGCCGGACTCGGCATCGGCGGGAGTAACCATGCCACAGATAACCGCGATGCCGGCGGTTTGCGCCGCGATTTGTTCGACCGTGGTGCGGTTGCGCTCGACAAACCAGGAGCGTTCAACCAGGTCGCGCGGCGGATAGCCGCATACCGCAAGTTCGGGGAAGAGTACGAGGCCTGCACCGGCGCCCTGTGCCTGCCGGGCGAACTGGATGACCTTTGCGGAGTTGCCGGAGAAATCCCCAACGGTGGGGTTGATCTGGCCGAGGGCAATCTTCACAACAATAGTCTAAAGGATCGGATCATCAATCTGTTGACCGCTGACCTTTGACCGGCTGACCACTTTACCGAAGGCTCGTCGGCAACCAGTTCGGACCCGGATCGCCGCCGGGAGGTCCTGGGGTCGGCGTCGGCGCATAGACGGGAGTCGGGGCCGGGTTCTGGCGCGGGGTATCGGGCATATCCTCTCCCGGGCGGCGTAGGGTCGGCGCGCTTCCAGCGGGATGCTCCTTCCTACTGGCGACCGTTTGATCGTCGAGATTTACCTCTTTCTCGACACGCACCACCTTCTGGCCATCAACCTTCATGGTTTCGACGCGAATTACCTCGTCGCCAACGAAGCGGACAAAATCAACATCCTCTGGCGGGACGCCGAAAATCCATTCTTCGTAACTCGTATCTCCATCCTGCTCGCGGATGCGCTTCGGCGGACGTCCCTTCGCATAAATCACCATCTGCTGGTTCATGCCTACGAGGACGTGATGATTCTGAATTGCCTCTTTTACCTTGGGTGGCACGCTCTCGAGGTAGGCCTCGAGAGGCGTTTTCGAATCGAAATCAAAAACTGGCCACAACAGGTCCTTTAGCTCCGGCCCAGTCATCTCCGGAACAAACTTGTCGAAGCAAAGATCTACATAAGAGCCGCGAGGATTCCCGGGTTGTGTCTCTCCGCCTGGGGTAATCGAGGTTGGCTGGGAACCCTGAATCTGGATGTGTTGGTACCACTTCTGTTTCTTGACCGGCCCACCGTTGATTTCGAAGCGGATGTAATTGGGCTTGATGATGACGTCGCTGATTCGCGCCTGGTCCCCAGGCTTTACGGCCGGGCCCCACATGGCCATCAACTGCTGCAGGTCGGCTCCGCTCGGAGTAACGGCTCCGTCTTTGATCTTGAGACCGGTCTTGCCCATCGGGAAGTTGGTGCGGATGTAGACCAATTCTGCATTAAACGCGTGAAGTATTTCCTCGCGCGTCTTGGGGGCCATCGGTTGCTGAGCCGCAGGCTTGGCTGGGGTTGAAGTAGGGGCGCAAATTGCCACCGGCGACGAAATCAGTAAGGCAACGACAAACAGTTTGCGAAACCAGCAGTAACCGCTGGAGAACAGAAAGGACTGCATAACGCACCCCAAGCCAGGCAACATTATAGTCCCGCTGGCAAGCCCTGCGAGCGATTCGATGTGCTAGCGTTTTGCGGAGATGTCCGAGGAAATCTCCAGACCCTGGCGCGCGACTGATAGCGGAAGCATGCGGCCTCCGGCGTCGGAAACCGCCTTCGATACGGCCTCCTGAGCGCCTTCTTCGATCATGAGAAGCACGCAGCCACCCCCGCCCGCGCCGCATACCTTAGCCGCCCGGCCGCCGTTCTTTCCTGCGACCGCGATCAACTTGTCGATCAGCGGAGTGGTAATGCCGGGAGCGTTGGTACGACGCAGCTTCCATTCTTCGCGCAGAAGGCGGGCAACGTCTTCCCAGTCGTGCCGCAAAAATGCCTGGTGCATATCGCGTGCGATGGCGGCGATGCTTTCGAAGTTGCGAAAGACGTTCTTGTCGCCGTTGATATGAGCCTTGAAGACCTCCCAGTTATTGATCCCAGACTGGCGAGGCGCACCGGTGTAGGCGAGGAGGAATCGTAATTCGATCTCCTCCGGAGCGACTGGCACGGCAGCGCGCCGAACACCTTCGGCATCGAGATGAATGGCGCTGACGCCACCATAGAGTGCGGGATAGTAGTCCTGACAGCCGGTGGGCACGTTGATGATCTGAGCTTCAATGTTCTGAGCCAGGACACGCAATCTCTCGAGATCGAAGTCTCGCCCAGTAAAACGGGCGAGAGCGGCGCACGTCGCAATCATGAGCGCAGAAGACCCCGAGATGCCGGCCCCGGCAGGAGATTCCGAGTTGGTTTCAAGGCGCAGACCTTGCTCGGGCGCAAAAAACCGCAGGCAGCAGGCCGCGAGCGGGTGGCGGTGTTTGGTCGCGTTGTTGAGGTCCTCAATGTCAGCAAACGTCTCCTCGCGGCCGGTATCGAGCGAACGCAATTCGATACGGGAGCCGGAGAGTGGGGTAATCCTGCAGGTCGTCAGGATTTGCAGCGCGAAATTAAGAGTAAGCGCGCCGGGATGGAAAAGGTAGAGAGGCCACAGGTCGATCGTGCCCCCGGCAAGATCGGCGCGGCATGGGGCCTTCGCGGTGATGGCAGGTCCAGCCGCCGAGGAGGACTTTCTTGGCATGAAAGTTTTGTATCACGGTTCGCGATGGTTCGTCGTGACGGAGCGCACGCGATGCGGAATCCAATCACCTCGTGTGACGCCACGCGTTGCCAAGGATTACTGGAAGGGACAATAAACGTCTACACATCAATAAGGCGGAGGAACTGGCTATCAGCGTGGCTCGAGTGCCGCGAGTGCCGCTTGCAGTTCGCCGATGTTGCGGTAGTCTTCGTCGTTCTCCGTGATGAACTCCAAGCCGTAGCGGTTGCCGTCGCGATTGCGCACAAAGCACCGAAAGCTCATGCGCTGGTCGGAATAGGGCAAGCTGAACTCGACACCAACTTGAACGTCATTCGGAAGGTCGCTGTCCAGAGTAACAGCCAACCCGCCAACGCTGATGTCTGTGCCCTGCCCTTTCCACGTCACGACCTTGGTCGGCCCCTGCGTTGTCACTCGAACCTGCACCGTCATCCCGACGTAATACCGTGGCCAACGGCGCTTCGCCACGTAGTCAATTTCTTCGCTCAACGGCGCACTTTGACCGCCAGCCCCGTTTGCTTCAACCCCGGGGTTTGCAGGACATTCATCAGACATTCGATCACCTCTATCCACATCGCCAGCCACACCTTAAAGCATCAGTTTCAAGGATCTTGCCCAAATCTGGCTGTGACACGACAACAAAGAGACCCTCACCCCAGTAATGCATGAACGTTACCGGACATTTGGACGCTGTATGCATGACACTACATCGGCCAGTCGCTCCCGCTTCCGTGGTCACGCCCGCCGGAGTACTTCGGTAACGGTCGGTTGTACCTTAAGCACGTGAGGTAACCTCCGCCACCCAACTTAGAATTAGAGGTGAACCGGACCCGTCTTTCCCCGCGCTCGGGCCGACCGGACTGCCCTTTTGACGTTCAATCTGCCCATACCCGCGCGCATTCCGCTGCTCTACGTCATCCTCGGCGTCCTGCTCGCCATCAGCGTTCTGCCCATGTATTTCTACTCAGCGCAGATCGAAGAGATGAACCGCGAGCGCCTGAAAACCAACGAGATGCTGCTCCAGAACACGGTCACGCGTTCGTTGGCTGATGACATCTCGCAGCATCAGGAAACGCTGCGCATGATGCTCGCTAACCTGTCCTCTTCGGTGCAGGTCGAGAGCGGCAATGACTTGGGCGAGCAACACATCGAAACACCGGAGTTGCGGGCGCTGCTGGAAAACTTCGTTTCGTCTTCAACCGACATTGCCTATGCCAGCCTGCTGAATGCGGATGGCAAGGGCGTCTCCGCCGGACGCATCGATCCCGACGCCTTCCTGCAGCGCGAACTTGAACGAGCCTATCAGGCAGCCCGCGAGGGCCGCGTGTACAGCGGTCAGCCTCTCATGGTCGGATCCGGCAAATCGGCCAAAACCGTAATGCTGGTTAGTTCGCCCATCATGTATGGCGGACGCTTTCTGGGGATGGTCGGGTCGGTGGTCGACCTTGAGTATCTGATCAAGCGCCTGCAAACGGTCGGCCTGAGCGGCCTGATGCCTTATGTCGTGGACAGCCAGGGTCGGCTGGTGGCCGCCGCAACACCCCAATACTTCACCGGCCAGGACATGACGCATTTCGAGATTGTCCGAAGCTTCGTCGACGTAGGCGCCAAAGCCCAACTCGCGGCGACGCGTGAATTCACTGTTGGCAAAGACAAGAATTCGCAGATGATGCTCGGCACCTATAGCCCGGTCACAGCGCTCGATTGGGCGGTTGTGGTGCAAAAGCCCCGCGACGAAGCCTACCGCGGAATCTACGAAATGCAGCGCACTGGCCGCCTGCTGGCGTGGTTGGCAGTGTTTGTAAGCGTAGGCCTGAGTATCTGGTCGGCGCGGCGCATTACCAGTCCCCTGCAGACTCTGACGCAATCAAGCCGGGCGATCGCGCGCGGAGATTTCTCGCAGCGCGTGCACGTCAAGACTCACACCGAGATCGGCGAACTCGCCACCACCTTCAATACCATGTCCGAGGAACTCGAGCAGTTCGTCGAGGACCTCAAGCGCGCGGCCGAAGAGAACAAGGCCCTATTCATGGGCTCGATCCAGATGCTGGCCGGAGCGGTCGACGAAAAAGATCCCTATACCCGAGGCCACTCCGACCGCGTCACGAAGTATTCGCTGATGATCGCGAAAGAGATGGGGCTCGACCCGGCCTTCCTCGAGATTCTGCGCATCTCCGCGCAGCTCCATGACGTTGGCAAGATCGGCATCGAGGATCGCATTCTGAAGAAACCTGGTGCGCTTACCCCGGAAGAATTCGAGATCATGAAGACGCACACCACCAAGGGTGCGAACATCCTGCGTCCGGTACCTCAATTGCGCGAAATGCTGCCCGGTATCGAACTCCACCACGAAGCGCTCAACGGCCGCGGTTATCCGTACGGCCTAAAAGGCGACGAGATTCCACTCCTGCCGCGCGTAATCGCCGTAGCCGACACCTTCGACGCGCTGACCACCAACCGTCCCTACCAAAAGGCCTTCGATCCGGTCGAAGCCGTCCGCATCATCCGCAATTTATCCGGCCAGCGCTTAGATCCCACGGCTGTAAACGCACTGCTGGCAGTCTTCCAGCGCGGAGAGATCCGCCTTCAGAAGCAACTTGCGGAGACGACACAGTCAGTCCCTGTGCAAGTGCCGCTGCCAACGCCATCTTCCCCACCCGACTCGCTGACGGTCGAAACCACCCGCAGCTAGGAATTTGTAATTTCTGATTTGTAATTTGCAATTGCGTCGAACGCCCGACAGATTGCGCCGGAGCCCCAGTGGTTTTCAAATTACAAATTCCAAATCCCCTATAATCAATGCGGAATGATTCAAATTTTATTTGGCAGCCTCGACGAAGAAAAAAAGCCGAGTTTTATAGAGCGCATGAAGGAGGCGGTCTCGCGCACCCGCGAGAACCTGGCCGAGCGCATCGAGGAAGTCGTCTCGATCGGCAAGGAGATTGACCGCTCCACGCTCGACGATCTTGAAGCCACCCTGATCGGCGCCGACCTTGGCACTACCACGACGCAAGAAGTGTTGGGCAAGCTTCGCGACAAGGCTGACCGGAAGCAGATCAAAGATGTCGAAGAACTGAAGCGCCTGCTGAAAGAAGAACTGCTGGCAATATTGACCTCAACACCCGAGCGACCCGTGGCGCGCGTCGATGGGATGCCCGAAGTCATTCTCGTCGTCGGCGTAAACGGCACGGGAAAGACGACTACCATAGGCAAGCTCTCGCAGGTCTTTCGCAGCCAGGGCAAAACGGTAATACTCTGCGCCGCAGACACCTTCCGCGCCGCCGCCATCGAGCAGCTCGAAATCTGGGGACAGCGCACTGGCACGGAGGTCATTAAGACCAAAGCCGGCGGCGATCCTTCGGCCGTGCTCTTTGACGCCTTGCAAAAAGCGGCCAGCCGCAAAACCGACTATGTCATCGTCGACACCGCGGGCCGCTTGCACACCAAGCAAAACCTCATGCAGGAACTCGAAAAGATGAAGCGCACAGCGCAGCGCATCGTACCCGGCGCGCCGCATGAAACCCTTCTCGTAATGGACGCGACCACCGGCCAGAACGGCCTGCAGCAGGCACGCCAGTTTACGCAGTCGGCGGGAGTAACGGGAATCGTCCTCACCAAGCTCGACGGCACAGCCAAGGGCGGCGTGGTGGTCGCCATTTCGCGCGAACTGGGCCTGCCCGTGCGCTTCGTTGGCGTCGGCGAAAAGGCCGGCGACCTGCTCCCGTTCGACGCCAAAGATTTCGTGGATTCCCTCTTCAATTAATGGCAGACTGTGGAGAACGAAGTGGGGCCCTTTTGACGAAACGAGGGCTAACATGAAGAACCCATCTTTCCTCAAGAGTCTGCTTGATCGCATCGCGCGCCTGTGGCGCAGACCAGAACCTGAAGATCCCTACGCCTATCGCACGGCGCCCTTGCGCCGCCCGCCCCTAAGCCGCAGCGGCGCAGCAGTGGCAGAGTTGGATGAAGAATAACCGGGCTTTGAGTTGGGGGTTTTTACTTCTGCAATCGGCACCCTAGCGTTGTCTCGTCCGGCTGCGATAGTCTTGATTGTTCTGATGGCTTCCGACGAACAACACATGCAACATGCGCTCGACCTCGCACGCGCGGGCATCGGCTTGGTCTCGCCCAATCCCGCGGTGGGTGCGGTGGTGGTCGACTCGGCTGGGAACGAGGTTGGCGCAGGCACCCACACCTACGACGGCATTAAACATGCTGAAGTCATCGCTCTGGAAAAGGCTGGGTCTCGCGCTCGTGGTGGGACACTCTATCTCAACCTCGAGCCCTGCTCGCATCAGGGGCGGACTGGCCCCTGCGCCGATGCAATCATCTCCGCCGGCATTACGCGGGTAGTCTGTGCCATGCAGGACCCAAATCCGCAAGTCTCGGGTCAGGGCTTTGCCAGACTTCGCGCCCGCGGAATCCACGTCGACGTCGGCCTGCTCGAGACCGAAGCGCGATCCCTGAACGAAGCCTTCGCAAAGTTCATCCGGCGCCGCACGCCGCTGGTTACGCTCAAAGCAGCCATGACCCTTGACGGCAAGATCGCGCCGCCTCCCGTCGGAGCACATACTGCCAATTCCACGATCACGCGAGTTCCAGCCGAGATTGCCGCCGGTGGCTCGACCGGAGGCTGGATCACCGGGGAAATCGCACGCCAGCATGTCCATGTGCTGCGCCACGAGAATGACGCGATCATGGCGGGCGTAGGTACGGTGATTGCCGACGACCCGCTGCTCACCGATCGCAGCGCTCGCGCACGCCGCCGTCCTCTGCTGCGCGTGATTCTCGACTCGTGGCTGCGCATGCCGACAACATCTCGCCTGGTGAAGTCTGCGCAAGGCGATGTGCTGGTTCTTTACTCCCAGGCCGACGAGAAACAAAAAGCGGAACTCGAACGGCTAGGCCTCCGCACCGAGAAGGTGGCGGCGCATTCTGACGGCCGTCCGAACCTTCCTGATGTAATGCAGCATCTCGCCAAGTACGACATTACAAGCGTTCTGATCGAGGGCGGCTCCAAGGTCAACTGGAATGCGCTCTCGTCGGGAGTCGTCGACAAGCTATTCCTGTTTTATGCGCCGAAGATTCTCGGGGAAGGAGCGGTGCCCTTCGTCGCCAGTCCGGGTGAAGGTCACACGCACGTCATGTTGAGCGCGCGTCGCTTGTGTCTGCATCAGTTCGGCGACGATTTCGCCGTCGAGGGATATCTGCGCGATCCGTACAAAGAGTAGCCGCCGAATCCTTCGCCAGGAGACTAAGGTGTTCATTCATATTTGGAGGCTTCATGTTTACCGGAATAGTTGAAGAAGTCGGAAAGATTCTGAGGATCGAGCAGCGCGGCGAAAACCGCCGTATCACCATCACCGCAGTAAATACCCCGAAAGAACTCGGGACCGGACACAGTGTCTCGGTCAGCGGCGTCTGTCTCACCGCGCTCGACATCACGCCAACCTCCTTCTGCGCCGACCTCGCCCCCGAAACCTGGGAGCGCACTTCCTTCTCGCGCATTCACGAAGGTGCTCTCGTCAACCTCGAACTCCCCATGAAAGCGGATGGCCGATTTGGCGGGCATGTCGTACAGGGTCACGTCGACGGCGTGGGTAAACTGATTAACTTTGAGCGGATCGCGGATTCTGAGAACTATTGGCTGCACATCGAGATTCCATCCGATGTAGAAAAGTACACAGTTTTCAAAGGATCGATCTGCATCGAGGGCATCAGCCTGACTGTCGCTAAGCTGGGAAAGAACCACTGCACGATCGCGATCATTCCGCACACGGTCGAACTCACCAACCTCGGCTCCCTGAAACCGGGGGACCCTGTCAATCTCGAAGCCGATGTCATCGCCAAATATGTGGAGAAAATGATGACGCGGGAGCAGAGTTCGCTGAATGTTCAGGAATTGGTGGCTCAGGGATTCTAAAAACCTAAAACTTCAGATCTAGCACATTTTCGAGTATCGCGCCGTCCCGACGCGGACTTGTGACTGTCATTGCGCCGTCAGCTCTTCTGCAGCCCTACGCTTCCAACTTCAATTCATCCAGTTCGAGGAACTCCTGGACGATAGGGTGCTTGGACTGTTCCATCTCTTTGTAGGTGCCGAAGAAGATCGCCTCAGCCTCGTGCAGGAACACAAGCCGGTCGGCCAGTTTCTTGGCCAGACGCATGTCATGCGTGACCACCACCGAGGTCAGGTGCAGTTGCAACTTCAGTCGAGCGATTAGATCGCCAAGCAGGTTACCCATCAGCGGATCGACCATCGTCGTCGGTTCGTCATACAGGACGCATTCGGGCTGCGCCGAGAGCGCTCGTGCGATCGCAACCGACCGCTTCATACCCGTCGACAAGTCCGATGGCAGCATCTCCCGCATCTCCTTCACGCCGACCATCTCAAGCAAGCCGTCGACAACCTGAAAGATCTGGTCCTCCGAAAGCTCGCGCTTCTCCCGCAAGGGAAACGCGACATTCTCGCCCACCGTCAGCGAATCGAACAACGCGCCATTCTGGAAGACCATCGTGACTTTCTTATGGATCTCTTCGAGCTGCGCCTCGTTGTAGTCGGTGATGTCCTGGCCGGCGACGATTATGCGTCCCGAATCGGGCTTCAGGAAGCCCATGATGTTGTGCAACGAAACCGACTTGCCCACGCCGCTTCGTCCCAGAATGCAAACCATCTCCCCCGGCAGAACGTCAAAGCTGACGTTCTTCAGCACCTCGCGCGAGCCGAAAGCCTTCGAGACGTTCTTGAATTCGATATAGGGTGCAAGCGCGTTGCCGGACGTAGGCGTGTTGGCGGCCATGGGCTAACAGGATGGCATGAAATACGGATCGCGCTCAAGGCTTAAGATCGATAGCTGCGCTGCGGTCTTCCGGCGTGTTTACGTTGAAGAAGTTTCTCTCCGAAAATCCGGCAGCCCTCAGATCCGGGTCGGCAATCTCGCAGATCCGGATTCCCGAGAAGGCCGCATCGATCTTGTAGTTTCCTGCTTTCAGTGCTTTTTCGGCAATCGGAGCAAATGCGCGCCGATAGACGGCGCAAAGCGGTTGGAATCCACGACTTACTCGGGGAACTGTAACGATGGCCATCGACTCGGCCGCTCGCTGAAAAATGAGTCTCACGAGTTCCGCCGAGACGAATGGCATATCGACGGCCAGCATCAGGTTAAGTTCGGCAGACGTGTGCACAAGTGCGGTGTGGATGCCTCCCAATGGCCCGCACTGGGGGAAGACGTCAGAGATAGTAGGCCCGTATCCTGAAAAGACCAGCTGATCTCCGACGATTACAACTTCATCGCAGACCTCGCCGAGTGTGTGCAATGCCCGCGCCAGCAGGGTTCGGCCATCGAGATCCACGAAGGCCTTGTTCTCTCCCATGCGCGAGCTCTTCCCTCCGGCCTGGAGGAAAGCGGCACGCGAAAGTTGAGGCTCGCCGGGCATTGTAATCCGAAGCAAGCATAACTGCATCGCTCAGCAACGAAAAGCCATTCCTACGAACTATGCGCTGCCTAGAAAATCTTCCGAGACGCCGCGAACAAGAACCCTGCCAGCACCATCGACGCGGGCAGCGTCAGCACCCACGCCATCGCCAGATTGCGCACCGTGCTCCACTGCAAGCCGGAGCGATTCGCCGCCATCGTTCCGGCTATGCCCGAGGAGAGCACGTGGGTCGTACTGACCGGCATGCGATTCCGACGCCAATAATCGAGCCAATCAGCGTGTGCGAACTGACGCAGGCAGGCCGAAGTACCAGGTTCCCAGGTTCCAGATGATAGCCGCGACGAGCAGCGCAAAAACCATCGCAAATCCGGCTTTGCTGCCCACCTGCAGAATGAGTTCGACCGGAAGCAGCGAAATGATCCCGAATGCTACCAACCCGCTCGACGTGAGCACGCCCAGGAAGTTCCAAAAGCCGGACGAGACGACCGCTACATGCGGCTCCGGGGAGTGGGTATAAATCACCGTGGCCACTGCGTTGGCGGTGTCGTGGAAGCCGTTGACGAACTCGAATCCCAGGGCGACAAGCAGCGCGATGCCCAACAACACACAGGGCATGATCGGGCCGGAACCGATTGTGGATAGATCGGATAACAGGTGGTAGCCCGCGTAAATGAAGCCGATGAGCACCACAATGCCGAAACCGATCATGCCCAGCTTGCCCGGACTCCGGGACATTTTTGCATCGAGAACAGAAGTCGCTGCTTGTGCAGTTGCCATAACGTTCCTTTGTAAAGTCAGGGTTGGGACTGAGAAGGGGCCCCCACGAGCCTCCGGAGAAGCAGGAAATATAAGAGAAGATTGTTACGGAAATGTGAATGCCGCCCTTAGGAATCGGCTGATTTTTCGCTTGGTTGCGTGCGGAGTTGCGTCCGGCGCTTTGAATGTGAGATCACTGATGAGTGTGGCGCGGGCGCCCGCGCCGCACACCGCTCTTCTTATGCCGACCTTCGCAGCCATCGACATCGGTTCGAATTCAGTCCGCCTCAAGATTGCCCGTCTGCATGCAGGTCACCTCAAGGAGATTCACGAGGACCGCGAAGTCACTCGCCTCGGCGAGGGCGTGTTCTCCGGCGGAATGTTGGCACCTGAGGCGATGTCCGAAACAGTGCGAGTGCTGCGGCGTTTCAACCGCTCCATCCAGGAGTGCGGAACCGACGCCGTCCGTGTCGTGGCAACCGCCGCCCTGCGCGACGCGCGCAACTCCCACGCCTTTCTCGAATGGGTGCGCTCGACGACAGGCTGGACCATCGAGATAGTTTCCGGCCTCGAGGAAGCCCGTCTGATTCACCTCGGGATCATCTCCCACGCCCGCCTCGGATCTTCCAGTAGCTTGTTGGTCGACCTTGGCGGCGGCAGTTGCGAGCTCACGCTCTCCCGGCAGGGCAAAATTCGCGATACCGTCAGTCTTCCGCTAGGCGCGGTCCGCCTGACGGGAGATTTTCTCAAGCACGACCCGCCGCGCAAAGGCGAGATAAAGCAATTGCAGGGCTTCGTCATACGCGAGGTTGGCCGCATTCAGAATCGCATTCGCGCGGCGCGCGTCGGCACCGTGATCGCCACTTCGGGCACGGCCGCCGCATTGGCCGCCACCGCCATTCACCTCGCGCGAACCAAACGCAGAAGATCGTCGAATCCCGTGACTCGCGAAATGATGCGTCGCATCGTGAAGCAGATCTCGCGCATGACTCTGGAGCAACGCAAGAAAGTTCCCGGCATCGGCCCGCGCCGCGCAGAGATCATCTGCGCCGGCGCCGTCGCCTATGCGGAACTGCTTGAGCGTTGCCACCTCTCGGCCTTCCGCTATTCACCTCTCGGATTGCGCGATGGAATTCTGGCCCAGATGGCGGCGGAGCACGATCGCAGTACGCGCTCAGGCCGCGTAATCGAGTCCGAACGCTGGGAGTCCATTAAGCGCGCCGTCGAACACTACCGCGTCGACATGCACCACGCGCTCAACGTCCGCGAGGTTGCTTTGCAGCTCTTCTCTTCCCTGAAATCGGTTCACCAGCTTCCGCCCGAGTATCTCGAGTGGTTGGGAGCTGCGGCAATGCTCTACGAGGTCGGCGACTACGTAAACCGCAACGGTCATCACCGGCACACCTACTACATCATCGCCAATTCAGAGATCCTCGGATACACGCCGCAACAGAGAAGAATCATCGGTTCGATTGCTCGTTACCTCGGAAAGTCGCGGCCGATCCCTGGAGATGGACCGATGAGCGGTTTGAGCCCCGAAGATCAGGAGTCGGTGAAGAAAGCCGCCATGTTGCTGCGCATCGCCCGCGCCGTGAATATCGGACGCAGCCAGTCGGTGGCTCGTATGGGAGTTTCCGCCCGCAACGGGCGTGTGTCAGTGAAACTCGCTGCCCGCGGGAACACCAGTGTCGATCTCGAAGTCTGGGCGATCGAAAAAGACCGCGTTTACTTCCGCGAGGTCTTCGGCCGCGAGCTTTCCGTCGCCGCTGTGTGAAGAGTCCTCAGGATGCGCGGCGTAATGCACCAGCTCAGCGATCCGGCATTGCGCCGCATCTCCACCTTGGCCACCGCTCCCTTTTTCAGCTCGATCACCGCTTCGCAGCCCGTATCTGAGATCACTCTGCCAAGAAAATCGCGCAGGTTCGGATTGTGCCCGACTAGCATAATCGCGTCCTGGCGTGCATATTTCTCGAGTATCTTCTGAAAATCGGCGAATCCGGACTCTGGCCGCAACGCATTTTCCTTGACCAGTTTGCCCTCGTGTCCCATTTCGTTCCCGACCAGCGCCGCCGTTTGCATGGCGCGCTTCAAAGGGCTGGTAATGATGACATCGACCTGAACGCCCAGCGCAGCCAGCGCCCGGCCAATGAATCCGCACTGCTCGATGCCGTCTTTGTCGAGCGCGCGCTTCTCGTCCTTCTTCTCGCTCGTTCCGACCCGCCGCTGCCCGGCGCTGGCATGCCGTAAGAAATAAACAAACATTTCGAAAAACTATTCCTCTCCGATCAGAAATCTTTCGTGGGTGCTACGCATGTTTATTGAAGACAGGCGCCGATCGGGTACCGCCGGGATATTCTCCGGCGACTCCTTCCCTTCCGCAAGACCGATCAGAAAATCCTGCGAGCTGAACGCCGCACGTCCCTGCGGCGGACGCTTTCCTCGACCCGAGGCAGACTGCCACGAGCGCAGGTAGCGCCCATCCTTCTGCAGGAATCTCGATTTCACGTTGTCGGCCAAATACGCCGCCAGTATTTCGTGCAACACACGCTCGCGCAGCAAGCGGTCCTTGAGCGGGAAGAGCGCTTCCACGCGTTCGTGCAGGTTGCGCGACATCCAGTCTGCGCTGCCGACGTATACCTCCGGCTCACCCCCGTTCCCAAAACAGAAGATACGGCTGTGCTCCAGAAATCGTCCCACGATGCTGCGTACGCGAATACGATGGCTGACCCCGCGCACTCCCGGCCGCAGGGAGCACATCCCGCGCACGATCAGGTCAATCTCCACCCCTGACTGCGATGCGCGGTACAGGCATTCGATCATCTCCTTGTCGACCAGCGAATTCATCTTGGCGACGATCCGTGCCGGACGCCCCTCGCGCGCATGGTCCGCTTCGCGATCGATCAGCGCCATACTTCGCTCAGCCAAATCCAGCGGCGCTACCATCAGCGGCCCATAGTCCACGTGTTCGGCATAGGCGGTCAGGAAGCTGAATACATCCTGCACCGCCGCAGTGATCTCCGGGTCCGCAGTTAGCAGGCTAAGGTCGGTGTAAAACCGCGCAGTCGACGCGTTGTAATTTCCCGTGCCCAGGTGCGCATAACGTCGAGTCACACCGTCCGGATCGCGCCGCACGAGCAGCGAAAGCTTGCAGTGCGTCTTCAACCCAACCAGGCCATGAAAAACCTGTACCCCGGCATCTTCCAGATCGCGCCCCCAACGAATATTCGAGGCCTCGTCGAACCTCGCTTTTAGCTCGACTACCGCGGTCACTTCCTTGTGCGCGGCAGCCGAAATAAGAGCCGGAACGATTAGCGAGTGTTCACTCGTGCGATAGAGGGTCTGCTTAATCGACAGAACGTCATCATCTTCCGCCGCCGATTGGACAAACGAGACCACGGCGTCGTAGGAATCAAAAGGGTGATGGAGCAAAATATCGTGGCGCCGCAACTCTTCGAAAAGATCGCGCGACTTCGCTGTCAGCCGCAGTTCACGCGGCACAAATGTCTGGAACTTGAGTTCCGGCCGGGCTGTCGATTCGTACACATTCATCAACCGCGACAGATTCACCGGGCCATCGACCGGGAAAACCTGCCAGGGCTCCAGTTCAAAAACCGTGCGGAGCCGTTCGATGATCTCTGGATCTGCGCCAGATTCGATCTCCATCCGCACCGCATCGCCCTTGCGCCGGTTGTGCAGCTCCGCCCGCACCGATTCCAGCAGATTACGCGACTCTTCTTCCTGCAGATAAAGATTACTGTTGCGCGTAACGCGGAATGCCGCCGACGAAACGATGTCGTAGCCTTTGTACATGCGCGTCGCATGATGAACGACAAGGTCGGCGAGGAAGATAAAGTCCACCGTGCCCTGCGAAGGCAGGCGAACCAGCCGCGGCAACGCTCGCGGAACGGTAACAACTCCCGTATAGGTCAGCGAAGAACGGCGACGCCTCCGCAGCAGCAACGCCACGCACAAGGCTTTGTTGATAACCCGGGGAAACGGATGCGCGGGATCGACAGTAACCGGAGTCAGCAACGGGTCGAGTTCCCGCTCACAATACTCTTCAACGAACGACTGCGCCTCTTCATCCAGTTCGTTAATGCTCAGCACCCGAATTCCCTGCTCAGCTAGCTCCGGGCGCAGGCGCTCGTTCCAGCAGGAGTATTGTTCGTCGACGAACTTATGCGTCGCGCGATTGATCAACTCGCGCTCCTCCACCATCGTCAGTCCGCCCGAACTGATGGCGTTCTGGCCGTCTTCCAGTTGTTGCAGCAATCCGCCTACGCGGATTTCAAAGAATTCGTCAAGATTGCTGGCGGTGATGGCGAGGAACTTGACGCGTTCTAGCAGGGGATTCCGGATGTCCTCCGCTTCTTCGAGCACGCGCCAGTTGAACTTAAGCCACGACTCTTCGCGGTTTAGAAAAAGCGAACGGCCATTGCGGGCTGGGGCCTTCCGAGCCATAGAGAAAATGCCGCGTCCTACGCACCTTCCAACTGCCTTCCACTTGCGGGGCTGACCCAAATTCAGGAGGGATGTCCAGAACGGCGGGCGAAAGCAAACCTATCCTCGATTCGAGCAGGGCTCCCTGGGCCCCGGACGGAATCGCGCCCTTCGGCTAGGAACAGTATACCAAGGTGGAGAAAAGGCGCCGGTGACCCCGGCGCCCGCAGTATGAGGCGGAGCGGCAGCTTCCTTCGTTCCATCCTGCGCCGCTGCCGGACGAGGATCCTGAATCTGTTACTGCCTTGAAGCGCCGCAACTCAGGATCGCGGCGCTTCGAGGGCATCTTTCAAGTGGTTAGAAGATGTAGATCGTATCGAACTGCAGGCGGGTTAGCCATGGTTCGGTCGATCCCAGCGGACGTCCGATCAGCGCCGTAAACCCTAACTGCACGTTCTTGTCGAACTGGTAGTACGTGTCGATACGGTGCTGAGTAACGTTGGTTCCTTGCCGCATATCGCTGTAGTTGAAGTTACCCAGCACGGCTTCCCGCTCGATATACAGGTGCATATATCCGAACTGGAGGTCACCCTTCTGCTGCAGCCTTCCAACGCGCCCCTCCAACCAGTAGCCGCGCCGCTGGTTCGAGATGCAAGGAGAGTTCACCGTCTGTTTGTAGGTCACCGACCCCGTATTGGCCGGCGGCGGAGCGATGTTCGGAAGGTTGGCGCATGCTTCCATGTTTTGCACGTAGTCACCGAGGAAATACACGGGGAAACGGGGGTGTCCCGTGTCAATGTCCAGCCGGGCAATGTTATCCAGCAGCGAGAACTTCGACGCAAACTGCGCGTTGGTAATCGCCGTTACGCCCGTAGCATAGGCCGTTCCGCCGATCGTCACCACGCTGGTGGCTGTCGTCGTGTAGGTCGAATCCTGGACCGTGTTCCCCGAGGTCAACGGCAGATACCCCGAGAACGGAGTCTGCGGATTCTTGGTGCTGGCTCGCGCCAGGGCCAGGGCAACCTGGTCGGCCCCACGGAAGTCGTACAACGCGGTGTATGCGCTCAAGTCCACGTGCGGCAGGATATGGAGTTGGGTTTGCACCTGTGCGCCATAGGTGATTTGCTGCGCGATTCGTTTGTTGGTTGAGGAAGTGCCCGCGACCTCGGCGAAGGGCAATTCAAAACCGACCACCGCAAACCGCTTCAGCACCGGGTTATTGATCTTGAACCCCAAAGTCTCGGCCGCGCCCTCGGGGTTCAAATCCTTGTCCCACGTCAGCTCTGTGTTGTACCAGGGATAGCGGAACTTTCCGCCGATCACGGAAAACTGCTTGAATTGGTCGGGAGTAAACTGCGCGAAAGCTTGGTCAAGAGCGATCGCCTTGCGGGTGTAGAAACCAGTAAATGTCTGGTTAGTGGAAGTGGGATCGTTGATGTCGCCACTCGCCAGCGTCATGCCCACCCGGAATTGCGAACCGAGATCGGCAAGAGCGTTGAAGCGAACGCGCTCACGGCCCCTGGCTCGATCAAGTGAATGGTCGTGCGGACCTCCGAAGAATGGTTCCGCGCGAAGACGAACGTCTCCGCTGAATGAGATCGGGCCGATGCCCTTGATCTGCCGTTCCAGGTTACGAATGCGTTCGTCGGAGCTGCCCGCCTGTACATTCTCGTAGTTGGGACCCTGCGGCGCCGTACCCTGCGCTGCCGGAGTCGACTTGTCTTGCGAGGCGCCAGCAGTGGAACTATTGGAAGATGAGCTTTCGACCATGCTCATTGCGCCCTGTGGCTGGCCGGTCGGGCGCTCCGCTTCCAGAGCCTCAATGCGCTTCTGTTGGTCGCGCACCAGTTGTTGCAGTTGCAGCACCTCGCTTCGAAGGTCCGCGTCGGGAGCGGTCGTGGTGGGCGTTACCCCGGAACTTGCCCCCGCCGCGCCTTCGTTAGCGTCTGCGCCTCGCGCCTGGCGAGTTGCAACCGGGGCGAGCAGTGCCAAGGCTATCAGTAAGGTCGTCGTGGTTCGTTTCATGCGAATGGGATCCTCTCTCTGCTGGTTTTTTGTTTCAACCGGATGTAAAGGGGGAGACACGGGATAGAACTGATCAGGCCTCTATAATGTCTATTATACTACTAGACTACATCGACAATATAGCAATTAACCTGCCGTATCTCCCTCCTCTGGTTTCGCTGCAAGTGATTGGTGGAGTTGGTGCTACGAACCCGCAGCCAAGGCTTGGCCGGCCGCTTGTGCAATTGCTTTCTCTTTCGCGGCGGTACTTTTCACGGCAAGTGATGTTCTGGCCCGGGGATCCCCCGCTAGGCAGGCGGCCATGCCTAAGGTCCTCGTAGTGTTCCTTCGTGCCCTTCGTGGTAATGCCTTTGACTCAAATCGTGGAGTCGCGAAGACAACAAAAAGCCGAGCGTCAATAAGCTCGGCTTCTCGTACCTTGTCTAGGTCTGGATGATGTCCAGGCGCGACGGTTACTTCACCTGCTGAATCGTCGCCTTGACTTTGTCAGCCACGTTCGCCGGCAGGGGCGCATAGCTAAGTTGGTAAGTCATCTTCTGGCCTTCCGCCACCATCCAGTTCAGGAAGTCCAGGATGATCTTTCCCTTCTTCGGATCCTTCGACTCCGCAGGAATCAGCAGCCACGTAAAGCTCGAAATGGGATAGGCCGTCTTTCCCGGTGCATTGGTGATCGAAACCCGGAAGTCCGCTGGCATGGTTTTCACCGACGCTGCCGCCTCGGTCACTCCATCCAGCGATGCCTTGACGAAGTTCCCAGAAGCATTCTTCACCGACCCGTACGGGATTTTGTTTTCCAGCGCATAGATCAGCTCGATATACCCAATCGAACCCTGCAACTGCCGGATCTGTCCGGCGACCCCTTCGTTGCCCTTTCCGCCGAGCCCCACCGGCCATTTCACGGATGTTCCCTTCCCCACGCTCGACTCCCAATCCTTGCTTACCTTCGAGAGAAAATCGGTGAAGATGAACGTCGTTCCGCTACCATCCGACCTGTGCACCACGATGATGTCCTGGTTGGGAAAATTCACCCCCGGGTTTGCCTTTGTGATTGCCGCGTCATTCCATTTCGAAATCTTGCCGAGGAAAATCCCGGCGAGCGCTTCCGGTGTAAACTTCACCTCTCCGCTCACGCCCGGCACGTTATACGCTGGCACCACCGCGCCCAGCACCGTCGGAATGTGAAAGAGCTTGAATTTCGCCTCTTTCAGCTGTTCGTCCGACATCGGGCCGTCGCTCGCACCGAAGTCAACTGTTCCGTTGATTACCTGGCGAATCCCACCGCCGCTGCCGATCGACTGGTAGTTGATCTGCACATCCGGGTGCAGCTTGTTGTACTCGTTGAACCACTTGGAATAAATCGGATAAGGGAAAGTTGCGCCCGCTCCGTTCAAAGTTGTGGTCTCGGCAAGGGCCGGCATGGTCAGCGCAAGGACCGCCAACAGCAACGCAAGGCGTCGGATCACAGGAATCCTCCAAAATATTTTCGAGATGTCTACTCTTCGGTTCTAGCGGCGAAGTATTAAAGAACTGTTACAGACGGGTAAATTTCTGATGAACGGGCAACTCAGAACAAGGAACTTAAGGGGTTTCGGGTACGCAGGACTCTAGTCGTGAGTCGTAACTCGCTACCGGCTCGCTACCTTATCCAGCCGCGCTAGTTCCTTCCCGAAGAGAGGATTCCCCGGAAACTCCTGCTGCAACCCGAGAAGCGTCTCTCGCGCCTGGACCGTGTTCTTATCGCGCACATACGCAATCGCCAGCAGGATGCGCGCAAATGGCGCCAACAGCTTACCGCGTTCGGCAGTCGTCTGCAGTTCGGCGATCCCGCCCTGCTTATCTCCCTGCACGCCGCCCACCCGCAATATCCACCGCACCGGCGCCGACATCGACCCGATGATGTACCGGCTCACTCCGCTCGCAAGGTGCGCGTCGTAGCACGTAGGATCGACAGCCAGCAACTGGTTCGCCCAGTTCGTTGCCTCTTTTGTGTAGTGCAGAGAAGCCAAATTCTTTTTTTCAATCAAGGCGGCAAAGTCAGACCGCAGTCCAGCAGCCAACGTCAAAGCCAGCAGCGCATCACGATCGTAAGAATCCCGGGCCAGCCGAGTCTTGGCAAGCCCGTCAGCTCGATTGAGTTGATCCTCAAATCGCTTCCGCTGCGCCGGGTCGGCTTCGTACTTCTTACGCGCCGCAAAGATTGAGTCGTCTTCGTAGAACTGCGCTTCCAATACGCCAAGCCGGTTGAACTCGGAAAACAGAATGCCCGCGGCTTCACTCACCGGCCCCATCGGATTTTCGGGATTCAGCTTCTCCCACGCCTCAAAGTTCTTCTGCGCGCCACTGAAATCCAGGTCATAGAGCCGGAGATATCCATCCCCCAAAGCCACCTGAGGTAAATCGGCCCGCGCGGGCGTTGACGCAAGCAGGCTTGCGCAGCAGCACACTACTGCCAGCACGCAATCTCGTATGCGCTCTCGTCCGTGTTTTCCAGAATCCTGTCGCCTACCCCACATATCCAAGTTAGATGCAATTGTCTCCGCCGAAAGCGGACCGGTGCAAGCACCATTTGTCAAATTCTGGCAAACTCTAACCCCAAGGCTCCCACTTGTGAATGACGAAATTCGCTACGCGCCGGGGTGGCCCGGCATCGAGCCGCGTTGGACCTCCAGCGCCAAGACCGGTATCGGCACCGCGCTCAACCTCCACAGCCGCGTCTGGTTCACGCTCAGCCACGGCATCCTCAACGAAGTCTATTTTCCCCGCGTGGATCAGGCTTGCACCCGCGACTTCGGCCTCCTCGTCACCGACGGGCGCGAGTATTTCTCCGAAGAAAAGCGTCACTGCACCTTTGAGCACCTGCCCATCGAGCCCGGGATTCCCGCCTACGAACTGATCAACTCCTCGATCGACGGCCGATACCGCATCGTGAAAGAGGTTCTCACCGATCCCTGGCGCAACGTCGTCCTCCAGAAGATTCTCTTTTTCCCTCTCAAGGGCTCCCTTGCCGACTACAAGCTCTTCGCTCTCCTGTCGCCACACCTCAGCAACTTCGGCAACGGCAACACCGGTTGGGTCGACAGCTACAAAGGCCGCGAAATGCTCTTCGCCCAACGCGAATTCTGCGCTCTCGCCCTCGCCTCATCCGCTCCGTGGCTTAAGCGGTCCGTTGGATATGTCGGCTACTCCGACGGCTGGCAGGACGTGTCGCAAAACTTCCAGATGGCCTGGCAATACGAGCGCGCCGAAAACGGCAACATTGCACTCACCGGCGAAATCGATCTCGCCGCATGCAACGGCGAGTTCATTCTCGCCCTTGGCTTCGGTGGCATCTGGGCCGAAGCAGGTCAGCAAGCTCTTTCTTCCCTACTCACCTCCTACGACCAGATTCGCAACGACTACATCTTCCATTGGCGCCACTGGCAGAAGGGTCTGAAGAAACTTGACGCCCAGCCACGTGAAAAGGATCTTTATCGCGCCAGCACCGCCGTCCTGCGCTCGCACGAGTCCAAAGACTTCCTCGGCGGCATCATCGCCAGCCTTTCTATTCCCTGGGGATTCAACAAGGGCGACGAAGACCTCGGCGGCTACCACCTCGTCTGGCCACGCGATCTCGTCGAGAACGCCGGTGGCCTTCTTGCCGCGGGCGCGCCCGACGACGCTCTTCGTGTCCTCAACTACCTCGAAGCCACACAGGAAGCCGATGGCCACTGGGCGCAGAACATGTGGCTCGATGGCCGCCCCTACTGGAACGGCTTACAGATGGACGAGACAGCGTTCCCGATCCTTCTCATCGATATGCTGCGCCGCGAGTCACCGCGCTGCTTTGAGAATGTCCGCCGCTGGTGGCCGATGGTGGGCAAAGCCGCAGCCTTCATCGTCCAGAACGGTCCGGTCACGCAGCAGGATCGCTGGGAGGAAGACGGCGGCTACTCACCCTTCACCATGGCGGCCGAGATCGCCTCCCTGCTGATCGCCGCCGATTATTCCGACGAGATGGGCGAACCTCGCGCCGCTGAATTCCTCCGCGCCATGGCCGATAGCTGGAACTTCGCAGTCGAGCGGCGCACCTACGCCACCGACACTGATCTCGCGCGCCAAGTCGGCGTCGAAGGCTACTACGTCCGCATCACGCCTCCGCCGACCGCCGATGGTGCCTCACCATTACAAGGTTTTGTGCCAATTAAGAATCGTCCCTACGGCCCGCACGCGCGTGCCGTTGAAATTGTCAGCCCCGACGCCTTAGCCCTTGTGCGCTTCGGCTTGCGCGCTCCCGACGATCCGCGCATTCTCAACACCATCAAAGTGATCGATTCGCTCCTCCGCGCCAAACTCCCCTCTGGCCCCAACTGGTATCGCTACAACGGCGACGGCTACGGAGAACATGAAGACGGCTCACCGTTCGACGGGACTGGTGTCGGCCGCCCGTGGCCGCTGCTTGCGGGCGAGCGCGCCCACTACGAACTAGCCGCAGGCAATCTCTCAGCCGCTGAAGCATTGCTCGCTGTCATGGAGAACTCCACTGGCACAACTCATCTGATCCCTGAACAGGTCTGGGACACGCAAGACCTTCCCGACCGCGAACTCTTCGCCGGCAAAGCCTCGGGTTCGGCCTGTCCGCTCGTCTGGGCGCACTCGGAATACATCAAGCTGCGTCGTTCGCTCCTCGACCGAAAGATCTTCGACCAGCCTCCGCAAACCGTGCAGCGTTATCTCGTGCAGCAACATTCAGCCGAGTACTTCAACTGGCGCTTCAACAACAAGCCCCGCACCATGCCCTGCGGAAAAAAGCTGCGCATTCTGACGATGGAACCGGCCCTGGTGCACTGGACCATCGACAACTGGCAAACAAGCCAGGATGGCAACACGCAGGAAAGCGGTTGGGACATGCAATTCCTAGACCTGCCCTCGGACAAGCTCATCACCGGCCAGCAAATTATCCTGACCTTCTACTGGAAGAACCAATCGCGCTGGGAAGATCGCGAATTTGCAGTGACCATCGAGTAGCGCCCCCCTGCAGCATCTCCTTTCGAGGAAGAGTGAAAGAGATATCGCCAGGCCGCCGCGGAGCGGCGCAAGAATGCAGCCCACAGCGCAAGCCGTGAGTAGGTTGGAACATGATTCAGGCCCGAAGAGGCGTACGAGCGGCTACGACACCGACCTATTCCGATTTCGGTCCCATGACTAGGGTTCGCAGGAGCGCGACCCCGCACACGAGGGCAACACCCAGCGACAACGCTCCCCACATTCGCGGACCCATAATCAGCCAGCCTCCGCCAAACAGCGCGGCATAAACCATGGCGCAACCAAGCATCCAGCAAACCAGATTGCGTCCAAGGTCACGCGTAGGCGTCACGTCGGGCACGAGGCGGGCGATGGGCCCCCATCCTCCAACATGCGGGCGAACCTGCCGGTAAAAATCCCGAAGCAACGCTTCAGGCTCGGGCGCGGTAAGAAAAGTTACAGCGACCCAGACAAGTGTAGTCACTGCCGTCGTAGCGATAGCGGTCTTCGCGAACAAAACCGGCGCATTACCCGAAAACGGCGACCACCAGCGCAGCACAAGCGTCGAGACAAGCGCGGTTGCCATCGCGGAGATTTCGCTCCACGCATTGATGCGCCACCAGTACCATCTCAGCAAATAAACGCCACCGGTGCCTGCTCCAACTTCAAGCACAAACTCCCACCCGGAGCGAATCGAAGCCAGCTGCGCCGAAACGTAAGCCGAAACAATCACAAGCAACACGGTCGCCAGCCGCGATGCATTCACGTAGTGCGCATCGCTTCCATTTCTTTTCAAAAACCGTCGATAAAAATCTGCGATCAGATAAGACGCGCCCCAATTCAACTGCGTGGCAAACGTGGACATAAAGGCAGCCATGAATCCAGCGACAACGATCCCGCGAAGCGCAGGCGGCACATGCTGCGTCACCACCATCATGTATCCAGCTTCAGGATGTTCAAGCCGCGGATAAAGCACGATCACCGAAAGCGCCGTCAAAATCCAAGGCCAGGGCCGAACGGCGTAATGAGCGATGTTGAACCACAGAACCGAGAGCAGTCCATGACGCTCATCCTTCGCGCTGAAGATACGCTGCGCGATGTATCCGCCGCCGCCAGGCTCAGCGCCGGGATACCAGAATGCCCACCACTGCAACCCGAGATTGACGAGGAAGGTGAGCGCAGGAAGAGTCCAGAGAGCTTCTGAGCTTAGGGGCCGCGAGAAAGCCGGAAAGAACGAAGTCGCATCGCCTGCATTCGGAGTTGCAGCACGCAGAGCCGCGAGGTGCGCTAGCAGTGCGCTCATACCACCGCAAGCGCGCACACCGAAATAAGCAACGCCGATGACGATCGACATCTTCAGCACGAATTGAAAGAGGTCAGTCCAAAGAACTCCCCATAACCCGCCCAGGGCGACATAAAGGCCAGTAAATGGTATGAGAAAGAAGACGCAAACCATCAGCGCGCCGCGATCGCTGAGCCCAAGCGTTGTCGCAACAATGGTAGTCATCGCCTTCGTGACCCACCCGAGGATGAGGCAGTTCATGAGCAGCCCGAGATAAAGTGCGCGAAATCCCCGCAGAAACGCCGCAGGCTTCCCGGAGTAGCGCATCTCGGCAAACTGCACATCGGTAAGCAGCCCGGAACGACGCCACAACCGCGCGAAGAGAAACACGGTCATCATTCCGGAGAGCAGAAACGACCACCAAAGCCAATTCCCTGCGATCCCCTGCGAATAAACAAGACCGGTAACAACGAGTGGCGTATCGGCAGCAAAGGTCGTTGCCACCATCGAAGTCCCCGCGAGCCACCAGCTCACGCTGCGTCCGGAGACAAAATAGTCATCGACGCTCTTGCCGGAACGCCGACGGAAGTAAAGCCCAAGGCCAAGGGTGATGAGGAGGTAAGCGGCAATCGCCGACCAGTCAAGAAAGGTGAAGTTCATGCTCGCGGCAAGGATAATGGAGCAACAGGCCGGAGAAAAGTCGCAGGAGCGGTTCTCCATCGCATGGGCGCAACTTTGCTAGACTCTCCTTTTCTCGAGGAACGCATGCGCATCTTCTATCCGTTTGCTATCGTCGTCATAATGACCGCCTTCATCCAGGCCGAGACTCTACCGTCGCCTCAAGCCGTCACCGACCCAAAGCAAATCACCTCGAAGCCCGACGCCCGCGTCGAAAAGAACCTCACCATCGAGAAGCTGTACATGACGCGCCAGATCGGGGGAGCAACGTGGTCTCCCGACGGCAAGACCGTCGCCTTCATCAGCAACATAAGCGGCCGCAACAACATCTGGACCGTCTCTTCCGACGGCGGATGGCCTACCCAGCTCACGGTCAGTGAACAGCGCCAGACCATGCCCACATGGTCCCCCGACGGTAAGTGGATCGCCTACATGTCCGACTACGACGGCGACGAGCAGTGGGACATCTTTCTCGTCTCGCCGAAAAGCGGACAGACCGTGAACGTCACCAACACGCGCGAGATTGCCGAGGAAAGTCCCGCATGGTCGCCCGACGGACGCTATCTCGCCTACATGGTCAAACCGAAAACCTCCTCAGTCTTCGAGATCGACGTCTACGACACGGCGCTCCGCGATGTGAAGCACATCACCACCGGAACCGCGAAAGACCGCATGAACGTAAGCCCGGTCTGGTCGGCCGACGGCAAGTTCATCGTCTACACGCAGGAGCAGGCCAAGGGTACCGACTCGAACATCTTCATGGCCGACGTTGCGAGCGGCGAAAGCACGCTGCTGACGCCACACGAAGGCGAGAGACTCCACAGCGCCAACGACGTCTCACCCGACGGCAAATTCGTCCTGATCACATCAAATGCAGGCAACGGCTATGAGAACGCTGGACTGCTCGACATCGCCACGAAGAAAATCCATTGGCTCACGCAAGATAAATGGGAAGTCGCGGGCGACAGCTTTGCGCCGGACGGCAAATCCTTGCTCTACACGGCGAACGTGGACGGCAATCACGATATCTACTCTTACGATCTCGCTTCGGGAAAATCGCGTGCCCTGCCGCTGCCCAAGGGAATGAACTGGCCAAGCGGCCGCCGTTCGCCCTTCACCCGCGACGGCTGCCGCCTTCTCTACACCCACAGCGGCGCCACTGCGCCGGGCGACCTCTGGGTCTACACAACCGCCGACGGCAAGTCTCATCAGTTCACGCATTCTCTAGTCGGAGGCGTGCGCGCCGAAGACATGGTCGAGCCGCAACTCGTTCACTTCCCCAGTAAAGACGGCAAGTGGACGATCTCCGCGCTCGTCTACGTTCCCTACAATCTCCCGCGCAACGCGCAGCATCCCGCTATCGTTTACGTGCATGGCGGCCCAGCCGCGCAGACTGTAAACGGCTTCAACCGCTTCGTGCAGTACATGGCCAATCAGGGTTACCTGATAGTCGCACCGAACTATCGCGGCTCAACCGGCTACGGCAAGGAATTCCAGCAGGCCAATCTCTTCGACATGGGCGGAGGCGATCTTCAGGACGTGCTCGCGGCTGCCGATTGGATCAAGCAAACCGGCTACGTCGATCCCAAGAAACTGATCCTCATGGGTGGCAGCTACGGCGGGTATCTAACAATGATGGGGGTCACCAAGGCGCCCGATCTCTGGGCCGCGGGCATCCCAATCGTCCCGTTCGTAAATTGGTTTACGGAAATCCAGCACGAAGATCCAATCCTTCAGCAGTCCGACTTGGCCACCATGGGCGATCTCGAGACCAACAAAGCCCGATACGAAGAACGCTCGCCCATCAACTTCGTCGATCAAATTAAGGCGCCGCTCTACCTGCTAGCTGGCGGCAACGATCCCCGCTGCCCAAAAGAAGAAACACAGCAGGTAGTCGATGCTGTACACAAACGTGGCGGCGTGGCGGAAGTGAAAATCTACGAGAACGAGGGTCACGGCTTCTCGCGCGTAGAGAATCAGATCGACGCCTACAAACGAGTCGCCGACTTTCTCATCGCGCACGTCCCGCCTGCCGATTGCGGTTGCACGCTAAACGAGTAGCAGAATTTACGGCAGAGAGCCGAATTGATTTGGCGTGATGTACATCAGTTCGAAGACATCTGTTGTCGTGCCGCCACCTTCTTCCTTTCGGCGTCGAAGCGCAGGTAAAGCATGTAGAAGACAATCAGCAGGTTGATGAAGAGCACAGCAAACTTGAACCACGTCGGTCTGCGGAAAAAATCGTCCGCCTCAAACGGCACATAGATCGCGCCCGTGATCGCCGCCATCCACTCTGCCCAAGGCAATGTGTACCAGAGTCCATAAGCCTCGATGAACCGGATGATCACATAAACGCTTGCCACGACGGCGAGCTTCCACAACCGCACGTCGCTCAGTTTGTAGACCAGGTCGATGAAAACTCCCACAAAGTGGTGATAGGGATTTACGTGCAGGAACTCGAGCAGGCTCTCAGCCACTCCCCAAATGCTCCTGTGACGCATGGTGAGCAGCCCGAGTCCGGCCAGCATGACGATGACGCCCTTAGTGAACTCGACCGTAGCGACACTACGGACTCCCTTGATGTGCTTGGGGTCCCGGACCACCGGGTGGGGCATGTGAGCATGAATGAGCGGCGGAGTCTTCACTGCCGGCCGCGCACGCTGGCGCGCAACTCCTCGACGATCTCCTGTGCCGCTTTGTGGGCCGCTTCGTTCTGGCTTACGTCGAACGAAATCGCGCCCACGCGCGCGTGTCCGCCTCCGCCATACCGCTCGCATACCTTGGCGAGATTGACGGTCGGCTCGCGCTTCGACCAGGGATTGGATCCGACCGACACCTTCACGCGGAACGAACTCTTGCTCACTCCCACGCTGTAAATCGAATTCGGATGCAGGTAGTACGGAATGAACTTGTTGTAACCCTCGAGATCGTACCCGCTGATGTCGAAGAAAATCGTGCCGTCGCTCTCCGTGGTGTGCTGGCGCAGGACGTCGATCGAACGGCGGTGGCGTTCCAGCAATGGCGGCAAAACGGCCGATACGAATGGCTCATCGAGAAGTTCGGCCAACGACTTGTAGGCGAGGAGCGGGATCAACCTCTTCACAAAATCGCGCTCCGTTGCGGCCTCGATTGCCATCGTCAACTTCATCGCCGGAGCTTGCATCTCGACCGCCGACTTCGCGTCGTCATACATGGCTCCATCGACAATATCTGCCCATCGCACCAGTTCGGCTATAGGACGCGGATCGAACCCAAAACGTTTCTCGGCGATCATAGCAATGAAGCTCGTACAGGACTTGAATGCGGGATCGTAGAACTTGCGGTTGCTCCGAGCCTGCTCGAAATGAGCAGCGTCCGCCGGGGTGAGAAACGCACTCTCATGGTGGTCGAACCACCACGTAATCTGTGGCGAACTCGAATACTTGAAGTCGACGATGGCGTTTTCGTCGCCATCGAACTGCTTCTCGTCAAAGAGCGCCCCGGCGCGGTGCAGGAGACCGGAATAGACGAACTCCACGTCGCTGCGGACCCGTTCGCGGTAAAAGCGGCTGAACAGCGCCGCCGAGCATGCGCCGTCGAAACACTTGTCGTGATAGAAGACCCGAAGTCGCAAAATATCTTCCTCAAGCCGCCCGACCGGGCGGAAGTGAAAAACAACTAGGGTTGCCGGTTTGGCGATTTATGTCAAGACGGAACTTTAGTGGATAGTGATGGAAGAAGCTGTAGACACCAGCCGCGGTCTCCCGCCAGTGCCACCCGCGATATCCCGATCACTTTTTCCGCCGCCGGATTTTCAAGTCGAAGCTGACCACGCCGTTCTGGTCGCGCAGCGCGATGATCGAGATGTTTCGCGTGATGTTGTACTCGCCCTGGATGATCTGCTGGTTCGAAACAGACACATTGGTGCTATATGTCACCGTCAGATTGCTCACCACCTGCTGCTCAACGGTAAGCTGTGGCCCTTGCGCGCCGCGGTAGACGCTCGTCTCGCTGTTCAGTCCCTGCGGGTCAATCTTGATTCTGCTCACGCCAAATAGTTTCTGAATGCGGCTGCTGACGCTGGTGTTGAGAGCCTCGTTGAGCAGGAGATTGGTAGCATCTCCGCCAAAGCCCAGCGAGCCGCCCGTTTGCTGTGCATAGGCGGCCTCTTCCTGGGTGCGCCCGAGGGCGAGGAGCGCAATCACGTCGGCCTCGGGCAACTGTGGTTCCGATTGCCACGTAATCTTCAGGCCGCTGGGGCTGCTGGCATCGCCGCGAAACCGAACCGTGATGTCATAGTCGCGCACCCGCGTGCTCGCCTGCAGGTCGATCACGGGCTGAGTCTTGGCTGGGTTCGCGAATGTCACGTCGCCGCGTTCCAGCTGGTACTTGTTTCCGTTGAAGGAGATCTCGCCCTCAAGCACTTCAGCCCTGCCCACAACCACTGGACGATCTGCCGTCCCTCGCAAGCGCAGGTCGGCATTGCCCGAGAGCCGCGCGATGGCGGTTTGCATTTGCAATTCCGGCGTTGTCGTCACATGCACATCCAGACGCAGCCGCGCCGCGAGGCTGTCAGTTTGCGTGAACGTGATCGTCTGCCGGCTGTTCGCGAAGTAAGCTCCAAAATCGAATCCCGGTGTAATCGCCAGCTTCGTCACAACGACATCGCCGCTCAACACAGCAGAATTGGAAGTGCCGGTCAGACGCAGGTTCGCGGTTGCGGTCGAACTGACCCCCGGCGGATATCGCAAACGAACACCCTGTGCTGTCGCACCCACATCGAGTTGCGCCACTCCGTGTTCGTAGGTCGCAGATCCGCTCAATGCGATCGTGCCACCACCCGTCGTCCCGCTCAGGTTCTGAATCTGCACCCGGTTACGATCGAACACGAGGACGCCATTCAGGTCGCTCAATCCACTCGGAAAATCGTTGTGACTGATAAACGTGTTCTTTACATCCAGCCGCCCTTGTAGAACAGGGTCTTGCATGCTGCCGGTCGCGCTCAGGCTTACGCCTAGCGTGCCCCGGGCCAGAATCTTTGGGTTCAACGACTGGAACAGCGCCATATTGATCGTGCCGTCGAGCCCGACATCCAACTCTTGCGCACCCGCAAGGTGCGCGCGGCCGTGCGCCGTAAAGTCCGTACCGCTTCCGGCTAAATGGAAATTCTCAATGATCAAAGTTTGATCGACGACTTCAAACCGCACCGGCCCCACGCTCTGCACCGCGACTTTCTCGACCTCCATCCCAAACGAACTCATCTCGGCCGAAGCTTTCAGCTCTTGCGGGATGCGCAGCGGCCCCCGTAGTTGCATCTTCCCATCGACAGGTGATCGGCCCGTGATCTTCCCTGGCAGGTAAATGCTGAGGAGCGAAACGACATCGAGGTCGTGGAACTCAAGCTTCAGGTCCGCGGGAAAATCTTTTTCCAGGCCAACTGTCCCGGCGATGTTCAAGCCCGATTTTTCGAAGTCCGAGTGTGCCTTGATATCGAGTTGCCGCCCGCTGGTGGTCGCATCAATATAGAAATCGCCCGCGCGCTGTTGATCGAGCGCCAGATCTTTGAGCCGGAGATGCGCCTCGATGGAAGGCAAGTCAAGGGTACCGCTGATGCGAGCGGAGAAATCAGCCACGCCGTCCATCGTGAAGCGCGTCGACTGCAGCCGCGGAAAATGATTGAGATTGACGTTGCGTCCGGCGAGACTCAGATGGAATTGCTCGCCTGAGGTGCTGATTCCTCCGCTCCCCGAAAGCACAGCGTCGTAGGCTCGAGCCTCGACATTGTTGAACTGAAGTTCGTCGTGGGATAAGCGCAGGTCACCATGGGCGGTCGGGATCGCTACACCGTGAGCCACTCCGTCGCGAACCTCGAAATGGCCATCGCCGTGGGGATTAGAGCGCGTGCCGGACAAATTCACGGTGAGACCCAGAGTTCCTGCCACCGGCCGGTCGAAGTCGGCCATTCTGGCCAATTCGGTGAGGTCGCCGTTCAAGAGATCGACGTGCAGCGTAAACGGAGAATTCTCAGCCGCCTCGCCGCCCGCGAGCGACATGCTCGCATCGAAATGCGCCAACGTCCGGCCGTGGATCACCGAACCGTTGCGCGCCGCCATACTATCGTTCGAATACTGAAGCGCGCTGGTGAGCGCGTCCCAGTGCACGGTCTGCGCGGGCGTCCGCTTCGTGGCCGGCACCACCGTCTCGAAGTCGAAGACTTCCAGATTTCCGTTGAGCGAGGGCGCCGAGAGGTGTCCGCTCAAGTTGCCACTCAACGTCGCAAAGCCATGCACCGCGAACGGCAAATGCGGCGACCCGTAAACGGCTTCCAGTAGCGGGTACCACTCTCTGACATTGTGCGACGTGATCGAAAAATGCAGCGAAGAGTTCGCCGACAGATTGCCCGAGGCCTGTATCTCTGAAGCGTTCGTGTTCAGATGAAGAGCGCTTAGTTCAACTTCGTCGCGCGCCCCGTGATAGATGCCCTCGGCACGACCGCTCACCGCCACTTCATTGGCACCGGGGTGCGCCGGAGCAGCGACTTCAAGTTTTGCCTTCGCGTCCACGTCATGGATCGAACTCACCCACGCCAACTCGACTGAACCGCTGCTATTCCCCGTCATGCTCATCTGATCGAGCGGAAGCTTTGGGCTGCTCAGATAGACCAGTGCCGGGCCTAGTGGAAACCCCGCCAGTTGTAGGCGAACCGTGCCCCGCTCGAGATTAGCTGCGGCCGCTCGCATATTCGCGCGCCGAGAAGCACCGGAGACTTGCGTCTCACGCGAACTCTGCCAATTTGTTATGTCGACATCGCCAGCAATGCTTCCGCCCAACAGGCTCGCTTTCAGCGTGGGAATTCGAATTCGTGCCGGATCAACGGCAAATGCAGCCTGCACCCGCCCATTGCGGAATGACACTTTCTTGCCGTCGAGCCATTCAAGTTCTTTCGCGTCCAGCGTTCCCGTGAAAGAAAATGTGCGCATGTTCCACGAACCCTTGCCTGAAAACTGTGTTGTCCCTTGCCGCAGCCGCGGCTCACGGACTATTCCCGCAAGTTCACCCAGCGCGAGCGTGCCATGATAATCGCCGGTGATCTGCGGGTCGCGGTAGTTTTCCAGCCGTCCGGTGAACTTCAACTCGGAATGCACAGACTTCACTGTCACGTCGCGAATCTCAACATGATGGCGCGCAAGCACGAACGATGCATCCGCGCTCCACGAGAACTCACCGTATTTCGCCCACCGCGTGTCAACTCCGCCCACCGTCACACGGGCGTCGTAATGCTGCCGGAGCAGTGCAAAATTAAGCGCTACTGCGACATCACGGGCAGCAAAATTGAAAGGAACATCCTGGTCCTGCCACAGGAATCTCCCGTCACGCGCCTCGATGTGCGCCACTGACATTGAGACCAGCCGCTCGATTGCGGTCCGGTCGGAGGAGAGCTTGATGGAAGGCGCCGGCATGTTCGTTGTGCCGTCCGGATACGCGATGATGTGAACGACCGGCCGATCGAGTTGCAGAGAATGCAGGCCAATCGATTTCTCGAAGAGCGAAATGATCTTCAACTCGGCCTGCACGCGCTCCACCTGCACAAACGGAACTTCGCCGGCGGCCTCCCGGCCGTGAATCGTCAAGTTTCGCGCATCGACGCGCAAGCGGAACGGAATCGTGTGCAATTCTCCGAGTTCCACGCGGCCGCCGGTGGCCTCTTCGAGGGCTTCGACCACCCGTCGGCGAACCCTCTGTTGAAATGAATCGGTGGTCACCCACCAACCGATCAAGGCGAATCCAACCACGCAGAACGCGAGAAAGGACAACAGCAGGTTTCTAAGGATTCGCCGGCGCACGCGAGGAGCTGGCTGCTCGCTCACCGATTCTGCACTCCGGATTTGGAGTCGGGCGTCAGGATATGGCCCTCGGACCGCAGGCTGGCCAGCCAGCCATTCAGGAGTTCATTTAATTTTCGCTCGGCCAGCAGCGTTTTGATTCGGCCATACATCTCCGTCAGCGGCTTGGCCTGCGCTCCAGCCTTTTGCAACTCCGGTACCAACTGATCGTGGTAGTAACTCTCGACCGCCTGTTGATCGATATGAATGGATGGACGCAGCCGGTCTTCGACCAGCCTCATCAACTGGATCTGGTCGCTCAAGCGCGTCTCCAGAGACCTTTGCGTGAGCCCGTAGCGCCGCAGGGCGGCGTGCCATCCTTCTTCCGTTGCACAATTCGGCTGCAGTTTGCGCACTTCCGCCATGCGCTCGGCGACCTGCTCTGCAGGCGCCGCCTGCGAAGGACGCACCTGCTCGCGCAGCAGTTCCTGGTCGATCAAACGGTCGAGCGCAGCCTTGCGCTCCGCGTCGGTGAAAGTAATAGGATCCTTGCCATCTTCGAATGCTTCGAAGCTGACCTCTTCTTCCCAATCGCTCTGCAGGACGACGTGGCCGTTCACGTTAGCCACCACGCGGTCAACGATCGGACCCGCCAGTACTGCACCCGGCAGCAGAAGAAGCGCCAGGGCAAGAAGAGCCCCGCGCGTCCAATAAAACTCTCGCCGGATATGCTGCCAGCGTTTCATCAGAAAGATTGACCTACGTTAAAGGAAAAGTTGAAATGCGGAGCCGTCTGAACGCCCCAGATGCCGGTCTCGGTCCCATTGACCCGGTTGATCGTGATGTTAGTGTAGCTCGGAAAAGCCGGCGGATTCACATTGTACCCGAAGTCAAACGTCAATGGACCAATGGGCGTCTGGTAGCGCACACCCACTCCTACCGCGTGAGAAACGTAGTTGTACTGGCACTTCGAGAAAACGCCCTGCGGCTGCGGCTGAAAACAGGCCTCACGATCTGGCTGATGGAACCGCCCTATGCTCGGCAGCATCTCCTGCGGCCGCGCAAACACATTGCCCATGTCGTGAAAAATCGTAAAGCCGATGCTGTCGTGCAGATAAGGCAAAGTCACACCGGGAAAGCGCAATTCCACATTGTTGAGGAACAGGGCACTCCCACCCACGGGGAAGCCGGTAATCGGGTCGCGCGGCCCAGCCTGGTTTAACCCGAATCCGCGATGAGAGTTGCCGCCCCCGCTATAAAAACGCTCCGGCAATGGGATCAGCGAATGGGTTGTCGTCGCCGGTTCGTCGGGGTCCTGGACGATCGTTCCGCCAAACGGATTTTCGAGACCAATCATCGTCGACCGTGCAAAGACAAACCTTCGCCCCTTAATCGAATTGCGCCCAAACGAGTAGTACGTCGCGTTCTTCACCAGCAGCCGGCTGAAGTCGGCCTCCGAACCAAAATATGACGCCGCCACTCCGCCTTCGATTGAGGTGTAGTTGCCATGAGTTGTCTCCAGATCGTTGTCTCGCCGATTTCTTACATAAAGAAAGTTCGGGGAGCCCACACGAGTCGGTTTTGACAACAGGTTGATCAACGCAACTTCCACTTCTATGTTGGACGCTTCCACCCGGCGATAGGTAAACCCGTACGAAATGGTCGTCAGGTCGCGGTCATTTCTCCTGAACAGCACCTGGAGGTTCTTCAAGCTGGCTTCCAGTCGTTTGGAGGTAAACGTCGCGACATCCACAGTGTGGTCGTAAAACGTGGTAAAGGAAAGGTGCAGATCTTCACGGTTCAGCAGTTTCGGAATGTCGTAGTTGATGAGCGCTCTTTGCTGTAGCCGCCCAACGTTGCCCTTGAACGTGAAGGTCTGGTCGCGTCCGCCAACATTCGTACGGTTGACGGCGAACAAAGCGCGCGGGCTCACTCCAGTCTGGCCTAGCGGCTGGTTTGTGCCGACAGCAGGCTGTCCCGTTTGAAACTCAAGCCCGCCGCCGTAGTCGAACGTGTATCGCTTACCCTCGCGCACCGTTATAATCACGTTCTTTCGCGACTCGGTTCCTTCAGGGTTCTGAATCGCCGTATCGACCTGCGTGAACAACCCCAGGTCGTACAGTCGTCGCTGTGTCTCCAGCATGTCGCTCTGGCTGAGTGGTTCGCCCTGGTGCACCCGCAGTTCACGGCGAGCCACCCCCGAACGCGTATGCTCAAGTCCATCCAGAAAAACCTGGCTCGTGAAAAACTGCTCGCCTTCGTGAATGGTGAAAGTCACGCCCACCCGAGGCAAGCCGTCTGGCCCCGCCGGTGCAGTGGTATAAGCCACATCCACCGTTGCAGTTGAGAATCCATTATTAAAGTATTTTCCGAGGATCAGATCCCGGTCAGCCGCCAGCGTCGACTCGTCAAATCCCTGCCCTTCTGCCGTTGAAATCTCCGGAATCTGGTCCTCCGGCACCGTGTAGTTGCCCTCGACCCGCACCCACGCCACCCGCGTCTGCGGCCCCTCCTTGATCTTGATGTCGATCGCCAGCAAAGACGGATCATTCTGATAATTCGCCACCAGCTTGGCATCCACCTCCGCCTGCCGGTAGCCGCTCGCCTGATACAGGGCTTTTATATTGCCGGCATCCGCCTCCAGCATCGCCTCGCTATACCGCCCGTGACTCAGAAAGCGTCCGCCCGTGGCCTCTTGCAAGCGCGCCCGAATGATCTCCTCCGGAAAATACTGGTTCCCACTAATGCGGATTGCCGCCAGCTTGTGCCGATCTCCGGGCTTGATCGTGTAAACGACCCGCAGGCTCTTGCCGTCGCTCGAATTCCGCTGGCTCACCGCAACCGTGGCTTCGAAAAATCCCAGCGCCTGCATGTGATTCTGAATCGCACGCGACCCCTCGTTCAGCAGGTCCTCGTCAACCGCGCCTTCCTGGTAGATGGGCACCAGCCGTCGCAGTGTCCGCTGGGAGAGCTTGTAACCCTCCGACTCGATCTCCACCACCGGCCCACGGTCGATCTGAAACACATAGTCCACCGCATTCCGCTCCGGCCGGTAGTCTGAACTCGCCAGCGACACCTGCGCCAGCAGCCGATCCTGCTTCTGATAGCGCGTGCGAATCCTCTGCAACGCCCGCGTCATGCGCGTCGAGATAACCGGATCACCAGAATGCAACTTGGCGACGTCGCGAATCTCGCTGTTCGAGTAGCTGGCATCGCCCTGCACGGTCACCGCGCCGACCACCGCGCGCGGCCCCAGCGAGATTACAAATGTCAGGTCGACCTGATGTTGCTGTTCATTGCGCTGTTCCGAGCTCACGACCTGCGACTGGTGAAACCCGTTCTCGTTCAGAATCCTCTCAATTCCAGCTTTCGCCGCATCGAGTTTTTCTTTGGTGTAGAGTTCGCCCAGCTGCAGTCGCGTAGCGCTGGCCAGTTGGTTGGGAGAGGGATTCACATTAACCCCCTCGACGGTGACGATCCCCACAAAAAAATTAGCGACCGTGATGAAGCGCAGCCTTATTCCCGCCGTCTCCGTGCGGTTCACCTCCGCCTGGATATCGGCAAACCGTCCGGTAGCAAACAACGCCTTGATCGCGTCGCGCAGATTATCGCGAGTCAGCGCCTCCCCAATCTTCAGTGGCGTCATGGCGACCAAAGCGTTCGCGTCCTCCGCCGGAATTCCCGGCAGATCGATCTCGTCGATGGTCAGTCCAAGATAAGGATTGATCGCGCCGAACTGGGTAATGGACTCCTCAGGTGGCTGGATCGCGGGCTGTTGCGTGGCCTGCGAAGCCGCGGAGGCCGACCCGACAAGAGACAACGCCGCCAGGATCAGCAACGTCGGAATCAACCAGAAAAACTCGGGCCGCACGGCGTCGATTGGTCGCAAATTCCCCCTTCTTGCCGCCCGCCCGTCGAAAAGAAGACCCACCGGATTCGATGAACGGATCATCGCCACGCGTTGCTCGCAAGAAGTTTGAGGACCGCAACCTATAATAAAGGGTTAAAGGCTTGCAGAAGGTAATCGCTTTGGGACGACAGTAACCGTTCCAGCCGCGGACAGAGAGGAGATTTGAGCCTGGATTCGAAGCCGGATTCAAAGATGGATGATCGCTATTCCCGCCAGATTCTCTTCAAAGAGATCGGCGCCGAAGGACAAGGTCGGCTGGCCCGCGCCCGCGTTGTGATTGTGGGCTGCGGCGCGACTGGCTCGGTCCTGTCATCGCTCCTCGCGCGCGCCGGCGTGGGCACCATCCGCATCATCGACCGCGATTACGTCGAGCTCAGCAACCTGCAGCGCCAATCTCTCTTCGACGAGAGCGATGCGCTCGAATCGCTTCCCAAAGCAATCGCCGCCGCCCGCCAGATCGCGCGCGTCAATTCTTCAATCGTTGTCGAGCCCCAGGTCGCCGACCTCACTCCGCAAAATGTCGATGCCCTGGTCGCCACAGCTGACCTGATCCTCGACGGCACCGACAATTTCGAGACGCGTTACCTGATCAACGACTACGCAGTGAAAAATTCCCTGCCCTGGATCTACGCCGCCGCAGTCGGCAGCTATGCCGTAACCATGAACATCGTGCCCCTCGAAACCGCCTGCCTGGCCTGCATCTTCCCGGACTCACCACGTGGCGCAATCGAAACCTGCGAAACCGCCGGAATCCTCAATTCAGCGGTGAATCTGATCGCATCGCTCGCCGCGACTGAGGCTCTTAAACTTCTGAGCGGCGCCCGCGCAAAAATGCGCCGCACTCTTCTTTCCTGGGACGTCTGGACTAACAAACAAGCCGAAGTCAACGCCGCGACGCCTCGCGCCGCATGCCGCGCCTGCGGCGAGCGCAAGTTCTCGCACCTCGCCGGAGAAGGCCGCCCGCATATCACCCTCTGCGGGCGCAATTCTGTCCAGATCCACGAGCGCGAACGCCCGGTAGACTTCGCCGAAATTAGCGCCCGTCTCACTCCTCTCGGCAACGTTCGCCACAATGACTTGGTGCTGAAATTCTTCCGCGACCCTTACGAGATCACGCTTTTTCCCGACGGCCGCGCCATCGTAAAAGGCACGACCGACACAGCCATCGCTCGCAGCCTTTACGCCCGGTATATCGGCTCTTGAATGGAGGCACGGGCGCACCCCCGTGCGCGCACAAAGCTCGATTGGAACCTTGTCCGCGCTGCATCGCCATGCAAAATGTGCGCACGCATTTTCACCGCCGCTAGCTTGCAGCTTCAACGAAATCACTCCGTTTCACCCCCTTTTCACCCGATATCGCCCGAAATACCAGCCAGTAGCGGCTTTTCGAGCCCTTTCGCGCAACTGGCCCGCAAACTGCATCTGACCGATCAGAGCAGTTTCTGTCTGTGGAGGCAGTATGCGACCCTTTGCGATTCTTTCTGTTCTGACCCTGGTTGCCGTCGCCGCCTTTGGCCAGCAGCCCAGCCCCCATCCATCCTTTCCCGGATACGGCTTCGCCCCGTTCTCGCCGCTCATCACGACTCCGATGATCTCGCTCGAAACCGTCTCGCCGAATCCGGTGGGCGCTTCGAACGCCACCACCGGCCTGGTTGCGGGTGCGACCAACTCGACCGTCTCCGAACTCGAAGGCTCGACGAGTTCCAACTACACGGCAGCGGTCTGGTACCAGGGCGGAGCGCCTCTGATGGCGCCCGGCGTCGACTTGTTGCCCGAGGCTCTCGGCCACGGAATGCACGCTCACCACGGCCCCGTAATGGAAGAACACGGCATGGAGCGCGAAGAGCGTCATGAAAAACGCGCCGAATGGACCTATTTCTCCGGCCCCGCGTACACGGCCCCAGTCGCTGGTGCGGCCAAGGGTCCGGGCCCCGGCAAGCATATGTACTCGAACGACGACGTAACGCGCCAGAACAACAACAACGGTAACGTTCATTACGACGGCAAGACCGAAAAGATCCAATAGCTGTCACGACGTAGTTTCATCCGCAGTTGTACTTTCCTTCAGTCGGGGGAACGGTGGCTCTCAGCCGCGCCCGATCAGCGCGTCTGAGAGCCCTTCGTTTTTGCGTTCGTGTAGCGCGGGCGCCCTCGCCCGCGAAAAAGTGTTCGTTCAAATCTGCTGTCAAATTCCAGATTGCGGCTTCTCCGATAGAATCCTTCGATGTAATCCCGGAGGCCCCATGCGCAAACTCTCTTCCTCTCTTCTCGCCATCCTCATCTGCACCTCCGCGCAAGCCCAGACTCTCTCCCCGCAAGTCCGCAACTTCGTAAAAGTTGACGCCCCAATAGTCGCGCTAACCCACGTCCGAGTAATCGACGGCACCGGCACGCCCGCCCGCGAAGACCAGACCATCGTCATCTCGCACGGCAAGATCGACTCCGTCTCCGACGCCGGCACAGCCACCATCCCGAAAGATGCGCAAACCCTCGACCTCCACGGCTACTCCGTCATCCCCGGCCTCGTCGGCATGCACGACCATCTCTTCTATCCCATGGGCAACGCCATCTTCGGCGAAATGGGTTACAGCTTCCCGCGCCTCTACCTCGCCGGAGGCGTAACCACCATCCGCACCACAGGCAGCCTCGAACCCTACACGGATCTCGAAATCAAAAAGCAAATCGATAGCGGCCAGACCCCCGGCCCCAAGATCCACGTGACCGGCCCGTACCTAGAAGGTGCCGGTTCTTTCGCTGTCCAGATGCACGCGCTGACGGGCCCGGACGACGCGACCAAAACGGTCAACTTCTGGCTCGACGCCGGCGTCGACAATTTCAAGGCCTACATGAACATCACGCCCGCCGAACTCTCCGCCGCGGTAACCGCCGCCCACAAGCGAGGCGCAAAAGTCACCGGCCATCTCTGCTCCATCGGATTCCGCGAGGCCGCCGCCATCGGCATTGACGACCTGGAGCACGGGCTCTTAGTCGACACCGAATTCTTTCCCTGGAAAAAGTCCGGCGAGTGCCCGTCTGATCATCTCGACTACGACCTGATCGGCAAACTAGACCTGCAAAGCGGCCCAGCCCACGACATGATCCAAGACCTCGTTCAGCATCACGTCGCCGTCACTTCGACGTTGCCAGTCTTCGAAATGTCGGTCCCCGGCCGCCCCACCATCCAGCAGCGAGTCCTCGACGCCCTCACCGCCGATGCCCGCAGCCAGGTCCTCAATAACAAAGTCCGCTCCTCCGACGTCAACGCCTTCCGCCAGCGCTATCACTCCGACGCCTCGCCCTGGCCCGCCGCCTTCAAAAAAGAAATGGAATTCGAGCACAGCTTCGCCCAAACCGGAGGCCTTCTGCTTGCCGGCCTCGATCCCACCGGCATGGGCGGAGTAATCGCCGGCTTCGGCGACCAGCGCGAAGTTGAATTGCTGGTCGAAACGGGATTTACGCCGCTCGAAGCCATTCGCATCGCCACCTACAACGGCGCGCAATTCCTCGGAGACCTCGACCGCATCGGCACAATAGCCCCCGGCAAGCAAGCCGACCTGGTAGTAATCAAAGGCGATCCATCGAAGCAGATCGAAGACATCGAGAAGGTAGAAACAGTCTTCAAGGACGGAATAGGCTACGACTCGGCCAAGCTGATCGAGTCAGTGCGGGGGATAGTGGGAAGCCGCTGAAGCCGGACCAAGTTGGGGGCTAACATCTGGAACGCTCACAACCTCCGGAAAATGGTAAATAGAATGCGCAAGCTTGCGAGAACGCCTAGTTTCGTAAATCATCGTGGAAATTACCCCCGACAAATTGCACCGGATTCTTTAACTATCTAGGTTCCCTCGCTGCGACACGAAGTCTATCGCACTCCTAGACTGTGCGTGAGCAATCGCGGGTTACAAACGAGGTGAATTGTGATAAAGCCTTTGATCGTTGCCCTTTGTGTAGTCTCTGGATTTGCCGTTCTGCGAGCGCAAACGCCCGTCTGGCAGCCATCGCAGGGACATACGCAGATATCAATATGGCCCGGAGCAGTTCCTAGTGCTCAACCCGTCCCGGGTCCGGAGGACGCAAAGACCACTGGCAAGGACGAACTGGTTGCGGGCAAGCCCTACCTCTGGGTGAAGAATGTGACGCGGCCAACGATAACGGTATATTCGCCACCAGGGAGAAATACCGGCGTCGCGGTAGTGGTGTTTCCTGGCGGTGGCTTTGAGGGATTGGCCATCGACCTGGAAGGCACGGAAGTCTGCGACTGGCTCACGTCCAAGGGGATCACATGCGTGCTCCTCAAGTATCGCGCGCCGAGCCTGCCGTATGACTGGCACTGCGACTGCCGACCCAATAATGGTTTAGCGAAATCAACACTCCCGCTGGAGGATGCGCAGAGAACGATGGGGCTGTTGCGATTGCACGCTGCGGAGTGGCACATCGATCCGCACAAGATTGGAGTGCTCGGTTTTTCGGCGGGCGGGTATCTGGTGGCGGAAATCAGCACGGACTTCTCGCGCCGTTTGTATAAGCCTGTCGATGCGGCAGACGCGGAAAGCTGCCGTCCGGATTTCGCGGTTGCTGTTTATCCCGGCCATTTGTGGGCTGGCGGCGAGACTTACGCATTGAATCCAAATGTTCCGGTTACGCGGCAGACGCCCCCAACGTTTTTGGTGCAAGCAGAGGATGACAACGTGGACGGCGTAAACCAGTCAGTGGCGTACTACATCGCGCTGAAAAAGGCTGGCGTTCCCGTAGAGATGCATTTGTATGCGCGGGGCGGGCATGCGTTTGGGCTGCGTCGCAGCGAGCTCCCGATAACGGGATGGCCTCAGTTGATGCAGACGTGGCTAGAAACAATCGGGATAAACTCGGAATAGTGGCTCGACGGATGTACTTACGCACGACGGTCGGCGATACAAAAACCCTCTCAGCCCTCGACGGCCTCCATTCAGCCAGTCCCAACCAAAAAACCGAACATCGCAAACCGTCCGCAAGGGCAAGCCCAAGCCATTCAACCCAGTGACTCGTTGCCTAGATGATTTCAATGCCTCAATGACCCGATCCCACGATGACCCGCTCCCCCCAATCTGCTATCTTCATCCGGTCGTCTTTCACCCAAATTCAAATGCCATTCTTCCATCCTTCCGGACGTCCCTATCGCTTCACCATCCTGTTCTTCATCAGCCTGCTGATCCTGGGAAGTTACTTCGCCTACGACAGCATCGGAGCTCTTGCGCCGACGCTCATCGAGGCTCTGCATCTCGACCGTAGCGACATCGGCAATCTCTACACCGCCTACTCCATTGCCGCCGTCTTCATTGTTTTCTTCGGTGGCATGCTTTATGACAAGCTCGGCCCGCGCCATTCGAGCATGCTGTTCTGCATGCTCGTCCTGATCGGCGCTACCATCGTTGCCCTCGCTCATTCGCGGTGGCAGCTCTTCGTCGGGCGGTTGATCTTCGGCGGCGGATCGGAAGCGTTAGTCGTCGTACAAAGCGCGATCATCAGCCGCTGGTTCAAGGGTAAAGAGATGGCGCTTGCCTTTGGCATCGCTCTCACCATCAGCCGCGTCGGAACTCTTTTCAGCTTCAACACTGAAGAACTCATCGCCCGCTATTTTGGAAGCTATCGAAGTGCACTCTGGGCGGCCGCCGGACTTTGCCTTTTTTCCGTGTTCTGCAACGTGGTCTACAACATCATGGATGCTCACGGCGAAAAAGTCCTCGCGCTTCCGAAACCGGACAGCAGCGACAAGATCGTCTTCTCCGACATCCGAAAATTCCACTCTTCCTATTGGTACGTTGTCCTGCTCTGCGTCACGTTCTATAGCGCCATCTTCCCCTTCACCGCGCTGGCCACCGACATGTTCCACGACAAATGGGGCCTGCCGCTGGTGAGCGCCTCGACGGGTGGCTTCCTGGCCCAGATCTTCGACAACTTCCTGCACATGTTCTCGACCGCGCCGGGAGTTACCAGCATCGTCATCTTCGCGTCGATGATCTTCGCGCCCTTCGCCGGCAACCTGGTGGACCGCATCGGCAAGCGCGCCACGCTGATGGTGGTCGGCTCCCTCATGATGATTCCCGCCCACCTCGTGATGGGCATCACTCATTGGAACCCGCTCCCCAGCATGATTGTGCTGGGTGCGGCGTTCGTTCTGGTTCCGGCAGCCATGTGGCCGTCGGTTCCGCTGGTAGTCGAAGAGAAGCGCGTAGGCACCGCCTTTGGCCTCATGACAGCCATCCAGAACATCGGCCTCGGACTCTTCCCGCTCCTCAATGGCAAGCTGCGCGACGTAACCGGAACCTACACTGCAACGCAGATCATGTTCGCGAGCCTAGGCTTGGCCGGACTTATCTTCGCCTTCCTTCTGCTCGCCTCGGATCGCCGTCATGGCGGGAAACTGGAACAAGGAAAGCACGAGGGTGCCACAACTATTGAGGGTGCCCCATCCTAAAATCGCGGTTTTTGCGATTTTAGGGTGGGAACCACTGACGTCAGCTGCAAGGGCTGTCTACCGGACCAGCAAAAGTCGTCGTCCACATTACCAAAGTGATCGTCATGTCTCTCGCGCGTCCTTTTCCGGTAAACGATTCGCTGGAAGCCCAGCATCTACTACGGTTTTTGGTATTCTTACCGAATTGAAACGCGGCTTGGCATCCGAGCCGCACTGCGTGCAAATTAGTACAACGAATAGAGTTCATTGCCGCATCTGAGACTGTAGCGGCCGGATAAGGCGACTTGACCGACCCTAAGCAACGAATCACCGAATTAGAAGCGATTGAGCGGGCGAAGCAGGGGGACGAGGCAGCCTTCGAAACCCTCTACCAGCTGCACAAGCGCCGTGTTTATTCTCTATGTTTGCGCATGGTGTCCAATCCCGCGCAGGCGGAAGATCTGGCGCAAGAGGCATTTCTCCAGCTTTTCCGCAAGATCGGCACCTTCCGCGGCGAATCTGCCTTTTCCACCTGGCTGCACCGTATGACGGTCAACGTCGTACTCATGCAGCTACGCAAGAAGAATTTGCCTTCGGTTTCGCTCGAGGAAACGCTCGAAGCCGACGACGAGGCGCCGCGCAAGGAATTCGGCGCAGAAGATGTGAAACTGGAAGGCTCGGTGGACCGGTTGCAGTTACAGCGGGCTATCGATCGCCTGCCGCCCGGTTATAAAACGGTTTTTGTGCTCCACGATGTCGAGGGGTTTGAGCATAATGAAATTGCCCAACTCGTGGGTTGTTCGATTGGCAACAGCAAGTCGCAGCTCCATAAAGCTCGCTTGAAGCTGCGGGACTATCTGAAGTTTATGAGAGCCGAAAAGGCCAAGACTGGCTAAGAAGTGTAAGGTTTCGGGGAGAGAGTGCTTATGAAGTGTTCCGACGTAGATCGAATTCTGCCTGACCTCATCGATGGCGCGCCCATCGGCGAGAATCAGGACCTCGAAGTTCAGTCCCATCTCAGAACCTGTGCGGAGTGTTCCGACCTCGTAGCCGATCTGAAATTGATTGCGAGCGAGGCCCGCCAGCTTTCGGATTGCGAGGACCCCTCGCCAAGAGTATGGGTAAGAATCGCCAACGAACTGCGCGCGGAGGGTCTGATAAAAGAGCACGAAGCCGAGTTGCCGCGACCCGTGCCAGTCCCCGCCGCGCGCCGCCGTTGGAATCCTTTCTGGCTAGCCCCGGTAGCCGCCGCCATCCTCGCAGCAGGCTCGTATCTCTTGATCCACCACCCGGCTCACCACGCAGTCGCGCAAGTCGCCAAATCATCGGTCCCCCAAACAACATCGCAGGTAGCTCAACAAATGCCGACTCAGCAACTGCCCGCACAGCCAGCTCAGCCTTCAACCCAGGAAGTAGCGAAATTACATCCGTCCCCAGCAGCTCCGCGGGCCGCCGCACCATCCACCAGCGCAACCGCCGACGCCACCGAAGAAGCCGAACTCACTCCCCCAGTCAGCGACAATCAATTCCTGTCCGAAGTCTCCACTCGCGCTCCGGGCATGCGCTCCACCTATGCAAATGAGCTCCAAGCGGTGAATAATGAGATCCGCGAAACCAAAGCGTACATCGTCCGGCACCCCGGTGATGTTGACGCCCGCCAGCACTTGCTCGATGTTTATCAACAGAAGGTTATGCTCTACCAGATGGCGCTCGACCGAATTCAGTAGGGTTAAGCCGGCAAGACCGGCGAAGGGGCTTTAGTTATGGAGCGGCTTCAGCAGACCACGGTAGTAACTCTGGTGTTGGCGACCTGTCTCGCCTCGGCGGCCCTTGCCGAGTCCCGCAAGGAATATCGTTTCCAGGTTGGTCCCAAGGCCAACATTTCGGTCGACACCCAATACGGCGCCATTTCCGTCAAGCCCGGCACCAGCAACGAAGTCGTCGTCACCGCCATTTCGCAATCCGACAAGACCGAGGTCGACCAGGAGCAGCGCGGCAATCGCATCGAGATAGCGACTCACCTCCTCGACGGTGCCGACGCCCAAACCGGCCGCGTCGACTACGAACTCCTGATCCCCGCCGACGCCACGCTAAGCTTGCGCTCCTCCACCGGCCCGCTCTCGGCCGAGGATCTCCAGGGCGACTTATCCTTCGAAGGCACCGACGCTGTGGTCAACGTTCGTGACGTCAGCAACGGCCATGTCCACGTCACCACCATGGATGGCCCCATCACCCTAAGCGATGTGAAGAACGGCCACGTCGAAATCTCCTCCATCAGTGGAGCTGTTGCCCTGACCTCGGTCACCGGTCCCTACGTCCGCGCCAACTCCGGCAGCGGCAAGATTTTCTATAACGGTGATTTCGGCTCTGGTGGCGACTACAAATTCACAACCCACAGCGGCGATATCGAAGCTCTAGTTGCGGGCAATGCCTCTGCCGACTTCAGCGCGCATTCCATGCGCGGCAAAGTCCGCAATGAACTCGATCTCATTCCGCAGCACTCTCGCTATGCGGTCGAGCAAGGGAGAGCCTTTTTCGGACACGTCGGCCAAGCCGCCTCAAAAGTAGTTCTCCGCTCCTTCAGCGGCAAAATCCGCCTCAAGCAGCGATAGATTTTGCTCTTGCGTGGCGCGGCGCTTCAGTGCTGCGGTTAGGCTTCTCCACTGTTTAGTGCCTTTAGGCGCTGGGGTCTCAAGCGCGGCGTAAAATAGCGGTTCCAATGCCCCGCGCCATCTTCCTCGTCGGCTTCATGGGTTCCGGCAAGAACACCGTCGGCCAGGAACTCGCCCGCCATCTTTCCTGGGCCTTCGCCGACCTCGACGGCCAGATCGAATCCCGCGAAGCCCGATCCATCCCGGAAATCTTCAGCCAAAACGGCGAACCCTATTTCCGTGGCGTTGAAACCGACACGCTCCGGGGTCTTCTCGCCTCTCTCACTCGCGACACAGTCGTCGCCCTCGGTGGCGGCGCTTTCGCGCAAGACTCGAACCGCGAGATGTTGCGCCCCTGGCCAACAATCTTCCTCGAGGCTCCTGTCCATGAGCTCTGGCAACGCTGCCTCCAGCATGAAGCCGCCGACGGCGCACCCCGTCCCCTCCGCGGCGACCGCGAGCAGTTCGTCCGTCGCTACAACGAACGCCTTCCCTTCTACCGCGCGGCAACGTACACCATCGCCACTTCGGGCAAATCGCCCGCCGAAATCTGCCGGGAAATCGGGCACACTTTGCAGCTGGACGCTGCCCAGAGGTAATTACTGAAGACATCCCCGGCTATGCTTTTGGTCACTTTACCGAAAGCATTGTGGTTAAGATGTTGAATCAGGGCTCGTCTTGTGACTCCCCAACCGGGTTAGTAGAGGAGATTTCCCAGTGAAGCAGTCCGTTCGGCTCGCCGCACTCGTATTCTTCATAAGCCTCGCCTTTTCCGTGGCCACCTCGGCCGCGCCCGCTGACAAGAATAAAGACAAGGCCAAAGAGCCAGAAAAGCAAAGCATCGACTCCGGCTCCTTCGGCGTCTTTATGGGTGGCCGCCGCGTCGGCACCGAAAAGTTCTCCATTGACCAGTCCGGCGGCGGCAGCGTCATCAAATCCGAGTTCCGCACCGACAATGATCCTGCCGCCCAGGCAATCCAGAGCTCGGCCCTGGAACTCACCTCGTCCGGCGACATCCGCCGCTACGAGTGGAAAGAAGTAAGCCCGGGCACCGCCCATTCCATCATCATTCCGAACAACGAATTTCTCAATCAGAAGTGGAGCGCTGGGCCCGACGACAAAGAGCACGAGCAGCCGTACCTGCTCCCGCACTCGACCAGCATTCTCGACGATTATTTCTTTATTCACCGCGAAGTGCTCGTCTGGCGCTTCCTCGCCGTCACCTGCAAGCAGGAGCAGGGTCAGGTGCAATGCCCGATCAAGCAACGCTCGCAATTCGGCACCCTCGACCCGCGCCAGCACGCCAGCTCGCCCCTCGCCGCCGAATACCTCGGCCGCGAAAAGATCGCCTACAAAGGCAACCAACAGGAGTTCAATAAAGTCGAATTGAGAACCGAAAATGGATCGTGGTTCTTGTGGCTGGATAACGGTTTCAAGGTAATGCGAATCCAGATTGAGGGCGATAATACTGAAGTGGTTCGCGACTAGTGCCTCATGAGCGTTCATTGCATCATAAGGGTTAATAACGTGCGGCAACTGATGTCGCATGAAAAAGGGGAAGAGCACGAGTCATGAAGCAAAGGTCACCTTTGGGCGATGCAGCCTGGGCGCCGAAGCTAGCCTTTGGTGGCGCAGCCTAGCTTTGGGTGGCGCAGCGCTTTAGCGCTGCGGTAAGGTTGCGCGCCCCCTGCGGCCTTAGCTGCTGAGGGCCTGACTCCCGCGCACAAATTGCCGCTATCACTTCTCGACTCCCGAACCTCGCGCGTGGTCTTCACGCTGCTGCTGTTCGCCCTCGCGCTGGGCTTTCTCTACGCCGCGCGTCGGACCCTCATCCTTTTCCTCTTCGCCATCTTTTTCGCGTACCTGATTAACCCTGCCGTCGCCCGCCTCGACAAATTCGTCCGCGGCCGCACGCGCGCCATCGCCCTCATCTATCTTCTGCTCCTGGTCGCGGTTGGCCTTTTCTTCATGTTGGCCGGCCCCAGAATCACCCGCCAGGGCGCGCGCCTCGGCCAGTCTCTACCCAGTCTCGTGGACAAAGCCAGTTCCGGCCAACTCTCCGGCTCGCTCGGCGATCTCGCAGCGCGCTTCAGCGCTGAGCACGGTTGGAGTGCCGCCACCCAGGCCCGTATCCAGGGATTCCTCTACGACCACCGTGAAGATCTCTCGCATCTCGCGCAACGCATCGGCGTGCGCGCCGCGGAAGCGGCCCAGGAAATCTGGGTGCTCTTCCTCGTGCCTATCCTCGCCATCTTCTTCCTCCGCGACGGAGACAGCTTCCACGGCGTCTTGGTCTCACTCGTACAGTCGCGCACGCAGCGCGAATTTCTCGAAAACGTCCTGCACGACTTGAACGAGATGCTGGCGCAATTCATTCGCGCCCAACTCACCCTCGCGGTCTTCTCTTTCGTCGTCTACTCGTCGTTCCTGGGAATCATGCGCTTCCCCTACGCCCTCATGCTGGGCACAGCAGGAGGCGCGCTGGAATTCGTCCCGGTAGTCGGCCCACTCGTAGCCGGTGTGGCCATGGTGATTGTCGCGGTTCTCAGCAACTATCACCCGCTGCTCTTGCTGGCCTTCTTGCTCGTGTGGCGTCTGATCCAGGACTACGTCATCGCCCCGCGCATCATGGGCAAAAGCGTCGAATTGCACCCATTAGCCGCCCTCTTCGGAGTTCTAGCCGGCGGAGAAATTGCCGGCGTCTTAGGCGTCTACCTCTCCATCCCGGTAATGGCCAGCCTGCGAATAGTTTGGCGCCGCTGGCGTCTCTACGCAGAAAAGCGCAAATTCGGCCCCTTGAACGAATTCCTCCCCCACGAAATCACCCACGAGAGAAGATAGATTGTAGCGCCGGCGGTTATGGCGGCGTCCGCGCACCACCCTGTGTGACCCCCCGTGCGCTGTGGTGAAAGGGCTTGCCAGTAGCTCGTAGCTCGAAGCTTTTTTCGTTAAAATCAACTCAACCCATGCCGAACAAACTACCTGTAGGAATTCTCGGTGCCACCGGCATCGTCGGGCAGCGTTTCATCCAAATGCTCGAGCACCACCCCTGGTTCGAAGTAGCCTGGCTCGCCGCCTCAGACCGCTCCGAAGGCAAGCCCTACGCTGAAGCCGCGCGCTGGCGCCTCAAAACCGCCATCCCCGCCCGCGTGGCAAACATGACAGTTTCACCGGCCACTCCCAACGGCGCACCGAAAATTATCTTCGCCGCGCTCGATGCCGCCATTGCCCGGGAACTCGAACCGCAATTCGCCGGCGCCGGCTGCGCGGTGGTCTCGAATTCCAGCGCCCTGCGTATGCAGTCCGACGTGCCGCTCGTGATTCCCGAAGTCAATGGCGATCACATCGCGCTCATCGACCATCAATCCTGGCGCAAGAACTCCAGAGGCTTCGCCGTCACCAATCCTAACTGCTCCGCCATCGGACTGGTCATAGCGCTCGCCCCGATTCATCGCCGGTTCGAGCTCGAATCCGTCATGGCGGTTACGATGCAAGCCGTCAGCGGCGCAGGCTATCCTGGCGTAGCCTCGCTCGACATCCTCGGCAACGTCATCCCTTACATCAAGAACGAAGAAGAAAAAATGGAAGAGGAGACACAAAAGCTCCTGGGCAAGCTCAACGGCGCAAACATCACGGCCGCGCCATTCATGATGAGCGCGCAGTGCAACCGGGTAGCGGTCGAAGACGGCCACACCGAATCGGTTTCAATCCGCCTGAAGAAAAAAGCAAAGGCCGAAGATCTGATCGCAGCCTGGAACGAGTTTACCGCCGAACCGCAGACGCTGCGTCTGCCAAGCGCACCAGAAAGACCGGTAGTCTACCTCACCGCTCCCGACCGTCCCCAGCCGCGCTTCGACTGCGACATGGGCGGAGGCATGACAACAGCAGTAGGTCGTCTTCGTCCCTGCAGCGTTCTGGAATGGAAGTTCACGGTGCTATCGCACAACACAATAAGAGGCGCAGCCGGAGCAGCCCTATTAAATGCCGAGTTACTCAAAGCCAAAGGCTATCTAGGATGAATCACAGCCCTTGTCATCCTGAGCGAAGTCGGGTGAGCGAAGCGAGCCGAATGAGTCGAAGGCCCCCTATTCCCTTAACCGCACCCCAGGTGCCGCAAGGCATTCTCTCAACGAATTCCTTCGTGTACGTTCGTGTCCTTCGTGGTAATGGGTTCAGCTCGTGGCTCGAAGCTCGCAGCTCGCAGCTGTCCCTGGTCTCGTCCACTCACCGGAGTCCGGCGCAATGATCGTCATGAAATTCGGCGGCACCTCGGTTCAAGACGCGAAAGCTATCGACCGCGTAGCCCAGATTGTTCAGGGCCGCTTGGCCGATCGCCCCGTCGTAGTAGTCAGCGCCATGGCGAAGGTCACCGATTCCCTGCTAGCCATGGGCAAAGCGGCCGGCAGCGGCGATCGTAAGACCGCTCTCAAGATGGCCCGCGCCCTCCGCGAACGCCACTACGAAACCGCGGGAGAACTTCTCGGCACGGCCCTGTTCACGGAATTCCACAGTGGTCTCGGCGCAGACTTCGAGGATTTAGACGAACTCCTCCGCGGCATCGGCGCGGTAGGAGAAATCACTCCTCGCACCTACGACTACGTTGCCTCGTTCGGGGAGGTCCTCTCCAGCCAGATCGTCGCGGCCGCGTTCGTCGCCCGAGGCTTACCCGGCGTCCACGTCGATTCGCGCCAGTGCCTGTTAACTGACAGCGCATTCACCAAGGCTGTCCCGCAGTTCGAAGAAACCAACGAGCGTTTGAAGAAAAAAGTCGCGCCGCTGCTCGATCAAGGCAAGGTCCCGGTCATGGGCGGCTTCATCGGCTCGAACCGGGCCGGCATCACCACCACCATCGGCCGCGGCGGCTCCGACTTCTCTGCCGCCATCTTCGGGGCAGGCCTCAACGCGCAGCGCATCGAAATCTGGACCGACGTCGACGGCATGATGACCATGGACCCGCGCATCTGTCCCGACGCCCGCCGCATCAAGGTCATCAGCTTCGACGAAGCCGCTGAGCTAGCCTACTTCGGCGCAAAGGTTCTACATCCGGCCACGGTGCTGCCAGCCATTCAGCAGAACATTCCGGTTTACGTGTTGAACTCGCAGAATCCAACCTGCGAAGGCACAAAAGTGACGGCCCGCGCGCCACGCTGCCGCAACATCTTCAAGGCGATCGCGCTGAAGAGAAAAATCACTCTGGTGGAAGTAGCCGCTCCACGGCGCCTGCTGGTTCACGGCTATCTGAAGTCCATCTTCGACGCCTTTGACCAGCACAACGTAGCCGTCGATGTAGTCTCAACGTCCGAAGTTAGCGTCTCAGTCACCGCCGAAACAAACGAGGCCATCCCCGCGCTAGCCGCCGACCTCGCCAAACTAGCCGATGTGAAGTACGAAGGGCGCAAGGCGATCGTCTGCCTCGTAGGAGTAAATCTCCGCGAAACCCCCGGCATAGCCGCAAAAGTCTTCAGCCTTCTGGAGAACGTAAAAATTCGCATGATCTCCCAAGGCGCCTCAGAAATTAACCTCACGTTTGTAATCGAAGAAGACGATGCCATCGAAGTAATCCGCAAGCTTCATCAAGCCTTCTTCTCCGACGCCGACCCCGAAGTATTTGCATAATGTCCGTCCTGCTGCATTCCTTCGTGTACCTTCGTGTCCTCCGTGGTTCAAGCTTCTTCGCAGCAGAACCCCGATGAACGTAGAAAGGTGGACTCGAATCGTTTGCGAGTCCTAGTCCGCGCCATCCGAGCGAACTCTGCATTTAAAATCTCTCTCATCATGCAACTCCTAATTCTCGGCCAAGGCAAAACCGGCTCTCATGTCGCCGACGTCGCACGCGAGCGACGCCATCACTTCCAAACTCTCTGCGGCGCCGATAACGCCAACGCCTCCACCCTCACGCCCGACTTCCTCGCTCCCTTCAATGCCGTCATCGACTTCACTAATCCAAGCGCGGTAGTCGCCAATGTCGAAGCCTGCATCCGGGCCCGAAAAGCCATTGTCGTCGGCACAACGGGCTGGTACGACCACCTCCCGCGCCTCCGTGAACAAGCCCAGACTACGGGCTCCGCTCTTCTCTACAGCTCGAATTTTTCCATAGGCGTCAACCTTTTCTTCGAAATTGTTCAGACCGCCGCAGCCGCCATGAACTTCGATTACTCCGGCCAGATCTTCGAGCGGCATCACGCGCAAAAGAAAGATGCTCCTTCCGGCACCGCGATGGTCATGCAAAAGATCATTCGCGAAGCGACTAACAAAGAACTCGAAATTGTCTCCTTCCGCGAAGGCGATGCCGTCGGCATGCACGAACTAGTCTTCAACTCCCAGGCCGACCGCGTTTATCTCTGTCACGACTCCAAGTCCCGACGAGGCTTCGCCGAAGGAGCCGTCCGCGCCGCCGAGTGGCTAGTCGGCAAAACAGGCGTTTTCGACTTCCGGAACGTCTGGCGCGAGCTGTAACCCCGTGTAAATGCTCCACGCAAACATTTCATGCTCCATGAAAGCGCAATCCTCGGAAATCCGCCGACCCCCACGCCATCTTTTACATACGCGGATTGTGCATACATGTTCATCTGCACAAATGCTCCACGCGGGGCATTATGCACAAACACTCCACAAGGAGCATTTGCCCGGTGTTACGATAAGGGACGGACGGTGCCTGTTCCGACCGTCGAGCGCAGGCCGCCATGACCGTAGTCTTCCTCCTCGCCGTCATCGCCCTCCTGCTCTACCTGCACCGGCCTGAGCGCGACTGCACTCTCAGCGCGGCGGCGCTCATCGGCGCCTTCACCTGGCTCGCCATCGACGTTCACCTCCTCCGGCTCCTTCAGGAGATGTTCGCCTTCGCGATCGAGAACTGGGTCGATGTAGTGATGGGAGTGGGAGCGCTCATCCTGCTGATCGTGCCGGCCATGATGATCCAGATTGCCGTGCGCGGCGAGCTTGCCCTAACCGGTCACTCCGCAAATCGCAGGAATAGAGTCATCGACAAGTTCGAGCGGCGCGTCGCCACTTTATTGGCGCTGGGCTACTCCCGCACGGCTGCAGAGACGACCGCTCTCCATCAGATGAAGCGCGACCTCGATCACCGCGAGACTCGCACCTGACACCCGCCTCGCTTTAGCGATATGCTTAGGATTATGCAACTCAGAGGTTGTGGTACTGCGCTGGTGACGCCGTTCACTCCTGACGGCGCGGTGGATGAAACTGCACTTCGCAATCTGGTCGCGTGGCAGGTAGAGTCGGGCATCGACTTCCTGATTCCCTGCGGGACGACCGGAGAGACGCCCACACTCTCGCACGACGAGTGGCTGCAGGTGATCGACGTGACGATCGAGGTGGTGGCGGGGCGCGTGCCGATTGTGGCGGGAGCGACGTCGAATTCTACTTGCGACGCGGTCGCAAAAGCGAAAGAAGTCGCGTCGCGCGCTGGCGTGAACGCGATTCTCACGGCCTCGCCTTACTACAACAAGCCGACGCAGGAAGGCCAATACAGACACTTTCGCGCGATCGCTGAGGCAGTCGACAAGCCTCTGATTCTCTATAACGTGCCGGGCCGGACATCAGCGAACATCGAACCAGTAACCCTGGCACGCTTGAGCGAAGTGCCCAACATTGCCGGCGTGAAGGAAGCGAGCGGTAACATCACGCAGATCGCCGAAGTGCTGAACGCGGTGCCGGAGACGTTTCTGGTTTTTTCGGGAGACGATGCGATTACCTTGCCTGTGATTGCGCTGGGCGGAGTCGGAATCATCTCTGTGGCCTCGAATGAAATTCCGCGCGAAATGGCGGAGATGACGCGGGCAGCGCTCAACAACGACTGGCCCGCGGCGCGCTCTCTGCACCGGAAGTATCTGCCGTTGATGCAGGCCAACTTCATCGAGTCGAATCCGCTGCCGGTGAAAGCGGTGCTGGCAATGATGGGAAAGATCCAGGAGATCTACCGGTTGCCGCTCTTGCCGATGCGGCGCGATACGCGCTCGAAGCTGCAAAAGATCGCGACTGACGTGGGACTGCTAACCAAGGCCGCGGCTGCGGCCGTGGGCCCAACCGAATTTTTTGTCTATGAGAGCTGGGCAGCGGGGCCCCACAAAGTGATTTTGCATCGCGCCAACTGCGGGCAATGTAGTTCTGGAAAAGGACGGCCGTCGGGACACGATCCGAATCATTCCAAGTGGCACGGACCGTTTTCGAATCCCTCCGAGGCGCGCGAGGCGACGCATTCGATGCCGGGCGTGTTGATACGGAGCGAGTGCAAGTGCGTGGCGTAGGCCGATCGCGGTCGAAGGCCGCTGTCGGCCAGCTCTGAGCTTCGAGCTATGAGCTAAAACCCAAAGGATTTGCCTTCAGGCCTTCGGAGCAACACTAGATAAGAACGATGGGAACTGCAGATTCCTCTCTTCGTTCAGAATGACAATCCAAATAGGCTGGAATGATAAGCACGACAAACCTGACTCCCCGCGAATTGAAGTCGGCGATCGAAGTTCTATATGGGGCTTCGAACATCGGCGACCCCGCCGAGGCCCGCCGCATTTTTGCTGACTTTCGGGGTCGGCTTACTCGTGGAGAGATTCGGGCGGCGGAGAAATTTATCGATGGCGATGATTCTCGCTGGGTTACGAACGCGTGGGTGAAACAGGGCATTCTGCTTGGGTTTCGGCTGGGTGAACTGAAGGAAATGTCGGATGGGGAGGTTTTTAACTTTGTCGACAAGGACACCTTCCCTGCCCGGCGGCTCGGCCTTGGCGATCTCGTGCGGCTGGTGCCCGGAGGGTCTTCGATTCGCGAAGGCGCCTACGTTGCGCCATCCGTGATCTGCATGCCGCCGATGTTTATCAACGTCGGAGCTTATGTCGACGAAGGCTCGATGATCGACTCGCATGCGCTGGTCGGCTCGTGTGCGCAAATCGGCAAGCGCGTTCACCTCAGCGCGGCGGCGCAGGTGGGCGGCGTGCTGGAGCCGGTGAATGCCGCGCCAGTCATTATTGAAGATGATGTTTTGGTTGGGGGAAACTGCGGCGTGTATGAAGGCACCCTTGTGCGGGCGCGCGCTGTTTTGGGATCGGGAACGATTCTGACACGATCGACTCCCCTCTATGATCTGGTGCACGGCGAGGTCCATCGCGCTACGGCTGACCAACCGCTTGAGGTTCCGGAGAATGCGGTGGTGGTGCCGGGGTCGCGCGCGGTCACAAAGGGCAAAGGCGTGGAGTGGAATTTGTCTCTCTACACCCCCGTGATCGTGAAGTATCGCGACGAGAAGACGGAGCGCGGGGTTGAGTTGGAGGAGTGGCTAAGATGACGGAAATTCGGTAATCGCTTGCTTCTCCGTCACGCGCGTTTCGACAAATGTTTCAGCCACAACTCGAGCGTAGTTCGCTCCGTTTCACTCAAGCACCCTCCTACTGCACCACCAGCGTGACATTGGCAGTGTGCGTGATGCCTCCGCCTGTGGCCGTTACCTCGATCTGATACGTGCCCGCGCCGGTTCCCGGTGGCCGGGTCGGGCTTGCGCAGCTTGATGCGAACAAGACTGCGCAGACGGCGCACAGCAGCAGCGACGATTTGAACGCGCGGCGCCGGGTCTTTACCGACACCGGCAGCCATGCCATACCAAATAGCGCCAGCGGAAAGGTGATCAAGCCCACCGCATAACGGCTTACGGAACCGGTGAGCATCGCGAAGGCGTGGGGCGGAGAAGTGCTCACGGTGAGGGTCGAGGTGACGCCGGAAGAGGTGGGCGTGACCGGATTGACGTCGAAGGTGAAATTCGTGCCAGCCGGTTGATTGGGGCCGATGAAGGCGGCGGTCAGCGTGACGGCTGAGTTGAATCCACCAGGCGTCTTGAGACTGAAGGCGTAGGTGGCGGGACTGCCGGACGCAACCGTAGCCGAGGTGGCGGACCCGGGAGTGGTTGGCGGCTCGGCATCTGTTGGGGTGATGGTAAAGTCTCCCGAAAGCAGGCCGGTGCCGGTGAGCGCGGCCTGTTGTGGGCTGGCGGGATCGTTGTCGACAACAACAAGAGTGGCGCTTTCCACGGCACCCGTCGTGGGCGCGAAGGTGACGTTGATGGTGCAGGAGCTGCCGGCGGGGATCGTGCCGCCACAATTGTTGTTCTGGGAAAAGTCGGCGCTGTTGGCTCCCGAGAAGCTGATGGCGACGCCGGTAACGTCGGTCGTGCATTGGTTGGAGAGGGTGAAGGCTTTCGGTGGGCTGCTGCTTCCTACATTGACGCTCCCGAAGTCAAGACTTCCCGGAGCCAGGCTGACGCCGCAGACCCCGGTTCCTGTCACGACTGCGCTCTGGGGGCTGGAAGAAGTGTCGCTGTCGGCGACTTGGAGGGCATCCACAAAAACCTCCTGTTCCTCCAAAGGGGCGAAAACAACGTCGATGTCGCAGGAGGCGTTGCCAGGGAGAATAGAGCCGCAGTTATTGTTCTGAGAAAAAGCCCCGTCGCCGCCGTCCTGGAAGGTGATGGCGACGTTGGTGACCTCAGTCGCGCAGCTATTGAGCAGTGTGAATGTTTCTGGCGGACTGGAAGAACCCACAAGAACGTTGCCGAAACCGAAACTTTGCGGATTCAGACTGACGCAGGGCGTAAATACATACGCTTCCCCGATTTGATTTTGAGGGAGCTGCCCGATGACCGCGACACCGCCATTGCCGCTGATCGAAAGGCTAAGGCCGAATTCCGTCGCGGAATCGTTGGCTGTAAAATTCTCCGGTGCGCTTAGCGTTCCGGTCCAGCCATCCGTCGGCATGTCAAATGCAGACACGTGTCCCGGGCCAACAGCGAGTGCATCAGGCACACCAACCAGAATGTGGCGGGCATCGCCGCTCATAGTGAGCGCGGCGCCGAAGGCATCTCCTGTCGCCCCGGAGGCGTCGAAGAGAGTTGCATTTGGCGTATTCGTCGACGTCCAGCCCGCTTCGGGCTGCACGAACACATATGCTTCGCCTTGCTTGACATGGGAATTCACCGTGGCAGCGGCATCGCCAGCCACGATCGTGTCGCCGTTGTTGTCGATAGCGACGGCTCTACCGAAAGCGTTATCCGTTGTGCTGTTATTTGGTTTGAGAGTTGCGTCTTCCTTTTTGCTCGTCCAACCATCCTCAGGTTCAATAAAGACCAACAATTCGCCGACAGTGTCATCGCCGTCGGGCGCGATGTTCGCGTTGCCAACAATGACATTACGGCCGGCCGCTATGGCCACACGCGCCTCGCCACCGAAGAGGCTCAAAGTTGGGTCCGAACCGGTCAGGGTTGCGGCCGGATCTACAGCTCCGCTCCAAGTGTCTCCTGGTCTAAGAAACACTAATATCTGCCATGGCGCTGTGCCGGAGAACCCCGTGTTGCTAGCTCCCACGACTGCTGTGCTCCCATCCTCGGAGATGGCGACGCCTTGTAACTGTGAATTTTGCAAATCTGAAGGGCGAGTAAGTGAAGCGTCAGGCAGCTTGTCGGTGCTGCCGCTCCAACTCGTGCCCGGTCTGACGAAGACGTCCTCCCGCTGCACGTTCACAGCGTCGGAGACAATTGTGTCGCCATTGCCAGAGATGGCAAATGGGCCGATACCCTCGCTGTCGGGATCGGAAAGCCGGCGGACCTCGGTCATGCTCGTCCATGCCGTGCCCTGTTTTTCGAATACGTAGGCCTCGCGATTTGCAGAATTCTGGGCTCCGACGACGATCGTATTGCCGTCGAGGCTCACCGCAACCTGGACCCCGAATGCGTCTGTCTTGGTCCCGTTGGAAGCTGTCAGGATGGCGGCCTGAAAGAGCGGGTCGACGACGACCGGGTAGCGGGCGGCCCGATCGTCAACCACCAGACGAATGGAATTACCACGCAATTGCAGGGAGGCGTGGAGCGGGTGGCCGTCTGCGTCGTGGGCTTCGAGGCCGGCGTAGCGGAGGGCGGTTCTGCCGTCGCGGCGCTTCAAGACCAGCGCCTCGCCATTTTTATCGAGTTCCGGCTGCAACTCGCCGGAATAGCTGAGTGCGATCTGGAGTTCTCCCGCGCGTTGCCGTCCGGGCGGAGCGTGCAATGTGAAACCCTGCTCGAGTCCGGCCGGCCCGTTCACATACCACTCGGTCAACGGGCCATGGCGGTATTCGATCCGATTATCGCGAGCGATGGGACGAACGTCGTGAACGGACACGGTAGCGTCGCCGGATCCGTATCCGGCCAATTTCATGCGAAGCGACGCATTACCACTCGCCAGCACGACACCATTGGGCGAGAATTTCGCGTCGAGGCGTTGCCGCGAATTCCGCGCCGCTAGGGTGCGTCCATCAGCGTGAATGGCATAGACCGTGTCATGAGCTCCCAGCGCGGCCGAGATCGTTGACACTGCGCTCGCGGAGACGGTCCCTTCGGCGGGCGAGCTTGGGACCTTCTGGAAGGCCACCGCCGGGGAATGTTTTGGCGAGGCTGAAAGGGTTGGGCGGTCACTGACCCTGCTATCCGCTGGCACGGACTCGGTCTTGTGCTGCCCGAATGAGGCAATGCTGAAGAAGAGCAATACCGAAATCAGGGCCGGGGTGCGGCTTACTGTGCTGTGGCCAGCGAGGCGGAGGCTTGTCAGACAATTGATCATAGGGTCCCTCTTCGGCGGCAGCGCGCCGGAAGTGTCTCCATGTGCTCCCACAGCCGAGTTGGGGTCAATGATCTACGGGTGAGATTTCTGTAAGTTCTTGGTGATGGTGGTTAAGTCCTGCACCGACAGGGGATTGCGCAGGTCTTACAGTTGCGGTGCCTGGGCAAACGGCAAGGCGACGGCTGATTACGGACAATAAGAACATCAGCAAATTTTTCGGCTAGTTTTCCCTGCATTGAGTATTGCTGTCGAGAAATCCGGACTGCACTCATTCACTTTGTGCCTGAAGAGGTTTCAACTTCTTCTCGATATTCAGCTATCAATCAGCACATGCTTCGCACGGCGAGCCCTTGGCTGGGGCAAGAACTCTCGCTGTTCAGGAGCGCCGACCGTAGGGGTCCTTCGACTCCGCAGAGAGTCCGCTTCGCGAACTCTCTTGCTCCGCTCAGGATGACATCGTCCATAAGGTGTTAATAATAATCTATTTAGTTAAACACGACAAAAAAGAGCTTGACATGTGTCATAGTGTTATAGCTAACTATAACACGTTGCTGAGTGCGCTACGGCGGGTCGACACGCGGCGGTGGCAGTCAGCCCAATTCCAGGAACGGAGCTGCGGCTCTGAAGGAGATTTCTATGAAGTGCACTCGATTCGCTCTTGCCAGTTTGGTGCTGTCGCTCGCGATGGCGTCGTCGAACATCACCTTTGCTCAGGATCACAACCATGAGGCGGCTAAACCGGCTGTGCAGAAGTCTGACGCGCAGATTTCTTTCGATTCCCTGAAGACTCTGGCGGGAGAGTGGGAGGGGCCCGTCAGTGTCGACCCTCCTCAGCCACAGTGGGATGGCATCAACAAACCTCTGCATGTGACGATGCGCGTCACGTCACGAGGCAATGCGCTTGTCCACGAACTGCAGGAGGCGAACACGCCACTTGATCCCGCGAAGTATGACCATCCGGTGACGATGTTGTATGTCGATAACGATCAGCTGAACCTGGTGCACTACTGCGATGCGGGAAATCGCCCACATATGGTGGCGCGGAAGTCGGCGGATGGGAAGACGGTAGAGTTCGATTTTTCCGATCTCTCCGGCCCAACGAAATATGGGCACATGCATCACGCGGTATTCACGTACATCGACGCGAATCATCACGTGGAGGATTGGACGTATATGATGCCGGGGGACAAGCCTCTGCACGCGCATTTTGAATTGAAGCGGGTGCAGTGACCGGGGCTAAAGCCCCTATTCATTGCGAGGATAACGCGGCCCTAAAGGGCCGCTCTTCCACGGCGATGCATGGGGCGGTCTAGTTCCTAAATCGACGCGCGGAAGGGTAGCAGCATAGAACCTCAGCGGGTAAAGCCGCTGTTGAAAGCAAGTCGGTGATCGCAGCGCTAAAGCAGGGCCCACTCAAGCCAAAAGAGGGCTTGAGTGCGGCACCCTCCGTGGCCCTAGAGGGTGAGACTACCTTAGTTAAGGCTGTTTGAGGATCGATGGAAATCTGATGGACCGTGAGTGGAATGAGAGTCAGCCGATCTACCGTCAACTGCGCGACCGCGTGGTGGCGATGATCCTCGACGGCGTGCTGAAGGAAGGCGATCCGTTGCCTTCGGTGCGCAATGTGGCGGCGGAGTACCGGCTGAATCCACTTACGGTCCTGAAGAGTTATCAGCAACTGGTGGATGAAGAACTCGTGGAGAGCCGTCGCGGCCTGGGGATGTTCATCACTGCGGGCGCGTATAGCGCGCTGCTGGCGGCCGAGCGGCAAAAGTTTCTGGGCGAAGAATGGCCGCGGATTGCGGCGACGATTCAGCGCCTGGGACTGCGAGCGGAAGAGCTGCTCGCTGGTAACGGAAGCCCGACCGATGGAAAAGGCTCAAAGGGTGGCGGAGCCAAGACGAAAGAGTCGTCCCTGATCGAATCTAGCTCGGCCGAATCGAAAGCGGGCGAGGAGGAGCGCTGACTATGGCATGCATTGAAGCGCGCGGGCTGCGCAAGGCCTACGGCACGAATTTCGCGCTGGACGGCGTCAACTTGCGCGTGGAAGAAGGCCGCATCGTAGGACTGATCGGGCCAAACGGCGCCGGCAAGACGACCTTGCTCAACGCGGCGCTTGGACTGATTTCATACGACGGAGAACTGCGCGTGCTGGGGCGCGACCCATGGAGCGAGCGCGACCGACTGATGAACGATGCATGCTTCCTGTCCGATATCGCGGTACTGCCGCGCTGGATGCGGGTGACACAGCTGCTCGAGTATGTGGCGGGAGTGCGTCCCCGATTCAATCGCGGGAAGGCAGAGGCCTTTCTCGCGAAGACGTCGATCAAACACACGAGCAAGATTCGCGAACTCTCCAAGGGGATGGTGACGCAGCTGCATCTGGCCGTGGTCATGTCGATCGACGCGCGGCTGCTGGTACTGGACGAGCCGACGCTGGGGCTCGACATCATCTATCGCAAGCAGTTTTTCGATTCCCTGCTGAACGACTACTACGACGGAAACAGCACGATCATGGTGGCGACCCACCAAGTGGACGAGATCGAGCATGTGCTGACTGACCTCGTGTTCCTGGACCGGGGACGAATTGTTCTCCAGCAGACGATGGAAGAGGTGGAGTCGCGCTATCAGGAATTGGTTGTGCATCCGGAGCGCGTGGCCGAGGCGAGAGCGCTCAAACCGATGCATGAACGGCAAGCGATCGGGCGCACGGTCATGCTCTTCGATGGCGTGGACCACGAGCGACTGGCAGGGCTCGGCGAAGTGCGCACGCCGAGCGTTGCGGACTTGTTCGTGAGGATTATTGGCGACCGCGCCGGGCAGAGCTCCATGCCTGGACAAGGAGCGACACAATGACGACGAATGCGATTGGGAGTTCCGCCCGCGCAAGTTTAGGTTCCGAGGTGGCGGGGACCAACACGGGGATCTCCCCGGCTCAAAATTTCTTGTGGGCGGTGCGGCGGGAGTTGTGGGAGTACCGGATGCTTTACCTTGGACCGCTGGCGGCGACGGGCTTGTTTCTGGCCGCGTTCGCGGTGAGTACGCTTCATTTTGCGCGAACGATGCGGCTGGCCTCGGCGCTCGGTGCGATCCGGTTGCACGATTCGATCGCCTCTCCCTACGACATGATTGCCGGGCTGACGATGCTCACCATGATGATCGTGGGAGCGTTTTACTGCCTGGACGCACTTTATGGAGAGAGGCGCGACCGCAGCGTGCTTTTCTGGAAGTCGATGCCGGTGTCGGACACGGTGACAGTGCTGGCAAAAGCGAGCATCCCGTTTGTCGTCCTGCCGTTGCTGGTATGGGCCATCGCGGTGGTAGCGCAGTTCCTGATGCTGATTTTGAGCAGCGGAGCGCTGGCGGCGAGCGGGCAGAGTGTGGGCGAGCTGTGGCATGCGCTGCCGTTGCCGCGAATGTTTGTACTGCTGCTGTATCACCTGATCATGGCGCATGTACTTTGGCATGCGCCGTTTTACGCGTGGCTTCTGCTGGTAGGGGCCTGGGCACGGAGAACGCCATTTGTGTGGGCGGTCCTGCCGCCGATCGCTCTTTGCTTTATCGAGAAGATCGTCTTCAATACGACGTACTTTCTCGACATGTTGCGATATCGATTGAACGGGAACGGCATGGACGTGCTGCTGTCGCAGAACCGGTTCCCAATCGATCCAATGACGCAGATGACGCCCGTTCGATATCTCGGGAGTTTGGGGTTGTGGACGGGACTGGCGGTGACGGTGGCGTTTCTGTGGGTGGCGACGTGGTTGCGGCGGAATCGCGGTCCGGTGTAATTCCCTTCGCGTGTCCAAAGCCGGTCTCAGTTGCCTCCTACGCCTGTTGTGTTGAGCAACACAGATATTGAACCAATCCTCGCGAACCCCACTGGAACATCTCACGAACCAGGAGATCGGGAGTCTAATGTCCCGGAGGACGCATGAGGGGACTTGGGTGGTGTCTTGTTTTGTTTTCATTTGTTGCGGCTGGGTCGGCGCAGGAGACGCCAACGCTCGCGGAGATTCTGCGCTTGCATGTGGAGGCTTTAGGTGGGTACAAGAATCTCGAAGCAGTGCATTCGATGGTTGAGCGCCTTGAGTATCGGGAGGGATCGTTTGTCATCCCCAATGCCTTTATCGCGAGGATGAGGCCCTACTACAAAACGCTGGCTGATCCGAAGGACCTCAACGTTGATATCAACGAAGGCTATGACGGCAGCGCGTGGGAGTACTACAAAGATCCTGGAGTGGTTATTCGAACCGTAGGCGCGGCGGCGGCGGCCGGCCGTCATGGCACCGAAATATTCGATTCACTATTGGACTACGAAGCGGCGGGCACGCGGATTGAGCTGGGTGGATTGGAGTCATTTGCGGGAAAACCTGCTTACAAACTCCACGTCACGTTGGCAGATGGATTCGAGAAGGACTTGTTCCTGGATCCGAAATCGTACCTGATCGTCGGTGACCGGCGTTCGGCGCCTGTGCACGCGTTTGGAGCAGATGTGCGATCGGAAAACCGGATTGGAGACTATCGACGCGTCAATGGCGTGCTTTTCCCCTTCCAGATAGTTGAGACGGAGATCGCGACCGGGAAAGAACTTAATTCGAATACGGTTCAATCAATCGAGGTCAATCGGCCGGTGGACGCAAATTTTTTTGAGCCCCCGCAATTCGAGCGAACGCCTTTGCAGAGAATGCTGGAGCAACTTTACATGGAGCGCACCGATCCGGTGTGTGTGATGTGGAGCTATCGCCAGTTCAGGAAAGCGTATCCGAATGTGAATACGGAGGCGGGAGTGGAGTTCATCGGCTATCAGATGGCAAAGATGAGGGATTTCAACGGGGCGGTAGAGTTGCTCAGCGCAAATGCTATGGATTATCCGATGTCGGCAAGCGCGCAGTTTGGATTGGGAAGAGCTTACCGGGCGGCAGGAGATGTCGAGCATGCGAGAGAGCATTTTCGCAAGGCGCTGGAGATTGATCCGCACTTCAAGAAGGCGAACGAGGGGTTGGAGGCGCTGAGGTGAGTTACTGGTGTCCTACTGCACGGCGACTCGATTGTTGATCGCTACTCGACCCCGAGCTTATGCACCAGCGCCTGTCGAGCGCGCGGATGGATCTCGCGCTCCGGTTCTATGCGGCAAAACGCTCCCTCCATGCCAACCCGCAGGAATGTAGGGCCCCGCCGCGCCTGCGCGCTAGCGAGCAAGAGAGACAGCATGGTCCCTCCTTGCCGAGCGCAGAAACATGTGTCGGGCGGAGTATACGCCTCGGGGTAAAAGAGCAAGCAGACGGTGCCGGGCACGAAATGGCCGTTGCTTAGTCATCCCTGATGCGTCTTCTTGGATGAAATTCCCCGGAAGTAAGTCTAGTTGGACTGTTTCTCCGGCAGCAGTGGTGGGGGCGATGAGGAAAGTCGAGCTTGCTCCGCAGTAAGTCGAAGTCTTGTTTCGAGGTGCTTCTTTCGGAAGTGCGCGAGCGCGCGCCGGCCCCAGGCTCGAACGAAATAATAATTGAGGGCGCTGCCAATCGCAGAACTCGCCAGCGGAATCAGGCGGCCCGCCCATTTTTCGACGACCTCTGTACTGGCACGCGCGGCGATGCGTTGAATCACTTTGGGCACGAAGCGGTTCACGACCTCTTTTTCGAGCAGCTCGCGGCTGATGTCGACGCCGGCGGCGCTGGCGGCGGCGATCCAGAGTTCGGCGATCTCCTCGTCGGTGTTCATTTCGAAGCCGTAAATCAGGCTGAGCTTTTGGATCGTGCGCATCGTGATCGCAGAGAGAATGCCGAGATCGGGCATGATCGTCAGAATGCCGCCAAGGCCGAGGCCGGCGCCCTCGGCGGCGGCGATCTTCATGCCGCTGCGGATGACGGACTCGGCGACGTCGTCGAGGCGCGACACCTCGACGGAATAGACACCCTGGAAGGTGACGATGGGCAAGCCGTAGGCGGCGCGCAACTGGAAGAGGAATTTCTCCGGATCGACCCTGACGGTTTCGTAGGCGCGAGTCAGGCCTCCGCGGAAAGCGTCTTCAGCGCGGCGCCGGAGCCAGGATTTTTGTTGGTCGTTAGTCGTCAGTCGTCAGTCCTCGGTCGTCAGTCGTTTTTGGCAACCCCAGCTGTTTCAAGTCTATCTTCAAAACACGGCGGGATCGAGGTTCGAGTCTTCCGTCACGAGATTCTTCTATCGTGGAGGTAAATGAAGGAGTTTGCAGATTCGCCGACGACCGGCGACTAGCGACCAACGACCGATGGCGCTGTGCTAGCATCAATGGTTCCAATGCCCCACGGAAAAATGCATATCGTCCCGCTTGGCGGGCTTGGCGAGTTCGGCATGAACTGCATGGCCCTGCGCTGGGGAGACGACATCATCGTCGTCGATGCGGGTCTGATGTTCCCCGAAACTGAGCTGCTCGGCGTCGACATCGTCGTTCCGGACATCTCCTACCTGCTGGAGAATCGCGCGCATGTGCGCGGCATTGTTCTCACGCACGGCCACGAGGATCACATTGGAGCGCTGCCGTGGATATTGAGCGAACTCAATGTGCCGGTTTGGGGAACCGAGTTCACGCTCTCGTACGTTGAGGACAAACTCGACGAGCACCAACTGCTCGACGACGCCGACCTGCGCGAGATCCGGGCGGGAGAGCGCATCAAGATTGGGCCGTTCACTGTCCACGCGCTGCAGGTGACGCATAGCCTGGTCGATTGCGTCGCGCTGGCAATTCACACGCCCCTTGGCGTTGTCTTGCACACCGGCGACTTCAAGGTCGATCCGACACCGACAGACAACCGGCTGTTTGACCTGCACAGCTTCGCCGAGTACGGGAAAGAAGGCGTGCTGGCGCTGCTCCAAGACTCGACTAACGTCGAGCGCAAAGGCTACACACCTAGCGAACGCGCGGTGCATCGCAAGTTTGAAGAGATATTTGTCCGGACTCAAAGACGCTTGTTTATCTCGTGCTTCTCGTCGTCGATTCACCGCATCAAGCTGGCGGTCGACATGGCATGGGAACACGGGCGGAAGATCTGCTTTATCGGCCGCTCGATGAACAGCTCGTCGGAGATCGCGGAAGATCTTGGGTACATCACGATCCCGGAGGGGATGTTGATTCATCCCGGCGAGATGAAGAATTTTCCGCCCGAGAAAGTGTGTGTGTTGATCAGCGGCACGCAGGGCGAGCCGATGTCGGCGCTGTCACGCGCGGCGGTGGACAGCCACAAGCACGCGAAGATCGAAAAAGGCGACACGGTCGTGCTTTCGTCACGCATCATTCCCGGCAATGAAAAGGCAATCTACCGGGTTGTGGATCACCTGTTCCGGCGCGAAGCGTTCGTGATTTACGACGACGGATCTTATCCGCCCGTGCATGTCAGCGGGCACGCCAGCCAGGAAGAGTTGAAGCTCATCATCAACCTGGTGCGGCCGAAGTATTTCATTCCGATCCACGGCGAGTATCGGCAGCTCAAGCTGCACGCGGAACTGGCGAGCACTATGCGAAGCGCGGTTGGCAACATCCTGCTGATTGAGAGTGGCGACGTTTTGGAGATTGACGAACTCGGTGCGCGCAAGTCAGGACGCGTGAATGTTGGACGGGTGTGTATCGACTCGGGTTCGCGCACGGATGTGGTGGAAGACCTGGTGATTAAAGACCGGCGCCATTTGAGCGAGGATGGATTCGTGATGCCGATTATCGCGATCAACAAGCTGACAGGCCGGGTGGAATCGGCGGCGGAGATCGTCACGCGCGGGTTCGCGCCGGGAGAAAATGGCGTGATCGAGCGCGCCCGCGAAATCGTGATGGAGACGCTCGACGGCTCGAGCGCTGAAGAGAAGGCCGATTACGGAGTGATTAAGGAGAAGATTCGCGCCGATCTGAAGCGGTACATCTCGAAACAGACGCAGCGGCGACCGCTGATTATGCCGGTGATACTGGAGATTTAAGTCATCGCTCCCTATGGTTTCTCTGCAAGACATAAATGCAGCCCAATCCCTTCTGAATGGCGTTGCTGTGCGCACACCGCTTCTCGAGTGGGCTGGAGTCACCGCCAAACGCAAGCTTTTTCTTAAGCTCGAAAACCTGCAGCCAATTGGGGCTTTCAAGTTGCGCGGCGCTTACAATAAGGTCGCTGCGCTCAGTGAAGACGAGCGGCGGCGTGGCGTGATTTCTTATTCGAGCGGCAATCACGCGCAGGGCGTGGCCTACGCGGCGCGGGCGCTGGGGGTAAAGGCCATCATCGTGATGCCGAACAACGCTCCTAAGAATAAGTTTGAGGCGACGGCCGCGCTCGGGGCTGAGATTGTCACGGTTGGGCCGGGCAGCGAAGAGCGGCGTCAGCGCGCCGAACAGTTGGCCGCCGAGCATGGTTACGCGATTGTTCCTCCCTACAACGACGAGAAGATCATCGCCGGCCAAGGAACGGTGGGACTCGAAATTCTTGAGGATCTGCCTGACGTCGAGACGGTGATCGCTCCTGTCGGGGGCGGCGGATTGATCAGCGGAATTTCTGCGGCGATCAAGCTGACGAATCCCGCGATCAAAGTGATCGGCGCCGAGCCTGAACTCGCCGGTGACGCTCGCGCAAGCTTGCGAGCCGGACATGTTGTCTCTTTTCCCGCCGAGCAGGTCTCGCAAACGATGGCTGACGGACTGCGCACGCAGAGCGTGGGGGAGATCAACTTTACGCACATTCGGGCGTATGTCGACGACATTGTGTATGTGAAGGAAAGCGAAATTCGCGAAGCGGCGCGCGCGTTGAGCGCGAATCCCAAGACCGTAGCCGAGCCGAGCGGTGCGGTGAGCGTGGCGGCATTTATGTTCCATGCGGAGGAGTTGCCGCCGACGCGAAATAACGTGGCTGTTATCAGCGGCGGGAATATCGATCCGCAGTTCTTGGAGGAGTTGCGGGGGGCCGTCCGCACATAGCCGGACCGTCCACTTTCGCGCGGATCGTCGTCTTGCGTTTTGATCCGGGAATAAATTCACGAGGTAGTCAGGCCTCGAATGACGCGACATGGGGAGAACTCCCTGCTAGGCCCGTTAAGAGTGTCAACATCTGTGGGGTCCTTAGACTTATTCGGCTCGCTTCTCCACCCCGGGTTGCTCACCTCACTTCGCTCAGAGTGACAGGATTTCGGCAGCGCACTTATCCACCGAGCCTGACAACACGATCGTGAATGTACAATTCTTCGTTCCCACATTCGTTGGCACATCGGAGGCATATTGGTTCGCTGGCTGGAAAGGCTCTTTCATATCTCGCAGCACGAGACAACGGTGCGGCGCGAGGTGGTTGCGGGCCTCACCACCTTCTTCACGATGTCATACATCGTGGCGGTCAATCCTGCCATTCTTAAAACCGCGGGCATGCCCGTTGGCGCTTCGCTGACCGCGACCATCTTTACCGCGATCTTTGGCACGCTACTGATGGCGTTCTATGCCAACCGGCCGTTTGCGATCGGTCCGTACATGGGCGAGAACGCGTTTATCGCATTTACAGTTGTGCACGTTCTCGGCTACACGTGGCAGAGCGCGCTGGGGGCGGTGTTTCTTGCGGGTATTCTGTTTGTGCTGATGACTTTGTTTCGGTTGCGGCAGTGGATGGTCGACGCGATCCCCGCGACTTTGCGGTACAGCTATGCGGTCGGGATCGGGTTGTTTCTGACATTCATCGGTCTGAATCAAACCGGCATCGTAACCATCGGAGCGCCGGGAGCGCCGGTGCGGCCGGGACATCTTACGTCTCCGGCAATTCTGCTGGCTATCTTCGGGTTTCTGTTGATCGTGGTGCTCACGATTCGGAAGTTTCCGGCAGCCATTCTGACAAGCATTCTGACCACTGCGCTTCTGAGTTTCATCACCCGGGTTTCGCCGGCTCCGGATTCGTGGCTGAGCATGCCGCCCAGCCTAGCGCCCGTTTTGATGAAATTCGACCTGCACAGCCTGTTGAGCTGGGGATTTTTTCCCGTGGTGCTGACAATTCTGATCATGGCGTTTGTGGACACGATGGGAACGCTGATCGGAGTCTCAGCGCGCGCGGGGTTTCTCGACAAAGATGGCAATCTGCCCCAGATCGAGCGGCCGATGATGGCGGACGCGCTGGCGACGACGTTTGCAGCGGTCATCGGCACGACGACCTCGGGCGCATATATCGAATCAGCGACAGGCGTGGAGGCGGGCGGACGAACCGGATTGACGTCCGTGGTCACAGCGCTGTGCTTTGTCGGGACACTGTTCTTCGCGCCGTTCATTTCTGCGATTCCACCGCAGGCGTATGGGCCGGCGCTGATTTTTGTAGGATTGTTGATGCTGACGCCGATTACGCGCGTTCCCTTCGACGACCTCAGCGAACTGGTTCCGGCGTTTGGTGTGATCGCGCTTATGGCATTTACCTACAACGTCGGGATTGGGATGACTGCGGGCTTTGTTCTGTATCCATTTTGCAAACTGGTTTCGGGACGTCTGCGCGAGGTGAAACCGGCACTCTGGGCGCTGACGGTGCTGTCGCTGCTGTTTTTCGTCTTTTATCCGTACTCGTGATCGAGGCAGAGATTTTCTCGAGGTGTCTCCGCGATTGGGTGAATTGGAATGATTCGTTTTGGGATTGCCGGCTTTGGACTGCACGCAGTGAGGCGCTTGATGCCGGGATTTGCGCTGGCAAAGAAGTGTAAAGTTGTCGCGCTTTCGCGGCGCGACATGGCCAAAGCTCGCGAGGCATCGGAGCGGTACAGCATTCCTCACGTGTTTGCCTCGACTGAGGAGCTCTGCCGCTGTCCGGAGGTCGATGCCGTGTTTGTCACGACTCCCAACGCCTGTCACCTTTCGGATGTTTTGGCGGCGGTTGCGACGGGCAAGCCGGTGCTGTGTGAAAAGCCTATGGCGATGAACGCCGGGGAATGCCGGCAGATGGTGGACGCGGCAAAGCGGAGTCAAGTTCTGCTGGGGGTCGCGCAGATCTTCCGCTTCGAAGAAAGCACGGCTCGTTTTCGCGCGCGCGTTGCGCAAGGCGATATTGGTCGTCCACTGTTTGCGCGCGCCGAATTCTCATTTCCAGGCCAGGCTCACCCACGTACATGGATCTCAGATCGACGCATCTCCGGCGGCGGACCTGTGACTGACGTCGGCGTGCACTGCATCGACGCCTTGCGTTACATCCTGCAGGATGAGGTGACTCGGGTGAGCGCGATGTCGCGCGCAGATGAGAACTCCGGCGATGTGGAGGCCGCAGCCATTCTGACGCTCGAATTTCGACGTGGAACGCTCGCGACGGTGCTGGTTTCGACGCGCGCGCACTATCGCACTCCACTGGAAATTGTCGGCGAAGACGGAGTGATTCGAGCGGACGATGCGCTCAACGTCGATCGTCCGATCCGGATCGAGCTTTGGAAGCAAGGAGCGCTGGTTGATGAAGAAACGGTCTCCAATCACATCGCTTATGCCGGGCAAGTGGACGCGTTCGCCGATGCCGTCGAAGGACGGGCCGGGTTCCCGGTTTCCGGAGAGGAAGGGCTAACCAACCAGCTGATTCTTGATGCGGTGTATCGCTGCGCGGAGACGGGGAGGAGCGAGATCCTGCAGTCGTAGACCTAGCCATAAGCCATACAAACGGCAACTCTTAAGCCAGCCGGCCGAGAAAATCTCCCAAAAAATTAAGAAGCGTCCCGGATCGTGAGATCGCGGGACGCCCGAACAGCCCTCCCCCAGAACTGCTCACGACCAAAATACGGCGGACCGGACGGAGGCGAAATGCCACCACCGGGTGGGCATCTGGCACTAAAGAACCACTTGCCAAAAGCCGAAACTTTGGTAACATTCGTCAACCGCGATTGGTGTTACCAGCCGCGCCCTGGTTCTGGAAACGTCTCCTCAAGATATGGTTCGACGAAGAGACTTCCCCCCGATTCCGAGAACGCTAAACGGTTTCGATTCCTGCTAGTAGGACGATTGTCCAACTGGAAAAGAACCGCGAAGGCAAGATGATTGTTGCTAGTGTGCAGCAGATTGCATTCGGGGCGGGGAGGAAGCGGGGGAAAAAGCTCTCAAGTTATTGAAAAATATAATATAAGTCTTCTTTCTATATTTGGAAGAAGAAGTGCTGTAGCGGGGAGGGGCGATCTGTACCCGTTTGTCGTACGACTTTGGTAAGAGCTCGAGACAGAGTTCGAGAGTTTTGGGAGGAAACAAAATGAGGCGAGTGGTAGTCATTGCATTGCTGGCATTAGCGCTGCCGATGGCAGTTTGGGCGGACAACATTACACTTACCAACCAGGGTGGCACGATCTCGATTTCCGATTCGGGAATTGCTTCGAAGGGATCGCAACTTAAGAGCTTCAATGGAATTCAAGCGCCTCCGGGAAAATCGCTCGGATCGGTGAGCTACACGACCGGCGCGCTGACCAGTGGCTCGATCGCAGCGGGCGGGACCTTCTCATCCGCGGGCTCGACATTTGACGTCATCGGCAAGGGCAATTTTGGCCAGCCGAAGGGACCGATCTTCACGGGCGGCTTCACAGGCGACATCGCATGGACTCTGGTGAGTCAGACCGGCCAGAAGCTGGTTTATACCTTGAGCGGCGACCTGAGCGGCCAGCTCTATAACGGCGTGATAGTAACCGGGCAGACCACGCAGACCATTACCACGCACCCCGGACAGCTCGCAAAGGGCATAGGACACATCACCCTTGGCACGACAACGCTGACGACGCCCGAACCCGGAACGCTGGGATTGCTGGGCACCGGATTGTTGGGCATCGCGGGGATGTTCCGCCGCAAGAGGTCCTAAGTCCAAATCTAACCAAGTTCGCTCAAAACACTCACCTTAGCCCCGCCGGAAGGCGGGGCTTTTCATTGCGAAAAATCCAGCTGGCCGATCTGGATTCGGGTTGTTCCCGACTCCGCCCTGCAGCTTAGCTCCCGCGAATTGATCCCTTTATCCTCGACAGAGTCCAGCCAACAACGTACCCAAGGCTTGTGATTACGCTGGTAATGGAGGCCGGCGGCTTTAGCGTTGACCTCGCGCGCGGGCAACCCTAAATTCAGGCGAGGGGAGGTTGTATGAAGGATATTCACGAGGTTTTACGGCGGAAGCAGGCGCAGCACGCCTTGTTGGGCAAGCAGATCGAGATGCTGCAGCAGGCGGCCGATAAGCTCCGCGAGGTCGCGCCCTTACTCGCCGAGAACGATGAAGAGGAGACGGCGGTGCTGACGGAAGTAAACGAGGATAACTCGAAGTCAGCGGCTGCTTCGGCGGGCGCAGGCGCCTCCGGATCAGGATCGAAGTCGGGACGTGGGCTGACACCGCGGTGGCCGTAGAGTTCGGCCACCAAGAGCTCAGCCGTAAGCTCTGATGACTCTCTCCGCATGACTGGCCCGCACGGGCCGGCGTCCAACCTTTAGTTCGAGGCAAGCTCCCATAAATCTCGCCTTGCCCAGAGGCTTCGGCCTCTGGCGCGGGCACCGGCCGACCTGGATATTTCTCCAACGATTTCCAATGCACTAGAATTGCAGGTCGCGGCTTGGCGGCTCAGGTCGACCGGTGGACCGCGAGAAGCCCGTTCAGGCTGAAATCTTGCACACGCGCCCGATCACGAATCTGCTGCTTCTTTCGGTAATCGCCGGGCTCGCCATCGTGCCTTTCATTCACTGGGGAAATCCTTCCGGACACGACTTTGAGTTTCACATGTATTCCTGGATGGAAGTGCTGCAGCAATGGAAGCTGGGAGTCATTTATCCGCACTGGGCCGGACAGGCGCATTGGGGATGTGGCGAGGCGCGATTCCTCTTCTATCCGCCAGGATCGTGGGTGATGGGCGCCACGCTGGGAGCGATTGTGCCCTGGAAAGTGGTTCCGGGGGTGTACTGCTGGATGGTTTTAACGCTTGCGGGATTCAGCATGTATGTACTCGCCCGGCGATGGCTTGGGCCTTCGAATGCGCTGTTCGCGGCTGCGTTTTACGCGCTCAATCCTTACCACTTGCTGGTCATTTATTGGCGGAGCGCATTTGCTGAATTATTGGCGGCCGTTCTTTTGCCGCTCGTGCCGTTGTGTCTTCTGAAACTGAAAGGCGGGAGTGAACGTGCGGTAATGTGGCTCGGCCTCGTGTTTGCTGGGGCGTGGCTGGCAAACGCGCCGGCGGCGGTGATGATTCATTACTCGGCAGCCGGGTTGGTAGTCGTTCTTGCCTTGCAGGAAAAGTCGGCAAAGGCAGCGATTGGAATTCTGGCAAAGACCGGGGCGGCAGTTGTACTGGGGGCTGGGATGGCGGCCGTTTACCTTGTTCCTGCAATTTACGAAGAGCCTTGGGTCAGCATCGCCGCGCTGCTTTCGCCGGGCGTGAGGCCGCAGGACAATTTCCTGTTCACGTATATAGCTGACGCTGACCACAACCGCTTCAACCTGCTCGTGTCTCTGGTGGCGATGTCGGAGATTGCTGTGTTCGCTGTTGCGGCGTGGATGGCCAGCAGGAGATCCCACAAGAATTCGGACGATGGTCTGATCCGTAGTGCGTGGACCTGGCTCGCATCGTGGGGAGCGGTTGCGGCACTGGCGATGGTGCCGGTCTGCAATTTTCTCTGGTTGTACCTGCCGAAGTTCCGGTACGTGCAGCTTCCCTTTCGCTGGCTCCTGTGCCTGAATGTCCCGCTGGCACTGCTCTTGGCAGGTGCGACTGCCTGCATGAAATCCAATGGAGCACGATGGATGGCTCGGACACTCGTCTGCGCGTTCTTGCTGGCGACGCTTCTTGTCTCCGGACGGCGAGTTCAGCCTCCCTGGTGGGATCAGGCGGCAGACATTCAGGAAATGGATGACGCGATGGCTGACGGTATCGGCTACGACGGAACCGACGAGTACGTTCCGGCAGGAGACGATCCCTATGAATTGAAGAAAGACTTGCCGCAAGTCAGCGATGAGAATGGCGCGGCGGTGAAAGTGCGGGTGCTCTCCTGGAGTGCGACGGATAAGCACTTCTCGGTGCGGGCTAATTCGACAAAGAATCTGACGATACGATTGTTCAACTACCCCGCGTGGAAGGTGACTGTCAATAGTCATGAGGTGGCAACGCCATCGTCGGAAGTGACGGGGCTGATGATTGTGCCCGTTGGCAGCGGCGAGAATGATGTGCAGATCATTTTTGGTCGAACGCGGGATTGCACTGTCGGGGGAGTGATCTCGCTGTTGAGTATTGTTTTGTTCGCTGGGCTCGTTATCAAAACATCGGGCGCTCGTAAGCCGCGGGATGCAGGGGAACGATCAACGAAGACGGGACGAACCTCGTGAGCACTCGCACAGTGCTTGTCGCAACCTCGAATCCGGGTAAGCTGCGAGACTTCGCGGGTGCTGCTGCGGTTCATGGAATCGAGATCGCGGGCATTCCGAACTTCGCTTCCCTGCCTACGGTTGTGGAAGATGGTGCGACTTTCGAGCAAAATGCGCGCAAGAAAGCCGAGGAGTACAGCCTAGCCGCGCCGGGAGAGATGGTCGTAGCCGACGACTCCGGGCTCGAGGTGGATGCGCTCGGAGGAGCGCCCGGAGTTCATTCTGCCCGGTACGCGGCTGAGGAGCCACATCTGGCGGAGGCCAATACTGACGATGAGGCGAATAATGCGCGCGTCCTCCGGGAGTTGCGCGGCGTTCCTCCGGAGAAGCGCACCGGGCGGTTTGTGTGCGTGCTCGCCGCGGCCCAAGACGGCCGGACGCTGGAGACGTTTCGCGGAACGGCGGAGGGGACCATTCTTGAAGATGCGCGCGGCCAGGGCGGATTCGGCTACGATCCGCTGTTCTTTTTTCCGGGTATCGGGAAGACGTTCGCCGAGCTTTCCGCGGAAGAGAAGTCGCATTACAGCCATCGCGGGGCGGCGTTTCGGGCTTTTCTTGACTGGTGTGACCGGAATGTTTGAAGGATTGATTTTTTTTGCGGATCACGCCGATTTTCACCGATTTCCTTTTTCTGCTTTCGCCCGCGAAACCATGGAGGACACCGCGATGTGACCCGCGTCACATCCTGCTGTACGCGATTCCTCTAACTTACTGACTGCCCAGTTTCTTGACGCGTGCTCATTCACGCGCCGATAATAGAAAGCTTCCTATCACGTTCCTTGAAGGAGCTGTCCATCGTGGCCTCAGCAGCCAATTCCGTCGCTCCCACCATCAAGCCGGGCGTTGCGCCGCTCAGAGCTGGAGAAGGCAACTCGTTCCTTCTGCGGCGGCTGCATTCGCTCTCCGGCATTGTGCCCATCGGCGCGTTTTTGCTGGAGCACTTCATCTCGAACTTTGAGGCTTTTCACGGATCGGAAGCCTATGGCAAGCAGGTCGCGTTCCTGAACAGCCTGCCGTTTGTGCTGGCGATGGAGATTTGCTTCATCTGGATCCCGATCCTCTATCACGGGATTTACGGCGTGTGGATCTGGTGGCGGGGGAACTCGAACGTCAGCGCGTATCCGTGGGAAGGAAACTGGTTCTACACCTCGCAGCGCTGGACGGGGATCATCGCCTTCATTTACATGATCCAGCACACCTATTACTTGCGCTTCACGGGCGTGCACCTGCCGACGAACCCGATGGCTTCGTTCGCGAAGGTGCAGGGCGAGTTCCAGCATCCGTGGATGATCGCGTTTTATGCGATCGCAATTGTGGCGGCTTCGTGGCACTTCGCTTACGGGATCTGGCTGTTTTGCGCGAAGTGGGGGATTACGACAGGCGACAAAGCGCGACGGCGGCTTGGCTATCTTTGCCTGCTGCTAGCTCTTGGACTGATCGGACTGGGCGCGGCCAGCATGTATGGGTTTTTGAGCCGGCCACATCATCCGCTTGATTCGAGCTCTTCAGACAACATTGTGATGGTGAGGTAAGTCGTCCGGGGATTGCCCGGCAGATCGGACTCCTAGCATGGCAGCACCAAAAATTATCGTCGTGGGCGGAGGGCTTGCGGGCCTGGCCGCGGTCATCAAGATTGCCGAAATGGGCGGAGAGGTTGACCTGTTCTCTATCGTCCCGGTGAAGCGCTCGCACTCCGTATGCGCGCAGGGCGGCATTAACGCGGCCAAGAACCTGAAGGGCGAGGGCGACTCTACCTACAAACACTTTGACGACACGATCTATGGCGGCGATTTTTTGGCGAATCAGCCTCCGGTGAAAGACATGTGCGAGGCCGCGCCGGGGATTATCGACCTGCTGGACCGTATGGGCGTGCCGTTCAATCGCACTCCGGAAGGCCTGCTGGATTTCCGGCGCTTCGGCGGCACGTTATATAACCGCACCGCATTCGCTGGCGCAACTACCGGCCAGCAACTGCTCTACGCGCTCGACGAGCAGGTGCGGCGGTATGAGTCGGAAGGCAAGGTGAAGAAATACGAGCACTGGGAATTCCTGTCGGCTGTGCTTGACGGAACGCGCACCTGCCGCGGCATCTCTGCGATGGATTGCCGCACGATGGAGATTCGTACCTTCCCGGCTGACGCGATCATTATTGCTACCGGCGGCATTGGCGCAATCTTCGGGAAGTCGACGAACTCGGTGGTGTGTACGGGGTCGGCGCAGTCGGCGCTTTATCAGCAGGGTTGTTATTACGCGAACGGCGAGTTTATTCAGGTTCACCCTACGTCGATTCCGGGCGAGGACAAGCTCCGGTTGATGTCGGAGTCGGCGCGTGGCGAGGGCGGGCGCGTGTGGGTTCCGCGGACGGCGGGCGATAAGCGCGATCCGAAGTCGATTCCGGAAAAGGAGCGCTGGTATTTTCTTGAAGAGTGGTATCCGAAGTATGGGAACCTGGTGCCGCGCGACGTGGCTACACGGGCGATCTTCAAAGTCGTCTTTGAGCACAACCTTGGCATTGACGGCAAGCCAATGGTTTATCTCGACCTGACGCACATTGACCGCAAGGTGCTCAACCGGAAGCTTGAAGGCATTCTTGAGATCTACGAAAAGTTCGTGGGCGACGATCCGCGCGACACGCCGATGAAGATCTTCCCCGGCATGCACTACACAATGGGCGGGCTGTGGGTGGATTACAAGCAGGCGACGAACGTGCCCGGAATTTTTGCCGCGGGCGAGGCAGAGTATCAATATCACGGGGCGAACCGGCTGGGCGCGAACTCGCTCGTGTCTTGTATCTACGGCGGATTCGTCTCGGGTCCGGCGGCGGTTGCTTATGCGAAGAACGTGGCGGCAGCGCCGGCAAACGGCCACTTCGGCGCCGAGCGCAAGCGGCAGCAGGAGATCAACGACGGCCTGATGAAGGCCGATGGCAACGAGAATCCCTTCCTGATCTGGCGCGAATTGGGCGACGTGATGACGAAAGAGTGCACGGTCATCCGCTACAACAAAGGATGCCAGGCCGCCGACGCCAAGGTGGTCGAACTGCTGCACCGCTTCAAGAACATCAACCTAAGCGACCGAACGCAGTGGGCGAACACGACGGTGGCGTTTGCGCGGCAGCTCTATAACATGCTGCAACTCTCGCGCGTGATTGCGCAGGGGGCGGCGATGCGGGACGAGTCACGCGGCTCGCATTACAAGCCGGACTTTCCAGATCGCGACGATGTGAACTGGATGAAGACAACAAAGGCGTCGTTCGCGCCGGATGCAGATGAGCCGAAGTTTGAGTTCGAGCCGGTGGATGCAAAGTTGATTCCGCCGCGGCCGAGGAAGTACTGAAACCGAGTGCGGCAGGGGCAAAAGCCCCTAGATTCTCTTAGCGATTGGATCGGCACGGCTGAAGCCGTGCCCTGATACGAACCTAGAACACAATGAGATTGTCGTCCGTGATTGATAACCATTGGATTTGTGAGATTTTCGCCGGCGAGTCAAACCGACTCTGGGCGAATGCAGGTACCACGACTACAGCGACTTAGGCTAGAAGCTAATGGCTAATAACAAAACCGTAATTATCAAGATCAAACGTCAACTCACTCCCGACGCGCCGTCGACGTGGGAGGAGTTCGAGATTCAACACCGGCCGAACATGAACATCACTTCGGCGCTCATGGATATCGCGGCCAATCCGGTGACGCGCGATGGCAAAAAGACCACGCCCGTCACCTACGACTCGAATTGCCTGGAAGAGATCTGCGGGTCGTGCGCCATGATCATCAATGGCAAGGCGCGGATGGCGTGCTCGGCGCTGCTCGACCAGCTTGATCAGCCGATCAAGCTCGAGCCGTTTTCGAAGTTCCCCATCGTGCGCGACCTCGCTGTCGACCGCAGCGTGATCTTTGAGAACCTTAAGAAGGTCAAGGCGTGGGTGCCCGTCGATGGCACCTACGATCTTGGCTCCGGCCCGCGGCAGTCGGCCGAAATGCAGGAGGCCGCTTATCCGCTCTCGCGCTGCATTTCCTGCTGCTGCTGCATGGAGGCTTGCCCGCAATTCACGGAAGGCACCGGTTTCGTGGGCGCGGCGACGATCTCGCAGGTGCGGCTCTTCAATACGCACCCGACCGGCGCGGCGCTCAAACGCGAGCGTCTTGCAGCCCTGATGGGCGACGGCGGCATCCAGGAGTGCGGCTATGCGCAGAACTGCGTTGAGGTTTGTCCGAAAGATATTCCGCTGACGAAGTCGATCTCAGAAGTTGGCGGGCAGGTGATGCGGCAGGCGATCGGGGATCTGTTCCGGAAATAGGCTTTAGGCTTTCAGGTTTAGGTTGGTCGGTGACCGATGGGCCAGATTTGTCAGCGACCAAGAAATCCCGTTAACCCATTGTCCCAAAAGCCGCTCCCGTGGCCGAAAGCCGAGGGCCTAAAGCCCAACGCCGTTTCACTGGTTACCTCGTAACTTCCTTCCGTAACAGTGTTTTTGGCGATTATGCTGCCACAAATTTGACACGTCAGTTAGAATTGCGTTTCCTCTCACCGAAAATGAGGGCTTTGCCGACGCGAGGTTTATGACCCAAGGGACACGGACTCCAGGCCGACTGGCATGTTGCGGGGCGTTATTGGCCCTGCTTGCCTGCATGAGTGGAAACGCCTTGGGCTTGCACAGCGTCGACCCGCAACATCGTGCCGGGCGTCCCCGTCACAGCCTGCGCCGCATTCACTTTCGTCGTACTCGTTGGAATCCGCTTTTCCGGCCGTCGCACGATTCGCTGCTTCTCCAAAATGCCGAGGTTGACCGGCTGCAACTTCCTCGGATTTACGATGATGTTCAGCTGCAACAGTTGAAGGATTCTGGCGACCTGGTGCCGATCGTGCCGAGCGAGTCGTTGAAGATCGAACCCAGCCTTGATCCGTCGCGACGATATTCGCGGGTGTGGGCACGGGATTTTGTCGAGGACCTTTCCGAGGTTTACTACAGCCGCTTTCACCAGCAGATTCAGTTGAACTCGGCGGTGCGGACGGTGAAGGTGCAGAAGAAGCTTCGCCGGCGGAATCGCAACGCCGCGCCCGCTGAGGGCGAAACGGCCTCTTCGCATCTTGCGGGGATCACCGTGGACCTGCAACGCCGCGGAATGACGCCCCAGCAGATTCGATTCATGGAGTCGTACCTTTTCTATCTGCGGGCGCTCGGTCTGGTCGAGCCCGAAGAAGAGCGGCGGCACTGGTGCTTCCACGTAATGGTCTCGGACCGCTACGAAGAGTGGCGGCAGACACAGACGCTGCTGCCTGTGCACCAGCAAGTGACCTCCGACACAATCGCAGCTTCAAACTGATTCTTCCCACTTCACAATGATTGTTCTGATGGCTGGCCTGCCTGGGACCGGCAAGAGCACGCTGGCTCGCGAACTTGCACGCCGCACCGGCGGATGCGTGGTTGGCAAGGACGAGATCCGAGCCGCGATATTCGCTCCCGAAGACATCCAGTTCTCAACGGCGCAGGATGATTTCGTGATGGAGATCATGCTCGACGCGGCGGATTGGTTGCTGAAGAAGAATGCCGGGCGCACGATTTTCCTAGATGGCCGGACATTCTCACAGCGCTACCAGATCGATCGCGTCTTGCGCTTTGCTGGCGAGCACCATCAGCCGTGGCGCATCATCGAATGCGTTTGCGCGGACGAGTCGGCCCGGCGACGTCTTGATCTCGAACCGGAACCGGGCCATCCGGCAACCAATCGTACCTACGCGCTATATTGCGAGGTGAAGGCGCGGTTCGAGCCCATTGCGCACGCGAAGATCGTGATCTCGGCGGATCAGCGTCTCGATGAGTGCGTGAAGCAGGCTCTGGCAGGGATTCTGTAAGGCAACCTCGAGACTTCATTGCCTTGCTCCGGTTCAAGACCGGGCGATCGGTGCTATGGGACCGCCGCGAATCGTATAGAATGCCTATCCAACATGACCAAACACGTTCTTCCCCTGGTTCTTTCTCTGGCAATTACACTTCCGGTCCACGGGCAGTCGGTGAGTGCGAAGGCTCGGCAGATTCACGACTCGGCGATCGTTGTCGACACGCACGCCGACACGCCGCAACGATTTCTGGACGAAAACTTCGACATCGGGTCGAACGATCCGAACGATGTCGGCCACATCAGCCTGGACAAAGCCAAGGCTGGCAATCTGGGAGCAGAGTTTTTCTCCATTTGGGTTGAGCCCGAGACCAACAAAGGCCACTTCGCACGGCACACGCTCGATCTGATCGATGCGGTTTATGTGCAAGCGGCGCGGCATCCCGACCGCATGATGATGGCTTTCAGCGTTGCCGACATTGAGCGCGCGCACCGCGAGCACAAACTGGCGGCGCTGATGGGGATCGAGGGCGGGCATTCGATCGAGAACGATGTTCATGTTTTGCGCGACTATTACCGGCTCGGCGTGCGTTACATGACCTTGAGCTGGTCGAATACGAATGAGTTTGCAGATTCGTCCGGTGACATCAACAACCCCAAGGTCGAGCATCACAACGGGCTGACAGAAGGCGGCAAGGAGATTGTGCTGGAGATGAACCGGCTGGGCATGCTGGTCGACATCTCGCACGTTGCAGACAAGACTTTCTGGGACACGATTGCGGTCACAAAAGCGCCCGTGATTGCGTCGCACTCGTCGGCGCGAGCAATTTCGAATCATCCGCGCAACATGACCGACGAGATGCTGCGCGCGGTGGCCAAGAACGGCGGCGTGGTCGACGTCAATTTTTACAGCGCATTCCTCGACGAGAATTACCGCAAGGCAGCGGAAGCGCAAAGCAAAGAGCGGCAGGCGGCTGAGCAGGCCTATACCGACAAGGTGAAGGCTGAGGGCAAGGAACCAAGCTATATCGATATGGACCACATCGATCGCGCGTGGACGGCGAAACTTCCGCGCCCGCCGCTTAGCGCGCTGATCGACAACATCGACCACATTGCCAAGGTCGCCGGTGTTGACCATGTGGGCCTGGGATCGGATTTCGACGGGGTGAGCGGAGCAACACCGCAGGGCATGGATTCAGCCGCGGATTTGCCCAGGATCACACAGGCACTGCTGGACCGCGGATATAGTGCGACTGACATTCGCAAGATTCTGGGCGGCAATGTGCTGCGAGTGTTTGCTGAGGTCGAGCGCGTGAGCCGGGAGATGCAGGCCGACAAGAAATAGCGGCCGGCGCTGTCGTACAATTGAAGACGAAAAAAATCCAGGAGTCCTCATGCGAACACTGACCTGCACTTTGATCCTGATTACTGCTGCGTCCTTTTTCTGCGTGGCGCAAGCCGCTTCCGCCAAGCCCGCCGATTCCGCGAATCCGGTGGCTATCATTCACACCAGCGTTGGCGATATGCACTGCACGCTGTTTCCGAAACAAGCCCCGATTGGAGTCGCTAATTTCATCGGCCTGGCCGACGGCACCAAGGATTGGACCAACCCCGCTTCGCACGCGGTGAAACACGGCGTGCCTCTCTATGACGGCACGATCTTTCATCGCGTGATTCCCGAATTCATGATTCAAGGCGGCGATCCGCTAGGCAATGGAGCGGGCGATCCCGGCTACAAGTTCAAGAACGAGACGCCTTCCGATCTGAGGTTCGACAAGCCTGGCCGCCTCGCCTATGCCAACTCCGGTCCCGATACGAACGGCTCGCAGTTCTTTATCACCGAAGATGTGATGCACAGCGCCCACCTCAGCGGACATTACACAATCTTCGGTCAGTGTGACGATGCGGCTGTGCAACTGGTGAAGAAAATTGCGCGCATGGACCGCGATCCGAGCAATGACAAGCCTTTCAAGGCGGTGAAGATTACACATATCGAGATCAAACATGCGGGCGGCGCGGCGAACGAGCCGGCATCAAAACCTGCTGCCAAATGACCGGACCCCAGGAACGGCTGATTTGATCGCCCGAGGTCTTACGGGGATTAACTCTCCTGACACATTTTCCTACCACCAAGGACACGAAGGAACACGAAGGAAAGCCTGCAAATAATAAGGAGAATCTATGGCTCGCACACCCGGAACTTATGCCGTTTTTGAAACCAGCGAGGGCAACATTGTTTGCCGACTATTTGAGAAGGACGCGCCGAAGACCGTGGCAAATTTCACCGAGCTTGCCGAAGGCAAGCGTGAGTGGACGCATCCTACGACTCGCAAGAAATCGAAGGATCCGCTGTATCACGGGACGATCTTTCACCGCGTGATTCCCGACTTCATGATTCAGGGCGGCGACCCGCAAGGCACCGGCATGGGTGGACCGGGCTACCAGTTTGAAGACGAAACCAAGGGTTCACAGCATCGCTTCGACAGGCCGGGGAAACTCGCTATGGCAAATGCCGGGCCGAACACGAATGGCTCGCAGTTCTTCATCACGGTGGCTCCGACGGAGTGGCTTACGGGCAAGCACACGATCTTCGGCGAGGTGGTCGAGGGCTACGATGTGGTCGAGAAGATTTCGAAAGTTCCGCGGGGACGGCAGGACCGGCCGAACAAGGAAGTGTCGGTCAAGTCGGTAAAAATCGAGCGTTAAGCTGGGCTAGAGGCGGAGCTGCTGAAAAAGTTGCTGTGAGGGCAACAAGAACCACGAGGGCTAAAGCCCCTTACTGATTTGAGACAACTTCCGCGGTCGAGTCGACATCCCTAACTTTTTCAGTAGCCTGAGACGGGGCACGCCCCGTTTCTTTTTCCTGCAGTCCGGTTTCATGAATTTCCTGCAAATCACGACCCCGGCCTCCGGACATTAGTCACAGTTGTTTTGTGATCTTGCTCACATACTCTGGTGATATTGCCCGCCGAACTCCTTCCCTTTCTTCAATATTCTTTATAATCATTTTCAACCCGCACACCTCTGGAGGCAGCAGGCATGACGCAGTTCAACGGAGTTCCAGTTCCCTCAAACGGGCAAAAGATCGAGTACAGCAAGGGCAAGTATCACGTGCCCGACCGCCCCATCATTCCTTTTATCGAGGGCGACGGCACCGGGCGCGACATCTGGAAGGCCTCCCAGCGTGTCTTCGATGCCGCAGTCGAAAAAGCTTATGACGGCAAGCGCACAGTGGCGTGGTATGAAGTTTTCGCGGGCGAAAAGGCAAAAGCGAAGTTCCAGAATTGGCTGCCCGACGACACGGTCAGCGCGATTCGGGAATTTCGCGTCGCCATCAAGGGACCGCTGACAACGCCGGTGGGCGGTGGCATTCGCTCGCTCAACGTGGCACTGCGGCAGATTCTCGACCTCTATGCGTGCGTACGTCCCGTGAAGTACTACCAGGGAGTTCCTTCCCCCGTGAAACATCCGGAGCGCATGGACCTTGTAATCTTCCGCGAAAATACCGAGGACGTTTACGCCGGAATCGAGTGGGAGCAAGGGACGCCAGAGGTCGCGCGGCTGATCGAGTTCATCAACAAAGACATGCTCAAGAGCGGCAAGAAGCAGATCAGGATCGATTCGGGGGTGGGCATCAAACCGATCTCGATCACGGGAACGAAACGACTGGTGCGCATGGCGATCGAGCACGCGCTCGAAAACAACCTCAAGTCGGTCACGCTGGTGCACAAGGGCAACATTCAGAAGTTCACCGAGGGCGCGTTCCGCAAGTGGGGATATGAGCTGGCGACAGAGGAGTTTCGCGACAAGGTCGTAAGCGAACGAGAAAGCTGGATCATCGACAACAAAGACAAGAATCCGAATTTGACCATTGCGCAAAACGCAGAAATGGTCGAGCCGGGCATGGAGTTCGCGCCGCCAGAATTTCGACAGGCGGTGGAAAAAGAAGTGAAAGACGTTCTTGACTCGATCTACGCGACGCACGGCAAGGGCGCGTGGAAGAAGAAGCTGCTGATCAATGACCGCATCGCTGACTCGATCTTCCAGCAGGTCGTCACGCGCGCCGACGAATACACAGTGCTGGCCACGCCAAACCTGAATGGCGATTACATTTCTGACGCGTGCGCTGCGCAGGTGGGCGGACTGGGCATTGCGCCCGGCGCGAACATCGGCGACGGCTTTGCGGTCTTTGAAGCTACCCACGGCACTGCGCCGAAGTATGCCGACAAGGACGTCATCAATCCCGGCTCGGTCATTCTCTCGGGAGTGATGATGTTCCGGTTCCTCGGTTGGGGCGAGGCGGCCGACCTGATCGAGCAGAGTATGGAGCGGACTATCCAGCAGAAGAAGGTCACTTATGACTTCGAGCGCATGCTGGAAGGCGCGACCAAGGTGAAGACCAGCGAATTCGCCAGCTGCATGATTGAGAATATGGCGGCGCCGGTGGCTGCGGATTAACAGAAGTTCTGTATTTTATTCTTGAGTAAGTCGTCGGTCGTCCGTCGTCAGTCGTCGGGAAAACCGCGAATGCTGACGACTGTCGACCGCTGACTGCCGACAAACCCGAAAGGACCTTCATGCGCAATAAAGTTACGATCGTCGGCTCCGGCAATGTTGGAGCCACCGCTGCACACTGGATCGCCTCGAAAGAACTGGCCGATGTCGTTCTGATCGACATCATCGAAGGCGTTCCGCAAGGCAAGGGCCTCGACCTGCTCGAAGCCATGCCCATTGAGAAGCGCGACTCCCACATCAAAGGCACGAACGACTACGCCGACACCGCGAATTCCGACATTGTCGTTATTACCGCCGGGATTCCGCGCAAGCCCGGCATGAGCCGCGACGACCTGCTCAACACCAACTACAAGATCATGAGCGACGTGGTGGGGAAGGTGGTGCAGAATTCGCCGAACAGCATCCTCATTATTGTTTCGAATCCGCTGGACGCCATGGCGCAGGCGGCTTTCAAGCTGAGCAAATTCCCGCGCGAGCGCGTCATTGGCATGGCCGGCGTGCTCGACTCCGCCCGCTTTCGCGCCTTCATTGCCGACGAACTCAAGGTGAGCGTGGAGAACGTCAACGCCTTCGTGCTCGGCGGACACGGCGACACGATGGTTCCTCTGCCCCGCTACTCCACGGTGGCGGGAATTCCGATCACTGAGCTGATTCCGAAGGATCGGCTCGACGCGCTTGTGCAGCGCACGCGCGACGGAGGCGCCGAGATCGTGAAGTATCTGAAGACCGGTTCGGCGTACTACGCGCCGTCCTCAGCGGCGACGGAGATGGTCGAAGCCATCCTGAAGGACAAGAAGAAGATCCTGCCTTGCGCTGCCTATCTCACAGGCGAGTACGGCATCAATGGCCTGTACGTTGGCGTTCCGGTGAAGTTGGGAGCGAAGGGTATTGAGCAAATCATTGAGATCAAGCTGAGCGGGGAGGAAAAAGCTGGACTGGACAAGAGCGCGGCGGCGGTGAAGGAGTTGTGCGCGGTAATCAACGTCTAGCACGTCTCACGTGGGGACAGCGGCGCCGCGCTGTCCCACGGACTTTCCTGACCGTCGTATTTCGACAATTGCGATTCAACTTCCGGGCCTGCTGCGCTCCAAGCTGGTAATTCATACTTTTAAAGAGAGTTGACCATGGTCTTTGACCATGGTACGATTCTTTGTAATGAAGGAAATAGCTATCTCCAAGTTCAAGGCCCAGTGCCTGGGCATTCTGGAAGAGGTGCGCAAGACGCGCCGGCCAATCCGCGTTACACGCTTCGGAAAACCTGTCGCGGAGGTTGTGCCACCGTCTCCGCCGAAGTCCACAGGGATTCGGCTCGGCTGTATGGCCGGAACCGCCCGCATACTTGGCGATATTGTCGGTTCGATTAGCCCCGAGAGTGAATGGGATGCGGCCCGGAAATGAAGTTGCTTCTGGATACTCATATCTGGATTTGGAGTGCTATCGAACCGCGGCGGCTTTCGGGGCGCGTGCTCCGCGCTCTGAGCAATCAACAGAACGAACTCTGGCTCTCTCCCATCAGCGTGTGGGAATTGGTAATGCTCACGGAGAAGGGCAGGATTGAGTTGGACGAAGATGTGCTGCCTTGGACGCGCCGCACGATGGAAGAGCTCCGGCTGCAAGAGGCTCCGCTGACGATTGAAGTCGCGCTCGCAACGTCGAACTTGAATCTGCCGCATAGCGATCCGTCCGACCGCTTGATCGCGGCAGCTACCAAAGTCTTCGATTTAACCCTGGTCACGGCCGACGAGAAGCTCATCGCTGCCCCCAACATTAAGATTCTCGCAAACCGATAAACTCGAGGTTTGCGTTATAGTGTTTGCGGCTACCCCCTCATGGATTTCGACCAGCTCGAAATATTCCTGGAAGTGGCGCGTCTCTCCAGCTTTTCGCGAGCAGCCGAGAAGCGCTTCCGCACACAGCCTGCCATCTCTTCGCAGATTCGCGCCCTTGAGGAGGAGGTCGGCGCACGTCTACTCGACCGCTCCGGTGGGCGGGTGTCGATTACCGCAGCCGGCAAGCTCTTTTTTAAGTATGCGGAAGAGACGATCGAGCGCCGCAAGACGATTCTCACGGAAATTGCGGAGACCGAGCGCGTACCCCGGGGGGAGATCGTCGTCGGCGCGAATGAAGGGACTTGCCTCCACATCCTGCCTGACGTGTTTGCGCAATTCAAACGCGACTACCCGAATGTGGCGGTGAGCATCAAACGTTCTGACTATGCAAAAATTCTGGAGTCCATTTTGGAGAATGCGGTTGACTTCGGCGTGGTGTCGCTGCCGGTGAACGATAACCGACTGGAGGCGCAGATGATCCACCGCGATCATCTGGTCGCGATCACAGCTCCCAAGCATCCGCTGGCGCACAAGAAGGCGGCCACGGTGGCGGAGATCGCAGGCTTTCCGCTGGTGGTACCGAAGCTCGGGCACACGCGCGACGCGCTCGACGCGCTGTTTTACGACCATCATGTCAAGCCGAACCTAGCTATGGAACTGGACTCGAGCGAGTTGCTGAAGCGATTCGTGGCGGCGGGCGTGGGCGTCGGATTCATTGCGCGCTCCAACATCGAAGAAGATATACGCGCCAAAGCACTCGTTGCCGTGGGACTCGCCGACGTGCAGATTCGCCGAGATCTGGCGCTCGTCTTCCGAAAAGACAAATCCCTCAGCCGTGCCGCGCGTGCCTTCATGGACATCGCCCTCAATCGCAACAACGTCGGCGGCGCCTGTCTGCCCAAGCGCACAAAATGAATCATGGGTTCCAGACTGGCAAGCTGCTCGCTTCGGCGGCCATCTTTTGTGTATTTTTGTCGCCTTTAGTTTGCGCGCAGAAGCGCGCGACTGCGAAGGCACAGGCTCAGCATGGAACGCCCAGCAAATTGTTGTCCCTGAAAGTTACGGGCACCACACGCTATACCGAAAAGGAAATTCTCGGGGCGAGCGGCCTCAAACTCGGACAAGACGCAGCGCAAGGCGAATTTCAGGAAGCGGCGCAGCGGCTGGGCAAATCCGGGCTGTTCTCGAGCGTCTCATTCTCTTTTTCTTATAACGATGCCGGCGTCAAAGCCGAATTTCAACTGGCCGATAAACAAGACGTCAAATTGCTTCCGGCGCGCTTCGAAAATTTTGTCTGGTTCAGCGACGCGGAGCTGCATTCCTTCCTGGAAGAGCGGGTGCCTTTATTCAAAGATTCGCTGCTGCCCAGTTCAGGAGCGCTGGCAGATCGGGTAAATGAGGCGCTTCAATCGCTGCTTAGCGAGCGCAATCTGCCGGGTCGTGTGGACTACCTGCGCGAATCGAAGCAGGATGGCTCGGAACTAGCTGCCATTGTGTTTCGCGTTGAAGAGGTCATCATCCACATCCGCAACGTGGAATTCCCCGGCGCCTCGCAGGAGCAGGCCGAGCTTCTGGAAAAAGGCGTGCACCAGCTCGTGGATGCCGAATACTTCCGATCGAAATTGGTGGCCGTTGCCAAGTTCGACCTGCTTCCGATCCTCTGTCGCCGGGGATACCTCAAGGCTGTGTTTGGCCCGTCCGAGGCCAAGGTGGTAAGCGGTCCGGGAACACCAAGCACCGGAGCAAGCCAGCAAAGCGAGAGTGCGGGTTCCAACGAGGTCGAAGTCGACGCCATTCTTCCGGCGACGCCGGGCAAGATTTATTCTGTGTCTGGCGTGGACTGGAAGGGCAATTCTGCAGTCGCTACCGAAGAAGCCTCGCACCTGTTTCATCTCACGGTTGGCCGGCCCGCCGATGGGGTGCGCGTAACGACAGATGGCGAGAGTCTTACCCGGCTCTATCACAGCCGCGGTTATATGACAGCCGAAGTTCGGACCGACGCTCAATTGGACGATGAGAAGAGCACGGTTCATTACGACATCAACATCACTGAGGGCGATCTCTACAAAATGGGAGAACTCGAGATCGTCGGTGTCGACACGCCTTCCAAAGATCGGCTGCATGACGCGTGGAAGCTACGCGAAGGCCAGCCCTATAACGCAGAGTACACAAAACAGTTTCTGGATGATGCAGCGCGGCTATTGCCCCGCGGGCTGCAATACTCGGTCAATGTGCATGAGGAGTTGAACAAGAAAGACAAGGCGGTTGAAGTAACCATTCAGTACAAAGTGCAGTAACTCCGGGCGGTTCCACTGCACCCGTTCCCCGCGCCAGCATAATTTTTACATCTCGGAAGCTTGTGTATCGCAGCGCAGCTTGGCATGATGAATGATCACTTCTTCAAGGAGAAACTTGCATGAAAGTAAAGCGAGTTGCGGCTGCGGTTCTGGCGCTGGGCTTAGCCTGCCTTCCCGCCTTCGGTGCCGGCAAGAGTCAAACATTAACCGGCCAGGTGAGCGACGCCATGTGCGGAGCCAAGCACCAAATGCCGGGAGCTGCGGCCAGTTGTACGCGCGAGTGCGTGAAACACGGGTCGAACTATGCTCTGGTGGTGGGCGACAAGGTCTATACGCTGGAAACATCCGACAAGGCTGCGCTCGATCAACTCGACAAGCTGGCCGGGGCAAAAGCAAAGGTGACTGGCGAAGTGAACGGCGACACAATCACGGTCAAGACAGTTGCGGTGGGATCCTAGATTCGATCATCCTGAGCAAAAAAGAAACCGGCAGGCCCACGGGGCGTGCCGGTTTGTTAACTGATCCCAGCCGCGGCTGGGTTAGTTTCTAATTGCTGCTGCCGCTATCGCTATCCGGACGGCGCTTCAGCGTCGGACGATCGTCGTCGCCGCTCTTGTTGTCCGTACCTGACTTATCCGTGTTCGATGTCCGGCGCAGCGTCGGCTTGTTCTCTTCCTTCTGGTCGAGCACCTTATGGCGATTCTCGATCATCGCCAACCGACTCTTCACATCGTCAAACTCGGAAGTCGAAACGATGTACTGGGTCTTGGCCGGCAGGATGGTCGCGATCTCCTTCTGCGATTCCTCAATCCGGTCTGGCGTTTGCGGATGCGACGCGAAGGCCTTCGCCAGGGTACCCGGCTTCTTCTTCTCCTTCGCCTGAATCTTTTCGAAGAAGCTGATGAAAGCCTGCGGATCGTAGCCCGTCTTGTACATGTACTGCAGGCCGAGATAATCGGCTTCCGCCTCGAAATTGCGCTGGAACTTCATGAACGTCAGAGGCAGTCCGAGGCCGGCAGCCTCATACACCGCGTAGCCGATGCCGCCACCGACAAAAATCAGTGGGATTGTTCCGATGTTCGCCCAGTTGGCGCGGGTCATCTGGCGCATGGCATGGCGGGCGCAGACGTGAGCAATCTCATGGGCCATTACGCCGGCCAGCTCCGCTTCCTCGTCGGCAGCGAGAATCAATCCTGAATTAACATAGAAGAAGCCGCCGGGAAGAGCGAATGCATTCACTTCGTCGGAGTCGATCACCTTGATCGTGAAGGGGACCTGCGCATCGGAGTTGCGCACGAGATTCTGGCCGATACGGTTCACGTACTCGGTGACTACGGGGTCGGTCACCATCTTCACGCTGTTGTCGACCTGCATCGCGTATTGCTTGCCGACCTTGATTTCGGTATCCAGCGAGTACCAGTCGCCGAGGCCACGTCCGCCAACCTTGCGGTTCCCGATTGCGTCCACGTCATCCTTGCCGCCTGTGTGCTTCACCTTGCTGGGGTCGGCTTCTTGCGTAACCGGTGGATTCGGCGGATTGGCGTCCTTATCGGAATCCTGAGCAGCAGGCTGATCCGTTGGAGCCGGATCCTGGGTGGCAGTCGGGTCCGACGACGGAGCCTGCGTCTGCGCAGGCTGAGTCGAACTGGTTTGCGTGGACGCGGCCGCTGGTGTTTGAGAACTCTGAGACGTCTGATTCTGCGCCACGGCGAGCAATGCCACCATGAGCAGTAAGGTTAGGAGAATCAGCGATTTACGATACGGCATGTCAACACCCCGCGGGGAAACCATCCGTTGCGACGAAGCGATAACACGATTATACGCCCGATGGCAAGCGGGCTCGACGGAATTTCCCACATAGTTGGACGCCTGGCTCTTCCGTAAAGTTACCCGTTCTTTGTAACAAGATTGTTTTGTAGTTGAGGTTCCCCGCATTCATCCCTAGGCGGTCTCGGTGTTAAGATGGCGCGTTTCGTAAACGCCATCTCGAAAGAGGCCCTCATGCTCAACCGCCGCCGATTTCTCTCTTCCTCGCTCACCTCGTCACTCGCCGCAACTGCCGCAATCGGCTGGCGGGGTAATCTCTGGGCGCAGTTGGCTTCTCTACCCGCGCAGCTCCCTGACCACTCGCTCTACGACAAAGACGAGGATTCCTACTGGCGGGAGATGCGCAAGCAGTTCCTTATCCCAGCAGACGAGGTTTATCTGAATAACGGCACCGTGGGTTCCAGTCCGGCGCCCGTTCTACGCGCCATCTTCGAGGCCTACGAAACCAGCGAAAAGATGAACCAGGAAGATCCTGAGGATTATCCGATCTGGGGTTATGCGAGCTGGAACGAGTTCCGCGATCCGCTCGCCTCGTTCGTGGGCTGCAATCGCGACGAGATCGCGTTGCTACGTAATGCCACTGAAGCTAACAGCTACATTGCCAACGGGGTGGATCTTAAAGCGGGAGATGAAGTTCTAATTACAGATCAGGAGCATCCCGGCGGCGAGCATCCCTGGGACCTGCGCGCGAAGCGCTACGGAATCGTGGTCAAGAAAATTTCGCTCCCGAAGCCGGTAAAGGATTCGGCTCAGGCGCTGCAGCTTTTTAACGATGCCATTACTCCGCGCACACGCGTGATTTTCTTCAGCCATATCACTACGTATTCGGGAGTCGTTCTTCCGGCCAAAGAGATCTGCGCGCTCGCCCGGAGCAAAGGTATTTTGTCTGCGGTCGATGGCGCGCATGTTCCCGGCATGATGCGACTCAACTTGCACGACCTTGGCTGCGACATGTATTCATCGAGTCCGCACAAGTGGCTGCAAGCGCCGAAGGGCTCTGGATTCCTCTACGTGCGCGACGAAGTGATCGACCGCATCTGGAATACGATCGCCACCGAGGGCTGGGACGATACCAAGCTGAGGGCCGAACGATTCCAGCGCATAGGCAGCTCCAACGTTCCCGCGCTCGCAGGCCTGCGCGCCTCAATCAAACTCGCCAATGATATTGGCATGGACCGAATCGAGCGCCGTCACCGGCACATGTGCGATTACATTCTGGACGCGATGATCAAGCGTGGAGCTGAATCCTGGACATCGCCGGACGCTTCGCTCCGCTGCGCGATCGCTTCGGTGAATGTCCCGCCCATCCCGCGAATGGAGCTTGAAAACTGGATGTGGAAACAGAAGAAGATTCGCATCCGCGGCGGCGATCCACACAAGCTTCGCCTGTCGACTCCGTACTATTTGTCGAAGGCGGATATCGACCGCTTCCTGGCAGCCTTTGATGAGTACAAGAAGGCGAAGTCGTAGGAAGTTCGCGACGAGGATGTTCTGAAGCCGTTAAGCAGCGAAGCTACACCCATCGAAACCACTTCAAGGCGAGCGCGAAGGAGATTCCTCCCCAGAGCGCGAGGATCAAGAGCCGGACCGACTGCGAGGGCAGAGACGCGCCTTCGAGAATCACGGCGCGTAACGCATCATTGAGCGCCGTCAGCGGAAGAGCCTTGATGAAAGGCTGGGCCACCGCCGGGAAGTGCTCGTAAGAAAAGAAGACGCCGGAGAAGATCCACATCGGCATCATCACGAGGTTGATGAGCCCGCTTGCGCTTTCGACTTTTTGGGCGCGGCACGCGGTCAGCAAGCCCAAGCCACCAAAAGCGATCGCGGCGATTGAGCCCACCAGCGCGACGGCCCAGAACGATCCCGCAACCGGCATGTGAAAGACGAGCATGCCGAAAATCAATAGCAAGCCTACCTCGATCACCATCAGCACCAGACGGCTGCTCATGACGGCCATGAGGAAGTCGCTGCGGCGCATCGGTGTGGCGACGAAGCGCTTGAGCAATTTGCGCTGGCGCATATCGACTAGCGCGAAGCCGACGCCCCACATACCCGAATTCATCAGGTTCATACCAATCAGGCCGGGGATGAGGAAGTCGATGTAGCGCGAACCCGGAGAGCTGGAGGGGGAGTTCACGACTTGTAGTCTGTCCGCCCTGCCGGAAGACGACTCCAGCGCATCATTCGCGACCAGGCGCGCGTGGACGCTCTCGGGGCGCGAGGGATCGTAATAGAAGCAGTAGGTGCCGTCGGGTTTCTCTTCAACAACGGCATCGTATTTGCCCAGGCGAAAGCCCTTTAGTGCAGCCTCGCGTTCGGCAACGATCGCGCGTAACGAAGAAGATTCACGAGATGTTTGAAGCCTGGACACGATATCGCCGGCATTTTGAGCATCGATGACAGCAATCGGATTCTGGTCCGCGGGCTTGTTGCGGAAAGCGATGCCCAACCCGAGTGAGAGCAGCAACGGAAATCCGAAGACCCAGAAGATGATTTCGGGCTCACGCTTCAGCTCGAGCAGCCGGACCCAAAGCAGGTAGCGATAGCCCGACCAGCGGCCCGAGCGTGGGACTTGGGACGATGGCGTCTCGCCGGCGCGTGGCACTTGCGGAATTTGCGGAGTTGTCGTTTCGACTGCCATTATTCTTCTCGCAAGTGTCGTCCCGTGAGTTGAACGAATACATCTTCCAGACTCGCCTGGCGGGTGCTCAGATGCTCGAGGCGATGCCCCCGCCCGTTGACAGCATCGAGGAGCGCGGGGATCGTAAGGTGCGGCTCGCGCACGTTCAGGCAAATCGTGCTGTCCTCATGGCGAACGGCTTCGACACCCGGCAGCGCGCGCCATGCGTCAAGACTTTGTGAAATCGGATCGTTGGAGTTGGAAACCGCGCCAGCTCCATTTGAAGCATTCGTCTCGAATTCAACCACGTGGTGCCCGCCGAGACGATCGATCAACTCCGATGGCGTTCCCTCGGCGATGATCACGCCGTGATCGACGATGGCCAGTCGGTCACAAAGGCGCTCGGCCTCGTCCATGTAATGCGTCGTAAGCAGGACCGTCCCACCCTTTTTCTGAAAGCTCCGGACGATCTCCCAGAGCTGGCGACGGCTCTGCGGATCGAGCCCGGTCGTCGGCTCATCAAGAAACAAAATGCGCGGATTGCCAACGAGCGCAGTGGCCACAGCCAGACGCTGTTTCTGCCCGCCGGAAAGCTTACCAACCCAGCTATCGGCCTTCTCGGTCAACTGAAGGTCTTCGAGGACTTCGGATGCGGGTCGCGGATTCGCGTAGAAGCTGGCAAAGAGTTCGACCGTTTCACGCACGGTTAGTTTTTCGGACAGCCGCGTCTCCTGCAGCGAAATGCCGATCCATTCGCGCAACTGGCGCGGGTTCTCGCTCCAGGTCCGATCGGAGATGCGAACTTCGCCGGAAGTGGGGGCGAGCAGACCCTCGAGGATTTCGATGGTTGTGGTCTTCCCTGCACCGTTCGGACCGAGCAGCCCGAAGCATTCGCCGCTCTCAATACGCAGACCGAGGCCGCGAACGGCTTCGACTTTGCCGTCGTAGGTCTTGCGCAAGTTGCGGCATTCGATGGGCGGCCCCACTAAGAAATTTTAGCTTAGATGAGTTGTGCGCGGACAATCTTGGCCCTGCCGACTGTTTGAACAACTCAAATTCGCGCGGGCAAGAATGCCCGCGCCACACGATTACGGGTTCGCACCCGCTTTTGCATCCCGCCAGAGGATCGCATTGAGCTTTTCTGTATCAACGGCGTCGGGCCGAGAAAAATCCATGCGCAGCGATTCTTGCGCTCCTGGGGCTTTCTCCGGATTCACCCGATAGATCAATCCATTGCGGAGATTGCGATCATCAACCTGGTATGCCGGCTGCGTTCCCGGGCCGGCGAGCAGTGGCGCCATCAGCGGAGCGTGCGCGTCGAACAGGTTCATCGTTGGAAGCCCGATCAGCGCTTCCATCGTGTGTATCATACTCACGGTTGTATAGAAGTTGTGGTCGACCGTTGGCTTGCCCGTCTGCGGCGAGTACTTGCTGATCTCAAGCGCAATGGAACGATGGGCGTCGACGTGGTCGGCGCCGTTCTGCGCGTCGTCCTCGACAACAAAAATAGCTGTGTCGTCCCAGTACGGGCTGTGCGAGACGGCGTCCACCACACGCCCCAGGGCTAGATCGTTGTCGGCGAGCGAAGCTTGTGGTGTGGGCTTCCCTGGACGCGTCCCGCCCGTGTGATCGTCGGGCAAATAGAGCAGAACAAATCGCGGCAATTCTCGTTCGGTGCCGCGTGCCTTGACGAACAAGTCGAACTCACGCAGAAATTCATCGGCGCGAAGCTGGTCGGGATAATCGACCTCGAAATCCGGATAGAGCGGATCAAAGTGTCCCCGCTGCGCCTCTTTCGTCGCTCGCACGCTCTTCAAACGAGGGACCGCCCACGGCCACGGACTGGGCCCGCCACGCGGATTGCCGACATTTTGCGGCAAGCGTTCACCTTTCTTGATATCTTCTGATTCGCATTTTCCCGCCACCGCGGACGGGGTACCTTCCATCGGCGAACCGACACGCTCACTCTCGCACCATGTGATGGCCATCATCTCGCCGTAGATGCGATAGGTGAACTTGTGGAGGGCAAGGTTATCCCAGAGAAAGCCCGTCGCCGGATCGTCGATATCCGGTATTCCCTGCTCCAGCGGATACTCCTCTGCGACGGCTCCACTGAAGTCGTACGTGCGTTCCTTACCTCGGTAGGCAATCGGCCACGTCTTCTCGTTGTAGTCAGAGGTGATCGACGCGTCCGACCATTCGTGGCCGTTTCCGGAGACTTCCCCGCTGTCATAGAAGTTATCGAGTACACCAAACTGCAACGCGAGGCGGTGGTGGTTGGGTGTGATATCAGAGCCGTACATCGTCAATGAAGGATCGCCATCGCCGACCGCTTGACCGTTATCAGTAAGGTCTCCCAAGATCTGATCGTAGGTGCGATTCTCCTTGAGGATATAGATGACGTGCCTGATCGGGTTTTTCCCGCCAACGAATTCGAGCTTGCCCACGCTCGGGTAATCAACCTGGGCCAGGGGTTTTCCGTCAGCGGTGGTTCCGATGATTTCCGATTTCCTCTCGAGAAGATTGTCGGCCTCAAACTGGCGCGTGTAGTCGCGGAGATTTCGGTCGATTTCGACGAGACTCAAGCGCTGGATCGAACCGCGGACGAGGGTCGCGATGTAGGGATGGACATTGGGGTGGAGTTCAGTCTTGACGTTGGCCGCCATATTGTTCGGACCGCTGCCCTCGCCTTTCGCGGTGGCAATCAGCAGATCGTCGCCGGCCAAGGCAAGCGCACTTGGATACCACTCGGTCGGGATGAAGCCTAGCGGTCCCGCGGTAAAGTTGGCCGGCTTACCTTCCTGTTTGAGATCGAAAACAGCGACAGCGTCCTGATTGGCACTGGCGACGAAAAGGCGATCGTCGCGTTCGGAGACCACGAGTGCGACCGGCGCCGCGCCGCTTCTCATGGTGTCATAGGTGCGCACGATGTTGCCAGATGCGAGATCGACACCGACCGCGTAGGGGGTGTTGCTGAGCGTTACGTAGAGAACGTTGCTGGCGCTGCTCAGCGCCATCGCCGTTGGATGTGTGCCGGGTGCGGTCGCACTTCCTGCCTTCAACAGATCGATGTAGCGGGCAACCTTGCCCTCCGACATGTCGAGTTCAGCGACCGCAGAGGCGTTCCACAGACTTACCCATGCCTTCGTGCCTGAGTTGTTGGCAACAACCGTGTACGGATACGCCGAAGGCAAAATAATGTTTCGGCTCACGTCGAAAGACTTTAGAACTTGTCCCGATGCAACATCGAGCAGCACGACATTGTCGGACAGGTTATTGGAAATGAGCAGTCGATCGCCATTGTCTCCAGGCAAAACGGCAAATCCGGCCGGATAAGGCGGGGTCGTTCGCTCGTGCCCCTTATGGATTCCGTCGGCAATCTCCTTGCCCGTCACCGCGACCTGCGGCGGTACCTTGATGAAGCGTTCGGGCGCCACCTGCCCATCCACGAACTTGTACACCGCGATGCCATTGCCCGTGCTGGTGAACTTCTCTCCAGCGGGATCGGAGATCGATCCCATCGACGCATAGAGATGTCTGCCATCGCGCGAGAAGGCGAGGCCGATGAAGTAGCTCTGGCGAGTTGACTTGGTATCGGCGTGGAGCCGGTCATCGGGGAAATCGCGCAATTGGTTCGTGCTGAGATCGAGAATTGCAATGGACTGGCGCTCGCCGCTCTCGACCGTTCCGTAGCCTTGATTGAGTAGCGCAGCATAGCGGCCATTCGGGCTGAGCGCGATCGTCGCGGGATAGCTGTTGGTGCGCGCAACAAACCCGGGCACGGGAAGAGTGAGATTCTTGCTGGTCGGCAAGTGAATTACCCGCGACTTCTGGTCCGCAGCGCGAGCTGTAATGATGACAATGACCGCGCACGACAACGCGATCGTCAAGGCGAGGAGAGTCTTTTTCACGAGCGAAGGCCTCGGATGGTTTGTACCATCCAGCCGCGTAGTCAGGCAAACAGACTGGCAACGAGGGGCTGAATATTCACTATTTCGCGACCAAGTGACCTTCCGGCGTCACGACCGCCTCGCGCGTCTTCTTGATCGCCATCAGCTCGATTGCCTTTGCCGCGATATGCTCGGCCGAAACTTCGAACTCCTTAATCAGTTCCCACGGCGCGCCCGAGTCGCCGAAGCGGTCTTTTACGCCGATAGCTCCGGTGATGATGGGGAGGCCATAGAGTTCGACCGACTGCGTGATGACGCTCGCTACCGGCCAGGCGAGAGCGCCAATCTGATGCTCTTCGGCGGTGAGCACGACTCCTGTCTCACGCGCGGCGCGGACGATTGCATCTTTGTCGAGCGGCTTCAGAGTGTGCAGGTTAACGACGCGCGTCTCGTAGGCGAACTCCTTCTTGAGAATCCACGCCGCGCGCATCGCTTCAGGAACCATTGGCCCACAGGCGATGATGCTTAGGTCTTCGTTCTCATCGTGGTATTCGGATTCGAGTCTCGTTTCGAACGCCTCGATGAAATTGGCCGCTTCTTTGCGCAGCCTTATGACATTGGCCTTGCCGAAGACGAATGGAGTCCTTTCATCGGTCACAATCGGCGTAGCCTCGCGCGCGAAGCGGATGTATTTCGGTCCAGCGTGCTTGAGCAGCAGATAGTCGGTGGCCTTGCGCGTCTCGACGACATCACAGGGAACAACCACATTCATGTTGGGCAGGCCGCACATAGCGAAGCAATCTTCGAGGGCCTGGTGCGTCGCGCCGTCGGGTCCAACGCTTACTCCTCCATGGGCCCCGGCAATCAGCACGTTGAAGTTGCCGTAACAAATCGAGGTGCGAATCTGGTCGAGATTGCGGGCGGCCGCGAAAGTAGCGTAGGTGCCGAATACCGGCAACTTCCCTTCCTTGGCCAGGCCGGCAGCTGCCGCGGTCGCCGACTGCTCGGCGATACCCATACTCAGCCAGCGCGGCTTGCGTTCAGGCTTGTTGGCAAAGAACTCGCTGATGGTGATTGAGCCCGAGATGTCGAGGCCGAGGCAAACAACACGCGGGTCGTCGCCATTGGCGGCGAGCGACTGCCCGAAGCCCATGCGTGTCGGCTTCATCTGAACTTTCATGTTCTCCGCGGCGTTCCACCAGTAGTCGCGATGGAACTTCGGCATTTTCGCGTCAAGTTTTTGCTCGACTTGCGCCTGGTATTGCTTGGCATGCGCGAACAGCTGTTCGACCGGAATCTGGCCATCGAGGCCGAGCTCTTTCAACCCCTTGTTCATTTCTTCAAGATTTGGCGTCTTGCCGTGCCATCCGGCCACATCTTCCATGAAGCTGACGCCCTTGCCCTTGACGGTATCCGCGATGATGACGGTCGGACGTCCGCAGCCGGTCTTGGCTTTCTCAAGCGCTTCGACCACCTGCCGCATGTCGTGACCGTTAATGCTGATGACCTCCCAGCCGAAGCTGGCGTATTTCTCTTCCAGCGGTTCGACGTTCATTACATCCTTCACCCAGCCGTCGATCTGCAGGCGATTGCGGTCGATGATGCCGATGAGATTGTCGAGATTGAAGTGACCCGCTTCCATGGCAGCTTCCCAGACTTGGCCTTCTTGCTGCTCGCCGTCGCCCATAATGCAAAAGATGCGATGTTGCTGCTGATTCAGCCTGGCGGCCAGTGCGAGACCAACGGCAACGCTGAGTCCCTGCCCGAGCGAACCAGTAGAGACTTCGACGCCGGGCAGTTTCAGCCAGTGAGGATGGCCCTGATACGGCGAGTACAGCTTGCGGAGCAACGCAACGTCTTCCTTAGGACAAAAGCCGGCGAACGCGAGGCCGAGATAGAGGCTCGGAGCTTTGTGGCCGGTCGACCAGATGATGCGATCGCGATTGGGCCACTCCGGCCGCTTGGGATCGTGGCTGGCGACACGCAGATATAACGCGGCGGCAATGTCCATGATCGACATAGTTCCGCCAGCATGGCCGGAGCCTGCAGCACAAAGCGACACGAGGTTGTAACCGCGCATGAGGTTGGCCTGCTCTTTCAGTTCGTCGATGCTGAACTTGCGCAGAACTTCGCCGGTGGTCGAATCCTGAATAGACATGGAGTTGCTCCTTGGACGGCGCCGGTCATGAGCCACGACTGCGGCCACGAATGTGGGCAAGGCGTAAAACGGCGCATAGGCTTGCAAATTGAGGCTAAGCTGGGATGTTGCAAGGGTCTGTGAGTGTGGTCACCGGGGCCAGTGATGAAAGTCGCAAAGCGCCCAACGTTTCAGGCCGCGATCTTCCGATAGGCGGCTCTCACGATAGCCCAGAGCAACGAATAGAAGACGACAAGAACGATCACACCGGACGCGCGCACGGCAACCGAAACAGACTCCCCAAAGACTCTCGACGGAAGGTCAAGAACGAACCCCGCCAAGCAACCAGCAATCACTCCCAGGATTGCTCCCCAGACCGGTAGACGTCCGGGCACCCATGAAGACGGTGCGAGCATTGCCCATATTCCCCACGCACACGGGGCGCAACACCAGATTGCGAGTAGAGGGGCAAATCGTTCCAACTTCATACCCGGGACAAGAATCACCACAATGGCCGCGACGGCAAGAGCAATCGCCGCCACCGTGGAAGCCGCGGCAAATCGCCTGAGCATAGGGCCTCCATCTGAACAGCCCTCCGTGAACTGTTCAGCATGACTCCCAGTTTGCACACTTGCGGCGTTATTTGCAGTGATCCAAATCAGGATTTTCCGACGACTCGATGAGATAGTTACTGCCGCGCCGATTTGAAGATGGCGAACATCGCGCCCTGCGGGTCGCCAATGATCGACAAACGACCGACGCCTTCCATGGTCGTCGGCGGGAAGCAGAGCTTCGCGCCCATCTCTTTCGCCTTGTTCGCAGTCACATCGACGTCATCGACCAGGAAGTATGCGAGCCAGTGCGGAGGGACTCCGGGCGGAAGATGCTTCGCGGGCGGCATCCCGCCGATGAATTCCTCGCCGTTTTTGATGTGGAGGTAGCCCGAGTCGTCTTTCTCGCCTTTCGTGAATTGCCAGCCGAGGAGCGCGGAATAGAACTTTTGAGCGCGATCGTTGTCGCTGGTGCAGAGATCGCCCCAGCAGAGGGTGCCGTGAACTGAGTGAATGCCGATGCCTTTGTTTCTCTTCGGCTGCCACAGGCAGAAATACGCGCCTGTTGGATCCTGGATCACCGACATGCGTCCGGCGTCCATTACGTCGAATGGTCCCATGATCACCTTCCCGCCAAGCTGCGAAACGTTGCTCGTGGAGGCGTCCGCATTCTCGACCTGAATGTAGATTCCCCAATGCGGGGGAACATGCTGGGCCAATTGATCGGCGCGCAGCGTATATCCGGCAGCCGCGTCGCGGCCCTCGAGTCGCCAGATGGTGTAGTACTCGCTCGGTCCCATCGGCATGTCGTTGGCGTTCCAGCCAAAGAGTGCACCGTAAAACTTCTTGGCAGCAGCCTGGTCGGTGGTGGCAAGTTCGATCCAGCAGAACGAGCCAGCAGGATGACGGTCGATGTGAGTCATGGCTCGAAGAGTTTACATCAGAATCCTTAGGAAGGTTGTCAACGGGTCGTGAATGACGAAGCGATGGCTGCGGAATCCTTTCTACCACGAAGGACACCAAGGTCGACGAAGGAAAACACCTGTGAATGTTCTGTTTTGAAAAAGAAACAGGCGCGGGTTGGAGTGTCCCGCGCCTCACTGCTACAGGTTCTTCTGCGTCCAGGCTTCGATTCTGCTTAACGCTTTGTTCAGGTTCTCCAGCGAATTCGCCACGCTGAAGCGGAGATAGCCTTCGCCATGGGCGCCAAATGCGGTGCCGGACAGGCACGCTACTCCTGCCTGTTCGAGGATCGCGTCGGCCAGTTTCTTCGACGGCCAGCCGGTCTCGGTAATGTTCGGGAAGGTATAGAACGCGCCCTTCGGCAAGCGGCAGGAGAAGCCTTTGATCTTGTTCAAGCCTGCCACGAACACATCGCGACGATGCTTGAATTCGGCGTTCATCTTGTCTACCGAACTCTGATCTCCGGTCAATGCCTCGATTCCGGCGATCTGCGTGAAGCTCGCGGTGCAGGAGTTCGAGTTGGTCATGAGGCGGGAGACGTGGGTGGCAAGGTCGGCACGCATCACGCCATAGCCCATGCGCCAGCCGGTCATGGCATATGTCTTCGAGAAGCCGTCGAGGATAATGGTGCGATCCTTGAAGCCGGGAACGCTGGCGATAGAAAAATCCTCTCCCTCGAAGATCAGGCGGCTGTAGATCTCATCGGAGAGGACCATGATATTGCGGTCGCCGATGGCCTCAGCGATGGCGAGGACATCACGCTTGGTCAGCGTCCCGCCCGTGGGATTGTGCGGCGAGTTCAGAATGATGAGCCGGGTGCGGTCGTTAATCAGCGAGGCCAGCTCTTTTACGTCAACCGAGAAGTCGCGTTCTTCGCGGAGAGGAATGGGCACGGCGCGCCCGCCGACATAGTTGACCATTGATTCGTAGATGGGGAAGCCGGGATTCGGATAGATGACCTCGTCGCCTTCATCGACCAGAGCGAGGATCGAAAAGAAGATGATCGGCTTGCCGCCAGGGACGACGACAACCTCGTCGCTCGTCACAGGAATGTTGCGCGTGCGGCTGACGTAGTCTGCGATGGCCTTACGAAGATCGGGGAGACCGGCGGAAGGACCGTAGTGCGTCCAGCCCTTGCGCAGGGCGTTGACTCCGGCGTCGACCACGTTGGAGGGCGTGTCGAAGTCGGGTTCACCGATTTCGAGGTGCACGATGTCTTTGCCCTGGTTCTCGAGGGCGCGCGCGCGGTTGAGAACTTCAAAAGCGGTTTCCGTGCCAAGACGCGACATGCGCGTGGCAAGACGTAATTCGAACTGGGTGGGAGTCATAACGGCTGGCATTCTAACGCCTCGTGAGAAAGAACTGGCTGCTCGTACTTCTTAAGATCATCGATTTCCAGTAGCACCGTGTCAAGGGCAGGCGACACCGAGTCCGGGTGTGAAGGCTGAGACCGATCGCATTTATAATCCTCGCGGACTTCGAGGAGAGAGCCGTGCGACTGAGAAAAATCCTCCGAAATGGAGTGCGCAAAACAATCGTCCTGGGGACGTCGATCCTGCTTCTGCCGGTTGCCGGATGGGCACAAGGGCCAGAGAGATCCGACCCTATAGCCGAACAGATCACGGGGGCAGCCATGGCGCGGGGTGGCGCGATTTCATTCCTGGAGAAGCTGACCGATACGGTCGGCGGGCGAATCACAGGCACCCCGGAATCGCGAGCGGCATCCGATTTGATTCTGAGGGAGTTGCGCGCCGCGGGGTTCGACAACGCTCATTTTGAAGAATTCTCGTTGGCTTCTGGTTGGCAGCATGGCCCTGCCTCGGGATGGGTCGTGAGCCCTGTGAATCGATCACTCTTTGTAGGGTCGTACGGCTGGGCTCCGGGGACGAAAGGCAAAGCAGAAGCGCCATTGGTGGCGGTCTCGGCCACGCCCGATGGGAGGCTGTCGGAAGGCGCGGCGAAATTGCGTGGGGCCGCGGTGCTGGTGGCATTTGATACGAGTACGTCGGCCAACTCCTTTGCGGCAAACTACGTGGTCATGCGTTCGCGCACCGCGCGCCAGTTGGCAGAGGCGGGCGCGGTGGCCATGCTCATCCCTTCGGAAAAGCCGGATCGGATGCTCTACACCTCGGCTGCCGGGCTTTACCCGCATGCGCCGCTGCCGATTGTTTCAGTGGCAAAAGAAGACACGCTCTTCCTGCGCCGCTTGCTCGCCAGGGGTGGCGTCAGGATTGCGTTCGATATTCAGAACACCTTCGATGAGCATCCCCCTAAAGAAAGAAATGTGATTGCCGATCTGCCGGGCTCAAATCCGGACAACATCGTGCTGCTGGGAGCACACTTCGACTCGTGGGATCCCGCACAGGGTGCAGACGATAATGGCTCGGCCGTTGCGGCCGTGCTGGAGGCGGCGCGGATTCTGAAGTCGCTGAAAGTCAAGCCGAAGGCAACCATCCGGTTCGCTTTTTTCGCTGGAGAAGAACAAGCTTGTCTCGGCTCCCGCGCTTATGTCGAAATGCACAGAGGTCAGCTCGATCAACTCTGGGCGGCGCTGATCATGGATAACGGAGCCTCTGCCCCGACCGGGTTTTCCCTGCACGGGCGCAACGATCTGGAAAAGCCGCTCAAGCGAATTTTGACGGGGCTCGGGCCACTTGGAGCGGATTCCATTGTGAGCGGGGGAGATTTATATTCGGACGACGAGAGCTTCGTGGTTGCAGGCGTGCCTGCGCTTAGTCTTGAAGTGGTTCCGTCCGACTACGACAACCGGCATCACACCATCATCGATACGTTCGACAAGATCAATCCGCAGGCACTCGCGCTCGACACGACGGCACTCGCGCTGGCGTCATACTTTATTGCGAGCGCCGATGAACCTCCGGGCCGGCGCCTGTCCACGCAAGAAGTGGATACGTTGCTCAAGAAGACGGGGCAGTCTGATTACGTTGATCTGGATTTTTCGACAGCGGAAAAACAACACTGAGCCGATTGCAGAAGTCAGATTGCAGAAGTAAACTCACCTTCGAGCCAGCGGCTTACCTCTGACCTCTTACCTATTCGGAGATTGTGCTCTCTTCGCTTTGGGCGCGCAGGACTCGGTCGACCGAGTATGGTGTGCGCTGCGATGACGGCTCGTGGTAGTGCCGCACCTGCATCTCCCCGAGCAGACCCACTGCAAGCAGATTGAGGCCGGCCAGCAGGAGCACCGCGGCGAAAAGCATTAGGGGACCGTGCTTGGTCATCACATCGGTCTGGTGCATCAGCTTTTCGACGCCGAGATAGGTAGCCACGGTGAATCCGCTCATGATGCTGAACATTCCGATCGTGCCGAAGAAGTGCAGCGGGCGCGAAAGGTATTTCAGCAGGAAGCGAATCGTTAACAGGTCGAAAAAGACGCGGAAGGTGCGCGAGATTCCGTAATGCGAGACGCCACGCTCGCGGTTTACGTTTTTGATCGGGACCTCGATGATCGAGGCGCCATGCCAAGAGGCAAGGGCGGGAATGAAGCGGTGCAGCTCGCCGTATAGAGGGACCTGAGTGAGAATGTCGCGGCGATAGGCTTTGAAGGTCGTTCCGAAATCATGTATGTCAACGCCACTGAGCTTGGCCATCAGCCAATTCGCACAACGCGATGGAATGCGGCGCATCCAGAAATTGTCGACGCGATTTTTGCGCCAGCCGCTGACGATATCGTAGCCCTCGGCGATTTTCTCGAGGAAGATTGGAATGTCGGCAGGGTCGTGCTGCAGGTCGCCATCCATGGCGATGATGTATTCACCGCGGGCATGATCGAACCCGGCAGCCAGGCCGGCGGTCTGGCCGAAATTGCGGCGGAGCTTGACGACCGTGACGCGGCTATCGACAGCGGCGATCTCGCGCAGCAAGTTAAAGGTGCCATCGATTGAGCCGTCATCGACGAGGATCATCTCGAAGGGCTCTCCGTTGGCTTCCATGACGGACTTGAGGCGGGCGTAGAGGTCCGTCACGTTCTCCTGCTCGTTGTGCAGGGGTACTACGATTGAATACTTGAGCACAGTGTTTTGATTATACGGGAACGAATGCCATCATTCGAATAACTTCCATTGGGCGGAAGACTCCCTGACCCCCGCGAAGAAGACGTATTTACACCGCCACTCAATCACTTCTGGTTCACGACCTGTTCGATGATGTTCGACGTGCTGTGACCGAAACCGGAATCGCCGCCATATACCGCGCTAAATGCCGTTGTGCCGACTTTCAATTTTGACGTAGTGAAAGAAGCAATGCCGCCACTCAACGTTGCTTTGCCGAGCACCTTCGCGCCTTTCTTGAAGGTAACGATTTCTCCGTCGGGAGGCGCACCCCCAAAGGAACCGATCGTAGCGGTGAAGGTCAGTGCTTGACCTTGGGTTGAAGGATTCAGGCTGGAGGAGAGAACGGCTGAAGTTGCGTAAGGGCCGATATTCAATAGTATCCCGATGCACTAGCATCACGCGTTCCGGCCGCGCAGCCATCCAGGAACAAGCACCGTTGTTCGCGCCGGCCCAGACACTTCCGGTGTTCGGTTCGCCCACCGCCGCCGTCGGAGACTTGAACGGGGACGGCAAACCAGATTTGGTGCCTCACTCTCACTGCACTGTTTGTCTGTTTGACTTCTTTGCTGCTCGCCTCCCAGTCGAATCCCGGCGTCGCCCATCCGACTTCATAAGGTTCCTCTGAAATCAAAACACTGTTAGACGAGGCCCAGATCAAGTGCCTAGGTGGGAGGAAGAGAGAGGCGCTCGAACCGAAACATTGTCTTCTCCTTCGATCCACCGGTCAAGAACGTAAAGAAGCAAAGCAACCTGGACAGGCGACCTGCGCCAACCCGTCATGGAACTCACTAGCCCACTGGCAGCCAGCCCATCACGAAAGTAACCTACCCAGACTCGGCGAGAGGCCTGAAGATGGGATCAGTCCAAACGACTCGGACTTTGACTTATGCCGCAGAAGCTCATGGACGTACTCATGCTGGGACGATGCTCGCACGAATTTTCCTGGCCGCGCCGCGCGGCGAATGGAGACTATTACCAGGTCTGTCTGTTGTGCGCGACCGCGTATCAATATGACTGGAAGACGATGCGCCGGGGCAATAAGGTGGAAGAGCCCACCGGTGAAACCACTACGGTTCGGCGCCGTTCGAGCAAGAAGCAGCCTACGTGGGTTCCGCGGGCGCGCCGCCTGAAGGTCAGTCTATCGATGCGATATCGCGGCAAGAATCTGAGCACGTGGTACGAAGGCTCCATCCAGAACATCAGCCAGTCAGGGCTCATGTTCAGCGGCCCACAACAGATGCCGGCCAATGCCCTGATTGAGATGATCTTCGAGATGCCAGAAGAGATCTCCGGGCAGAAGAACAGCAGCGTGCTTTGCCAGGGGCGTGTGGTCCGGGCGAAGGACAGCACGAGAATAGTCGCAGACGATGGGGCAGAGGTTGAATCATTCAACCTGGCAGCTTCGGTGCTGGATTATAAGTTCCTACACACGCATTGAGGAATGAGCGAGTCGCTAGTCGTTAGTCGTTGATCGCTCGCGGCTGCACTTACCAGCACTGATTTGCAAGGCTTCTCATTCATTGTCAAAGAGGTCCTTCTTCTCGCATAGGGGTGCCTTAAGCCTTCCCGCCTTTCTCGCTCCACTCTCGCAGACGTCACAGCACGCCCGCATCTAACGTCATAGAATGATTTGTTTTGTATGGGGGCGGGTATGAGACTTGGGGACCGATACTGGGCGTGGCTGCTCGCCGGCATTCTGATCGCGGCCGCAGGTTGCGCGAAGGCGCCGAGCAACGATCAGCTGAGCGAGCAGATTCGCGCGAAATTCAAGCAGGACTCCGGACTGCAAGACAACACGATCGCCGTCGAGATTTCGAATGGAGTGGTGACACTATCGGGTAGGGTCGATAACGACGCCGAGCGCGCGGCCGCTTCGCGATATGCTTCAGCGACTCCGGGGGTCAGAGAGGTCGTCAACAACCTGCAGGTCGCGCCTGCAGCGGCCAGCGCAGAACTTGTCGCCGCGCCGGCCCAAAGCGCGCCAGCGCCTCCACCGACACACGAGGCCTCCGCGCCCGCGCCAATTGCAAAGCCGAGTGCCGGCCCACGGGCTAAGCCGGCGGACTCTTCTTTCCAAACCCCGGCCGGATCCGATCAAACCGCGTCCGCTGCACAAGATACACCGATGGATTCCCCTACGGTGAGAACCGAGGCTGTCGCAGCGCAAGAGCAGGCAAGCGCAATGCCTCAGCCGGAACAGGACGCAACGGATGCAATGCCCGATACTCCGCAGGCGCATGCGCGCACTCCCGAACCGAAGTTGATGACGATCGAAGCCGGCACAGCGCTGGCAGTGCGACTGGTGGATGACCTTGATTCGGAGTCGGCTCAAGAGGGACAGAAGTTTCGGGCGACGCTCGACTCGCCGCTGGCCGCGGAGTGGGATGTTGCTATTCCTGCGGGCTACGACGTGGAGGGCCATGTCGTCGAGGTGAAGAGCGCTGGAAAATTCGCCGGCCAGGCGGAACTCGTCGTGACCCTGGACAGGATCCTGGTACGCGGCAAGAACTACGACATTCAGACCGACGATTACCGACGCAAGGGAAAGAATCAAGCGACTAAGACCGCGGAAAAGGTCGGTGCTGGAGCTGTAATTGGGGCGATCATCGGCGGAATTGCCGGCGGAGGCAAGGGAGCGGGCGTCGGAGCAGCTGCGGGCGGCGGCGTGGGAGGTGCAGCCCAGGCGGCGAGCAAGCCCGAGCCTGCGCGCCTGCCAAGCGAAACGGTTCTGAACTTCAGGCTCCAGTCACCCGTCACTTTGACCCAAGTCGAAGATAGTCCCAGAGATGATCGCCGTCCGCTGAAGTCGAACAGCGAATAGTGCAGGGCAAAAGAGATGCCCAGGTGCTCCAATCCGCATAGACACCGGCCGATTTGGAAGGGTAAGGGCATTAGGGTGTTGCATCCGCCGTCACTTGTCACTGTGATTCCCCTCACCTGAGAGTCGTGCGCACCGGAACTACACTGATTCGTTGTGTTAGGGGCCTGTTGTCCCAAGGAGGACGTATGCAAGTACGCACGGGTATCTTGACGATAGCCGCTGTTGCGGCGCTGGCAATGACCGGGCCGGCACAGAACCAGCCGGCCAAACAGGAGCCGGGGAAGGAAATCAAGCACGTTCCGGTGAAGCAGACGTCGCCGGCCTCGGGCGTGGAGATGTACAAGTCGTATTGCGCGGTATGCCACGGCCTGGATGGCAAAGGCAATGGCCCGGCGGCCCCGGCCTTGAAGGTTCCGCCGACAGACCTGACCACGATGTCCGCGAAAAACGGTGGTAAGTATCCGTCGATGCGTGTCGCGTCCATTCTTCGCGGAGAGGAAGCACTTGCGGCTCATGGCACCAAGGACATGCCGATCTGGGGCAACCTGTTCTGGAACCTGAGCAGCGGCCATGAAGGGGAAGTGCAGCAGCGCATTTCAAATTTGAACAAGTATCTGGAAACGCAGCAAAAGAAGTAGTTTCGGCGGGACAGCTCCCGCTCATCGCAAATAGAAGGTGAGCGGGTCCTATCATCCTTTTTTCCAGCAGCGGCGAAGGTTGCCGCGCCCTCGGAGTGCTGTTAGATTCTTTCCTGCAAGCAGACGCATCTCAATAGTGTGGGCTGTTTTTCGTAAGGGTCCGATTGGGCCTCCAGTCGGAACAGCGGCGTTGCAGCAAAATGCCGGACTCCTCAAATAAGGGAAATTGGATCACGCGCCACCAGCACTCGGCGTGGGCGCGGTACGGCGGCGCGGTGGTCGCCGTGTGGGTGGCGCTCAGTCTTTGGACCTTCGCGCCGCTGCTGCATCGCCATGCGTTCTCGCTGTTTCTGGCGGCGGTGCTCATCGCCGCGCGGTTTCTCGGCTTCGGCCCGGCCCTTTTTTCTTCTCTGCTGTCGGCAGTCTGCCTCGACTTTTTCGTGTACCACGTGTTCTCGGCCGGAATGTTTCAGGGAGCGAATCTCGAGCGTTTGCTGGTATTCGTGGCGATCGCGGTGTTCGCAGGCAGCATGGCGCGGCAGAAGACCCTTGCCGAAACGCGGGCAGAGCGATCGACGCGAGAGATGGCGGCAATCGTGGAGTGCTCAGCCGACGCCATTTTCAGCACCGATCCGGAGGGAACGATTGTGAGTTGGAACCGTGCCGCCGAGACACTCTTCGGCTACAGCTCCGAGGAAGCTGTGGGCATGCCGTCAACGCGGCTCGCGCCGCCCGGCCGGGAGGATGAATCGCGGCGGCAGATTCTCAACGCTGCGGGCGATCTCGATCCTTATCAGACCGAGCGGGTGAGGAAAGACGGTAATCTGGTGCCGGTACTTCTGTCGAGTTCAGCGCTGCGCGACGCGCGGGGAAATATCGTGGGGGCATCGGTGATTGCGCGCGACATTTCGGCGGAAAAGCAATCGCAAGAGGCGGTACGGCGCAGCGAGAAACTGGCAACAGCGGGACGGCTGGCGGCCTCGATTGCGCATGAGATTAACAATCCGCTGGAGGCGGTCGTCAATCTTCTGTACCTGGCACGCGAAGACTCGGCCAATGCTGCGCAGTATTTGACCATGGCGGAGGAGGAAGTCGGCCGCGTGGCACGGCTGGCGCAGCAGACGCTGGGCTTTGTGCGGGATACGAATTCTCCCGGGCCGGTGAAGGCGGCGACCATCATGGAAGAAATCCTGTCGCTATACTCGCGCAAGATTGAGACGCGGCACGTTCGGGTAATCCGCCGGTATCGCCAAGTGGAGGAGATCCAGGGATATTCAGGAGAGATGAGGCAACTCTTCGCCAATCTTGTGGTGAATGCGATCGAAGCGATGGGGATTCAAGGTGTGCTGCATGTTCGCGTCTCGCCAGGGCACGACTGGCACAGCGACCGCGACGGGGTGCGCGTCACTGTCGCCGACACAGGAAGCGGCATTACGCCAACCGACATGCAGCGCATTTTTGAGCCTTTTTATACCACGAAGAACGAGACAGGCACCGGTCTGGGGCTTTGGGTCTCGAGCGGCATCGTGAAGAAGCATGGAGGGGCGATTCGGGTGCGCAGCCGGGTAGAGGGAGGGACGGTTTTCTCCGTCTTCCTGCCTTATGCTCGCGAGTTCAGTCCAGTTGGATAAGCGCTGATCCGCTCGCGGGAATTCTCAAATCCTGAACGTCACAATGCTTGTGCAATTCACGTCGTTTCGCTTCAGATTCGCCAACAAATGTTCGCTGAGAATGCGGTTTCTTGCTGCCAAGAAGCTATTGGGCAAGAATGCCGGTCGGCCTTCTTTGCGGCGTGGCGGAAGCCATACCCTTCCGCGGCGATCCTGCCATTGGGGACCTCGGGGCACATCACCGGAGCCCTTCATTCCATTAGACTTGGCGTCGGTACAGTATCCGGACAGTGACCTTCGTGCTTGGAGAGCATTCTCCACCCCGCCCTATAATTAAGAAAACCTTACAGGATGGGTATTTCGCCGACCGTGGAATCCGTCTTTGAAGCCGCGATCTTCGCTCTTGGGCTGTGCTGGGGCAGCTTCCTGAACGTGTGCATCTACCGGTTGCCGCGGGGCAAGTCGGTGGTGGCGCCGCGCTCAGCCTGCCCGCATTGCGGGAAGATGATACCGCTCTACCACAATGTTCCCGTCCTGAGCTGGGTGATTCTGGGCGGCAAATGCCGCGAGTGCAAGGGGCCGATTTCGCCTCGTTACATGGTGGTGGAGTTGTTGACCGGCGCGTTGCTCTTGGCCTGCTATCTGCACTTCGGGCCGACACTGGCGGCCGTGAAATGCGCGGTGCTTGGCTACCTGCTGCTTGGGCTTGTCTTTACCGACGCGGAGACAAAACTCTTGCCAGATGCGATGACCTTGCCAGGGCTGGCGATCGGGATTGGGTTCAGCTTGTTAGTGCCGGTGAACGATTTGGCTTCGAAGATCATGCCTGGGCTGGTGTCGGCGACAGTGCGCGACGCGGTTTCGTGGCGCTTGTGGTCTCTGGCGGACTCGCTGCTGGGCGCGGCGGTTGGAGCCTCGTTTCTGTATGGAGCCGCAGCGATTTATCTGCGGGCGCGCGGAGTTGAAGGCATGGGCTTTGGCGACGTCAAGTTGATGGCGATGATGGGCGCGTTTCTGGGAACAAAGCTGACGGTTCTGACGATTTTCGCGGCGTCGCTGGCGGGATCGATCTTTGGGTTGAGCGCGGTGCTGGTGGTTTGGGTGAAGCGCTGGCGGCGGATTGAGGCACGAGGCGCCTCGAGCATCGTGGCGCGGCGACGGGCATGGCATTCGGCTCGCATCATGCTGCGTTATTACCAGATGCCGTTTGGAGTTTTTCTGGGAAGCATGGGAATGATCTCGTTCTTGTTTGGAAACATGCTGCTGCATTGGTATTGGCGGGCGCTGTAAGGAGTCAGAAGTAACGAAGTCGGAATACAGAAGTTTCTTAACCACTGAGGGCTCGAAGGTACGCGTAAGGATTCGTGGGCTTAGTCAGGACTTCTGTGGGGCAGCGAAATTGGAATCGGCGCCGCTGGCGGGCGCCATATTTGAGTTTTTTGGGGAGATAGCTATGAAGCGAATGATCGCGGTTATTGCAGGTGCAATTCTGGTGCTCGGAATGAGCACGGCTTGGGCGCAGAGTTCGGCGCAGTCCGGGCAGTCTCTGGGAGATGCGGCACGGGCGGCACGCAAAAAGAAGGCACAGCCCGACACGCCGGCGAAGGTGTATGACAACGACAACCTTCCGACCACCGAGAAATTGAGCATCGTTGGACCGGCGACGACGGCCGGCGGCGACCAGCCATCTACGCCGTCATCCACTCAGCAGGAGGCCCAGACGAAGGCCGCCGCCGAAGAGCAGCGCAAGCAGGCAAACGCCGAAATGCAGAGCAAGCTCGACGCGCAAAAAGCCAAGATCGATCAACTGTCACATGAACTCGATCTCGACCAGCGCGAGTATCGCTTGCGCGCCGCCGCGTTCTACAGCGATGCCGGCAACCGCCTGCGAAATGCCACACAATGGGACAAGGACGACGCGGCTTATAAGACCGATATCGAAGCCAAGCAGAAAGCTCTCGATGAGGCGAAGGCTCAGCTGACAGAATTGCAGGAAGGGGCGCGCAAGGCTGGCATGCGTGAGCCGGCAAACAGCGACTCCGGCAAGGACAGCGACAAGCAGACGAACGACGACGGCAAGAAATAAGGACGCACCGCTGAGGCGGATGCAGGCCGGCTCTCGCGAACACGTGGGAAGCCGCCCTTATTCTTTGAGTCGCTCGCGGATTTGCTTGGCGTGATGGCGGCCGTGGACGAGATGGAATTTGCGCCACTCGCCGGCGGTCAGGGGGCCAATGAAGGGATGATCCATGAGCGATGTGCTGGCGCCAAAGAGCCGCTCACAATCGGCAAAGCCGGACTCCATCTTCTCGATCTCCGCAAATATGGCGATGCGAACTTCGGCGGCTGGAACGCCTTGGGGCACGGCTCGCTGGGGCGCTTCCCTGCCCTTCGGCATATACCCGAGATCTACCACCAGCATCTTACCGAGGCGGTGTTTGAGGCTGGCAGAGGTGGCGAGGGGCTCGCCCTTCTCGCGGCATTTGCCAAGGCCGTAATTAGTATTCTTGTAGGTGAGAAGAAGATGCTCAAGAATTTGCGCGGAATTCCATTTCCCCGCCGGCCCGCGAGTGAGCGCAGAATCGCTTGCGTCTCCGACGGCGCCAGCCAGTTCTTCGCGCAGTTGTTGCAAGTGAGAGGGCATCCGAGCAATGAACGAGTGGCGGCAATTGTATAGGAATTGGACTCGGCGGTTGAGTACAATGGTCGCGACTATTCCGACATGGGGTTCAAGAAAACAGATTCGGCCGTTTTACGAAACGAGCCTGAGATGAAAACACTGCTCGCAGCGGTCTTCACGTTGGCGCTGGCCGCGGGACTGGCCGGATGTTCGTCGGCGCCCGCTCCCTCCTCGGCAGAAAAACCTCAACCGAAACCTCCCGAGAGCATTACGGGAAGCGGGGCTTTCTACAAGTGCTATATCGCGGCACGGGGCTGGGCGCAGGATGCGCAGCCTTACCGCGTGGAATCGGCGCCAACCAAGAGCAACGATGGAAAAGCCGGGGAGTGGCGTTCCGGGTTCGCTTCGCCGGCACGGGCGAAGGCGCAAGCCTACACGTGGAAAAACGGCGATGTTGAACACAATGTAGAGGACACGTACAGCCCCGGCAACTCGTCGACGCAGGTCTTCAATGTCCAGTTTCTCAAGACCGATACCGACAAGATATTTGCGATTGCGCAACAGCACGGCGGGGATAAGCTGCTGGAGAAAACTCCGGACACGCCGGTGATGTTCCTGCTCGAGTGGAACCGCCAGTCGAACCAGTTGCTCTGGCATGTGATCTACGGGGCGGATCGGGAGACCGCAGAGCTGCGGGTGGCAGTGGATGCATCGACCGGCGAATTCGTGCGGGTCGAGAAGTGAGGGCCGAGCAACTTCGCTTCCGCGGATGAGACGGATTCTCGCGGATGAATCCTCCTTGTTTTCCCTGGAATGCCTGGGAGCAGAATAGCTGAAGCCGCGACCTTGCAACCCGATCGCAGCTAATCTTTCTTAGCCAGCTTGGCTAAGGAGGTGTGCGCTTCTTTGGCAAGGGGCCCGTCGGGCAGAATCTTCAAATACTGCTCAAAGTTCTTCCGCGCTTCTTCCTTATCTCCTAATTTTTCCTGGCATTGCGCCAAGCGGAAGGTAGCAACAGCGTCGTTCGGCTTGTAATACAAGGCTTCCTTGTAGCGATCAAGCGCGCCCTTGTAGTTCTTGCGCTTGTAATAGTAGTCGCCGACCTGGACGTCCTTGTTTGCCTTGTATGGATTCCAGGGATGGAACTCTTGCACGTCCGAACCGTCGGATGGGGGCGCCTCAAGATCGGAGACGGCCTCGGCGCTATCCGGATGATTCTTGGCGTCATCCTTGGGCGCGGTGGTGTCGATGCGGGTGTCGCGGCTCGAGCTCTCCTGAGTGTCGTCCGGTGTCGAGGGCCTGCTCACTTCTTTCTGCCTGGGTGCATCCGGTTTGGGTGCGTCCTGCTTCGGCGCATCCTGCTGCGCCAGACAACAGGCACTCAAGAGCAGAACGGCAAAGAGGAGAGAACATCGCATTGAAGTTATTTTAGCCGAATTGGTGGCGCGAGTTTTTCGCGAAACGCGGCTCTAAAACACCACGCCAGGCTTCATTCGGGCGGAAATAGTTCGTCGAACAATCGGCGGACAAGTTGGTCATAAGCCTGTTGACCATGCTCCTGTACGTAACGGCGAACTGCGGGCCGGATCGGATCTTCGTATACACGAGAACGTGCTGCAGCCGGCGCAGCCGTTGTTCCGCTCATGAGTCTCCCTCTCGCGATCGTTGGCCCTCTCAGCGTCGTCGCAGGGCCCTTCTGAACTCCCGCAACCGTTCTCTCATTCTGCACGGGAACGCGAGCAAGGTGAACGCGAGAAAACTGCTGGTGGATATTGTTGATCAGCTTCAGGCTTTCCAGCGCGCGGCAGCCATCGGCCAGCGTACCGGTGGAGTCGGTGGCATAGATATTGGGCACCGACCAGATCGACTGCGTCATCTCCCGCTGCCAGTTGCGCTGGCTCATCTGAAAGTCTGCGGCGCGAAATTTGTGGAGTTCTTCGGCCGAAATGACCGTCTCCTCGGGAGCCTCAATCTCGCGGACATATTCGTTCCAAATGCCGACAATTCGGTCTTCTGAGACTAACGCGCCGTCAGTGACGGCACCAAACTCGGCGCGGGCTACACGATGTCGAAATTTCCGAGCCGCCCAGAAAAGGTGCTTATGATGCGTCAGCTGCTCGGCAACCTCGTTGATAAGTTTGCGCGCATCGGCCTCGGCGTGGATGTTGGCGGCGAGATCGTTGATGCGCACGGCTTCTTCCCGCGCAGACTCGCGGCTGAGCAGGACCTGCTCTTCCTTGTGCTTGATCTGCTGTTGTTGTTCGGGAGCGAGGCGTGGCGCGGTAACGGCGTTTGTTGTCGGTTCTTTAGGAGTCGCCGTCGCAGTGGAATCTTGCGGAGCGCCAAACAGCGCCAGAGCCAGCAGGGGGATCGCAATCATCGTTGCCTCCCGGGTACGCAGAATTGTAATGCATGAGAGGTGCGATGCCAGCGATTTGCGGGTTGGTTGCCGCGGTTCGCGAGCGCCCGCGCTACACAAAAAGCAGGCCGCCTATTTCTGGCGGCCTGGTTTGGCAATTCCTCCGGGGAGGAGGGAAACTTACATCGAAGGCGGAGTCGCGGCATTGGCCGACGGACTCTGTTGCTTTTCTGTGCCGTTGCCGGTGTTGGTCATCAGGCGAATGTCGACGCGGCGATTCTTCGCGCGGCCTTCGCGGGTCTTGTTAGTTTCGACCGGCTTATCCTTGCCGAGCCCGATCAAATAAATCTTGTACGCCGGAATGTTCTTCTCGGAAGCCAGATACTGAATTACGGCGTCGGCGCGGCGCTGGCTCAACTCGTAGTTGTAATCGGAACCACCGACCGAGTCCGTTCCACCTTCCACCGTGATGATGTAGCCCTTGGTGGCGGCAACGCTCTCGGCGAGCTGGTCGATGGCTTCGCGGGCTTCCTTGGTCAGGTTGTCCTTGTTGAAACCAAAATGCACTGAGGTCTCAGCTACGGGGCGATAGTTGTCGAGATTTACCACTCGGTCGGTCAAAGTATCGACACGCTGCGAGGCGGTGTTGGCCGCCATCTGCGCCTTATCCGCACTCTGGCCGGCGGCAAGAGCTTTCTGGTCGGCGGTATTGGCGGCGTTCTGCGCGTTCTGGATGCCGGCCTGCGCGCGCTGGTCAACGTCCCTGATCGCCTTGGTGTTCTGCGCGGTCATGTCGTCCAGCTCATTGGTCTTGTTGATCAGGGGCGTCGTCTGTTGGCGCACATAATTCTTGGTGGTGCAGCCGATGGATGCGGCGACGGCAAGTGCCAGCATTAGGGTCAATGAAAGTTGCTTCATGCGATTTAGGGGCTCCTTCCCCAAATAAGTGCTTATGTGTTGCTGGGGAATTTACCTAGCTTTCCCAGCTGCTTTTCGATGTCTATTAAAGCACGAAGGATGCCAATCCAACTCCGCGAACCCCTGTCGTAAGAACCTTGTTAATCAATAGGTTACAGACGAACTATGGAAAACGCGCCGGAATGGCGTGGCTATCGAAACACGAAGCATGGAATTTTTATACGGTTGGGCACTCTACGGCGCGGCTACATCACTGGCGGAACGGTGATCCCCATGACCGCCAGCACGCGGATCAGCTCGCGGCGAACCACCGCAGCGGTCGCCAGGAGGAAACGCTTTCTTGACTCGTCGGCCTCCGAGAGAATCGGGTGCTGGTGATAGAAGGTGTTGAAGAGCTGGGCAAGTTGGAAGGCATGCTTGGCCAGGTAAGCAGGCTCGGTGGTAGCGATGCATTGGCTGACCACATAAGAGGTCTTGCCCGCTGCGAGCCAGAGCTCCCAGATGCTGTTGCCGGATTCGCCGCTGAGATGTTGCGCAAAATCGGTTGCGGAGAGGCGAGCGGCTTCGTCGGCCAGAAATGTGTCCAGATCGTACCCGCCTTTGCGGAAGATGTTGCTGGCGCGCACGACGGCATATTGCGCGTAGGGGCCGGTCTCGCCTTCGAAACTGAGCGCATCCTTGAAGTCGAATGCAATCACCGAGGGCTTGGTGAACTTGAGCATGAAGTAGCGTAGGGCGCCGATGGCAATCTGCGTGGCGATTTCGGCGCGCTCAGAGTCAGGCAGTTCGGGATGGCGCGAGTCGACTTCTTTGCGGGCAGAAGCGATGAGCGCATCGAGGAGGTCGTCGGCCTTGACGCCAAATCCCTTGCGGCCCGAGACCTCAATCCATGAACGCTGTTTGTCCTCTTCGCTGAGTTGGTAGCCGAGTTCGGCAGCGCAGCGCGGCGTAAGCGCGACTATTTCGTAGGAAAAATGCGTGAAGCGATCGGCGGCCTCGCCGTGGCCGAGCCCGACCAGCGCCTCGATGACCGTGTTCTGTGCCTCCGATTGACGGTGGTCGATCACGTTGTAAATTTCAGCAACGTCGCCGAAGTGGGGATGATCCTCTTCGGCGCCGGGATTCCCAGGCGTAGTCGAGATCCAGCAATCATGCTGGTTGTGATAGTGGAAAAACTTGCGATAGCTGAAGTCGCGCCCGAGGAGCCCGAACTTCCACATGTGGTAGGCGATGTCTTTGCCGACATAACCGACCGTGCCATTGGAACGGACGATAACTTTCTGATCTTCTTCGGAGATCTTATCCGTGACGTCAGGGTTCTCCGGCGACGGCTGAGCGGGCGAGGGCGCCCGCTCTACACGGTCTGTGCCGGTTCCGGCGCGTCGCATAATCCAGCAGCCTTTGTTCTTCCCTTCGTTCTCGAACGTCAGCACGCCCGCTTCTTTGAGCTTGGTGAACGCCGCATCCCAGAAATTAAGATGGAGAATCTCGCTCTCGCGCGGGAGGAAATCGTACTCGATGTCGAGGCGATCCATCGTCTCGAGATGGCGGCGGAGAACAGCGACGGAGATGAGATCCGCGATCTTTGCCGTTTCGTTGTTGCCTTCTTCAATCGCGTGAAGCGTGGCAGCGCGGGCAGCTAGGTTCTGTTTGTCTTCCTCGTACCAGCGCGAAACGCGGGCGTAGAGATCCCAGCAATAGAAATCAAACCGCGGGCCGACGGCGAGCGCTTCGATTTCGGCGCGCGACTTTTTCTCGACGTGGATGAACCCGACGACCACATCGGCGACCTGCACGCCGGTGTTGTCGATGTAGTTCTGGACGTCAACTTCCCGGCCAGCAAAACGCAGCAGGCGAACAAAAGTGTCGCCGAGGATGGCATTGCGCAGGTGTCCAATGTGCGCAGCTTTGTTGGGATTGATGCTGGAGTGCTCGACGAGAACTTTACCGGGCGGAGATTCCGCGGGCGGCGTCTGGCCGACAGTAAGCGCGGTGGCCGCTTCGGCGCGATTCAAGCGAACATTAATGTATCCAGCGCCCGCGACTTCGAACTTCTCAATGCCTTGGACTGGCCCAATTCCGGCGACAATTTCTTCGGCTATCTTGCGCGGCGCCTTGCGTAGCTTGCGCGCGAGTTCGAAGGCAATAGGGAGCGCGTATTCGCCAAATTCGATTTTCGGCGGCTGCTCGACAACGATGTTGGCGATTTCAAGCTGATAAGCCCTGCGGAGGAAGTCGCGCACGGAGTCGGTCAGGCGGCGTTCGAGATGACGATACAAGAAGATCCCTTAAATGATTGAATAAACAGTGATTTTAACAAAGACAGGATGGGTGGCGGGTTTGACTCGGTCAGGAACGAAACCTATGATGAAAAATCGGTCGTTAGTCTGTGGCGGTCAGTCGTTCGTGGGCCAGCGGTGAACCGCAGCGCCCATGAGCGATCTGGCCATTGTTCTTGCGGGTGCAGGTGAAGCGTCAAGCGCTTCTGCGCCCCGAATGACGAGCAACTAATACCAACGACGGTTTCCCGATGCGCATTGCCTATCTTGACTGTTTCTCCGGTATCAGCGGCGACATGTTTCTCGGCGCTTTGATCGACGCCGGCGTGTCGGCAGAATTACTGGAGCAGACTGTGGCCGCCCTCAATGTGGGCGCGCGGCTGGAGCTTTCGCGCGTGGTGCGAGGGGGGATTGCAGGGACCAAGGTGGATGTGCTCGTCCACGGCGAGAAAGATCTGCCGCGCGAGGAGTTCTGGGCGCAGCACACGGAAAACGGCGGACACTCACATTCGGGTAGACATGCACACCAGGATCATGCGCATCCACACTCACACTCTGAAGAATCGAAGAGCGCAGCTCAGGTGGACTTGGTCAGCAACGCGGACAAGAGTACCCGTGCCACAGCGGCAACGCATTCCCACGAGTATCACGGTCGCGGACTGCGGGAGATACGCGGGATCATCCGAGCCGCGGGCATTTCCGAATCAGCGAAGAAAACGGCGATCGCGATTTTCGAGGCACTCGGCAAGGCTGAGGCGGAGATTCACGATACGACGCTCGACGCCGTTCACTTTCACGAGGTCGGCGCAGTCGATGCGATGGTCGACATCGTCTGCGCGGCCGTCGGAGCTGAGGCGCTCGAAGTCAACGAATGGGTATGTTCGCCACTGAACGTCGGCAGCGGCACCGTGAAGTGCGCGCATGGGATCTTGCCGGTTCCAGCGCCGGCGACAATGAAGCTGCTGGCTGGTGCACCGGTATATTCGGCGGGACCGCAGGTCGAACTCGTGACGCCCACCGGCGCGGCAATCGTCAAGACGCTGGTGACGCGCTTTGGCGCGCTCCCACCTATGAAGATGGGGAAGAGCGGTTACGGTGCGGGTAGCCGTGATTTTGCCGACCTACCGAATCTTGTGCGGCTCACGATTGGCAAGCAGTTTTCGGCAAACGATGTTCCGGCGCAAGGAGTTGCCTCGCAAGGCGCTTTGGCTGCGTCGAATGGAATCTCCAGCGACCGCGTGACGGTTCTGGAGGCGAATCTTGACGATCTCAGCCCGCAGGTGCTGGCTTACGCCATGGAGCGCCTGCTGGAAGAGGGCGCCCTCGATGTCTTCAGCGCTCCGGTGCAGATGAAGAAGAATCGGCCGGCGGCTCTGCTCACTGTGCTGACGAAACCGGCCGATGCGGAGCGGCTGACAAAGGTCATCTTTGCCGAGACCTCGACGCTGGGGGTGCGGCGCCGCGATGAGGCGCGACGGGTGCTGGATCGGCGCTGGGAGACGGTTGAGACTTCGTGGGGCCCGGTGCGCATCAAGATCGCGAACATGAACGGAACCGTGTCCAACTATGCGCCCGAGTTTGAAGATTGCCGCCGCATCGCGAGCGAACATCATGTGCCGCTAAAAAGCGTTATGCAGGAAGCTACACAGCTTTACCTCAGGGACCGGAGAAAGAATTGAACCACGAAGGACACAAAGTGACACGAAGGAGGACAATTCCCCGGTAGCTCTCCTGGCCTCCGTAGTTGAAAATAGACTGGAATGAATACGAAGTACTACATCACAACACCTATTTATTACGTTAACGCGCGGCCGCACATCGGCCACGCCTACACGACCATTGCGTGTGACACCATAGCGCGCCGTCATCGCATGCTTGGCGACGACACCTGGTTCTTGACCGGCACGGACGAGCATGGGCAGAAGATCGAGCGGGCGGCGCAGGCGGCGGGGAAAACTCCGCAGCAGTTTGCGGACGAGGTGTCTAACCAGTTTCGCTCCAGCTGGGACCGGTTTGGACTCTCGTATGACGACTACATCCGTACGACGTCAGATCGTCACAAGCAGGGCGTGCAGGCGCTGTGGCGCAAGATTCGCGACAACGGATTTATCTACAAGGGCACCTACACCGGCCAATATTGCGTGTCGTGCGAGCTGTATGTGGATGGGGCCGAACCGGGCGCGGAGTGTCCTACCTGCGGGCGCGTGACCGAGACGGTGAAAGAGGACAATTATTTTTTCAAATTGTCAGCCTTTCAGGACAAGCTGGTCGACCTCTACACCGGCCAGCCGGATTTCATACGGCCCGAGACGCGTCGCAATGAAGTGCTTTCGTTTGTGAGCGGCGGCCTGCGCGATCTCTCGATTAGCCGCAGCACGTTTTCCTGGGGCATTCCGGTGCCCGACGATCCCAAGCACGTGATTTATGTATGGCTCGATGCGTTAGCCAATTACGTAACTGCGCTCGGCTATGGATCGAGCGACACCAGTAAATACGAAAAATATTGGCCGGCTGACGTGCACATGATCGGCAAAGAGATTGTCCGATTCCATTGCGTCTATTGGCCAGCGTTTCTGATGGCGGCGGGATTGCCGCTGCCGAAGTGCATCGTGGCCCACGGCTGGCTGCTCTTTGAAGAAAGCAAGATGTCGAAGTCACGAGGCAATGTGGTGCGCGCCGATACGATTGTCGACGTGCTCGGAGTCGACGCGCTGCGATACTTCCTGCTACGCGAAATTGTCTTTGGACAGGATGGCTCGTTCAGTTTCGACGCACTCGTGCAGCGCTACAATGCCGATCTCGCCAACGGCCTCGGCAATCTCGCGAGCCGCACGCTGACAATGATTACGCGCTACTTCAAGGGAGAAGTTCCCTACCCTTCTCATGCGGCGCACAATCCGGCCGACGATGTGATTGCCGAAACCGCGCGCAAGGCAATTGCGGATTTCGGTTCGTACTTCGATCAGTTCCAGTTTTCGAAGGCACTCGAAGCGGCGTGGGGTCTGGTGTCGGCGGTGGATAAATACATTGTCGAGAACGAGCCGTGGGCGCTTGGCGACAAGCAGGATGAAGAAAGCCGCGCGCGCTTGGCGACTGTGCTCTATACGAGCGCCGAAGCGCTCCGGATTGCTACCGCGTTGTCGCATCCGGTGATGCCGGATTCGACGGCGAAGATATGGGAACAGCTCGGCCTCGGAGACATCAAGCGGTTCGACCTCAAACGGCTCACATGGGGCCAATTGCACCTTGGCACGAAGCTCGGCGAGGTGAAGGCCGTATTCCCGCGCGCGGACAAATCCGCAATTGAGAGGATGCAGAAGATGGAAGAACAGAACAATTCGACGACAGCCGCAACAGCACCCCCGACACCGGCGGCCACCGCTCCAGCCGCGCCAACTGCGACTGCACCCTCAAAACCCGTGGCTGCGGTGCCCGAGAGCAAGATCACCATTGACGACTTCACGAAAATTGAACTACGCGTGGCGCAGGTGAAGGTCGCTGAGCGCGTGAAGGGCGCGGACAAACTGCTGCGGCTGGAAGTGGATCTGGGTACAGAAGTTCGCCAGATTCTTGCGGGGATTGCCGAAGCTTATGCGCCTGAGACGCTTGTCGGGCGCAAGATTGTTATTGTCGCGAATCTGGCTCCGCGCAAGATGCGCGGCTTGGAATCGAATGGGATGCTGCTTGCCGCGTCGCTGGAAGGCGGGAAGCCGGTGCTGGCGGGGTTTCTGGAAGACGTGCCGATTGGAGCGAGGCTGAAGTAGTTTATGCACGGGCGAAGCGCCCGTGCCTCCACATGTTCATCGATTCCCACGCGCATCTCGAAGGCAAGCGATATGATACCGACCGCGACGATGTACTGGCACGCGCCAAGGCCGCGGGCATCGCGGCCTATCTCGCTATCGGCAATGGCGACGGACCCGATACCGCGGATTGCGGCCTTCACCTGGCTGAGAAATACAACGGCCAGGTGCAATTTCCGGAGATCTGGGCGAGCGTCGGCATTCATCCGCACGAGGCGCACCTCGCAAATGATGCTGCGTACGCCAAGCTAGCCGAATGGGCGCGGCATCCGCGCGTGATTGGTTGGGGAGAAATCGGTCTTGACTATTTCTACGATCACTCGCCGGGCGACGTGCAAAAGGCCGTCTTTCTGCGGCAAATGGAGCTGGCGCAGGCCGCAAAGTTACCCATCATTATTCACTGTCGACCCTCCGACAATAGCGAAAACGCATGGGACGACTGCCTTAGTATGATTGCCGAGCACTGGAGCGCCGCTCATCTGACTTCCGCAGCACTCGGCGGCATCCTGCATTGCTTCACCGGCACTGTCGACCATGCCCGCCGCGGCCTTGATCTCGGCTTCATGATTTCTTTTGCCGGCAACATCACCTTTCCCAAGGCTCAGAACATTCGCGATGCGGCGCAGTTTGTGCCGCCTGACCGCATGCTGATCGAGACGGATTCGCCTTACCTCGCACCGATCCCACATCGCGGCCAGCGCAACGAGCCGAGCTATGTGATCGAGACAGCGCGTCAGATCGGACAACTCCGGGGGGGTTCTGCGGAGGAAATTGGGCTGAAAACGGCAGACAATTTTTTCAAATTCTTCAAAATTGCGGAACGCGCGAAATCCTAAATCTTGATTTCCCACCCAGAATATCCTCCAATTGGCGGAACTCTGCCGACGACGCATTCTGTCCCCAGAGCCAATTTCTTCTGATAACCTCAAGAGTACGGCTTGGGCGGAATCCGCCGCGGCTAAGCCTCCGCCTGCGGCGAACACGGTGTAGTTTGTTTGACTCCGCTTTGCCCGTGCGACAATCTAATGCTCCAAAGGCAACTCTATGCCCGACAATAGTTTTGACATCGTGAGCAAGATCGATCTGCAGGAAGTGGCCAACGCGATCAATCAGGCCATGAAGGAAATAACGACGCGCTTCGACTTGAAGGATTCGAAGTCGCAGATTGCCCTGGAGGGCAAGGACGCGATCATCCTGCACTCAGCGGACGAATTCAAGCTCAAGTCGATCAATGACATTTTCCAGCAGAAGCTGGTGAAGCGCGGCGTGCCCCTAAAAGGACTCACCTACGGCGCGGTGGAACCGGCGGCCGGCAGCACTTCTAAGCAAAAGATAACCATGCAGCAAGGCATCCCGATCGAGAAAGCGCGCGAGATTGTGAAGACCGTGAAGGATTCGAAGAAGAAGGTGCAAGCATCGATCCAAGGGGATCTGGTGCGAGTCAGCGGCAAAGATCGAGACACGTTGCAGGAGATCATCGCGGTGCTGAAACAACGAGATTTCGGAATCGATATGCAGTTTACGAACTATCGTACAAACTAAGAATCCACCGCCGAGACGCAGAGAGCGCCGAGGAATGGCTTGCTGATCTTTGCATGATTATGTTCTACGACCAAATGTCTCGGCGAACTCGGCGTCTCGGCGATGAAAGACTAAGGCATTGAGCACATCGAGCGCCATTAACGGGAAAGAGATCTTCGACCTGCTGCGGGACGATATCGCCGCCATCGAAGAGCAGTTCGGGCAGGACACCGTCTCGAACGTCGCCGCCATCACCGAGATCGGCGAATACCTGCGCGCAGGCGGCGGCAAGCGCATTCGCCCGGCGTTGCTTCTGCTCGCGGCCAAGTTGCTCGGCTACAAGGGCACGGGCGCGGTCAAACTGGCGTCGGTTGTCGAAATCATTCACACGGCGACTCTGGTTCACGATGACATCATTGACGAGGCCGACACGCGGCGCGGACGTCCTGCAGCCAATACGCGGTGGGGCAACTCGAAGTGCGTGCTCGCGGGCGACTGGCTCTACATGCAGGCGTTCAAGATCGCAGTACAGGCGCGCAATTTCCGCATTCTTGACGTGCTAATCGAACTCACGCAGCAAATGGTCGAAGGTGAGCTTCTGCAAATGGAGAAGCTCGGCAAGCCGATCTCCCTGGGGGAGCACCTCGACCTGATCTATCGCAAGACGGCGTGCCTGTTCTCGGCGTCGATGCGCGTCGGTGGAATTCTCGGCGGCGCGACCGAACAGCAGGAAGAGCGACTGGGCCAGTACGGACGCAATCTTGGAATGGCCTTCCAGATCGTCGACGACGTGCTCGACCTGACGGCTTCGGAAAGCGTCTTAGGCAAGCCCGTGGCCAGCGACCTGCGCGAAGGGAAAGCGACGATGGCGGTCATTCACGCACTCGATCACTGCACGACCGCTGAGCGATCGAAGATCGAAGCGGTGCTGCGTGATCGTGCTTTCAACGGTGTGACCCATGCTGACGTTCTGGCCATCCTGAACCGCCACAGATCGCTGGAATTCGCAAACAAAGAAGCCGCTCGCTATGCCGAATCCGCCCGGCAGGCAATCTGTACCTTCGCCGATTCTGAGATCAAGCGCGCGCTGTTGTGGGCGCCGGAGTTTGTGGTCGCGCGGGAGAAATAGTACGAAAGGTGTTGGGTGTTAGGTCTCAGGAAATCTGAATCGAGTAGTTTACCTAACACCTGAGATCTAAAACTGCTTAAAAACCTACCTCATGAACGATCTCGTTTCACTGATCTCGCACCATGGCTACCTTCTGCTCGCGTTGATCTGCTTTGGCGAAGCGATTGGCCTTCCCGTCCCGGCGGCTCTGGCCATCCTGACCGCGGGCGCAGTGGCAGCCTATGGCAAACTGCACCTCTATGTTCTTTTTCCGCTCGGGCTGGCGGCCACTCTAAGCGGCGACATCGTGTTGTTCTTAGCCGGACGCGCCAGCGGCTGGGCCCTGCTGGGCTTTCTCTGCCGGCTCTCGGCGAATCCAGAAACTTGCATTCTGCGCTCGGCGGAATATTTCTATCATCGCGGCAAACTTACGCTGCTCTTCGCCAAGTTCATCCCCGGCATCAACACCATGTCGCCGCCCCTGGCAGGAAGCATGCGTATGCGAACAGCGCAGTTCCTCGCTTTCGACTCGATGGGTGCGGCCATTTACATTGGAGCCTACACGGCCGCGGGATACATTTTCAGCGATGTTCTACGCGATATTACCCGCGGCTTGCGCTCGGCTGGTGCCGCGGCTGAGACCGTTCTGGGCGTAGGCCTCGCCTGCTACATCGTTTATCGGATCGTTATCTACCGCCGCTATCGCCTGCTCGATACGGCGCCACGCCTCTCTGCCGAAGAGGTGGGGCAGCGCCTTGCCTCAGCCACACCCGGCAGCGTTCTGATCGCGGACGTGCGCAGCCATGGTTACTACGACGCCGACTCAGAGCGCATTGCCGGTTCGGTTCGTCTTGAACCCAATCTCATCGAGGAAGAGGTCAAGAGCCTTTCGAAGGAGCGGGAGATCTATCTCTACTGTACTTGAGCGCGCGAAGCCACGAGCGCCCGGGTGGCGCAAACGCTGATCAAAGAGGGTTTCAAGGTGTTCGTGATCTCCGGGGGCTTGAGGGCCTGGCGGAAAGCAGGCCAGCCGGTCGAGATGGTGCCGAACGACGATCTGATTAAATTACCAATGTTCGAGTGACTTGTCTTCCTGCGGAGGAAGCCGGCAGAGGCCATCGTACAGAACTTGGTCCATGCCGCCCTTCTTTGGATGTGACCCGCAACCTTGTTCCTCGACAGTCTGGATGCTATCTTGCCATCATGGCGCGAACGTCGGGTTTCTGTGCGGTAATCCTGGCTGCGGGCGACTCCACGCGCATGGGGCGCGACAAAGCGCTGCTGCCGTGGCCACCGCAATCATCCGGAGCGCCCGGCGCCGGAACATTTCTGTCCGCGGCCATTCAGTTGTTCGATCCTTACGTTGACATGGTGTTGGTCGTGGGCGGAAGGAATCAGCAGAACATCGCGCCGGTCGTCTATGCAAACGGCGCCTCTCTGTCGGTGAATCCTCATCCCGATCGTGGACAGTTCAGTTCCCTGCAGGTTGGCTTGCGCGAGGTGTTAAACCGCGGCCGCGACGCCGCCATGATCACCCTGGTGGATCGCCCGCCGGTCGCTTTGGCGACAGTCGAGCAACTTTCCGAGGCGTTCGACGAAGCCGTGTCGCATGGTAAGTGGGCCGTGGTCCCGGAATACCAAAGCAAGCACGGACATCCGATTCTCGCCGGCCGCGAAATGATCGAGGCATTTTTGAGGGCGCCAGCAACCTCGAACGCGCGTGACATCGAGCATGCACATCAGGACAGAATTGCTTATGTCCCTGTGGATGATGCGGTCGTCGCCGCCAACGTCGATACCCCTGGGCAATATGCGGATTTGCCGGCGCCCGCCTAGCCTTGCAATTTAGAATCTTTCCAATTCAATTCATGACGAATCTTACAGCCAAGCAATCTGCATTCATCGAGAGCGTTCTTCGACTCGCGCCGCGCGTTGCCACGTTCGACTGCGACGGCACATTATGGTCCGGCGACGCAGGCGAAGGATTTTTTTCATGGGAGATAGAGCAGGGGCTGGTCTCGCCGGAGATCGCTCGCTGGGCGCGGGCCCGCTATGCTGACTACCGCGCGGGAAAGGTTCCGGAAGATGTGATGTGTGGCGAAATGGTCACCATGCACCACGGCCTGTCCGAAGAAGATGTGCAGCGTGCGTGCGACACATATTTCAAGTTGGGGGTGGAGAAGAACATCTTTCCAGAGATGCAGCGACTGGTACAGCGCCTGGGCGACTCCGGCTGCGAGGTGTGGGCAGTCTCGTCCTCAAACCAGTGGATCATCCAGTCGGCGATGAAAAGTTTTGGAATTCCGAATGGCCGAATCCTGGCCGCACAGGCCGCGGTGGAATATGGCGTTGTTGCCGACCGGCTGCTTCGCGTGCCCAGCGGTCTAGGAAAGGTTGAAGCTATCGAATCCGAGGTCAAGCGCGCTCCAGACTGCGCCTTCGGCAATGCTATATGGGATCGCGAGATGTTAGCGCTCTCGAAGCACGCGTTTGCCATCAACCCAAATCCGAATTTGCTGGAGATCGCAAAAGCAAACCGCTGGCGGGTGTACCAGCCAGAAGTGAACCACCAAGGCCGACCGTAACGCGGCAGGCCCGGCGAGAGCGGGGGCGTTCTCGCCCCAACACCGCGAAGCCAGATTCAAAATCAAAGGTTCCGCAGAACTGCTTTCAGGGCGTCGACGGCCAGCACTCCCGCGTGTCCCGAAGCCTCAGGTAGGCCGGCGACTTTCTGCAACACGTCCTCCATCCTGATCTCCCGCGCCACCGCCAGGCTTTTTCCCTTTGCCAAGTCAGTAATCGCCGAGCCACAAGCCATCGAGGGAACGCATCCCTTTGCCTTAAACCGCATGTCAACGATGTAGCCGTCTTTCACTTTCGCGCTGAGTTCCAGCACATCGCCGCAGACGGGATTCTCCACGCGGGCAATCGCATCTGCATTTTCCACCGCGCCAGCGTTACGCGGATTCTGAAAATGGTCGAGCAACGCAGGAGAGTACACGCCCTCATTCTAATGCTCACACAGAACTTCTTTCCCGCGGATTACACGGATCTTCGGGGATGAGTCTCTTTCTTTGGTTTTTATCCACGTGAATCCGCGTAATCCGCGGAGAGGAAGTTCGCCAGCGCCGCCGCCCCCATCGTCCCCTACAATAAGCGCATGCCCAGCCCCTCGGCACCGCAGAGGATCGCATGCCTCCAACCGAGCGCTACGGTCGTTCTGGCCAGCGTCGGTGCGCTGGATCGTGTGGTCGCGTGCACAAAGTACTGCGCCGACGTCGTACCGGGACTCGACACCCGCAACCGCCTTATCATCGCCGATTCATGGACAGCCAAGGCCAGCGAGATACTAGCGACGAGGCCCGATCTCGTGATCGCCGCAGTTCCTTACCAGGAAGCGGCAGTGGCAGAGATTCTCAAGGCCGGTGTGCGATTTCTGGGGCTCGCTCCGCGCACCCTGGCTGATGTCTACACCGATATTTCGATCATCGCCGGATGCGCGGGTGCTGGAGAACGTGCTGAACTGGTGATCACTGAGATGCAGAGAGAGATCGAGGACACCAGATCCAGATCAGCGCGCCTGCCCAGTAAGCGCGTGTTCTGCGAGGAGTGGGGCAAGCCGATTATCACTTCGCAGCCGTGGGTTGCAGAATTGGTGGAGGCTGCCGGTGGTGAGTTTCTCGGAATTCCGGGAACGCAGATCTCCGCCACCGACGTAACGCGGCTCGATCCCGAGGTTTTCGTTGCTGCGTGGTGTGGGGCAGGCAATCGCGTACCGCTGGCGAAAATCGTCCGCGAGCGCGGATGGTCACAAACGACCGCCGCCCGTACTTCGCAGGTTTATTGCATTTCCGACGAACTCCTGAATACGCCCGCGCCAACTCTAGTCTCCGGATTGCGTGCGCTCGAAGCCGCGATCCATCTTGTGTCCGCCGGACATAATGGCGCGATCACGCCCGGGCTGCGCGCGATTACCGATGATTCCCCTCCGCCTCAAGCTCTGGTTTAGGATAGTTTTGCAATGTCTACTTCCCCTCAGTCAGACAAACAAACGGCAGTCCGCACGGCGGTCGAGCGACTAAACTCCGACTCGCGTTCCGCCGATCAATTCATGAACGGAATCACGGTTTTGCTGCACGAGCAAATGCTCAAGTTCAACTGGGTCGGCTTCTACATGCTGGAGCGCCACGCAACGCCGCCTATGCTCGTGCTGGGACACTATCAGGGAGCGATGACGCCCCACACGCGCATTCATCTCCACCAAGGGATCTGTGGGGCGGCGGCCTCGTCCGGCAAAACGGTGGTGGTCGACGATGTGTCGAAGGATCCGCGCTATCTTGCCTGCTCGCTTGAGACCAAGTCCGAAATTGTCGTGCCGATCTTTGTGCGCGGTGAAATCGTGGGCGAACTCGACATCGACAGCCATTTCCCGGCAGCGTTTGCGGCCGACGACCAGCAACTCGTGGAGCACTGCGCGCGGCTCGTAGGCTTGCGGCTGGAGATGGAATCCACGAAAGTAAATTAACCCCGCACCCGGACCTCTATGAAGCGCGTCGTCGCAGCCCTGATCGTTCACGAAGGCCAGATTCTGGCCTGCCAGCGCACGCGTCATCAGCCCATGCCCTTGAAGTGGGAATTTCCCGGCGGGAAGATCGAGGAGGGCGAGCAGCCGCGCGACGCCTTACGGCGCGAACTCGAAGAAGAGCTCGGCATCGAAGCGACCATCGGCAACGAAGTCTCCCGGTTGACGCACCATTATCCGAGCGGCGGCGCGGTCGAATTGCGCTTCTACGAGGTGCGCGAATACCGCGGCGAGATTGAAAACCGCATTTTTCGCGAGATCCGCTGGGTCCGCCGCAAGGAACTCCTCGACCTTGACTTCCTCGAAGCCGACCGGTCGCTGGTGAAGGACCTGGCAGCGGGCAAACTTCTCTAGCTCACGCCTGGAGCGCGCATGGGTCGACGAACCACTTTCTCACCCTGCCTTCCCGCTCAACTGTCCCCATAGCAGGAGAGCGGTTAAGACGATCATGATTCCCGTCGTCGCCCAGGCGATGATGTTGAATGACGTGGTGTTCACGAACTCGCCCATCAGGTCCTTATTGTTGACGAGAAGCAACATGAAGATCAGCACAAAGGGCAGCACAGCCCCGTTGACCACCTGTGATGCGACAATGATCTTCACCAAAGGGAGCCCGGGCACCAGGACCACCACAGCCCCGGCAACGATCAGCGCCGTGTACAGCCAGTAGAACGTCGGCGCCTCGGAGAATTTCAGCCCGACGCCGGATTCAAAGCCGAGGCCTTCGCAAACCGTGTAAGCGGTCGAAAGGGGCAAAATCGACGCCGCAAACAGCGAAGCATTGAACAGTCCCAGAGAGAAAAGAATGTAGGCGTAGTCTCCGGCAAGTGGCCGCAGCGCCTGAGCGGCGTCAGCAGCTTCGCGAATCTCAGTCTGCCCGTGAACGTAGAGCGTCGCCGCGCAGGCTACGATGATGAACCAAGCCACCACGTCCGTAAAAATGCAGCCAACCACCACATCGAGCTTCGAAGCCTTATATTGCCGCCGCGTCACTCCTTTTTCCACGATCGATGACTGCAGATAAAACTGCATCCATGGAGCAATCGTCGTCCCGACCACGCCGATCACCATATAAAGGTAAGAGCTTTCTTTGAAAGCGGCCAGTTGCGGTGGATGAACGGTCGCTTTCAGAGCTTCAATCCATGCAGGTTTCGCGATCACGCCGGCGAATATATAGGTGATATAGAAGAAAGAAGCAGCCAAGAAAATCTTCTCGACGCTCTTGTATTGCCCTTTCACGATGATCAGCCACACGATCACCGCGCAGATCGGCACCGAGTAATATTTCGGTACGCCGAACAATTCCATGCTGCCGGCGATCCCAGCGAACTCGGTAATGACGTTGCCAAAATTTGTGATGAGAATTCCGAGCATCATCAGGAAGGTGATGCGCAGGCCGAACTCTTCGCGGATGAGATCGCTAAGCCCTTTGCCGGTGACCGCACCCATGCGGGCGCACATTTCCTGGACCACGATGAGCGCGACGGTGATCGGGATCATGGTCCAGAGCAGCATGTGCCCGAACTGCGCGCCGGCAGCCGAGTAGGTGAAGATGCCACCCGCATCGTTGTCGACGTTCGCGGTGATAAATCCTGGTCCGATTACGGCAAAGAAAAGCAGGATCTGGAGCTTCCAGCGTCTCAGGAATCTCATGCGCGCAGGTCAAGGGAGCAATTTGTAAACAGACGGTTCAGGATAAACGGAGAAGGGTTTTCTGAACAGGCAAATTGCGGGTTTCAAGGAAAAAATTCCGCCCAACCGGGGCTGTCCGCCTCACATCTTGGAGCGCAGCATATTGATCACGTCATCCGGAGTAATCACGCCCATCAACTGATTTTTCCGGTCGATCACCGGCAGAGTAAGCAGGTTGTATTTGTCGAAGAGTTCGGCAAAGTCCTTTTCCTTGGCGTCTTCATAGCAGTAGATGAGCGGTTCCTGCGAAAGGCCGAGGAGCGCCGCTCCCAGCGGGGCGAGAACGATTCTGGCCAGCGGCACCGCGCCTGAAAGAGTTCCGCGCGAATCGACGAGGAAAACTGTGCTTACGCTCTCCATGCGGCCCTCGAACTTGCGCATCATCTCAATGGCGTCGTGGGTCGTCGCATCCACCGGCAACGCGATGTATTCCGTCGTCATCCGCCCAGCCGCGCTGTTCTCCTTGAACTCAAGAAGTTCGCTGACTTCCTGGCGCTCTTCGGGCTCCATCTGCACCAGGATTTCCTGAGTACGCTCTTCCGGCAGGTCGGCCAGCAGGTCGGCGGCCGCGTCCGGCTCCATCTCTTCGACGATGTCGGCCGCGCGATCCGAGTCGAGCGACTCGACCACCGCCTTCTGCACTTTCGGTTCAAGTTCCTCGAGCGCTTCGGCGGCAACTTCTTCGTCGAGTGTCTCGAAGACAGCCTCACGCTCGTCAGGCGCCAGCTCCTCAATAATGTCGGCCAGGTCGGCAGGATGGAGCTTGGCCAGCTTTTCGTGCGAGATCTTAAGCTTGACGCGGCGGGCGGCATCGGTCTCGATCAGGTCGATGAAATCCCACGGGATCTCGCGCGGCGGAACGCGCTGCAGCAACGCCCGCAACGCAGCCGCAGGCACAACGCCCTTCAGCAGCCGCCGAATGGCGCCCCGCGCCCCAACGTCCACCCCACCCACCTTGAGGGACGCTCGTCCGAGCGCAATTTCCTGATGGAAATCGACGTCATTGACGCGCACCACCTTGCGCCCATGGACGTCGATCACCTGCTGGTCGAGCAGGTCGCGGCTGAGAAGCAGCAGCCCCTCGGCGCAGTCGGCCATCATCCAGTCGCCGGCCGAAGTCGTCGCGCGCACGCCGCCGTTAATATCGGCAACAGCTGCCAGCGGAAGCAGCCGGTTGCCTATCGGCGTTTTCACGATGAAGACCGCAATCCGCGCGCGGTCTTCCTGCGGCGCGAGAGCAACTTCACGCACTCGTCCCAGCGCCGCTCCGGTGGAGTCATAGACCGGCGATCCCAACAATTCACTGAGGGCGATTGTGCTCATCGTGAATTCTTACATCGACAAGAGAATACAAAACTGAGAAGGCGGAAGCCAGAATATTCATAGCCCGGTGCGGGCTACCCGCGTCACTTTGATCTCAAATGCCGCGTCCCTGCCCTAATCCCCTAAGTGCGCGGCGTTTTCATACGGGCGGCGAGTATTTTCGGAGATAAGTTGCCCAAGTTAGATCCTGTGGAAACCGCGTCGTATTTCCTGTGAATCGCGCGCGGGGCGCGGCAATTGACAATCCAAATCTCAAGCCGCATCATGGACTACACCGGCTGGCCGAAGACAAATTATTCGCTCACGGAGGCAGTATATGGTCCCGTTTCTCCGCAACATCTGGCAAGACGAAGAAGGTCAGGACATTGCCGAATATGCCGTGATGCTGGCAGTCATTCTGGTCTTGGTTATCGGCACAGTGCGCCTGATTGGATCCAACGCCAACAGCGTATTCTCGAACGCAGCCAGCGCGATCCAGTAGGCCCTGTCCATACCCGGTGCTTAACCAAAGCCCACCGTAGCGTCGACAGTTGTTGTGGAGCCCCGGCGTGTCGTCCGTTCTTTTGGGTAAGGGGCATCCTTCGGCCCCCTCGCGCTTGCTCGTCCGGAAAAAGATTTCCTTCCCTGCCGGCGCCGCTCTTGGTTCTTTTAACGTCCTTTAAGCAAATTCTTGGAGCAAGCCGCATATATTCCTTGACACGTATATACCTATTAGAGTATATACACAGAATGGAATCCGCCTTCGAGATCATTGCCGAGCCAAACCGCCGGGCCATCCTGAGCCTTCTGGTCGCATCGGAACAATCGGTGGGAGAGATCGAACGCCAGCTTCGCATGCCGCAGCCCACGGTGTCCAAGCACCTGCGCGTGCTGCGCGATGCAGGCTTCGTCGAATCGACTGTGGACGCGCAACGGCGACTCTATCGGCTCAAACCTGAACCGCTTCGCGAGGTCGACGAATGGCTGACCCAGTTCCGCCGCTTCTGGTCGGCGCACGTCGATGCCCTGGAGCGCTTCCTCGATCGGATGGATCGCGACGACGTTGAACACGGCGACAAAGATCAGCCCAGTCCAACCAAGAAGGATACAAGGAGGAAAAAATGACGACCCCTCGCGAAGAGTACATGCCGGGCCCGGCCAACATGGCGCGGGTCCATAAAGAGGGAGAGAAGTGGACGCTCGTCGTTGCCAAAGAGCTGCGCCACTCTCCGGAAAAGGTCTGGCAGGCGCTTACCGACCCGGCACAACTGCGCGAGTGGGCTCCCTTCGACGCCGGTGGCAACCTCGGAGTGGCCGGAGCGACGGTTAAGCTCGACACGGTCGGAGTGCCCGGGCAGCGCATCACAGAAACAAAGGTGAAAAGCGCCGACCCCTACACATCGCTCGAGTACAGCTGGGGAGACTTCGACATGCGATGGCAACTCGAAAGTCTTGGCGGCGGCACGCGTCTGACGCTGTGGATCAATATCCCACGACCGTACATCGCCATGGGTGCTGCAGGTTGGCAGATCTGCTTCGACGTTCTTGAGCACCTGCTCGATGGAACTCCCATTGGCCGCATCGCCGGTCCCAAAACCATGATGCTTGCCGGCTGGCAGCGGTTGAATGCAGAGTACTCCAAACAGTTCGGAGTTGAGGCGCCTAAGTGGGGAAATCAAAAGCCATGAGTTTGGGCCAATTCTAGAGATGACATCACTGGCCACTCGGCCAAGGAGTAAGCATCATGAACAGAGGCATCGCTCGCTGGATCTTTCGTGGCATTCACCTCATCTTCAGTATCCCGATAGTCGGATACATTTACAGCCCGTTCGACAAGCTTCCGGACTACGCTTTCAGGACGCGGTACATCTTCGTTCCGATCGTGATCCTCTCGGGATTATGGATGTGGAAGGGCCACGTGGTTCTGCGGCTGATTTCGAAAAGACCAGCGAGTGAGGCAGCGTGAAGCCTATGGCAAAAGCAGCTCTTTCAGAGAAACAGCATAAGGACATACTGGGCGCGTTGAAAGCGCGCTTCCATGAGAACATGAACCGCCATCAAGGCCTCGAATGGGCAAAGATCCAGGCGAAGTTGGAAGCGAATGGCGAGAAGTTGTGGTCACTCAGTGAAATGGAAAAGACTGGCGGTGAGCCGGATGTTGTCGGCCTGGACAAGAAGACGGGCGAATACATTTTTTATGATTGCTCAGAGGACACTCCGAAGGGGCACCGGAGTATCTGCTACGACCGCGAAGCGCTGGACTCGAGGAAGGAACACAAGCCGAAGAATAGTGCGATGGATATGGCCGCTGCCATGGGCGTTGAGCTTCTGACGGAAGAGCAATATCGAGAACTGCAGAAGCTAGACGAGTTCGATACGAAAACCTCGAGCTGGGTAAAGACACCTTCGAATATCAGAAAACTCGGCGGCGCCTTGTTTTGCGATCGGCGCTTCGACACCGTCTTCGTGTACCACAACGGCGCGGAGTCGTACTATGCGGGCCGGGGGTTCCGGGGTTGCTTGCGGGTATGAGATTAGTTGGCGCTCGCGATGAGCGCGCCTTATTCCAGCTAGTCGTTGCCTGCCGCGGGCAAGGCAAGCAGCTCCGCTGCGCTTAGATCACGAGTCAGCGGGGGCTTCGGGGGGAGATTGTTCACCGTAAGCCTATAGACGTGTCGCGCCAGGCCCATCTTCTTCAGCAACCAGATACCGTACCAGTTGAGGTCAATCTCGTACCATGCCATGCCGTGGCGAGCGGAAACCGGGTGAGCGTGGTGATTGTTGTGCCATCCTTCGCCGAAGGTGATCAGGGCTACCCAAAAATTGTTGGTCGACATGTCCTTGGTGGCAAAGCGGCGTGAACCCCAGACGTGCGTGACCGAGTTCACCATCCAGGTTGCGTGCAGGCCAACGACGACGCGCGCGAACACGCCCCAGAGCAGCCACGGCAGGCCGCCGATGGCGTAAAGGATCACGCCGACAATCACGTTGCTGGTCCAGTGCCACTTCGTAAGCCAGACGTGAAATTTGTCTTTGGTCAGGTCGGGGACATAGCGGGCCAGCGTCGTCGTGTCGTGGTGCATCGACTTGCCGACGAGAATCCATCCCATGTGCGCCCACCATTTGCCATCGATCGGCGAATGCGGGTCGCCCTCTTCGTCGGAGTATTGGTGATGGATGCGGTGCGTCGCGACCCAGAAGATGGGGCCTCCCTCGAGGGCGAGCGTGGCACACCAGGTCAGAAAGTATTCCACCCACTTCGGAGTTTTATAGCCGCGATGCGTCAGCAGGCGGTGATAGGCCATGCCGATGCCGAGACTGCCGGAAACCCACCACAGGAAACACGCTACGAAGAATGCATTCCACGTAAAAAAGAAAAGCGCCGCGACGGCGCCGAGGTGAAACAGAATCATTGCCGACGCGGTCACCCAGTTGAGACCGTCATCGTTGCTGCGCCCGTAGTCGGCTCGGTTTTTGGCGCTGCCGGCGCGCAGGCTGGAGCCGTTAATTGTGGACTGCTGCTGCAATTCAGCTGTTTCGCTCATTCAGTTGCTCCCCACATCGTCCGTGAACACGGCTTTTGCGATGTGCCCATGTGACTCTACCAAGGGAGCGGTCTGGGCTTTGTAATACTTCTGTAATCCCTCAGGGCTGAAGCGGTTACGGGGGTAACGGGCCCTCGGCTCAGCGGCTGTTAACGAAAGCGGAAAGCCGCGTTCGAGCTCGGACGGCCCTCTTATCCATCGTGATTCCGCATACGCATAGGCGTGACATGAGCCCTTTTCTGTTAGCACGCGGTGAGACTAGAATTCCCCGGTAGCATTCCAAACTGTGAATTGCTAGAACCGTGACCGGAACGAAGAGGAGGTCCCGTGTCGATCAAGTCATTTCCGCGGAAGTCTTTTCTTAGAACTTCATGCCTGCCGACGTCATGGCTGCAACAATTGGCGCTAATCGCTGTTTTCGTTTTTGTGGGAGCGCTTGGAGCGCAACAGACGCCACCCCCGCCTGAGACCAAGGTGGCGCCTGAGGAAGCTCAGAGGGCGAACCCGGTAAAACCAACTCAGGAGTCGCTCAACAAGGGCAAGAAACTTTATGCGATCGACTGTGCCATGTGCCACGGCGATAACGGCGACGGCAAGGGAGACATGGCGTCGGATATCAAGAACGTAACCGACTTTACTAATCCTGACGTTCAGAAGAAGTCGACCGATGGCGAGTGGTTCTCCATTATCCGCAAAGGAAAGGGCGAGATGCCGCCCGAAGGTCCGCGAGCAAAAGACGATGATGTTTGGAACCTGGTGAACTACCTCCGGTCGTTTGGAAAGAAGTAGATTGTGTGGCGATAGTTGCTGAGCTTCGCTCGACTGGGCAGCCGTGGGCGGCTCTCCTTACGTGAGCATTTAGGCTCCGCCCTTTACCTCTACTCCCGCCCATTTCTCCAGCAAGATGAGCGTCGCGGCATAGTCAAGGTCGCGCTGGCCTTCTTCGGCCGCCACGTCATAGACCTCTTCAACGGCTTCCAGTCCGGGCAGGCGCACGCGCTTTTCGCGAGCGGCTTCTAGAGCGAGATGAATGTCTTTGAACATCAGGCGCAGCGGAAAGTTCGGGGAGAAGTCGCGCTTGAGGATGAACGGAGCCTTGTATTCAACTACGCCGGAGCGCACCATTGAAGCCTGCACCAGCGGAATCAGCTTGTCGACGTCGACGCCAAGCTTCGTTGCCAACGTGAGCGCTTCGGCGAAGCCTTCGTAGATTAGCGCGATCTGCAGATTCATGACGAGCTTGGTGGCTTGCCCCTTCCCTGTCTCGCCCATACGGAAGACCTGCTTGCCCATGACATCGAAGAGCGGCTTCAGTCGCTCGATGACGGGTTCGTCGCCTCCAACCATGAAAATGAGGCTGCCGCTGGCAGCAGCAATTTTCGAGCCGGTCATGGGAGCATCGACGTAATCGATGCCACGCGCCTTCACTCGCTCGGCGAATTTCTGCGTGGCAGATGGAGAGATAGTGCTTGAATCCGCGATGATCATACCCGGCGCGAGCGACGACTCTGCACCACCTTCGCCGAAGAGCACGCTCTCGACGGCTTTGGTGTCCGAAACACAGATCCAAATTGCATCGACGCCTTGCGCCGCGTCGGCGGGAGTGGCAGCGGTGCGCGCACCTTCCACGTTCTTGCCGGACGTGCGATTCCATACCGCTACCTCGTGACCCGCTTTCACCAGATTGGCAGCCATCGAGTGGCCCATGATTCCCAGTCCCAGAAAAGCTACACGCATCGAATCTTCCCTTCCCTTCCTAGTTCACCAGGCTTGATTAGATATGACCACGAAAGTAACGGTCAAGAAAAACACAGAATGTCATACACTAGATTCACAATCGAAACACTCACAACCAACTGCGTTCCGATGCCCGGTCCGATGCGTGGCTTCTTGCTTCCGGCCGACCTTTTGCGGCATCCAATAATTGACGATATTCGTTGAGAAAATACGCGTACGAGATGTCAAATCATAGTTAGCGGTTGTGCGCGGTAAGAGAGAGGTTGTTCGTAAACTAGCTCGTAGCTTGAATCTATGTTGAAGTCATCATTCAGGAATCCCGCATTACGCAAGCGGGCCGGCAGCTTTACCCGCCTCGTCCGTCACTCGGCCATCACGCCTCGCACCGGACGCACCCACAAGCCACAACTAGTATCGAACGGCGAACTGGGCGTTACATTTATCGGTCATGCCAGCTTTTTCCTCCAGATGGGAGGAATGAACGTGATCGTCGACCCGAATTTTGCGCGTTGGCTTTTCGTGCTGAAACGACTGCGGCAGCCGGGACTTCATCTGCGCGACCTGCCGCCGATGAATGTCGTGCTCGTCACTCATGCGCATTTCGACCACTTGCACCGGCAGTCGTTGCGAACGATTGCGCGACAGACACGACGTGAGATGGGCAGCGCACCCACGCTGGTCGTGCCGCATCATGTTTTTGATCTGGTTTCTGATCTCGGCTTCAAAAAGATTGTCGAGATGGAGTGGTGGAATACGCATCACGAGGGCTCGCTTGAAATAACGCACGTTCCTTCGCGACATTGGGGAGCGCGCGTCCTGAAGGATTCGCACCGCGGCTACGGCGGCTATGTCCTGAGGGCCGGCAAACACTCGGTTTATCACGCGGGCGATACAGCTTATTTCAACGGTTTTCGGGAGATTGGTAAACGGCTGTCGCCAGAGTTGGCGCTCTTGCCCATCGGCGCCTACAATCCGCCGCAATTTCGCAACGTTCATACCAGCCCAGCCGACGCCATGCAGGCCTTCCTGGACCTTAAATCGCGATGGATGGTGCCGATGCACTATGGGACCTTTCGCCTGTCGCATGAACCCATTGAGGAGCCCTTGCAGTTGTTGGCACGCGAGGCCAGCGCGGCCGGGGTCAAAGATAAGGTTGTGGTGCTTGAGGAAGGCGTGACGAAGCTGTTCTAGGCAGTAGTTTCAAGGCTCTCCATTGGCGAAAAAGTCTTGGACCGGATGTAACTAAGGCGGCATGGACGCATCCAATTTAGAGGTACAGCGCATGCTATACTGCGCTAATTGGGGGCGGGCTGTCCCCTCATGCGCCTGCCCGAGGATTTCGAAACATGGCTGGTAGTTCGCGTCGTTCTATTTTCCTGGTAATTTTTGTCCTTGCCCTCTTCGGTTTACTTGGGATGCTCTTCGCGCAGAAGATCAGCCCCTCGGCTTCGCCGAGCACCGACTCCGACGTGCGCGACAGTTTCAAGCAATTTACGCAGGTCTACGAGACGGTGGAGGAGAACTATGCCGATCCGGTGAATGCCGACAAGGCGATTTACGACGGCGCGATCCCGAGCATGCTGCACCAGCTCGATCCGCACTCGAATTTCTTCGACCCCAAATCCTATTCGCAGCTCCGGGAAGAACAGCGCGGCAAGTATTACGGCGTAGGCATGACCGTGGGTCCGCGCAACAACAAGGTTATCGTCATCGCTCCGTTTGTTGGTACGCCAGCGTATCGGGCCGGGATTCGACCGGGCGACATTATCGCCGCGATCGACGGGAAATCGACCGACAACATGAGCACGACCGATGTCGCAGACCTGCTCAAGGGGCCCAAGGGGACGACGGTTCGCATTACGATGCTGCGCGAGGGCTCGGAAAAGCCGCTTGAGTTTAGCGTCGTGCGCGACGAGATTCCGCGCTACAGCGTGGATCTGCACTTCATGATCCGGCCCGGCGTTGGGTATATGCACATCTCCGGATTCCAGGAGACGACCGAGCATGAAGTCAGCGAGGCGCTAGACCAGATGGGCGACCTGAAGGGCCTGGTGCTCGATCTGCGGCAGAATCCCGGTGGATTGCTGAGCGAAGGCGTCGGTGTGGCGGACAAGTTTCTGAAGAAGGGACAGCTGATCGTTTCGCATCACGGCCGCTCTTCACCTGAGAAGCGCTATGTCGCGTCACACGGCAACGGCGGGAAAGAGTATCCGCTGGTGGTGCTGGTGAATCGGGGTACAGCGTCAGCCGCAGAGATTGTTTCGGGCGCCATTCAGGATCATGACCGCGGCCTGATCGTTGGAGAAACCACGTTTGGCAAGGGGCTGGTTCAGACTGTCTATCCATTGGCCGAAAACACCGGTCTGGCGCTCACGACGGCGAAGTATTACACACCCAGCGGACGCCTAATCCAGCGCGACTACAGCAACATCTCCCTTTACGATTACTATTACGAGCGCGAGAACGAAGACAACACGGCCAACAAAGAAGTAAAGCTCACTGATAGTGGACGCACCGTTTACGGCGGTGGCGGCATCACGCCGGACGTGAAGCTGCCCGCGTTCAAGTCAACCAAGTTTCAGGACACGCTGCTGCAACATTACGCCCTCTTCAATTTTGCGAAGAACTACTCGAACTCGCACAAGATCACGCAGAGCTTTGAAGTCGATGACGTGATCCTTCAAGACTTCCGCCGCTTCCTGGATGCCGAGAAGATTCAATACACGGAAGGCGAGCTGCTCGAGAACAACGAATGGTTGCGCTCGAACATCAAGAGCGAGATCTTCATCGACGCCTTCGGACAAGAAGAAGGAATGAAGGTGCGGGCGGAAACGGATCCTGACGTGGTCAAGGCACTGGAATTGATGCCGCAGGCGCGCGCGCTGGCTGACAATGCGCGCAAGGTCATTGCCGAGAGGAATTCAGCGCCGACGGTGCGGCGGTAAGCTATTCCGATTCAATTTCACGACAAAGGCCCGGTCCTCCGGGCCTTTTGCTTTTGCAGCGGAGAGCCTTCGCCTGGCGTCAATTTGCATCTTAATAAGTCCGTGAATGCCCGACTCGTCTTGAGACGAAACATGCTGAAAATCACGCCCGTCGTCAAATGCGATCAGTTTCTAGGAGTCGCCGGCATGGGCGTGGGGAGACCAATCGTTGGTAGTGAATCCGGCGCGGGGTAAGGAAGCGGCTTCGGGTGGCGAGATTGCCGATGTAGACGGAATTTTTGAATTAAACGAACTCCGGAAGATGTCAATGAATGAAATGGGGATGTGCCGCCAACCAGGTGGGATTGCCCGGTGTATTCACGCATGGCAATCAGGCGCTTTCCGTCTGCACTTGCCTGAGGATCTCGACCTTCGAAATTCTCCTTGCCTGCCAAGCGGATATCATCACCGCTCTTCTTGCCCCTGGCCGGGTCTGTCTTGATCGCCCAAAGATCAGAGTGAAATGGGTCCGAATAAATCGAATGGATGATGCGGCCGTCTGGCAGCCAGGCGATGCCAGGGGGGCCATTTCCGCCCCACAAGTGTGTGCTGGAGAGCACTACATTCTTTGTAGAGCCCGACAGGTCGCAAGTCTCGATGGTAAGTTAGAGGTTGGTGGCCGTGCCCGCCATCCGGAGATAGGCGAGACGCTGACTGGTGGGCGACCAGGCCAAGCCGGACAGACTCGCATCGGGGCTGGTAAGTATTTTGTGGGGCTCGCCGCCATCCGCTCCCATCAGCCATATCTCATGTTCAGCGACCACGAAAGCGATATTAGAGTCGTCGGGTGATATGGCTGCGAGACCTACCGTGCCGGTCCACAATTTCCGTAAGCTGGAATCCATTATCGACATTTTCCACAGTTCGCCGTTCGGGACGTTTTCCAATAGAAGATGGGTTCCATCTGCGAACCAGTCGACCGGCTGATACTGAGTGGAGAAGGGCAATTGGCGCAGCTCCCCGCTGTCGATCGCAAGGAGATACAGACTTCTGGATAGAAAGTCGGTATAGGTGAGGTATTTGCCGTCGCGGGAGATGGCCTGCGCGCTGATGCTGTTCTCGGAAGGGTTGGCTGTCAACTGCCGCTCCGTCAGTTCATGGTTCGACCGCAGATGTCCGTGCGCCCGAAAACGAAAAGCAACTGCCGCGATCACAATCGCCGACAATGCTGCCGCAACCGTTCGAACCAGCAGCCGGCGTGAAACTGGCAAAGCTGGTCGTCTTTGCTCTTCCTTAGGTAGTAATGACACTCGTCTCTACCGTGCTCTTCTGAAAGACGACCTGTGTTTCGCCCTTTGCCCCGCCGCCCCGCTCCCTCCAGCCCATTCCCATCTTCAGAACATTTTCTCCTCTATGCGCATAACCCCAATTGCCGCTTGAGTGTCCGTGCCGCAAGCCATAAAGTACAAGGGTAAATGTGCCTGTATGATTCCCCAAGAGAGTTGGCCGTACTTCTGCTCAATCCGTGGCCTCGGATTGGGCCATGGGTCCCGGCCATTCTGGTGGCAATTGCTGCGGGGGGAATGGACTGGCGCTTCCGCAGAATTCCGAACTGGCTGACGGTATCCGGTGCGGCCTTGGGAATCATGGTGAACACAGCTTTGTTTCGCTGGGCAGGATTGAAAACCTCGCTCCAGGGCATGCTGCTGGGACTCGCTCTGCTGCTGCCGTTCGTTTTGGTCCGCAGCCTGGGCGCCGGAGACTGGAAGTTGGCGGGTGCACTAGGAGCCTCCCTCGGACCCGGATCGCTCCTCGGCGTGCTCTTCGCTTCCATTTTGGTGGCAGGCGTTATGGCGCTCGCCGTCATCGTCTGGAAAGGGCGGCTGAAGCATACCCTGGTAAATATCGGGCGCATGCTCGGGGCGCTCTTCAACCTGCGAATGCCGGGAATGGAGGTCTCGCTCGACAATCCCGAGTCGACTAAAATTCCATTCGGTGTTGCTGTGGCGGTGGCGGTGGTGCTATACGGGATTGCGGCGGCGATGGGGAAAGCCTAGGTTATTTCTCATTGGTAATTTGTAATTGGTCATTGAAGGATTGGGCGTTTGAAGTCGGTTCTTCAATTGCAAATTACAAATTTCAAATTTTCAGATGAGATTGCTGACACACAAATTACGCAGCACAGAGGCGGCCGAGATCGCAGAGGCCGCGCTCGTGATGCCCGTGGTGTTCATTTTTCTCCTCGGAATTATCTGGTTCGGCCGGGCATTCAATATCTATTCCACGATCACACAGGCGGCGCAGCAGGGTGCAATCGTCGCGGCGCGGCCGACCTGCGCGACCTGCGCCCCGCCCAGCAGCCCGTGGACCGGCACGAACTTCCCCGGCGATACATCGGTAGCCAATGCGGTCATCTCGGTTCTTCAGGCTTCGAGCCTCGATCCGAACCAGATTATTGCCAGCAGCGCGCTGCCGCAATGCACTACCTCCACCTATAACATCCAAATCTGCCGGCAGGTGGTTCTGAATTCGCCGGCTCCAGGTCCGCTTCAAGTGTGTAATCCTCCGCAGCAGTTCCAGGTTTGCGGGACGATTGTGAGCTTTCAGTATCCCTTTCAGTTCTATCTTCCCTTCACCTCGCTCAATTTGAGCCGCGTGGTTTTGAGCGCGCAAGGGCAGAGCAGGATGGAGAACTAGAATGCTACGTCCAGGCCGATTTGCGCGCATTCTTCTGGTACGAGAGCGGAAGTGGTGTGCATTGCTAGGCCGGACCGAGGGCTCGGCGATCCTCGAATTCTCGATAGCGGTTCCTCTCCTGGTGGTGTTCGTCGTCGGAATTTATGACTTTAGCGGCGCCTTCAACCAGAAACAGAAGATCGAGCAAGCTGCGCAGGAAGGAGCGATCGTGGCGGCGGCGCAACCGATGACCGATATTGGCGCAAGTGCGACCGGGACACCTTCAAATCCGCAGTCGTTGCAGCCGGTGGTGGCGGCGGTTTTCAATTCGTTGGCCGCAAGCAACGTCTTGCCGAACGCAAACCAGGGAACTTGCACGCTCTCGCAAATGCCGGCGCCCGCGCAGAGCGTCTTGACGTGGACCTATACCATCTCAGGGTGCTCGGGCAACTACCCCGACGACAATCTCGTCATCATAGTAAACCGGGGATGGGACGTAGCCGGATCAGGGACGCCTCCGAGTCCTTCTATAATCGGCAGCTGGGTAAGTGCCGCATATCCCTACCACTGGCGCTTCAATAGCGTGATTCAGCTGTTGCTTCCGGGTGCAAGCTACCAAGCGATGACAAATGTGACGGAGTCAGCTTCCGTACATAATCAGATGTGACGGTCCCACAAACCCGACAGTAATGTAGACGATTCGGCAGGTAGTCAGACGCATCGCGGGCACGAATGCCCTCGTCACAAAATCACTGAAAAGAAAGAACGCGAGCCGGCGCCTTCTTTGGTCGTCGGCTCGCGTTCCTTACCGCAGTGGCGTTCCCCTAGTTCCCTTTCAAGCCACTGCCGGGTTGTCCACGATCCACTTCTTGGTGGACGTCGTCTTGGGAAGAATGTCTAGATAGAGAACGGCGTAGTGGAAGGCAACCGCGGCTGCGGTAACCGTGGCCAGTGTCAGGGCGAACTCGGTCCACTTTGGGACATAGTGGAAACCGGAAGTGCGCTCAAAGGCGGTGCAGGCAACATTGAGGCGGTTGGCGACGAAGCCCATTACCACCAGCGAACAGGTAAAGTAGAGATTCTGCGGATTTGTGCGAATCTTCTCGCGGCTCAGGAGAATGACCGGGGCCACGACAAATAATCCGATCTCGAGCCAGAAGAGTGCGGCTTCCTGCCGCCACATGAAGATGTACTGCGCTCCGCCATGGGTGAAGAGGTCGATGCCGCGGAACAACGCGTAGACGTAGAGCAATGGTGCGATGACCTGGCTCATTTCGGTGAGGACCCGCGGATCGACGCGGGCATTCAGCGAGCGTGTGGACAGGTAAACGGCCATGATGGTCGCCGCCAAACCGGCCGGCACCGCCGAGAGATAAAACAGCGTTGGCAGATACTGGCTGTACCAGATCGGATCGAGCTTGCCTTTGGTTAGAAGGTAGAGGCCCCCAAGGAATGACTGGTGCAGTGACGAGAGAACCGCACCAACCATCACCAACCCGATCAGAATTTCGTGGTGCCACTTGAGATACAGATCGCGCACGTGCTTCCACGGAATTTTCTCGACCAGCGCGGGCGAGAATTCGAGTGTCAGCACCGTGGTATAGAGCATCACGCACCAAGACACCTCGAAGAGCACGGAATGCCGGTTCCACATCACAATCGGGTGCCAGATTCTCCAAGGCAGTCCGAGTTCGTACATCATGCCGACAACGACCGTTGAATAGCCGAGGAAAGAAAGAAGGACAGACGCGCGAACAATGGGACGATAGCGCTCGAATCCAAGCAGGTAGACCGCAGCCGCAATGGCAAACCCACCAGCTGAGATGCCAACGCCGCACAGCGTGCCCAGGCCTACCCACAGGCCCCAGGGCTGCGCATCAACGAGATTTGTTGACTGATGGAAGCCGAGGAAGAACCGGGCGTAAGCGGCGTAAACTCCGCTCGCCATGATCAGCATTACAACCACCCGCCACAACGTGATTTTCGGAAGTGTTTTTGGAATCGACATACTAGCTCCTTTCCGTTTTGCGGCTGACCGAAACCACCGCGGGTTCTTGTGCGCCTTCTCTCAGTTCGGCCCACGCGACTTGCTTGCGGCGGTTGGTGATCCAGTAGAGACCCGCCAGCAGGCTTCCGCCGACGAGCACTACGGTCGGCACATCTCCGAGTGCGTTGGCGGTAAGAATCGGCATTGGCTGTTGTGGGGCTGCGATAAATCCAAGGTCCTCGAAGGGCACATCTGAGATGAAGAAGACCGAGGTTCCTCCGGCCTCCTCGACGCCGTAAATCTTCTTCACGTATTTGGATTCGAGCAGCACACGCTTCTGCGCTTCGACGAGAATCTCGTCACGCCAGCCAACGATGGATGCCTGCACCGGGCACGCTTCCACGCACGCCGGCGGCTGGCCCTTGACCTGGCGCTCGTAGCACATGTCGCACTTCTTTACGAACGGCACCAGCTTGTTCCATTCGTATTTCGGCACGTTAAACGGGCAGGCCACGATGCAGTATCGGCAGCCGATGCACTTGGAGGACTCGTAGGTCACCGGGCCGAGACTCGTCTTGCGTAACGCTCCCACGAGGCAGGCCGAAGCACAGGCCGGATCTTCGCAGTTCATGCACATGCGGCGAATGAAGCGATCTCCGCGCTCCTCGACTATGGTAAAAGCCGTCGGCGAGAGCTTGGTCTCGGATTCCATCGGGAAGCCGTGAATCTGCTTGCAGGCCTGCTCGCAGCTCCGGCATCCGATGCATTTTGTGATGTCGATCAGTATTGCTTTTGTCTTTGGCATTTTCTTTCTCCTCGTCCCTGGGCATCCCTCATCAGTTCAAAAAGAACTCTTTAATCAGCTTGTGGCGAAGCGGCGTTTCGACACGCTGCATGACCTGGTTTAGTGGCAAGCCACCATCTTGCGCGAGCGCCGGATTCGCACTCGCCAGAACTTCTTTCAGGCGAGATACGCCGTAGTGCATCCAGGGCGCGACCATCGATCCGTGGAGGAGGTTCTTCTCATTCGTCTGAAGATCCGGAGACTTGAGCACGGCAAGCCAGCCGTCTTTGTAGGGATCGCTGGTGGCGAGAGCGGGATTGTTCACCACGTCGTTATTAATTGCCATGACGACGCCTTCCACCGGCGAGAGCAGATCGAAACTTATATCCCCGGAGTGGATGGTGGCCAGACGCTGCCCCTGGCGGATCCAGCGGCTCGGCTGCGAAACTTCGATGCGATCGATGGAGCCGACCAGATCGGCGCCGAACTTATCCATGCCGATGCGGGCGTTGTCGGAGGCCTCACGCGATACCCAGGTGTGGCCGGGGTGGAAGCTGTAATCCCTTGGGATGGAGAAGCCGGATTCTTTCGCCATGACCGGCACTCTCGGATGGACCACGACATCGGTCTGGGCCAGCGGCGCGACCGGCAACCGGAAGTAGAAATAATTGACGGAGATCACAATCAAAAACGTCAACAGCACGAAAAGTATGGACATGACATTCTCCCGGCGCGGTGCCCTTATGCTGTCTTGCACCGAAGCCACGAGTGTCTTTGCACGCCGATGGCGAAACCAGCGGGAATGACTCGTCGTTTACTTGCAATGATTTGGGAAGAGCTGCAAAATCCGTGGCGCTTTCGTAACTACTGCAACTTGCAGTTTGCCGCTGCGTTTTGCAGGGATGAAATTCTACGCAGGTTACTTTTGTCAGCTCAGGACAGGTTCTTTCTTGAGACGCCGCAGCAATGAGGTCGGATGAATACCAAGAATTCTTGCCGCTTGCGTTTTGTTATTACCGGTGGCGGCGAGGATCTTCTGAATGTAGTCGTCTTCCAGTTCTCGTAAGGTGACCAAGGGTTCTTCAGCGGAATGTTCCGTGAAGGGAGCGCGCACAATCTCGGGATGAATCTGATCGCGTCGGCGGATTTCGAGCGGCAGGGAGGCAGCCTCGATATTGCCTTCGCTGGCGAGGATCATGGTGCGTTCGATCACGTTCTTCAGTTCGCGGATATTCCCGGGCCAGGGATATTCCTCTAATAGCTGCGCGGCCTCCGGGCTGAAGCCGACGAAGTTCTTCTTCAGCTCCTCGTTGAAGTGCTGAACTAGGTCGAGCGCGAGTGGCATGATGTCTTCGACCCTCTCGCGTAACGAGGGGATGAAAACCGGCACGACGTTTAGGCGATAGAAGAGATCCTCGCGGAAACGCCCTTGTGCCACTGCTTCTTTCAATACGGTGTTGGTGGCGGCAATAAGCCTCACATCCACCTTGATCGACTTGGTGCCGCCAAGGCGAATGAACGTTCCTTCTTCGAGCACGCGCAAGAGTTTGGCCTGCACGCTCGCCGACATGTTGCCGATCTCGTCAAGGAACAGTGTTCCGCCATGAGCGCGTTCCAGCAGCCCCTCTTTGCGGCGGCGGGCATCGGTGAAGGCTCCTGGCTCGAAGCCAAACAATTCGCTCTCCAGGAGCGCATCCGGCAGGGTGGCGCAGTTGAGTTCGAGCAGCGGCTGGCTGGCGCGCGGACTTGCATAGTGAATAGCACGCGCCAACACGCCTTTGCCGGTGCCGCTCTCCCCCTGAATCAGAATCGTGGTGCGGTCACTCTCGGCAGCCTTCCGCGCCATCTCCAGCGTCTCCCGCATGGCCGCATTCTGAGTGTTTACTTTGCCGAAGTCGTAGCGGCCCTTGGCGGTTTCGACCGTGTCCCGCAGACGCACGCGCAAAGAAAGCATCTCTGAGGCCCGGCGAAGTGTCGCCGTCAAATCCGCAAGGTGGAACGGCTTGACGAGGTAGTCATACGCGCCCAGTTTCATCGCTTCCACCGCGCGATCGACCATGTGGTAGGCGCTCATCATCACTACGATTACGGATGGGGAGGCGCCCTTGATCTGCCGGAGCACCTCGACCCCGTCGATTCCGGGCAGCACAATGTCAAGCAAGACCATCTCGGGCTTATCTTCGGCGAAAACCTTCAGCGCGTCCTCGCCCGAGCCCGCGGTCAATACGTCGAATCCCTCCGAGCTCAAACCGCGGCTTACGGTGCGGAGCGTCAAGGCTTCATCGTCGACAACAAGCACTGAGTAGGCCATCTATTGAATGATTACCTCCTGGCTCTCCTCGCCTTCTTCATGGGCCGGTGGCGGCGCAACCTGGCGGAATGGAAGCGTGATCGTGACCGTGGTTCCGCGTTGCGGCGCGCTCTCGATTTCGATATCGCCGTCGTGGCTGCGCACGTAGGCTTGACTGATGCTCAGGCCAAGGCCGGTTCCCTTCCCTCGCTTGGTGGTGAAAAACGGCTCGAAGACATGAGGCAGCACATCGGGGGGGATTCCGCACCCCGTATCGATCACGCGAAGCACGACGGAGTCCTTGTCCGCCGACTGCTCGGCAAAAACGGTGATGCGCCCACCTTCTGTTGTGGCCTGTGCCGCATTGAGCAGCAGGTTCATCAGGACCTGCGAAAGCTGATTGGCGTCGACGCAGATCAACGGCAGGTCGGGATCAACGAGGTTCTGGAGAATCTTGCCATGCAACATGGGCTGGTGCTCAAGGAACGTCAGGGTCTCCGAAACCAAGCGGTGCAGGTTAACCTTGCTGAGAATGAGAGGCGCGGGACGGGCGTAGTTCATCAGGCTGCGCAAGGTCATCGAGATGCGCTTGGCGCACTCAATGCACTGCTCGATTTCGGCGCGCTCTTCACCTTCCGCCTCCTCGACCTCCAGTTCGAGGTGAGAGAGGATTCCAAGCAGTGGGTTGTTGATCTCGTGAGCGGCGCCCAAGGCTAGTTGAGCGAGCGCCGCGTACTTTTCATACTCGGCAAGTTGGGCCTCAAACTGGCTTTTCTCCTTGTTGAGCTTGCCCTCCTCGGAGAAGCGCCGGAACAACTCCTGCATGGCCGAGTCGCGCTCGCGCTCCAGTTGCTTTGTCACCGCCTGCCACTGCTCGAGTTGTTCGCTCAGCACCTTGTTTTTCCGGTGATCGAGTTTCCAAAATGCAACCATCAGCGCCAAAGTTACGGCGATGAATGGAAACACATAGTAGACCAAGCTTTTGGGACCTCCCTGCTGTGCCGCAAATATCCGCGCACCCCGCAGACGGGTGGATTCGTCCCGATCGGACGCATCCTTTAACACCTTGCGCCGAGGAGTGTTCGAAAATCCGTGATTCGAGTCACCGGTGGGGCGTCTGCACATCACGAATCTTTAGTAACAAATCGCGTACGTCATATCCCATTCCCCTGTGACCGGAATCACGGCTTGCGGGTCGCCAACGGCCTATATGTAAAGGAGAGATGGACGGTCAGGAACATCTCAGAGTCAACCCGTGGGTTGTCACGTTCTCCGTGATGGGAGCAACCTTCATGGAGATCCTCGACACGACCGTCGTCAACGTCTCCATCCCGCACATCGCCGGGAATCTGGCCGCCACGGTCGAGGAGGGGACTTGGGTCGTCACCTCATACCTGGTCTCGAACGCGATCATCCTGCCAATGTCAGGATGGCTAGCCAACCATTTTGGCCGCAAGAAGCTGCTGTTGACCTGCGTGGCCGGATTTACGCTGACATCTTTGTTCTGTGGCCTGGCTAACAGCCTTCCGGCGCTGATCTTCTTTCGGGTATTGCAAGGGCTGACCGGCGGCGGCCTGCAACCTCTCGCGCAGGCAATTTTGCTCGAGACGTTCCCGGAGCGGAAGCACGGGCAGGCGATGGCAGCCTACGGCATCGGAATTCTGCTGGCTCCGATTCTCGGCCCCACCCTCGGTGGATGGATCACCGACAACTACAACTGGCGCTGGATTTTCTATCTGAATCTCCCGGTTGGAGCATTGTCGCTAATAATGATGAGCCGCTTCGTTCACGATCCGCCCTACATCAAGCGCCGCGACGGAGGGATCGATCTCTGGGGCATCGGCTTCCTTGCGATCGGGCTTGGCTGCCTGCAGGTGACGCTAGATACTGGCGAACGCAAAGACTGGTTCTCGTCGAACTATATCCGCTTCTTCGCCACGATCTGTGTCATTGCCCTGATTGCCTTGATCATTCGGGAACTAACGACGAAGCACCCGGTCGTCGATTTGCGCGCGCTCGCGAATCGCTCCTTCAGCGCGGGAGTCTTTTTGATCAGCATGCTGGGCTTTGTCCTTTATGCGAGCCTGGTTCTACTTCCCATCTACCTGCAAACACTACTCAGCTATCCTGCGTATACCGCAGGACTTGCACTCTCGCCACGAGGAATAGGAGCTCTTTCGACCACGCCCATTGCGGGATATCTAACGAGCAAAATCAATCCTCGAAAACTGATCCTTTTTGGTCTGATCTCCGGCTCGCTAACCATGTTTTCTCTGTCTCACCTCAACCTGCAGGCCGGATATTGGGACATCTTTTGGGCCCAAATATTTCAGGGCATCTCCATGAGTTTCCTGTTCATCCCGCTCATGGCGATGAGCATGGCCGGCATCCCCAAGGAGAAGCTAGGTAACGCTACGAGCATCTTCAATCTCATGCGCAATATCGGCGGGAGTTTCGGCATCTCCATCATGACGACCTTTCTCTCCCGCCGTACACAGTTTCATCAGGAACGATTGGCGCAGAATGTCACGCCCACCAACCTGAAAGCTCTCGGCATGATGCACGGCATGCAGGGATGGTTCCATCAGCAGGGCGCGAGCAACCCGCTCGCCCAACGCCGTGCGCTCGGGGCGCTGTACGGTATGGTCCAAAAACACGCCTTCATGCTCTCGTTTGTAGAGGCCTTCTGGATCATGGCCATCGTTTTTGCCGCGATGATTCCCTTCACATTCTTGCTGCGTAACCCACGTGCCAAGCGTCTCGTACCCAAGACCCCGACCGAGAGCGAGAATCCCAAGCTCGAAGCTCACGAAAACCTGCCTGCGGCCACCCACGAACAGAAGGGCGAGGAGGAGTTTGCTCTCTTGCACTGAGCGGCGTAATCAGGCCGGCTCACCCCGCGAAACTCGACCTTTCCAATATTCAGCCCTCGCACAAGCGGTCATTTTTCCGCATAATTCCTCCAACATGGCACTTGTCGTTTTCCTCCGCGGCATCAACGTCGGCGGGCATAGAAAGTTTCGCCCTAGCGCCCTCGCTAAGGAACTGACCGCTTACGACGTCGTGAATGTGGGCGCGGCAGGGACTCTGGTAGTTTGCAAGTCTGGGTCTCGAACGAGATTTCGCGCCGAATTGCTCCGAAGATTACCGTTCGAGGCCGAAGTCTCAATTTGCGAGGGCCGCGATCTGATCCGCCTGGTGGAGAAAAATCCCTTTGACTCAGAACGGGCGGGTCCGGAGATCGTCCGATTCGTGAGTATTCTGTCGCGAGACACGCGCTTGCGACCTCACGGGCCCATTGCGATTCCACCAAAGGGAGAGTGGTTTGTGCGAGTCATAGGGTCAACAGGCCGATTGATCTTCGGCGTCTACCGTCGCCACATGAAGACGATCGGCTGCCTCGGGCAGATTGACAGACTGTTTGGCGCGCCTGCGACGACTCGGAACTGGAACACGATTGTTGCAATCACGCGGGTCTTGAAAGGCGATCGGCGAAAGAGCCTCTAGTCCAGGATTTTCATTCGACACAATGTCTTTTTGGCAGACGGCCGGCCGATGCGATTCCCTTCTGAAAATTATGACTTGCAGTCTACAGGTTTTGCGACGATGATTTGGCCACCGGACCTCAGCAGCTTGAATGCGGAAAGCAATAATTGAGAGGGGGTACAGATATGAACGCGACGACCAGATTTGTTCTTGGCGTGCTTACCGCTTTAGCCATGTTGGCACTTACATTCCTGGTTCCACGAGGCGGCACCCTGCGCGACCTGCAATTAGCTGTGTTTCCTATGACAGTGGGGGTTTGGGCAATCTTCGTGTTGCTGTTCGTGAAGCTGAAGTAAGCGGCTACTTTCAAAGGCTGCCCAGAAATGTGGCGTGCCAAGCCTGAGATGCTTGCCCGGGTACAACTTCACAGAAAATCAGCCTAATGTTAAGGAGGATTGGTGGAGCTAGTCGGGCTCGAACCGACGACCTCATCGTTGCGAACGATTGAGTCATTCGCGTAAGCACCTGATAACTCACACTTTCTTCTTGCAGCCATAGCCGCTTATTGGACCAGAACTGGGACAGGAATTGGGACAGCCGCAAACTGCACCAGTTTGTCCACCGCTTGCCTCTGCGCCTGGGAAACAATCTGCGCGTAAATGTCCATCGTTGTCGAGACGCGCGAGTGGCGCATCTGGCCCTGGACGGACTTTGGGTCTGCCCCTGCCATCACAAGCCAAGTGGCGTGCGATGTGCGCAGGGAACGCCATGTGACCCGCATGCCTAGCCGTACTGCCGCGGGCCTGATGTACCTTCTGAGAATGTTCTGATCGTTCATGGGGCATCCGTCCTTCACGCTCTGGAAAACCAGATCGTCGGGGTTGGAAGCCTTCACGAGTTGGTAATGTCGCGTTCCTGTACCCGCCCGAACCGCGACACTCATTGTCTTGAGTCGTTGCAATCGTTCGATTACGGCCGGAGCAACCCCGATCGTTGCCGCGCTGGCCGCTGTCTTTGGCGATGACCAGTCGCCACGGCAGAATCGTTCTTCTACCGTGATGCTGTCGGCGTGAATGCACCGCCACTTTAGCCCGACCAGTTCACTCACACGCAACCCGGTCCACGCGGACGTGAATACCATCGAGGCGTAGGGCTCCGGAATGAGCGCAAGCAACTGTTCGAACTGCTGGGGCAGGATAAATGGCTTCTGACGCCGCCCGCGCTTGTCTGGGGGCATCTGAACGCCTTCCATGGGGTTCTCAGGGAGAAATCTGTACTTCACCGCCGACCTAAGGACACTCGAGAATGCATCTCGAATCTTTGAGATCGTCGGATAAGGCAGCTTAAGCCCGGAGAAATATTGTTGAAGAGTGAGTGGATCCAGTTCATGCAGAATGCGGTTTCCGAACTGGGGCATGAGGTACTTGGCGAGCACTCCGCGATAACAGTCCTGCGTCGTCTTCGCCAGCAATGGGAGTGATGCCGTGATGTAGGTTCTCTCCACGTAGTTTGCAAATAGCACCGCGGAACCCACGGTAATCAGACCGTGATTCAGCGGTCGGAGGGCGTCATCAGCCATCCTTCGCACTTCTCGAACCGGCGTTGTCGCCGGCGCGAGTCGAATGCGATGCCGTTGTCTGGTGATCTTCGCGCCTTGGCGCACGTCGCGCCACACGCGCAGATACCACCAGTTGCCCTCAAGTTTTGGCTTGGGGGATTGGTATCTTCGCCGCGCCATTCTCTCTTGAACCTCCTGAGATGGCACGGCAGCGCTCGCGTCGTGAAGTGTACGCCCTCTTTCTGTGGAATTCTCGATTACTTCATTACTCAAGATGGCACCTAGTGCCTCTTTGGAGACGCGACGCGGTGGGAGGTCGCGCGCGCATGGTTTGCAAATTCTGTTTTCGCCTCGAGCGGTCGCACCGTTTAGCGCGACCGCCCATCCTCAGGAGTGTGGGGTGCTCCCGAGAAATCCTATCTTCGACACAGGGCCGGGTGCGCGATCGGACGGGAAGGTGGCGTCCTTGCACCCGGCCACGCCGGAAAAAACTTAATGCCTGACCGTCGACGTAATCGTTGGCCGCATGCCTGCGCGCACAGCCAAGATCATATTTACGCGCCGCCCGCACTCCGCCAGGTCGCACAGTGAGTCCCCCAGCATGTTTGCAGGGTCGATGTCGTGCGCCGCGCAGATGTTACGGATAGCGTCGATTTCTTGTGGACTACGAGAATCAGTCACAGTGTTTGCCTCCATTACGACTTTGACAACCGAAATCCTTCAGCGATCAGCCGACGGAGTTCATGTTCCGAAATCCGCGTGCTGCGGCCGATCTTTACGAATCGAATGCGCCCCTCCATCAAATGCTTCCTGATGGTGTGCTCGCTCAGTGAGGTCGCGTAGGCTACATCTCGCACCGTGAGAAGCCTGCCGGTTACCGGGACTGTGTATTGGTCATCATCCATGGCATTAACTCAGGGCAGCGTCGACGATCGCTGCGAACGCCGCGGGACGCGGGAGAACTACATCGCACATCGAGAACGAGGTGAGTTCCACGAGTCCCTGCTTCTTAAGCCTCCACGGATCGGTCAGGACTTCGAGCACTCCGAATTCACACAAAAGCAACTCGCTCCACACTCCGGAGACGATCGCGGAGAGTGTTCCGTTTGCGGTGCCCTTCGAGAGATTCGAGGGGCAGTTGGTGCTTACGAGCGAAGTGTGTCCGAGCAAACCATCGTCGCCCCAGACTGCACGTGAGCCGGTTCCATTGACGAAGGTCCGCCGTAATAGCTTTTTGATATTCGGCGTCGAGAGAAAACCCATGCTGTTGTCGTCCACATTCGCATTCGCGGGCGCCGCTTCCAAGTCGCAGACGTTGGCGTAAGTAGGAACTCCGCCGTTTGTCCCGATTGCCACAATCGAAATACCTGGGTTTTGGAGTATCCCCGCGGGCTGCCCGGAAGCTCCCGAGCCATTGATAGCCGCCGCATCGAAAGCGATCGCGTGACTTCTCGCGATGTCCCTTCGGAGGCGCGTTTCCAGGTCAATGTTGCCAGCGCACTGCTTGAGCAGTTGCTTGCTCGCCGCGGTTGTCGATTGAATCGTGCGGGGTGCACCTAAGACGGAGCCAAAACTCGGATCAACCTCGGTAACATCCACCCCGGGGTTGTCTCCTCCAATCCACGAAGCAGAGGTTGCGGTCGACTCCGTCGGAATCTGTACGTTGAACCTGAGGCCCGTCAGGACAGTTGCGCCCAACTGCGCGACCCGCATCTGCTGTCGAAGCATATCCACATAGTCGTAAACTTCGGTGGCCACCGTGTACCCGCCACCGGCGTTGGTCTTCGTATCCAGGCCGCTCGCCTGAGGATTCAGGCGCGTCGGAATGAAGATTCCCGCACCGCCCCTGATCTCCCGGCCCACCTGGGCCGCGATGACGTTGTGCACTTCGCGCTCCAACGTGCTCTCTTTGGGATTGCATGCAGACAGGATTGCGCGCCCGAATGAATAACTACGCGCCTCGCGTGGGGTAAGACCGAGATCCAATGTTTCGTCCGCCGCGGCTTGAGTTTTGGTGATCACTTTTTGTCTCCTGATGGCACCGTATGGCCGAAAATGAAAATCGGTCAAGAGGAACATTTAGGAACAAACAATCACGCCATTTTCAAAAGTGCGTCAAGGCTTCTCATAATGCGTCGTGTAGTTGAGGTAGTTACGGAAACCGCGAGGCGACCCACCGTCCTCCAGATAACCGGCTCTGAGCCTCTTGATGGTTTGCGCTGGCGTCAATCCAGCCTCGGCATCGCGTTCGCACGTGTCCTCGCAGAATCGGGAAATATCGCGCGCCGCATTCCCGTCTCGGAGCTCGCCCGCCGGCGTGTAGCGCCCACCGCACTGTATGCAGGTGTGGATCTGATCGCTGGGGTGATGACGGTTCCACTTCCGCTGGCCGGTGCCCACACGCGTGAACCGTGCGCGCATGGCGGTCAGTTGGTCGACATCATATCCGCCCCCCGGCAATGGCTGCGCCCCCACTTTCTTGATGAACTGAGAAACGTACGCGGACGATGTGCCCCACCGGCGCCCGATCTCGCGTACTCCGACTCCCTTGCTTTTGTTCGCTGCTATCCGCATTTGTTCCTCCCCTGCTAACTGGTGCTAACTGCTAACCTAGTTAAATTTCCTGCCGCTAAAAAATGGCCGGGCTGCTCCCAGACCCTCGCCGCGACCATGCCGGGGAGGACCCGTAAATGGCGCGCCATCTATTACTTACAAGCGCCTCTTGCAAAGAGTGTTTAGTTGAACTATGCATCAGTTACATCCGTGTAACACGCCCGTGTTCGATCCGTGTGTCGCCAGAGGGAAGCGATCAAAGCTCCTGGATCGGCCGCGGAAGTAAAGCGAATGCACTCCAAAGGTGGTGAGGTCGGATAGCAAGTCGTCGGCCTTGGGACGCAGGAGTTCGGTAAGTGTGTTCGCCTCCCTGTTCGACCGGACAAGTATCTCGGCGCGCGTGACTACGCGGCGCGCCGTCACATTCCCGAGATCGTCATAATCCGGAACGTCAATCAGCATCGTTCCTACCGGCCAGATCAATTCGGCAATCTCCTCGGACCGGCGAACATAGGTGGATACGGAATTGGCGATCACTGCGATTAAGTCTTGCTCTTGCTTCACAGTGAACCGCTTGAAACTGCCGCCGTAAACGTGCTGGAAGAACGTTGCAGCGCCTTCGACGTGTCGCCATGTCAGGGGTTTCTTCCGATCACGATCGCAGACATCGAGCGGATTCCAGTAACCACAACCACATCCCAACGTTGGGTCTTTGCTCATCTGAGCTTCGGCGCTTGCCTGACATTCGAGCGATTCACACATACCAACCCACTCCTCGTGATCTTTCCAGTTCTCGGGTTCGATGGCATACAGTTCGCCCAGCATCGCGTCCCAATCATTTTCGCTGTGAACGTAGGGATGTTCTTCGCCGCATTCCAGGCAAGGCAACGAAGCCGGGTGCAGGCGGTCACACCATCCAATGTGGCAGCGTCGTTGTGTCGCCTTGCTCCGTCGACAAACAACACCTGCGATCCCGTCGGGATACCGCGGGCTTCGTAACTCAAAAAGAGGTTCACGCGCGGTCGCGTCAGCGACAAGGGTTTGTTCTTTTGTTATTTGTCTGTTCTTTGTCTGTTCGGCGACGGAATCCGTTGGGTTTACGCTCGGAATCCGTTGGGTTTCTGTCGGAATCCGTTGGGTTTCTGTGAGTAAGGCAACGGAATCCGTTGGGTTAAGTGTGTGACGCTGAATCTTGTCCACGTTTAGAAAGTACTGCTCAGATAACTGCCGGCCGCCTTTTCTATTTCCGGCGGCCTCAATCCAGCCCTCGGCGAGCAGATCGCCCAACGCAGCGCGCGCCGCAGTAGTTCCACATCCGCTTTCGGTTGCCACGGTCGCGACGTTGGGAAAGATGTCTGGATAGTGATCCGCGAGGGTGCGTAGCACCGCGCGCCTCGAGCCTCTTATATCGGGGAGTTTGGTGATCAGTTGGGACAGTTTCCAACTTGGCATCTGCGGCACGACATGGATTCGTGCGCGCCTGGGTCGCTCTTGATTGCTTTCTCGTCCTGCTGGTAGGTTGGTCACGTTGATCCTTTTGGGCGCTTCGGATGCCAGTCCGGGCGCCCCATATCTTTCCTAGGGACGCGGCGCGCCAGGCCGTTTACTCAGTCAATATCGTTCGCTTGTCGATCTTTGAAATCGGGAATTGGGACCACGCTCGGAGCATTCGGCCGCGTTCCTGTCCGAACCATTCTTCGCAGTTCATCCCGCTGGATTCGTACACTGCGGTGTCCTAGCTGGGTCGCTGTAATCAATCGCTGGGAAATCCAACGCCTTACCGTTCTCGGGGATACGCGGATCGCGGTTGCGAATTCCTCGATGGTCAAAAGAGTTTCCATGTTAGGTTTCTCGCTCTGAATCGACGGATGTGTCAAGTAATGACTAATTGTGGCGTTTCATGTCCGGTGTAACACCACACGAATTGGGGAGTAAAGGCCCCGTGTGCATTGAAAAGTGCTCTAAGTGTGACGAGACGCGCACGGAAAATGGCGCTGAATCACGGAGCGTAACGGAGAACGCGCTAGCGATAGAGCAACGCCGTTTTATTTTTCACGCCCACAAAATATTTTCAGAATCCTAGTCGTTACGGACTTGCAGGCCGACCCTTGCCATATTCCGCCCAATGACTGCACAGTGAAGCCATTCCGATGAGAATCAACGATATTTCTAGGCTTGCGCCAATCCCGAGGCGTGAAAGGCCGTTGCTAGCAGGTCTTGCGGCCGAGATGATCGCGCAAAGTTTTCACACCGCGCAGCGCGGCGACGTTGCATTGCAAAATTTCGATCGCATCGGCCCTGGCGGGCGCCGCAACTCGCGCCTGGCGGCGGCCCATGCTATCCGCTGGCTGCGCGCTCGCACAAATTGGACGCATATCCCCATCGAGAGGCGACTGCGCGCCTGGGGTGCACCAGCGCCGCCGCGTGAGGTGCGCGACGAATACCCGCTAACGTTTTCGTGGTGTTGCGAGATTTTGAATATTAATGAAGACAAGACGCGCGAGAATGGTGCGCCGTTTCGATCCACTCACTCGGGTAAATGGTTTGCGCGTGGCGGCCTGCTGCAATGGCGTGAGTGGCGTGCACAACGCGGACAAAAGCACGCTGTGTACCGTGACCGGCCTTGTGGGGCGAATCGTTTGGAATCGCCAGCCCAAACTGAACCGGCTGAGTTTACCCGTCTCGTTTCGTCGGCCACCGCCGATCAATCTCCTCCATGATCTTCTCAGCCCAGGTCAGAGCGTGATTAACAGCCGATATGGAGGCTGGGACCCATGCACTCCCTTCGTATTGAGACAGTTTGCGGGCAGCCAAGATTGCTGCGGCAATCAGTAGGACTCGCTTGCGCCCCTCGTCCACGGTGAACAGGATACAATATTCGCCATTTGTTCGCCAGTGCGATATAAACGTAATCAGGGAGGGGTTTGAAGCGCGTTGAATCGCGCACGCGCTTTTCGGGATCGACAAATACTTCTGCTTCTTCGAAGGTTCAGATGTTGGGTAAGTGTATTATAGGGGGCTCGCTGTGGCTACTAATCAAACTTCCGCTGCTGAGGAATATTTCCGCAATCTAGATGTGCGTGCAATGCCGCGCTATACCTTCGGGGAAGCGTCCCGTTACCTTGGAATACCGGAATCTACCCTTCGCGCCTGGTTTGTAGGGATGTCCTACGGCAAGCTACCCGACCAAAAATGGTTTACGCCTTTTCTCGTTCCCTCCTCGCCGGATCTTCTGTGCTTCTATGACATTTCATCTGCTCACGTGCTATTGGCGATGAAGAAAAAGGGAGTCTCTCAGGAAGACTTGCGATGGATAGTCCAAGTACTTCGTGATGATCCAAGGTTTGATCCCCGGTATCCGCTGCTAGGAAGAAGTTTCTGGCTATTCGGAAAAAAGATTGTGGTGAAGGAGATTGGCAAGCGTCTGACGTTGTCGAGGAGGGGCGTCCAGTTAGGGCTCCGTCAGGTGATAGATCGGTTTTTGTCACGCCTGGAAACGGACGAGAACAAGATGCCGGTGCGTCTAAGCCCGTTGCGAACTCTGAGAGAGCGCGGCAAAGGCTACATCGTCATAGACCCAAATCTAGCTGGTGGCCGGCCGGTTGTAAAAGGCACTGGAATAGCAGCGGAAATCATATTCAAAAGAAAGAAGAGCGGCGAGTCCGAAGCGAGATTAGCTAAGGACTATCGCATCAGCCCACGTGCGGTCAAAGAGGCAATCAAATACTTCCCTACGCGGAAGGCGGCTTAAGGTCCGTTATTTTCTTGACCGCAATCTGGGATCATTTTTTCTCCCAATGCAGTTGAGAGCCGCGGGGCTGGATGTCACAATTCATGACGATCGCTACATCCAGACAGAGCGCGACCCTTGGATTTTTTATGAGTGCGGCAAACAGGGATATATCGTTATCACCAGCGACACGGAATTTATGAAGTCTTTTCCACACATGGCCGCTATTGCCTTGGCGCGTACTACCGTGCTCTCGTTTAGCAATAACAACTACAAATCCGAAGTGCGTGGGAACGCATTTCTAAAGGCTCTGCCGCGGATCACGGCTGTGTTGTCAAAACACAAGCGTCGGCGCAAGAACCGATACTTCATCGCGGTAATTGGAATGCACGGGTCGCTGACGATCAAAGCGGAAGGCCCACTGCCACATCGTAAACTATGTAACGACATGGATTGGAAGAGTTATGAGCGCGTGTGCATTGCTGAAGGGGTGTTGGCATTGGCGCCTAAGCACTAAGATAAAAGCGCCGCCTCTACGCGAACCCACCGTCTCAACTCATTCGGCGATCTTTAAGAGGCGATGAATTTCAACCAATAGCTTCCATATTCTCTTTGACGTGTCGGTCTTCAAGTTGGGAATCAAGGCCAGCGCTCTACGAATCCACGCCTTCTTGTCGGTGGTGTACTCGATTCCCTGATCAACAAGCAGAGACTCCAATTCGCCGTACGAATTAATGAACAAGCCATGCCGCGCACAGGTTTGGGCCAGATGATCGAATGTTACTTTGAGTTCCTCGGATAGACGATCCCGGCCACTCTCTTTAAATGCACTCCAGGGTTTCGATGCATTGGCGGTAGATCCACAGACACCAGCTATTCTTCGCAGTAACTTCTCAATACATGCGGGGTCCTTTCTGCAGGAGTCCGTCATTTCAGAATCAACGGTCGTCAACAAAGTTCGGAGTTTGTTTGTCGCCGCGTCGACGCGCTCTAAGACTGGTTGTTTCTCAACGAATTCAGCTATCGCGTTGCGCATCGAGAGCATTTCTTGCTTTTCGGGTTCCGGCACAGCTAGAGCGTCCAGTTGCAACTCGAACTCGGCTCCATCATTAAGCACATCAAAATCCACAATACCGGCACACCGTAAGCCAAGCTTTCTATACAACGACGCGACTCTCGCAACAGTTTGTTTATTTTGCGCGTTGACCGTGTGAATGTCCGCCTTAGGCGACAGTTTATGCGAGGCGGCATGATAAAACCGGACATCTGAATCTGCTTCCACTACCATAGCCGCCGGATAGAAAACGCCTTCAAGGACTCGGGCCGATTGAAGCAATGGATCAACCGCAATGGATTTCAGGTCAGCAGGATCTAGCACTCGGAAACTGTTTTCGTCTCCGATGCGGTCGAGTCTTACGATGGTAGCTTCGGATGCTCTCTCAAGCATTCCTTGCAAGACATCGGAACTGTGCGTGGCTACAAACATTTGACGCTCTTCAGAGACGTTCTCAGCTAGCAGCTCGCCAATTCGGAATGCTTGGGGCGGGTGCAGAAATGCTTCGGGTTCGTCAATGAACAACACATCTCTATCAGCGCAAAGAACAGCTGTCATTATTCCAGTGAAGGATCGAAGACCGTCGCCCTGGTCATCCAGCCGTTCATATTTGTCCAATATCTCGGATGCGTCCCGGGGGTCGGGAGGTATTGGCTCCATGTTCTTTCCGACCCTAAGCACAATTTGTGCCAGCGTCGAGAAGTCGAGAGCGATATCAATGTCGAACTGATTCTTGATCGCTCGCTGGATTTGTTCAACAGCGGCTTTTTTCCAATAGAGGGCCTGCAGAAGATTAGTGGCATGGCCTCGGAACTGCGGGCTTTGGGATTGCTGAACAAGCAGGAGCCTATTTTGTGTGCCCACATGTCCAACAAACTGAGGACCGAACAGCGTCGCGAACCATTGCTTATTGGTAAAAAAATTCCTAAAATTTTCGTTCTTCCAGCCGGTTACTTGGTGGGTTCGTTCACCTACGAGGCTTGGATCCAATGACCTCAGCAACTGCGCACCGTTTGGTTCTTCTCGAACAAAAAGCTTGTCGCGTGCTTCTAGATCTTCAAAAGTGGGGGGCGTGGTCCAATCCACTTCGGTAACTACCAGGGGACGCGGAGAGACGTTTGGACGGGGAGCGCATATAGACAAGATGTCCCTTAGGGACCTACTCTTGCCGACATTGTTCGGCCCCACAAACACCACCAGATTTCCCGGCTGTAGCGATGTCCCATCGTTGAACTGAAGCCTGCTTATGCGATATCGATATTTCGCCGTTTTTATTGCCTCAGCAGCGTTCAAATGGTAACTCCTCTTTGACCTCACCGAACTGCGCGGCATTGGCTGACATCGAGAGTCGTTATTACTCTACAGCAGTCGGACGCGGTTCTTCACGCCCGGCATCGCCCTTCTTTAACTTAATCCCACTCGATTCTCATGACCACCGGAGGACGCCACGCCGCAACTCCGCCGCAAAACGCCGCAAATGTGGCTCTATTAGGAGAGCAAATTAGGGGTTGGCGGGCTGTAACTTTTTTGGAATCAGCGGGCCGATTTTTGGTCCGACGGGGACGCCTTTGCAGTTCGTGCACTCTGGGCCGAACGAACGGACAACCGTGCAGTCGACCCAAACTACGCCCCGACGATGCGGCGATTTGTCCGATACGGCCCCGAAAAGTGCCCGGCTGGCGAAGGGGGCGGCCTGGACCCTCCACGGCGATGGTCTGAGTGCCTCAGCCTGCTCGATCTGGAGATCCCCTGAAATGGTGGTCGCGAGTGCGTCTCTGGTATTTTTGTCGTATCATTCCCGCGCAGATGAAAGAGAAGCTGATAGAGCGCAGTCGAAATGCAGGACGGTGACACTATCCCAACTTCGGGTGCGCTATATTCGAGGCGGCGCGAAGAGGAATTAGAAGCCAACTATGGCTTTGCGCACTAAGTCGTGCTTGGCGCACCCGCGGACGGGAACTTGAGAGTCCCAGCCTTTACGCACGCGGCAACCCCGGCCAAGAAAATTGCCTTGACCTGCTTGGGGGTTAATTTGTGATCTTCGGCATACCACTGAATGCTGTTCAAAGCGTTGTCTAGGAGTGGATCAATCATGGATACCCTCATCGAGAGGATTACACTAATCGACAAAAACGGTAAACAATATACGGCCAACATTCACGAAGAGAGGGCAAACGCGAAAGACCACGACGATCCGCTAGACGTTTTGCCAAACCTGAAACGGTGTAGGTTGGTTGACGGGTCTGATCTCAATCGCGTTGATGAAAACACATTCAAGAACATACACACGGGAGAATTGCTGTACCGCGTCAAGAAGCTACGCTAGGTCGCGGCTCTGGTCCGCGCTTTGATTTCCCCCAGTTGGCAATCTTATGGGTCCGCAAGCTTCTGTTTCATCTCGTCCTTTTACACTCGCAAGACGGATCGCAGCGCACCTTGGAAATCGTGAATTTCTCTCGGTTTGGGTCATTGTCGGTGGCGTGAGGTAAGGAAGAACTGAGAGCTTAGAACTGCCGCACGCGCCGATGCTGCGCGGACCCAGACGAACCCGATCGTGTACGCCGCGGACGCCACTCCACAGTTACCGCGACGCCTTTGCGGCGAGAGATTTGATCGTCTCCGACGCCGACAGATTGATGGCAGGAGTTGTCCATTGCTACAGGATAGTTCTGTATTTTACGAAAATAGGACAAACCATATTCTCACGGTTCCAACGGCGTGATCCGTGGTTGCATGTGGAGGTATGAGTCAAAATCAGTCCTCCCTGAAAGATAACGGGAACATGGAGCTCCCTCAAGAAGCAACCGAAAAGCCAGCAGAGCAAGAAGAACCAAAAATCAAGAAGCCCTACGTTAAGCCCGCGTTTCGAATGGAGAAGGTCTTCGAAACGCATGCGCTCTCATGCGGGAAGGTCGCTGGTACCTCGGCCATATGCAACGCGTCTCGAAAGACTTCCTAAAGGCCACTCTTTGTGGCCGGATTGGTCATAGTGATTGTGGCCCTTCTGGTGTCAGGATTGCTCTGGTACTTGTCAGAGCGCATGGGAGGGGAATGAACAATTAGTCCGCTCAAGAGACTCAATCGGGCCCTCACGCGTCTGTTCATCGAGGTTTGGAAACTTTTGCGCATCTAAATGTTAGTTGCTGTAATCCAGTGTCGAATGTGCGGAGCTTAGCAGTGATGTGGCTCCAGCGAGCTTCGAAATCGTGAGGTGAGGTTCCGAATAGCTACTAATATCCCAGGGTTGGATACTCAATGGGGCCGTCATGGAATCGGAGCGATTCTGTGGCGGCCTTTCCATCATAAGGGCACAACTCAGCCCGAAGTGATCTGGATTTGAACTTCAATTCTGCTTTTGAGGATAATACGGCTAGGAGATTTTTTATGAGGCGCAATCAGACTGAAGATTGCAAGGGAATCGGAAGAGAGCCAATCAGTGATATTGACTTAGGTTCTCACAGCGCGTGCTGCCCTGTTTGTGATGGCAAGCAGGGAATTGAGAGGAACGTCCTGACTGGCAAATGGGTTGTGTCGTATCACCCCGCACCACCCGAGAAGAAACAGAATCATCCTCCTGCCGGGAAAGGTTCTGGCCAGCGTCGCTTTCGGAGACCATAGGAGTTAAAATCTCGATCATGGCCATCGCTAATCCGGTCCCGTCTTTCCCCGATAAAGACATCCTGCTCAAGCAATACGAGCTTCAACTTGACCTTTATAAGCAGTATCTCGAATTAGTTCTGAAGTTCAACATCTTCTACTACGCGGTCACGGGTGCAATCCTCTCTTTTTACTTTACCAATACTTCGGATGTGGGACTGCCCCGGTATCTCTTGCTCTGCTTTCCAGTCTTGTTGAGTTTTGGGTTTGCGGTATTTTTTGTTTGGGCTGCATCCCTGGTCAGATTTAGCCGCTATGAAGTCATCAACATTGCACGCGCACTTGGCTTGCAGGTCTTTCCTGAGATGCGGGTTTTAGCAATGCTGCTCCGACTCAGTGGGGCGCTCTACGCCGTGGTTGCATTGGGTCTGCTGGCAATTATTTGTCGCACGGCTCGCCATTAAGGCGAGGTCCTAAGAATTCCAACTCCAACCACCGGTGTGTGTAGGATAAAATCCGGTCAGAGATGGATTTACATCACCAAGTGCTCTTTGGCTTCAATCGGTCTGTTAGCGACTTTGTGGCGGGTCAACATATCGCTGATCCACTTTGCGGGGACTGCCACCATAAGCCCGGATTGTTGCTGAATATTCGCAGCCGGGAGGAGCGGCGCGGGAACGTATTGAACAATCATCCCCAAAACGTGTCCGGTTAGCAGACTTATTACCGGGCACCCGCTGTTTCCGTGATTGGCTGAGACGGAGACGATGAGCAAATCCCTTCTTCCGGCAGGAAAGATCGGAACCGCGTCGAGCATCGCATCCGTTGCCCCAATATTTCCAACTTGAATGACGGGACTTGCGACGGCCCCGAGCGGAAAACCGATAATTGCAATTGGTTCACCCGCTACCGCGGAATTCTCCGAGATTGCCAGTGAAGTCACATCCCTAAAGGACTCCCTCCGTCTCGGTCCGCCTTTTGGCTCCTCCATCACGGAGAAGCCGCTAATTTTGCACAACGCTAAGTCATGTTCCTTGTCAACCTCAACCACATCGAACCACATCCCTGATCCGCTTCTATCTCTTTGATGGATGGTTGCGGTCAGTTGTGCTGTCCCTTCCTTGTAGCGTGTAAGAACGTGGGCCGCAGTGATGAAGTAACCCTCTCTCCCTATGAGGAATCCGGTTCCATCTACATTGAAGGCATCGGGGTGATGGCCGCTTTCTCCCCAATAGGTAAGCTGCACCACGGCTGAGGAGTCGTCTTTCGCAATTTGTATAGAGCTGATCGGCTCACGATCCTTTCCACACAGCCAAGGATTCGCGGATGAAAGCAACATTATGGCGAGTAACCAGCGAAGACGTGAGACGGAGGGCATGGGCCGATTCTAACAAGCGATCCCGCAAAATGCCGGCTATTTTGTTCCCGTTGCCGCATGGTGGAGTAGAATTTGTCGAGTGAAACCTGATCTAGAATACCTCAAGCAACTGCTCACGGCCTTTCAGTCCGCGCCCGATCCCACAATCGATATTGAGGATCTAAAGACTGCCGGGTTGGCCTACGACGATCCGAAATTTGAGTTCCACATGCGGCTTTTGCAGGATCAACACTTTGTAGAAAGTGATTTGGGCGGGATTGGTCTTTCCAGGGGAGCGGATGGCGGAATTACGTGGTCGGTAGTTCCTTTACGTCTCACCGCCTCGGGACATGAGTTTGCCGAGGCATTGGGAAATAGCAAGGTAGTGCAAACGTTGAAAGATAAGTTTGCAGGAGCAAGCATTGCGACGATGAGTCAAGTTGCCGTCGCGATCTTCAAAGTAGAGTTGGCGAAACACACGGGCCTTAAGTTCTAACCATACCCCATGAATCGATAAGGATAAAGTCGAGGCCATTACGTACCAACCCATTTGTATGTACAATCTATATACGCGGTTTCAGTAGATTGAGTTGGGTTAGCAGTTCGATCATTTGGGCGCGTAACTCTTTGTTGTCTGGGTCTGCTGCCCATCGCTCCGGAACAGCGGTTAGAGGCCCCTTGAGCACGCGGCTAAACGTTTCGGTGGTTGACTCCCGTGGCTCCGCCGATTCCAAATCTGACGCATAGCAACGGACACGACTCGGGTCTACCAAAACGCCAGGGTCTTGTCCTGTGCCATTGTCAATGATGCCCGCAACCGTCCCGTAGAGCGCAGTAGGCATTTTGAGAAAATGAACAAATTGATTCTTTTGGAATGACACTATTCCATCCTTGTCTTTCTATTAGCCGTTTGAACACGATTTTACTCTAACTACGTGTTAGGGTGATAAACTGCCCGCTGTGACAATTCGAGAGCATGTCAACCTCGCGCATGACGATTTACCGCCAGCCCGATTGTACCTGGACGACTTGGAATCAATTGTCGAATTATTCCGATCAGTAGTTCCCGAAGAACAGAAGCCTCTTAACGTTACCTACACAATTGGCAAGTTTGAATGCACTGAACTAGAAGAGCTAAAGAATTTCGGCGAACGCACGTCGGAACTCGAAATTTCTCTTGAGCGAGATGGCTTCGATTTTGCTTACTTGCGCACGTACAAGGCTGCGGGCGCAAGATGGAACATTCGGCATGCCGATACAGGCGTGAATTTTCGTATTTACGGGGAACTCCATGCACTCTTTGAAATTCGGAAAACCAAATGGAAAGCCGCTTGTCTCTCTCTTGCGAACCTCAAGCCCGTAGTATTGTTAGTCATTTTCCTAGCTCTGGTGGGTCTCGTATCAATGATTCAAGAGGGACGGCATCTATACCTGGCGCCGGACAAGAAACACTTTTGGCCCCTTGCCATTAGTTGGGCGATTCCATTGGCCATCGGGGCGGGCTTCAGTTGGGGCATGATGAACCGCGTGATTGTGGAGTTCAGAAGGGCGCATGACCCGAGAGGCATGAGGCGAAAATTTGCAGAATGGAAGCCCTACATTCTGGCCGCCGTTGTAGGAGGCGTAATCACAAAAGCATTGGATTTGTTAATGAAGCTAGTTACGAAGTAGCCCAAGTACTCGTTACAAGCGAGTCCAACGGATCCTGCTGCCCGTTCACCCACTTCGCATAATGCCGCTCCGTGGTCTTGATGGATTCATGCCCGAGCGACTTTGACACTTCCTCCAGCGGAACGCCCCTTCTCAAGCAAGCCACCGCGTGGCGTCCCATTGCCAGGTGACCTGCCCTGACAGGTAGCAGCGCCTAGCCATCGCGGCTTACGTTGCGCCGGGGGACCTTGTTACCATTCCATCGTGGGTATAACGCTAATTTCGCTCTTCCCCGATCCGGAACCTGTGCTCCAACTGACGCCGGAAGAAGTTGCCTGGATCATCCTCGAGATCGTGAAGTCTTGGGATGCCAATCAACTTCACCAAAACATGAACCACCACAACTTCAGTTCAACCGAGGTTGCCCCGTACTCGCGACTCCGACAGGAAGTGGCAAATGTACTGGCGGAGGGTTGGGCTTGGCTAGAGAGAGAGTGTTTATTCGTCCCCAGGCCTGGGGCATTCAATCAGATGATGCTCAGCCGAAAAGCGAAGGAATTGGGGTCCAGGAAACAATTAGAGACCTACAGGCGGGCCAACTTGCTCTCGGGGATGCTTCACCCTTCTATCGAGCAAGAGTCGAAAGCTGCATTCCTCAGAGGGGAATACGAGACTGCGATATTTAACGCTTTTAAGGAAGTGGAAGTCGCCGTGCGACAGTCTGGCGGGTTCACCGCTAATGATCTTGGCGTACAACTCATGAACCAAGCTTTTCAGGTATCAGTCGGGCCTCTTACAGATAGCGGCATTCCCGAATCAGAACAGATTGGACTACGAAATCTTTTCGCCGGCGCTATTGGCTACTACAAGAATCCAGGCAGTCATCGTCATTTCCCGACGGAGCCCATTGAAGTTGCTGAAACTCTATTCTTCGCGAGCCTGCTGTTAAGAATTGCCGAGCGTTCTTCCTGAAGTAATGCTTCGATGTGTCTCTGAAAAGATCGCCGCGGACTTCAACACAAAAATGCTTTGGTTCGCCCTATGAGGCAGGCTGCGAGCGCTGCCGTGCCGCGGTTTCAGCCCGCCTCAATTGGGACAATTGGGACAGGTTTCACTCAGTTGAATGGCTGCAAAGTATTGAAGATTGGTGGAGCTAGTCGGGATCGAACCGACGACCTCATCGTTGCGAACGATGCGCTCTCCCAGCTGAGCTATAGCCCCTTCGTTTGGTGGGTCGCTTTACGATTTTAGCAGCCGTGACCTGATTTCGCCTACATCCACTACGCCTCCCCAGACCGCAAGAACCGCGCCCGCTCTTCGTCCCCAGCCCGTTTCCGCCCAGCGTGACGCAGATCACATCCCTTTGGTTGGCATTTTAATAGCCTAGGTTCCAAGTATGGGGGAATATACGATACTCACGAACCGTAAGCGGGCGGTTGTCGCGCTCGTGCACTCGATCGTGTTTCTCCTTATCGCCTTCCGGCAGATGATCTCCGCCACACCGGCCGCCGGAATCTGGGTTGCGTCCACGGTCCCGACCGGCACCTGGATACTTTGCGCGATCTTTGTCATTGTGTCGGCCATCTTGCTGTTGCTGTTCGTGATCTCTCGCGCGCGAATTGAAAAGCTCTACTTCGGCATGTGTACCATCAGCGCGAGCTCTGGCCTGCTACGTACCGCCGCTGGAGATCAGGCCTTCCACGCCGGGCTCTATATCCGGGTGGTCATGCTCACCAGCGCCGTGCTAGTAGGTCTGTTCATCCTGCGCCTGCACTCCACTCCCCTTGCTCTTCCCGAAGCCGCCGAATCCCTTCCTCAATCCGTGGCCGCCCCAGAAGCCAAAATCGACCCTATATAATCAGAAACGTGAGTTTGTTGCGTGTAAAGCAAATTGCTTCCGCCGATTTCCCCACCCGCTGGGGACATTTTCTGATTCACGGCTTCACCAGCCGCGTCCCGGATGGCGCCAAGGTCAAGACCGAAGAGGCCGTCGCGCTGGTGATGGGCGAGGTGCAATCGGGCTCGCCCCTGGTGCGGATCCATTCGCAATGCCTGACCGGAGATGTGTTCGGGTCGCTGCGCTGCGACTGCCGCCAACAACTGGAAATGGCGCTTGCCATGATTGCTGGAGAGGGCGCGGGAGTACTCGTCTATGAGCAGCAGGAAGGGCGCGGCATCGGCCTGATGCCAAAACTGCAGGCTTATGCGCTGCAGGACAGCGGGCTCGACACGGTTGAAGCCAATCAACGCCTTGGGTTCAAGGCCGACCAGCGACAGTTCCTGATGCCGGCTGAGATTTTAAAGGCACTCGGCATCAAACAGGTGCGGCTGCTGTCGAACAACCCGGACAAGGTTGCGTCTCTCGAAAGGGCCGGCATCCGCGTTACCGAGCGCGTGCCCTGCGAGGTTCCTCCCACCGAATATACGCAGGAGTATTTACGAACCAAGCAGGAAAAACTCGGCCACTTATTCACTCATCGCAACACTCGGCATTAACTTTTGAGTAATCGACGCAGTTCGCGCTTGTTTGCGGACGGCAGATGAGTCAAGGCGACACGAGCGAGCGAAACATACACGTTGCGTGTGGCCGGATTCTTCTTCAACAATTCCAGATGTGTGGCGACGGTGGCGACATCTCCGCGAATCAACGGACCGCTGAATGATTTTGCCGGGCCGCGTTTGGCGTAATTCGCGAGAGTTTGGTGAATGATGGGCGCGCTCATGCGCCGCGACGCCTCCGGTGAAAGCCCAGCTTGCCGGGCCGCCCCTTCGAAACTCACCAGATAAGCCACTAGGAGAGGCGAGGTCATTGTGGCCCAGGCGTGATAAGCGGCTTTGCGACGCACGGACAGAATGAACGCCTCGCCTCCGAGTTCCTGGACAATGAGGCGCGCCAGACGCGTCGCTGCGGGATCACCTTCAATCGCGAATGGCACTTCCCGCAGGTCGGGCTTCTTTCCATCGACAAAGGTCATCAAGGGATGCACGGATGCTGTACTCCAACCTGCCTTGTGCATGGGCGCAAGTTCGCCGCTTAGTAACGCGCCGCTCGAATGAAATGCGTATCGCTTTTTCGAGGAATGCGGGACTTTGACCGCAAGCGCGGTGGCGGCGCCGGCGATCTCTCGATCGGGGACGCAAAACCATAGCAAGGACGCACCAAGTACGGCTCGTTCTACGGTTACGGCTTTCGCACCGACTTTGCTTGCCAGCCTGCGCGCACGACGCATTGATTCGGCTCGCGCTTGCCGACGCATGATGATTTCGACAACCGGGTAACCGGCCGCGCTCAACGCCGGGGCCAGGAAAGACGCCAGGCTGCCCGCACCCACGATCGCCACTGTAGGCCTAATATCGGCCCGGTTGCGCGAATCCAGCCTTTTCTCTCTCTCAGTTCGCCTCACCCGCGCAGCATACCTTAATATGGCTGCTATGGCGAAATCGGCGAAGTCGACTAAGAAAACGGCGCGGGTGATTTCTTCGCGCGTCTCCTACGCAGGACCGGTCTTTCAAGTCACTACCGACCAGGTCGAGGAGCCGGGCGGCGTTTGCGCGCGACGCGATGTGATCAGGCATTCCGGCTCGATCGTTATTCTGGCTGTCGACGACTCGAAGGCACGGGGTCACCGCGCAAGCGAGCCTCGCATTCTTCTCGAGCGGCAGTATCGCCATGCCGCGCAGTCGATGATGTGGGAACTGCCGGCCGGCCGTATTGACGGAGGCGAATCGCCGCTCGCCGCTGCCCGGCGCGAGTTACTCGAAGAGACCGGTTACAGCGCCCGACAGTGGAAGCGCATTATGCACTTCTATGTCAGCCCTGGTTTCCTCGATGAAACCATGACTATCTATCTTGCCCGTGGGCTGCAAGCCGGCGAAGCTCAACCGGAGGCAGACGAAAAAATCGTGACTCATTTCTTCCCATTGTCACAGGCCCGGAAAATGGCTCTGGGCGGGCGAATCCGCGATGCGAAGACCATTTGCGGCATCTTCTGGCTCTGCGAAAGCTAAACCTCGGCCCTACGTTCATTAGTCATCCAGCCTCACCTTGTGGGTGGCGTTGTTTGGCGCTTTGGCTCTTACTAGGCTGTCTGCGACAATTCGTGGTTTTTGCTCCTCGTGGCGGAAGCGGATGGACAATAATGTGTGACGTATATCCTTGACACATTTTTGTTGAACCCGTAACAATTGCGGCGAATTCAAGAAGTGAATACAAAACCAACAACTGAGGTCTTTGCTAGAGGAGAGGGCACGTGGAACGACTAAAGGGAACGGTTAAGTGGTTCAACAACGCAAAAGGATATGGATTTCTAGGGCGCGACGATGGACCTGATGTGTTCATCCATTACAGCGCAATTGCCAGCGACGGATACAAGAGCCTGCAAGAGGGCGATAAGGTCGAATTCGAGATCGTCCAGGGTCAGAAAGGGCCACAGGCAGCTAACGTAACCAAGGCCGTGTAAATACGTTTTCCCTAAGTGGGGGCCATCGAGACAGTACGAGTGGGGATTCTTGTGCCCTGTGGGGATATCTTTACCTTGCACCTTCCACCGTTCGTCCCTTCCCTGAATTCTTGTACTATGTTGAACGCAGGGAAAACCCTGCCGGTACGGAAATTCGTCCGCACGTCCGCGCAGCCCCATGCTGAGAATCATGCCGAGTCACCGGGTGCCATCTCGACGCCAGCGCGAACCGGGCTTCATCATCACGCTGATCGCGGTTTTTTTGCTTTTTGTCGTTGGCGCCATGGCTGCGCTGTCAATTGACATCGTCACCTTCTACACCGCCCGCAGTGAAGCGCAACTGGCGGCCGACGCGGCCGCGCTCGCTGGGGCGCGAGTAATGGCAAATTCGGGTGTGACCTCGGAGGCCGACACGGGAACCGAGACCACCATGATGACCAATACGAAGGCTCTGGCCCTGGCCGTCGCAAAGCAGGTCGCCCAGAGCAATTCGGTTGGCGGACAGCTTCTATCAGCTGGCAATGTAATCGTGAGTTTTAACGGGGACGTCGGCAGTCCTTGCATCGCCGCAATTCTGGCTTCGAATCCGTGTGTAACGGCAAAAGTGACCCGGAGCGACCTGCCAGTGTTCTTCGCCCGCATCTGGGGAAGCACGCAGATTACGGTGACGGCAACCGCTACAGCCGAGGCTTACAATCCATCGGGCTTGGCAACCGGAGTGAGCACATCGGCGGTGAGCCCCGTAGCGCCAACTTGCGTGAAGCCCTGGCTGATGCCGAACATCGATCCGACAAGTTCTTCAAGTTCTCCAACCAAGATCTTCGACTTAATGTCCGGCCAAATCGTAAACTCTGGCCTGCTTGGAATGACGTTTCCGAATGCAACCCAATCCGGAGCTTATCTCTACGCGCAGTGTGGCCCCAACGGTAATGGCTGCTCTTCCAACAAGGCATGGCAGTACCTCGTTGGCGACGACAACACCAGCTTTCCGCCTCCAACGCAAGCGCTGCCTAGTTGCACTCTAAACACAGCTTTTGAGTTAGGAATCGCCGGCTGTGTGCAACAACCGGTCGTCTGCGGCAGTGCACCCGCAAGTCAGGTTTACGTTCTCATCGCCAGCGATGGCACGCTGGACCAGCAGGCTGCCACAGCCGTCAACTGTCTGGCCCACACTTCGGGCGGTCAGGGCGACAAAATCGGCACAGGCGTGCTACCACCATTGCCGTTCCAGTTCACCGCCGGAGACGACAATCCGCTAGTGCAGGCCGGCACGCTAACGTCCCAATCAAACATCATGGTTAGCGATTCTCTTGTGACGGTTCCCGTTTATGACCCGTCGAGTCTCTCCGGCAATCAGGTCAACGTCATCGGATTCCTACAATTGTTTCTTCAGCCGGACGGAAGCACAGTACCCGCAAGCGGCGGTATCAAGTCCGAGATCGTCAACATGGTCGGCTGCGGGAACACTGCAACGGGAACACCCGTGTACGGCAATGGCGCCTCGGCCGTCCCGGTGCGCCTCATCAACCATCCATAACCCGTGTGGCGTGGACAAGAGTGTCCGCGCAGGCCCGAGCATCTCCGACTTTCAGCTGATTAGAAACTACCTTCGCGCCGCGTCAGGATGACGCGCTGCAGCGATTGCTCGTCGGCGCCAACAAAGATGAAGTTGTACGCCGATCCATTCAGCAGATCGGCCAGCACACTGCGCGCCGGCGCCGGGCCCAGTTCGGCGATCACCTTCTCCTGCTCGGCCCCCGCCGGGATCGCAATTTCTGCCTGGGTCCGCAGATGCACTTCATACAGCACTTGCGAAAGCGTCACCCTATCGGCATGAATACTCAGCATCCCGTTTTCATAGGTGACATTGACCGAGGGTTGGGGTGGTTCTGCAGGCAGTGGTTCGAGATGCGAGGGTGGAGGAGCATCCGCCGCTGGCACAATGTCCGTAGGCTCCACGAGACGCGAACTCGGAGCGCCTCCCGAAGCGACAACTTCACTCGCTGAAGTAAGATGTGCCGGACGCGACGCATGCGCGGCATCCATTAATCGAGCGCGCCTTGTGCCAGTGTCTGCAACTGGCTCCGCCGTGCCGTCGCGCGTGAGCTTTACGACTGTCACATTCTCGTGGGTCGAAATCTGGTACGACTGTGGCCCGGTCAGATCGAGCACGATGCGCGCGATGGGAGGATTGCTGAAAAACAGCCCCGAACGCACGCCTTTCAACGCACCGCGGTTTACCTTCAGCGCCCGAATGGTCGACGAAGGTGTGGCTCCGGGAAAATCGACAACAATGCGATCAGGCCCAGAGATGGCTTGCGTATTCGGCGAAACTGGCCCACCCGTGGTTTGAATCTCGACTTCGAGCGCCCCGCCAACTTCGCGCACAAGCACATGTTGCACGGTTGCAGAGGAGGCTGATCCATTTTGCGCCAGACCGGTCGCAGCAAAGGCCACAACCAGCGGAAATACCAGCCCAAGCCGTAAGAAGAACGAAATTGGCGCTCTAGACATCGACTCTCAGGCAAGTCTAGCAGTTGGGTGTAGGCGGGAGTTACTCGGAAGTCGTAGGACTATTGCAGCCCTAGTAAACAGTTGACGTGATGAGATTCGGTTATCGGACGGCCTGCCGCACTCGATAGCGCCAAGCGATCAAGGCCAGCCCCGAACCCAATAGCAAGATCGTTCCCGGCTCGGGAGTCGGCGGCCCCTTGGGATAGCACTTCTTGTCAAGCTTCCCATTCTTGGCAATGCAAACGCCGATCGGCGGGCCCGCCAGAATCGGTGTGTAGGGGAAGCTGAAGCCGCCGGCGAAGGTTTCAGGCGCGGGTTGTCCTACCGGTAAATTCGGTCCCTCCAGGTTCGGCCGCATCGGGAGCGGGGGTTCGAGCGGTTCGAGCGCGGCCACCGGCTGGTCCATCACATCCTCGTCCGGTTCCTCATCGGATATCTCCGGCTTGGCCGTGTCGGAGATCTGGTTGCCGCATTTTGCGCGCGCGGCAATCTTACCGTCCGTCAGCAGCATCTCGCCCGCAGCAAGATGGATCTTCTTGCGCGTCCAGAAAATCGTGTCGCGAATCCGGTAGGAGACATACACCTCACGTGGCGCGCTGAGGCGTTCCAACCGGGCGTTCGTGAAATCAAAATGCGAATAGTGACGCGCTACGGCGCGATCATGTCCCGCCAAGTCGCGCAGCGCTGCGGCATTTTTTACCCCGCCGGGGACCACCGAATAGGGATAGACATTTGACAGCTGTGCCGCATACCGAGGGTGCTTCCGCACTCGCGGCGGAGTCAATCCGAACTGTTCATTGAAGAATGCGCGAGCGGCTTGTAAATCGCCCGATCGATAGGCGTTGCCCGAGGGCGCTGAGAGTATCCGGAGAAAGTTGACGGCGCAAACCGCGGCGATCATCGTCACCAGAACCGCGGCCGCCAGCATTCGACGGCGGCGAATGCGGCGACGATACCAGGTTCGCCGCCTGCGGAGCGAGTTACGGATCGCACGGTCTTTCAAGCTGTGCTCCTACGCACTTGGCCCTCATCCGGGTCACCGCTTGCAGACACACTAGCACTTGTGAATCTACGCAGCCGGACCAGCTTACAGATCGGGAACTCAGGCAGTCGACGAGGTGGAACTGTCGATCCTACTACAACCGACTCTGGACTTTCATTAAGACGCGTAAGAAGATTATCCACAGCAGCTCCCAAAAGAGATAACTTCCGCGGATACCCAACACTTCGTCTCTGCATGCTTCGACCCGGGAGGGCTTGGCACCTGTTCAGTGTAGTGTCCTGAGGGAGGGGCATTCTATGGCACAAAACGGTAGGCGAACCCAGCGGCCAAACAGGGGTTCCGCCGTGGGGTCCTTGCTGCCCTAGAACATAAGGCCTCAGGGATGGCTATGACTTGCGCTCGAAGTGCGGCCCCGTCCCTGACCGCGTTAATTCGACGTCTCGGTAAACAATGCCGGGGCTGAGACTCCTGGAACTGTCGCGGTAATCGTGATGACACCCTCGGATAGAGGGAGCATATACGGTTCGCTGAAAGTTCCGTTGTTGCCAGTTGTACCGGGGTTCGCGCCCAGGAACGCTCCTCCCGCCCCGCCATCATCGAAAAATACGGTAGCCCCTGAAATCGGATTGCCGTACTGATCTGCGACCAGCACGACGAGAGGATCGGGCAAAGTGGTCCCCGCAGGCGCCGATTGATTGTTTCCGTCAACCACGGCGATTGACGTGGCCGGCCCGACAACCGAGAATTCCACGAAGGTCGCGTTCTTCAATCCCGACGCGCTCGCCGTAACGGTGCTTTTCACCGGAACCGTCGGCAACTGGAATGTAGCTGCCATCAGGCCGGAAGCGTTGGTGGTCGGCGACAACGGCGTCAACACACCTCCCTGGTTGGAGGCAAAATTAACGCTGACCCCGGGAACGGGATTGCTGTAAGCGTCACGGACCTGCACGGTCAGGGCATTGGGAAGCACGGTTCCAACGACACCGGTTTGTCTTGCGCCGGAGTACGAGATCATCTTGGTCGGCGGGCCAGGGGTCGCGGTCTCAGTCGCGATGACACTGCCAAAATTCGTCGCGCTTGCTGTCAGGGTGTATACCCCCGACTTTTTCGGGAAGGTGTAGGTGGTACTTGCATTCCCGTTCGCGTCAGTAACTCCTGTTGGAGGATCGAAGGTGCCTTGCTTGCCTCCGTCGCTGAAGGTCACTGTCACTCCCGCGATCGGCTGCCCATTGTACGGGTCGGTGGTCGAGATCTGTAAGGGCTCCGACAATGTTGTCAGAACCGGAGCCGATTGGTTGTTGCCTCCGGTGACGCTCATGATGTGGAACAGGCCAAACACTTCGAGGGAAGTCTGCGTGGCCACGTAGACTCTTCCGTTAGCGATCGTCTGCGTAGCAAAATGCCCAACTTTGGGGTACGAATCACGCCCACCGGTCTGGTTCGAGGCATACAGCAAATTCAGCGACACCGCGTCCAGAGCGTAAAGACTGTTACCGCTCATGAACCAAAGAATCCCACTGGTATTGCCATTCGCGGACACCGAAGGCGCATGCGCGCCAACGTACTTCCTCGCGGTCTGGGCGAACGGCGCTAGCGGAGGATCGCTCGCGGAAACCTGAAAAGCCTGAATCGGCGCGCCATCGGGAGCGAAATAGACAAGGTTGTTCCAATAGGCCGGCGACGCCATCAACTCACCCGAGCCACCGGTCAGCGTGAACTCCTCGAGAATTTGTGAGTCGTCGGTCGAGAAGCCTCCCATGTTGTCGCGATCGAGCACATAAACGGTTTTGCTCTTGCCGCTCGCGACCAGCATGTGACATGGCGTTTGGGAGCACTTCGGCGGCGCGGGATCCATGTCGGGCAGGACTATGGGGCCCACCGAACTTACGTCCTGATCGTGGCTGTTCAGGTAGGCCACGTTGGCAGGGCTGAAATAGTCGTAGGGTTGCGGGTTCGGCTGGGTCTGATCCTGCGGCGACCACGTCGGAGGCGTCAGCTTCAAAACGCTGTCGGAGTAGCTTTGGCCCCCGCTCGGAACGTCGTAGTTCGTGCTCTCGGCAGTGGAGACGAAAATATTTCCTTCATCATCGCCGGCCAAGCCGCTCCCCGTCTGCCAGATTGAGGTCAAGCCAATGTCAGGGGAAGTGTTAAATGCGCCGACTTGCTGCAGGTACTTTCCATCTCCCGGATTCGCATTATAGGCAAGCACCCAGCCCGTGTTCGAGTCGTTGCATCCGTTCGATCCGAAGCCAAGATAGAGCACTCCGTTGAGCAGAAGTAGTCCCGGACGGTTCTTCTGATGAAGGCTATTGAAACTCTTAGCCGTGTTCTTCTTGCTAATGCTGCTCGCAGCTAACTGCGTGGGCGGGACTAAATCCGCACCAGTGGTGATGTCAACCGCGTGCAGGTAATGCAAAACAGCCCCGTTGAAAACGCTCTTCGCCACGAGGTACATCGTTCCCGGACCCGCGCTCGGATCGATCACTGGGGTCCCAACGATGCCCTCCTGATTGAATCCCCCAAGCTTGCCACACGGCAGATAGGAACCGCTGGCCGTCGTGCCCCCCGGAACCACCTCGCTCTGCTGCCACAGAATCGTGCCATCATCGGCATCGATCGCGTAAAGACTATCTGATTGCGTAGCTACGTAGATTACGTTGTGCGTCGTGCCGGCATACGGCCCGCCATTGATGGTCACGCCAGGCACATACAAGGGCTGCGCCAGCGCCTGGTAGTCGATCGGCACGCTGAACAGGTGTCCGAAGTTGTTCTTGTTCACGTTCCCAGGCGTCAGCAAATATTCCTGCGTGTTCGAGCCAGTGCGTGTCTTGTCGCCACGGCTCGTAAACTGCCCGGGCTGCGCGAGTGCAGGGTAGACTACCAAGAACACGACTGCTGACAACAGTGCGGCTGACGCGCACGCGGAAATCGAATGAGAACGGTCCTCGGTACGTCTGGAAGTTCGGGTCATACAAATCGCAGGAGAGAAGGCGTGCATTCCCACGTGCCTCCACAGTTACTGAAGTTACTTAGCGAAACCCCTAGGGAAAATGCACGTATTGAACCGTGCAGGAACCTGGCCAGATAATATTAGCTACGGATTCTACTGGGTTTATACAAGCGAGTCACGAACGAAATCAATCACACCAATGGGTGGGACGCAATTTCTTGCACACCTGGTCTCACCACTCACCGCCCACCTTCTTGCCGCCGGCAATCGTTGACTGGCGGGCTATTCGGCGAGCCGCGGATTTTCCAGTGAGCCTTTCCGTTCAACTTGTGAAGTTGACAATGGTGATTCGCCGGGAGAGCATGACAATAACTCGAGAAACCACCTCGAACCGTCCGGCATACAAATGGTCGAAGAACTTCTGATTTACGGCGTCGGCCTGCTCGCCGTGTGGCTTGCCGCGTGGCGCCTTCAGTCCGTCAAACTTCGCCAAGCCCTGTATCTCATTGCGAGTTGGCTCTTTTACTACACCTGGGGCAAGACGCTGATCGTCGTCCTCGTGTTCAGCTCCCTCATGAATTACGGGCTCGGCGAGTGGCTGAGGAAAAAGATCACGGCGGGCCGACTGTGGGTAGGCATTCTGGCAAATGTGGTACTGCTCAGCGTCTTCAAATATCTGCCCGCGATTGGCGCGGCGTCGGCGGCAGGTTCACCGCTCGCTTTCCTGAAGCGAATCCTGTTTCCGATCGGCGTGTCCTTCTGGACCTTCGAGGCTTTGAGCTATCTCCTGGAAATCTATCGCGAAGAAGACCTGGATCCGACGCTGGTCGAGTTTTGCCTCTACATGGCGTTCTGGCCGACCGTTCTACAAGGCCCCATCTGCCGGATGTCGAGCCTGCTGCCGCAGTTTCGCCAGCAATGGACAGTCAATGATGAGGATCTGCGGATCGGCGTGCGGCGACTCTCGATCGGGCTGGTGATGGCCGCACTCGGCATCCTGATGTCGGGCGGCTTGCACTCCGGCGCCGGCGTGGACGCGATCTTTAACGACACCGCGGCCCACCGCACAGGAATCGATGTCTGGTTCATGCTGCTCGGCTATGGATTTCAGCTCTACTTCAGCTTCTGCGGCTGGACCCACATGATGATCGGGGGCGCCCGCCTCTTCGGTATTCAGTTGCACGAGAACTTCGACCGCCCCTATCTCTCTACCACCCTGTCCATTTTTTGGACGCGCTGGCACATGTCGCTCTCATTCTGGATTCGCGACTTCCTCTTTCTGCCGCTCGCCACCGTGCGGCGCGAAGTGTGGTGGCGCAATCTCTCGCTCGTCATCGCCATGTTTGTTTTCGGACTGTGGCACGGCGGCGACATCACTTTCATGATGTGGGGTACGTATCACGGCATTCTGATGGTCCTGCACCGGCAGTGGCAGGAGTTCCGCAAGCGCACCGGCTTTGAATGGTCTGGAACAGTACCAAGCCTGATTTCATGGGTGATCACATTCACTGCAGTCCTGATCGGTTACATCTTCTTCCGCGCGGAAAATCTGCATCAGGCAATCGCCATGGTAAAAGCGATCGCGTCTCTCCACGGCTACCGTCACTTGACGCTCGACCGAAGTTTCTGCCTCATGACGATCGTAGCCGCGGTCGGCTACTTCGCAGTGATCGGCGGAAGTATGTTCCTGGATCGACTCGCGGAGCATGCGCAGGAAGGCGGAGGCTGGCTCACACGCGCCTTTGGCCTAATCGCCACCGAACGCTGGGTCTGGATCGCACCGCTGGTAGTGGTAGCAGCGCTCTATATAAGCGTAATGTTCCAACCCGGCCACGCCGAGACCGGTCCGGTGATGTACGCACTGTTCTAACAATCGCAGATGAGAGATTGCAGAAGTCAGAAGTCAGATTGCAGAAGTAAAAACCCAATGGAGCCACATTGATTGCCGATTTTGTGGGCATTTACTTCTGCAATCTGATCTCTAACTTCTGCAATTTCCTCGCTGTGCTAGCATTTCAACTACCCGCGAAAATGAGGCTCAAAGCGTGCCAGTAACCGAATCCACCGAGGCGAGCGCCACCGCTGCACCGACCGCTAGTTACTGGCCCTTGCTCAAGCGCTTCGCCGTCCGCCTCTGTGTCGCTTTTACGATCGCCGTCCTCATTCTCGTCGCGACAGAGTTCTATGCGTATCTCCGCGTTCATCCCAATGTGAACGCTCTCGAACTTGCCGCCAAGCTCGAAATCCAGCAGAACGAAAGCCCCGCGGAGCGCCAGTACTGGAAGGAGTTCAAGCAGGCCAATAAGGTCACATATCACCCTTGGGTGCTGTGGCGCCGCAAAGCGTACGACGGCCAGTTCATCTCGATCGATCAGGATGGGATCCGCCGCACCATGCACAATCACTGCGACGATCCGTCCGCCACGACGATCTGGATGTTCGGAGATTCGGTGATGTGGGGAGCGGGTGCGCCCGACAGCGACACGATTCCCTCCTACATCGCCGCTGACTATGAGAAGGCTGGTCATCCTGCATGCATCGTCAACTATGCCGAAAAGGGCTATGCCAACACGCAGGAAATCATTGGCCTGATCGAAGAACTCAAGCACGCCAAGCACAAACCAGATGAAGTCCTCTTCTACGACGGTGGGACCGAAGCATTCGTCGCCTATCAGAGCGGTGTGGTCGATGTGCACAGCAACTATCTTTCGTTCAAGAATTTCCTCGACAACTGGGGAGCATACGAGAGGGCCGGTTTCGGCTACTTCAAGCAAACCAATACAGCACGCTTTCTGACCAAGATGGGAAGCAAAGTAGAGCCGCAACCGAAAGAGAAAAAGAAGGCCAGCGCAATCCTCGATGTCGACGCAGCGTCGAAAGCAATTGTCGAAAACTACTCGCAGAATATGGACATCGTGAACCTGCTGGCGAAGCAGTACCATTTCCGTCCAGTTTTCGCGTGGTACCCGAATATGGCGGTCGGCCACAAAGAGCTGACCTCGTACGAGCAGCAGGTGCTGGCGTCGGAGTATCACCAGTTTCCCGACCTGGGCGTGATCTACAAGGCCACCTATGACCAAGCTAAAGCGATGAACCGCCCCGACTTGATTTATTTAGGCGACCTGCTCGACAACGAAAAAGACTCGATGTACGTAGGGATCTCGCATTTGAAGCCCGACGGCAACAAGATAGTGGCTGACCACCTGTTCGACATTCTGCAAAATGCGGCAAAGAAGTAGGGTGACCGTAGCGCCAGCGTCTCGCCGGCGGTTAGGCGGGCGTCTCGCCCGCCTGACGTGAAAACGGAGACTCGTTTGAGGAAGTCGACAATGAAGCTTAAAGCCGCAGACCGGCGATAGATTGCAGCCCACGGCGCAAGCCGCGGGTCAGCGTTACCACAGCGAATCCAGCCCCTAAGGGGCGAAAGAAAACTCTCTGGAGCTTCATGTCCTTACACAGCCAACGAAGCCTGGTCAGCGGTTTCCTGAACTTCGTCCGCACCACCCCAGATCGTCCCGCGCTCGAACTCGGCGACGAAATCTCCACCTACGAACAACTGTGGAACTACGCCGGCAAAATCACCGTGCGTCTGAACGACACACTCTCACATCACGAAGGCGTAGTCGGCCTCCTCGCCAGCCGCAGCATCGCGGCCTACGGCGGCATCCTGGGGATACTTGCCGGCGGACGCGGCTACTGCCCGCTCAACCCAAAATTTCCGCTCGATCGCACGCTCGTCATGCTAAAAGCGTCCGGGTGCCGCACGCTGATTGTCGGCCAGGAGTGTGCGAGCACACTTGAACAACTGCTTCCAAAACTCGATCAGCAGTTGACTATCATCGCGCCCGATCCCGGGTGGGAACCAAAAGGCGCCGCACATCATCGCGTGCTCACCGCCTCCGATCTAAGGAAGGTCGCGGACGCAGCCGAGCCAAACCCCAGCCCAGACTCCACCGCGTATCTCCTCTTCACCTCCGGCAGCACCGGCGTCCCCAAAGGCGTAGCCGTCAGCCAGTCCAACGCCTGCGCCTACATGGAATATGCCAAGAAGCGGTTTCAATTTCACGAAAACGACCGCTGCTCGCAAAACTTCGATCTCACCTTCGATCTCAGCGTCCACGACCTCTTCGTCTGCTGGGATGCCGGAGCCACCCTGGTTCCCTACTCCGAGCAAACTCTCACGCCCGCAACGCTCGTCGACGAGAAAGAACTAACCTGCTGGTTCTCGGTTCCGTCGGTCGCGATGTTCGCGTCGAAAGTAGGATTGCTCACGCCGGGCGTGTTTCCCACTCTCCGCTGGAGCCTCTTCTGCGGCGAGGCCCTCTCCGCCTCGTTAGCCGAAGCCTGGCAGCAAGCCGCTAACAACTCAATTGTCGAAAACCTTTATGGCCCGACCGAGGCGACCATCGCTATCACCTGGTATCGCTGGAATTCCGAAACTTCGCCCGCCGAGTGCGTCAGCGGCCTCGTTCCCATCGGCTGGCCTTTCGACAACCAGCAAATCTGCGCGGTCAATGACAATGGCGAAGTTGTCCCTACAGGCGAAAGCGGCGAACTTTGCCTCGGCGGCACGCAGGTCACACGTGGCTACCTGAACGATCCTGAAAAAACCGCAAAGAGTTTTGTGAAACTCCCGCACACCGGGGACAAAACCTGGTATCGCACAGGCGACCTCGTCCGCATGGACGACCGCGGCTGCGCCTACTATCTGGGGCGCCGCGATTTTCAAGTGAAGATCAGTGGTTACCGGGTGGAACTGCAAGAGATTGACCTCGTCCTCCGCGAAGCCTCTAGAACCGAATTGGCGGTAGCCATCCCTTGGCCGCTCTCCGAAGGCTCAGCCTCAGGGATTGTGGGAGTAGTCTCGGGCTCCGATCCCGCGCGCGATCCGGAAATCATCAAAGCCTGTCAATCCCGTCTGCCGCGCTACATGGTCCCCACGCGCATTCACCATTTCGAGCAACTGCCGCTGAACGTGAATGGGAAAATCGATCGTGGAAAAATTACCAAGATGCTTGGCGAATGGAAAGACTAAAGAAATTGCAGAAGTCACAAGTCAGATTGCAGAAGTAAAACCCTATGGTGCGATCTTTCCGAGCGATCCCAGAGGCTTTTACTTCTGCAATCTGAATTCTAACTTCTGACTTCGCTCGATACCGGCGCTACCGTCATCGCCCCCCGGTCTTCGATCCTCGCAAACGGCGTATTCCACTTCAACCAGTACCGCGACTTCAAGTAAAACGGATAGTACACATCCATCAGCCGCGCATCGATCCCGGCGCGCAGTTTCGCCCGCGGCGTCTCCAGTTGATATCCCGTTTCCTCGAGCAGGTCCGCAATGCACCACTCCACCTCGCGCGCCTGCTGTGGCGTGAAAACCCGCTTCCAGCGGCCCATCTTGCTCGCGCCCGCCTCGCTCGTATCGCGCTGAAACGATGAATTCGGATTGGTCACTGACCCCAACGCCACCCGCTGAATCCGGTCGTAGTCCAGTTCCTGGTCGATGAACTTCCCCACCACCGCTAGAGTTCCGCGCGGATCGCGCACCATATCTTCGAAGTGCACTTCGAGATAATCCGGCCCGAGCGCTCGCCCGTACTCGCGCCCCTTCCCGACCAGCAGCCGCCAGAACATCGCGCATGCCAGATGCGCCCGCTTCCTATCAAATGGCAGCGCCCGGTATCGGTTCGACTTATAGAGCGAGGCCGTGGCATCCCGCCCGTCGCGAATAATGTGCACTACCAGCGCGTTTGGAATCTCCCGCTTGATCATCGGCAGCGACAGCATGTGTTTTGGCGTCGACTCCGCCCACCGCTGCACGCCCTGCGTCTCCGCCATCATCTCCATCTGAATGCGCAGCAGGTCGCCCGGATTGCGGCACTCGGCCATGATCCGCTCGTCAAATTTCTTCGGATCAAGCCCGGTCACCATGAACATCGCGCTGTTCGTGTAGGCGTCAAGCATCTTCCGCCGGTTCGACGACGAAGCGAGATTGCCGAAATGCCGCCCAAGCACGGTGTAGATGGCGCTCTCTTCAGGAAAAACGGCGAACCCACCCGCCGACAGCAGCGAGTAATAAAGCAGTTTTGTACCAGATCGATGCGAACCAAGAACAAATACAGGAGCCTTCGAACGCGGTGAGCGCACCGATTCCTCACTGCGCTCAATGACAGGGTCTATAGAAGGGGCCTGAGTCATAGGGTTTTACTTCTGCAATCTTACTTCTGCAATCTGCAATTGCAAATCTACCCTTTGACCTCTCATCTAGTTCTTGGCCGGCTTTCCAAACTTCTCCGCCAGTGCGAACATCGACCGCACGCTATCCATATCCTTCGCCTGCACCTTGCTCGCAGGAATCTTGCGCCCAGCGATCTTCTGTAGCTCGAGAAATACCTCGATCATCGCGAACGAATCGATCAACCCTGACGAAACCAGCGGCGTATCCTCGTTGATTGCCGCCCCTTTGCCCTTCATTACTTTTTCGGAAATATAGGTCGTGAGCTGTTTCATCAGCTCCGCAGAATCAGCCACCTGGTCAATACTCATAAGGAATAAGCCCAACCCCCACTTCAATTCTCAGTTTCGCATCTGCAGGCGTCAAGGAATATGCAGAGAGCAAGCATTACCGACGAGGGTGCCCCATGCCATCTGTGGGTGTCCCATCCTAAACGTCTCGCCTCTTGCGACGTTAAGGTGGGAACCACTGAACTCTACGGCTTCGGGTGCGCCGCCAAGAACTGCCAGCGCGCCGCATCCGAATTATTTGCCCACGTATGCCCCAGCCCTTCCTCCCATACGAACTGTACCTCCACGCCGTTCGCACAACTGGTAGCATCGTTGCCCGTCGTGCTCTGGTTCGGCGCACCGTTCTTGCACAGCGGTATCGTGTTCTGAAAGGTCGAGCACGAGTTCCCGGACAGCGACGATGTCCAGTAATTGAACGAATCATCCACCGTCGCCAGATAGAACTTCACTCCCGAATACCCTGTCGTTCCGTTATTGCAGGGTGGAATCGTGCCATCATTCGTGCCGTGCCATTCCTGGATCGACACCGGCTCCACCGCCGGGCCTGGCAACACGATTGGCGGCGGATTCAACTGGCCTACAATCGTTCCGGATCCGATCACCACTGCAGCCACGAGGTTCGAATCCTCCACCGCGATGCGGTGAGCCATCTGCGCCCCTGAGGAGAAACCGGCTACAAACACCCTCTTTGGGTCGACGTTGTATTGTGCCGACAGATTAGTGATCAGCTGCGCCAAGAATCCCGCATCGTTTGGGCAACCCGTTGCCGGCGGCACCGTACACGTTCCAACGTCGTCAGACGTAAACGCCGAGTCCATGTAGTACGCGTTCCAGTTCCACTGTCCCGATTTCGAATTGAACGTCGAGGCAGGCTTCACGAGGATGAACCCGTTCGCATCCGCGATACTCTGCCAACCCCACATCAGCGAGATGATGTCCTGCGGATCCGTCTTGTTCTGTGTTCCATGCAGCATCAGCAGCATCGCCGGATTCGCCGTCACCGTCACCGGGACATACACCTCGTAGTAACGTGTAATTCCGTCAAATGTCATCGTCGAATCGATGATCTGTGGAACGCTCACCACCTGGTTCAGCGCGTTCGAGGTACTGGTCGAATAGATCTTGTTGCCCAGATAGAGCGCCGTAATCGAGTGGGACGACACCGACAATTTCGCGTTCTTGTAAGTCGCGACTCCATTCGACAGAGACTGGCTGCCCAGCTTTGTGCTTCCATCGTAGAAAGCGACGTTTCCGGTGATTGGAATTCCGTTGATCACACCCGTCACAGTAGCGGTGAAGACTACCGCCTGCCCGGAGCTCGAGGGATTCGGCGACGATGTGAGCGCCGTTGCCGTTGACGCCAGATTCACCACCTGCGCCACCGGTCTCGATTTGCTGCTCCCGAAAGTTCCATCGCCGGGGTACGAAGCCTTGATGTTGTCGGTGCCCCCGGTCAAGGCCGCGGTCGAGAACGTCGCCGAGCCGCCGCTTAACGGGTTTGTCCCCAGCACGGTTGTTCCCTGCAGGAAAGTGATGGTCTCGCCATCCGGGGGAGCCCCCTGGCTCGAGGTAACGGTCGCGGTAAAGGTTACGGATTGGCCATAACTCGAAGGGTTTAGCGACGATGCGATCGTGGTGGTGGTGCCGGTCAGCGCGGCGCTCAAGCTGGTAGTGATTCCTACCAGCATTGCCAGGCATGCAAACTTTTTCATACTTGCCGATTCCTTGAATTGCCCAAAGTCCGTTCCCTGCTGCCGTCCGCGTTCCCACCTAACGCCGAATCGCAACCCTATCTATAACTTACAGGCATCGCTGGCAACATCTCCCGGTGTAATACGCTACTACCGAGCAAATCCCTCGCCAATCCATGGCAACTGCGAAGCGCCCCGCAATGCAAGTAATGGCCCCATAGAGACTCCAGTTCCATCGGGATCAACGGCGCGCTGCAATGATTCTTGAATTCATTCGTGCTCATAGTTGAGAACAACCTATTGGGGAGAGATCGGCGGAAAGACCACGCCTGATCGAGGAATTTCCGGAACGTTGGGTGCAAGGATAGCGCGAGAACGAGTTTTGTCAATCCCCCGAACCAGCCACGGGAAATGCGACCTGCCCCGAATTCCGAATTCGCCCCGGGGACAAGTCCATGGACGCTCTTGTGGCGTAGTTTGGCGGTTGCGCCGCGCTGGATGGAGGGCTAGAGTTTGGACGATCCAGTGACCTGATTCTGCATTCCCGACCCGCCTCCCTCCGGTCGCGGTTCGGCCTTGTGCTCTTGTTAATTCCCTACCCCAACCCTTCCTCTGCGAAGGATGAAAGGAGCACACCATGTTTGCACGCATTGTAGAGAGCATCCCTAAATTGGAAATGTTGGAGAAGAAGGAAGTGATTGTCCGGCTCCTGAAGAACGAGGTGTTGCCGATTATGAGAAAGCAACCCGGCTTTCTCGAGTTTCTCCCTCTCACCCCGGAGATCGTGAACGAGAGATTCATCGGCATCACGCTCTGGGCGGATAAGAAAGACGCGGAACGCTACGAGCGGGAAGGATTCATCAAGGTGCAGGAGATCCTCAAGCCCTACCTGGCCGCTCCTCTAACCGTGAGGAACTATGTGGTGGAGACTACAGTGTGCGAGCACTTCGAGAAGGCGTTAGCCGCCTGATTTGAGCCTCACCCTCCTGGGGTCTCGGAAGCTGGAGCAGAAACCAAACTGCTCTAGCTTTTCGTTAGAAATACGGGGACGGGAAACTCACCAATTCTTCGGCGGATGGTGAGTCCCGGGCTGGTCGCCTTGGTTTCTTCGAGGATGAAGCTCCCGCGCCTCCTCAATCGTTATCCGGCGGCGTCGGCTCACCCTCTAGGGTCTGGAAATAATGCACGTCATAATCCGCCGGTATCTGTGTAAACCCGAGCGGCGCCTGCGTGAAATCGAAGAAGTCTGACAGATCGCCCAACGCATACGTGTCCGCGTACCCCACTGACGGATTGATTTCCGGCAGCGTAAACGTTTCTTCGATAAATTTCAGAATGCTGCCGAAATCGTTGTATTGATGCGAGATGTATCCCGCCTTCACATATGGCGCAACCACAACGAGGGGTACACGAAATCCGTATTCGTAAGAGTTCGGATACGAACCTGGGTTATTGCGGATCGGCGGCGCGACGTGATCGTACCATCCTCCCCAATCATCCCAGGTAACGATGATCGCCGTGTCGCTCCAGTAGGTTTCGCCCGTTCCAGGGCAGGCCGCGTTGGTGCCGATCTGGTTCACGATCGACGCCACCCACGACGGCCCTTTGCCCTTGTTCGTGCCGGCGTGGTCAGACGCTCCGCCGTCAGGGATCACCCAGGTCACGGCTGGCAAGTCGCAGTTCTGGATATCGGTCAGGACCTGCCCCTTCACTCCTTCCAGCACAACCTTGGGATTCGGTCCGGTCCAGTCCGCCCCGTTGCACGTCAACTGATCGGGCGGCCCGGCCGTCGGCAAACACATGTGCTGGATCGCATCCGGCGCAGTCCATATGGATCCGTCCTGCGCAGCGTAGTACCTCCACGTTAGCCCACTGGCGTCGAGTACGTCCGTCAGCGTTGGATGCTCGAAGCACTCTGGCTGGGTAAACGAAATCTCATTGCCGTTGGGAAAGGGCATGGTGGTATCGAGAACGTTGACCTGCGTACCCGGTGGATTGAGGCAGCCCGCCCCAGGTGTGCCATCGGCGCGTTGGTCGTTGCCGGGGTTGCCCGAAACGAAATACGTGCTCGTCGTCCCGCTGGGGCAGGTCGCACCCGGCACGCAGACCGCCGACGTTCCCGACAAGATGTATTGATGGGCCGGAAAGCTCGGTCCCTGATTGGTCTGGAACATCCGGTCCCCGAAAGCGTATGTCTCAGCCATCGTGAAATACGGTTGCACGTCCGACTGCTGAACATACTGGTACTGCGCGTTGTCCGGACAATCGCCCGGTGGGGAACATCCGGCCTGGTCAGCGGCGTCCATCAGGCAGGCACTGCCGTTCCAGTCGCAGCTGCCCAGAAATGCCGTGTGCCCGTGGCCCAGATCATAGTCAGTGACCAGCGGAACCGGCGTTAGTGTGATCTTGGTACTTCCCTCGTAGCCGTAACTCGCAATGTCCGCGCCGCGAGAAATCAGAGTCGGATCGTGGAACAGGTTGTCCGTCGACCGATTCTCCTGGAAGATGATCACGATATGCTGGATCTTGCCGCTGTTGGCCGAACCAATCGGTGTCTGCAGCGATGCCGAGCCGCTTGACAGTCCTCCACCCGAAACGGTCGCCTGATTCGTGACCGTCCCCGAGGCATTCTGCGCGACCTTTACAATCAGCGTGATCGCAGGATAGCTCCCACCCGCAGCGAGGGCGTCACTGCGAGTACACGATACCGGATTCACATCACAGCTCCAGCCGCTGCCCGTCGCGTTTGAGGCCGTGAATACGCTGGGCAGAATGTCGCTGACGGTGACGGTTCCGCCGCTCGTCCCCGTCCCACCATTCGTGGCGGTAATCGTGTACTCTCCGGTCCCACCCGGAGCAAAACCGCCAGTTCGAGTCATCGCGAGATTCCAGTTCCCACCCGGGCCTTGCGAGCCGTTTCCGGAGACTCCACCGCAACCGCTCAGGCTTCCCAGCAACAAAATCGATCCCACAATTGCAGACCACAGCTCGAGGCTAGCCTTCAGCCGTATCATCCGACATCTCCTAATTCCCACCAAACTAAGAGGTCAATCAAGATTGAAATTTGCGGGTTACAAATCGATCCCGATACCGAAAGCCCAAGCCGGACAGAAACCGGGGTTCCCAGCAATCCAACACCGGACCGAGACACTTATTACTTATTACTTACGGGATGTCAGGTTGGATGCTAGACGGTGCCGAAAACGTCGCCTGCCTGTCTAGTCTGGTCCAGTCCGCTTGAAATGATACTCCGAGAGGGTTGTCAACCATTGCTCCACTTGGAGCATTTTCTCAAAATGCACGGCCCTCAAGGTGCCGGAGCCCGCTCTTGCTTGTTAATGAAGAACTTGGCGTCCTTGTCGGAGGCAATTGGGGTGAAGGTCAATGGCGTCTGGCTCAGATCGTAGAAGTCGGATAGGTCGCCCAAGGCATAAGTGTCGGCGTAGCCGACCTTGGCGTTGACTTGGGGCAGCCTGAACATCGTCTCGACGAATCTCAGGATGCTGCCGAAGTCGGAGTGCTGGTGCGAGACGTGTTGCGACTTGGCGTACGGGGAGATGAAGATCAGCGGCACGCGCATGCCGTAGGTGTTTGAGTTGGCGTAGGGGCCGGTGGTACGGATGAGAGGAGCGAAGTGATCGTACCAGCCTCCCCAGTTTTCCCACGTGACGATGATGGCGGTGTTCGACCAGGAGGAACTCTCGCCGATGGCGTTCACGATTGAGGCGACCCACGATGGACCGTTGTCCGTCTGGCCTGTCTGATCGGAGTCTCTGGAGATGGAATGACCCACGTGACTGCTGCGAGTTTGTTGCTCTGAATGTCGGTGATGATCTGCTTGCCGCTGCCTTCAATGACAACCTTCAGATTTGAACCCGTCCAGTCGGAGCCGCCGTAGGTGTTGCTATTCGGATCGCCGACTGGTTGGCACATGTGCGCGATCGCATTGGGCGCCGTCTCCGCTGCCCCTGCATCGGCTGCGTAGTAGCGCCAGGAGAGATCGTAGGACTCGAGGACATCAGTGAGCGTTGGGTGCTCGAAGTATTCCGGACCGAGCAGGTCGGAGTAGTTCGAGTTCGGAAAAGGAAAGACAAGACCGGTGCTGGCGACTACGTTTTTGACTTCGGCTTTGAAGTCGACGATCGCTTCTACTCGATCTCCCCAATCGGGTTCCAGCCTAGTGTGGATACCCTTTTTGGTTTGCTTCCGCAAGAACAGTTGCACTCACACACTGACACCAAACCAGCTCGACATCACGACGCGACAGGGAGGTGGATTCTCAGATGCTACTTTCACGCTAGTCGTCTACTGACAACGCGCTCGCCACTCCCCTCATTTGCAAGTCGAGGAAGAGTACCTAGAAGGTGTCCTCCTGGAACGAAGTGGGACGATTCGTTTCGTGAATCGTCCCACGCAGTCAGACCCTTCGAAACTAAAATCTGACAATTGGCATGTGCGCTTACGAGCCTTCTTCCTGATAGGTCTCGATCGCCGGGCGCGCAATGATTTCGTCAGAGATGGTGATCGAGGTCTCTTTTGGCGCCAGCTCTCCGACCTTGAAGGCGCGCTTGCTCAGGAAGACCCAGAGCACGCCGAGACCGTAGACTACTCCGCCAATCACCATCTGCAGCGCGAGGCCTTTGTAATTGTGCGGGATGTACCAGAGGCGCATCAGCAGGAGCACGGCTACAAGCGGCGCGGTGATCAGGAGCGGAAGCGTGTAGGCCTCGTAGAGATAGGTGCGCATGCGAATTCCGAGTTGGCGGCAGAGATGCCAAGGCATGAACAGGAGCATGCTGCACGCCAGAGGGATGGCGGTGCCCAGGGCGTCGCCGTAGATTCCGTAGAAGGGGCCGTGGCCGGAGCGCTGGAAGTAGTGGACGAGCGTGATGCTCAGGACAAGATTGAAGATTCCTTCCCCTAGGGTGACGAAGGCCCACGTGCGATGCTTGCTGGTTCCGAAGAGAACGCGGCCGGAGGCGGCCTGACACCACATGAGCGTGGCGGAGGCGATCAGGATGCAAAGGACCGGATAACTCGTGGCGACGTACTTCTTGCCCACCCAGACCTGAATGATGGACTGGCCAAGAATAACCAGGACGGAGGTGATGGGCAACGCGGTGAAGGCACTAAAGCGATTGCCGGCGACGAACACTTTGCGCAGGCGGTCCATGTTGCCAGTGGCTTCCGACTGGCTGGCGATGGGCAGGAGGTTCTGGGCCAGCGCCATGACAACCTGCTGGGCATAGGTGACGATGCGCGATCCGATTGTGAAGTAAGTCACCGCGGAGGCACCGATCATGGTGGCGATGACTACGTTGTCGCTTTTGAACTTGAGTTGGGTCGCAACCATGATGAGCAGCGTGACGCTGCTGTAGTTCACGATGGTGCGGAGGGTAGCGCGGTTCACATACTTCAGACCGATGGGAACGGGCCTGATGCGGTAGGCGACGAAGGAGCGCATCAGGGAGGTGAAGAGCGGAGCGCCGACCGTGATGGCCGCAATGGTGAGCAGGCCACGCTTGTGGTGAATGGCGAGAAGGATGAAGCTGAGGCGGAGGAAGTCTCCAGTGATGTTGGCCCAGTTGTTGACATAGAAGCGCTGGAGGCCGTCAAGGTATCCGCCAACCACGCCCATGGGAAAGCCGATGCCGACGGCAACGCCGACGATGAGGAGAAGCCAGCGAGCCTCGCCTTGGAGCTCGGGCGGAATTTTAAAGATGTGATCGATGTAGATCGAGAGGATGCCGGTGAGGACCAGACTGACCGCGCCGAGGCAGCTGTAGGTGAAGAGAGCGGTGTTGACGATCTTGGCGAGATCTTCGACGTTCTCGGTGGCGGTGAATTTGGAGACGTAGCGGACAACCGAAGAACGAATGCCGAGATCGAAGAGGCCGTAGTAGCCAGTGATGGAGAAGATGAGGGCCCAGATGCCGAAAGCGGCGTCGCCGAGCCAGTGCAGAATAATGGGCGAGAGAAAGAGGCCGACCAGGACGTCGCAACCCAGCGAGAACCAGGTGGAGCCGATGTTGGTCAGGATCTGGCGTTTGTTGATTGCGGTCATTACAGAGTTCTCGGTTCTCAGTTCTCAGCTGCTAGTTGCTAGTTATTTGCCTCGGGCTTCACTTTTCGCGTTTGGCCTCGGCTCTCGGCTTTTGACTCTCGAATTACAGACTACGTTGACTGGACTGTTTTTGCCCAGATTGGTAGGGCTTTCCGATCTAGTTCCTGGCTTTGGAGTTCGTAGCCCAGGAAGTTCATCAGCGGATGCCAGGCTACCTCGATCTGTTCGACACAATTCGGCGGCAGACTATCTTTCCAGCCTCCGGATTTTGCGGCTCGGACGAATGGGATGTCTTTATCGGTGTTTCTTGTGCCGGTCCATTTGTCGGCGTCCTGCTTTTCCAGTTTGCGCATTTTGTCGGCAGAACTGCGCTCGACGGCTGACCTTAAGCGCGCTTCGTCTGCCTGGATGCCGAGGAATTCGGCGATCTTGGCCGTCTCGTGAATTGGGTCGGAGAGCAGGTCTTCGTAGCGCGTGAGGAGAAATTGAGGATTGCCGTGACGCGCACCAGCCCAACTGGCCACGTGCTCCCACCAGGACCCGTATGAAGATGTTTCTCCGGCCAAGAAAGGCTTGATGAATTGCTCGATCGTCATGTCGGACTCGATATAGCGCTTCTTTTTGTCGAAGTGATATTCGGAGATGGCTACGTCGCGCGGATCACGGACCAGGTAGATGATTTTTTTGAAACGGGCGTCGAAGGGCTCGTGACTTTTCAGGATGCGCGGGCGCGGGACGGTTTTCAGAAAACGCCGGGTGATTACGCCGGGGGCAGGAAGAAGGTGGTTGATGTTCGCGAACGTTACCGTTTCGTTCGGGTGGATGAGGTTCGCTAGCAGGAAGCGGACCCAGGTGTTGCCAGACTTTGGATACGAGACGAGGAAGGTGTCATCCGGGTAGACGGCATAGTGGCGTCCGGCGAGGTCGAGGCCGGCGGCGCGCTTGGCGGCGTTTTTTATGCGGCGGAGCATGGGCGACTCTTACCTTCCGGGCGCTCGCGGCGAACAGCAGGTCCCTCGCTTTGCTCGGGATGACAAATCCTTAATAGTTGGGATGACCCACGAATCCTGGAGTTTGTCATCGGGGGATGTTGGTAGCTGTGCCGAAGGCGGCGTATTCGGCAGCTTCTTGCGGCTTAATGGTTTCTAGTTCGTAGCCGAGGTGGTGCATGAGGCCGCCCCAAGCGGATTCGATTCTTGCGGCCTGATCCACGGGCAGGTCTTTGTGCCAGCCTCCGGAACCGGCGGCGCGGACGAATGTCATGTCCTTGCGCGAGTTGCGGTAAAGGCCGTGGTCCTGCTGCTCTTCCATCTTGCGCATTTTGTCGGCGGAACTGCGCTCGACGGCTTGCGCGAGGAGTTCGGGACTACTTGGGAGGTTCAGAAATTTTGCGACCTTCTCGAGCTCGCGCGGCGTATCGGCGATCAGATCTTCATAACGGAGCTGGAGGTAGCGCGGACTGCCTTCACTGGTGTAGAGCCATGTGGCGACATTCTGCCCCCAGGAGCCGTGCGGACAGGTTTCGCCGTTGAGGAAGCGGGTGACAAATTTTTCGATGGGCGAATCGACTTCGATCTTGCGGATTTTCTGATGATATTTATACTGCGAGACGACTACATCGCGCGGATCGCGAACGACGTTGATGACGCGCGGGTAGCGCGGATCGAAGCATTCATGGCTTTTGATGATGCGCGGGCGCGGCATGCTCTCGAAGACGCGCTTGGGGGTTGCAGTGGTGTCTGGAAGCAGGCGGTTGATGTTCTCGAAGGTCGCAGGCTCGTTGGGGAAACGCAGGTTCGCGATCAGGAAGCGCGTCCAGGTATTGCCGGATTTCGGGAAGGAGACTAAGAAGATGTCGTCGAAATAGATCTCCAGGCTCTTGCCTGGCTTCTGCAGGCCGCGGGCTCGCTTGTAGGCGGACTTTATGTGTTTGTAGATTCCCGACATTGCATTAGGTCCCAGGTCTCAGGATTTGACCCCAAAATCTTCTCTAAGCCTCCTCACTCATCTTGTGCCTACGTACTCTGCTTGCACGGGCGGGACGCCCGTGCCTCCAGTCACCAGCTCATATCCCAGTTCTTGCATCAGGCGGCCCCACTTCGATTCGATTTCGTGGATGCTGGCTTCGGAGAGCTCTTGCTTCCATCCTCCTGCTTTGGCGGCACGAACGAAAGGCTTGTCTTGCCTTGTGCGCTTTGTTGAAGACCAGAGGTGGCCTTGCTTCTTTTCCAATTCGCGCATGCGATCGGCTGAGCTTTGCTCGATCGCATAGGCGATTTTTTCGGGCGTCGTGTGAATGCCAAGGAAATCGGCTATGCGTGCCATCTGATGCGGGCCGTCCGACTGGATCGATTCGTAGGTCACCAACAACAGGCGCGGGGTGTTGCCACGCGCGTAGTGCCACGTCGCGGTATTTTCTCCCCAGGTACCGTACGGATGGTTCAACTCGCCGCTGACGAAACGCGAAACAAATCTGTCCTTCGGAAAGTCTTCGGGGATCGCTTCGCGCTTGATGTCGAAATAATATTCGGAGAGCACGACGTCGCGTGGATCGCGCACGATGTGGATCACCTTGGGATAGCGGTGATCGAAATAGGCGTGGCTCTTGAGGTAGCGCGGACGGGGCAGGCGCGCAAGGTCGCGGCGGCTCAGGCCTTCGGGATCGGGGACTAGCCAGTTGATGTTGGCGAAGTCAGGATGCTTTTCGGGATAGACGAGGTTTGCGATCAGGAAACGCGTCCAGGTATTGCCCGACTTGGGATAGGAAACTATGAAGACATCGTCATGGAAGACGCAGAGATTGCGGCCGGGCTTGTTCAGTCCGAAGAACTGCTTGTAGCCGGCGATCAGACGCTTGATCATGCCTTGGCTCCGAAGCGAAGACGATTCGCGAATGAAACCAGCGCGGCGGTCGCGCTGGGCGCGATGCCGAGGCCGAAGACGGTCAGGCTGATGCTGGGCTTGCGATAAAACTCGTTGGCCTGGGCGAGCGCCTTGCGCGCTTCCGCAAACTCGCGCCGCTCCAGCTTACTCTTCCCTTCCTCGAGAAAGTACTTCGCTTTAATCTGGCGGGCACGCTTTTCGAGAGTCTCGCGATCGGTGGGCTGGAGCGGAAGGCTGATCTTGTATTTCTCGAGGATCGTGAGATAACCCTCCGCCATTTTCGCGCGCGATTGGCTGAGAGAGCCGGGACGTCCAACCGGCATGCGGGCCTGAACCTTATTCGAGTAGGCGATTTTCGCGCCGTGGAAAGCGGTGCGCACCCACATATCGTAGTCGTCGCAACGGAGCAACGTTTCGTCGAACATGCCGGCTTTGATGATGGCGTCGCGGCGGGCGACTACCGTAGAGATGGGAATCTGGCAGCGCTCGACGAGGAGCGAGGCGAAGGTGGCCTCGCCGTGCGACGGGCAGCGCTTGGTGAACTGGCGCTCTTTGCCCGGCATGCCGACGAGACCGTCGGAATAAATGAGACCAAGCGAAGGGTCGACGGCGAAGAGCTGCATTTGATTGGCGAGGTGGTCGGGCATCCAGGTGTCGTCGGAGTCGAGGAAGGCGACGTACTCGCCGCGCGCGTTGCGGATGGCATTGTTGCGGGCTCCGGCGGCGCGCTTGTTTTCCTGCTTGATATAGATGAGGCGGCCGTTGTGGCGGGCCTGGTATGGGGCTAGAACCTTCTCGAGTTCGGGCGTGTCGGGGGAGCCGTCGTTGACTACGATGGCTTCGAAGTCCTGAAAAGTCTGCGCGAAGACGGAGTCGAGACAGTTGGAGATGAAGTGCGCCGTTTTGTAGGCGGGGATGATGACGCTGACCTTGGGCATGGCGGCCGGCGTGGAGACAGTGAGGGTCGGATTGGACTGCGTAATCGACATCGTGCGTCTATCCCGCGCTGTGGAAGACTTCCTCCTTCGCGCCCGACAGAATGTTGTTCGCGGCTTCTACGCCCATCATGACTGAGTGGTCCATGTTGCCGATTTCGTAGCGCCAGGCGCCGAAGCGTCCGCGGGAATAGATTCCCTGCTGGAGCAGCGCCGGTTGGAGCACGGCGAGCGCGGCATCGCGACCCAGAGTCGGAATGGGATAGGAATATCCCACGATGCGATGATAGCGCGAGACGATCTTGGCTTGATCGCATTCTTCCAGCATTCTTGCTTTGATCAGGCCGGCGATGACCTGGTCGAGAGTTTTGTCGGGGTCGGGATTTTCGCCGACTCGAAAAGAGATTTCGCACATAAAGGAACTGTAGTGCTCGGTGTCGCCGTTGGGGACGTTGTTGGGTGAGTAGTGCGAAAAATAGGTGGCCCGGTAGCAGGGCATGTCGGCGTCAGTAAAATAAATCCAGCAACGCCCGGTTTCGATCTTCTTTTTTAGGCCGATGCCGACCACCAGCAAATTGTTGTGAACCAAGCCATGCGAGGCTTCGATCAGCTTGCCGTCCGCGGGCTTCATCATCTTCTGGATGAGAACGTCTACAGGTGCGGTCGAGATCAGGTCGTCGTATGTGTCGCCGGTGCCGTCCTCGAACGCGATGCGCTTTTTCGCGGGCTCAATTTCAACGAGCTTCTTCTTGAGCTTGATCCTATCCGGAAAATGTTTGGCGATTTTGCGGTAAATCTCGCCGGTGCCGCCATAGAGCGGAAATTTGAATTTGCTGTTTGGGCCCCAGCTGACGTCGTCGCGCTCGTAGAGGACATTTTCGAGGAGGCGCTTGAAGTCCATGACGGCGACGCGGTCGGCGATCCAGGATTTGGACATTTGTTCTAGCGGCGTCGTCCAGACCTTGGAGTTGTACGGGAACATGAAGGCGTCGGCGATGCCTTCGCCGAAAGTGGCGAGGATCCAATCGCGAAAATTGCCGGCGGCTTTGGCGTTGCCGTTGGAGGCGGCTTTAGCGGCTCCGATCAGGCAGCTGACCTGAACTTCTTTCGGGAGGTAACGCAGGTTGCTCTGGAACGGATATGGAACCCAGTGCTCCCCTTTGACGATCCAGCTTTCTCGGATGCGCTCGTGGACTTCCTTGCCGAGGGCTTTGTCGATAAGGTCGTCGAAATATTTGTAGTGGGAGAAGATGACGTGGCCGCCCTCGTCCCAGACGAAGCCGTGCTTGTCGACGTGCGAGGTGGCGTGGCCGCCGACGTCGTCACCCTTTTCGTAAAGCACCCAGTTGTCGTAGCCGAGTTCGTGGAGGCGGTAGGCGGCACCGAGTCCAGTCGGTCCTCCGCCAATGATGACGATCTTCTTGCCCATGATTTCGATTAGCGCACGAGTTTTTCGAGTCCGCGAATCTTGCTGAACGAGATGAGGTGGCTTGCCCTAGGCGTCCGACTTCATTTCGAGTGGAATCAGCAACCTCCGAACCAGAACGAGGGAATAAGCGATTGTACCATTCGATTTTTACGGGAATGTGATGCCCGAGGTAACCGGGGGCAGTTCTCAGGTCTCAGGTCTCAGGTCTCAGGTCTCAGTTAAAGCGATAACCACGGAGAGCACGGAGTTGCACGGAGAAACCCTTCTGGCGCTCAAAACCCAAAATCGAGTGATGCTGGCTGGTTTTACTGAGAACTCAGAACCGAGAACTGAGAACTGGTTACAATATTTCCTGCTCATGGACAACAAAGCTATTGCTGGAATTCTCTACGAGACAGCTGATCTGCTCGAGATCGATGGGCAGGATTCGTTTCGTATTCGGTCTTACCGCAACGCAGCTGAGGCGATCGAGGCTTTGCCGCAGCAGATCGCTTCTTTGATCGAAGAGCCTAAGAAGATTCTGGCTATTCCTGGGATTGGCAAGGGGATGCTGGCCAATTTACAGCACCTCTTTGCTGAGGGAACGGTTGAGGTTCATGCCGAATTGCTTCAGAAATACCGCCCTTCGATGTTGGAGCTTTTGAAAATCCAGGGGCTCGGGCCGAAGACGATTGCTTTGATCTGGAGCGCTTATCAGGTTTGCGATCTTGACGGCGTCGAGAAATTGGCGCGCGAGGGGAAGATTCAGGAATTGCCTCGCATGGGCGCGAAGCACGAACAAAAGCTGCTCAAGGCGATTGAGGATTACCGGCGGATCGGCGGAAGATTTTTGCTGGATACGGCCGAGCAGCTTGCCGAGAAGCTCATTGCTCACCTGGAAGAGGCGCCGGGGATCGAGAAGATTACGCCTGCGGGCTCTCTGCGGCGCGGACGCGAAACCGTCGGCGACCTCGACATTCTTGTCACTGGGAAAGGCTGCTGTGCCGACGACACTCGCGAGGAAATTGCGCAGCATCTGATTCGCTTTCCCGGATTGATGGAGGTCATCGCCAAGGGCGAGAACAAAGTCAGCTTCCGGCATCGCAATGGCATGCAGGTGGATGTGCGCCTCTTACCCCCGGAGTCCTTTGGGGCGGCGATGCAGTACTTTACCGGATCGAAGGCGCACAACGTTTCTCTGCGGCAGCGGGCTTTGAAGATGGGCTACACGCTGAACGAGTACAGCCTGGCGGAGCTTGAGACGAGCAAGGCTGTGGCTGGGGCCGCTGAGAAAGATATCTACGCAAAATTAAAGCTCGACTTTATCCCTCCGGAGATGCGGGAGAACCTGGGAGAGATTGAGCTGGCGGCGAAGCATGAGCTTCCAGTGTTGCTTGAACAATCGGACCTGCGCGGCGACGTTCACATGCACACCGTCGAGACCGACGGCCGCAATACGATCGAAGAAATGGCCGAGGCGGCGCGGGATCGCGGGTATGCGTACATGGCGATCACCGACCACTCGAAGAATCTGGCGTTCGCCAACGGGCTGACCGATGAACGGGCGGTTGAGCATATCGCGCGTATCCGGGCGGCGGATAAGAAGTTTTCGGCCGACAAGAAGAAGCCGATGCGCATCTTTGCCGGCGTCGAGGTCGACATTTTGGCCGATGGCACACTCGATCTCTCCGACGATGTGCTGGCGCAGATGGACATCGTGATTGCCAGTGTGCACTCGCACTTCAATCAGGATCGCGCGACGATGACGGAGCGGTTGCTGAAGGCGATCTCGAATCCGAATACTTCGATCATCGGACATCCGACGGGGCGGCAGTTGCTGCGCCGCGATGCGTATCCGTTTGATGTGGATGCGGTGCTGAGCGCGGCGGCGAAGAACAAGGTGGCGATGGAGCTGAATGCTTATCCGGACCGGCTTGATCTATGCGACGTTCATCTGCGCATGGCGAAGCAGCATGGGGTGAAGATCGTGATCAATACCGATTCGCACCACACCTCGCACATGGAGAAGATTCGGTACGGAGTCACGCAGGCGCGGCGGGCCTGGCTGACGAAGGAGGAGGTGCTTAATGCGCTTCCTCCCGCCGAGTTCGCCAAAGCGATGAAACACGCCTGGTAGCGATTAAACTTTTCGCTATCTTTCGGTCACATCGTTGCGCGCAATCTCGCCACCCTTCATAACGAACGGTACGGATTCGAGGAGTTTGACGTCGCTGAGCGGGTCGCCTTTCACCGCGATGATGTCGGCATAGTGCCCCGGTTCGATTGCGCCGACTTTGTCTTTCCAGCCCATGAGGTCGGCCGCGCCGATGGTGGCCGCTTGAATCGCATCGATAGGCTTCATTCCCCATTCGACCATTTTTGCGAACTGGCGGGCGTTGTCGCCGTGCGGATAGACTCCCGCGTCGGTGCCAAAGGCGATCTTGGCTCCCGCTTGAAATGCGCGGCGGAAGTTTTCGCGCTGCAAGCGGCCGAGGTTTCTCTCTTTTTCGATTGACTCGGGCAGCATGCCTGCCTTTTCTCCCTGCGACAGAATGTAGTCGTCGTTGTAGATGTCGAACACCAGATACGTTCCGTGCTGCTTGGCGAGCGCGATGCCTTCATCGTCGATCAGGCTGGAGTGCTCGACCGAATCGATGCCGGCGCGGATCGAATCTTTGATGGATTGCGTGCCATGCGCGTGGGCGGCGACGCGGCGTCCGAGCTTGTGAGCCTCTTCGACGATCGCGGTTAGCTCTTCGAGCGTGTACTGCGGAGTGCCGGGCAGGTCTCCTTTGCTGAGGACGCCGCCGGAGGCGCAGACCTTGACGAGATCGGCGCCGTATTTCACGACTTCGCGCACCTTGGCGCGGGCAGCCCAGGGGCCGTCGGCGACACCGGCTTCCTTGTAGTGAAACTCGAAGGGCAGAAGATTGTTGTCGCAGTGGCCGCCGGTAATTCCGAGAGGCGGGCCGGAGACGAGCATGCGCGGGCCGGGGAGGCTCCCTTCGTTGATGCTGTCGCGGAGGGCTACGTCGGTGAAGTCGCCCGCGCCGACATTGCGGACGCTGGTGAAGCCGGCGAGCAGCGTCTTCCGCGCATTCTTCGCGCCGATGAGGGCCTGCTGGGGAACCGACACGCCAAGGCTTTTGTAACCGTGATTGCTGGGGTCTCCCGTGAGATGGGTGTGCACATCGATGAGGCCGGGAAGACAGGTGAACGCGGTCAGGTCGACCAGTTTTACGCCGGGTGGCAGTGCAGAGGCGGAACCGATGGCAGTAATGATTCCTTTCTCATCGAAGACGATCACTTTGCCGGAAAGCATCTGGCCGCTGCGCACGTCGAGCAGCTTGCCGCACTCGACGGCTCCGGACGCGGCGAAAAGCGGAAGGGAAATCACGAACAAGGAGAGAAGCAGGTAAAGAAAGCGGCGCATGGCAGGCCTCGGGATGATCACGGATTATTACGGCGTCCGAATGATAGGACTCAGCGCTTTTGGGCGCAATGGGGGATGGTTTGAGAGTAATCCGGATGTTACGACAATTGAACCCGCACTTCTATACTTCTTTACATGGATGGAACGTTCATTGACCGGACAGCGTCTGATGCTGACCGCCAAAGAGTGAAGGATGTAGCGACCGCCATGTTGGATGGTCGAATCACAGTCATAGCGGCGGTAAGAGAGTTGGGTTCTCTTGCTCACACCGACGCAATAGCCGATGTAGAGGATCGACGTTTCATCATCGGGGTTGAGAGCGAGACCGATGACCTCCCTGTGGGCGAAGTTCGAAAGCTATGGGCAGCCAGCGCGTTAGTGATTAAGGATATTGAGGTCGCTCGTTGCGAGAATTTGTATAAGGCACGCTTCCTTGAAGTCTGCCGGAGGATCGCGGGGTTGCCGGTCGAGGAGTGAGATCCGGGATATCTCGCCAACTATGGGGTGGTCGAGTAACAATAACCCGCTTAGACTTTGAGCATTGCGGAGGAAGATAGTTTATGCAGATAAAACGGGTGCTGATGCTTGCGCTAATCACTTGCGCTGCCGCAATGGCGGCAAAGGCAAGTAAACCCACTGACCCTTACGCGAACGTTCCGGCAGACAAAAGGGAGGGCCTTAGGACTCGACTATCGGAGTACGTTAACCAATACCGAGACAGGAACTGGGGCAAACTGTACGAGTTGGTTTCTGACACTGGGCGTGGCGACGTGACTCGGCAGGCGTTTACGTCTCGGATGGAAGCGGCGCACGGCCTCTCATTCGCCAATTATCCAGACCTACTCGCATTTGTCCCCGCCCGCGGCGATAAGACCGGTGATGGGGGCTTTGACTTCTACGGTTGCGGCGAAGCTCAGCGTGAGGGTGAAAAATACAAGGGCGTAGCTGTCGTCCACGCTATCTTCGAGCACGAGAACTGGTTCTTTGTGGGATGGTCGTTCGACGGGATGGCGAATGGGTCGTGCAGTGCATTGAACAAACCGGATTGGCAACCGTCCAACCGCCTAATCTGGAATCACATAATGGAAGAACTCCGATGAGGACCACATCCCCAACGGTTGCTATCAAGGATTAGCGCAAGCTTGCGCTCTCCATTCGCCCCAGCATCGCCCTGCAACTCCCCGGTAATCTTGACACCCGGCGCGTGCCGTCCTTAACTGCTACCGTGGGGGGCAAGCGGGACCTACGCCGGCGCCTTGCGCGCTGTGCAAATCCTGACTCATTGCCCTTGTGAGGCGGCAATCCCCGTGCCGCGGTGGGGCAAAATGTTACAATTCGTTTCATACTGGCCGCCGGGCAACCTTTGCGCTCCGATTAAATCCAAGAAAGCTCGTATTCTCAATCGGTTAAATCGCGATCCGCAGCGCCGGACGGAACCGGAATTGCTCGTTTGGATCGGTAACATTCTTCGTTTTACAGCCGTATAAATTTTTGCCGACTCTGCCTTTCCGCACTTCCTCGCCTCCCCGGCGAGAGCCGGAAGCGAGTTTTAGGAGCTAAGATTGAGCGAATCAAATATTTCCAATAAGACAGACGTACGCCTTGGGAGGATCGAACACTTGACTTCTGCCAGCAGCCACCTGATCGCCCCGCACGGGGGAGAACTTGTTCAACTGCAAGTGCCGGCCGACTATGCCGCCGAACTGAAGAGCCACTCGAAAGAATGGGTTTCATGGGACATGACAGCGCGCCAGCTCTGCGACCTGGAGCTGTTAATGAACGGCGGATTTTCTCCGCTGCGCGGGTTTATGAACCGCAAGGACTATGAAGGCGTCTGCCAGAACATGCGTCTGGCGGATGGAACGCTCTGGCCGATGCCGATCACGCTCGACGTGACGGAGGAGTTTGCCAAGAAGCTGACGCCGGGATCGAGCAAGGTTGCGTTGCGCGACGCCGAGGGCGTGATGATCGCCGTGCTTAACGTCGGCGACGTGTGGCAGCCCGATCGCGCCGAAGAAGCAAAGCAGGTTTTCAACTCGACCAGCTCCGCACACCCTGGCGCCGATTACGCTATGAACAAGGCGAACCCCTGGTACGTCGGGGGCAGCGTTCAGGGCTTGCAGCCGCCATCACACTACGACTTCCGTGCGCTGCGTTTGACGCCTGCTGAACTGCGCGCTGAGTTTGCGCGGCTTGGCTGGACTCGTATTGTGGCCTTCCAGACGCGCAATCCTATGCACCGCGCGCACGTCGAGCTGACGATGCGGGCAGCGAAGAAGGTTGAAGCCAACCTGCTGATTCATCCTTCGGTCGGCCTGACCAAGCCGGGCGATGTGGACTACTTCATTCGCACGCGCTGCTACCAGTTGCTGCTGCCGAAGTATCCGCATGGGACGGTGAAGCTCTCGATGCTGAACCTGGCCATGCGCCTGGGCGGGCCGCGCGAAGCCATTTGGCACGGTTTGATCCGGAAAAATCATGGCTGCAATCACTTTATTGTCGGCCGCGATCACGCAGGTCCGGGCAAGGATAGGGACGGCAAGCCGTTTTATGGCCCGTACGAGGCGCAGGAGCTGTTCCAGAAGCACGAAGCCGAGATGGGCGTGAAGATGGTTCCGTTCCAGATGATGGTCTATCTCGAGAACGAAGACCGGTACGTTCCGGCGGATGAAGTGCCGCAGGGCGCGAAGGTGCTCGACATCTCGGGAACCGAACTGCGCGCGCGCCTGAACGAAGGGCGCGACATTCCGGCATGGTTTACGTATCCGGAAGTGGTGAAGGAGCTGCGGCGCAGCTATCCGCCACGCGACAAGCAAGGCGTGACCATCTTCTTTACCGGGCTTTCTGGCTCGGGCAAGTCGACGATCGCGAACGCGCTGATCACGAAGTTCCTCGAAATGGGCGGACGCCCGGTGACCTTGCTCGATGGCGACCTGGTACGCAAGCACCTGTCGTCGGAGCTGGGTTTCTCGAAGGAGCACCGCGACATCAACATCCGGCGCATCGGCTACGTGGCGTCGGAGATCACGAAGAACGGCGGCATCGCGATCTGCGCGCCCATCGCTCCCTATGAAGCGACGCGCAAGGCGGTGCGGCAGATGATCGAGCCAGTCGGCGGATTCATCCTGATCCACGTGGCAACGTCAATCGACGTGTGCGAGCAGCGTGACCGCAAGGGCTTGTACGCGAAGGCGCGCGCCGGCATCGTAAAGGAGTTCACCGGGATTTCGGATCCGTACGAAGCTCCGACCGATGCCGAGGTGACGATTGACACCGGTGCGCTGAGCCCGGAAGAGGCGGCGCAGACCATCATCCTGCACCTGGAGCGCGAAGGCTTCATCGGCGCCAACGGCAACTAAAGCTGCGGGAGCGGGGAGCCGTGGGGCTTCTCCGCTCTTGTACCTTCTAAGCCAACAAAGTCCATTACTGCGATGGACTTCGTGCAATAATGCAGCAACGGTTCCTCCCTTCTGCGCCGCAGGCGTACGGTTCGTTGCTTGCCCAATGGACAACCGTAATGAACTTCACGCGCTACTGACTACGCATGGAACTCTTGCTGGCAAAGGTACTGATCGGCTTCGTTGTAGGAACGCTGATCGGGTTGACAGGATTGGGTGGCGGCGTATTGCTTCTGCCGATGCTCATCTTTGGCCTGCATATTCCGGCGATTATTGCGGTCGGCTCGGACGCGCTCTTCAATTTTTTCACCAAGATTCCCGCTACTTTCATGCACCTGAGCAAGGGCTCGGTGCGCAAGAAGGTGGTGGTGGCGCTCGCGTTTGGCAGCGTACCCGGATCGTATGCTGGCGTTACGCTGCTTGTGCATCTGCGACAGGTTTATGGGGTTGGGGTCAACGATTTCATCAAGTCGGCGGTGGGACTGCTGCTGGTGATAATTCCAACTCTGCTGCTCTTCCAAGGAAGGATCGAAAGCCACCTGGCCGGGAAGCAGCCGACGATGAAGAATTTCGTAGGCATGAGCGTGATCGGGCTCGTCGGCGGGTTTCTGGTCGGCATTACGTCCGTGGGATCGGGCAGCATCATCATGATGCTCCTGCTGCTGTTTTATTCATTCGCGCCGAAGATCATGGTGGGCACGGATATTGCGCACGCGGTGCTGTTAACGGGAGTGACCAGCCTGCTGCATTGGAGGGCCGGCAACGTCGATCCGCACCTGGTTATCTCGCTCCTGATCGGATCGATTCCGGGAGGAATTTTGGGATCGCATTTAAGCACGCGGGTGCCGGTGCTTTGGCTGCGGAGGATTCTGTGCGCGGTGTTGTTGATGACAGGGGCGAGGATGTTGTGGGCGTGAAAACAACGGGTTTTAGGTGTTAGGTTTTAGGTGTTAGGTGTTAGGTTTTAGGTTTTAGGTGTTAGGTGTTAGGTTTTAGGAATTAGGAAGTCTGGTTTTCCTAAAACCTAACACCCAAGACCCGACGCCTTTTTACTGGAGGAAACATTGCCTTCATCGTTTATTAAAGAAACTCTCGAACGCATCCACGCCGCTCTCGAAGAGGCGCGCACTGTACTCAACACTTTCACTCCCGGAGCTATCGAAGCCAAATTCAAGTCAGGAGACGATCCGGTTACCGCCGCCGACCATGCCGTCGATGCTGTTCTCAAGAAGAACCTCCTGCGTCCCGGGGAAGGCTGGCTTTCGGAAGAGACTGCAGATGATGCATCCCGGCTCGGCAAACGCCACGTCTGGGTTGTCGACCCGCTCGATGGCACGCGTGAATTCGTGCAGGGCATTCCGGAGTTTTGCGTTTCGATTGCTATGGTTGAGGACGGCATTGCCGTCGCCGGCGGCATTTGCAATCCCGCGACGAATGAACTGATTCTCGGGTCGCGCGAGACTGGCGTGACCTATAATGGCCAGCCTGCTCTGCCCAGCCAGCGCAAAGACCTGCATGGCGCGCTGGTGCTTGCGAGCCGCAGCGAGGTAAAGCGCGGAGAGTGGAAGCAATTCGAATCCGCAGAATTCAACATCCGGCCGATGGGCTCGGTAGCCTATAAGCTCGGACTTGTGTCAGCGGGGAAGGCCGACCTTACCTTCACGCTGGTTCCGAAAAATGAGTGGGACGTTGCCGCGGGCGCCGCGCTGGTTGAGAGCGCAGGCGGGTGGACCATGAAGCTCGATCACTCACCACTGCGCTGCAACCAGAAAGATCCGCTGATTTCGGGGTTGCTGGCGGGGCCGCCGTTTTTGCGCGAGCCATTACTGGCCCTGCTCGGGCGTCACGCGCAAACAATCAGCTAACAACAGAGCGAAGACAAACACGAGTGGGCATGAAATCCTTTGTGTCACTTCGTGTCCTTTGTGGTGAAATTCCTGTAGCCTGTAAATCGTCGTCGCTCGAGTCATGCCTCAACCGGCCATCGTCTTCCTGATGTACCACGAACTCGAAGTAGCGGGGCGCGCCATCTGCGAGACAGAACCTGGCTATGCGCGCTACGTCCTGCCGCTTGCGACCTTTCGCGAGCAGATGCAGTGGATCAGGCAATCAGGTCTGCGCAGCTTGAGCGTAAGCGAGGCCCTCGACTTCCCTTCCGACCCGAGCATTTGCATCACTTTCGACGATGGCTGCGAGACAGACCTGATCGCGGCCGCTCCTGTGCTTCGTGAGTTTGGTCTCGGTGCCACTTTTTATGTGACGGCTGGCAGGCTCGGTACTCAGGGCTATCTCAGTGAGCATCAGCTTCGCGAACTCAATGCGCAACACTTTGAGATCGGATGCCACTCGATGACCCACGCTTACCTTTCGGACATCGGCGACGCCGATCTGAAGCGGGAGATTGCAGACGCGAAAGATCGCATTGAGCAAATTCTCGGACACGGCATCGACCATTTCTCATGTCCCGGCGGACGCTACGACAAGCGCGCGTTCGATACGGCGCGACGAGCGGGGTACAAGACGGTGGCCAACAGTGAATTTCACGCCAACAGCGCGGGCACGGATCGCTACAAACTCGGGCGAGTAGCGATGCTGCGCGACATGAACCTCGACGAGTTCAGCGCTATTTGCCATGGCCGAGGACTGTGGAAAAAACGGCTGGCCCACGCGACCCGTCGAGGCGCGCAATGGTTGCTGGGCAACAGCAACTACGATCGAGTGCGCTCCGCAATTCTGGGCGAACCCCAGTGATTAAGTGACCGAAGTCACATTCTTCAATTCTGGCTTCAAATTACCTTTTCTAACTATTCATTAACCTCGCAAATTATGCGCGTCGGCACAACCAGTGCCCCGCGCGGCATTTCAGCGGTTACCTCGCCTCGCGCGATGGATCACTGGCGACTTGCGCATCCGTACAGGCCAGGTTCACGTGTACTGCCGAGTTTCTTCGTGCACTAGTGGTATCTGTCCACATCGACCCTGCCCAGATATGTTCACGATGAGGACTCGCTCGACAAGTCCCCCACTTTTGTACGTCGAGGTTGTGTGATGCTGGTTACAAAGTACGTCCTTGATAACCGTAATTCATCGCGAAAGTTTGTAGAGCGTCTCTTCGCGCTTGCCGTTGTGGCGAGCGTCACATTGATCGCTGCATCCTGCGGCACGAGCCAAGCGGCGAGCAACAACCAACCGCAGTCGTTGGCGATCTTAGGATCTCTGCCCGGCGGCTCAGTCCATCAGGATTACAACGCCGTCTTGTCGGTGAATGGCGGAGCATCCCCTTACCAATTTTCGATTGCGTCGGGATCACTGCCTCCCGGTCTCACATTGAATCCGGCAACAGGTTCGTTCACCGGCAACCCGACAGCTGCTGGTAGCTACAATTTTCAAATCGTTGTAAAAGATATTCCGAAGACTGATACCGGTTCGCAGAACTTCACAGTGCAGATCGCCCCGCACAAGGGAGTTAGCGTTAGCGTCTCGCCGTCAAGCGCGACGGTCGTCTCGGGCGACACGCAGCAATTTACTGCCACGGTAACGGGCACTTCGAATACCGCAGTGACGTGGACTGCGTCAACCGGTTCAGTGAATTCGAACGGCGTGTACGCTGCACCAACAGTGCAATCGACGACACAAGCGACCGTCACCGCCACCAGCCAGGCCGATCCAACCAAATCGGCGAGCGCGGCAGTTACGATCAACACGAGCCAAGGCGGAGGATCTTTGCAGATTTCAACCTCCGGCCTGCCACAAGGTCAGCAAGGAGAAACCTACAGCGCGGCATTCGCCGCTAGCGGCGGAACCCAGCCGTATAGCTGGAGTGTCACGGCTGGCAGCCTGCCCTCAGGCCTCGCACTTAACACGAACGGTGAACTAGACGGAACGCCGACCGCGACTGGCACCTCGATGTTCACAGTGACGGTGAGCGACGCCGCCAGCCACTCGGCGAGCGGCAACTTCTCTGTGACGGTAGCCAGCAGCAGTGGCTATGACGGTCCCGCGCAACTCCCGTTGGTGCAGGTTCCCAGCTCGATGGCGGATTCACCCGCGCCCGGAAGCGTGATCAGCGTGAAAGCCAATGGCGACTTTCAGGCAGCGGTCAACGGCGCGCAATGCGGACAGACGATTCAACTTCAGGCGGGCGCGACTTTCAACGGAACCTTCAACCTGCCGGCGAAGGGCTGCAACAGCCAGAACTGGATCATCATCCGGACGAGTTCACCTGATAGCGCCCTGCCAGCCGAAGGACAGCGAGTCACGCCTTGCTATGCGGGCGTTGCGTCGCTTCCGGGACGGCCTGCCTACAATTGCCAGAATCCAAGCAATGTACTAGCGAAGGTGCAGAACGACGGCTCCGTCAGTCCAATTACCATCGCGGACAAGGCAAACTACTACCGCTTCATCGGCCTTGAAATCACGCGCCCAACCGGAGCTCATGGCAGCGCGATACTCGTCGGGCTGGCCGGAACTGCCGACCACATCATCGTCGACCGCTCCTGGTTGCATGGCCAGGCGCAGGATGAAACCCGCGACGGCATTTCGCTCGCCGGTGGAACCAACATGGCGGTGATCGACTCCTACTTCAACGATTTCCACTGCATCTCGCACAGCGGCAGCTGCACCGACTCGCATGCGGTCAGCGGCGGCGTTACAGAAACGCAGGACGGCCCGTACCTGGTTCAAAACAACTTCCTCGAAGCAGCAGGGGAAGCGCTGATGATGGGCGGCGGCGGCGCGACTTTGACGCCGACCGACATCACCGTCATCGGAAACCACTTCTTCAAACCGATGTCGTGGATGGCAGGCAACACGCCGTTTGTCGGCGGGCCGACCGGCGATCCATTCATCGTGAAGAACCACCTCGAACTCAAGAACGCGGTACGTGTGCTGATCGAGGGCAACCTGATGGAAAACGTTTGGGGCGGCTTTACGCAGAAGGGTCATGCCATCCTTCTCACCCCCAAGAACCAGCACACAAAATCGGGCCAGAATGTTTGCCCGGTCTGCCAGGTTACAGATGTGACGATCCGCTACACGCAGATCTCGCATGCTGGCGGTGGAATGGTGTTCGCAACCGTTATGTCGGGAGACGGCGGAGACGGAGCTCCCGCCTACTTGGGAGCGCGCTTCAGCATCCACGATATCGTGATGGATGACCTCAACAAGAAGTACGTTGGCGGCGGCGACGGCTTCGAGATCGCGAACAGCTGGCCGAGCAACCCCCTCAACTCAGTCACAGTCAACCACGTCACGGTTTTCCCGGATGCCAACAGCCACGTCATGACCGTCGGCAACACCGACGGGAATCCTCCGATGTATGGACTGGTCTTCACCAACAACCTGGTGCTGACGGGGCGTTACCCGGTGTGGAACGTTTTCGGCGGTGGTAAGACTGGTTGCGCCACTGGTGACATTCCGATTACAACCATTCAAACCTGTTTCACCACGAACAATTTCCAGATCAACGGCCTGATCGCGAGCCCCTCGAAATATGGACCATCGAAATGGCCGAACAATAACTTCTTCCCCGCGACGCCGGACGACGTTCGCTTCGTGAACTACAACGGCGGCAATGGCGGCAACTACCAACTGCAGAGCAACAGTCCTTACAAGAATGCGGGCTCGGATGGCAAAGACCTGGGCGCTGACATCGTGGGCCTGCAGGCCGCGCTGGCGGGAGTGGAGTAGAAGCAATCCGTCTCATACGCAGCTTCATAGACATGGTCCGCGGCTATGCCGCGGACTTTGTTCTTTCTGCCTGAAGTGTTGTTAGCCGCAAGATAGCCCATGTTATGCTCAATCCACGAGAGAGGGCCCAGGACAGGCTATTCCGCCTGTGATCCCTAGCACGGGCGTGCGTGAGGAGAAGGCAAAACATGGCTCGGCTTCGTCTGCAAGGTTCCCACTTTATCTTCAATCTTCTGCGCTTCCTGACTCTCATTCTTCTCAGCGTCGCGTTGACAAGCCACGCTGCGGCGGCCGGACCTCCGACGGGTGAGAACGCCTACTGCGGGAAAGGCGATGTGCCGCACTTCGGCGACAAGGACGGCCCGGCGCAGTTGCCCCAAGCGTGTTATTACACAGCGCTCGACGGGACACCATCACCTGGAAAACAAGTTCGAGTGGGCGCGAAGGACGATTTGGCCGACGCGGTGAAAGGAGCGAAGTGTGGAGACACGCTCCTTCTTCCTGCAGGCGCAACCTACGAGGTGCGCAACCTGCCGGCCAAGAAGTGCGATGACCAGCACTACATCACGATCCGTACAGACACGCCGGATTCGAAGTTGCCACCGGAAGGAACGCGCATTTCGCCGGCATGGGCCGGAGTTGCCAGTTTGCCGGGCCGCCCGGCATTCGCACAACCTGCAGGCGGCGCAGCCAAGCTTCTGCCGACCATCATCGTAAAGACCAACAACGGCGCGCTGGTTGGGGATCACGTGCGCTTCATCGGAATCGAGTGGACCACGCTTCCGGACGAACACGTCAGCCGCATGATCGCGACCGATCATGACGAGGATGTCATTTTCGACCGCAATTACATTCACGCCGGAGAAGGCTCGGAGGTGGGGCACGGCATCGGCATGGTACTTGGTAGCCACAAGATCGCGGTGATCAATTCGTACCTCAGCGGCTTCAACTGTATCGCGCGCAAAGGTGCCTGCACGGACGCCACGGCGATCGGCGGGGCGCACAGCGAGGAACCGTTCGGCACTTTTAAGATCTACAACAATTTTCTAGAAGCGTCGGGAGAGAACATTCTGTTTGGCGGAGGCGGGTCGGAATACAATCCGACCGACATCGAGGTCCGGCGAAACCACCTGTTCCGGCCGATGATCTGGAAAGAAGGCGAACCGGGATACACGCCGAGTCCCAAGGGCGAGCCGTACATCGTCAAGAATCACCTCGAGCTTAAGAGCGCAATTCGCATCCTGATCGAAGCGAACCTGCTGGAAAATTGTTGGGGCGGCTTTACGCAGACTGGATTTTCTTTTGTGCTGGCGCCGGTAAGCCAAGCGAGCCATTGCCCGAAATGCCGCGTTAACGATGTCACAGTGCGCTACAACCGGGTGCGTCGCGTGGCTGGGGTGCTTACCATCGCAACCAAGCACGCGCCCGAGAAGAAAGGCGGGGGAAGCCCGGAGGACGGTGGGCGGATGAGCGTGCACGACCTGATCGCCGACGAGGTTCACGACCGTGACTTCAAGGGGGCGGGCACTTTTCTGAAATACATGTCGGCACAGATCATCATTCATGATGTCGCGATTGACCACGTCACCTCGTTTGGCCCAGGGCCGCTCATGTCAGTGTCGGATCGCGGCGATAAGATGCCCAACTTCAGCCTCACGAACAGCGTATTTGCCGTGGGGGGCGAGCGGCGTCCGGTCGTGCCGGCCGCTCCGCGGAGTTGTGCCGTGAGGGCCTCGAAGGCCGGACCGCAGGCAGTGTTTGACGAATGCTTCTCGAATTACCGGTTCGACCACAACCTGCTCTCGGTGGAGCGGGCGGCAGGGTTTCCCAAGGGCAATGTCGTTGTATCCAATCCCAAGGATCTAGGAGTGCGCGACTTGAAGGAAGGAATCGCGAAAGATCCGCGGCTCTGCCGGGAGCGGGGTGGCGGTTGCAGCAAGCGCTCGCCGGGAGCGGGTGCCGCTTCCGACGGTCGGGACATGGGAGCGGACGTGGATGGAGTGGAGGCTGCTATCGCGGGCGTGGAGTGAAATCTTCGGTAACCCTTGCTTTTGCAGGCGTTTCCAGCCCCCGCAATCCTGCGTGGTAAGATTTTCCTAGCCTTGCCGACGCCCACTCCAAACGAGCGAAAGTACTTCCCTGTCTTCGTGATGGGCTGCCATCGCTCGGGCACGAACCTGCTCTATGACATGCTTCTGTCGTCCGGTGGCTTTGCCATTTACCGCGGGTATCTTCCGATTTACAAGATCATGATCCCGAAGTACGGCTCCATGGCGAGCCGCGCGAACCGGGAAAAGATCGTGGCGACGTGGTTCCGCAGCAAGGGATTTCGGCGGACCGGGCTTGGGCGCGAGGTGTTTTCGCCGCGCATCGAGAACGAGTGCCGAAGTGGTGGCGACTTTATCAGGGTCGTTCTCGATAGCGTGATGCAAGAGCAGAACGCACAACGTTGGGCGTTTTACGATCCGGACAATGTGTTGCATTTCCGGAAGGTCAAAGAGGACATTCCAAACGCACTCTTCGTGCACATCATTCGCGACGGGCGGGACATTGCGCTCTCGCTGAAGAAAATGGGCGGCTTCGCTCCGCTGCCGTGGGACCGGAGCGAGACGGGCAGCCTGGTTGCAACAGCGCTCTACTGGGAGTGGATGGTGCATCACGGGCGCGAGTGCGGGCGGCTCTTTCCTGCCGATTACATCGAGGTGCGATACGAGGACCTGATCACGAACGCACGTGAAACGCTTGGCCGGTTGGGGCGTTTCATCGATCATGATCTCGACTACGAGAAGATACAGGACGCGGGACTGGGCAGCCTGTCAAAGACTAACTCTTCATTTCGTGAAGAGGCGGCGAAGGAGAAGATCAATCCGCTCGGGCGCTGGAAAGATCGGCTTTCTCCGGCGAACGTGGCCGCGATCGAAAGCGCTGTTGGCGATTGCCTCGTGGAAAACGGCTATGAGCTTTCTCTGCCTATTGAGAAGCGTCGCATAAGTCCGCGGTTTGCGATGATGCGCGAGATTTATCCCGCGTTCCTTGGCAGCAAACTTTGGCTCAAACTAAATACGCCGATCGGACGCATGGCCAACGAGTCCGCGCTTGAACTGGCCGACGAACCGATGCCGGTGGGCGAGATGGCATCGCACTCAAAGCCGTCATGAGCACTGCGATCAGGTCGACAGGGTTGCCAGCGAGGGGCGCGGCAGTTGCGCCGCGTGCTAATCCGCGATCGAGTGCGCCTGTGTTTGTGCTGGGCTGCGGACGCTCTGGCACCAAGTTTCTCTACCACACTCTCCTTTCCGGCGGCGGCTTTGCGGTTTACTTTGCTGAGAGCAACACGTTTAACCTGCTCGGCGTTCACTTCGGCAATCTCGCGCGACGTGCCAACCGGCGCAAACTGCTGGACGCTTATTACAAGAGCAATCTGTTCGAACGCACTGGACTCAAGCGCGAAGACATCGATCAGCAGGTGATGGACAACTGCCGCAATGCTGGCGATTTTCTGCGCATCGTGATGGAGACAATTGCACGCCAGCAGGGCGTCGCGCGGTGGGCCGAGTGTACGCCACTGCACTTGCTGAATCTGCGGCTGATCAAGCGGGTTGTGCCGGATGCGCTTGTCATCCACATCATTCGCGATGGACGCGATGTGGCCGCTTCCCTGCACCGCATCGGATGGATTCGCCCATTTCGCTGGGACCGCACCCGCGCGTTTCTTGCGCCCGCGATCTTCTGGCGATGGATCGTTAGCAAAGGCCGGGGTTACGGTCGCTCCATGGGCAACGACTACTTGGAAGTGCACTACGAGGAACTGGTGGAGAATCCACGCGAAACGCTGGCACGCATCGGCAAGTTTATCGAGCAGGATCTCGACTACGACAAGATTCAACAGGTGGCGCTGGGGTCGGTGCATGATCCGAATTCCTCTTTCCGTGGCGATGGTAAAGAAGCGGAGGCGCAGACGATTGGGCGCTGGAAGAAGAGTTTTACGGCGGAGCAACTGCGCGATATCGAGAGCATTCAGGGGGAGTTGCTGGAAGCGACTGGATACACGCTAACTACATCGCGTGAGGAGTTGCACTCTCAATTTGCAGTGCGGCTAATGAGTTTTCTGTATCCGCTTTACTTCGACTTCAAGTTCTGGCTGAAGTCGGAGACGCCGCTGGCGCGATTTGCCGATGCAGGACGAATGGGGAAGAACACGCGGGAAGCGGGCACGAGCGCCGGGCTTTAGGCGTTAGGCACTGGGCGAATGTCTACCGAGCACAATTCGGGCAATCGGCGAGCGGAGATCGATGCGCTTATTGCGGAAGGCAAGTTCGATCGGGCTTCGGCTGCGTTGCGCGAACTCTGGCGGCGCGAGACCGGTTCGGCGACTGCGGGATTTGTTTGCTCACGGCTTGATCAGTCACGCGACAGGCTTTCGTTGACCAGGTTCAAACTCGCCATTCTGCGGTCTTTCACCGTCGAGCCGATTGTGCCTTTGCTTCGGGCCGAGGCATTTGCTTACGGAATTGACCTCGAAATCCATCTCGGCGACTTCAACACTTATGTGCAGGAGATCGTCGATGCGGGCAGTTCGCTCTATCGGTTCGCGCCGGATGCGGTGGTGCTCGCTGTTCGTGTTGAGGATGTTGCGCCTGACCTGTGTCTTCGCTTTGCCGATCTCCCGCCGGATGCTGCGCGCGAGGCGACGAAGCGTGTTGTTGCGAGTTACGAGCAATGGGTGCAGTCTTTTCGCCGGAATGCCCAGGCTGCGCTGATCATTCACTCGCTTGAACGTCCTGCACAGCCTGCTTTCGGCGCGCTCGACAGCCAGACCGAAAACAGCCAGTCCGGACTCGTTCGCCAGATCAACCACGAACTGCGGCGAATCGCGGCAGAGACACGCGGCGTTTACATCCTCGATTACGACGCGCTGGTTGCGCGTCACGGTAGCGAACACTGGCATGATGAACGCAAGTGGCTGATGGCTCGTTTGCCGATCGCGGCCGATCACCTTATTCATATGGCTCGCGGGTGGATGCGCTTCGTTGTTCCGCTTGCGGGACGCACATGCAAGGCGCTCGTGGTCGATCTCGATAACACGCTCTGGGGCGGAATTATCGGCGAAGATGGAATGGCTGGTATCAAGCTCGGCGCGGAATATCCCGGGGCCGCGTTTCAGGCACTGCAGCGTGCTCTGCTTGACCTCTCGCGGCGGGGAATTCTGCTGGCTGTTTGCAGCAAGAACAATCTTGATGACGCGATGGAGGCAATCGAGAAACATCCGGGAATGCTGCTGCGCTCGAAGGACTTCGCTGCCATGCGCATCAATTGGGGCGACAAGTCGCAGAGCATCCGCGAGATCACTCAGGAGCTGAATATCGGCGTCGATTCGCTGGCGTTTCTTGACGACAATCCGTTCGAGCGCGAGCAGGTTCGCGCGGCGCTGCCCGAAGTCACGGTCATCGATGTTGCAGCGAATCCGATGGAGTATGCGGCTGCAGTGCGCGATTGCCCGGTGTTTGAGCGACTGTCGCTGTCGGCTGAAGATCAGCAGCGGACTGCGATGTACGCGGAGCAGCGCCAGCGCTCCGATGCCGAGAACAAGTTCCAGTCGAAGGAAGGCTTCTTCCGGTATCTGGAGCAGGAGGCGGACCTCGATCCGGTCACGGAGATGACGCTTGCGCGCGTGGCGCAGCTAACGCAGAAGACGAACCAGTTCAATGTCACGACGCGCCGATACAGTGAGGCACAGATTGCCGAGATGGCGAAGCGGGCTGGATGGAATATCTTCTCGATCAAGGTGCGAGACCGATTTGGCGATCATGGACTGGTTGGTGTTGCTATCACGCGCGACGAGGGCGAACAGTGCGAGATCGATACATTCCTGTTGAGTTGCCGCGTGATTGGCCGGACTGTCGAAACCGCGCTCCTGGCGCACATTGCGAAGAGCGCGGCTGAACGCGGATGCAAGCGGCTTGTGGGATGGTTTCTGCCGACAAAGAAGAACGCTCCAGCGCGGGATTTCTACCAGCAGCATGGATTCTCGCGGGCGGAGACGAACGAGAATGGGACTTTGTGGGCGCTGGATTTGCGGACTTCGACGCTTGCTGCTCCGGAGTGGATCAAGCTGAACATCGCAGAGACGACAACGACAAGATAACCGTAGAGGCCGCAGAGAACTTCCGCAAGGGGAGCAAAGACATGCTCTCTGAGTATGGCTTAGTAGCAAGGTAGGGGTCCTTCGACTGTGCGCGGCCATCGCTTCGCGATGATCGTGCTTCGCTCAGGATGACATGGTGGTAATGACAGAGAAGAAGTCGAATAGGAGATCACATTGAGCACCTTCGACGACGTGCGGACCATGGCTAGCGACATCTTTGGCGTTCCCGTCACGAAGCTCACTGCCGAGTCGTCTCCGGAGACTGTCGAGTCGTGGGATTCGGTGCAGCACCTGAATCTTGTGCTTGCGCTTGAGGAGAAGTACGGTGTGCAACTTGCGCCCGAAGAGATCGAGCAGATGAAGACGCTGGGCGCGAGCGCAACACTGATCGACAGTAAACTCCAAGCAAGTTCGAGATAGTCGTGGGAGATAGTCCTGGGAAATAGTCTTGGCTATTGTCATCCAGCCATATCGCAAAGAGCATGAAGCGGCGGTCGAGGGGTTCAATCGCCGCTTGCAGACTTCGGGCGATCCGAATCTGGTCTTCTCGCAGTCATGCGTTCCGCGTTGGCTTCCACCTTCGAACGATAATCCTGTGTGGAACGAGTTCTATGTCGCGGTCGATGGCTCGTCAGAGAGCGATGTTCGCGGAGCTTATGCGCTAAAGCAGGAGGCGCTGTTTGCGCGCGGCAGAGGCGTGCAGTGCATCGCTTGCTATCATCATCCGATTTCCGAAGGCATCGTTAATCGCGCATTTACCAGCGTTGGCATGCTGCTTGCGCGCGACGCGCTGGCTCGACAGCCTTTTCTCTATGCGCTTGGAATGGGCGGAGCGGAAACGCCGATTGCCAAGATGCTCATGGCGCTTGGATTCACTCTTACTCCGATTCCCTTCTACTTTCGCGTTGTGCATCCGGCGAAGTTCCTCCGCGAGATGCAGGCTCTGCGCGAGAAACGCTGGCGCGCAATATTGATGGATATTGCTGCGGCGAGTGGAACTGGATTCCTTGCGATCAAGGCGACGCAGGCGCTGAAGACTTCGAGGAGCGGAATCGAGAACGTTGTGGCCGAAGAAATCGGCGAGTTCTCGAATTGGGCAGATGCGTTGTGGAATGCGGCAAAGGAGTCCGTCAGCGCTACAACGATGCGCGACGCGAAGACGCTGAGACTGTTGTATCCCGAACACTACACAAACCCAATCGCGAGTACGCGGCGATTGCGAATCAGTTCGAATGGATCGGCAATCGGATGGGCGATAGTCGGGATTCGTCGCAAAGATGCGAAGTATGGCGAAATGCGCGTGGGATCGATTGTCGATTGCTGGGCGATGCCGAAGGATGCAAATGCCGTGATTGGCGCGGCAACTCGGGCGCTGGAGAAAGATGGGGTTGATTTGATCGTTTCCAATCAGAGTCATCATGCTTGGTGCAATGCGTTGGAGAAGAACGGATTCTTGAAGGGGCCGACGAATTTTGTTTTGGCGACTTCGAAGAAGTTGACTGAACTGCTGCAACCGCTGGAGGAACCTCGCGCGACGCTTCATATCACGCGCGCGGACGGAGACGGACTGCCTGTTAATTTCTAATCTGTAATTGAAAATCTGTCGATTTCGGAATACAAATTGAAGCCTTTGGGTTTTAAATTACAAATTAGAAATTACCAATTACAAATTCTCCTGGTGCACCAACTTCTCTTTCCCTGCCGCGTCTGACACCAGCTGATACCCGACCTGGATCATTACGTGTCCCCAGGCGGCTTCGATCTGGGCTACGCATTCGGGCGGGAGGACTTCTCTCCAGCCGCCTTTTGTGGCTTGGCGGACGAAGGGCTTGTCTTGTCTTGTGAAGCGAGTTTGCACCCACTTGTCGCCTTGCTTCTCTTCGAGCTTGCGCATGCGGTCGAATGAGCTTAGGTCGGCGGCTCGCTTGCAACGATCGATGGACTGCTCGATGCCGAGGAGCTTCGAGACTTTCATCAGTTCGCGGGCGGGGTCTTCGATCATGTCTTCGTAGCGGAGCATGAGGAAGCCTTCGTGGCCGCTGCGCGTGCTGAGCCAGCTGGTGACGTGATCGCCCCAGTTGCCGAGGCGGTCCCAGATTTTGCCTTCGATCCAGTTGGGCAGGAAGTCTTTGATGGGAAGCTGGTCGTTGAAGGAACGCTGTTTCATCTCCCAATGAAAATTTGAAATGGCACAGTCGCGCGGGTCGCGCACGATATAGATGATGCGCTTGTAGCGCGGGTCGAAGACTTCGTGGCTTTTCAGAATGCGCGGACGCGGGAGATGGCGGAGATAGTGGTCGCCGTGTTTGTACATGTCGGCGACGAGGCGCTCGACGTTCAGGAAAGTGACTGGCTCTTCGGTGTGGACGAGATTGCCGACCAGGAAGCGGGTCCAGGTGTTGCCGGAGCGCGGGTAAGAGGTGAGGAAGACGTCGTCGGGGAAGATGGTGATGTCGCGCTCGATGCGGAGCGTGCGGAAGAGCACGTCGTTGACGCGCGAGAGATGTTTGAGGCCTCGTTTGATTAACATTGCCATGCTGCTTCCTTGACCTCAGTGGCTAAAGCCGCTTTCTATCAATGTCGCAATCGCAGCGCTAAAGCGCTGCGCCACCCAAAAGCTGTTCCCTGCGCTTCACGCTACAAATACTTCTCTCGTTCACACTCCGCGCGCAGGCTATTTCGTCGTCAGGTGCGCGTTCTCTTTCTCTGGCGCTTCGGCGCTTTGGTCTCGCTGATTGCGCTCGCCTTGCAGCCAGCCCAGAAACTTTTGTTTGCGGGCGAACATGTTCTTGGCTTCGTTGCGTAGCGCGCCAATCATCTTATAGCGCGACTTCGTAAACCACGGGACGCGGTGCGCGATGCAACCATACTTCTCTTTATACGAGCCTTCGCCGCCCCAATCATAAATGGCGACGCCGCGCTTCTTCCAGTAACGCATGGCGTACCAGTGAATAGCCTCGTTGGGCCGAAGGCCTTGATACTGGCGGAAACTGGCGTTGCCCCAGAATTCGGCAATCTGGTTAGAGCCGGGGAAAATTCCGGTGGCGATGCAACGGCCTTCGGGATCGCGGGCGCGGAGGAGAAGAACGTGGCCGCTGGGCGCGACGTGCTTGACGAGCGAACGGACGCGATCGAGGCCGTAAGTCGGGACGAGGCCCTGCTTGGCGAAGACGTCTTTCAGTTGCTCGTAATATTCGTCGGCGAAGGATGCGTCGTGGGCTTCTTCAATCTTGAGGCCGCTTTTTTCCGCTTTGCGGATGCAGCGGCGGCAGGCGCTCTCCATGCCGTTGAAGATCTCTTCTTCGGACTTCGTGAGATCGGTGCGATAGGAGCCATAGTATTCCGCGGTAAAGCCGAGGCCTTCTCCGTCTTCGAAGGTAAAGTGTGGATCGGAGACTTCGAGGTGCAGGACCTTCAGTTCGTCCCAAGCAAATTTTTCTAGCGCTTCAAGGGCCGGGTGGCGGGACACTCCCGGCTTGAGATTGAAGCCGACATAAGGAGTGGTCCAGCCTGGGAACGAACTGCCTAGGACCTTCATCCCGAACTTGGAGAACGTCAGGCCGGAAAAATAGCCGACTACGTGGTTGCCGTCTAGGACTTCGGCCAGGACCGGCGTCGCGCCCTGCGCTTCTTTAATGAACTCGAGCCAGGGGCGAGTTTGGAAAACGGTTCGATCCTGGAAGCTGTCGAGAAGCTTCCAGTCGGCGCTCTTGAAATCAATCTGGCGAAGCTTCACCGGTCTCCTGTGCGGCCCCTCATTGCGATTGAAGGTCCAAAATGGGGATCAAAGTCTGTTTACTATTTGCTAACGGGGGTACCCCCCTGCGCATGCGCTCTATTAGAATCAGCAAGTTAGGAGGATTTTCCCGCCAAAATCTTGATTAGACGCTATTTAGAGGCAAAATCTTCGAAAATAAGGAGTTAGAGGATTGCCTTGCACTTGGCTGCATAAATTATAGCTCCGATTTCTGCCAACTCCTGCTTGGCCTCTACTATGATTTTCGGCCATAGATTGGCTAAGTCAAGGGGATTTTGGCGTTTATAGCGAGGATGGTAATAGGGTGACCTGGTGAGGATAAGAAAGCAGATCCCTCGTCCACTCGCTTCGCCTACGGTTTCGCTCGGGCTCGGGATTACAATCCATTGGTAGAAGGAATAGGTAGCGACTCTCGGGGGCGATCACGAAGGTCGATCAGCCGCTTCTTTGCAGCGGTCCATTCGGCGGCAACAATCGAGTATCGGGCCGAGTCTCTGGGGATGAAGTCGGCGGCCATGCGGTGGGCTCGGAGAATGCCTTCGAATTGTCCGCCGATGCGTTCGATGGCGGCGCGAGACCGATGATTGCGGATGTCCGTGTGAAGGCAAACCCGGAGTACTTTCCAGGTCTCGAAGGCGAAAGTCAGCATGAGGAGCTTGGCTTCGGTGTTGGCGGGCGTGCGAATCGCGCTGGCCGCAAACCAGGTGTAGCCGATCTCGCAGGCGTCGGGCGCGGTGCGGCCGTGGGAAGGATGTTGCGGAGGCCAGGCCCAGTACTCGAGGTTGAAGAAGCGCGTAGAGCCGATGACGGCGCTGTCGGCCAGGCGGATGACCGCAAAGGAAGCGGCGGTACCGGCTTCCTGCCATGCCAGAGCGGTATTGATGTATTGTTCTGCTTCGGTTCGGCCTTGGGGAACTGGGCTCCATTTGTATATAGCTGGGTGGGCGGCAGAGGCTGCGACCAAGCCCTCGACGTGGCGATGCGAGAGTGGCTCGAGGCGGATGTGGTCGCCGGTGAGAGTGGGGACTTCGGTTGCGGGCATGAAACGAGTGTAAAGTCCGGTTATACTCTTCGCCAAGATATCGGCCATTCTTCGCTGAAAAAACCAACACAAATCAAGGAGCACAAATGAGCCCCGATCTTGCCCACAGGAGAGCAATCAACGAGGTTTCGCGGCGCCACTTTCTCATCTCAAGTGGCGTCGCGGTTGCTGCCACATATCTCGTCCCGGCGCGGCTCTTTGCGCAGAAGGGTCTGGTAGAAATCGCACTTAAGGAATCCGCCAGCGCGAAGATCACCGTGCAGACAATTCGCCGCAATCTCAGCGTCCTGCTGGGACCCGGAGGAAACATCGCGGTTCTTGCCGGCACGGACGGGAAGCTCCTTGTCGATGCGGAAGTTAGTACCGCGCGCTCGAATGTTGCGGCGGCACTTGGCGGCATCAGCAAAGACCCCATCAAGCAACTGATCAATACGCACTGGCACTTCGATCACACCGGCGGCAACGAGTGGGTACACCAGGCGGGGGCCAGCATTCTGGCGCACGAAAACACGCGCAAGCGTCTTTTGGTCGACACCCGCGTGGAAGGCTGGGCCTACACGTTTCCGTCTGCGCCAGCCGGCGCGATCCCCACGAGCGTTTTTCAGAATGAGCACACGGTGCACTTCAACGGATCGACTCTCGCCCTCAAGTACTACGGGCCGGCTCATACCGACTCCGACATATCCGTGCACTTTACCGAAGCGGACGTTCTGCACACCGGGGACACATTCTGGAACCGCAACTATCCTTTTATCGACTACTCGACTGGAGGCAGCATCGATGGGCAGATTCGCGCGGCGGAAGCGAATCTTGCGATGGCGAGCGCCACCACGGTGGTGATTCCAGGGCATGGCGCGGTCGGAGGCAAAGCCGATCTCAAGCTATTTCGCGATGTACTGACCGAGGCGCGCGACAAAGTCGCCAAGCTCAAAAAAGAAGGCAAAACCCTGGAAGAGGTGATCGCGGCCAAGCCAATGGCAGCATACGACGAGTGGGGAAAGGGATTTCAGACACCTGGGTCTTTCCTAGGATGGGTATATCAAGGGGTCTGAAAGCCTCTTATGGACTGATCTCATCCACAGAGTTTCACAGCATAAGATCTCAACCACTAAAGCGACGAAAGTCCGCGAATGATTGGGCGGCGTCTGATCTTGGAGGTTGATGTTGGTGAGTCAGCAGCTGCCTTGGTCTGGGCATTCGTCCTTGCGGTATTCGTCTACGTACATTGTCCAGGGCGGCTCGTGGAGGGCGTCGCGATAGAGGCCGGTTTTGAAATAGATGAGAGTTTTCTCTGGCGAGTAACCGCGGGCGGGGCGGTAAAGAGTGGGGCCTCGATAGTGAACGATGTCGTGGCCGTCGAGAGTGGCGTCGATGCTCCCATGGTTGCCGTTTTCGAATTTGATTACGAAGCGGAAGTCGAGCCAGCGGCCGCGGACGTCTTCTTCGCCTTGATAGAGGACGATGCGGCTGTGAAGGCCAGTGCGCGTGATCAGGAGGCGCGCGTTTTCGAGACGAATGGCGATCACTGGATTGTCGGGATGGCAGCGCCAGCAGAGTTGCTTCCACTGCGCAATGACTAGACGCTCGGAGGTTTGCGGGAGATCTTTGGGGAGGAAGAGGCTGAAGGAATATGTGTAGATCCGGCCAGGGCGGGAAACGAGCCACCAGGCTTCCATGAGTTCGGCACGCTCGGTGGCGGCGCCTTCCTCGCTGGCGGCTTCGTAGCGGTCGCCGGAATGGACGGTGATGGCCAGGGCTTGATGGCCCGAGCGGACGATGGATCGTTCGGGCGTGACTGCGCCGGGAGCGAAGCGATAACTTGACCAGCGGCAGTGGCTTAGGTGGGGACTCTCGAAGCCGTCGTAGACGTGGATGGGGATGAAGCGGAGGGCATAGAGGGACAGCAGTAGGACAATTAAGAAAGCCGCGGCTACTCTCAGGAGACGCTTCACGGGTGGATGCTATCACTGGATGGAGCTCTGGTGGTCTCGAAGCTATCCGGAGAAGTTTTGTTTGGAGCCTATAAAACAAAGTCGAATTCGCGCGGGCAGGAATGCCCGCGCCGCACGAGCAACAAAAAAACCCTCTCAAAGTGCGAGAGGGTTGCGAACTGGTTTGGAGAATCTATTACGCTGCGCGCACTACGTTGCCGGCCTGGAAGCCCTTCGGCCCTTTGAGCAGATCGAACTCGACCGTCTCGCCTTCGTTCAGTGTGCGGTAGCCGTTCTCCTGGATGGCGGAGAAGTGAACGAACACGTCCTCACCCGTGGAGCGCTGGATAAATCCATAACCTTTCGCTCCGTTGAACCACTTCACAGTACCCTTCTCTCTCACAAAAAACTCCTTTCGCCTCGATCGTAAGAATTATTCCAGCGCCGCCTTAGAGTGTCCCGCGGGTCGCGAGCGAGAAACGGGACAGGGAGTTAAAGGGTGCGGGAATTGTTGGCCACACGGAGGGAAACGCAGCGCGCCAACAGAAACGGCTCCCGGCATTCCGGTGGGCAGGAGCCCGGGCCGAAGCACGAAGAGCCGCGAAGACGAAGGCGCGATATCGACAACCCACTCACAGAAACGTAAACCGTGTTGCTCTTTCGCCAGCGTACGGCAGCCGACGAAGCACCAGATAATAGCAGGAAGATCGCAGTTGGCAAGCAAGAAATTTTCCTGGTCGATAGAAGAAGATTGATGCCCGCGACGGAGTTGGCTGTGACTCAAAGACGCAAAGCGCAGAGCCGTTCGGGGACTGGATTCGGGGAAACGCCGTAAGTATTTGATAAGATTTGAAAAAGTGTGACTTCTCTCACTCCTGTTGAATTATCCGGAAGGAAAGGCGCAGCGGAGTACCGCGTGGCGGCCCGCGAAGGCCTGGTTCGCTCGACCGCGCGCTATATGCTGCGGACCGACGTACATACATTTGCGTTCTCGGTTGCAGCCAATGCGATTTTGTCATTATTTCCCTTCTTGCTTCTGCTGATGACACTGATCCGGCGCGTGATTCATTCGCAGGTGATGTACGACGTGGTGGAGAGCTTGCTGCGCGATTCGCTGCCTACGGGACAGGAGTTTGTGATCCGGAACTTGAACGCGCTGGTCGCGTCGCACCATCGGGCTCAGATTTTTTCTCTGGTGATGCTGCTAGTGAGTTCAACGGGAATTTTCATGCCGCTCGAGGTCGCTCTCAACCGAGTTTGGGGATTTCCGAATAACCGATCATATGTTGGAAATCAGTTGATCGCGCTGGGGTTGGCATTTGCGTGCGGGTCGCTGACGCTGCTTTCGATCGGGTTAACGGCGGGGAATGTGCGTGTATTGAAGATGGCGCTGCACGGGTACGGGAACTGGTATGTGCAGCTGGTTGGATTCCTGACCATGAAAGTGTTTTCAATCGGGGCGAGCATCGCGATCTTCTTTTTGATTTACTGGTTGCTGCCGAACGGGAAGGTTCGGGCGCAATCGGTGCTGCCCTCGGCGGTGATCATGGGGTTGCTGTCGGAAGCGCTGAAGTACATTTACATCATCGCGCTACCGTTTTTGAATTTTGGCGAGGTGTACGGGCCTTTCGCGATTTCGGTGAGCCTGATGTTCTGGGCGTTCTTGTCGGGAATGTTGCTGCTGACCGGGGCGCATTTATCGGCACAGAGGAGTTTGCGTAGAACATAGCGGCCCGGTTAGCGCAAAGAACGCGCGCGAACCCGGTGCACAATCGGCTGAGCAAGCTGTGAGATGGAAAAACGAACTCTTATCTTTTTGTTTTTCGCGGCAGCGATACTGTTCTCGATGATCCAGGAATCGAGTGGCCCAGTGGGATGCCCTCGGTTGCCAGTGGTCCGCGCGCAGCGGCCGCCCGACCTTCAGACTAAATAGGAAAAACTTACGCGGGGCGATCAGTGCTGCTTGTGAATCTTGCGGCGCAGGTCCGGCCAAAATTCTTTGATGGCGAACGTGATGCAGTCGTAGCCGACTTGAGATCCCCAGACGCTCGCCGTGTTTTTCAGTGTGCGATCGCTGGCGATGTAGGGGACGTCTTCGCCTTCGACCGGGTGATAGCCGGGATGCGGATGGTAACTGTAGGTTGAGATGGCGGAGGAGACGGCGCTGCCGAAAATTTCAGAGGCGTTGAAGACGTTGTGGCCGGAGTCGGAACGCGTGACGAAGGCGCGGCTGACGGCGTAACCGGCGCGGTGCATGAAGGTTCCCTTTCCGGACTGGAAGAATCGCGGGTCGGTGTGCAGCATGGACGGGAAGATGGCGCCGACAAAAAAATTCTCGATGGTGCCGTCGGCGAAGTAGGCACCATAACGCTTGCCATAACCTTCGGCGCCTTGTCCGAATCCTTTTTCGCTGTCGGAAGCCTGGCTGATGCCCGCGAGTCCGGCGTACCACACGAATTGCGCGGGATCGAAGGCGCTGCGGCCAACGAGTTTGAACTTGCCTCCGGCGGTGAGCGGAGGAACGTTGGCCGCGTTTTCGACCGTGAGGAAGTTAGGCAGCGCGAAGAAGAGGCGGTCACCGGACTTCGAGTTCCTGGATTCCTGCTTGCCTTTGTTCTCAGGATTTTGAGGACTGGTTTGAGCCGGATTCTGAGTGGCGGTATCTTGCGCCTGCTGACCAGGTGTCGAGGGCGTGGGCGATGGGGAATCCTGAGGACTCTGAGCGCGGCAAAGAACGCCTGCCAGCAGTATCGTTGCGACCAGAAGAGAGCTAGGCAAGAGAGACGCTCGTTTCTCCATTTGTTGTCGATTGCATTTCAAATGTGTGATGGCTCCAATTTGATGAACTGGACGCTGCCCGCCTGAACTTAACGCGCCTGCCGATGGATCCGGCGGCTGCTTTCCCCCACTCTTTTCAGTGTAACTTCGATGTCGCAATCGCGCACGAGACGCGGGAATTTTTCTCCCCACTCTATCAGCAGGATGCTGTCGGGGGCGAGGAGGTCGTCGAGTCCAAGGGTTGCAAATTCGCGCTCAGTGTCTATACGGTAGAGATCGATGTGGTAAAGGGTGGCGCGGGGAGAACGGTATTCGTGGATCAGGGTGAATGTGGGGCTGGTGACATCGTCGGCGCGGGCGACCTGGAAACCCTCGGCAATGCCTTTGACTAGTGTGGTCTTGCCGGCACCGAGGTCGCCACGGAGGAGGATTAGAAGGGGGGGCTTCAGTTCGTCAGCCAGAGCTCGGCCGTAGGCTATGGTGTCATCGGCGGAGTGGGTTTCGGTAATGGTGGTTATCGCCATCGGCAAGACATCAGTATAGCGAGCGACGAACACCTACCACCAAGGACACTAAGGGACACGAAGTCTTGACGTTCAGCGCTGATACCTCGATTCGAGATCGTTCGGTTATGGATTCAGGACGACCTTGCCGAACATCTGGCTTTGTTCCAGGTATTCGTGGGCAGCGCGGATCTCTGAGAGCGAGAAGACCTTGGCGATGACCGGCTTGAGGCGTCCGGCGAAGATGTGGCCGAGGACTTCATTGAGTTCGTTCATCGTGCCCATGTAGGAGCCGAGGATTGAGAGCTGTCGGGAAAAGAGGAAGCGGAGTTCGAGATCGACTTTGGGGCCGGTGGTAGCACCGCAGGTGACGAGTGTGCCGCCGGGTTTAAGGGAGCGCATGCTCTCCGGCCAAGTGGCGGGACCGACGTGCTCGACGACAATGTCAACGCCTTCGCCTTTGGTGATGTCGCGGACCTCCTGCGAAATTTTCTGCTGGTAGTGGTTGATGACGTAGTCGGCGCCGAGTTCGCGGGCGCGCTGTATTTTGCGGTCGTCGCCGGCGGTGGTGATAACGCGAGCGTGGAAGAGTCTGGCGATCTGAATGGCTGCGATGCCGACGCCGGAGTTCGCGCCTAGAATGAGGACCGTTTGGCCTGGGCGGATTTTGGCGAGACCGGTGAGCATGTGCCACGCGGTGACAAAGACAAGCGGGACACTGGCAGCTTCGTTGAAATTGAGCGAATCGGGAATGGGGATGGCATTAACGGCGGGAATGGCGAAAAGCTCGCAGTTGCCGCCGTCGACGGCGTTGCCGTAGACAGTGAACTGGCGGCATTGATTTTGCAATCCGGCGACGCATTTGGAGCAGTGGTTGCAGAAGCTCATAGGCGCGACGAGAACACGCTGGCCGACTTTCAGGTCGGTGACGTATTCGCCAACTTCGACGATTTCCCCGGCAGCGTCGGTGCCGAGAATGTGCGGGAGGTTGACGCCGGGAAGTCCCTTGCGAACCCAGAGGTCGAGATGATTGAGAGCGCAAGCGCGAACGCGGATGAGCACCTGGTCTTTGCGCGGCTGCGGATCGGGGACGGACTCGTAGGTGAGAACTTCAGGGCCACCGAATTGGTGAATGCGGACGGCTTTCATGGGCGCTCCCAATTTCGTATTCGAACCCATTAAACTAGCACAGAACATACTTCACAGAGTTCGCCCTTTGTGACGCCGAACCACCAGAGGAGCTAGCGATGAGAGTCACCGTAGAGATCGGCCCGACGTGGACAAGAGTAGTTCGCTCGCCTATCTATCTAATTGTGGCGGCGCTTACCGGCGTTTCCGTCAGTTTCGCTCCGTTGTTCCTTTACTGGAGCGGCAAAGGTGAATTCTATCCACATTATGCTCGGATTATTGTGCCGGTATGATTCGTGCTAATTTATGTCATTCTGGGCTTCTACATTCTTCTCGGGAGCGCGGTGGCCAAGGAACTGAGAAAGCAGTCTGAATGACTTGTCTGACGCGGCATTTAGCCTGATTGACCATGGCAGTATGCTAAAAGACAATCACATTTATGGACATCTACGAAGAGATCGTGCGTTTGCGCAAGGAGGGGCGGCGCGGAGCCGTGGCCACGATCGTCAATGTGCGCGGATCGATACCTGCCTTCAAGACTGCGAAGATGCTGGTGCGGGATGATGGGTCGATTGTGGGAACGATTGGCGGCGGATGCGTGGAGGCTGAGGTTTGGCAGGCGGCACGCGAGGTGATGGAGTCGGAACGGCCGCGGAGCTTGAATTTCGATTTGAATAAGGATCCGAAGAACGATACGGGGTTGGTGTGCGGCGGGACGTTGGAGATCTTTATCGAGCCGATTCTGCCGCCGGCCGAGTTATACATTTTTGGGGCCGGGCACGTGGCGACGAGTGTCTACCGCGTTGCGCGCACGGTTGGGTTTGATGTGACAGTAGTGGATGATCGCGAGACCTATGCGAATCGGGAGCGGTTTCCGGAGGCGCAGCAGGTGTTGGCGGAGGATTTCAACGCAGCGATGTCGAAGCTGACACCTGGAGGGTCATCTTACATTGTGATTGCGACACGCGGACATCGGGATGACATGCGCGTGCTGCGTTGGGCGGTTCAGACTCCGGCGCGATATGTCGGAATGATCGGGTCAAAGCGGAAGACGGCGACGATTTTCAGAGAACTGCAGGCCGAGGGATTGGCAGCGGCGCTGTTTGAGCGCGTGCATGCGCCGATCGGGCTGGATATTGGGGCACTGACACCGGAGGAGATCGCGGTATCGATCATGGCGGAGTTGATTGCCAAGCGGCGGAATGTTGAACGGGACTTGCCGCACATGAAGTGGAGTCAGCGGGCGGGGGCATCTTCATCTGAGGACAGAGCTCTAGCCGCCGAGAGCGTCGAGGACGCGGAGAAAGAATAAGGCTTCCTTGGCCCTGCGTGTTTAGTCCTTAGGCTTTGCCTATGCCAAACGAAATAGAAATCAAGTTTCGGGTGCGCGATCATAAGGCTCTGATCCGTTCACTTCGCGGGGCGGGATTCCGGCTAGTCACGCGATCTACCCACGAAGTGAATTCTCTTTATGATCTGCCAGGGCAGAAACTGCGGAAGCGGGGAGAGTTGCTGCGGCTGCGTAAGTATGGCGATGCATGGGTGTTGACTCATAAGTCGAAGGGTAAGGCTGGGCGTCACAAGGTGCGTGTGGAACTTGAAACACGCGTCGAGAACGGCGAGCAGATGGATGCCGTATTGCGCGCCCTCGCATTTGCGCCAACTTTTCGGTATGAGAAGTATCGAGAGGAATGGAGCGATGGGCGGGGACATTGCGTGATTGACCGGACTCCGATTGGGAATTTTGGAGAACTGGAAGGGCCAGCACGCTGGATCGATCGCACGGCACGGGCGCTGGGGATTGCGCGCGAGGATTACATTACGCAGACTTATGCTGATCTCTTCTTTACGTGGAAGCGGGCGACTCGGAGCGCGGCGGTGGAGATGACGTTTCGGGCGGTGGGCAAGAAACGGTAGGGTCGCTGATGGCCGGCGACAGGCATCGAGTTGCAGACATTACGCCAGTTGACCGAGGGGTGGTGAAGCTAGTGTGTCTGTCCATAGGAAGGGTCCATCGAACTTCCATCATCTAAATCCGCATGCAGGCCTTCAGTTCCGCCAACCAAGGAAAAGCAGTTTCCGTCCTGGCTGTAGTTCGCCGAGCAGGCACCTGTCAGCGCGGTGGTCTTTGCATTGATAGCTCACCGCCGGTGATGAACGTTGCGGTCCCATCGAGGACGTAGATAACAGCTCTTCGAAGAAGCGGGTGGGCTTCTTAAACATGACGGCGGTGCGAGCTTTGCCAATCGAAATGTTTGCTCCGGCCGAGAATGTTCCGTCGAGACGTTCGAGGGCCATCAGGTTTCCTCCGTCATCGACGACGGCGATGACACCTCCGGGAGCGTTGAGCTTTTGCGCTTCCGCCTTCGCGGCGGTGACTACTGCTTCCGCTCCCTTGAGCGTCAGCGTCTTTTTATCGGTCGTCTGTGCCTTACTTGTGGCTACTAGAGCTAAGCCAAATGCACAAAGACTACGTTCACCAGAGCCGCGGCGGCCGCGTACTCTTGATCTTTTGAGGGAGGGATGACCAGGTCTTGGGATGATGTGGTGCTTCGCCTGCGCAAACCTTGTTCAATGTGAATAAGAACCGCCGCCCATCAAATCAGCCAAGAGCTGACCACGGCTGATTCAAGGATTCTCTCTAGCTAGATTTCCAATCGGATTCCCAATGGCTTGCTTTCTGCGCGTGCTGGGAGATCAACAGGAAACTCAACCATTGGCCCATTCGGCGGCGTCCTGAGACGTCTGGCGTACATCAGTGCTGTCCAGATTGGAACCGTGTTGCAGATGGCGAGAATGCGCGGACACGGCCACATACGGCACGCCGAGGAAGTGTCGACCAACAATCGCGGTAACCTCAAGGCCATTGAAGTGCTGTGGCTTCACCTTTGCCAGAATCCGCTTCAACGCGCTTTGTACCTTTGACGCCCTTAGAGACCCGAAGAACATCGCCTTGACTTCCGCAGCCATGAAAAAGAAATTCCATCCGGCAGCATGGATCTTGCGATCGAGGCTGAATGCATCCGGGACTCTAACCATGCTCCACTCCCCCAAGAGGAGCCCGCTTTCAAACACGATGAGCTGCGGCATTCCGGGCCACTCTTTTATCAGAATCGTGCCGACTTGAACGGTTGATGGCATAGATCTCCGGATCAGTAGTGGTGGATTTTGATTTTGCTTCGGCCTCATTCTGATGCGTGAGGCACAACAAAACTGCTCAAAACTGACCACTCCGGGAGAACTTGCGGGGTTTAGATCCCGGACCTTCACGAAATGAGCTGGGGCAACAGACTGAAAGGACTGGCCTTCGTCGGGGACTATACTTGTTTGTAGATGAGGCTCGCGTTGGCAGCCAGGAAAAACGTCAGATTCGACCCCAACACCTTTCTTGCGACCATTGGGGAGGGCAGGAAGATCCTGTCGGTCCGGAAGAAGCGGGTGATATTTGCGCAAGGAGACGTGGCGGATGCCGTCTTTTATGTCCAGAAAGGCAAGGTAAGACTCACCGTCGTGTCTAAGATCGGGAAGGAAGCAACGATCGCGATCGTGAGCGAGGGGAATTTTTTTGGTGAGGGCTCTCTGGCAGGTCAGCTTCTGCGCATGGGTTCTGCGGTCGCGATGACCGATTGCGAGATTCTGCGTGTGGAGAAGAAGGCGATGATGGATGTCCTCCAGCGCGAACAAGCATTCTCTGAAGTCTTTGTGGCCTATTTGTTGGCGCGCAATATCCGTTACGAAGAAGACCTGGTCGACCAACTGTTCAACTCAAGCGAAAAAAGGCTGGCACGGGTTCTTCTGCTGCTCGCTCATTTTGGCAAGGACGGTATTCCCGAGAGCGTAGTTCCTAAGATCAGTCAAGAGACTCTGGCTGAGATGGTCGGGACTACCCGTTCGCGAGTCAGCTTCTTCATGAACAGATTCAGGAGACTAGGCTTCATTGATTATGCAGGCGGGTCGGAGGGCGCGCTGCAGGTCCACAGTTCGCTACTCAATGTCGTTTTGCACGATTGAGTGTTTCTGGACCAGCGAGCGAGGTACAGCGGTGGAACTCAACCCTCTCAGATGAGCCAACCTTCCTCTCAGGTGATGAAATAACCTTGAGGCGCTGTGTCGTTTCAGTCGCACCATGGACCATTTCCCTACACAACCCTCCAATCAAGGTGCGCTTGACGCGTCTGCATAAGGCTATGCGGTTGCAGGCTGTCTAAGTACCCTGCCGCATTCCAAACAACATGTTTCGAAGCGCGGCGTAATGAGGCCACAAGACGGACACACCCGCTGAGAGGCGAAGTCACCGTCGTGAGCTTCCATTCGAAGTATCTTCCTCAGCGAAGCAGCGATGAAAGCACGCAGCCTGCGAACACGGACAAGGGAGGAGTACAAGACAGTATTGATAGTCAACTCCTATTCTTTTCTCGACCTGGCAAAATCACGATGACACAGAAATTCTGGGAATTCTGTGTAAAAGTGCTCGCTTTTTGGGCAGATGCCTGAGTAGCGGTCTTGCGGGATCGGAGTCAGTGTGAGGAACGAAACATATAGTGAGCAATTCGGACCAGCTAACAGGCATGATCTGGGCGATCATTACGGCATCCCCATTATTCCATGGACCAAAAGGGGCGCGATGAAGATCAGTTTATGGAAGTGTTTTGGTGTGCGAGCAGCCTGTTTCGTTTTTTTACCGACTTTGGCCTTTGCCCAGTCTTCCGATCTTCTGCGAAATCTGGCGGATTGCAAGGCCGGTCGCGACACCTGTGATCGCTCCAGGTTGAGCCAGGCGGAAGCCGCGGAAGTGGCTCTCGCAGCCCACAGGCAAAACGTTGTGAACTGCCGGAACGGCTATGATTCCTGTGACCGTTCAACACTCACGGAAGCGGAAACGATTGCGTTAGCCGTGGCCCATCACGAGAGGAATGTGTCCGACTGCAATGACGGCATGTTGTCATGCGATCCGTCCAAACTGACCCCACTGGAAGTCCGCGATATGGCAGCGGCGCAGCGACAGCGCAATCTCGCCGCCTGCGAAGGTGGATGGGCCGCGTGCGATCGATCCCAACTGACTCCGGCACAAATTGAAGAAGTGAACATCGCCAGGCGGAAACTCAATGCCACAGATTGCGCAGCCGGCCTGGGGCCGTGTAATCAAGCCCAGTTGACTGCTTCCCAGACCCGGGAAACGATAGCTGCGGAGCGCCGTCGCAACGCTCAAAATTGCGCCAATGGCTGGGATCAATGCGATTACTCCAAGCTCACTCCACAAGAAGCCAAACAGGCCGCCTACTCGGATCACCAGCGCAACCTCTCAGCCTGCCGCAATGGTGAAGACACTTGTGACTATGCCAACCTGACTGCCGCTGAAACCAGAACGCTAGCCGACGCAGAGCATAAGCGGAACTATGCGGCTTGCCTGGAAGGGCACGGCTATTGTGATCCTTCCCGTCTCACGGTTGAGGAGGCTCGCACGCTGCACATTCACAACTAATCACCGTCGCGGGTGAGAGGTGACCGCTTTGCCGGGAGAAGTATTTGTATAGGGACGTGGATCGGCGGTTCCGAAATCCGAGTTCTACGTATCTATAGGATCTGGCCAAGGGTTTGAAGTTCAGTTTTCACTCGTTGCACGTTGGCGTCGAGTTTGTCCCGCTCCGCTTCGGTTAACTCAACGTTGCCTCTCAGCCGCGCAATCGAGTCATATGCTCTGCGGGCCGCCATGGCCGTGCGCGTTTTCGTGGTCTTGTCGGTCGCCGCTAATGCGATGCCCGAAAAAGCCAGCGCAACTTCGGAGTCAATTCGTAGGAAATCGCCTTGCTAATAGTTCTGGCATCGCGTACGATCACGGTGTGCGTTAGACCGAATCGGTCGTGAGCAGTTCTCGCCTCAACAGCCAGTAACCTGCCCCTCGGTACCTCCGAATCTCTCAGCGTAAATTAATTAAAAAGGAAACTTGTATCAACATGGCAGAACAAGGAACAGTAAAGTGGTTCAACGACGCCAAGGGCTATGGTTGCCGTAACTACGCTGGCTTCGCGGCATGCACGAGTTGCCATCTCTTCTGGGACGATAATCCTTCGTTCTGCCAACGATGCGGGGGCAAGGTCTGGAACGTCACCGACGGTCCCGGTGTCCCCATCATTCCTCTGGAACACGAGCCTGATGTGATTCCAGACAGCTTCAAGAAACCGCCACAGAATTTGGTCGAAGAAGCGCTTTACGGAGTCGGTGAAGGCACCGACGACTTCGTGAAGGTGGTGGCTCAAGTTGATGCCCTAGAAGCACGGTGTGAAAGGGTGTGGGATGCGAGCATCCGCCAGCGCAGGGAGTACCGTCACTTGCGACGCATTGATCCTAATCTCGCCCGCGAGAGCCAGCAAGGTGCAGCGGTGGAAGCGGATGCGGCGGACACCACTCTGGTCAAGGATGTTGACCGATTCTTCGACAAGCTGTGTGCCATGTATCTGGGAGGCGATTCCGCAAGGAGGGTCGAAATCCGAAGCCTCATGGAGAGCAACAAGAGGCTTCTCGAAGGCTTGGACAATTATGCGGGTCGCGAGGCAAAGAAGCTGCGTCAAACGGGCGACCCCGAGCACCTGCTGCGCGGACTAGCCGCAATTTCTATTGACGATGGTAGGAGTTGCCAGAAGTACGGCTTCACGCTAGGTCAACTGTACCGGATCGCAACCGAGCACGGTCTGGAACCCTCGGGCTTTTTCGCAACCGTTGCGAAGCTGTCAGACAACGAGATGCGTGGTGTTCTTGAGAACTTCCAGAGTTCGGAAGACTTCTCCATCTTTGTGAAGCCGTACCTTGGGGCAAAGCCTTAAGAAGCAGACCCACTCATTGATAGATAGGATACGTTAGACATCGACTCGCAAGGGGATGGTAAATGGCGCAAGCAACCTGCGACCGGATTACGACGACGATTGAACGCGAGTGGCTGGCGGAAATCATCGCTGGCACGAAAAAGATCGAGTACCGCCAGATCAAGCCCTATTGGACAAAGCGCTTCGCGAAGGTCTCTAGCTGTTGAGATGCGGGACGGTCAGTCATTACTCTTCATCCATTTCAAGGACTTCGCGGTTGCGTCCCGGCTGGTTTGTAGATGAGAACCATCCCTTCGTCGGACGTTCCTTCTTGTATCTCTTACCGCGCGGTGTATCTGGCTTGTGGCTTGGACGCTGGCGTGCGTCAACTACCTTCTCAATGACCTGATACATATCGTGGGAAGTGTGGTTGTCGTCTTCCCAGCGGCGCACTAATAGCACACCGTCATCTTCAAACCGCCGGATGAGACGTTGGACCTGTGACACGCTTTTGCCGATGCGCTGTGCCAGACGCCACTGCGCCATGTCGCACCAGCCGAGATAGTCTTCTTTGGTGTATGGGGAGTCGTCTGGTATCCAAGCGGTCTCTCTGGTTCGCTGTCCGAAAGCGATCACTACCAATAGGAACCTTGCGGTGCTGTCCCAATCGTATAGATCGCTTTCCTGAATTTTAAGGGGGAGAGAGTTTTCCTTCTTGGCGCGTGCCTTATCCGTTAACCGCCAGAAACACAACCTCGCTGTAGTCGTCGCGGCACGTGTGACCTTGACTAAAAATGACGTCCTCAAGGTGATTCTTGAAAGTCGCCCGTCGTCCAAAGCACTTGTTCGCAGTTGCCATTAGTTTCTCGAAAAACACTACGAATGAAGGGTTCCGGTCGAAGAACGCATTCGATTCTTCGGTCTCTCCGAATTCGAAGGTCATAACGGTCCTCAAAGGATGCTGACGATTGGTTGTACTACTCCTACGATAATAGGTTTGCGATCATGCTGGCATCAGAGCATTCGCTAACGTGAATGTGGTTTCTTTATGCAAAGCAGCGGGACCTGTGGCATCGTAGGACGAGGATGACCGATCTTGAAAGAAAAAGGGAAATACAAAAGGTAAATCGCTTCGTTCGAGCGGCAGAGGCAGAGATCGACGCGATGGCAATCCTGCCGCGAAACGCGACTCGCTATCCGTTCGACATTGTCGGACTGGCTACGGTGTCAAAAGCTTTTGCTTTGGCAAAAGCGTGCCTGAAACTGCTGAGTTTTCATTCATCCGATGAAGCCTTCGGGCTGAGCCGCTCCATCGTCGAATGTGCCAACAACTTACGTTACCTTACAGAGAAGTCAGACAGTCAAAATAAGCGAGTTCGCAACTTTGTTAATCAATACAAAGCCGACAAGGCATTTTGGGCGCACCACGCTCTGGAGCTATTTTCAGGAAGACCAGAGGAAAAGGAGATCAGGGATTACATGCAGCAGGAAAGCATCTCACCGGACACGAAGCCTGCCAGTCGCCACTGGTCAGGTGAAAGAGGCTTCATCTGGGATACGGTGAACATTGACCATCCGCTCGACGGTCCGGTAACGCCGAAGCACAAGAAGATTTCATACGCCGCCGATTATTTCCAAACTTCGAGCTTCGTGCATTGTTCGCTACCAGCGATTGACAATTATGCCGTCGATGAAGCGAAGCCGTTTCGGGTTTCGACGTCCACGGGTCTGCACGAGACAAGTCAATCAACTCTCTTCATAGTCTTTCTCTATCTTCACAGCACAATAGCGTATGCGTTGTTCGGCATGAATCTGGATCGCCCTCCGAAACTGGACGCAGCATTTCAGAAGACGCTGAATTTGTTGAAGCCTGTACCCCGTCGTCACGAAAGAACGGGTACGTAAGAAAAGAATGCGACCGGAACTGAAACTCTGATCTTTATCATCATCCGAACACTAGCCGCTAGACTCGTTAAAAGTTGACCTGAGCGCCGCATGTCTAAGAGCCAGAATGTGCGGACTTTGTGAGTCCCGTTGTGTGCCCCCAAATGGAGTCCACCTTCGCCTTTACGACGTGGGACTGAGCCTTCGCGAAGTACCGCATCGCCGACTCTAAGGACTTCCAGCCCAGCAGTCGCTGTACCGTTTTCAAATCCATACCGCCGTGCAGGAGCCGGGTCGCGCATGTGCCGCGAAATTTGTGAACGTAGGCGTTCTCGATCTTTGCTGCCGCTGCGATTTCTTGACAGTCATCCCATGAGTGAACCCAGCGATGCCCTGTGCTTGTGGGGAAGACGTAGCGACTCTTGCGCGGCAATGACTTCAGAATGTCTACTAACTCACCGGGGATTTCAACCGTTCTCTGCTGCCAAGTCTTGGGCATAAAATCCCCCTTTGCCTCAACACGCAACGTGCTTGCCTTGAGATCAACGCAGTCCCAAGTGAGGTTTTCCAGTTCCTTCCGGCGTAGACCCGACATCAGATAGGTTTTGAACACCGCATGTTGAAACGGCGTGCAATGCTCGAAAAACCTCTTCAGTTCATCATCTGTGTATACTTCTGGTTCTTTCTCCTCGTACTTGCCGTCCCTTTCGGTGACCAGTCCTTCCCCGGGTCTCTGCTTCAAAACGAATCGGAGGAACTGTCCGACCCTGAGCATCTTGTTGGATGCGGTGCGTTCAGTCCGCTTTCGGTCTATGAGCCACTGCCGATACTTCAACAGGTCGAGGCGAGTGATGTGGTTGACTAGATTTTTCCTGCACCAACCGTTGAACTCGTTCAGGGTCTGCTTCATCAACGCGTAGGAACGCGGACGGTTCGTCAACTTGTATTGCTCAAGGTAGCCCCGAAGCTCCCACTTCATTTCTATTGGCGGCTTCTCGTCCTGCACCTTGACTCCGTTGTTGCGTGCAACAAACAAGCTCTCTTGGAATTCCGCCATCTTCATCGCATCGTTAGCGGATTCGCACCTTTTCCAGACCGTTCGAGGGCCTTCGCGCCAGCGCACATAGTAACGCGCATCAGGATGGTGTTCTTCGCGGGAATTGACGTGCGCCCAACCGGGCTTGAGCTTGTTGTTGCGGCCCACAACGGGCTTGCAATAACGCCAACCAGCGAGTGTTTTTACGTACAGCCAAACGGATGCCTTGTGGTTTGCCATGACTGCTTTTAGTGCAATCATGGTGCAAAACGGTAGGGAAGCGGTAGGAAGAAGCGGATGTTGTTGATTACGAAAGTTTTGGTTGCGGGGGGTGGATTTGAACCACCGACCTTTGGGTTATGAGCCCAACGAGCTACCAGACTGCTCCACCCCGCAGAAAAATGATATCAGCGAGGTGGGGCAGGGTCAAACCTCAATGCCGCTCTTTCGGAGCTCAAGCACTCGAACTCGCCACGCTTTCAGACGGTATAATCAGAATCTCGCATGAGCTATCAGGTCCTGGCCCGCAAGTACCGCCCACAGAGATTCTCCGACGTGATCGGCCAGGAGCATGTCACGCGCACCCTGCAGAACGCTATCGAGCAGGAGCGCATCGCGCATGGTTACATCTTCAGCGGACATCGCGGCATCGGCAAAACCACTGTGGCCCGTATCCTGGCCATGGCGCTCAATTGTCGCTCAAGCGCAAAGCCAGTCGCTGAACCTTGTGGCATCTGCGAGTCCTGTACCGAGATTCGAGCGGGAAACTCTGTTGACGTAATCGAAATCGACGCGGCTACCAATCGCGGCATCGATGAAATCCGGGAACTCCGCGATGCGGCTCGCTATCGACCTGCCCGCGACCGCTTCAAGATCTACATCCTCGACGAAGCTCACCAGATCACCGACGCGGCCTTCAATGCGCTTCTTAAGACGCTCGAGGAACCGCCCAGTCACATCATCTTTATGATGGCGACCACGCAGCCGGAAGATATTCCCCAGACTATAAGGTCGCGCTGCCAGCACTTCAGTTTTCGCGCGGTTAAGTTCGAAGACATCTTGCAGCAGCTTCGCGACATAAGCGCCCAAGAAAAGATCGCAGCTGACGACGATGCGCTCGCATTGCTCTCCGAGGCGGGTGATGGATCAATGCGGGACGCGCTTTCGATTTTGGATCAAGCCATCGCTTCCACTCCTGGACATTTAACGCTAGAAGCCGTGCGAGGACTCATCGGCGCGGCTCCGGCGAGCGCGCTTGAAACCGTCATGCAGGCCGTGGCAGAAAGCGCGAGCGACAGGATCCTTGCGCTGCTTGATGAACTCCTGAACGAGGGCCACAGTCCTACGCATTTTGCCCGGCAACTCGTGAGGTTTTTGCGAAATGTGACTGTCGCCAAGATCGCGGGCAAGGATTCTCCGCTGCTGCAGGTTTCGTCCGATGAGCGCGCCCGGGTGGCGCGCATTGCGGAGCTTTTTACCGAAGAGGAACTCGCGCGCCATTTGCAAATCATGCTGCGTACGCACGGCGAACTGGGCTACCGTCAGGAGCAGCGATTCCATCTGGAACTTGGACTGTTAAAGATGGCCCACGCGCAACGTCTGTTGCCCATCGAGCAATTGCTCAGCGAGGCTGCGATTCCAAGCGGCGCAGGACAACCGCGAGCCGCTGGCCGCCCCGCGCTGGCATCGCCTGGCACGTCCCACTTGGAGATGAGGCGGACCGAATCGCCCACCCGTTCAGCGCCTATTTCTCCTTTCGCGGCTGATACAGCGCGCAAGAATGTGCCGAAGGCTGAGTCATCGCCGGAATCGCCGATCTTGCCGGGACGCTCGATCAGCGGCAGCGGCGCCGCGACCAATGTGGTTGTGATGGGCTCGACAGCGCCAGCGCTTCCGGCGGTTGAGTTCGCCCCCTCTGGTGAAACAGCAGTTGCGGCTCACGCTATCGACACCCTGCGGGATGCGGTCTTGAACGCGCTGGGTAATCAACCGATGCTCGCTTCCCTGCTCGAGACGGCAGACTGGACATTGCAAGGAAATTCGCTGATAGCACAGGTTGCCGCGTCCGGCACAATGATTGAGATGTCATTCACAGCTGACGCTCGCCGCACGGCAACGGCCGCAGTGAGCGGCGCTGCGGGACGCGCTCTTAAGGTGCAGGTGGTTCCGGGAGGAACAGGCCAAACCGCTTCACGCGTCGCCAAGGAAACATCGGGTAACGGTCGCGGATCAAACGGAGCAGCTACCGGGACTGCGCGCAGCCGCGCCGAACACGATCCAGTTGTGCGCCGCATGCAGGAGAAGTTCGGGGCGGAAATCCGCACCGTTATCGACTACCGAGAGAAAGGAAGAAACTGATTTTTTATTTGCAATTGGCGATTTGAAATTTGTAATTGAAATTGCAAAGCTCTCAGCTAAGGGTCAGCAGAGCCCTGAAAATGGGGAATTACAAATCACCAATTTACAAATCGCTCTTATGCCCGGATTTAATCTCCAGGAAATGATGCAGCAGGCCAAGCAACAGGCCGAACTGCTCCAAAAGAAGATGGAGCAAACCGTCGTCGAGGCTTCCTCGGGGGGAGGGACGGTGACGGTCAAGATGGATGGCCGGAAGCAGGTCATATCCCTCGGGATCGATCCTGAGGCAGTGAAGGATGGCGATGTCGAGATGTTGCAGGACTTGGTCATCGCCGCGGTAAACGAAGCTGGCCGCAAAGTGGATGAGACCATGAAGTCGAGTTTAGGTGGCATGCTCGGGGGACTGGGAGGAATCCTTTAATTTGTAATTGGTAATTTCTAATTGGCAATTGAGCGGCGGTGCGAGGGCGGACTTTCACCGATTACAAATTACCAATCACAACTTACAAATCCCATGTCAAAGTTTGCCGAGCCGATGACGCGGCTCATCGATCAACTCAAGAAGTTGCCCGGAGTTGGCAGCAAGAGCGCACAACGCCTTGCCTTCCATATACTGCGCTCCAGTGAAGACGATGCGGACGCATTGGCGGCTGCGATCCACGACGTCAAGGCCAGTCTGCGTCTCTGCTCAGTGTGCAACAACATCACCGATGTTGACCCGTGTGTGTACTGCAGCAGCGCGACGCGCAACCAGAAACTCGTTTGCGTCGTGGAAGAACCTACCAATATTGCCGCGGTGGAAAAGACGAGGCACTTTAATGGCGTCTATCACGTACTGCACGGCTCATTGTCGCCGCTGCATGGCGTCGGTCCGGAACAACTGCGCATCTCCAATCTGCTCAGCCGCGTCGCGAAGGACGAGATTGAAGAAGTCATCCTCGCAACCAATCCGACGGTCGAGGGTGAGGCCACGGCGACTTATCTGGCTCAGCAACTGAAGCGGCAAGGCCTGCGCGTGACCCGGATCGCCATGGGCATTCCGGTGGGCAGCGACATCGAGTACACCGACGAAGTCACGATGCTGAAAGCGATGGAAGGCCGGCGGGACATGTAGTCATTCGATCGCCCCGCATCACGGTTTGGCTCTCATCAATGTGACTCGGGAAAATGTCGGTTGCCCATCCGACCGAGCGACGTATCCTCTATGCCAACAAGCCATGCTTGACCGCTATCTCGTTGACTTTTAACATTCTGGTAAACCGTCGTCGATTCGATCGAAATACACAGCACCGCGCAAGGACACTGACGGAACAAGGCATGAGTCTGAAAGAGGGGGACGGTGTGCAAGCAAGACGAACGGAAGCTGTAGCGGAGCCTCCGCCGAGAAGTGTCCCGCGGCCCTATCAGGTGCCAGCGTTCCGATTCGAGCGCGTGTTTGAGACCATGGCATTGGCCTGCGGCAAGATAAGCCCGACCCAATCGCATTGCCGGTTCAACCGGAAGAGTTCGTAGGTACTCTCGCATTCATGCGCGAGTTCGACGGAAGGCTACCTCGTTACCATTGTTATTCAGCACCGGTGAATGCCGCAGAGTCCCCCCATTTCACTGCAATATCATTTCCCTATAGTCTTCGTTCGAATGGTTCCGGGTTGTCAGATTCATGTCCTTTCGTCCGTATGGTTCCGCAGGGGGACTGATGAAACCGTTCTGTAGCTTCGTTGCCATCGGTTGTCTGCTTGGGTTTGTCTCGCTCGCGCCTGCGCAAAATCCTCGCGGCCACGTTGGCCGCGTCAGCGACTGGAGTACGCATCACCTGGTTGTCAGCGGTGGTCCTTCTGCCGCCAATCTCAAGGCCGCCGAGACCGAACCGCGCATTCTCTTCTACCTGGTTGATCGCAATCTGGTTCGCGCTGAAGATGGGACCGTGAGTGTTTCCTTCCCTGCGCCCGAATCTGTGAACGTGCTGCGACGCGCGCAGGCTCCTGGAGGTGGCGGCATTCCCGCGCATCCAATCATCCACAGGGACTGGAGCGTGAGCATGGGCAACGGAAACATCTCGCTCGCGAAGTTTCCCGCCAAGTTCAGTTTCGATGTCAACGGGACGCCCAGTTGCACGGCTGACTTCGCGGTATTCCCTCTCAATGTTGCGGGCGCAACTGGTGGACAGGCGAACATCGTTGGAATCAACAAGCTCTATAGCGGAACGGGGCCGACCGGACTCTGCGGGAACGCACCAGCGGTTACTTGGGCGTACAACGGAAGCACGGCTGGAGGATCGGTAGTCACGTCTCCGACAATTTCCCTCGATGGAACAAAGATCGCATACGTGGAAAGCGCACCTTCGTCGTCTATCTTTCATGTGCTCACGGTCAAGGCGGGACAAGGCACTGTGACCAATGCCGCTGCGCCGACCGCAAACGGAAGTTGTACCGGCGGTGCGGCTGCGTCCTCGTGCCTGGTGTCGACAACCTATTCGGCGACTGCAACAACGACGCTTGCCGACGCGTGGGTGGATTACCAGACGGACAAGGCTTTCGTGGCGAGCGATGACGGGAAGGTCTCGCGCATCAGTTGCGTCTTCAGTTGCGCGCTCAACGCACAGCCAACTGTGGATTGGACATTCACGCTTCCAGTTGCGGGAACGGGCGGAGCGCAACCTGTGCCGAGCAGTCCGGTTTACGATTATCCGAGTGGACGTTTGTTCGTCGGCGACCAACTGGGCGAGATCTGGGTGATCAACGCCAAGGGAAGCACGCCAACTTTGAATGCCGGTCCAGTAATGGTCGGTGGCGGAGGATGCACGATCGCTCATCCCCCAGGAAGAACAGGAACTGGCGCGGATTGCACAGCGACGGGAACAGCGTATGGGATTCCGGATGCTGTCATGATGGACGCTTCGGGCGGAAGCCAGAAGATATTTGTGCTCTCAGGAAACAACGGCAGCTTGACGGCGGGCGCGATCTTGAGCCAATTCTCGATGAGCCTTACGCAACGCGTGGATCTGGCGTTGGGACTGGGCGGAGTCAATCTTTACAGCGGCGCGTTTAACAACGGATATTGGGGCACAACGCCGCAAACCTCGGGTTTCTATTTCATCTGCGGAACGGGCGCGACGGATACGACTCCGTGGATTTACTGGGTTGGCTTCGCTGCGTATCCGACGATGGATTCGACGTACGCTGGCAATGTCACGCGCAGCGGACCTGCAGGAGCACCCTGCGTTCCATTTACCGAGTTCTATAACCCGAACATTAATCTTGGTGGCGTTGCAGGTCATCATGATGAACTCATGGGCGGAATCGTCGCGGCTGGAACGCGCGGGTTGATGATCACGGACGACATCAGCGTGCTGCCTTTGTTGCAGGGCCTGAATGACGTGACAGAACAAGGCGGAGTCGGCGGAGTTGTTGTCGACGATGTGAGCACGAGCAACCAGGCTTCGAGCATGTATTTCGGGACATTGACTCAGCACACTGCCGTGAAACTCACACAGCTAAACTCGAAGTAGGGGGTTTGCGCGGGTAGGTTTCTGACTTCGAGCGATTGCTGAAAAGGCCTGCCGGACGAGCGAAGTTGCGCATATTATCGGCCGTAGAGAATCCCAAAACGTCGCAGACTCGTGCGTGAACTTGTGCAACAGTTTGAACAGACTTTGCACGAGTATGATTTCGAACTAGTTCTAGCGGCGGCTCCGGCTGCCGTAAGGCTTGATTTTTCTTTTGTTTATCGCGATATTTTCAAACTATCGCGCGATCGCTAAAGCTGGCCCCTGATTTGCTCGTTTCAGGAGCAGTTCTGCATCGTCGCTCCTTGACCTTGGCTGGCGCGGGATTTGCGGAATCAACCAGGGCCGCAAAGATTCTCGCAGCCAGTCGCGCCGGGTGCGATGTAACCGCATCCCAACCGACGCTGAGAAACCGGGCTAAACAGCCCGGTTTTCTTTTGCGCGGACTCCAGCAGAAAAACTACTTTTCCGCGGATCGACGCGTATTCTCGCGGATCTTTATTGCGCTTCTCCCTAGCTTTGGCCTGACTCCGTCTAGTCGGCGGTGGCAAGAAATTCATTCTTTTCTTCGGCCACCGGGGACAGACCCTCGGGTAGAACACCGCGATTGTATTCAGCCATCCGGTTCTTCCACTTGAGGAAGTCGGTGATGCTTTGCGGCTCGATACGGACTTCCACGCGACGCAGGCTCGAGAGGAGCAAATTCATCTCGTACTCAAAGCCGACGGCGGAACGTAGATTTTTCACGGAGCGTTTCGCCATTTCGATCTCGCGGCCGCAGATTTCGAGAAGGCCCCATCCGCGCGGAACTTCGTCGGTTTCGATCAGACCTCTGGGGGCGAGGTAATAACGCTCGGCTCCGACACCGGTTTCCGGTTGCTGCCGCCAAGGTTTGGCGCAATCAACGAGGAAGTCGGAGCGCGTCACTTTGCACTCGACGAGAACAGAATGACAGGCTTTTTTCCAGCCGATGGCATCGGGCATTTCGCCGCTGACACAGGCCTGCTCGGAGAGGACTACGCCGCACCGGTAGCGTCGGAGCCATGCTACTCCCATTTCCACTAATTTTGCGTGAGTCACGAATTCAGCTTCAAACGAGACAAGGATTCTGAAAAGTGCCTGAGTCGTTACGCAACCTTCCTTCCAGGGGGAAATCGGCCGGACACCCTCACCCCTCGCCAAGCAAGGCTAATGAAATCATATGCTTAGAGTAAGTATGGCGCTAAAGGCAAAGAGCACACACGTGACTGAAGGTAAGAAGCGCAGCGACCTATTCGACGGTTCTGTTCAGTTGCACGAGGGACGCCATAAATCTTACGCTTCTCTACTCACTGCCGAGCAGTAAGCGCGCTGATCTTCTCATCCAAGTAACGCGATCTTGTAAACGCGCCTGGAACAAGAGAATGGAAAAGAGGGTCGGACGCCTGACAGCAGTGCAGGTCTGCACGGTGATGCTGATGATGGTTGGGATCGAAGGTTGCGCGCACAAACAGGCTGCTCCGCCGGACGGGGCGGCGCTGTTCGCGCAAAAGTGTGCGAGTTGCCACAAAACAAACAACGATATGCGCGCGCCGGAACCGGAGGCGCTGCGACACATGACGAAGGCGACGCTTCTGACGGCGCTGGAGTCGGGTCGGATGAAGTGGGAGGGCAAGCTGCTCTCTTCCGCAAAGAAGAATGCTATCGCCGAGTACCTGGGGGCGACAGAGAGTGAGCGGGAAAAACTTGTGGGCGCCTCTTGTGCGCGGGATCTCGATCCTCCGCCTGATCCTCCAGTGTGGATGGGCTGGGGAGCCAACCTCGCAAATACACGTTTTCAATCGGAAAGATCGTCGGGGCTGAATCGTGAGCGGATTAGAGGCTTGAAGCTGAAATGGGCCTTCGGCTTTCCCGGAGCGTATGCCACTTACAGCCAGCCAACCTCATTTGCGGGAAAGGTCTTTGTAGGTAGTGAAGATGGCACCGTGTATGCGCTCGACGCGGCAACCGGGTGCGTCTGGTGGATGTACAAGGCGCCAGCCACGGTGAAGACGGCAATCGCGATCGGCAATCACGGGTCTACCGCCTTCTTTGGCGATACCAATGGGATCGTGTACGGAGTGAAAGTCGCTAGATGGGACGCTGGTGTGGCAGGCGCGGCCCGAGGCGCATGCAGCGGCGCGCATCACGGGATCGCCGCTGCTGATAGGCCAAAAACTCTACGTACCGGTTTCGTCGGGAGAAGAAGGATCTGCAGCCGACGCCAGCTATCCATGCTGCACATTTCGAGGGAGCATTGTGGCTCTCGATACGGCTACGGGAAAACAACTCTGGAAGACATACACGATTGAACATGAGGCAAAGCAGACCGATAGGAGCGCGCAGGGGGTGCAGCATTGGGGGCCGGCGGGCGCTCCGATCTGGTCGACGCCAACGGCAGACCTGAAGCGGCATTTAATCTATGTGGCAACTGGGAACGACTACTCACCCCCTGCGACGAACTCTTCCGATGCGCTCATCGCATTCGATCTACGGACGGGGAAAAGAAGATGGTCGAAGCAACTGACTCCGGGCGATGCGTGGAACAGCGGGTGCGTGGCGGAAAAGAAAGACAACTGTCCGGAGAAGCACGGGAACGACTACGACTTCGGGGCCGTGCCGATTCTTAGGAGCTTGCCGGGAGGACGGGACATTCTGGTGCTGGCACAGAAATCAGGCGTGGTCTACGGAATTGATCCCGATCGGCGGGGCAAGGTGCTCTGGAAGAAGCGCATTGGAAATGGCGGGCCGCTTGGGGGAATTGAGTGGGGAGGCGCGGCGGACGGCGAGGTGGCATATTTTCCGCTCTCCGACTTCGACTTCGATCATCCGGTCGTCGGCGGCGGGTTATTTGCTCTGAATCTGCGCACGGGAAAGGAAGTCTGGCATGCTGCACCGGAGAAACCGGGATGCACAGCGAGATTCGGGTGCAGCGCGGCGCAGATGGCGCCTCCAACGCTGATTCCGGGAGTACTTTTCGCCGGATCCCTTGACGGGCACCTGCGAGCTTACGACACGCGGGACGGCAGCGTGCTATGGGACTTCGATACCTCGGGGCAGTTTCGAACAACCGATGGAGTCAGCGCCCACGGCGGTTCGTTGGTGGGGTCGGGAGCAACGGTCGTGGATGGGCGCGTGTTCATCAACAGCGGGTACACCAACGCGATGGAAGGAAACGTTCTGCTGGCGTTTACAGTGCAGTAGACTGCCTGAAAGTCATGACGATTCGATGACACAAAATTGACAGGCGAGTCTGCGTCGAAGGTGCCGTCCAAATCATCGAAAATCCGATATAAAAGGTAGGCGCATAGAGCGCTTACCGGTTTACGATTTCGATTCAGGAGAGAAAATGAGCGAACACTATCATGATGTGGCGGACCTGCGGTTACTGAAGGAGATGGGAAAACTCGCGCCGACGGAGTTCAACGCGTGGCTGAACCTCGACAAAATCGTCGGCCGTGGGGACGGGAACATTCCGAAGAAGTACCGTGAGTTGATTGCGCTGGCAGTGGCGCTGACGACGCAGTGTCCGTATTGCATCGAGGTGCATGTGAAGAACGCCAAGGCGGCAGGGGCGTCGAAAGAAGAAGTGACCGAGACCACGTTTATTGCCGCGGCTTTGCGCGCTGGCGGCGCGGCTACGCACGGGGCGATGGCGCTGAAACTGTACGACCTGTGAGGAACTTCTTCTCCGCGGATCTGCCCGGATTTTCGAGGATCTTTTCTGAATTCCCCAGGTTAGCGCGTCCAAAACGCGAGCGAACCTGGGGTCATTTAGCCCTTATTGTGGCTGCGTCTAGTAGAGCCTGAAGCTGACCTCTACATTGACCTGCACGGCAACCGCGCGGCCATCCTTCATCCCCGGTGTAAATCTCCAGGTTCTTACCGCTTCGATTGCTTTCTCGTCGAGGCCCATGCCGAGCGTCCTTTGCACCCGGATGTCGCGCGGACGTCCGTCGACTCCAACGACTAACCAGAGCAAGACACTACCTTGATACTTTGCTCGGCGGGCTTCCTCGGAATATTCGGGGTCGGGATCGTAGATGGCGCGAGGAGCCGAGACTCCGCCGCCCACACGAAATGCACCCCCGGCCACCCCACCGCCGTAACCCGGGCCGAAGCCTGGACCGGTTCCAACACCCACACCTCCGCCCTCTCCACTACCAATTCCGCCGCCGCCCCCGATGCCATTTGAAGGCGCCTGCACGATTGCGGACAGTGGATTGCCAACCGGCGAAGTCTGCGGGAGGTTAAGTTCGGGCGGGCCGACGATCGTCGGCTCAGCCGGAAGCTTCGGATCCTGATTGCGTACAACGATGGCAGGCGGGGCAATCTGGTCGCGCGCGAAACGGGGCAGGCTGCCGCGAGATTCCTGGAGTTTGTCGTGATCGCCACCGCCGCCTCCGCCGCCAGTTTTCTCCCTGGCGGGAGGCAAAGATGGAGTGATTAAATCCACCATCATGACGCTTGACGTATGCGGCTCGAGGGGCGGATGCTTTGCCATCCAAAATCCGGCCGTCACCACAGCAGCGGTCAGAGCGGCATGGATAGCAGCAGAGATAGCAAAGTTGGCCCGGTGAACTGGATACGCTCCGCTGCCTTCCCCAAATAAACTGGGCAGGATTGGACCCGCAACGGCCTCCAGTTCCCTTCTCTTTCCACGCGTTGGGAGAGTTGCTAACCCAGACTGCACGAACAATTCCGACTTCAATGCCGCTTTGAACGAAGGGTCTGGAAGAAATCGCAGTTCCGCCGCAATGCCAAGAAGTTCTCCAATCGCGAGATCGACCTTTGGCAGCGCCGAGTCGGGTTCTGCGATCATCATTTCGATCGCGTCGTCAAGCTGATCTGCAAGAGAAATGTTAGCCATGATTGCTCCTTATCCAGTTACGGAGACTCCGCAGAGCCCGAAGTTGAAGCTGCTTCACTGCGCCTTCGCTGCGTCCGAGAGCGACGGCGATCTCACGCAGATTTTTCTCGGCCGCAAAGCGCATGGTGATGACGCGACGCTGATCGTCGGGCAGCGAGTCGACAAGTTGGTAGAGGATCGCGCGCTGCTCTATGCCGTCGTCGCCGCCCGCTGGTTCGAAATCATCGATGACAACTTCCCGCTGCTTCGCCACTCGAGTCCAGCGATCGGCAAGAACATTGGTAGCGATTCCCAGAAGCCAAGCCACAAACGGCGCGCCCCGCCATTCGAACCGCGGGAGGCCGGCCAAAGCCTCTCGGAATACCTCCGAAGTCAGATCCTCGGCTTCTTCGCGAGTGCTCACGCGGCGCGCAAAGTACGCATAGACGCGCTCGAAGTTGTTTTCGTAGAGCTCAGCGAAGCGGGAAGGATCGCGCGTTGCTGCCTCGACCTGCAGCCTCTCAGCATCCCACACTCCATCCTTCGTTTCGAACGCCTTCAAGAAGTCTTCTCCGCAGCAACTTCGTTTCTACTTAACTAATCTGGGCAGAGGGACGGAAAGTTACGGGTCTGCGACGATTTATTTATGCTTTGGGGAACCGACCTACAGAGTTGGATGCCGATGGGGCAGGGATAATGGTCCATTTATTGGCGTGAATCGACGCGCAAACATTGGTCTCAGCGTTAGTTCGCGGCCGTAATGCGCGCGCCTGGGCTGCGCACTGGCAGGGGTTTCACAATCACAGGGAGCTTTAAGACCGTCTCGAGCAGATGGCGGGCGGCGGCTATGTTTTCAGCGCTGCGGTCAAGAGGCGAATAGCCGGCGGCGTGGATGCGCAGGATGCGGTCGTGAAGTTCAACGGTGAGCTTGGGCGGCGCGCCGGTGCGGGCATCGAGAGCATTGGCCAACCGAAGAACGCCGGCTAACTGCATCGCCAAGTGGCGATCGGGGAGGTCGAGGGACTGCATCGCCTTAGCGCGTGGGCGTGGCAGGCCACCGCGATGGTAGCGGGCGACCACAGCAGCAAGTTCGAGTTCGCGTGGGCTCCACCCCAGAGGTCGCGCGAGCCCGCGGATCATGCGATAAGACTTCTTGTGGTGATTGTCGTGGCCTCTGGCTTTGCCGACATCGTGCATGAAAGCGGCGGCCTGGAGAACTTCGCGGACGTCGGCGCCATGACCGAGGCCTGTGCTGTGAATGAGTACACCCGCATGCGAGAGTCCCTCATATAAATGAAGAGCCAGTTGCGAGACGCGTTGGGAGTGCTGGAAATCAGGATCCAGATAAGAGGCCCAGACCCGTAGTCGGCTGAGCGCGGCAGCACGGAGCTGCGTGCCTTGTGGGAGCTCTGCTCGCCACGCTCGCCAGAGCGATTGCTGGCCTAACATCATTTCGCGGTAGCGCTCGACACGTTTATTGCGCTCGTGAGCGATCCTGTCGTGCCATCGCTTGTGGCTTTCGAGGTCGGGAAAGGCTTGCACCGCTAAGGCGATCGACCAAAGAACATCCAGGTCGTGGACTTCGCCGAGTAGGTCTTGCAGCTCTTTTAAGTCATTGCCCCACTTGGCGTGCTGCTCCGGGAGAAAATTTTCTACCGTGTAGCGAAAACGCTTGATGCCGATGCGGAGTTCGTGGAGCGCGACTTGCGAGCGCGTGCGCATGGCTCGCTTGTGGAGGTCGTAGGCGCTGGTCCATTTTTCGAAGGCGAGGTGCAGGTAGACGACGCTGCCAGGACGGACGCGGGAGGCACGGCGCGGGAGAGCACGGCTCCATTGGCGCCAGCGCTTGCGGTCGAACTGCTCCAGGTCTTTCCATGCCAGTTGCTTGCACCCGGACTCGCGGGCGCGAATGTGCTCGAGGAGCTTCAAAACCACTGGATCATTCTTGTCGTCGGCCAGTTTTTCGATCCATTCCTCGAGGACCTGCATGTCGCGGAGGTCACCGAGAGCGCGAAACAGCTTGCGGCCCGCCTTTTTCATCTCTTTCCAAGCGGGATCAGAGTCGAGGGCGATGAGGCCGTCGGCTAGCGACCGGCAGCGGCGAATGGCGACGCGCAAATCGTGGACGGGGTCTGCTTCGAAGCCAACGGCCGCGCGATCGCATTCGACGAGGACGCGCTCCATCCAAGCGCGGAGGCCGAGTTTCGGCTTGGGCGTTGGCGCTGTGGATGCTGGGGGCCTCGGAACGATCGCTAGTGTTGTTGCGCGCGCGGCCAATGGGGCTCCTGCCGCATTAGTGTACAACCTGAAGTTCCCGCTGACTTAGGTGGTCAGGACTTTTTCGCGCTCCTCGGCATCCTGGCGCTCTTCGCGGGGAGTCGAGGGCATGGCGAACTCGAGCACTTCTTCGATTCTTTTGACGAAGTGCGTGTTCAGGCCTTGGAGCTGTTCGGGCGTGAGGTCTTCGTCAACGTTCGTCTTATTGTCGGCAGGCAGGATTACGTCATGCACGCCCGCCCGTTTCGCCGCCAGAACTTTTTCTTTAATTCCTCCGACTGGAAGCACGTTGCCGCTTAGCGTGATCTCCCCCGTCATTGCTGTTAGCGGACGAACTTGCTTGCCCGATAAGAGCGATACCAAGGCGGTCACGATCGTCACGCCTGCCGATGGGCCGTCTTTGGGAATGGCACCTGCGGGAACGTGAATGTGGATGTCGTGGTTGGCGAAAAATTCTTCGTCAATACCGAGTTCTCGTGCGTTGGAGCGGACCCAACTCAGCGCGGCTTGCATGGACTCGCGCATCACGTCCTGAATCTGGCCGGTGATGGTGAAGCCACCCTTGCCTTTCATCTGGTTGGCTTCGACGAAGAGAACGTCGCCGCCCGCGGGAGTCCAGGCCAGGCCGACGACCACGCCAGGGCGCTTGGTGCGTTCGGCGATTTCGCCTTCGCTGCGGATCTTGATACCGCCAAGGAACTCCTGAACGACTTCCTTGGTGACTGTGAGTTTCTCGTGCTTACCTTCCGCGAGGCGGCGGGCTTGCTTGCGGCAGATCGTGCCGATGGTGCGTTCGAGGTTGCGAACGCCAGCTTCACGAGTGTAGTGGCGAATGACGTAGCTAACCGTCTCTTCGGGAAATTCGATATGGTCTTTTGTGATTCCGTTTTCTTCGATCTGGCGCGGAACCAGGTACTGGAATGCAATGTGAATTTTTTCTTCTTCGGTGTAACCCTGGAGTTCGATGATCTCCATGCGGTCGCGGAGCGGCTCGGCGATTGGGTCGAGCATGTTGGCCGTCGTGATGAAGAGGACCTTGGAGAGATCGAACGTCACGTCGAGATAGTTGTCGCGGAAGCTTGCATTCTGCTCGGGATCGAGCGCTTCGAGTAGAGCGGAAGCAGGATCGCCACGGAAGTCGCGGCCAACCTTATCGATTTCGTCAAGCATGAAGACCGGGTCTTTGGTTTCGGCCCGGCGAATGCCCTGAATGATCTGGCCAGGCAGTGCACCAATATAGGTGCGGCGATGGCCGCGGATTTCCGCCTCATCGTGCACGCCGCCGAGAGACAGGCGGACGAACTTCCGGCCGAGAGCGCGGGCGATCGATTTGCCAAGCGAAGTTTTGCCAACTCCGGGAGGTCCGACAAAGCAGAGGATGGGACCCTTCATATTCGGCTTCAGGCGGCGGACGGAGAGATAGTCGAGAATGCGGTCTTTGACCTTTTGCAGATCGTAGTGATCGGCGTCGAGAATCTCCTTCGCTTTCGGAATTTCAATTTCCTGGCCGGAGGTCTTTTGCCACGGCAGGACAGCGAGCCACTCGATGTAATTGCGAGTAACGGAGTAGTCGGCGGCCATGGGCGACATACGCGAAAGACGGCCCAGTTCTTTGAGGGCCTCTTTCTTCACGTCGTCGGGCATGCCGGCGGATTCGATCTTCTGCTTAAGTTCCTCGGTGTCGCGCGCGCCTTCATCCTGCTCGCCGAGTTCTTTCTGGATGGCCTTCATCTGCTCGCGCAGGTAGTACTCGCGCTGCGTCTGTTGCACGCGATCCTGGACTTCGGATTGGATCTTGTTGCGCAGTTGCTGAACTTCGAGTTCCTTCGCGAGATGCTGATTGATTTTTTCCAGGCGAATGCGGACGTCAGTCGTCTCGAGCGTGTCTTGCTTGTCTGCTGTCGAGAGCGACGGCAGCGACGAAGCGATGAAGTCGACCAGGCGTCCCGGCTCTTCAATGTTCATCGCCACGGTCGAAAGCTCGTCAGAAAGCGTGGGCGAGCCAGCGACGATCTGCTGGAAGAGCGTCAGAACGTTGCGCTGCAAGGCTTCAATTTCGGAGTCCTTTGGAGGAATCGTCTCGGGAACAGAGACCACCTGCGCGCGCATGAAAGGGGAGAGCTGCGCAAAATCAGTAAGACGCACGCGCTCCAGGCCTTCAGCGAAAACGAAGAGGCTCTGGTTGGGCATCTTGACGACCTTGTGAACGACCGCCAAAGTGCCAATGGAATAAAGATCAGTGGGCTGAGGCGTATCGACGCGCGCTTCGCGTTGCGCCACGACGACAATCGTTTTGTCGTCACCTAACGAGTTAATGAGTTGCACGGAGCTTTCGCGGCCAACGGTCAAAGGCAACACCGCGTGAGGGAACAAAACCGTGTCGCGAACCGGCAAAATCGGCAACGAACGCCCACTGGATTCGTAAGAAGTAGGGATAATTTCACTCATGCTTTTGTCTTGAGTCACTTTTACTCAACCTTGGATGAAGCGAGCCGTGCAAAAGATGCAGGGCAGAAGCTAGGCTGTTGAATTCTAGACCTTTTTTCGTTTTTTGCAAGACACGGGAAGGCAGCGGTCCTCCGCTGGTAACGTCGCATAGCGCTCTCTCTGGGAATGGTGTCCGAAGGAGAAATCGGCTGCGCGAATGGCAGGTGCCAATTACACAGGGGACTAGCCTTTCAAGTCCCCCGAAGTGGGTAGTGGTGCAGTCTGGAGTCAACTGCACCCTGCCTGAAGATGGACTAGAACACGTGCTTCGCGAGGTCGCCCTTGAATGTCAACTCTTTCAGAACGCGCTCGTTGGCGCCGTTGACTTCAAAAATTTTCTGGCTCTGCTCGGCCTTGCTCGCCAATGTAACCAGATTACACTTGGCACGAACTTCAACTGGATTGCGGACGCCGACCTGGCGGAACACCATGATGTGTTCTTGCCCTTCCATGACGTGGCGGATCTGGTAGCTGCCAGCCGGAAGCAAGTGGTCGGCAACCCGTACCTGCTCGCCGAAGCTGATCATATAGCGGTCGGCAATGCCGGTTGGGTTCTGGCTCGCCGAACAGAGAGCAGCCAGCGCGATACATGCAACGATGATGAATACAGTTCTTGGACGCATACGCCTCCTCTTTCATATATAGGCTATGCCGGGCGCCTGACCATAGCTGTGTACTGCCTCACATCGGCGGGTGACGGAAAACACGTGAAAAAGCGGCCCATGTCACCGTTTTCCAGGGCAACGAGAGCCTCGCAGCAGCAATCAAAAAGACACTCTTAGCACGATGTATTTCGATTCTCCAGTGGGGCAGAGATGCGCATAATAACTGTCATTGCCGGGATTGCCATGGGTTTAGCCGGTTTTTGTGCCTGCTCCGGCACCAAAATGCAGTCGAACCCGACCCCGATGCCCTCGGCGGTCCCTGACCATGTCGTCGTGGTCGTCGAGGAAAACCACAGCTATTCCGAGATCATCGCTTCTTCGGCGGCGCCGTACATCAACTCACTCGCGGCGCAGGGCGCGCTGTTCACTCAGTCCTATGCGATTATGCGTCCCAGCCAACCAAATTACCTCGCAATCTTCTCGGGCGGAGCACAAGGGGTCACGGACGACTCGTGCCCGCACACCTTCTCCGCGGACTCGCTGGAGAGCGAACTGCTGGCAAAGAAAAAGACGTTCACGGGGTACTCCGAGGGATTGCCACAGGCAGGCTCGATGACGTGCAGTGCGGGTGAGTTTGCGCGGAAACATGTTCCATGGACCGATTTTTCCAAAGACAATCCGAACGATAACCAGCCATTCACTAGCTTTCCAACAGATTTCAATCAACTGCCGCTGGTTTCCTTCGTGATACCTGACCTGCTCGACGACATGCACGATGGGAGCATCGCGCACGGCGATGTCTGGTTGCAGGCAAATCTTTCCGCCTATGCACGTGGGCGATGACAAATAACAGCCTGCTTATTATCACTTGGGATGAAGACGATGGATCAGAGGGCAACCAGATACCCACGATCTTCTATGGAGCTTCAGTGAAGCCCGGCCAGTATTCGGAAAAGATCACACACTACAACGTGCTACGCACGATTGAGCAGATGTACAAACTGAAACATCTAGGAAGTGCCGCAAGCGCAAAGCCGATCAAGGATGTGTGGAAGACGCAGTAGAACTTCTTTCCCGCGGATGAACGCCGATTTTCGGGGATTCACCCACGTCATCTTGCCTGCTGGTAGATTCCGAGGACCTTCACTAGATCGGTGATCTCGCCCAGATGGCGAAGCGCGTTGCGAGAGTCTTCGTCATCACCCCGTAGGAGATCGACAAAAAAAACATACTCCCAGGGACGGCCGCGAAGAGGACGCGATTCGATCTTACTCAAGCTGATATCGCGTAGAGCGAAGACGCTTAGCGACTTGAAAAGCGAACCCGGAATATTTTTCGTGCTGAAGGCGAGCGAGGTCTTGTCGGCGCCGGTCGACGCGCGGGCCTTGCCGCGATGAATCACGAAAAAGCGCGTGAAGTTTCGTTTGTCGTCCTCGATGCCTGCCTTCAGGATCTTGCCGCCATAGACTTCGGCGGCGCGCCGGCTGGCGATGCCGGCCGCGTCCGTCAAGCCTTCGCTCACGACGTGCTTCACGCTGCCGGCCGTGTCATAAAAGGGCACCGGCTCTAAATTGCGATTGCGGTCAAACAGGTCGCGGCACTGGTCGAGCGCTACCGGATGCGAGAACACCTTGCGCACATCTCGAAGTTTTGTGCCGGGAGGCGCGATCAAGTTGTGGACAATGCGCAGACGAAACTCGCGCACGATGTGCACGTCGCGGCTAAGAAGCAGGTCGAAGTGCTCGGCGACCGAACCGGCAAGCGAATTTTCTATGGGAATAACCGCGCCGTCGACGCTGCCACGCTGGACGCGTTCAAATACTTCCAGTGAGCGCGCGCAAGGCACGACCTTGGCGGAAGGCAACATGGCCTGCGCCGCCTCATGGCTGAACGATCCCAACTCTCCCTGAATTGCGATTTTCATCGGGCCCCTTCTTTGACCGCCGGCTCCACTAGATTCTTTACCATCTCTAATGCATCGAGCTGGCCGGAATAGTATCCGCGGACCGACTTCTCGACGAAATAACCCTGCTCTTTGTAGAAGCGGATGGCCGCCTCGTTGTTGACGGCTGTTTCCAGGGCGACATTTTCCGCGCCGTCCGCGCGTAACCGATCTTCAGCCGCAGTGAGCAAGGCCGATCCGACTCCAGTGCGGCGTGCTTTCTGGACTACATCGATGGTGATGATGTGGCCGCTCCGCTTTCGCGCCTCAGCCACGATGAAACCGACGATTGATGTCTTCGTGCCGTCCGTTTGCTCTTCCGCCACGAACGTAAATGATCCCGGGCGACGCATGTAGAACGCCAATTCGGCCCGGGAATATGCCATCTGCGGATCGAAGCAGAGCTGGTCGATCTGCCAAAGCGTCTCAAAATCTGCTTTTTGGAATTTGCGAATGCTAAAGGACACGCCGCCATTTTACCGGGAGAAAAGCTTTGCAGCCGGGTTGGCCGTCAGCGGATTTTTTTCTGCTCCTCCCCTTGCGCATCCGCATCTTAGAGACGTACGATTTCCTCCAGAGAGGCAGCAAGTGGGGCGCTGGATTCTTATCGACCTCGGCTTGGCGGGAATGCTGGTCCTTGTCTGGTATAGCTGGTTCGTCCGCTATAACCGCCGGCGAGCCGCAAGCGTGCTCGAATGGGTGCAGGCGGCCTGTCTTGGCAAAGGACGCTTGGAAGGCCTGCAATGGCAGTCCTGCAGTTCCCGCCTCAAAGCAACCTTGCATCTCTCCTCCCGCTGGTTCGACGAAGTTCACCTCACGATCAAATTGTTGCCGCGGCCGCTGCCCGTACAATGGGCGGTCAGCCGGTGGAAAGAGCAGCAGGAGACGCTCACCTTCGAGGCTGACATGGGCTTCCCCCCAGGCTTCCATCTGGACGTCGTTCGGCATCGGTGGTCAGGGCAAACAGGGACGAAAAACGCGAACCGGAAGTGGACGATCACGCGACCGGGGCCGGTGATTCTGACTACGAAGGAAGACTGGCCGCTGGAATTAACGCCCGTCGTAAATGCTTTGGCTACATGGCGTGACAAGGATTTTGTGAGTGTTCGGTTTAACCAGAAATCGCCGCATTTTACGGCGACGGTGGCGCTGGCAAATTTGTCAGATCAGCAGGCGGCTGCTTCGCTGCTGGGACTGTTTCGGGAACTGGCAGCTAGTTCTTCCGCAAGGCAGCATTGACGAAAGCTCCAAGCTCGCAGCTCCAAGCTCCAAGCAAAGTTCACAGATCTCATTTCAGCTCGATCGCTAGGGAACCTTGTTCCCGTAGACGGATTCGTGATTTCTCTTTGAGCTGAGAGCTTGGAGCTTACTTACTCCGGCTCAGCTATGAAGCGGTAGCCTACGCCGCGCACTGTCTGGAGATGCTTTGGGCGCGACGGATCTTCTTCGATGTAGCGGCGCAGGCGGACGATGAAATTGTCGATGGCGCGCGTGTCGGTGTCCTCGTGCAAACCCCAGACATCTTCGAGAAGCGCTTTGCGTGAAACATTGCGGCCGGCACTGTGCACGAGATAACGGAGAAGATCGGCCTCCATCACGGTGAGATGGATAGTGTTGCCGAGCGAACGGAGTTCGAGTTCGGTGAAGTCGATCGACTTGCCGGCGAAGGTAAAGGTGTCACTCTGTGGGGCGCCGTCGTTCGCCGAGGCCGAAGGGTGGTCCGCGTTCGTCATTTTCTGACCGCCCGCGTGGGCGCCGTTGCGAGAAGCTGGTCGCGCACGTCCGGGCTCTACCGCCTGGGTTTGACGCATCCAGGCGCTCCGGCGCAGCAGGCCATCAAGCCGTGCAATCAGGATCGATAGCTCAAAGGGCTTGGGCAGGTAGTCGTCGGCGCCGGAGGCGAAACCTTTGAGCACATCTTCGGCGCGGCCGCGCGCCGTCAACATCAGGATAGGAACGTAGTTCTTCTTCTCGCGCAGGAGAGAAGCAACCTCGAAGCCGCTCTTGCCAGGGAGCATCACGTCCAGCAGCACAACGTCGAAGTGTTCGGTGCGGTCGAGCAGTCGCGCCAGAGCCTCTTCGCCGTCGCCTGCCACTTCCGCATCATGACCCTCCTCCTGGAGATTGAAGCGCAGCCCCTGAGCGAGGTGGGCTTCATCTTCGACGATGAGGACTCGGCTCATGCGGTTCTCGATCCAGCGTGATGGGATTCGGGGCGGTGCGTTTCCTCGGAAGCGGCCGCGGAAGATTTCGCGCTGACTTCGTCCGGCAGGCGCGGCAAATCAAGCGTCACCGTAGTTCCCTTCCCCGCCCCTTCGCTTTCGGCGAAGACGCGGCCGCCGTGGTTGCGGGCGATCGCGCGCACAATGAATAGTCCGAGGCCGGTTCCTTTGACGCGAGCACGACCGCGCTGACGGACGCGATAGAAGCGTTTGAAAATCCGCTTCAGCTCGTTCTGCGGAATGCCGACGCCACGATCGCGAACGCGCAGTACGATGCGTTCGTCGCCCGAGGCGGCGAGTTCGACGTTGATATGGATTCCGTCGGGAGAATACTTCACCGCGTTGTCGAGCAGGTTGGTGACAGCCGTGTGAAGGTCTTCGGGATCACCTAAGACCTGCGCGTGGCCGTCGACCAGCGTAGAAGCGGCTCCCTGGTACAACAGGTTCTCCTCGGAGAGATGGTGACGGGCGCGCGCGAGATCGACGCATTCGGAGACAACCGCGCTCATATCCACAGGCACTCGTTGTGCTTTCGCCTTCTTCTGCGCAAGGGCACCCGCCTTGAGAACCTGCTCGACTGTGCTCATCAGCCGCTCAGTATCGACGAGCATAAGCTGGTAGAACTCACGGCGGCGCGCTTCATCGACCTCGCGGCGCTGCAGAGTTTCAAGATAGAGGCGAATGGAAGCGATGGGAGTCTTCAGCTCATGCGTAACGGCGTTGATGAAACTGTCGTGTTGCTCGTTACGGCGGATTTCGCGGACGAGAAAGATCGTATTGAGGACGAAGCCGGTGACAATGGCACCAAAAAAGACGATCCCGAGAAAGACCTTTACGCCTTCCTGCCAGTTGAGGATGATCCAGCCGCTGCCGACGGCGAAGGCGATGGCAGCCAGAATGACGCCGAAGCTGAGGAAGAACGCGATCGCCTTGCGACGGCTGGAGATTCGCACAAGAGAATTGTAAAGAACCCCGGGGCGGGTGTCAGGTGGCAGGCTTTGGCCCTAGACTCTAGAGGCTCTAGGCTCCAGTGGAGTTGCTCATAGGGCTCTATCCCCTGCGCTCAAATATCAAGAACCACATTCTCGTCAGGTTGGGCGCAGCACACCAGCACATTTCCGGGCGCTGGGTTCTCCAGCGGTTCCGGGTTGTAAGTTACCGAGCCACCGATCAGACCAGTCATGCAGGTGTGGCACACTCCGGTACGGCACGACCACCGGACTGGAACGTCGCACGCTTCCGCGAGTTGTAGCAAGCTCTGGTATTTCGGGTCCCACGGAGCCGTGATCCCACTGCGCGCAAACGAAACTGAGGGACCGGTTCCCGACGGCCCTTGCGGCTGATGCGGAGCATGCATAGTCTGGGCCAGGCCTGGAGTAATGCTCTCGAGAGCGCCGAAGATTTCCGTGTGGACACTCTGGGCGGGCACGCCCCAGTTTTGCAACCCAACGCGCATGTTCTCCAAGAATGACGATGGACCACAAAGATAGAAGTCGCTATTTGACGGTACGCCGATCTTCTCCAGCAAAGGCATGTCGATGCGGCCTGTTGCGTCAAAATCCACGCCGGGTTTGTCGGTTGCCGCTGGCCTGCTGTAGACGATGTAGCTTCGTCCGCTCGAGAGTTGCTGCAGTAGAGAACGCGATTCTTGCGCGAACGGATGTTCACTGAGATTCCTCGCCCCGTAGATCCACCAGACTTGCCGTGGCGATTTCACAGCGGCGAGTGCCTGCAGCATCGACATGACAGGCGTTACGCCGACTCCGGCGCTGATCAGGACGACAGGGTTCTCGCTGGGCTTAAGGGTAAAACTACCTCGCGGGGCACTGACATCCAGGACATCGCCTTGCTGGGTGCGGTTGCATAGAAATGCGCTCCCAACGCCATTGGATTCGCGCTTGACACTGATGCGGAGATGGTCGGGTCCGGGAAGGTCAGACAACGAGTAGCTGCGAAGAATCGGGGGCTTGCCCGGATCGACTGGCAACCGCAGGACCACGAATTGTCCCGCTCGAAAAAGAGAAAGAGGCTGCCCATCGAAGGGCACGAGAACGAAAGAAGTTACGCTATCGCTCTCCGTGTGAATCTGAGTAACTCGCATTTGCCTGAATCCGGGCCACGCTGGAGGCTGTTCTTCGATTGCGAGTCCCGGATTCCCCGCCACGGTTTTGGAACTCGATTCCTGATCGAGCATCACCTGGAAGGAGCCCTGCCAGCCCTTGCTGAGCGCGGGAATTCGAAGCGCGCGTTGCAGTTGCTCGCGGGAATGTCCCGGCAAGTAGAGAAGCGCGTCGATCTCGGCCACGGTGGTCCGCTCTGGACCGTCGGCAGTCTTCACGATCTCATCGCCCGCACCAACTTCTCCCTCTTGTAACACGCGAAAGTAAAATCCCGGCTTGTGATGCGCCACGAGCAGCGACGGCATACGAGGTTCATTCATGCGAATGCCGACGCGGTAGCAGGTCACGCGCGGCTGCGTTATCTCAAATACGGCATCGCCGATGCGGTATCGGTCGCCGATGCAGACCTCGTCATCCTGAAGCCCGTCGACCGTGAAGTTTTCGCCGAACTGGCCGAAACTGAAATCGTTGCGGCCCAGGAAGCGCTCCCAGTAATGATAAGAGTCCATCTGGTAGACAAAGACGGCTCGGTGCTCTCCACCGTGTCCCGCAAGATCGGCCTGTCCGTCGCCATCGATGTTGAGCTTGCGCACCATGCGCCGGCCGGTGACGGGGGACTTCCAAACTGAGGTGCGGACAGTTTTGCCGTTCCATTTCACTTCGCGGGGGATACCGACGTTGACTGAGAGCAAGCGTGGCACTTGTATCTCTTCCGGATCTGAATGATGGCTCGTTCGAACTGATCAGGTTCGCTTAATAATGAAGACCGTTTTGTCGTCGATCAGGTCTGGCGCAGTCTCGCGAAGCTGCTCGTCTTGCCGCACCGCGTAATCAAGCAATGCATTGCAAATATCCCGGGCCGAATTTCGATAGTGTTCTTGCAACACCGCCTCCAGACGGCGCCGCGCTTGTTCGTCGCTGCCATCGAACACTCCGTCGGTATAGAGGACGAGGATGTCGCCTGGACTCATCAGGGTGATCTCAGCGATGTCGGAGGAGCTGAACTCTTTCTGGCGAGAGGCAAGAGAATAATATTTCTTTCGATCCGGATGATCCGAGGGGATCTGCAAGCCGAGCGCGAGGAACTGCATCATGAGATCTTCGTCGATGTTCATGAACCGGCGAAACTCCGCCGAGAAGACCAGCGGCGGCGGGTGGCCGAAATTCGCGAAGCGGAACAAGCCACCCGGACGGACTTCGCCGTATAGCAATGGTCGCGATTTCGCGCGCTCGTTCCTTTTCACTAATTCCGAGCGCATTGCGGGCGGTAACAGATTGCGCCAGGCGCAAGTTGAGATTTTCAAGGAACTCCGGCGTCACTTTGCCGTAGCGGTCCAACTCGGTGAGCATGAGGGCATGGAATGTGTCATGGACGGTAGACGCGATCTTGGCTGAAATGACTCCGTGTCCTTGCGCGTCCACCACCAGGACACCGGCTGTCGAGCGAAGGTCGCGCAGATCTTCCGCAACCCGGACCTGCTCGGAACTTCTGGCGAATCGATATTCGCTCTCCATCTCAGGCTTGTAGTCGCGCCTGCCCATCATCCAGTGCACGTGGTCGTCGACCGAATTGCGGGGAGCAAGGCCTGCCGGTAATGGTTCCAGAAACTCCTTTGATAAGCGTTCGGCGCGCGCAATTCGCGCCTCGATGTCATAACGCTGTTGGAAGTTGATGTATTCGAAAAGATCGCCGCCGACGGTTTCAGCCGGAATCGAATTTCCGAACATGTCGATGCCGTCGATGCGGGGAATCGCTCCTTCAACCGGCATCAGCCTTTCGCGCAAGTACTCATCGATACTGGAGACGGTGGGCGCTTTCGTCATCGGGAAATGAACGCAAATGGATTCAACACATGCAGCATTTCATTCTACTTTCGATCTTCCAGTCGATTCTAAAGTCTTGTTTGCCGAAATGCGCCGGCGATCATGATGTAAACTATGAGTTCAGCGGATTTGTCGCAGCTGCTGGGGCTTTCAGCCTATGCTGCGACGGACCTCCGCCGATGCTCTGCGGCATCGATACGGCTTGCCAATCGGGCCGACGCGGCAATCGTAACCGCGCGCCAGTCCCTGCTCGTGGACCGCGGCGGAGTATCCATTAGTTCTGCCTCGTCGAGCCAATCCACGGTCGAAGTTCGCGCCTGCTCCGCGCCAAACATTTGCGTCACCGCCTTCACGAAGGCGGAGAGCTCGCGCTCCGCTACATGCGTTTCCTGCTCGTACGTTGACTCGGAAAACGACTCTTGTTCGTTCATAGGGTGCTCGCTTTCTTGCGTCATTCGCCGAAGATGAACCAGAAATCCGCTATTCCTTCCGTCCGGCTGGCGGGGTTTCGCCACTGTCTCTTTTGTTCCAACCATGGAAGCGCGAGAGGTCACCCGCATTCCATTCCTCGCGAAGACCGGGTGCGCTCAGATCCCAATCTGGACGAATTTCCTTGGTTACGGCGCGCAGGTCGTGCCAAAGATCGACGATCGATGGACGGCCCCAGAACCAATACCCGTTGTAGATGCTGTAGATCACCAGGCCCGGCTTGAGCACGAGCGTGTGCGGGATCATTGGATTGTGCTCGGGATCGGTGTATTCCTGGATGTCGAGATCTTTTTGAACTTTTCGCTCGGGATCGGAGAGGAAGGGCCACTCGGCGCCGACCGATGCGCGAAACTCCTGGAGCGTGTGGTGGTCATCGGTCGAAATTGTCGCGACCTGCGTGTAGGCGACGGCGATCTTCGGATAGAACGCCGCGAGTTCGAGATGCTGCTGGTGTTCCTTCGGGCAATAGTGGCCGCGCGCAAGTGTGAGGACCAGAGGGTCGTCGCCTTGGAGTTCGCTGAGCCTCCGCGGTTTGCTCATGTGGTCGGGCAATTCGTAGTCGGGGAGGACTGCTCCTGGCTTGATATCAGAACGCATCATTGGCTCCTGCGATGAGCATCGATTGAGGTTAAGTCGGTAACTCCGTGCCTTTTTGCTCCGCGGCCATGTACTTCGCATACCAGTCTGGCCAGTTTTTGTCCGGTTACCCAATCCTCGCTTCATGTTGACCCTGCGCGGCGGCCGCACGGCGCAAGGCATTCGCTACCGGGATGACGACTACTTCCAGCTTTAGATTCACAGTCGTCGCGCCAGGATCAGTAATCGCCTGCTCACAAGCTGACTTAGAGTTGCCATTCTCCTCCTTCTTGGTTACGCGGCGACGAACTGCTGCCCGCCATCGATGTCGTAAGTTGCGCCCGTTAGGGCTGTGTTGATCATCAGGTGCACGGCAAGCGCGGAAACATCTTCCGGCTGGACAACCCGCCGGATGGGAAGGTTGGTTCGCAGCTGGTTGCGTCGCTTCTCGAGGTCATCCCCAAGTAGCGATGCGGACAGGGGCGTGTCGACGAAGCCGGCCGCGATCAGATTCACTCGAATGGGCGCAATCTCAAGCGCCAGATTGGCTGTGAGAGCGGGCATCGCGATGGTCACGGTCGATGCGACTCCGAGTCCGATGGCCGGGCGGCGGCTGCCGGTGCCTCCCATGAAAACCAAGGAACCTCCGGGTCTGACCTTTTGGACGGCACTACGAGCGACATTGACAAAGAGCATGAGATGCTCGTCGAGGGCATGGGGCATCCGGGCAAAGTCCATGTCGATCAGGCGGCCATAATAAGGACGGCCAGCCGTCACCATGACGTGGTCTACCGGGCTCGGCAAAGCTCGAAAGAACTGTTCGAGTAGCGCAGAATCAGTGGCGTCAAAAGACGCAGTGCTCAGTGCGTCGAGTTCCTTCGCCACGCGTTGGAGCGATTCGGGGTTACGGCCGGTGAGAATGAGTTTGGCTCCTTCGGCGGCCGCGCGCCGCGCTGTCTCGAGCCCGATCCCGGCACTGCCGCCGATGATGACGACAGTCTGGCCGAGGAGTTCCGGTTTTCGCTGGACTGGGGAGGCGGTCATCGCCATGGTCATCTTGAACACTCCTTGGTCAACACAGATTACTAAGATCAGGTACTCGATTCAGATGCTTTTCGGCGATGCCCGGATGACAGTCAGTCCAGAAACAAAACAATGAGTCTGGACTGTTCTATTGGTTGGTTGGCTGCCTTGCGCCATCAACCCCGGAAGACCGGTGTCACAACCGCATTGAGCCGTTGCCCGGTTTCGATACCATTCGGTCACACAAAAGTCTACTTCCCGATGATCTGGAACAGTCGCATTCGCGAGTTAGCGTGCATCCGCCTCACACCGCTTTCGGGAGCAATTTGCCTGACGCGGATGAATCGTTAGGGAAGATTGCGAGACGGGAATGGTGTCGGAGACACGGGTTCCGGAGGAATCGGATTCCAGGACCATTTTGCTGCCGAACTGGTGAATACGCTCACGCACGGGGGTTTTTGGGCGCGTTGGCAACTTCGTCACCGTCGATTTCAGCGCGGTAGACCAACGTCTGCCTTCCTTCTCCCAGGTCAGCGTGGTCGATTTCTGCTGAGGTGGCGAAGATTCTATTTTCGCGTCTGCCTGCTATCGATGTATCAAGCCTCCACTTCCTTTAAGCCATTGGATGTGGTTAGCATTTGCGAGGCCTGAACGAGTTCACCCGCACGCAATCTCTGGTTAGGAACACCGATGGTGCTTCGATTACGGTTTACACTGCGCTGTAAGCGCGGGTAGTTTCGGCGAGATCAAGCCGGAATACCAGCCCAACGGTATACCTCCGCTCGCTCGACGTCTGCAAACGACCTCTTCGTTCAGTTCATACATTCCTGGCAGGAGATGTTCCAAGGGGTGAGGAGAATCGGTGAAGTCCATGTAGGCGGTCGTGGCTCCGAACTGCGGCCAGTCTGGCGCATTTGCAGCTTTCGGTCGACCCGTTCTAGCAAAGGAGCTCCAGTATCCGATCATCGCGTCGGAGAGTTTTGTTTCCTCCGAGGTAGCGGGAATCTTCGGCCAGAGCGGCGGCGTGGCGTCGAGCGTTCCAAAGACATAGGGCAATTCGCTGGCATGGAAGGCATGTAGGCCAGCGGCGTCTTCGGAAGGATAGCCATGATCGAAATAATAGAGATAACTCAGCTGTCCGAGGTCTGCCTGCTTTTTCGCGAGTCGCACCGCGGTCCATCCGTAAAGAGCATCTCGCGTCGTCGCCCAAATGCTCTCCTGCATGTTCGTGCTGGGATATTGCTTGAGAAACGCATCCGCGAGGTCCAAGTAACGATCGCGAATCGTGGCTTCGTACTCGGCCGCGGTGGGCGGCGGAGGTGGAGCGAGGATTTTCAGCGAACGGATTTCGCCGCTATTGAAGCCCGCGAGAAGCGGCACAGGCGCTTGTTCGCCGCGGTCGAAAACATCGACAAGTTGGCGGGGTAGGACATGCCCGTCAATTGTTGGCCAAGGAATGTACCCAGTGGTCGGTGCAGTCATACTTAGTGCACTCGCATCCATAGCCCTTAGTGCAGCGAGATCCGGCACGTGAAGCGCGCTGGCCAATTTCGCGCCGCTATCCTCGGCAGGCGGTGCGCCGAACTTGCTTTCCTTCAAGGTCGGCACGGAGATCATGTACGCGCTCTCCGCGATCGCCTTCGCGAACAGACCTCGCGCAGCAGGCGTGGCCATCAGGTACATTACGCTCAGGGCCCCGGCAGACTCGCCGGCGATGGTCACGTTGGAAGGATCACCACCAAACGACCTTATATTTTTCTGTACCCATCGCAGCGCCTCGATCTGATCCAATAGACCGTAATTGCCTGATACTCCAAGTGGCGACTCGGCGCTGAGTTGGGGATGTGCCAGCCATCCTAGAACACCCAATCGATAGTTGATCGAGACGACAACGATACCTTGATTCGCCAGCCTTGCGCCGTCATAGAATGGCTCCCGGCTTGCCCCGCCAACCAGCGCTCCACCATAAATCCAGAAAAAGACTGGCGCGGTGCGCGCATCGGTAGGAGCCCATATATTCAGCGTCAGGCAATCTTCGCTCATCGGCATTGGATCGCGCGTGTAGACATTTGAGAGTTGCGGCTTCGGCTGCAAGCATGCGGGACCGAATTCAGTCGCTTTTCGGACTCCTTCCCATCGGGGCATGGGGAGGGGAGGTTTCCATCGTGCCGGGCCGACAGGAGGCAACACATACGGAATGCCTTTGAAGACGCGTAATTTTCCTTCGATTACGCCTTCTGCCTTGCCGGCTGGAGAGTCCGATATCGAGCTAGTTTTGCCGCCCGATGAGGATGTGGTGCTTGCACCATATAAAGATGAGATCGCAAGACAGCCGATCACCGCGCCCAAAAGGACCGGGTAACGACGCAGGCTCATACGTTAACTCCCAGAGTATTGTTCTCACACGCGAGCACGTGTGCGAGTCTCAGGAACAGCAAAATCGCCACAAGATAGAACGGTGCGAGTGTGGAAAGGGCAATCTGTAACGAGCTATGAGGGTGGGCCGTGTGAAAAAAGTCACTGGCTGCGCCGACGTAGGTGGGGCCGAGGCCGAGGCCGATGAAATTCATTACGAGCAAGAGCAAAGCCCCCGACATGACACGCTGGTCAGGCCGTACCTCCTCCTGCACCAACGTCACCATGGAGGAGAGATAAAAATAGTTCAGAAATTGTGTGGCGACTAGAAAAAGCAACGCAAGCTGCCAGGACGGAGCCCAGACAAAAGCAAGATAGAAGGGCATGGCTAGAGCCAGCGAAATCGAGGGAATCAAGGCATAGGCCCGTTTCGAGGTTCGCGTGAAGCGGTCGATCAATCGGCCGGAGACGAACATCGAACCGCCGACACCGATCAGAAATACGATTGCGTAGTAGACGGCAATTTGCTTGAGCACCATTCCCTTCTCGCGCATAAGAAAGAGAACCACGAAGTTGGCCAGACCGTAGGTAATAAACTGGTTGGCGCCGGAAGCAAAGGCGGCAAGTCTAAGAGAAGGTCGCGAAAAAAATAAAGCAAGCGTCTGCCAGAAACCTGTCTTGCCAGAGCCAGTTTGGTCTGAAATGCGATCCAATCCACCGCGCCGCGGTTCGCGCACGACAACAAGTACGGCGATTGCCGCGAACACGCCAATGCTGCCGAGGAAGAGAAACGCGTAACGCCAGCTGAAAGCGGCGGCGATGGAAGCTCCGAAAGCGATGCCAAGCGTCGCGCCGAAAGCCGGTCCAAGATTGAAAAGACCGAGCGCTGTTCCCCGGCGTCCAGGCGGAAAGTAGTCGGAAATAATCGAGTAAGAAGGTGGGACGCCGCCTGCTTCGCCGAAACCTACCGCCATGTACGCGACAACTAGTTGCGGATAAGTTGCTGCGATGCCGCAGCACATCGTCGCGGCGCTCCAAATTGCACACGCGGCCGCCAATACCCTGGACCGGTTCGTCTTGTCGGCTATCCAGCCTACGGGAATCGAGATGAAGCAATAAAAGAGCGCAAAGTAGAGGCCGCCGACCAAGCCAAGCCTGCCGTCGGAGACGTGCAGACTATCCTGAATCGGTTTCGCAAGAATCGCCGGAAGCTGCCGCGAAAGGAAGTTCAGGACGTAGACAAACCACAGCATGCCGAGAGCAGCCCAGGCATGCCGTCCGGGAACTGCGACTTCTGGTTCCGACGGTAGGTCGATGTCGACGAACGCCGCTCGCGCTTCCTGTTGCCGGTGGTCGCTCATACTAGCGTTCCGCCGATGGATCGCTGGCTTTGCCATCCGCGTTGTAGGCGATCACCCGGTACTTCGTCGCAAGCACATTTGCGAATGAACTCTTCGCGGCGTCTGTATCCACCCAGGGAGTATCGGCGTCTGTGGCGCAACGGTCGCACGCCGTCTCCCATTTCCTTAAATCACCCACTCGGCGTTGAACGCTATAGACCACTGCCCCAGCCGAACCACGCCATCCCACTAGCCCGATGCCCTTGAAAGTAATGACCGGCGGCGCAGGCACCGGATGCGGAGGTACCGCCGCGCCCGCCATGACAAATGCGTGCACGCGCAAAAGTTCCGCGCGAGCTTGCATGTCTTCGGCGGAATCCACCAGCGTCTTGACTCCACCATAGAATAATGACCACCATTGGCCCGTTTCGCCCCATTTTGCGTACGAGGCGCTGTTGGCTGGTGCAGGAAGAAGTTGCCATCCGAATTTATCGGCGTGCGCCTGAAGCGCCCAGTAGCCATCGCCGGAAATGTTTGGATCGGATTCGAGTGTGTGCAGCACTGTCTGTAGATCATCGAGCGTAGGCCAGTCGGTAACATCCCAACCGTACTCACATGCCACATATACCTTGCCCTTGGCTGTCACCGTCGCAGCGCTCTTTGAAAAGCTTTCAGCGGTTGTCTTGTGCCCGCCGCCAAACAATGCGTCCCAGTGCGGATAGTATTCCGCCGTCACAATGTCGGGAGTTGTCGCGTCCAGGGCTTTCGGATCGAAAAAATAGAAGCCGCTGTTGTCTTCGTATAAATGGCGCTTGTCGATCGACTTGATAAAGCTCCCGATCGTGTCGATCCATGGAAGAAAGGGCTCCATCCTGCCGGAGGACGCCACAAAGATGCCGCACACGTTGCAATTCTCCCAAGCCAATATGGTGGGATCGTCTCTGTACGCGATGCCAGTAAGTACGTTTTTGTGGGTAAGAACGACGCGGATGTGCTCTTCAAATTCAGCAATCACTTCCGGGTCGGTGAAGAACTGCTTGAAGTCTCGCTCGCCCTTCCAACGCAGATACTCGCCTTCGCCCGACATTTCGCAATTCGAACAGTCGCCCACCAGAGTGATGATGAGACGAAGTCCCCGCTCGTGCGCTGCTTTGATGGCATAGTCGACGACCTTAAATGCGTCGGGGTTGAAGCCTCCAGCTTTGGGTTCGAGACAAAGAGCGCATCCAACGGTATCTCCCATGGTTTGCGACCGCACGACACGCGCTCCCATCATTTTGGCAGTGTCGAGAGCGTCGTCGATCTCAAGGTGTGAAGGATATCGCGGCCCCAGAGGGTCGTCGGGACCATAGGCTTCAATTCCAAGCCATTCGATGTTCGGACCGCTATAGCGGAAGTTTGAGCCGCCGAGCGTCAGTTTGGTTCCATTGCGCTGGACGAATTCGTCGTTGTGTGCGGATTGAGCCGCGGCGAAGCCGCCTGCTGCCATCGCGCCCACCACCCCAAACATCACGGCAGAGAGAGCGCCGCTCCGCATCCGCACACAGTTGATCATTGCAATGGAACCCTGGACGCAAACGTCAGAACGCGAACCTCAACGCGAGTTGAATCACTCTGGGATTGGTGCTCATCGAGCTGATCGTCCCAAAGGCACCCGTGTTGGTGCAGTTCCCCGAAGGATCGTATGCCGAACAACTGTAGGTATTGTCCGGCCCGGCAAAATTCGGGTGGTTGAGAGCGTTGAAGAAATCAGCCCGGAACTGCAAGCTGGCACCTTCCTTTGGCCAAGGTACCTTCTGGTTCTTGGCTAGTGCGAGATCGACAACCGCCTGGTAAGGTTCGCGCAGAATGCCATTGGGCGTGTTGCCAAAACCTGTGGCAACACCGTCGTCACCGATCACGGGCGGGGCCGTGAAACAAGCAGCGTTGATGTAGTTGTTCACTCTTTGAGTGACCGATCCCTTTGTCGAAACATTGCTCGCATTGCAACCTGGCGCATAGCTCGCCCTGTCAGAGGTGATGCCATAGGCGTTATAGATGTTGTTGTAGAGAATGCTGCTCTGTTGCCCATCCTGGACCACTGTCGCGGTCGCAAGACTCCACCCGCCGAGCGCGCTTCTCAGGAAAGAATTCGATCGCCACGGAGTCGGAATAGCGTAATACGCGGATAGCACAAAGCGCTGCGGGCGGACATTGTAATCCGGACCGTATCCTGACTGGTGAGCGCGCAACTGCGTTTGATCGCCAGTCGGTCCGAATTCGTTCGACCCGGTCGTGAAGCCCGGCACCGGGCTTAGTAACCGCTGCCAGGTGTAGGCCGCCTGGTACTGAAACCCGTGTCTGAATTTCTGCGTTACCGATGCTTGCAAAGAGTTGTACCAGGCTTGGCCATCTGTCCCGAAGTAATACATCGTGTTCGCCGTCCACCCGAGATATGGCGCGCGGAGCGGGATGTTTGCCACTGTATTTGTGGTCTCGCCCCGAATCGGATTTTGAGGAGACGCTAACACCGCCTGGTTGATCGTCCGCCCCAGAATCGTGTGCAGGTCGCGTGCTCCAGAGTAACCGATGTCTAAGATGGCGCCGCCCGGGAGCCTGGTCTGAACGCCAAGACTGTAATGATAGATTGTGGGCGGACGCCAGTTCATAGCCAGCGCGGCCAGCGTGAAATCGGTGTAGGGAGAGTAAGGGGTGAACGATGGGAAGTCTGGAACCCCCGGGAATGGGCTGGCATTGGTTGAAGCTGCGTTATATATTCCTGACTTTACATACCATAGTCCGGTGGGAGCCTCCGCGCAGAGTAGCAGATTCATCTGGCCTTCGGTGGTAGTGTGATACACCCCAACACCTCCCCGCAGGAGAACTCGATCCGAGCCGGGCAGCAGCCAGGAGAAGCCAAATCGAGGATTCCACGTATTCTGCCCGTCGCCATTGAAGCCGAATTTGTTCTTCCCCTGGATCACTCCCGGCGGGAGAGCGGGGCCGTTGTAATTGGAGTTAACGATGTAACCGTTGAAACTGCCCGTCGGAGGTGGATTGGGATCGATCTTGGACACATCCACATTCCCTCCGCCATTGGCAGAACCAAGATCTCCGATGCGCTCATAGCGCAAGCCAAGATTAAGAGTAAGCCGCTTGGTTATTCTGAAATTGTCTTGAGCGAAGGCGTTGCTGTCCTTGTAACGCCAGTCGCGCTGGAAGTCACCAAAGCCCGCGTAAGTCTCATAAACATTGCTGTAGGGAACCCCATAGGGCAAATAACTTTGCCCGAGCAGGAGATCTGCCCAGGTTAGCCAAAGCACATAGGCCTCGAAGTCGAATTTCGACATATTATCCCGGCCCGCCGTGAACCCGCCACCGAAAGTAAACTGATGCTTTCCCTTGATCCACGACAATGTGTCGGCAACCTGGTACTCGTTCTGCAAGAACCTCGTTGCTGAAGTTGTGCCCGACTGGAAGCCGTCGTATACGACCCATAGATTGGGGTAAATATCCGCCTGTGATGGGGCGCTCATGCCCAGGCTTGAGAAAGTAAACGCGTCGCCATAGTGCTGGTCTGAGACTGATCGATGAAAACCGACTACGAATTGGTTTACGAGGCTTGGACTAATCGTGTATGTGTCTGTGATCGAGGCGACATCGAAGCGCTCCGGCTGAAAGAGGGGAAATCCTTCCGTTTGATATAGCGTTGTCCACTCCACGTTGCTGCTGGCGCCGAAGTATCGAACCGCGATCTTATTGCGGTCGGAGACGAGATAATCACCATTCACCATCCATTGGTTTTCATTGAAAAATCCGGGCGAGTTCAGATATGTAATGCCCTGCACGTCGTGCCCAAGCGCAGGATCGATAGTTTGCGGCGTCGGTATAACGTATTGACCGTTGGGAAGCGTAGCCTGAAACAGCGCCAAAGCCTGCGAAGAGATATTCGAACCGTCGAGGGCGATCGTGCCGAAGTATGGGCCGAGGTAGCCGGCCTCGCCGGCGAACACCGCACCCAGACCCGCCGCCGACCGGTCGTCTGTAAGCGGCGGCCCATAAACAAACTTATGGTTTGACGGGTCGGTCGAATTGAACTGCTTCGTACCCTGCCAGGATCCAAAGAGCAGTAACTTGTTTCGAACTACCGGGCCACCCGCGGTAAAGCCATATTGATTCTGCCGCAGAATGCCACGCGGCGAGCCGGCACGATTCGCAAACCAGTCATTGGCGTTCAGATCTTCGTTCCGGAAGTACTCGAATAGCGTGGCGTGGTAATCGTTCGTGCCCGCTTTCGTAATGACATCGACGTTGGCCCCGGCATTGCGGCCTGTAGTGGCATCGAACTGCGCCGTCTGGACTTTGAATTCCTGGATCGTATCGGGATTCGGAGCAGGGATTCCCGACGAATAAATCCATGAACCCTGAACGTCGTTGATGGTGAGGCCGTTCATCTGGAAGTTGTTGTCAGTGGAAGTGGCTCCTTGGCTCATGATGCTTCCACCCGCGGGATTCGCTTCCTGGCTGCCGCCGCCCCTTCCGATCTGGCTAGCGTTGTTGACCTCCTGCGAAACGCCTGGGTTCAAGCCGATCACCTGGGTGAAGTTGCGCGCAACCAAGGGCAGGTTTTCAATCAACTCGGAGTCCGTTACCCGTCCCAACTCGCTTGATTCGGTTTCCAACTCCACGCTGGAAGCAGCCACGGTGATCGTCTCGGTCACTGCGCCCGTCTCCATGCGGATGTTGAGTACGGTCGTCTCGGCGACAATGACCTGCACGTCCGGCGACGTGGCGGCCTTAAATCCTTCTTTCGTGACTTCGAGCCTGTAGCGCCCTGGCGGAAGCAGAGAGATGAGATACAGCCCATGGTCGTTCGATTCCGAAGTTCGCATAAAACCCGTAGCTATGTCGGTAACCTTCACCTGGGCGCCTACCAACACTGCCGAAGTGGGATCTGAGATCGCACCGCTGATGGCGCCCGTTCCACTCGTCTGCGCGCAGAGCAGACTGCAAGCGGCAAGAAGCAGGCATGTGACGAACGCCACGAATACCCAACCATGGCGCGAAATGTTTTGTATGCGATCCGGCCGCACTTGTTGCGAGTAACGCATCGGCTTCCTCATATTAGGAATTACCTCCGCAAGCGGATTTTGCTTTCAACTCTGAAACAAATCCCCACACAATTACGGAACGGCGCTACGAAGCCTCGACATTTCCATCGACGCTGATGGCCTGCCCCGTAATGTTTCGCCCTGCCGGCGAGCAAAGAAACAGACACATCAAAGCGATGTCGTCTCCAGTGACCATGCGGCGCAGCGAAATTTTCTTGAGGTATTCCGCTCGCATCTCCGCTTCATCCACACCCTCCACTTTGGCGCGAGCTCGAATCACGCCATCCATCCTCGGCCCCTCGACAATGCCCGGTAGTACTGCATTTACACGGATGTCATGGGGACCGAGTTCAATCGCAAGCGATTTGACGATTCCCACGATTGCCCACTTGGTTGCGACGTAGGGAGTTCGCCATTGCACGCCCATCCGGCCGGCAATGGAGGAAATGCAAATGATGTTGCCGGTTTTGGACTCTCGCAGGAGCGGCACGGCATGATGCAAACAGCGGTACTGGCCGTTGAGGTTTACATTAATGGCGCGATTCCACTCTTCTTCGGTAATGCCTTCTACGCCGGCAGTCGGCCCGGCGATGCCGGCACAATTGACCAGAACATCAAGGCCGCCAAATTTCTGACGCTGCGTTGCGAAGAGCGATGCGACCTGTCCTTCGTCAGCGACATCGGCTTTGCTCGCCTGGCAGCAAGGGAGGGCTTTCTGGAAAGCCGCCAGGGCAGCCTCGTCGATGTCGCAAATGTGAACTTTGGCGCAGGCTTCCGCAAACGCAGTTGCAATCGCGGCACCGATGCCGGAAGCCCCAGCCGTCACCAGCACACGAAGTCCCGAGGGAGGATAGAGCCGGTCTTTGAAGGTCATGCTCATCCTAGTCTCCGCTGGACCTCGTCCCGGCGAGCTGGCCAGAAGAGAAGTGAACGTTTTCCGCGCCTTTCAGTTGCAACATCACCCTCGCCTCGGATGGTGTAGCAATTTCGAAAGATAGTTCTTCTAAAATCCGCCGAATCTTTGACACCTGTTCCGCGTTGCTCTTCGCCTTGTGCCCAGGGCCAAGATAGAGGCTGTCTTCCAGGCCGACGCGCACGTTGGCGCCCATGATCGCCCCCATCGTGAGAAGGGACATCTGGTGACGCCCCGCGCCCAATATCGATAGTTGATAGTTTTCCCGGCCAAACAATCGATCCGCAGTCGACCGCATCAGGAAGAGGTTTTCCGGATCCGCACCGAGCCCGCCCAGAATTCCGAAAATTGCCTGGATAAACATCGGTCCCTTGATAATCTTGCGATCGACGAAGTAGGCGAGGTTGTAGAGGTGGCCGACGTCATAGCACTCCAGCTCAAAGCGCGTGCCTGCCTCTCCAAGGTTCGTCAGTATGTATTCGATATCGGCAAACGTATTCTTGAAGACGACGTTCTTGCTGCCTTCGATGTAGGCTTTCTCCCAGCCATAACGCCAGTCAGTGATCCGCTCCGCCACCGGATGAAACGCAAAATTCATCGACCCCAGGTTCAGCGAGCACATTTCCGGTTTGACCTTCGCCACATAGCCGAGGCGCTCCTCGATCGTCATGCGAGTGCTGCCGCCGGTCGTGATGTTGATGATGGCGTTCGTGCGTTCGGCTAAAACCGGGCAAAGCAATTCGAAGTGCGCGGGGTCGGCCGAAGGCCTGCCATCTCTAGGGTCTCTGGCGTGGAGATGGAGAATCGCGGCCCCGGCCTCCGCCGCCCCAAGAGCACTATCCACGATCTGCGGAGGAGTGACTGGGAGATACTCGGACATCGTCGGGGTATGAACCGAGCCGGTAATCGCGCAGCTAATAATAATCTTGCGATTTTTCTGTGCCATGGTCGGGCACTCTTTCGCTAGTGCCCGACAGATAATGGAGGAGCAAATGCAGAACGCGACAGGTTCCGAGCGGACAACTTGATGTCTGTTTTCGACACCGCACTAGTAACAGAAGGAGTTTTCGCTTTGCACTAGGGCAGTCCGGCCCGGGGAACATCAACCGTAGTCATCCAAATCTCCGCGCGGTGGTTTGTCGATGCCTCAGCCTCTTGGAAGGTGGGCGCCACACAAACAAAAAGCGTTCGTCCGTCGGCTCCGCCGAGCATGCAGGCGAATGCGCCAAGACCATCGGTTTTCAGTTCCTCAATGATCTCACCGCCTTCCGCTACCCGGATGCACCGGCCGTTTATTGCGTCGGCCACCCAAATGGCTCCTTCCGCGTCGAGACAGATCCCATCGGGCGCCACATCGACTTTATCCAGGAGCTGAGCCACATCAGTCAACGTTGGAGGGTTACCAAAAGCCGCCCATGTTCTCCGGTTGCTAAGCACACCGCCAGAGAGATCAAAGGCGGTGAGTCGGTTCATCATTGTTTCCGCAACAACCAACGTCTTGCCATCCGAAGTCAGCACCATCCCGTTGGGGAAACCAAGTTCCTCGGCTGCCACGTTTGCGCGACCATTCGGATCGACACAGATCAGGTTTGTCGCACTGAACTTAGCACCGCCCATCAAATCAAAGCCGAAGTCGCCTACCCATGCGTACCCCTCATGATCGACGAGCATATCGTTCAAGTGTCCCGGGGCAAGCTTCGACAGATCGGCGTACTCCACAAGCGCACCAAAAGTCGCGCGAAGCATGATCTTGCGATCGCGCATAGAGACAATCAGCATTCGCCCGTCGGGCAGGAACCCGATTCCTGAGGGCTGACCCGGCACTCGAGCAATTGTTTCGGTCGTGCCATCCAGAGTGACGGCAAGAACTCGTTGCGTGTAGAAGTCCGAGAAGTAAAGCCTGCCATCGTGCCAGCGCGGACACTCGGTGAAAGACAGGCCACCGATAAGGGTTTTGAATGTTGGCATAGCTAGTCTGCGAAAACTTGAAGGTTAGCAGTCTAACTCGGAATTCACATTTCAGGATGTACTTAGTCCCGATAACGCGCCGGTGTGCTGCCTGTCCATCTGCGAAACGCGTGGCGAAAGTTGGCAGCCTCGCTGAACCCCACCAACTCCGAGATTTCGTCGGTCGTCAGCTTCGTCGAGCGCAGATATTCCTTCGCCAGATTGCATCGAACATCATCGAGAATCTGGGTAAAAGATGTCCCCTCGGCTCGCAGCTTTCGATTCAGCGTTCTCTCGGTTGTCGCAAGTTGATTGGCGATGCTTTCCATGGTTGGTGAATGGCCCGGCGTAGAAGCGATGATTTGATAGACCTCACCGGCAACGCCAGTCGATGTCTTTACCTCGCCAAGGATACGATCGCAGGTCTCCTGCAGGATCTTAGAAGTGAGTCGATGCGCCATGTGCGGCTTCGCGGAAAGAATCGATCTGGGATAGGTGAGTTCAGCGATCGGCTGACCAAACCGCACCGGGCAGCCCAGGTACTTCCTATAGAGGTGCGTATGAGCCGGAGCCGAATACGGAAGCGAAGCGCGGATTGGCAAGCAATGATCAACAACCGCTCGCGAGTGAGTGCAAAGTTGAGTCAACTGCTGCTCGATCAGAAAACGCATCAACGAGTCGGGATGCGTTACCGCTGCATTCATGGGCAGAACCCATGACACGTAATCGCCCTCCTCTCGCCAGGACAAGGAAAGCAGCGGCGTGGCCAGACGGTGGTACCGAACAGCCACTTGAAAGAACTCGCGAATCGTTGGGCTGCATACCAGGGCGAAGCCGTACATTCCATAGGCGGACAACGGGATCTGGCTGCCGGTACGAAAAGGGGTCTCTGGAGTCTTCGATAGCTGGAGTGCGTTGCGCACCACCGTGATGTATTGCCGCACGGAGGTGAGGGTCTCAGGGCTTGCAAGACTCTCTGCGGATAAGCCCGTACCCGCCAGGCTGGCGTTCGGAGGAATTCCCTGCTCATTGAGAACCTCAACGAGAGCTATCAGCTTGTAGGGCGCGTATCGCTTCTCATTCCAAAGCGGCAATTCCATGCTGCCATCCCCTGTCCGAATCGAACACTGTTATGTCCGAATGGAACCTGTGCGGGGAATTGTGCATCAGTAGCATTCCTTTTTGGAAGAGGTATTTTGAATTTTTTTGACATTGTGTCTATATATCCCGGGGGCGTTGAAGCGTGGTCGTGACCACGCTCCGAATCTCCATGTCCTAAAGAGTAATCACCACTATGACAGGAAAGAAATCCGCATCGATAGGATCCCCTTTCACGCTTGGCGGCAAGACGGCCATCGTAACGGGAGGTGGACAAGGCATCGGCCGAGCTATCGTACAGCGCCTCGTGTCGGTAGGCGCAAATGTGCTCGCCTGCGATTTGGATAGTGTTGCTTTGCGCGAGATGCAGGCTTCACTGAGCGTCACCGAACGGGTTGCGCTCTCCCATGGCGACTTGATGGAACCCGAATTCCCGGCGCAAGTCGTGAAAGCAGCACTCGAAGCCTTTCATTCGATTGACATCATCGTCAACTGCGCGGGCTTTAGCTGGGACGGCGTTATTCAGAAGACGACGGACGAGCAATTCCTCGCGATGTTAAGCATCCACGTGATGGCGCCCTTCCGTTTGCTCCGCGCCGCTTCCGATTATCTTCGCGAAACCGCCAAAAGGGAGACCGCGAACAATCAGCGCGTGATGCGCAAGGTCGTGAATATCACCTCCATCTCCGGAACCGATGGCAATCCTGGCCAGGCGGGCTATTCGGCAGGCAAAGCTGGAATCATTGGACTCACAAAAACGCTGGCGAAGGAGTGGGGCCGTTACAACATCAACGTGAATGCCGTTGGTTTCGGCCTCATCCAGACGCGCATGACGCAGGCTCTAAAGCCAGAAGGAACAATTAACGTGAAAGGCAAGGACATCCCAATTGGGGTCCAGCAGAAGATGCTCGATTCCATCGCCGCTGCATGTCCGCTCGGACGTATTGGGACCCCCGAGGAAGCCGCGGGCGCAGTGCTGTTCTTTTGTTCTCCACTATCCGACTATGTCACAGGTGAAGTGCTAATTTGCAGCGGGGGACTTCATTTCTGATCCAAACGACGTGTCTTTCCTCGGCTTTGACCGAGCTGACGTGCTGGTGCCAGACGCAAGGAAGGCCGGCAGCCACTTTGGCCGGAGGCGCTGATGAGGAACTACATCGTTCCCGCCGCTAAACGCGCCGGCATTCAGAAGCAGGTCAGTTTGCATGTGTTTCTGCACACGTTTTCGACTCCCTTAGCTGCCCAATGGCGAAGACATCAAGAGGTGCAGTCGCTGTTGCGGCACGCGAATCCTCGGAATCACTCTCGGCTTCTACACCTATGCCGTGAGCAAGCAAGAAGCGGGAGGCGCAGGCGCGCGTCGTGGAGACGGTGTTGCCTTCGCGGCGAAGGCGCCGACGAGGTGGGTGGTAGCGAGAGGTACGGCTTAATGTGTACCTTCTTGTGTTCCACGCTTTTTTGCGAAAAGGAGGTAACCGATTGAAAGGAATGGCGGGGACGACGGGACTCGAACCCGCGGCCTATGCCGTGACAGCGAAATCTTCAACCGTAACTAACTGAAAACACGCGGCACGGATGGCGTTGCAGAAACGTTTTAGTAAGGCTCGGAAACAATTCGTGGACTGTTAATGGACCATAATCTCGGTGTGCTTTCGCACGGCAGAGTCCGGCCAAAAATGACGCTTCAACCGGCGCGATACGCCTCGCATTGGGGATGCCGAGCACGTCCCCTCTTTTTTCTCGTCTGTTCTTCCTTTGCAACAAGATTTGACCACCCGGCGCCAGCGCCACTTCAGAGATGAGTCGGTGACGAGATCATGGACGGAAGGCCCGTCTTACATCGGGCACGAAGAAAAGAGCACGCGAGATTCATTTGAGTTCAGCCACAGGTAGCGCCCGAAATCCGTTGGAAAGTGGAAATCCGTTTGGTGTGCGGCAGATGATCGCACCTGCGGTTATCCGCGATTTGCCAACTACGTCGCGCACGAAATTGAGATTTACGGTATCGGTGGCATCTGGCAATTCTGTCCACTTGGCTTCAAACAGTTCCAATCGTCCGCCCTCATCCGTCACAAAATCGACTTCCCGGGTTCGATCACGCCAGAAGAAGAGGCTACCCGTATCCGCTTCGCGGCGCTCGCGGGCGCGAAGTTGGGCAAAAACAAATGTTTCCCATATTGCACCAACCGCCGGTGATTGCCGAAGAGCTTCCTCGGATCGAATATTTAGCAAGGCGCAAAGCAATCCTGTGTCGGCAAGGTAGAGCTTCGGGCTCTTTACGATGGATTTGGTTCGATTCGAGAACCAAGGCTCCAGCAATACGATCTGCCCCGACGCTTCCAGCATCGAGAGCCAATGATTCGCCGTGGAAGGGGCAATGCCGACGTCGCGCGCCAGGTCCGCCTTATTCAATAGGTTCGCAGAACGGAGGGCACACGCGCGCAGAAATCTTTCGAAGTCTCGCAAGCTACCCACATTCGTGAGGGAGCGCACGTCGCGTTCGAGATAAGTAGCAAGATATGAGTTGTAAAAGACTGTCGAATCAATATCGGGATTGGCATACAGCTCTGGGAAGCCGCCGCGTACGATGGCGGTTTCGATCGTGGTTTGCGGCAGTGCCGATTGAATCTCGGCGAAGGAAAGCGTTTCAAGTTCCACGATGTCGGCCCGGCCCGCCAAAGATTCGGACACGCTTTTCATCAGGGCGAACTTCTGCGACCCCGTAAGCAGGAATTGTCCGTTTCGCGTGCGGTGGGCATCCACGGCCACCTTGAGGTGTCGAAATAGGCCGGGCGCATACTGAACCTCATCGATGAGGACGGGGGGTGGATGACGTTGGAGAAAAGCGCCCGGCTCCTTTTCCGCCTGTTCAGCCTCATTGGGAAGGTCGAGCGAGACAAAACTGTGTTTCGGGAACAGCCGCAAAAAGGTAGAGGTCTTGCCAGTCTGCCTGGCTCCGGTTAGAACGACCACAGGCCGCGTCTTTGCGGAGCGCTCCAAACGCGATTCGACGGTACGTGGAATCCACATGTGTTAAATATACGATATAATCGCATATTTTGCACGCCCGCCTCCTTTGCCGATGGTTGCGCTGGAAGCGGCTGCTGGAGCATCTTCCGTAGAATGTGAGCGCTGGGCGCGGCGAAAGATACGCGCCCGGCACATCATGATTAGAGAAATAAGTCACATCCGGTTCGTCCAGCTAGCGATAAGTGAGAAAGTCTTGCTGGCACTTGGCTCCGGCTTGCTGCAACTCCTTAAACTCTGGCCTCTGACGAACCGACTCGAGCAATGGATCGTCGATCATGGCCGGGTAGGCACAGTAGTGGTGCTCGACCGAGATTCGCAACAAGCGGGCGGCGGCGGCGGATTGCCCGGCGAAACTGAGTGCCGTCGCTACCTCGTACGTATCCTCCGGATCGCGCGCGGCCTTGGACGAGTCCTCGAGTTTGCCGGCAAGGGCGGCGAGTTCGGTATCGGGCCGACCGGCGAGGCGCGCGCTCACAAGATCCGCCCACGGGAATCCGGCTTTCGCGGCCTGGCTGGCAAGCGTAGAAGCGTCCGAGTAATGTTGCTGCCGCAAAGCGAGGTTGAGTTTCAACTTGGTGGCGAAGGCGGAGCCTTCATCCACGCGAATGTACTCCGCCGCGCGAAAGTAATCTCCTTTGAGATAAAAAACGACTGCACACGAGCGAAAGAGGTAATAGCCGGGATCGATGTGGAGTGCCCGGTCGCACTCCTGGCCGGCTTCGTCCAGCAAGCCGGCGTAGCGCAGCACGTAACTCATCTCATAATGTGCGACGGAGGTGTCGGGTCGCCGCTCCAGGAGTCTGCGCGCCTCCTCGTAAGCAGCCTTGAGATCGCCTTGTTCGGACTTTATGGTGACTAGGTTGGTAGTTCCCTGGGGATCCAGAGCGATGGCGCGCCGCGTTGCCTGCTCCGACTTGGCCATGGCGGGAGCGCCGCCCTTGGCATAGTGGCCGTCAATGTAGTAACGCCAACCAAGCTCGGTCCAAGCCGGAGCATAGTCCTGGTCTAACGCGACCGATTCCTCCAGGCTCTTGATCGCCAACTTATTCGGCAGCGGGTCGCGGGAGACCGCGAGGCTTTTGAGGTAGATGGCAAAGGCGCGGGCATTGCGCGGCACGGGCGCGCCCGAGAAAGATCCGGGTGCGCGCAACTGTGACAAGACCTCGCTCTGTACTAAGTCTCGCAATTGCTGGTGCACACCGATGAGGTCGCCGGAATTGGCCGAAATGGTTTTACGCCAGATGGCGCGGTTGGAGGAAATCTCAATCAGTTCCAGCGTGATCTGAAGACGGTCATTTTCCCGCAGGAACTCGCCCGACACCAGGTGAGTTACCTTCAAGTCCCGTCCTGCAGTCTCCGGTTCGACGGCCTGCGCTGCATACTTGCTGGTCGAGGCGAAGAGCTCGTTTCTTCCGCCACAGCAGTCATTAGGTCGTAGAGTTCCCTGCATGTGCTCCGGAAGCTTAGGGGCTTCGCCGAAGAGAACGAGAACAACTTTGAGTCCGAGGGTTTCAGGGCACTTTTTGCAATGCTCAAGAAAGAGTTGACCGAGCAATACATGGGGACGATTAAGAGCCATTTGAAAGAATTGAAATTCCGCAACGGCGCTCTCGTGAGCGCAAAGCTTGGCAACAGCAACGAAGGCACTCATTACATGCTGCGCAAGGCTCACGTAAGGAGCAAACCTAGCTCGACCGCCTTCTTGGTAAAGGACCCGTTTCCTACAGATTCCGTCTTGACCCCCGCGACGAGGCCGGTGGGCGGATCTTATCGGATATGAGAAACCGAGGGATCTCTCGGGTTGCGCTTGCGCTGACTCGATCCTCCGATCATGTGCTCAGTTTTTTCAAGACACTGCGGACAGAGTTGGCATTCTATGTCGGATGCCTCAATCTACATAACGAACTGGTATCGCACGGAATGCCTATTGCTTTTCCGACCCCGATGCCGGCAGAACAACGCTGCCATGAGTTCAGCGGGTTGTACGATGTCAGCCTCTGCCTCACCATGAACCGCGGCGTGGTCGGGAATAAACTTCATGCGGTGCACAAGAACCTAGCGATTATCACCGGGGCGAACCAGGGTGGGAAGACAACCTTCTTGCGGAGCATCGGCCTTGCCCAGCTGATGATGCAATCCGGATTATTTGTTGGCGCCGACGACTTCAAGGCTGAGCTCTGCTCTGCCTTGTTTACTCACTACAAGCGGGAAGAAGATACGACCATGAAGAGCGGGAAATTCGATGAGGAACTGGCCCGAATGAATGAAATCGCCGAGCACATTGGCCCCAATTCGATATTGCTCTTCAACGAATCATTCGCAGCGACGAACGAGCGAGAAGGTTCCGAAATCGCGACACAAATTGTTCGCGCTCTACTGGAAAAGGGAATGAAAGTCTTCTACGTAACCCACTTGTACGAATTCGCGCGGGGTTTCTTCGACGAGAAGGATAAAAGTGCTGTTTTCCTGCGGGCCGAACGAGAAGCGGATGGAAGGCGAACTTTCAAGCTGACAGAAGCGGAACCCCTCCAGACCAGTTACGGCCAAGACTTGTACAACAAGGTCTTCGCCGTTGAGAATCAGACGATCGGTGTGGAATCAACGATGAGTAGTTGATATGGAATCGCGAGTTCATACCCCCACACCCGTAATAGCTTGAACTTGATCTAACGGGTAGCGACCGTCAAGACTAAATTGATGCGAGTCGTACCGCTATGCCAATGAGGAGGATACCTCCTAGTGCGGCTGCCGAAACCCCAAATCCAGGCGAACGACGATGAGCGTCTGGCAACAAGTCCCCGGTGGCCGTAAAGAGGAAGAAGCCGGATGTCACTCCGAGAATCAGCGCGAGCTGATGGGAAGGTAGGCCAGCGAGAACGACAACGGTGCCACCCAGTACGGGTGCAGCCGCGTCCGCAACAAGAAATGCCAGGTCTTTCTTGCTGGCTGAATCCCCGCGTGTCACCAGCAGAATCGTGTTGAGTCCATCGGTAATGTCATGGACGATGATGCCGACCGCAACGATGAGTCCCATCCGCCAGGAAATCATGGTGGAGGCAGCAATGGAGGCCCCGTCTATCGTGCTGTGTGCGATTAGTCCGAGCGCACTCATGCGGCCGACGTGGCGATCGGGCCCGCAGTCGCCATCCGGACAATGTTGCAACGAGAGAAAACGCTGTCCGAGATAGAAGATTAAGAATCCCACGACGGTTAGGCCGAGAATTTCGCGGCTCGTCCATCCCCCCTGACCCGCAGCGTCAATCGCTTCGGGCAGCAGGTCAAAGAACGTCGCTCCCAGCAGGACTCCGGCACCGAAGCCGAGCAGCAAGTGGATGTGCTTGCGGGCGCGAAGAGCGAGCCATCCGCCGAATAACGTTGAAAGAGCTGCAAACGCTGTGAGCAGTATTGCTCTCATGTTGTTTTGTTTTTCTCGAATCAGCTAGTGCTGTAAGCAAGTTGCCCTGTCAAATGCCGACACTTCAATCGAGCAAGTGATCGTGGGTCTGGAACCACTCCACCATTGGTGATATTGTCCCACCCGTTTGATTCTGTCGTTTAGCTCCGAGTCTCGACGAAATTTAGATCGCAGTTTCATCTAGGAAAATCCCTGGATGTGAAAGAATATTGGACTCCGCGAGTGGCGGTTCCCAGCCCGGAGATTGCCGCGAGGAAGAGAGCACGGTGAGAGCCTACGCCCCGGTGTTGGTCATCGCATTTGCGTTCATTTGCTCAGGACGTTCGTTTGCGCAGTCGGTTGAGAAGGAGGGTAAGGCTATCCTTGAGCTGGGAGCGGCTGCTGACCGGAGTCTCACGGAGGGTCAATCGGCCTTCGGTCCCACGGTCGCGGTCGAGGTAACGCCGATCGAGAACTGGCTTGAACTCGAAGCTGGTGTCACGCCACTTTTCAGGCGTCACTCGACGGAATGGAGCGTCGACTTTCTGTTTAAGAAGCCCTGGACGATTTCCGACAAAATGGAGTTCATGCTGGGGATTGGTCCGGAGTGGATTCATTCGAACGCATACGGCGTCAAGATGAACTCAGTAGGTGCTGAGGTTGCCCCGGACTTCATGTTTTGGCCAGCTAAAAAGCACAGATTCGGCTGGTATCTCGAACCAAGCTACGAGTACAAATTTGGCCCGGGGCATGAACACTCGCTTGGCATCAGCGGCGGTCTTCTGATCTCCATTCCTTAAGTTCAGCGCGCTATGGCTGATTGTTAGCAGCGAGGAGGGTTGCTGCGTCGGACAGAGTTCGGTGGTTCCGTGTTGAACTGGGTAGCTGACGATTAGCGATGTCTCGGCCCCTGCGATGTAGCGAACGTTGTTGCGATCGTTGGCCAGCAGAAAACAGTGTGGTTGGGAAATATTTCTCAGCGAGATGAATATCAGTCGCTGCTGTATTGGGCTTCGCGGAGCAAAGAGTTGGGCCGTTCGGCCGAACTTCCAACGGAATTGCTACCCCACTTACTGGAAGATCCAATCTCAGTATGAGCTCGCCGTATGAGCTCGCCGACCATCTGTACGGAGTTTGCGCGGGGTTTCTTCAACGAAAAGGACAAAAGCGCCATTTTCCTGCGTGCAGAACGAGAAGCGGATGGAACGGAAACTTTCAAGCTGGCGGGAGGTGAGCCCCTCCAGACCAGTTACGGTCAAGACTTGTATAAGAAGATGTTCGCAGTTGAGGATCAGACGGTTGCTGTCGGACCAACGATGAGCAGCTGAATCGGAATCGGATTCACACCCGCGCTGCACTAAGCTGGGTGGATTCGCGGAGCGCAGTCACTTCCTGTTCTAACCCGTCCAAGCGATTCAATTCGGCCTGAACCGCAGGCTCGCCGTCCTCTTTTACCTTCCGGGCGCGGACCAAGGCTTGTTCCGCAATCCTACTCACCTCATGAAGCAGCTTGCGAATCTCCGCTTCTAGTTTCCCGCGGCTCTCCTGAACCCGGTTGAGAACGTCGCTCTGCACGCGAGTGCTGTTGGTTTCGAGCAGCTTGGTGAGAAACTCTTGGGCCTCGTTCCTAATCATCCAGCGAGCACCTACGAGGCCAAGGATCAGGTCGGCCAACCAGCGCAGCGGTGAGGCGGGGTCCGCGACATCCCTGTATTCGTAAAAAGTGAATTCAGAGCGTACGCGAAATCCGCGTTCCGGATCGAGAGCATGGGGCATGCGCGCCAGTTCGGGAATACCGGCGTTCGCAAGCTTGCTTAGAAACTCGTTCGCCATCTCTACGAATCGCACCTCGACACGCCGGTATTCTTTCTCTGCTGTTTCCTGTTCGGGCTTCAACCATGGCATGACATGACGGCGTGCCAGTTCTTGCGCCGAGTGGAAGGTGCGCCGCCGATAAGCTGGACCCAGCCAGCCAGATATCGATTGCAGTAAAACGTCGAACTCCTGGTGCGCCTGCGGCAGTACGTGCGCGAGAAATGTTTTATGACGATCGACAAACATATCTGAAATATGCTGTTGTTCAGCCATGAAAAGATATCCGAGCTCCCTCATCGAACGTTCTGCATCGCCGATGGTTTGCTTCATTGCAGCGATCCGGGTCTCCGACTCCTCGATCGGCCGTTGCAGCGCCTCGCGCTCTTCCGAGATGATCACCAGAAGTTGCTCGCTGATCCTCTCTAGTCCTCGTTCGCAGGCTGCCCGGATCAAACGACGCCCCGATCCTTCGATCAAATGGTTCAGAGACGCGACCAGCTTCTCCCAGTCGCGACCTGTTCCGCGATGTTCGATCTGTTCTGCTGCGCTGACCTCAAACAAAGGGCCGACAGAATGTTGTGGGAGTCGCTTTTCGAGCTGACGCCTCGCGAAAGCAACCGCCTCGGCTCGTTCTGCGTCTGTTGTGCGATCCGCCTTGTTTACAGTGATAATGAGATCCTGAACGTGCCGCGCGACTGCTTCAACCAGTAGAAGTTCTTCTCCTGCCAGCGGAGGGTCCGCCCCGATCACGACCAATGCCGCATCAATATGAGGGATGAAAGCTTGTGTCGCTGCCGTATTACCGGTGAACACCGATCCCAACCCGGGCGTGTCCACGAAGCACATGCCAGTTGCAAGCAGCGGACTAGGCACAAAGATTTCCAATGCCGCGACCTGTTTCACGTTCTCAGGGTTCTTCTCCTCGGAGACATACTCATCGACGCTCTTAACCGGAATACTTGTCCAGCCGCCAGCAGATTCAAAGCGAACGCGAGCGGCCGCATGGTTTCCGTGGCGCACGATCGTGGGCACGGTGGTAACAGGCACAACTCCAGTCGGCAGTACGCAGTCGCCCACCAAGGCATTCAGAACAGATGACTTGCCGCGCTTGAACTGACCGATACAGGCAACATAGAAGCGTCCCTCCGATACTCGTTCTGCCACTGATCGCGCATCGGCGGCGACTTGCTCGGCTTCAAATTGGTCAGCTATCTCCGCCAGCCGCATGAGTGCTGATTCTCCATGGGAATTCTCAACGGAGGGCTGTACATCCTCGGGCGCGACGGATTCCAAACGCGGGGAGGCGGACTTCTCAAGCACCGAGTTTTCTTTCGAGTCTGTCTTCATCGCTCATCTGTTAATGCTCTTGTTCCATTCTCTGCTTGGCTACGAAGCGGGAGAGCGCACTCCTTCCTGGTGCACGTAGCGGATTACCTCCACCTCTGACATCGCGATTAGCCCTTCATCCACCATTTCATCCAGCGCTGGGATGAGATTCCTAATCTTTTCCTCTGTGTCAATCACGGAGACCATGATCGGTCGGTCCGACGAGCGAAGAAGGTGTTTCTTGTGGATAAGCGTGCTCGCACCGTAGCCTTCGATGCCCCGAAAGACGGTCGCACCAGCGATGTCGAGTTCCCGGCACTTGATGACAATCGCTTCATAGAGCGGCTTGTTATGCCACTTATCGTCCTCGCCGAAATGGATGCGCAGCATCTTGGCTTTGCCTTCCAGTTTCATATCTGGATCTCCTGCCGCCGATCTGATTTCTGGTAGTTGTGGGTGTACTTAATGACGTCGACATTTGACAGCACGACCAGACCCTGCTGTACCATCTCGTCGAGAATCGGCATGAACGCTTGTAGCTTCTCTTCTGTGTCAACGACCGACAGCAGGATAGGCCGGTCGTGGGAGAGGCTCAGCTTGGCATCCTTGTGGATGCGCCGATTGGCGCCATAGCCCAGAATCCCCCGATAAACCGTTACGCCAGCGATATCGTGCGCTCGTAACCCGTTGACGATAGCTTCATGGAGAGGTTTGCCATTCCACTTGTCATTCTCGCCGATGTAGATGCGCATCATCTTGGCTTTGCCCTCACTCTTCAGAGCAGGCACTTCCGGCGCACTTCGCTTCTGCTTTTTCTCCGCAGGTTTGACGATGGTGGTATCGTGCATTTCAATGAGACCGGCGCCGACCATCTCCTGCAGCTTCGGCAACAGTTCTTCCACCTTCGCTGCGGTTTCAATGAACTCGACCTTGACGGGCAGATGGACCGCCAGGTCGACGAGACTTGTCGTTTGCATCTTATGATCTGCACCAAACCCAGCAATGCCACGCGTCACGGTTGCGCCCGATACGCCATGGAAGAAGAGAAAATTCAGAACAGCCGCATAGGCGGCACTCCCGTGATACTGCTGGTCCTCAGCTACGTAAATGCCGACCTTCTTACCCGGCCCTGGTGTCAGCACATTTTCCTCCTGTGGTTAGAGTCCTCTTTGACCTACCAAAAACTCGGCGGCACGACCCAAAAGTCCTCCGCCCTCATGTATCCCGTGTTTCAGCTGCTCCAGGAAAGTTCCAAGCTCCTGCTCCAACTCCGCCCGATTTCGTTCGACGATTTCATCAACCAGCGTTCGCAAACGCAATGGGACAAATTCCTTCAGTTTCCGGCTGTGCTCCAGACAAACAGTGCCCTGACTCTTCATCCACTGCGCGAACATGTTCCCTTGAAGCTTCTGCGCTAGCTCACGCAAGCGGGTGATTTCCTCTTCCAGGGCACGATGACACAAGGTACATTCCGAGCTGTTCACCTTCCCCACCAGAGGCGGCTTCAACATCTCTAAGAAGACATTAGTGACACTTTCCCCAGGAGTGGAGCGCGAAATCTTTGCTCTGGATCGAGCGAGAGCCCACCCGTGAAAATTGCATACGCGCAGATCCGATTGGGGCCGAGTTGTTTCCACCAATATCCACTGGAAATCCTTCAGGATTCCACAGATGGGACACGCTCCCTTGGTGAGTGCCTGGCTTACGTTCGCTCCCGGTGTTAATGCTTCAGCTTTCATGGGATTGCCCTCCCCGCCATAACGCCACCCCAAACCGCAACAAACCCAACGATCACGCTCAGTGCCACATAAAGAAAGCCCAGACCGATCTGGCCATCCTGGATCGTGCGCAAGGTCTCATATTCGAAACTGGAGAATGTCGTGTAGCCTCCGATGAAGCCAATTGGGATCAGATATCGCCAGTTGGGGCTCCAATGCGTTCTGGCTGTCAATAAGGCAAAGACCAAGCCGATCAGGAACGAACCGGTAATGTTAATCACGAGTGTCCCGTAGGGAAATCGCGTTCCCATCCTGCTGCCGATATAACTGCCCACCCAGAAGCGCAACATCGAACCTAGACAACCTCCCACACCGACCATCACGTATTTCAGCAAGTTGCCTCGTTCCTTTCTTTTCTAATGCACTCCAACAGACTCACCGCCCGCTCAAGTAGCCGCAGTCGGCTCAGATCGAACACCTTCCAACCCTTCGAGATCACGGCGAATAGTGCTTTCTTGTTCGGCTGGCGACACGTGATCGCCCACCAACCTCTCTACTTGAGCACGGTAGCCATTGGCATAAGCGTCAAATCTGCGCTGAATCTGACTCAACGTTCTCTCCGACCAGTCGTACAGCAAAGCATGATAAGCCGATAAGGATGTCGTCAGCTGACCCCCGACCATACCCGTCAGGCGCTTGGTCACGATCGATCTCGAAATGTCTCCTCCGAGCAGGCCGAACAGGAAGGGCCGCGTTAAGTCGATAGTGAGCTCGCCTGGGTCATAGGCTGGCATTTCTGTCACGACGCCGGCGAACTCTTGTTCTCCAGGCACGTCCTCGACCTCAAGCACCGCAGCAGTGGCTCGGATAGTTTCATGGAGTTTGTGCGCCATTGCGTCCATACGCCGGCGAAGAGACTCGGTTTGTTCCTGAACCGTCCATGTCACCGCGTTGCGCACGATCCCCGGCACTGCTTCATCTCCGGCACCTTGCTTGGACCATGACTCAACCACGGTGGCGGCTGCAAAGCGCAACGTCCGAGTACTGGAATATTCCAGGTCGTTCGCAACGCCTCTCGCTATTTTCTTCATCTCCTCAAGACGGCCACTCGCCTGACGCAATTCAGCTTCGACAACACGCAGTTGTTCAACCTTCTTCGGCGAGATCTGGTCCTTGCGGCGCAAGCGTGAGCGCAAGGCCATCTCTACGGATTGGCGAAGTGCTCCCAGCTTGCGTCGGATGGAGCGCAGCTTCAGTTCCTGACGCTGACCGTATAAGGGAGCGATGTCTGCTTCGAACCACTGAGCGACGAGCTCTTTGCTGTCAGCCATCACGCTCACGGCGCGCACCGCCAGATCCAGGTTTAACTCTTCTTTGATGTGGTCTTTCACATACCCAATCACCCGCGAACGATCTTCTAGCGTCAACAGGTCCGCCTTACTCAACAAGACCATAGCCGGAATTGCCGCGTCATAGAGAATCTGAATGGTTTGAAGATCGTCCGGAGTCAGAGTCGATCCAGCATCGATGAGAACAACTCCTAGATCACAACGCGGCAAATAAGCGAGTGTTTCGGCGGCGCCACGAGTCGCCAAAGATCCCAAGCCTGGAGTATCGACGAATGCGATGCCTTCGCGAAGGCGAGGCGACGGGAGCTGAACCACGATTCTGGTCACATGCTTTTCGTTTCCACGATTGAGCTGCTCGGCCACAAACTCCGGCAAGTGCGCAATGTCAAATTGTTCAGGCGTGCGATTGGCAAACCAGACGTGGACTGTTGGTGTCTCGCCGTACAGCAAGCGTGTCGGAACGGCGGTAATTGGTGTGACTCCTACCGGAAGTACATCGATCCCGAGCATCGCATTCAACAGAGACGACTTTCCGGAACTGACACGTCCGAAAATGGCGATTTCGAAACTGTTGTCTTCGAGACGGTCCAGAATCATGGACAACGTGGAACGGTATTCGACCAGGCCGTGCTCGCTAATGACCGACTCCAGCTTCTTGAGAACCGGGATCTCCTCTCCAGTTTGTTCCAACCTTTCCAATCGTTCCTGCAGGTTTTCTCTGGACCCACGCATTAGATACTGATCGAGCTGTCGTACCAAACCGTGGAGTTCTCCAGCGATACCGTTGAGTTCAACTGCGGCCGCTTGGGGAACTTGTCCATAGCCGCTCATGTATTCGGGCTTCAACTCCTCCGCGGCAATATCCACAAACGTAAGATTTACGTGGAGTGCGCGCGAAACGGGGATATCGGCTGGCGGTCGTTCCATCCCTTGCCCATCGAGCACGCGAATCAGCTGAGCGCGAATACGGCTGATGTAGTCTTCGATCACACGCCGTTGGGCGGGACTCAGATCGGGAGCGTATTGCGGAAAAGCCAGCTTCGATGCCGAGACATTGAGCGTGCTCTCCATCTCCGCCAGCAGCTTGTCAATGTGGCGACAGGTCACGCTGAGGCGCCGCTCGTGATTCGAATTGAGCGAATTGGACCCGTTCGTCACCTTGCAACTCCCCCGTTCATGCGAAAGTCGATGTATAGAGGGGAGATCTTGATGTGTTCCTCGGAGCGGTACTTTGGACAAGCCGCCATATCGATCAATGCAATGATCGCTCCTGGATTTCCTCCACTGAATTCCAGAACTTTGTCGACGAATTCGCCGATGTTCGTGCCCGACAGGCCTGAGTGCTTGATCCGCTCCCGAGCAAATTGCTCGGCGGTTGGGTCGTCGAAATTGCGGATTTCACACTTCTGCGAACGATCGCCGTAAAGCGGCTGGAGAAAGCCCGTGTCTTCCATGTGGCTGGAACGCGCCACCGCGCTGACCGGGGTCGAGCCCCATCCCATGACTTCACGAACGGCCGAAGCGAACGAGTACGAGGGTCGCTTGAGATGGTCGAGCACAATCGAGTACTCGCCTTCTCTCAGCGAATCCATCACAATTCCTTTCAATGACACCGCGGACTTCGCGGTGATCCCGGCCTCGTCGCGAA